>Ga0222424_100033_pt1 | contig 395021 bp, 412 predicted proteins | sample 2B2ome_FD_182468 | JGI IMG/M metagenome (GOLD analysis project Ga0222424, IMG submission 182468) | Enriched microbial communities from leaf-cutter ant dump, University of Wisconsin, Madison, United States - 2B200A (version 2) | ecosystem: Environmental > Terrestrial > Nest > Insects nest > Nest...
GTTGGCGATCCGCTGCACGCCCTCCCCGCCGGAAGAGGCGATATCCAGCCAGGCTTTCGAAACGTCGATTCCAATCCAGGTCGGTGATAGGGTCATGGGCCTGTCCCTGTGATCCGAGGTCCGTCTCGAGCGGCCTCGTGCAACTGTTCAGGTGTTTGTCAAAGCGGGCGGGGACCCGTGCCGGCTCTCGGTCTTTAAACCTGGGGCCCAACGGTCTCCCGCCCGCACCCAATATGACACAGCACAATTACACAGGGGCCCATGGAGCGCTCCACTCCTGGGGAATGGTGCAATAGGCCCCGGATCAAGTCCGGGGAAGTTCCGTGGATTGGGTGGGGCTGGGGGTTGAAACCTCGGTGGCCGCGACCTGGAAGCTACAGCCAGCCCTTCCGCTTGAAGAACAGGTACGGCAGGACCGCCGACAAGGCCATTACGCCCAGCGCCCAGGGATAGCCGGCGCCCCAATGCAGTTCGGGCATGAAATCGAAGTTCATGCCGTAGACAGATGCCACGAGGGTGGGCGGCAGGAAGACAACCGCGGCCACCGAGAAGATCTTGATGATCTGGTTCTGCTCCAGGTTGATCAGGCCCAGCGTCGCATCGAGCAGGAAATTGATCTTGTTGGAGAGGAAGCTGGCGTGGTCGGACAAGGCCGAGGCGTCGCGCTGAAGCACCTTGAGCTCCTGGCGCATATCCTTGGCGGCCTTGGAATTACCGGCCTCGGCCGTCTGGTGGAACGAGGTCAGGCGCACGATCGAGAGCAGGCTTTCACGGGCCAGCGTCAGCATATCGCCCTTGCGGCCGATCTGCTCGATCAGGGATTGCAGGTCGCGCGACTTCACGGTCGGCTTCTTGACCTTGTTGCGGAAGACTTCGCGCGAGATCGTATCGATTTCATCGCCCGTGGATTCGAGAATCTGGGCAAGGCGGTCGATGAAGGCTTCCAGGATGCCGACCATGACCAGTTCGCCGGTGCCGTAGACGCGGCCATTGGATTTGCGGGCGCGCATCTCGAAAAGGGCAAAGGGGCGGGGCTCGGCATAGCGGACCGTTACCAGCAGATTGTTGCGCAGGATGAAGGTCACCGGCGTCTTGGCCGGATCGCTGTCGAACTGGGCGAAAGCGGTGATGGTCATGAACTCGCTGCCGGCCTCGTTGTAGAGACGGGCAGACGGTTCGATGTCGGACATTTCCTCACGCGTCGGAATGGAAACGCCCAGGCAGGACTCGGTGAACTTGTCTTCTGCCGGAGTGGGACTGAGCAGGTCGTACCAGACCGCTCCGCCGATATGGGTGGCCGGATCGTTCTCATCGTACGTGGAGAGTACGAGGCGATCGCCGTCGCGCGTGAAGATGCGCAGCATTTTTCGGGCTCCTAATAGTCTGCGCCGTCAGCGCAGAGGAGCCCTCTTCAGGACTACCGACGCGCCGACGGAATCGAAGATCGACTTCGACTGTCGGGGTTCATCTCATGGTTCCTTTGAAGCGAAACCGCCTAAGCGGCATCGAGAGGCAAGTGCGCCTGATAGCGCACAAAGTCAAGGGCTTGCGGGCGCATGGGAGCGTCCCGCGCGCTTTATTCCTTGAAGGCGTTGACCAGGGCCTCGGTAAGGCGCGTGCCATCGGCGTAGATCACGTCGTTGATGCGCAGCACGCCGTTGACGAAGGTCGTCTCGACCTTGTCCGACCAGTTGGCGCCGGAGCTATCGGGGAACTGGTAGAAGAGCACGACTTGCGGGTGCTCGGCGGTACCGGTCATGCCGACGACCGAACAGCGCGGCGCATAGTCGGGGTGCGTCTGCCAGGGGATGCCGTCGCCCAGCGGCGGCTTCTCATCGGGAGTGGCCTTCTGGATGGCGTCGTTCCTGGCCTGGGCCTCGGCGATGGTGGCCTTGAACTCATCGGTGAGGATGGCTTCCACCGGGGCCATGTCGCCGCTCAACCGGCCGGCGCAGAAGATATCGCCAACCTGGACGCCGGAGAGCGAGGCAGCATAGGCGGGTGCCGAGACAGCGGCGAGAGTGGCCAGAGCCAGAACGAAGCGGCGCATCAGAACTGCCATTCCCTTGCCTTGCCAACGATGAAGTCGCGGAAAACGCCGACGCGCTTGGAGTTCTTGAGCGCGGGCGGGTAGACGAAATAGGTTTCGTAGGCCGGCAATTCGATGCCGGGCAGTACGATCTGCAACTGGTCTTCGCCTTCGGCGACATAGTCGGGCAGCATGGCAATGCCGATGCCGGCGCGGGTGGCCTGCATCATGCCGTAGATGGCGTTGACCTTGACCACGGCGCGGCGCGGGCTCGAATCCGGCCGGCCCATGCGCTCGAGATAGTTGATATCGCCCAGATAGGACGGCACCGGTTCGCCGAACGAGATGATCCGGTGGTTGTCGATATCGGCCACGTCCGTCGGCTCTCCATGTTCCTGGATGTAGGATTTGGAGGCGTAGAAGTGGTTGTGTACCGAGAATAGCTTGCGCTGGATCATCTCGGACTGGTTGGGGCGGTGCAGGCGAATGGCGACGTCAGCCTCGCGCATGGCGAGGTCGAGCTCGGCGTCGTTGAGCTTTATCTCGATCTGGATGCCCGGATAGAGCAGCAGGAATTCGTGGATGCGCGAGGAGAGCCAGGTGGAGCCGAAGCCCACGGTGGTCGTGACCAGGAGCGGGCCGGTCGGCACGTCCTGGCTTTCGCTCATCTGGGTTTCGACCTGCTGAAGCTCCCAGTGCATGCGGTGGGCGGTGCGGAAGAGCTGTTCGCCGACTTCCGTGAGCACCAGCCCGCGCGCGTGCCGGATGAAGAGCTTCAGGCCGAGGTCATCCTCGAGCGCCGAAATCTGCCGCGAGACAGCGGATTGGCTCATGCCCAGCTTTTCGGCAGCATGGGTAAAGCTCCCCGACTCGGCGGCCGTATGGAAGATGCGGAGCTTGTCCCAATCGAGCATGTGTTCCCCGTTCTTACTCGGCGGCTTCTGCGAGTTCGTTGGCGGCCAGGAAGCGCTCGGCTTCGAGCGCGGCCATGCAGCCCATGCCGGCGGCGGTCACGGCCTGGCGGAAGATGTCATCGGTGACGTCGCCGGCGGCGAAGACGCCCGGTATGTTGGTGGCGGTGCTGTCAGGCGCGGTCCAGAGATAACCGCCGGGCTTCATGTCGAGCTTGCCATTGAAGATGGACGTTGCCGGAGCATGGCCGATCGCGACGAAGACGCCATCGGTTTCGAGGGTCGTGGTTTCGCCGGTGTGAACGTTGCGGATGGTGGCGTTCTGCACGCTGGGCGGCATGGCAGCGCCATTGATCTCCACCAGCTCGCTGTTCCAGATCACCTCGACCTTGGGGTTCTTGAACAGGCGATCCTGCAGGATCTTCTCGGCACGGAACTCGTCCCGACGGTGAATGACCGTCACCTTGGAAGCGAAATTGGTGAGGAAGAGCGCTTCCTCGACCGCGGTATTGCCGCCGCCGACCACCACGACCTTGCGGTCACGATAGAAGAAACCGTCGCAGGTAGCGCAGGCGGAAACGCCAAAGCCCTGGAATTTCTGCTCGGAGGGCAGGCCCAGCCACTTGGCCTGGGCGCCCGTAGCGATGATGAGCGAGTCGCAGGTGTAGCGCGTGCCGCTGTCGCCAATGAGCGTGAAGGGGCGGTGGTCGAGATCGACCGAAACGATGACGTCCGAGACGAAACGAGTGCCCACGTGTTCAGCCTGGGCCTTCATCTGCTCCATGAGCCAGGGGCCCTGGATGACATCGGCAAAGCCGGGATAGTTCTCGACGTCAGCCGTGATGGTGAGCTGTCCGCCGGGCTGCAGGCCCGAGATGATAACGGGCTCCAGCATGGCGCGCGCCGCATAGATTGCGGCAGTGTACCCGGCCGGACCCGACCCGATGATGATGACTTTCGCGTGCATCGCGACGCACTCCGGAATGAAAGCGGCCCTCTCGCACGTAAGTTAAGAGGGCCGCATAGGATGTTTCAAGGTCAATGCTGCCGCACCCGGTGAGCCAAATGAAATGACTCACCGAAAAGCCACAGCTTTTGAGTTGCCGATGGTGCCCGAAGGCTCAGGCGAAGCGGATTTCGAGAATTTCGTAGCTCCGCGAACCACCTGGGGCGGCGACTTCGAACGAATCGCCGGCTTCCTTGCCGATCATGGCGCGGGCAATGGGGGAGGAGAGGGAAATGCGGCCTGCGCTGGCGTCAGCCTCCGGGTCGCCCACGATCTGGTAGGTGCGCTCTTCCTCGCTGTCCTCGTCCACGATCTTGACCGTCGCGCCGAACTTGACGGTCGAGCCGCTCAGCTTGGTGACGTCGATGATGTCGGCGAGCGCAAGCAGGGCTTCCAGTTCCTGGATGCGGCCTTCGTTCAGGCTCTGCTGTTCCTTGGCCGCATGGTATTCGGCGTTTTCCGAAAGGTCGCCGTGGGCGCGCGCTTCCGAAATGGCCTCGATGATGCGGGGACGATCTTCGGCCGTGCGGCGACGGTACTCTTCCGTCAGCGCGGCATGGCCGTTGATGGTCAGCGGAATCTTGTCCATTCAGTCCTCCGTAACGGGCCGGAGCGCGAGGCGCCGGTCCGCGGGTCAAAAAGGTCACCAGCCCCCGTAGACGATACGTGGGCAATATGTGTGCTCCCTGCCAAAGTCGTTCGGCTTATCAGTCACGGGTAACGTTGGGGGGAATGGCCGCAAGGTGCCTTTACCGCGACCTGCGGTCAAGCCGAAGATTTCGTCCTGTGAATAGCGGGCGGCAAGATTGGAGATGGTAATTTGCGGGCGTCAGGTCAAGACGGGCCGGACGAGTCGGGGCGGTCGGGGGGCCCCTGAAATACAAGAGGCGCAGCAAACGCTGCGCCTCCCTGAAAACCTAGTCTTTCGTCCCCTTGGATCAGGGTGCCGGGCTCAGGTTATCGGCCGCGGACTTGCCCGTCCGCTTGTCCTTGACGATTTCGTAATTGACCTTCTGGCCTTCATCCAGGCCGTTCAGGCCCGAACGCTGGACAGCGGAGATGTGAACGAAAACGTCGGCCCCACCCTCATCGGGCTGGATGAACCCATAACCCTTTTGACCGTTAAACCATTTTACAGTGCCGGTAGCCATGTAGAGTCCCTTGCGTCTCTGCGCCGGTCGAGACCCCCATGATCCCGACCTTAAGCTATCGAATTATCGGATAGTGACGTCAGCAGGCGCGAGCAGTTCGCGAGGCCAGTTCGGTCGGCCGCAATATTCGATTGCGGATTTCTAGCGTGAAATAAACAAACTATCAACATGTGTTTACCGACGACAAAACGCCCGGGGCAGCTCGGCGCCAACCCGGTTGTACACATATTGCATAAATTATTCGCGCCTGCCGTAAGGCCTAACTGGCGCTATCGGTGGGGAGCCTGTTCGGGAGAGCCCCACATGCCTTTCGAACAGCAACCGATATGCTTTTAGTGTACCGGTTGCGCGCCCCGATTTGCAATGGGAAGTCTCGGTCAGAATGACGCACTTTAGTATGAGGTGCCGCTCCGGGATTGCCGCCCGGAGGCGACCGGGGCATGGTTGCGCACCCAAGATCAGGTTCGGGCGAGCACCTTTATGACCAGTATCCGTTTTGACTTCCGCAGCGACACCGTGACAAGGCCGACCGCCGAGATGCGCGAGGCGATGAACGCTGCCGAAGTCGGCGACGACGTTTTCGGCGACGACCCCACCGTCAACCGCCTCGAAGGGCGGGCCGCCGAGATGCTGGGCAAGGAAGCGGCGCTTTTCGTGCCTTCGGGGACGCAGTCGAACCTGGCTGCGCTCATGTCCCATTGCGAGCGGGGCGACGAGTATATCGCCGGGCAGGAGGCGCATTGCTATTCGCACGAAGCAGGCGGTGCGGCCGTGCTCGGCTCGATCCAGCCGCAGCCGATCGCGCACCAGCCCGACGGTACTCTGGCGCTGGCCGACATCGAGGCGGCGATCAAGCCCGACGACATGCATTACGCCCGCACGCGGCTGCTGGCGCTGGAGAACACGCTGGGCGGGCGGGTTATCCCGCTCGACTACGTCAGGGCGGCGACCGACCTGGCGCGGCGTCACAAGCTTTCGACCCATCTCGATGGCGCGCGCGTTTTCAATGCCAAGGTGGCGCTCGGCGTGCCGGTGAGCGAGATTGCGGCGCCGTTCGATACGATTTCGGTCTGCCTCTCCAAGGGGCTCGGGGCGCCGGTCGGCTCGGTGCTGGTAGGCAATGCCGAACTCATCGCCAAGGCGCGGCGGCTGCGCAAGATGCTGGGTGGCGGCATGCGCCAGGTGGGTATTCTGGCTGCCGCCGGCCTTTATGCACTCGAAAACAACGTGGCGAGGCTTGCCGACGATCACGCCCATGCCAAGGCGCTGGGGCAGGGGCTTTCGCGCTTCCAGGCTCTGCATGTGGCGCCGGTCGAAACCAATATGGTCTGGGTGGATGTCGACCCGGAGATCGCCAGCGAGCTCAATGCCTACCTCGCCGCAAATGGCGTCGGCCTCACCCACGGCTATGCCGGTCGACGGCAGCGCTGGGTGACCCATCTCGATCTCGGCCCCGAGGCTATCGATGGCGCCCTGGCCGTGGTGGCGAAGTTTTTCGACTAGGCTTCGGCTCGGTTTGACGAAATGTTATGACCCCGGAGGCTAAACCCTTCGGGTTCATCCATTCTTCTTCTCACCTTGAGGTGTCCGTGCCGTCCGATCCTGTGCCCAGAAAGAGGAAGTCGCCCGAAGGCGGCTGGCACCTCATTCGGCACGGGCAGATCGAGCGCGCATTCCGTCTCGCCAAGCGTGATTTCGCTGCTGCCCGCGACGCGGCGGATGCGCAGGCCATGGCCGCGAGCCTGGCCCAGATCGCCTGGTGCTGTGCGCTTTCGGGGCAGCCGGAGCAGGGGCTCGATTGCGCGATCGGCGCCAAGCTGCTGTGGCGGCGGCTCGGCAATCGTGCCGAGGAGGCGCGTGCCGCGGCCGTCGAAGCCTTCCTGCTGTTCGATCTCGGATTGAGCGATGAAGGGTTCGAGGCTGCCGACGATGCGGTGGCGATGGCCGAAGGCCTGTCCGATGCCTCGGTGCTTGCCTTCGCTTCGTGCATGCGCGCTATTGCGCTGTCGCTGTGTCGACAGCCCGAACTGGCCCTGCCGGTGATCCGCCAGAGCGTCCGCATCGCCGAGCAGGAAGGCGACCGGGTGATGCTTTCCTTCTACCTCCTCAATTTCGGCTTCTGCCTGATCAAGCGCGCCGATGGAGCCGCGGCGGAAGGGGACCAGACGGACGAAGAGAAGTGGCTGGGCCAGGCCATCGAGGCAACGGAAGACGCCATTGCTGCTGCGGCCGAGGTGGGGAACAGCTGGTGCCTGCGCGCTGGCCTCGGCAACGTGGCCGAGCTGTACGCGCGTGGCGGCGATCTGCTGCGGGCGCAGGAGCGGCTGGCGACCTGGGGCGAAGTGAAGGGGCGGCCTGTCCAAAGCCTCAAGATCCATTATCTCTACACCTATGCCGACGTGATGACGCGGCTAGGGCGTGCAGACGAAGCGGCGAAAGCGAGCCGGAGCGCGCTGAAGCTCGCCGAGAAGACCGGGCAGACGGACCATGAACTCAACGCTGTTGAGAAACTCGCGCAAGCCTATGAAGCGATGGGAGATTTTGGTCGGGCGCTGACGATGCAGAAGCGGTTCCACAGTCTCTATGTCAAGCAATCGGGCGAGACCACGCAGCGTCGCGCCAGGGTTGTCGAGATTCGATTGGAAACCGAAAGGTTGCGCGCCCGTGCCGATGAGCTCGCCAGCCAGGCCATGCGCGATGGTCTGACGGGCATCGCCAATCGCCGCGCGTTCGATGCCGAACTGGCGCGGCTGACGGGCCAGCCGCTGGCGGTAGCCATGCTCGATCTCGATCATTTCAAGGCCATCAACGACCGCTTCTCGCACATGGTGGGCGACGAGGTGCTGCGGCGGCTGGCGCAGATATTGACCGCGCATGTGGGCGCCAACGCTGCTCGACTGGGCGGGGAGGAGTTCGCGCTGTTGCTGCCGGGCATCGGTGAGCGCGAGGCCGGGGATATCTGCGAGACAGTCCGGGCGGCGGTAGCCAGCGAGGATTGGGCGGATATTGCCGGTGGGCTGGCGGTGACCGTCAGCATGGGTGTGGCGCTGACCGAGGAGGGCGTTCCAGGCGACGAGCTTCTGGCCGTTGCCGATCGTCGGCTCTACGCGGCCAAGGCGCTCGGCCGCAACCGCGTGGTTGGCGGTGACGATATGCGGGAACCCGGATTTTCCCGAGTCCCCGCACGCCGTTAGCGGCGTTCCTTCCAGAAGGCGTATAGGCCGGCGATGTCCGCACTGGTCATGAGCGGCATGGCTGCCTGCAGCATGTCGTCGGGCCAATCCCACCAGGCCATTTCGAGCAGAAGCGCGATGTCCTCGTCGGAGAAGCGCTTGCGGATGGGCTTTGCCGGGTTGCCGCCGACGATGGTGTAGGGCTCTACATCCTTGGTGACGAGCGCGCGGGTGCCGATGACGGCGCCGTGGCCGATGGTGACGCCGGGCATGAGGATGGCCTCGGTCCCGATCCAGACATCGTTGCCGATGACGGTGTCGCCAGCGGGCGCGAAGGCGTTGGCGGCGCCGGCGAAGTGGGGCACCTCGTTCATGAAGTAGAACGGGAACGAGGAGACCCAATCATAGCGGTGGCCCTGGTTGCCGGCCATGATGAAGGCGGCGCCCGAACCGATCGAGCAGAAGCTGCCAATGACGAGGCGGTCGACGCCGGGCTCGGTCATGAGGAAGCGGGCGCAGTCGTCGAAACTATGGCCGTGATAATAGCCAGAATAATAGCTGTAGCGGCCGACGACGATGTTGGGGTTGGTGACCTGACGGTCGAGCGTGATGCCCTTGAAGGGGCTTTCGAAAAAATTGGTCATGGATTGCATCATGAGTGGCGCGAGCCAGCGGCTGCGCAGGTGAAACTGTACGGGGGAGACCGGTGTTGCGGGCAGCAGCAAGTGCCCGGAGCGTGCCGGTCAGGAGGCGTCCAGTGGAGCGCGTGTCAGGCGCGGGTGGACGCGATGGAGGTGGTACAGTGTGCCGACTTCATGGTGAGGGGTGTTTAGGCGGGGTGGGGCGGGGAGTCAAACGCGGAGGCGGTTGATTTTGCCCGTTTGTGCTCCCGCGTTGTTCAACCACCGCACTTCCCCGGACTTGATCCGGGGCCTACTGCCATCCTCCACCCGAGTGGCGCCATCCGGGGGCCCCGGCTCTTCGGCCGGGGAAGTGTGGGGGTGGGGAGGGAGCGGTGGGGAAGTGCAGTGGTGGGGTGGGGGAGCGGTGGTTGGCGAGAGGCGGTGGGAAAGAGCGTAGTGGGAAGGGACTGGAGCGGAGGGAGTGTCGGCAGCCGCGTTGTGATCAGATCGCGGGCGCCGGTAGGGCTGGTGCTTCGAGGCCGGCGAAGGGATCGTTCCAGGCTTCGATGGCGGAGAGACGCGCGAGCCAGGCGGTGATGTTGGGGTAGTCGGCGACGGGCAGGCCGGCGATGTCGGCGAAGGGGAGGACGCAGGCGGCGCGGAAGTCGGCGTAGGAGATGCCGTCTTCGAGCAGCCAGTTCTGATTGGCGAGGTGGGCGTCGAGGATGGCGGCGGATTGGTGGAAGAGGGCGAGGCCGTCTTCGACATAATGGGTGCGGATGGGACCGTGGCCGTAGCGTTGGCGGGTGACGCGCTCGAAATGCACCTTGTCGCAGCCGGCGACGAAATCGCCATTGGCCCAGCTCAGCCATTGCAGCATGCGGGGCTCCATCGCGCCGGTCCGCCAGAAGGCCGAGCCGGCCAGTTGGGAGAGGCGGCAGGCGATGGCGTCGGCTTCCCAGAGCGCGGTGCCGTCATCCTCGAGCAGGATGGGGATGCGGTGGTTGGGATTGAGCGCGCGGAAGTGGTCGATGTGGACCGGATCGAACGGAGAGGCGAATTCGAATTCGACTGGCACGCCGAGATAGCGCGCGGTGGCGACCGCGAGGCGCGGATTGTAGTTGCGGCTGAAGTAGAGCTTCATCGATCCCTCGCTTGCGGCGGCGCGAGGATTCTTAGCATACCGGCCGGCTGTGAACAGCCGCGCAGGAAAGCAGGTGGGACGCGCCGGGGCGTCGTCCCACCTCGTTCGGATTTAGGCCGCGAAGTAATCCTGCAGCGGGCGGACCTGGAGGTTGCCTTCGCGGTAGGCGATGATGCCTTCCACCGCGGCGATGGCGCCGGGGATGGTGGTGTAGTAGGGGATCTTCGAGAGCAGGGCGGTGCGGCGGATGTCGCGGCTGTCGGAGACCGACTTGGCGCCATCGGTGGTGTTGATGACCAGCTGCACGCCGCCGTTCTTCATCGAATCCACGATGTGCGGACGGCCTTCGAGCACCTTGTTGATCTTTTCGGCGGCGATGCCGTTTTCGACCAGGTAACGCTGGGTGCCGCCGGTGGCGAGGATCTTGAAGCCAGCATTTTCGAGGTGCCGCATCGGTTCGACGATGGCTTCCTTGTCGGCATCACGCACGGAGACGAACACCGTGCCTTCCTTGGGAACCTTGGAGCCGGCGCCGAGCTGGCTCTTGGCGAAGGCGATGGCGTAGTCGGTGTCGAGGCCGATGACTTCACCGGTCGACTTCATCTCGGGGCCGAGCACCGTGTCGACGCCCGGGAAGCGGTTGAACGGGAACACGGCTTCCTTGATGGCGACGTGCTTGAGGACCTTTTCCTTGAGGCCGAAGCTTTCGAGGCTCTCGCCAGCCATGACGCGGGCGGCGATCTTGGCGATGGGCTCGCCGATGACCTTGGCCACGAAGGGCACCGTGCGCGAGGCGCGCGGGTTGACTTCGAGGATGTAGATGGTGCCGTCCTTGAGCGCGTACTGCACGTTCATCAGGCCGCCGACCTTGAGGGCGAGGGCCATTTCACGGGTCTGGCGCTTGAGTTCGGCGAGGATTTCGTCGGAGAGGTGCTGGGCCGGGAGCGAGCAGGCGCTGTCGCCCGAGTGAATGCCGGCCTCTTCGATGTGTTCCATGATGCCGCAGACGAAGACGTCCTTGCCGTCCGAGAGGCAATCCACGTCGATTTCGATGGCGCCCGAGAGGTAGCCGTCAAAGAGGAGCGGGTTGTCCGAGAGGACGGAGTTGATCTGGCCGGTCTTGTCGTTCGGGTACTTGGCGCGGATATCGGGCGGCACGAGGCTGGTCAGGGTGTCCTGAACATAGGCCTCGAACTCGTTGGCATTGTGGGCGATGGCCATGGCACGGCCGCCCAGCACGTAGGACGGGCGGATGACTAGCGGATAGCCCAGACGCTCGGCGACGATACGGGCCTGTTCGAGGCTATAGGCGATGCCGTTCTTGGGCTGGGTCAGCTCGAGCTGGCGCAGGAGCTTGGAGAAGAGGTCGCGGTCTTCGGCGAGGTCGATCGAGGAGGGCAGGGTGCCGAGGATACGGACACCGGCCTTCTCGACGGCTTCGGCGAGGTTGAGCGGGGTCTGGCCGCCGAACTGGACGATGACGCCGTGCAGGGTGCCGTTGGTCTTTTCGCGCTCGAGGATCTCGATGACGTCTTCTTCGGTCAGCGGCTCGAAATAGAGGCGGTCCGACGTGTCGTAGTCGGTCGAAACCGTCTCGGGATTGCAGTTGACCATGATGGTTTCGTAGCCGGCGTCCGAGAGGGCGAAGGCGGCATGGCAGCAGCAATAGTCGAACTCGATGCCTTGGCCGATACGGTTAGGGCCGCCGCCGAGGATGACGACCTTGTTGCGATCAGACGGGCGCGACTCGTCGGAGACTTCGCCGGCGAACGGGGCCTCGTAGGTCGAATACATGTAGGCGGTCGGCGAAGCGAATTCAGCGGCCGAGGTGTCGATGCGCTTGTAGGACGGCAGCACGCTGAGGCTGTGACGCAGGTTGCGCACGTCCTTGGCTTCCTTGCCGGCGAGCTCGGCGAGGCGCTTGTCCGAGAAGCCCATGGCCTTGAGGCTGCGCAGGATGGCTGCATCCTGCGGCAGGCCGAATTCGCGGACCTTGGTTTCGGTATCGATGAGGCCGCGGATCTGCTCGAGGAACCACATGTCGATGCGGCAGGCATCGTGGATATCCTCGTTGGAGACGCCCAGGCGCATGGCTTCGGCAACGCGCAGCAGGCGCTCGGGCGTCGGGGTGCCCAGAGCGGCGCGGATGGCGTTCTTGTCGTCGCCTTCGCCCAGGCCCGGAATGCCGATCTCGTTGAGGCCGGTGAGGCCGGTTTCGAGCGAACGGAGGGCCTTCTGGAGCGATTCCTGGAAGGTGCGGCCGATGGCCATGGCTTCGCCAACCGACTTCATGGAAGTGGTGAGGCGATTGTCAGAGCCCGGGAACTTCTCGAAGGCGAAGCGGGGAATCTTGGTGACGACGTAGTCGATGGTGGGCTCGAACGAGGCCGGGGTGGCGCCGCCGGTGATGTCGTTCTCGAGTTCATCGAGCGTGTAGCCGACGGCGAGACGCGCGGCGACCTTGGCGATGGGGAAGCCGGTGGCCTTGGAGGCGAGGGCCGAGGAGCGCGACACGCGCGGGTTCATCTCGATGACGATCATGCGCCCGTCTGCCGGGTTGATCGCGAACTGGACGTTGGAGCCGCCGGTCTCGACGCCGATCTCGCGCAGCACCGCCAGCGAGGCGTCGCGCATGATCTGGTATTCCTTGTCGGTGAGAGTCAGCGCCGGGGCGACGGTGATCGAGTCGCCGGTATGGACGCCCATCGGATCGAGGTTTTCGATCGAGCAGATGATGATGCAGTTGTCCTTCTTATCGCGGACAACCTCCATCTCGTATTCCTTCCAGCCGAGGACGGATTCCTCGATCAGGACTTCGTCGGTCGGGGACGCGTCAACGCCGCTCTCGACGATGGCGAGGAATTCTTCCTTGTTATAGGCGATGCCGCCGCCGGTGCCGCCGAGCGTGAAGGACGGGCGGATGATGGCGGGGAGGCCGATGACCTCGAGCGCCTGCAACCCTTCGATCATGTTGTGGGCGAGCATGGAGCGCGGGGTGGAGAGCCCGATCTTCTTCATGGCGTCGCGGAAGAGTTCGCGGTCCTCGGCCTTGTCGATGGCCTCGGCGGTGGCGCCGATCATCTCGACGTTGAACTTGTCGAGCACGCCCATCTTCTTGAGGGAGAGGGCGCAGTTGAGTGCCGTCTGGCCGCCCATGGTGGGCAGGAGCGCGTCGGGGCGTTCCTTCTCGATGATCTTGGCGACGACCTCCGGAGTGATCGGCTCCATGTAGGTGGCGTCGGCCAGATCCGGGTCCGTCATGATGGTGGCCGGATTGGAGTTGACCAGGATGATGCGGTAGCCCTCTTCCTTGAGCGCCTTGCAGGCCTGGGTGCCCGAGTAGTCGAATTCGCAGGCCTGGCCGATAATGATGGGCCCCGCGCCGATGATCATGATGGATTTGATGTCGGTGCGTTTTGGCATGATCGGCTCTCGCAAATGGGCGCGCGGCAAGACGGCGCTGCCGCGCGTTGGTCAGTCGGATTCTTTAGATTAAGGCTGCTCTCTAGCCGAGAAGCGCGCTGAAGGGAAGCCCGGCGCGGCGAGTTAAGCTGCCGCAGTGTCCGTTTTGCGTTTTCCGGAAATGCGATCTCGGATCGCTACTTGCGGTCTTCGCGCCTACCTTCTATCGTTATTTAGCGATGGATGCTGGCGGTTCGTCGCTGAACCTTTCCCCAGGCGGGGAGTTTCTCGCCAACATACCTGACACCTATTCGGCAATCGCGGGCGATCTTGATCGCTGCGAATATCTTTGTTGCAAGAACAACAGGAGGCCAGCAATGGCTGAGCAAACCAAGGTCACTCTTCGCGACGGGAACGTGATTCCGCAGATCGGGCTGGGTGTGTGGCAGGTCGACCCCGCCATCACCGAGCGTGTGGTGACCGACGGCATTAAGGCCGGGTATCGCTCTATCGATACGGCCGAGGGCTATGGCAACGAGGAGGGTGTGGGCGCGGCGATCCGCAATGCCGGGGTGGCGCGGAGCGAGCTTTTCATTACCTCCAAGCTGCGCAATGGCGGACATGCGCGCGACCTGGCGCTGAAGTCATTCGATGAGACGATGAAAAAACTCGGGATCGAGCAGATCGACATGTTCCTCATCCACTGGCCGGTGCCGAGCCAGGACAAGTATGTCGAGGCCTGGAAGGCCATGGTGGACCTGCAGAAGCAAGGGCGCATCAAGTCCATCGGGGTTTCGAACTTCAACCCGGACCATATCGAGCGGATCGTCGGGGAGACGGGCGTGACGCCAGTGGTCAACCAGATCGAGCTGCACCCGACCTTCCAGCAGACGAAGAACCGGCCGTTCTACAAGCAGCACAACATCGCTGTTGAAAGCTGGAGCCCGCTCGGCAGCGGGGCTGACCTCAAGAATCCGGCAATCGGGGAGATTGCCAACAAGCATGGCAAGTCCATCGCGCAGGTGATCATCCGCTGGCACCTGCAGGAGGGATTCATCGTGATCCCGAAGTCCATCCATGCCGACCGCATGCAGGAGAATATCGACGTGTTCGATTTCGAGCTGGATGCGGGGGATATGACGCGGATTCGCGGGCTGGATGATCCGAAGGGGCGCGTGGGCGCCGATCCGGCGACGGCGGCGTTTTTGTTTTAAACGGGATGGTGCCGCTGGGTCCTTCTCCCCTTGAGGGGGAAGGTGGCGGCGAAGCCGTCGAATGAGGGGGCACCTGCCCTTTGGAAGCCCTCTCCCCTCGAAGGGAGAGGGAAGGTGTACGGCGGCTACAAGAACAGCTTGAAGCCTTCGTGGCTCTGGTCGAAGCCGAGGCGCTGGTAGAAGCGGTGAGCGTCGACGCGCTTCTTGTTGGACGTGAGTTGCACCATGCCGCAGCCGCGGTCGCGGCATTGCTCGACCGCCCATTGGATCATGCGACCACCATGGCCCTTGTTGCGCTCGGGCGGGATGATGTGGACGCTCTCGATGAGGCCGCGCCACATGCCCTTGCGGGCGATGCCGGGGAGGAAGGTGATCTGGAGCGTGCCGATGGGCTTGCCCTCGCGCTCGGCGATGATCAGCATCTGGTTGGGATCGGTAATGATGGCCTCGAAGCCCGCGACATAGCCGGGGCCGGACGGATCGTTGGCATCGTCCATCGGCACGTCGGAGACATCGTCTTCCGCGATCAGGGCCACCATGAAGGGAAGGTCGGCCTTCGTGGCCGGACGATAAACTATGTCTGACAAGGCAGGTCCGCTCAGCTGCAATCGGTATTGCTTGTAGCGGAGAGCAATAGGGGCGGCTAGGCGGGCCGGCGCCTATTTTGCTCGTTCGAAAAAGCTAGGAGGCGCTGCCGAAAACGACTTCGTCGTTCTGCACGACGAACGGCACGTCGCAGGCACTGGCGATGATGGAATCGAGGAAACCCGGGAAACGGGCGTCGAGGTCCTCGCGGCGCAGCGTGACGAGGCGCCGGGTACCTTCGGGCTGCACGCGCACGATGCCCGCCTCGCGCAGCTTGGCCAGGTGGTAGCTCAGGCTGGTCTTGGAGCCGAGGCCGTAGAACTGGCCGCAGGTCATGGCCTGTCCTTCGTTGCGCGCCAGGTAGGCGATTATCGCAAGGCGCGTCTCATCGCCGAGCGTGGCGAGTACCTCGGGGAAGGAAATCTGGTCTGCATCAGGGTGCGGCAGCGTCGTCATGCCTCTGAGATAGCGGAGTTGCGGCGGTTTTTCAATTGTTCAAGGAATATTGAACTTCTTCTTGACGGACCGTTCGCCAGAACCATATTGTTCAACGTTCTTTGAACTAAGGAATCTCAAAATGGATTTTCGTCTTTTCTGGCTGGCGCTGGGCGCGTTCGCGGTCGGCACCGGGGCCTTCGTGATTGCCAGTCTCCTGCCGGCCATTGCGAGCGAGACCGGAGTATCCATGGCCCAGGCAGGAACGCTGGTGCTGGCTTTCGCCATCGCCTATGCGGTCGGCGCACCGGTGCTTTCGGCGCTTACAGGCGGCGCGAATCGCCGGCCTGTTCTGGTCGCGTCCATGCTGGTTTTCGGCCTCGCCAATATCGGGGCGGCGTTCTCGCCAAACTTCGAGGGCCTGCTGCTCGCGCGTATCGTGATGGCGGCGGCTTCCGGTCTCTTTGCCTCGGCTGCGCAGGGGGCGGCGGTAACACTGTCGACGCCGCAGACGCGGACGCGGGCCATCTCGGTCATCGTGGGCGGCACCACGCTTTCGGTGGCTCTGGGTGCGCCGATCGGTGCGCTCATCGCCAATGTCATGGATTGGCGCAGCGCCTTCCTGGCCATTGGCGTGGTGGCCCTGCTCGTAGCAGGTGCGCTCCGCCTGATGCTGCCGGCAAGCATGCTGGGCACGCGGCTTTCGCTCGGTGAGCGGCTGCTGGTGGCCTTCCGGCCGGGTATCGGTTCGGCGCTGCTGGTGACGATCTTCGCGGTCGGTGCCTCGTTCACGGTCTTCACCTATATCGCCAGCCTCTCCTCCGAAATCGGGCTTTCGCTCTCGCTGATGCCTCTGGTCCTCCTGGCCTTCGGCGTTGGCGCGGCCATCGGCAATTATGCTTCGGGCCAGTTGGCCGACCGGTTCGGCGCGGCGTTGACCGTGCGCTGGGTCATCATCCTGTCGAGCCTGACGCTGGCCGTGTTCTCGGCCGTGGCGTATCTCGTGCCGACGCCGATTGCCGGCTACCTGCTGCTGGGCCTCATGGTGCCGTGGGGCATCATCGGCTGGGGTTTCCCGCCGGCGCAGAGCAGCCGGCTGGTGAACCTGGCGCCTGAAGCAGCGCCGATCTCGCTCGGGCTCAATGCCTCTGCCGTTTATCTCGGCGTGGCGCTGGGTTCGCTGATCGGCGGGGCCGATATCGCCATGGTGGCCTCGGCCAAGGACCTCGGTTGGGTCGGCGCGGCGATGGGCGTGGTGGCGCTTGCCATCCATCTCTACGCTACGCGTGTGCCGAGGCCGCTCGAGGTCAGGCTGGGTTAGCAGGAAGGCCGGGAGCGATCCCGGCCTTTTCATTGGAAGCCGATGGGATCGACAATGCCGCCGTCGCAGCCGCCATCGGTGGGTGAGGCGGCGGCGATAAGTTCGGCGAGGCTGGCGCCGGGCTTGATCGTGCCGACGAGGCCGATGGTGAGTTCGGTGACGAGGCGGCGATTGCCATCGCGTTCGCACGAGACGCGCACCCGCTGGCCGGCACCCGGACCAAAGGCCTTGTCGAAGGCGCCGCGGATCTGGTCCTGCGATACGCGCTTGCCGATATTGCTCGCGAAGAGCTGGCGCACGGCCGATCGGTTCAGTTCATCGAGCACCCAGAGGGCATTGCCGTAATAGGTCTCCTGGTCCTGGCCGGAGCAGGTCCCGTGCTTGGTCCATTCGTGGCGTTCGAGGCTCGAGCGGGTGCCGGGCATGACCTCGTCGAGCCTGGTGCGCAGGGCAGGGGAGAGATCGACTGAAGGCAGGGACGACCAGCGGCCGGATTTGTCGGCGTTGATGTCCGAGGACGGCACGCCGCAATAGTCGGTCTGCTGCGGCCAGAGGCCATGCAGGGTGAAATTGGTGGCTTCGAAGCTCTTGCGGCCCTGGTTGCGGCATTCGCGCTTGTCGGGCTGCGTTTCGCAGAAGCCGGGCTGCCAGCTGGCGGCGAAGACATAGCGTTGGGCTGCGGGCGCGAGGGTGGTCCAGGCGGTGGCGGCTGCGATCGCCAGCAGGCCGGCGATCGCGAGTGTGGTCTTGGGTATCGGCAAAGAGGAGGCCTAGCGCTGGGTGACGTAGCCGTCCGGCACGCCATTGGTGGAAAGAACGAATTGCCAGACCTGGATGGCGCGCGAGCGGAAGGCGCCGGCACAGCAGAGCAGGTAGTATTTCCACATGCGGTAGAAGCGCTCTTCCTCGGGGTTGCGCTGCTTCTTCCAGTTGCGATCGAAATTCTCGTACCAGGCGACGAGGGTCTTGTCGTAGTGCGGCCCGATATTGTGGAGGTCGATTACCACGAAAAGGTTCTCGATGGCCTTGCCGATCTGGGTCAGCGAGGGCAGCACGCCGCCCGGGAAAATGTATTTTTCCAGCCAGGGGTCGATGGTCTCCTTGGAATCGGGCGAGCCGATCGTGTGGAGCATGAAAAGGCCGTTGTCCGAGATCACCCGGCGCGCGACTTCGAAATAGGTGCGGAAGTTCTTGTGGCCCACATGCTCGAACATACCCATCGAGACGACGTGGTCGGTTTTGCCCTGGAATTCGCGGTAGTCCTTGACCTGGAACTCGACGGGTAAATCCTTGTAGCGGGCGCGGCCGTACTCGGCCTGGTCGGGCGAGACAGTGACGCCGACGCAGTTGGCGCCGTATTTTTCCGCCGCAAAGCCCATGAAGGCCCCCCAGCCGCAGCCGATGTCGAATACGGTCTGGCCCGGCTTCACGCCGATCTTGCGGCAGACCATGTCGAGCTTGGCTTCCTGCGCCTCGTCGACATTGGTGACGCCTTCCGGCCAGTAGCCGCATGAGCCGGTCATGCGCTTGTCGAGGCTCGCCTTATAGGCATCGGTCTCGTTGTAGTGCATCTGGGCCACGCGCTGGGAACGGGCCAGGTTCTGCATATTCAGGAAGCGCGCCTGCACGTGCTGCCAGACGAGGTTGGGCGTGATGCGCAGGTGCTTTTCGATATTGGCTTTGAGGATCAGGTTGAAGAACTCGGCCATATCCTCCACGTCCCACCAGCCATCCATATAGGCCTCGCCCAGGCCTAGCGAGCCCTGGGCAAAAATGCGGTTCCAGACGTGGGGATTATTGATCTGCGGGTCCCATGGATTGGGGCCGTTGACGGTGATGCCGGCCTGCGCGAGCAGGGACGTGAGTTGGGCTTCTTGGCTCATCTAAAAACTTCAAAATGTTGAGGAACTTAGGCGAGGAACATGCGCCGCAACGCATTGGTTACGATTGGTTACCAGATCAAGTTTGAGCCGCGATGGCAAGATGGTTTGGGGCAAGCAAAAGGCCGGGATCGCTCCCGGCCCTGATGCATGTGCCAAGCGGTGGGACCCGCCTAGGCGACGCTCAGCGTCACGTCGACATTGCCGCGAGTGGCGTTGGAATAGGGGCAGATCTGGTGAGCCTTCTGCACCAGCGCTTCGGCTTGCGCCTTATCCATGCCGGGGATGGCCACTTCGAGCGCGGCGGCGATGTTGAAACCACTGCCCTTGGCGTTTTCGCCGAACGAGACCGTGGCGTGGATTTCGGCGTCGTCGGGGATCGTCACCTTTTCCTGCCGTGCGACGGCCTTGAGCGCGCCCAGGAAGCAGGCGGAATAGCCCATGGCGAAAAGTTGCTCGGGGTTGGTGCCGGGGCCGCCATTGCCGCCCATTTCCTTGGGCGTGTCGAGCGTTACGGCAAGACGTCCGTCGTCAGTATGGCTTTTGCCCGTGCGGCCGCCGGTCGTGGTGGCATGGGCGGAATAAATGGGAGCTTTGATCATCGGGCTATCCTTCGAGTCGATCGTTTGCGATATCGAGCGCGTAAATTAGTAGCGTACAATTAAATTGTGTGCAATTGAAATGGCGATGATATGATGCGTATTGGGCATGGATGCCCGCAGCAGGACCGGAAATGGGCGACGAACGCGACCTCCTCAGCCTCGATAAGCAATTGTGCTTTGCCGTTTACGCGGCGGGGCACGCCTTCACGCGCTTCTACAAACCGCGGCTCGATGCGCTGGACCTGACCTATCCGCAATACCTGGTTTTCCTCGTGCTCTGGGAAGAGGACGGGCTGACGGTCAAGGCGCTGGGCGACCGGCTGTTTCTCGATTCGGGCACGATCACGCCGTTGGTGAAGCGTCTCGAGGCGCGCGGATTGCTGACGCGCAAGCGCGATGACGAGGATGAGCGGCAGGTACGGGTGTTGCTGACCCGCGAGGGAAGGGCGATGCGCAGCAAGGCACTCGCGGTGCCGCTGGCGGTGGTCGGCGCGACCGGGCTGGACAACGCAACCTTCGAACACCTCAAGGGCGAACTCGACCTGTTGCGGGAGAGGCTGGCCGGGGCGGCTTAGCACCCCGGCCTTCCGAACGCTTTAGAGAGTGATGCGATAGCTGCCGAAGCCGTCGGCAGCCTCGCCGGCATATTCGATCTTGACCGCGGTCACATCGGCCAGGTGTTCCTTGGCCTTGGGACCAGTTTCGAACAGGACGGTCGTGCCCGGAATCGGCGCGAGCGACCAGTTGCTGTCGGCCTTCGGGTTGATGGTCTTCTGGTCCACGATGTAGCGAATGATGATATCGCGGTTCGTGTCCGGACCCTTGAAGACGATCTTCTCCGAATTGATGCCCGGGAAGTTGCCGCCGCCACCGGCGCGGTAATTGTTGGTGGCGACCACGAATTTCTGGGCCGGGTCGATCGGCTTGCCTTCGAACTGCAGGTCGATGATGCGGCTGGCGTCAGGATTGGTGACGCTTTTGCCATCGGCGGCGTACTTGCTCGGCTGGGTGAGGTCGATCTTGTAGGTCACCCCGTCGATCACGTCGTAATTGTAGGACGGGAAGTCGCCGTTGATGAGCGGCTGGTCGGTGCCGCCCGCGGTCACCTGGTTGAAGATGCCGGCCGAGCGCTCCAGCCATTCCTTGACGTCCGCACCGGTGATCAGCACGGCCTGGATCGTGTTCGGATAGAGGTAGAGGTCGGCCACGTTCTTGATGGCAACCGGGCCCACCGGCACGTCGGTGTAGTAATCCGGGCCGCCGCGGCCACCGGCCTTGAACGGGGCAGCGGCCGAAAGCACCGGCACGTTGTCCCACTCGGTGCCCTTCTGCATCTGCTTGATGTACCAGGTCTGGGCCTGGCTCACGATCTGCACGGACGGATCGTCGGCGACGAGCGCGAAGTACGAGTGGAGCGGCGCAGCCGTCTCGCCCACCGGGCGGCGGACATATTCGAGCGTCGCGTCGTGCTCGGACTGGACCGAATCCAGCACCTTCTGCTCGCTCTCGACGAGCGCGGCCACCTTGCCGTCCTTGCGCTCATAGATCGGGCGCGCTTCGGAGGTGAACGAGGCGATCTTCCACTTGCCGTCGGCATCGGCCTGCAGCAGCAGGTCGATCAGGCCCATATGCGAGCCCCAGAAGCCGGCCATGACGGCGGGCTTACCGGCCAGCGTACCCTTCTCGATGTCGGCGCCTTCGAGGTCCTTGAAGTCCGGGCCGGGGAAGACGAGGTGCTGGTGACCGGTGAGGACCACGTCAATGCCATCGACCGCGGCGAGCTGGAGCGAGGCGTTTTCAGACTTGGGGCCACCGTCGGCCGCAATGCCGGAGTGGGAGAGGGCGACGATGATGTCGGCGCCTTCCGATTTCATCTTGGGCACGTAGGCCTTGGCGGTCTCGACGATATCGCGCGTGTTGACCTTGCCCTCAAGGTGTCCCGCATCCCAGGTCATGATCTGCGGCGGCAGGAAGCCGATGAAGCCGATCTTGAGCGTGTGCTTGTTGCCGGCGCCGTCGACGATTTCCTTTTCGACGATGCGATAGGGCTCGATATAGGTCGTGTCGCCGAGCGGATCGGCACCCAGCTCGCCCTTGACCAGATTGGCCGAGACGAATGGGAAGTTGGCGCCCTTGCGGGCGGCGTCGAGATATTCGAGGCCGTAGTTGAACTCGTGGTTGCCGAAGGTAGCGACCTCGTAGCCCAGCGTGTTCATGGCGGCGATGGTCGGGTGCAGCTTGTCGCCGTCGAGGCCGCGTTCGTAGGCGACGTAGTCGCCGAGCGGGTTGCCCTGGATGAGGTCGCCGTTGTCGATGAGGATGGAGTTGCCGGCCTCGGCACGAATGCCGTCGACCAGTGTAGCGGTGCGCGCCAGACCCATGGTGTCGTTGGGGGCGTCGGCGAAGTAATCATAGGGGAAAACGGCGACGTGGATGTCCGTCGTCTCGATCAGGCGCAGGTGGGCTTCGTTGGCCTGGGCCAGCGCCGCGAAGGGGTGCATGACCACCACGGCACCCGTTGCTGCCGTTCCGGCGAGGAAGGCGCGGCGGGATATACTGCTTCCAAACTTCATAGAGATGCTCCTTTTGTCCCCAAATGGGCAAAGCTAACCCGTGCTCCCGCCATCGATTTTCGATTTGCGGGTGCCACTTTTCAGCAGTTCTGACGTTCTAACGTGACGAGAGCACGACACTTTGACCAAATGGTCAAGACCTCCAAAGGGAAATTCGTGACCGCCACGAAACCTTGGTGGTAACATCGAGTCGGGCCCCGGCAAGGAGAACGGCATGAAGTGGCAGGGACGCGAGCGCAGCTCCAATATCGAGGACCGTAGATCCCAGGGTGGAGGCGGGCTGGGTGGCGGCTTCGGGGGCGGCATGGGCTCGGGCGGCGGCTTCCGCATTCCGACCAGCGGCCGCGCTGGTGGCGGGCTTGGTGGCATCGGCCTCATCGTGGTCATCGGCATCATCTGCCTGGCGCTGGGCATCAACCCGCTCAGCCTTCTCGACGGAAGCCTGTCGACCAGCAATTCCTCCTTCCAGGAATCGCGGCCCTTGCCCAATGCCGGGCAGGATCAGCTCGCCGACTTCGTGGGCGTGGTGGTCAAGGACACCGAGACGGTCTGGACCGATATCTTCAAGGCCAATGGCGCGACTTATGTGCCGCCCAAGGTGGTGCTGTTCAGCAGCCAGACGCAATCCGGGTGCGGCGTGGCGGATGCCAATAGCGGCCCGTTCTACTGCCCGAACGACCAGAAGGTTTACATCGATCTCTCGTTCTACAATCAACTACGCCAGCAGTTCGGCGCTCCGGGCGACTTCGCCCAGGCTTACGTGCTGGCCCATGAAGTCGGCCACCACGTGCAGAACCTCACCGGTGTCCTTCCTGAATTCAACCGCCGCCGCCAGGCGATGAGCGACGCGCAGGCCAATGCCTATTCGGTGCGTGTGGAGCTGCAGGCCGACTGCTATGCCGGCGTCTGGGCCAACCGCATCGGCCAGGAAAACCTGCTCGACCAGGGCGACGTTGAAGAAGCGATCACGGCGGCCAACGCCATTGGCGACGACACGCTGACACGTGGCACGGTTTCGTCCCGCAATTTCACCCATGGTACCTCGGCCCAACGCATGGCCTGGCTCAAGCGCGGCATACAGTCGGGCAATCCGGGTGATTGCGACACCTTCTCGGGCAATATCTGACCCGCCAACCATCATGATGCCGCCGCGCCGGAAGTGCGGCGGCATTTGCATGCCGTCTTCCGGAGGCGGCTAGGGTCCGTACTCAATTGCACCGGTAGATGAGGTTGCGATGGCCGCCCCACTATCGGACTTCCCCGGACTTGATCCGGGGCCCATTGCCACCCTCCACTCGAGTGGAGCAATCCGTGGGCCCCGGCTCTGCGGCCGGAGAAGTTCAGTGGTTGTGGCGCGGCAGACGGACAGCGCTTCCGTTGGAATCTATCGGATGGGGAAATAAGCGCTCTGGGGGTGCCGGGACTTATTGAGTACGGCCCCTAGGCGACCTCGATGACGATCTTGCCGTGGCCGTGGCCCGCGTCGAGCTCGCGGTGCGCCTCGATGATCTCGTTCATCGGATAGATACGGCGAACGTTGGCCTTGAGCTGGCCCTTGGCAGCGAGGTCGAGAAGCCGGGCGAGCCGTATGCCGTCGCGGACGCCTTCGACGCTTCTTATGCCGAGCTGCCTGGTTCGGCCCATATCGCCGAGCGTGGCGATGCGGTCGAGGGGAACGCCGAGGGTCAGCGACAGGTCGAGCGTCGGTCCGCCGACGCAATCGAGGACGGCGGTCAGGCCGTGAGGCGCAGCGGCGACGACGCGTTCACGCAGGCCCTCGCCATAGACCAGCGGACCTGCGCCCAGGCTGGCGATGTAGGCCTGGTTGGCCTGGCTGCCCGTACCGATGACCTTGGCGCCGCGCTGCACCGCGATCTGCGTTGCAAAGGAGCCGACGCCGCCGGCTGCACCGTGGATGAGAAGCGTATCTCCCGGACCGATGCCGAGGGACTCGATTGCCGTATCGGCGGTCTGAGCGGTGCCTGAGAGGGTTGCCGCCTCGGCGAATGACAGCGTCTCGGGCTTCCGGGCGATGTCGACGGCAGGAACGATCACGTATTCGGCGACGGCACCAAAGGCGCGGCGGCCAGCCACGGCATCGCCGGGCGAGAAGCCGGTTACGTCCGCGCCGAGGGCATCGATAATGCCGGAGAACTCGTTGCCAGTGGTTACAGGGAGCGCCGTGCCGGGCGGTAGAGGAATCTGCCCGATGCGGACACGGCGGTCGAAGGGCTGGATTGCGGCCGCCTTGACCCGAACGCGGACTTCGCCGCGGCCGGGTTCTGGGATCGGGATGTCGTCGATGGAGAGAACCTCTGGGCCGCCGAAACTAGCGAAACGGGCAGCACGCATGAGATCGCTCCTTGATCAGTTTCAGGCGCCGGCCTTGGGATGCTCCGGCTTCTGTTCCATGCCCTTCTGCGCGCGAACATGGTTGAGGAAGCGCGTGAAGAGGTAGTGGCTATCGTGTGGGCCGGGGCTCGATTCCGGGTGGTACTGCACCGAGAAGATCGGCTTGCCGTCCACGGCAAGGCCCGCGTTCGAGCCGTCGAAGAGCGAAATGTGGGTCTGCGTGACCCCACCCGGCAGCGTATCGGCGTCCACAGCGAAGCCGTGGTTCATCGAGGTGATCTCGACCTTGCCGGTGGTCAGGTCCTTGACCGGGTGGTTAGCGCCATGGTGGCCCTGATGCATCTTGGAGGTCGTGCCGCCCAAGGCAATGCCGAGGAGCTGGTGGCCCAGGCAGATACCGAAGATCGGCTTGCCGGTTTCCATCAGCTTCTGGATGGTCGGAACGGCATACTTGCCGGTCGCGGCCGGATCGCCGGGGCCGTTGGAGAGGAAGATGCCGTCGGGATTGTGCGACATGATATCGGCGGCGGTGGCGGTTGCCGGCACGACGGTGACGCGGGCACCCTGGTCGGCCAGCGAACGCAGGATGTTGCGCTTGGCGCCGTAGTCGACGGCCACCACGTGGAATTCCGGGTTCTCGAGCGTGCCGTAGCCCTTGCCCCATTCCCAGCGGGTCTGGTCCCAATGGTAGGTCTGGGCGGTGGTCACTTCCTTGGCGAGATCGAGGCCTTCGAGGCCCGGGAAGGCCTTGAGCTCGGCCATGATCGAGGGCTCGTGGAAGTTGCCGTCAGGCGCGTGGGCGATGACGCCGTTCGGCATGCCGTGCTCGCGGATGCGGGCGGTCAGCGCGCGGGTGTCGATACCGGCGATGCCGATGATGTTGCGGGCCTTGAGCCAGGCATCGAGGCGCTGGACAGCGCGGTAGTTCGACGGGTTGGTGATGTCGGCCTTGAGCACTGCACCGCGGACGCCCGAGAGCGCCGCCATGTTCACCGTCTCGATGTCTTCGTCGTTCGCGCCGACATTGCCGATATGGGGGAAGGTGAAGGTGATGATCTGGCCGGCATAGGAGGGGTCCGTGAGGATTTCCTGGTAGCCGGTCATCGCCGTGTTGAAGCAGACTTCGCCGGCCGCGTGGCCGATGGCGCCGATACCATGACCCTCAAGGCGCGTCCCATCCGCCAGGATCAGAAGTGCGGTCGCGGGGGATTGCTGCCAGCCGGTCACGGTGGGTCTCCAAATTTCTGCGCAGTGTCGATTGAGGCTTCCTCATAGAAGCCGAGGCAATGCCGCGCAAGTGGCAATGCGTCGCTATTGCGCTATATGGTGCGCGAAAATGCGAGGAAAAGAGCGAATGCCCAGCCCGGTGAGCAATCATATCGGTGGCGTCTTCGTGCCTGTGCGGGACATAGAGGCGGCGCGGGACTGGTATTGCGGCATTCTCGGACTCGAGCCGGGTGAGGTGCTGTTCGGTCACATCTATGTGCTGCCGATGCGCGATGGCAGCGGGCTCGTGCTCGACAGCAAGGGATTCGAGCGCCCGCACGATGCGAAGCCGGTTTTTCACTTCATGACCAAAGACATCGGCGCCGCTTACACCTATATGCGTGACAAGGGCGTCGAACTTGTTGGCGAAATCGTGGACGGCGTCTTCTTCAACTTCAAGGATCCGGACGGTAACCTGCTCATGGTTGCCGACGTTCCGCTTGCACCCAGGAGCTAAGCCATGCGCGAAGAAATCAGCGAGAGCCTCAAGGCGGCGCTCAAGGCCAGGGATGCCCGGCGCACACAGACGCTGCGCCTGATCAACTCGGCCATCAAGGACAAAGACATCGCCATCCGTACGGAGAATCGCGGTCCGGCGACGAACGAAGAGATTCTGCAGATCATGCAGAAGATGGTGAAGCAGCGCGAAGAGAGCTTCGCCATCTATGCCCAGGCCGGGCGCAATGACCTTGCCACCATCGAGAAGGAAGAGATCGACATCATCAACGAGTTCCTGCCCAAGGGGCTGACCGAGGATGAAGTCGACGCGGCCATTGCCGCGGCCATCAAGATGGTTGGGGCCGAAGGCCCCAAGGACATGGGCAAGGTCATCGGCCAGCTCAAGATCGACTATCCGGGCCGGATCGATTTCGGCAAGGCCAGCGCCAAGGTCAAGGCAGCGCTGAGCGCTCTCGGCTAAACCGCCTCGCACTCCGCTTGCGGCTTCGCCGGCGTCTCGAAATTCCAAGAGACGACGGCGATGACCGCAGCGGCCAGCGATACGGCCGAGCCGATCCAGGCCAGGCTTACATACCCCCAGCCATGATCGAGCGCTGCTGCGCCGATCGAGGCTCCCAGCGCGATGCCGAGGTTGAACGCCGTCGGGATGAGCGGGGAGGCGAGGTTCGGCGCGTCGGCCGAGGCCCTGAGTATGCGCGTCTGCACCGGCGCGCCGAAGCCGAAGCTCAGGCCTGACCACAAGAGAATGCAGATGCCCATGGCGATGGCGTGATAGCTCGACAGCGCCATGGCGGCGTAGACCACGGTCAGCGCCAGCAGCATGCCGATGAGCGAGGGCATCAGCTTCCAGTCGGCAAGTCGACCGCCGACCAGCACGCCGATGGTGGACCCCACGCCGAACAGCAACAGCAGCCAGGGCACGAGGTTCTGAGGCACGTTGGTGACGGTGATGAGGTAGGGCGCGATATAGGTGAACACCGCGAACTGGCCGATCATGGCCACGATGATGATCGCGAACGACAGCAGGATCACGGGCCGGCCCAGAACCTTGAACTGGGCCGAAAGGCTCGTGCGTTCGTGGGTAGCCTCGGGCTTGTCGGCCGGCAGCAGCAGCATGATGGCGAGAAGCGAGAGGAGGCCGAGGAGGCCTACCGCCCAGAACGTCGCGCGCCAGCCCAGCGCGTTGCCGATGGCGGTGCCGCCGGGAACGCCGAGGATATTGGCGACGGTAATGCCCGCCAGCAGCATGGACACCGCGCTACCTGCCTTTTCGGGCGCCACGAGGCGCGTCGCAACGATCGCCGCCACGCCGAAAAACGCGCCGTGGCCGATCGAAACCAGAAGGCGCGCCGCCATCAGCATTGGGTAGTTGGGCGCAATGGCGCAGAGGGCTTGCCCGATGGTGAAGACGGCGATGAGCGCGAGAATGGTATTGCGGCGCGAATAGCGGCTCGTGAGCAGCGTCACGATAGGGCCGCCCACGGCAACGCCGATGGCATAGGCCGTGATGAGGAAGCCGGCTGTCGGGATGGAAACGCCGAGATCGACCGAGACCTCGGGCAGGAGACCGGCAATGACGAATTCGGCGGTGCCGATACCGAAGGCCGCAAGGAAAAGCGCGATCAGGGGAAGGGGCATAGACTTTCACGTCCGCCCGATGGCGGTTCCTATAATGAGATAAAGATGTCTTTATATCCCTTCTGTCGTTCCATCAATGGTCGGCATCGCTTGGCGTGAACGCGAATTCGAGCTGGGCGTTGATGATGGCGCCCATGACGAGGATGAGGATGGAATTGTAGAGCCAGAGCATGAGGATCACGGCGGCGGTCAGCGTGCCGAAGGTGACGTCGTAGTGGCCGAAATTCTCGACATAGAAGGAAAAGGCCGCGCTCACCACGATCCAGGCCAGGGCCGCGACGATGGCGCCGGGCCAGATCCAGCGCACGCGGCGCGGCCGCCGATCGGGCGCGAAGCGGTAGAAGAAGGCGAAGCCGAGCGTCGAGAAAACGAAGAGCGCGGGCCAGCGAAAGAACAGCAGACGGCTTGGATCGGCCACGATGAAGGGCAGGCGGAAGATTGCAGGCATTGCCGCAATGGCGCCGAGGCTGACGATGAGGCAAAAGCCGCCGATCAAGGTTACCAGGAACGACGCGAGGATGCCGCCAAGTAGCGAGCGGCGATCCTGGCTGTGATGCGTGCGTGAGACGGCGTACAGCAGCGCATTTATGCCGCGCGATCCGCTCCAGAGTGCCACGGCTGCCGAGATGGCGAGACCGATGCTCAGGTTCTGCGTCGGTTCATTGACCAGCTTGAGCAATTGCCCATGGATAAGGTCCAGCGCATCGGATGGCACCAGTCCGCGCAGGCGCTCGGCCGCGCTGGCGATGAAATCGCCGGTCACCAGAAGGCCGAAGGCGAAGACGATGATGGCAAGCGCCGGGAACAGGGAGAGAAAAGCGAAGAACGCGGCGCCCGCGCAGCGCAGCGAGGTATCCATATCGAAGAGCTGCAGGAAGATGCGCCAGCAGATGGTTGCCCATTTCCGACGCCGGATCAGGCGCGGCACGGGAATGTCGGACGGAGCGTTCAAGGCAGTGTTCCTCTCTCGCGGGCGGGACGGTCAGCCTAAATGTATCGACTTTCTGCGATGGTCAAAACGCGAATCCGGCATATACTGCAACGCAATACTAGGTCGGAGGGTACTATGACGGATATAGTCGACGGCCAGTCTTCTGGCTTCTGGGCAATCGCCATTCGCGGCGCGATCATGGTGATCGCCGGGCTCGTTGCTCTCTTCGCACCCATTCAGGCCCTGGCTACCCTGGTGATGATCGGCGGTGCGCTGATGATCATCGACGGGGCGCTCGGGCTATGGGGGCTGCTCTTCGGCGGCAAGCGCACCCAGAGTTTCTGGGCATCGGTAACGCGGCAATTGCTGGCGGTCATCGCCGGCCTGCTCGTCGTATCGTTTCCGGTGGTGGCGACCTCGATCGGTGTCTCGACGATGGTGGTCATCGTGGGGATCATCTCGATCCTTGTCGGCGCACTCGAAATCTACGTGGCCTATATCAGCCGCAAGATCATCCGGGAGGGCACCTATTGGCCGTCCGTGCTGAGCGGGCTGGCCTATGTCGCCTTCGGTATCCTGATCATGGTGATGCCGCTGACCATGGCCTCCATCGTCATCCGCCTCGTCGGGCTGCTGGTGTTGCTCTACGGCCTGTTCCAGCTCTTCCTCGCCTGGCAATTGCGACGGGTGTGAGGCTTGCCGGCGGGAGGACAGCCTCCCGCCCCTTCAATACGCCGTATCGTCTCCCGCTGCATCTATCCCTCTGATCTCGATTGACAGCATTCTGGCGTGCTGCAAGTCAGCGGGGATAACTTCGCTCCCTGGGGCCAAAAACCGCGTTGGGCTTGGGTGACAAGCGGTAAGTACGCGCTTACTTATCTCCCATGCGCTTTTCCGACAGCTTTCTGGATGAGATCCGTCAACGCCTGCCTATTTCGCAGGTGGTGGGCGAGCACGTCCTTTGGGACAAGCGCAAGAGCCAGCCCGGACGTGGGGATTTCTGGGCGTGCTGTCCGTTCCATGGCGAGAAGAGCCCCAGCTTTCACGCCGATGACCGGCGCGGCAGCTACCACTGCTTCGGTTGCGGGGCGCATGGCGACCATTTCCGGTTTCTGACTGAAAAGACCGGGATGAGCTTCCCCGAGGCCGTCGAACGGCTGGCGGGAATGGCCGGCGTGCCGATGCCGGCCCGCGACGAGCGCGCCGAAAAGCGCGAGGCGGTGCGGCGTTCGCTCTATGATGTGATGGAACTGGCGACCAAATATTTCGAGGCGGCGCTGGCGCATAATATCGGGGCGCGGGCCCGGGGATACCTTTTCGAGCGCGGGGTGTCCGCGCAGGCCCAGGCGCGGTTTCGCATCGGTTATGCACCTGACAGCAGCAACGGGCTCAAGGAGCATCTGGCGCTTAACGGCGTGACTGCGCAGGAAATGGTGGATGCCGGCCTCGTCGTCGTCCGCGAGGACAGCCCGCTTCCCTATGATCGCTTCCGCAATCGCGTGATGTTCCCGATCACCGATTTCCGCGGGCGCGTGATCGCCTTCGGCGGACGCGCCATGTCGCCCGACGTGCCGGCCAAGTATCTCAACTCGCCTGAGACCGAACTCTTCCACAAGCGGCAGACACTCTATAACGGGCAGAGCGCCAGGCAGGCGGCCAATGACGGCAAGACGGTGATCGTGGTCGAGGGCTATCTCGACGTGATCTCAGCGGTGATGGCCGGGTTCGAGGGCGCCGTCGCCCCGCTCGGTACGGCCATGACCGAGGAACATGCAGCGCTTCTTTGGCGCATGAGCGACAGCCCCGTCCTCTGCTTCGATGGTGACAGCGCCGGCCTTCGGGCGGCCGAGCGTGCCGCCGGTATCGTGCTGCCGCTGCTGCAGCCGGGCAAGACCGTGCGCATCGCCACGCTCCCCGAAGGGCTCGATCCGGACGATCTCATCAAGAAGCACGGGCGCGATGCCTTCACCGATGTCATCGACAGGGCGGTGGCGCTTTCGGACACCGTATGGAACATCGAGACACGCGGCGTGCTGCCTGAAACGCCCGAGGCGCGGGCGGCGCTCGAGGCGCGGTTGCGCGAGCGGGCCAATTCGATCGGCGACAGCTCGGTCAAGCGGCACTACATGCAGGCGTTCGACGAAAAGCTGCAGGCCTTCTTCGCTCCGCAGCGCGGTGCGCGGTTCGAGGGTGGACGTGGTGGCAAGTTCGGGCAGGGTGGCGCCCCGCGTGGCGGCCTTTCCGGGCGCGGGTCGCCCCGGCTCGTGGTGTCGGACACGCTACGCAATTCGCGGCTGCTCAAACCCGGGCTCACAGCCGACGCGACGCCGCGCGAAGCGACCATCATCCTCAGCCTCGTCAACCATCCGCACCTGGCCGAAATCCGGCTGGAGATGCTGGCGGCACTCGATTTCGAGACGCCTACTGCGCGAGGCATACTCACGGCTATCCTCGATATCATTTCGCGCGATCACGAGATCGGTCGCGAATCCTTGATCGAGGCCCTGGGGCTGCGCAATTTCGGCGAGCCACTAGACCGTATGAGGCGGTTGCTGGCACGCCAGGGCGTGTGGCAAATCGGAGAGGAAATCGCGCAAGCGGACGCGGAAACCGGACTAACGCACGCCTTGGCCTTGCATAACAAGAAAGTTCAGCTAAATAGGGAGCTGAAGGCAGCCGAATTAGCGCTGGGCGATGACCCGAGCGAAGAAACCTTTGAGAGGCTGCGGGACATCCAGAACCAGATAACCACTGTCGATGGCACAGAGGCATTGATCGAAGGATTTGGTTCGCTATCGGGACGCGCAACACGCAGTTTCTAGAAAAATTTCTAGGGGCGGCGCGTCGCGCGATTTTGCTCATGAGCGAATCACTCCCGAGGGCGAACGCGAACCGGCACTGTTAACTGCTGGTTTACCACTCCTTTATCTTTCCTTGAGCTATCCCCACGTAAGAGCATTACCGGCACCCGACGGATCAACGGGGCCAGGGAGCACAAGATGGCCACAAAGGCAGCGAACGCAAAGCAGAAAGAGACCGAGAAGCCGGAAGGCGGCGCAGCCCCCGAGGCTCCCGATACTTCCCCACTCGATCTTTCCGATGCCGCGGTCAAGAAGCTGATCAAGGTCGCCAAGAAGCGCGGCTACGTCACTTATGAAGAATTGAACTCGGTTCTGCCGTCCGAAGAAGTCTCTTCCGAGCAGATCGAGGATATCATGGCCATGTTCTCGGACATGGGCATCAACGTCGTCGACGAGGACGAGGTCGAAGAGGCCGAGCCCGACACCGAGGAAGAGAGCACCGAAGTCGCCGAGCGCACCGGCACGGCGGTTGCCAGCAAGTCCAATACCCGCGAAGGCAGTGATCGTACGGACGATCCGGTCCGCATGTACCTGCGCGAAATGGGCTCGGTGGAACTGCTCAGCCGCGAGGGCGAAATCGCCATCGCCAAGCGCATCGAGGCCGGCCGCGAGACCATGATCGCGGGCCTGTGCGAAAGCCCGCTGACCTTCCAGGCCATCATCATCTGGCGCGACCAGCTCGCTGCCGGTGAAATCCTGCTGCGCGACATCATCGACCTCGAAGCCACTTATGCCGGCCCCGATGCCAAGCAGGCAGCGCCTGTGATGCAGGAAGTGGTCGAGAAGGCTCCGGCCGTCGAAGCCAAGCCCGCCAAGACCAAGGAAGCCCCCAAGAAGCGCGCATCGGGCGACGACGAGGACGATTACGTCCCCGAGGAGCCAGAGGCTCCGCAGGATCCGGTCGAAGAGGAGGACGACGACTTCGAGAATTCGCTGTCGCTGTCTGCCATGGAAGCCGAGCTCAAGCCGCAGGTGGTGGAGACTTTCGACCGCATCGCCGAGGCCTATGGCAAGATGCGTCGCATGCAGGACCAGCATGCCGAGGACCGCGCTGCTCAGAAGGTATCGAACGCGGCAGACGTCAAGCAGGTGGAAGCGCTCCGCGGCGAAGTGATCGCCGACGTGAAGTCGCTCTCGCTCAATGCCAGCCGTATCGAAAGCCTGGTCGAGCAGCTCTACGACATCAACAAGCGCCTCGTGCGCCTCGAAGGTCGCCTGCTGCGCCTGGCCGAGAGCTATGGCATCAAGCGCGAGACGTTCCTCCAGGCCTATTACGGCTCGGAAGTCGATCCCGGCTGGACCGTCTCGGTCGGCGAGCGTGATGACAAGGGTTGGGCCGAATTCATCCGGCGCGAACTCGACACCATCAACGAAATCCGCGGTGACATCTCGACGCTCGCGACCGAAACCGGTCTCGATATCGCCGAATATCGCCGTATCGTGCACAAGGTGCAGAAGGGCGAGCGCGAAGCTGCCATCGCCAAGAAGGAGATGGTGGAAGCCAACCTCCGTCTCGTGATCTCGATCGCCAAGAAGTATACGAACCGCGGCCTGCAGTTCCTCGATCTCATCCAGGAAGGCAATATCGGCCTGATGAAGGCCGTCGACAAGTTCGAGTATCGGCGCGGCTACAAGTTCTCGACCTATGCGACGTGGTGGATTCGCCAGGCGATCACCCGCTCGATCGCCGACCAGGCGCGCACCATTCGTATTCCGGTGCACATGATCGAGACGATCAACAAGATCGTGCGCACGAGCCGCCAGATGCTCCACGAAATCGGCCGCGAGCCGACGCCGGAAGAGCTCAGCGAAAAGCTGCAGATGCCGCTCGACAAGGTCCGCAAGGTCTTGAAGATCGCCAAGGAGCCGATCTCGCTCGAAACGCCGATCGGCGACGAAGAAGACAGCAACCTGGGTGATTTCATCCCGGATGTGAATGCCATCCAGCCGATCGATGCGGCCATCCAGTCGAACCTGCGCGAGACGACGACCCGCGTGCTGGCTTCGCTGACCCCGCGCGAAGAGCGCGTGCTGCGCATGCGCTTCGGCATTGGCATGAATACGGACCACACCCTCGAAGAGGTGGGCCAGCAGTTCTCGGTGACGCGCGAGCGTATCCGCCAGATCGAAGCCAAGGCGCTCCGCAAGCTCAAGCACCCCAGCCGGTCGCGCAAGCTGCGCAGCTTCCTGGATAACTGACGCCTGCCAGTGCAATTAACTGCAAAGGCGGCCGCGGCCGCCTTTGTCTTATGGAGGAGAACCCGATGTCGTTTCTGAAGTCCCTTTTCGGTGGTGGAAAGACCGAGGCGCCCAAGGGCGACAAGGCCCTGACCCAGGAGGACTACAAGGGGTTCGTGATCAAGGCGATCGCCATGTCCTCGGGTAGCGAGCACCAGCTTGCCGGCACGATCGAGAAAGAGATCGGCGGCGAACTCAAGAGCTACAAGTTCGTTCGGGCCGACAAGTTTTCGTCTCGCGAAGACGCTACGTCGCTGTCGCTGGCCAAGGGCCGCCAGCTCGTGGACGAGCAGGGCGACAAGCTCTTCAACTAAAGCCGCGTTCTCTCGCGGCCAAAAAACTCAGATACAGGAGGCCAGTATGGCTAAGAAGCCGACTGCACGGCAGGAATTCGTTTTGTTCGACGTCATCTACGAGGATGGCAGCCAGCGTTCAAATCGGCGTGTTCCGGCCGATGTTTTGGGTGGCCTCGATGGCGATGAGCCGGCGCGCGAAGTCATCATGGAGCAAGACCGTTCCATCGCTGAGAAGTCCGGCCTGCCTCCATTGCAGATCAAATTGATCAAACGATCCGACGCCAAGTAATTTGGCTGTCGATCCTCGAAAAAAGCAATATTCAATTTAGTTTGTTGTCGCTCTCAGACTTGCTATAGGAGACGTCCAATCGCGGGGGAGATTGGGCCAACCCTATGGTCAGGTACAGTCTGAGTGCCAGGCGAACCGCCGAGCAAGGTTCACTGGCCAGGTGCAAGGACGCGGCGCTGAGTTTCAGCACCGATCCGGGTGGGACGCTGAGGAGTTTCGGCGCAGTCGATCTCCTCTTGGCTTCGGTGGCAGCATGCCTGCTGGCGAGCGTGGAGCGATACCTGCCCGACGTCTGCCAGAACGAGGTGACGGTGGATGTGCGGGCGCTCAGCCAGTCCTATCCGCCCGAAATCGTGGCCATCAGCTATTCCATAGAAGTCGATACGGAAGAGACGCAGATGCAACTCGACCGGCTCCACTCCGTCGTGCGCAAGCACGGCGAAGTGGTCAATACGCTATCTCTGGCCATACCGATCAGCGGCTCGATCCGCAGGCGTGGCGCGCCCGATCCGGCCGAGCCGCAACCGGCCTAGCCGAGCGCCTTGTCGATGGCCGGCTTCACCACAGTGCCGAAGAGCTCGATGGCCTTCATGACCTTGTCGTGCGGCACCGTGCCCACGCTCAGTTGCAGGCCGAAACGGTCGTGCTTGAACCATTCGTGCTGCATCAGGATCTTGTCGATCACTTCCTGCGGGCTCCCCATGAAGTAGGCGCCCTCGGGCTTGGAGCCGTTGACGAACTGCTCCTTGGTGCCCGGCGCCCAGCCGCGCTCGCGGCCGATCCTGGCCATTGCGGCGTGGTGCGAGGGGTAGGCGATCTCGATGGCGTCCTGCGAATTCTCGGCGATGAAGCCGTGCGAGGAAACGCCGACCGGCAGCGTCTTCGGATCCTTGCCGAGCTTCTCGGCAGTCTCGCGATAGAACTGCACGAGCGGAGCGAACTGGCGCGGATAGCCGCCGATGATGGCGATCATCAGGGGCAGGCCGTAATAGGCCGCGCGAGCCACCGAATTGGGCGTGCCGCCCACGGCGACCCAGAGCGGGATCGGGTCCTGCACCGGCTTGGGGTAGATCTCGATGCCGGGAATGGGCTTGGTGTGATCGCTGCCCGCCCACTCGACCTTGCCGCCCTTGCGAATCTCGATGAGCTCAGCGAGCTTTTCCTCGAACAGGTCGTCGTAGTCGTTGAGGTTGTAGCCGAAGAGCGGAAAGCTCTCGATGAACGAACCACGGCCGGCCATGATCTCGGCGCGCCCGTTCGAGAGCAGGTCGAGGGTCGAGAACTGCTGGTAGACACGGATGGGATCGTCCGAGGAGAGGACGGTCACGGCGGTAGAAAGCCGGATGTTCTTGGTGCGCGCGGCAGCCGCCGCGAGAATGGTGACGGGCGAGGACGCGACGAAATCGGGGCGATGGTGCTCGCCCAGGCCATAAAAATCCAGGCCGAGCTGGTCGGCCAGTTCGATTTCTTCGAGCAGGTCCTTGAGGCGTTCGGCGGGAGACTGCAGGCGATCGCCGTTCAGCGGATCGGGCGTGTTCTCCGCGAAGGAATAAAGGCCGAGTTGCATGACGTTTCCTTTCGGTTCGCGCCAGACATGGCGTTTCGGGCGATGGGCATCAAGACGGCACAATATGGTAACCGCCCCTCTGGTTGCATGGGAGAAAACCGCAGGCCGATGAGCGACAAGATCGACTTCCGCAAGAGCCTCAAGACGCTCTACCAACCTTCGGCAAAGGCCTTCGAACTGATCGAAGTGCCGGCCATGCAGTTCGTGATGGTGGATGGCGCCGGTAACCCCAATACCGCCGAGGCCTACAAGCACGCGCTCGAATGGCTCTACGCCACCAGCTATGCCCTCAAGTTCGCCGTACGCCACGCAACCGGCCAGGACTACGTCGTGCCACCGCTCGAGGGGCTCTGGTGGTCAGAAGACATGGAAAGCTTCATCCGCCGCGACAAGGATCGCTGGCGATGGACCATGATGATCATGGCGCCTGATTTCGCCTCATCTGCGCTCTACGAGGCCGCTGTCGAGAAGGCGCGTGGGAAACTCGGCGAGAGCCCTGCCAGCCTCAGGCTGGAGCGCTACGAGGAAGGGCTTTCCGTCCAGATCCTGCACATCGGCAGCTATGACGATGAAGGGCCGACGCTGGCGCGGCTGCACGACGAGTTCATGCCGCAGAACGGCCTCGTCGCAACCGGGCACCACCACGAGATCTATCTCTCCGATGCCCGCAAGACAGCGCCTGAGAAACTCAAGACCATTCTGCGGCAACCTGTGGCCCACGCATAAGAACAAGCCCCGGCGGGGCGGCCGGGGCTTTTGCTTCAGAGGGAGGGGACTGAAGCTTGGGAAGTCTTCTTATTGGGCAGGAGCCGCGGGAGTTGCGGGCTCAGCCGGGGTGGCGGGCTGTGCAGCAGGAGCTGCCGGCTCAGTAGCCGGGGCCGCCGGAGTTGGGGTTTCCGTGCTCGGTGCCGGCGTAGCCGGGGCCTGAGTCATCGGGGTCGTGGTCGTTTCGGTGCTCGGAGCCATCGGCGTCGTAGTGGTATTCGTGCTCGGCGCAGCAGGCGTCGTCGGATTATCGGCCGGAGCCGTAACCGAAGGGCTGGTGGTTGTCGTCTGGTTTACGGTCGCCGGTCCAGAGTTGGACGAGAAGACCAGATAGCCGATCGCCAGAAGGGCAAGGACTACGATGATGCCGATGAACCAGCCGGTACCGTTGCCTTCCCGGGTATAGGTTGTCCGGTTGGCGTTAGCATTGTCGCTATAAAGTGGATCACGGTCCGGATTAGCCATGATGTGTCTCCGTGTTACATCTGCTATGCCGGAAGAAACGCGGGCTGGTTTGAATAGTTCCCAATCGCGTGATCGGATGATTTCTGCCTGAAAATCAGTCGGTTACCTTTCTGCGCTCGTTTAGTTCGTGGCAAAATTGTGCCCGATTACTGCCGGATCACCTGCAGACTCCTCGTGCGGCCTGCCGATGCTTGCGGCGTGGCGCCTGCTTGCACGCAATTTTGGGCTTGTGCGGAAGATGGGGAATAGCGGGTAGACGCCACATGGCGGCCCGTTTGTCGTGTTGCCTTCGCCGCCGGGGCCTCGCAGATTGCTGCGAGGTGGGGAGATCGTCATGGCGAGTCCGGAAGCACATATCGAGATCGCACGCCTGTTTGCCGAGCGGCAAGAGGAGGATGTGCCGTTGGCCATCGCCCGCCGCAACTGGGAGGAAGAGGCCGGCAAGCTGCCGCTGCCCGAGGGTGCGCAGTTCAAGCCGGTCATAGCCGGTGGCGTTCCGTCCGAATGGATGGATATGCCCGGCTCCGATCCCCACCGGGTTTTCCTGTTCCTGCATGGAGGCGGCTACAATGCCGGCTCGCCCAAGACGCACCGCAAGCTCGCCGCGCTCCTGGCGCAGGCGACGGGGACGCGCGTGCTCATGCCCGATTATCGCCTCGCGCCCGAGCACCCCTTTCCCGCCGCGGTCAAGGATGCACTCCTGACCTTCGGCTGGCTGCTGAGCGAGGGTTTCAAACCGTCCGATATCATCGTGGGCGGTGATTCCGCCGGCGGTGGGCTCGCCCTTTCGATGCTGCTCGCCTTGCGCGAAGCGGGCGCGGAGATGCCGCGTGCGGCGGTGCTGCTGGCGCCTTGGACGGACCTCACCGTTTCCAGCCTCTCCTATGAACGCCTGCGCGAGAATGATCCGATCATCGTGCCCGAGCGGCTTCGGCGCGCCGGCACATGGTATGCTGGCCGCCGCGATGCGCGCGATCCCATGGCGTCGCCGATGTTCGCCGATCTGGCCGGCCTGCCGCCGATGTTGATCCATGCCGGCGGCAATGAGGTGATGCTCGATGATAGCGCGGTCTTCGCCGAACGCGCCCAGGCGGCGGGCTGCGATGTGACGTTCAAGATCTGGCCCGAGCTTTGGCATGTCTTCCACCACACTGCACCGGACGTTCCCGAGGCGTCGGAGGCGATAGCCGAGATCGGCGCCTATGTGCATAGGGCCTACGATCGCCCATGAGCGAGATCGACCGCGAAGCTATCTTCATCGCTCTGGCCGACCCGAGCCGCCGACTGATCCTCACGCGGCTTCAGGCCCGGAACGGGCAGACGCTGAGCCAGTTGGGCGAAGGCCTGCCGATCACCCGCCAGGCGGTAAGCAAGCATCTGAAAATCCTCGAGACGGCCAATCTGCTGTTCAGCGAAAAGAGTGGTCGCGAACGGTTGCACTTCCTCAACCCGGTGCCGCTGCGCGCCGTGGCCATCCGCTGGCTCGAACGCTTCGACGAGACCCCGATGGGCCTACTGGCACAAAGGGAGAAGGGTGGAAAGAGGAGCGGGTAAGAGGCTATGGCCCTAGTGCCCACACCCCATCACCCCGGGGTTTTTGCTTGCGCTACGGAGTGTTACCCTCAGCCCATTCAGCAATGAGGGTTATCGATGCTTGAAAAGCTTCTGAGGTTTGACGAGTTCATTTTTCCCCAGGTCACCAAGATCATCTATTACATCGGTCTTGCGCTGATCGCCCTGTTTGCGGTGCTGGGGGCGCTGGGCGCGTTGTTTGCCGGGATTTCGCAGGGCAATTTCGGTGGCGGTCTGATTGGGTTGGTCGGGGCGCTCATCGGTGGAGCCGTCGGGGTGCTGGTCTGGCGCATCACCGTCGAATTGTGGACGGTGGTGTTCTCCATCCACGATATTCTCAAGGACATTCGGGACCGCAAGAGCGGTCTCTAGGATGACAAAAGGCCGGACCCGAAGGTCCGGCCTTTCGCTTTGGCGTCTGCCGCTGGTCAGCGGTTGGCGACCGGCGTGATGAGCGGCGTGATGCGCCGGATGGTCACGCGGCGGTTCTCCCGCTCGGCAATCTGCGTGTTGATCTTGAGATAGCGCTCGCCATAGCCCTGGGTCACCAGGTTCTCGGGCGGGATATCGTAGAAGTCCGAGAGAATGCGGGCGACGGTGTTGGCGCGCAGGTCCGAGAGCTTGAGGTTCGACAGGTCTGAACCCACGGCGTCGGTATGGCCTTCGATGAGGAAGGTCTCGGCCGGATTCCGCTTGAGCAGGTTCTGCATGGCGGCGGCAACGCTGCCGAGCGAGGCGACCTGATCGCGCGAGATCGTGGCGGCACCGGTATCGAAGGTGAGGTTACCCACTTCGAGGCGGCGCACGCTGTCACGGATACGGGCAGAGCGCTTGACCTCGTCGATGGTGTAGAGGCGCCGGACCTGTTCAACCGGCGGCTGCTCGAAGAAGGTCGTGATCTGCTGCTCGTTCGCGTTGCGGGCGTCGATGACGTACTGGTTGACGGGGATGGTCAGCCGCAGCGGGGGCAGGTCGGCGCCCGGGTCGCGGTAGAACAGGTCCTCGTCCTCGCGGTCGGCGCGCGGATCGTAATAGGCCAGGATGTATTCACGGCCGTCGCGGTCGATGCGCGAACGCTGCAGCACTTCGCCGTAGCGGTTGCGGATCGTGACGACCTTGGTGCCATCGGGGCGTTCCACGGTCTCGCGGACACGGCCGCCGCTCAGCTGCTCGTAATAGACCTGGTCATCCTGCTGCATGAAGCGGTCACGCTCCTGCGTCGGATTGGAGATCACGAGCTGGGTGCCGATCTGCAGGATGATCTGGCCGATATCGGCCGGCTGCTGCGGACGGCCACCAGGCTGCGGGCGACCGCCCGGCTGCTGATTGTTCACCGTGGTGTTGTTGTTCACGGTCGTGTTGTTGTTGGTGACGTTGTTCGTCACGTTGTTCACGACGGTCGTGGTGGTGTTGTTGATGATGGTGACGTTCTGCGGCACCTCGACCGGCGGCGGCGCGGTCAGCTGCTGACCCTGCTCGGCGGTCGTCGCCTGAATCTCTTCAGGGGCGATGGCGAGCTTGGCCTGGGCGGAGGCGTCGTCGGACGGCGGCGGGGCGGTTTCGGCAGGCGGGGCCACCACGGCGCTCGGGCCGACACCGGTCACGATGTTGGTCACTTCGTCCTTGGCGCTGTCGAGCAGCGGAGCGACTTCCTCGGGCTTCACATTGGCCGGAAGATTGGTCACGTCCTCGGTCGGCTGGTCCTGGAGCACGGGGCTGGCCTCGATCTCCTGCTTGACCTGCTCCGGCGGCGGAGGCGTCGGCTGCTCGACCGGGGGCTGTTCAGCCGCAGGCTGCTCGGCCGGGGCCGGCTGTTCGGCAGGAGCCGGCGCAGCAGGCTGGGCCGGCAGCAGGTTCTCGGGAACCTTGGGCAGCGTCAGGCCGAAATTGTTGAGGCAGGAATCACGCGAGGTGAAGCCGGCCTGCGAGCACAGGGCATCGATGCGCGACTGCGCGTCGGCAATCTGGGCCTGGGCCGGGGCGATATCGGCGCCGCTGGTCTGCGCTTCGATCAGGGCCGCAACCCCGTTCTGGTAGTCGCCGACGGCGGCGTTGAGATCGCCCGAGATATCGGCAGCAGGAGCGGCGGGTTGTTCCTGCGCGGGCGCGGGCTGCTCGGCAGGCGCAGGTTGTTCAGCCGGAGCGGGCTGCTCGGCCGGAGTTGCGGGCTGCTGAGGAGCAGGCTGTTCGGCTGCCGGCGCGGGCTGTTGCTCGGCCGGGGCCGGAGCGGGCTCGGGTGCGGGCTGTTCGGCAGGAGCCGGTTGTTCGGCTGGTGCAGGCTGCTCTGCGGGTGCGGGCTCCTGCGCGGCCGGCTGCTGGGGGGCAGGCTCGGGCGCCGGTGCGGGTTGCTCGGCAGGGGCGGGCGGCGCCGGTTCCTCGGCGGGAGGCGGCGCGGGTTGTTCTACGGGTGCGGGTTCCGGGGCGGGCTGCTCGGCCGGAGCCGGCTGTTCGGCAGGCGCGGGTTGTTCCGCAGGCGCGGGCTCGGGTGCCGGGGCCGGCGCTTCAGCCGGCGGCGCAGCTTGCTCGGCAGGGGCAGCGGCGGGCGCGCCCCCGTTCTGGATGGCGCTGATGCATTCCTTGATGCCGCCAATGCCTGCCGCGGCGCAGGCGGCCTGGAAGTCGGCTTCTGCCTTGGCCTTGGCCTCCGCATCGTCGGAGGAGGCGGCGGACACGTAGTTCTCGTAAGCGGCCTGAAGCGCTGCGTCCTGAGCCCGGGCGATGCCGCTCGGGGCCAGGGCTAGGATCCCGAGGCTGGTGCCTGTCAGGAGCCAGTGTCGAAGGCGCATTGTTCTCATCCTTTTTCTTAGGACTGTTGTTCAGCCTGTGAGTATTTCGGGGCGGTCCTGAACCGGACCTGAACGAATCATTACCCGTTCTTCCGACTTTAGATTTGCCGGTTTCGTGAGCAAACGCGGGCTTTTCCGTTCAGTTCCCAAGCCGGCCACGATGGGCAAACGACGTGGCAAATCGGGCACGAGTTTGGCGCACGGGCATGACAGGCCGGCGTCGGGATGTTAGGCGCTTGAGGAGCGGAGCAGGCAAATGCAGCAGACTCAGACCGTTATCGAGGTCGTAACGTCAGGACAGGGACTCTACGAGTTTTCGCGCCCGCTGCGCCAGTTCGTGACTGGTTCCGGCATTCGCACCGGCCTCGCGACCGTCTTCTGCCGCCACACGTCGTGTTCGCTCCTCATCCAGGAGAATGCGGATCCGGATGTGCAGGTGGACCTCAAGGGCTTCTTCAGCCGCCTCGTTCCCGAGCACATGCCCTGGATCACCCATACCCTCGAAGGGCCCGACGACATGCCTGCCCACATCAAGGCGGCGCTGACACAGACCTCCATCGGCATCCCTGTCGATGCCGGTTCCCTGGTGCTCGGCACCTGGCAGGGCGTCTATCTCTTCGAGCATCGCTCCGCGCCGCATCGGCGGCAGGTCGTCGTGCATATCATCGGAGAGTGAACGTGAGTTTTGCAGAGCTGGCCGCCTATTGGCCATTCGCCGTCGGCCTTCTCGTTACGGGTGCCTTTTCGGGCGTTTTCGCCGGGCTCCTGGGCATTGGCGGGGGCGCCATCATCGTGCCGGCGCTCGGCTGGGCGCTGGGGCTCATGGGCTATGACAGCGATGTGGTCCAGCACGTGGCGGTGGCCACTTCGCTGGCGATCATCATTCCCACCGGCATCATGAGCGCGCGCTCGCACTACAAGCGAGGCGCGGTCGATATCCAAGCGCTACGCCTCTGGGTGCCCTTCATCTTCGTGGGTACACTGATCGGCGGCCTCATGGCCGGCCTGTTCTCGGGCGCCGTGCTGCGCCTCGTCTTCGGCTTCATGTCAATCTTCATCGCCGCCAATATCGTGCTGCCGTTCCAGACGCGGCTCATGGGACATCTCAAGGGTTCGGCGCTTACCCACCGGATTTCGGCGTTCGTCGTCGGCTACATTTCCGCGCTGATGGGTACGGGCGGCGGCTCGCTCAGCGTCCCGACGCTCGCCGCCTTCGGCGAAACCATGCACAAGGCCGTTGGCACCGGCGCGGCCATCGGCGTCGCCATCGCCATCGGCGGCACGATCGGTTTCGTCATATCCGGCTGGAGCGCCTCCGATCTGCCTCCGCTCAGCATTGGCTACGTGAACCTCGTGGCGCTGGTCATCGTTGGCGCCATGGCCGCTGTCTGCGCGCCGGTCGGCGTCGCGATCGCCCACCGACTGGACCAGAAGACGCTCAAATACGTCTTCGCGATATTCCTGACGCTGGTCGGGCTGCAGATGATCTGGAAAGCCCTGTTCTAGCTGCCACCCCAAAAGGAAAGGGGAGCCGAAGCTCCCCTCCCGTCTTACTTGCCTTCGGACAGTTCCCACTGCACCGACACGTTGACCGAGAAGCTCATCTCGCCCGCCTGCACCGGCACCGGGGAGGCCCCGGCATCGGCCATCGACTGCTTCATCATGTAGGGCTGAGGCGGCTGGTTGAAGTTCTGGTTCTCGCTGATCGAGAGGATACGCGACAGGCCAACGCCGGCGACTTCGGCGTAAAGGTCCGCCTTCTCCTTGGCATCGGCGAAAGCCGCCTTGCGGGCTTCGTCATAGAGCTTGGAGGGGTCGGCGACAGTGAAGCTCACGCCATTGATGGTGTTGGCGCCCACGGTCACGGCCTTGTCGAGCACCTGGCCCAGCGAGGGCAGGTCACGGACGCGGACGGTGACGGCGTTCGAAACCTGGTAGCCGGCGATCTTGGGCGGCTTGCTGTAGCCGTTGGCGTCGCGCTCGTCCGAATAGACGTAGTTCGGGTTGACCGAGAAGCCTGAGGTCTGGATGTCCTTGGCTTCGATATTGGAGGCCTTGAGCGCCGCGATGAGATCGGCCATCGCCTTGGTGTTGGCGTCGAGTGCCTCGCGGGCGGTCTCGCCCTGGGTGGTGACGCCGGAGGTGACGAAAGCGGTGTCCGGCGCGGCGCTGACTTCTGCGCGGCCCTCGATCGAGATCGTGCCCGGGCGCGGTGCTTCCTGGGCGAGAGCAGGAGCAGTGAGAGCCGTTGCGAGAGCAAGGGGAACAAGGGCGGTAATCAGACGCATGGGTCTCTCCATTTTGAAATTCCAGCAGAATTTGCTGTTCATTGCGGTGTTAATGCGGCGTACCTGAACGGGAGTTGAACGCGCCGTCACCCATTAAGACGCCAGCTCTGTGAAAGTCCTTGGGTGGTGCCGAAAGATTTTTTTGGCAGGCGCGGAAGCCTTAAGTCTTGAAGTCCGAAACGCCGGCGCGGCTGGATTTATCCGCCCCGGCGCGCTAGCAAAGGCGCATTCTTTTCGGCCTTGAAATGCGAGGGGCATCCAAAGCCATGACTGAAGCCATCGTCCCGTCTTCGGGCGTTCTCCTCGGCCGCGCCCGCGTGCCGGGTTTCGACCATCCCCGCGTCATCACCGTCCGCGACGGGATCGTTCTGGACATTACCGCCAAAGGCGCGGCGACGTCGCGCGATATCTGCGAACGCGCCGATGCTGCGACCTATGTGAAGGCGGCGAAGGGCAACGCGATCGGATCGCTCGCCGATATTCTCGCCAACAGCGAGGCGGCAAAATCCGATGCGTCCAAGCCATCGCTGCTGTCGCCGATCGACCTGCAGGCGATCAAGGCGTCGGGCGTGACCTTCGTCGTGTCGCTGCTCGAGCGCGTCATCGAGGAGCAGGCGCGGGGCGACAAGTCGCGGGCCGATGCGCTGCGCCAGGACATCCTGACGCTGGTGGGCACCAATCTTTCGGACCTTGTGCCGGGATCGCCCGCGGCGATGCAGGTCAAGGAATCACTGATCGCCAGGGGCGTCTGGAGCCAGTATCTCGAAGTCGGCATCGGGCCGGATGCCGAGATCTTCACCAAGAGCCAGCCGATGTCCTCGGTGGGCTGGGGCGCCGATATCGGGCTGCATCCGGTTTCGAGCTGGAACAATCCGGAGCCGGAAGTGGCGGTGGTGGTAACGAGCGCGGGCCAGATCATCGGCGCGACCTTGGGCAACGACGTCAACCTTCGTGACGTCGAGGGCCGTTCGGCACTGCTGCTCGGCAAGGCCAAGGACAACAACGCCTCCGCGTCGCTCGGACCGTTCATCCGGCTCTTCGATGGCGATTTCACCATCGAGACCATCAAGAACGCCGAGCTGGCGTTGCGCGTGGAGGGCGAGGACGGGTTCGTGCTCGACGGGCATTCGAACATGAGCCAGATCTCACGTACGCCCGAATCCCTGGTGGCTGCGACCATCGGGCGGCACCACCAATATCCGGACGGCCTGGTGCTTTATCTCGGCACGATGTTTGCCCCGGTCAAAGACCGGGATGGGGTGGGAAAAGGTTTCACCCACAAGATCGACGATGTGGTATCCATCTCCACCCCGAGCCTGGGCACGCTGAGAAATCGCGTCCGGCTATCCACCGAATGCCCGCCCTGGACCTATGGCGCCAGCCACCTGCTGCGCGACCTGGCCAAGGTGGATTTGCTGTAATTTAGGAGAGACATGATGGGCGAAATCTTCAAGAACCTGATCGACGGCGAATGGACCGGCGGCGGCGAGAGTAAGAACATCAATCCCTCCAACACCGCCGATGTGGTCGGTGTTTATGCGCAGGGCACCGCCGAAGACACCAAGCTGGCGATTGCCGCTGCGAAGGCTGCCTTCCCGAAGTGGTCGCGCTCGGGCCTGCTGGAACGTCATTCGATCCTCTCCAAGACCGCCCATGAAATCCTGGCGCGCAAGGAAGAACTCGGGCGCCTGTTGAGCCGCGAAGAGGGCAAGACGTTGCCGGAAGGCATCGGCGAAGTGACCCGCGCCGCGCAGATTTTCGAATTCTTCGCGGGCGAAGCGCTGCGCCTGAATGGCGAGATCATTCCGAGCGTGCGTCCGGGCGTGGGCGTCGAGATCACCCGCGAGGCGGTTGGCGTCATCGGCATCATCACGCCGTGGAATTTCCCGATCGCCATTCCGACCTGGAAGATCGCTCCGGCGCTCTGCCACGGCAACACCGTGGTCATCAAGCCGGCCGACCTGGTGCCGGGCTCGACCTGGGCCATCGTCGACATTCTCCAGCGCGCCGGCCTGCCCAAGGGCGTGCTGAACCTCGTCATGGGCCGCGGCTCGGTTGTCGGCCAGGCGCTGCTCGACAGCCCGGATGTGGATGCCATCACCTTCACCGGCTCGGTGGGGACGGGCAAGCGCGTGGCCGAGGCTTCGATGAAGCTCATGCGCAAGTTCCAGCTCGAAATGGGCGGCAAGAACCCGACCATCGTGCTCGATGACGCCGACCTCAACGTTGCCGTCGAGAGCGTGGCGCAGAGCGCCTTCTTCTCGACCGGCCAGCGTTGCACTGCGGCTTCGCGCGTTATCGTGACCGAAGGCATCCACGACAAGTTCGTGGCGGCGCTGACCGAGCGCGTGCGCAACCTCAAGGTCGACGATGCCCTCAAGAGCGGCACCGAGATCGGGCCGGTGGTGGATGCCAGCCAGCTCAAGCAGGACACCGATTACATCGAGATCGGCAAGGGCGAGGGCGCCAAGCTTGTCGTCGGCGGCGAACTGGTGAAGCGCGAGACGGAAGGTTTCTACCTGCAGCCGGCTCTGTTCACCGAGGCGCACAACCAGATGCGCATTGCCCGCGAAGAGATCTTCGGGCCGGTGGCCGCCGTGATCCGCGTCAAGGATTACGAGGAAGCGCTGGCTACGGCGAACGACACGGAATTCGGGCTTTCCGCCGGCATCGTGACCACCTCGCTCAAGTACGCGACGCACTTCAAGCGCAACGCCGAGGCCGGCATGGTGATGGTCAATGTCCCCACGGCAGGCGTCGATTTCCACGTCCCGTTCGGCGGCCGCAAGGGCTCGAGCTATGGTCCGAAGGAGCAGGGCACCTACGCCAAGGAGTTCTTCACGCAGGTGAAGACGGCCTACACCGCCGCCGGCTGAATCGGTAAAAATTGAAGGCAAATTCGGGCTCCGAAGCGATGGCTTTGGGGCCCTTTTTGTTTCCGAAGATTTGGACGGCAGATCTCCCTCCCCCTTGTGGTGAGGGAACAAAGGTGGGGTGCCGAGGGCTCGGAGTATTGGGCTCTCCCCCACCCTCTATCCCTCCCCACAAGGGGGAGGGAGGAGTTGCGCGGGCGGGATTTGGGGCTCACCCCCTCCCTAACCCTCCCCACAAGGAGGAGGGTGGGTGTGTTTGGCGAAATCGAGCAGCAAACTCCACCCTCCTCCTTGTGGGGAGGGTTAGGGAGGGGGAAGGCCAGGGGCTCGATCTCACTCCGCGCTCACCACCAGCTCCACCCGATCCGCAGCAAACCTTGTCATCGCGTATTGGAACGGCACCCCGTCCTGGTCGCGGTTGACGTAGGTGCCGACGAGCAGCACCGCGCCCGGAGCCAACCCCATCTGGTGGCTTTCCGATGACTCGGCGTAGCGGGCGGAGATGCGGGTTTCCTGGCGGGTGTAGTCGGTGACGCCGGCGCGGTGCAGCGAGGCCGTCATCGAGCCCAGTTCGCGGAAATCGTCGGCGAGGGCGGGGAAGCGGGAGGCGGGGCCTGTCCATGTCGTGGCCCTTGTCAGCGGGCGGCCGTCGGCGAAGGAGAGGCTTTCCATGCGCAACACGCGGGTTGCGGGTGTGAGGCCCAGGGCTTTGCTGATGGGGAGCGGCGCGGGCTCGACGCGGTACTCGAGGATTTCGCCGTGGACGTCGCTGGCCTGGCCGGCGAGGCCGGCGGAGAAGCGGGTGCGGCGGCCGATGGGGTAGGAGAGGCGGCGGGCGGCGTGGACGAAGCGGCCGCGGCCCTGTTCGGCGCGGACGATCCCTTCTTCCTCGAGCACGGCGAGGGCGCGGCGCACTGTGTGGCGGTTGACGTCGAAGCGGGCGGCCAGTTCGCCTTCGGTGGGGAGCTTGCCGCCATCGATGAACTTGCCGCCGTTGATGTCGAGCCGGATGTCATCGGCCACGCGCCGCCAGAGGGCGACTCCACCGCTCTTGTCGAGACTCTTTTCGCCTGTCATTCTTGCTTCACAATACCAGCCTATCAGGGGCTTTGCAGCATATAGTTGTCTAGTGAAATAGACAAGTGGAGGGCCGAGTGGCCGAAGCGAGTTTGAAGAGCGAACGCGACGCCGAGCGGCAGCGGGTGATGGCGGCATTGGCCGCGGCGCCGACGCGCGCATTGGCGCAGATCTGGGATGCATGGGCCGACAAGCCGCAGACGCAGCGCGTGCGTGGGCCGGAGACCGGCCTCGTGATGGTGCGCGGACGGACGGGCGGCGGCGGTTCCCCGTTCAATCTGGGTGAAGCGACGGTGACGCGCGCGACCGTGCGGCTTTCGACCGGCGAAGTCGGGCATTCCTATGCGCTCGGGCGCGACGGCGAGAAGGCCGTGGTTGCGGCCACGCTCGATGCGCTCTGGCAGACCGGGGCGCGGCAGCGCGTGATGGATGCGGTGGTGGCGCTGGAGCAGGCGGCTTTGGACGCTGACGAGCAGCGCCGGGCCGAGACGGCGGCGACGCGCGTCAACTTCTTCACCATGGTGCGCGGAGAGGATTGATGGACAATCTTGTGCTCGATGGCGGGTTCGCGGACCTCGTCAAGGATTCCCAGTCGGTGTTCCGCACCGTGATGGATGCGCTCTCGCGTCCGGGCCTGAAGCAGCCGATCCACGTGGATGCGGCCCCGCCCGCACCGTTGTCGCCGGAAGTTGCGGCGATTGCACTGACGCTGGCCGATCACGACAGCCCGGTATGGCTGGACGAGACGCTGGCGGCTTCCGAGGCGGTTGTGGCGTGGCTCAAGTTCCATACCGGCGCGCCGATCGTCAGCGATCCGCGCGAGGCGGATTTCGCGCTGGTGACGGGGTGGGCGACGCTGCCCAAGCTCGATGCGTTTGGCATCGGCACCGATGAGTATCCTGATCGCTCGACGACTTTGGTGCTTGCCGTGGAAGGGTTCGACGGCGCGGACCGTACGATCACCGGCCCCGGCATCCAGGATACCGAGACGCTGACCATCGCCGGGATCACCGGGGATTTCATCGCGCAATGGGCGCTCAACCGGGAATTGTTCCCGTGCGGCGTGGATGTGGTGTTCGCGGGCGCCGGCCAGGTTGTCGGGCTGCCGCGGACGACGTGGATCGTGGAGGCCTAAATGTACGTTGCCGTTAAGGGTGGCGAAGCCGCCATTGCCAATGCCCACAAGCTCCTTGCCGACCGCCGCCGTGGCGACCGTTCGGTGCCGGCGCTGCGGATCGACCAGATCGTGGAACAACTCGGGCTGGCCGTCGACCGCGCCATGGGCGAGGGCTCGCTCTATGACCGGGAACTCGCCGCGCTCGCCATCATGCAGGCGCGTGGCGACCTGATCGAGGCGATCTTCCTCGTGCGCGCCTATCGCACGACGTTGCCGCGCTTCGGCTATTCCAACCCCATCGATACCAGCGCCATGCTGGTCGAGCGCCGCGTTTCGGCGACGTTCAAGGACCTGCCCGGCGGGCAGGTGCTGGGGCCGACCTTCGACTATACGCATCGCCTGCTCGACCCCGAGCTGGCTGCTGGCGCCGATGTGGCCGAGCCGGACTTACAGGATGCCGGTGACCCGGCCATGCCGCGCGTCACGGACCTGCTGGCCCATGAAGGGCTGGTCGAGCCCGATACCGGGTTCGGCAATGAAGGGGCGGAAGATCGCGAGATCGGCGATTTGACCCGCGAGCCATTGCAGTTCCCGCTCGATCGCGACCTGCGCCTGCAGGCGCTGGCGCGGGGCGACGAAGGGTTCCTGCTGGCGCTCGGCTATTCGACGCAGCGCGGCTATGGCCGCACGCACCCGTTCGTCGGCGAAATCCGCATCGGCGAGGTCGAGGTGGAGCTGGAAGTGGCGGAACTCGATTTTCCGCTCAAGCTCGGGCGCATCCGCGTCACCGAGTGCCAGATGGTCAACCAGTTCAAAGGCTCGGCCAATGTGCCGCCTCAGTTCACCCGCGGCTATGGGCTCGTGTTCGGGCAGGCCGAGCGCAAGGCCATGGCCATGTCGCTCTGCGACCGGGCGCTGCGGGCTCGTGAACTCGATGAGGACATCGTGGCGCCGGCGCAGGACGAGGAATTCGTTATTTCCCATTCAGACAACGTTCAGGCGACCGGTTTCGTCGAGCATCTGAAGCTCCCGCATTACGTGGATTTCCAGGCCGAACTCGACCTGATCCGGCGGCTGCGGGCCGAGCACGATGCGCGCGTGGCGCAGGACGAGATGCAGGAGGCGGCCGAATGAACGGCGCTATCGCGAACTACAACTTTGCCTATCTTGACGAACAGACCAAGCGGATGATCCGCCGGGCGATCCTCAAGGCGATCGCCATTCCCGGCTACCAGGTGCCGTTCGCCAGCCGCGAGATGCCGATGCCTTATGGCTGGGGCACGGGCGGCGTGCAGGTGACTGCGGCGGTGATTGGGCCGGATGACGTGCTCAAGGTCATCGACCAGGGCGCCGACGACACCACCAATGCCGTCTCGATCCGGGCGTTCTTCGCCAAGACCGCCGAGGTGCGCACCACCACGCACACCAAGGAAGCAACCATCATCCAGACGCGCCACCGCATCCCGGAAGCGCCGCTGAGCGAAGGCCAGATCCTTGTCTACCAGGTGCCGATCCCCGAGCCGCTGCGCTTCCTCGAGCCGCGCGAGACCGAGACGCGCAAGATGCATGCGCTTGAGGAATATGGGCTGATGTACGTCAAGCTCTACGAGGACATCGCCAAGCACGGCGAGATCGCCACGACCTATGCCTATCCGGTCAAGGTCGAGGGCCGCTACGTAATGGACCCGTCGCCGACGCCCAAGTTCGACAATCCCAAGATGCACATGACCGGAGCGCTCCAGCTCTTCGGGGCAGGGCGCGAGAAGCGGATTTACGCCGTGCCGCCCTATACCAACGTGGTCAGCCTCGACTTCGAGGATCACCCGTTCGAGGTGCAGAAGTTCTCCGAGCCTTGCGCGCTCTGCGGGGCAACGGGCGTCTACCTCGACGAGGTGGTGCTCGATGACAAGGGCGGGCACATGTTCGTGTGCTCGGACACCGACCATTGCGAGGACCGGCGTGAGCACGGCCATCGCGGCGCCCTGGCGGGCCATGACCTTGAGGCTGCTCAATGAGTGACGAACCCCTGCTCCGGGTGACCGGGCTTTCAAAATATTACGGCTCGCGGCTGGGCTGCGCCGATGTGAATTTCGAGCTCTATCCGGGCGAAGTGCTGGCCATCGTGGGCGAAAGCGGCTCGGGCAAGACGACGCTGCTCAACTGCCTCTCGACCAATCTCGAACCGACTTCGGGCCTTGCCGAGTACCGGATGCGCGATGGCGTGTGGCGGAACCTTTATGAACTGTCCGAGGCCGAGCGCCGGTTCCTGATGCGGACGGACTGGGGCTTCGTGCACCAGAACCCGGCCGATGGCCTGCGCATGACGGTTTCGGCCGGCGCCAATGTCGGCGAGCGGCTGATGGCGGTGGGTGAGCGGCATTATGGCCGCATCCGCGATACGGCCATCGACTGGCTGGGGCGCGTCGAAATTGCGGAGGATCGTATCGACGACCAGCCGCGCGCCTTCTCGGGCGGCATGCGGCAGCGGTTGCAGATCGCGCGCAACCTCGTGACCAATCCGCGGCTGGTGTTCATGGACGAGCCGACCGGTGGCCTCGATGTGTCGGTGCAGGCGCGCTTGCTTGACCTGTTGCGCTCGCTGGTGGGCGAGTTGGGGCTGGCGGCGATCGTGGTGACCCACGACCTCGCGGTGGCGCGGCTGCTTTCGCACCGCATGATGGTGATGAAGGGCGGGCAGGTGATCGAGGCGGGGTTGACCGACCGCGTGCTCGACGATCCGCGCGAGCCTTACACCCAGTTGCTGGTTTCTTCGATTTTGCAGGTGTGAAGATGAGCGCACTTCTTCAAGTCAAAAGCGTCGCCAAGACCTTCACCATGCATCTGCGCGGTGGCGTGGTGCTGCCGGTGGTCGACAATGTCGACTTCGAGGTGAATGCCGGCGAGTGCGTGGTGCTCGGCGGACCGTCGGGCGCGGGCAAGAGCTCGATCCTCAAGATGGTCTACGGCAATTACGGCGTGGACAGCGGCGAGATCCTGCTGATGCACGACGGCGAGCCGGTGGACCTGGCCTCGGCCTCGCCGCGCACCGTGCTGGCGCTGCGTCGCGACACGGTCGGCTACGTCAGCCAGTTCCTCCGCACGGTGCCGCGGGTGTCGGCATTGGACGTGGTGGCCGAGCCGCTGGTGGTTCGTGGCGTCGACCATGAGGCGGCACGGGCCAAGGCGCGGGAATTGCTGGCACGGCTCAACCTGCCGGAGCGGCTATGGGCGTTGCCGCCGGCGACGTTCTCGGGCGGCGAACAGCAGCGCGTGAATATTGCGCGCGGATTCATCACCGACCATTCGGTGCTGCTGCTGGACGAGCCGACGGCTTCGCTCGATGCGGCCAACCGGGCGATCGTGGTCGAGATGATCGCCGAGAAAAAGCGGGCCGGAACGGCGATGCTCGGGATTTTCCATGATGAGGATGTGCGCAACGTGGTCGCGAATCGGATCGTGGATGTGACCGGGTTCGCGGCCAGGAAGGCGGCCTGAGGTTTCTCGGGAAAGATCAACTAGCCCGCCAACTCCTCGATCTTCCCCGGCCGCAGAGCCGGGGCCCACGGATACCTCCACTCGCGCGGAGCGGTGCAATAGGCCCCGGGTCTGCGCCCGGGGAAGTGCGGTGGTGGGTCAAGCGGGTGCCAAGGAACACACAAGCTCTTCAGGGAAAATACCTATGAAAAACCTCTCCGAACGCCCCTCCGTCCACCCCACCGCCGAGGTGCGCGCGTCCGATCTCGGCCGCTACACCGAGATCGGCGAGCGCTGCCATGTCTATGAAAGCGTGGTGGACGACTATTCGTATCTCGTGCGCGATTGCGAGGTGTACTCTGCCCGCATCGGCAAGTTCTCCAACATCGCCAGCCACGTGCGCATCAACGCCACCAACCATCCGATCGAGCGCGCCACGCTCCACCATTTCACCTATCGCGCCGGCGACTATTTCGAGGATGCCGAGCACGAAGCCGAGTTCTTCGCCAAGCGCAAGGCGCGCACCGTCACCATCGGCCACGACACCTGGATCGGCCACGGCGTCACCATCCTGCCCGGCGTGACGGTCGGTGACGGCGCCGTCGTCGGCTCCGGGGCGGTTGTTACCAAGGACGTGGCGCCCTACACCGTCGTCGGCGGCGTGCCGGCCAGGCTCATCAAGGAACGGTTCTCGGCCAAGGTGGGCGAGCGCATGCAGAAGCTGGCCTGGTGGGATTGGAGCCATGCGCAGCTGCGCACCGCGCTCGATGATTTTCGCGCGCTGACGGGCGAGGAGTTCCTGGTCAAGTACGGCGGGTAGTACGCTTCGCCCGCCTGGTATCTGGCTCCCGCCTCAGAAGCTCCGGTCCCACCGGAGCTTTTTCATTCCGCGCCCGCCGATCCCCGGAAATCCGGGGCTTTGGATTGTCACTGAACTGTCGCTGAGCGTTCATATCAGCTTCTTGATGCCGCCTTAGGGCTTCCTGCAACTCAGCAGGGAGCAGGTCATGCTCAAGATTTCCAATGTCACGCGCCGGTTCGGCAGCAAAGTGGCGGTCGACAAGGTCGATATCGTCATCCCCGCCGGCCAGATGGTCGGCATTATCGGCCGCTCAGGCGCAGGCAAGTCGACGCTCCTGCGCATGATCAACCGCCTCATCGACGTGAGCGAGGGCACTATCGCCTTCGACGGTCTTGAAGTCTCCGCTCTCTCCGGCCAGAAGCTGCGCGACTGGCAGCGCGACTGCGCCATGATCTTCCAGCAGTTCAATCTCGTGCCACGCCTCGACGTCATCACCAATGTGATGCTCGGCCGGCTCAATCGCCGTTCCACCATCCAGTCGCTGCTCAAGATTTTCTCGCAGGAAGAGCAATTGCTGGCGCTCAAGGCGCTGGAGCGCCTCGATATCGCCCAGACGGCGATGCAGCGCGCCGGCACGCTTTCGGGTGGCCAGCAGCAGCGCGTCGCCATCGCCCGCGCCCTGATGCAGGAGCCGAAAATCCTCCTCGCCGACGAGCCGATCGCCTCGCTCGATCCGCGCAATGCTCAGGTGGTGATGGACTCGCTGCGCGACATCAATCGCAATGATGGCATCACTGTCATCACCAATCTCCATACGCTCGATACCGCGCGCAATTACTGTGAGCGCATCATCGGCATGCAGGGCGGCTGTGTCGTGTTCGACGGTTCGCCCGATGAGCTCACCACCGATGTGGCCCGCCGGATCTACGGTGCGGATGGGCTCGAAGAGGCCTTCTCGGAGGCCATGACCTCGACCAGCCTCGATCCGGTCAAGAAGGCGCGCCGCAAGCGCAAGGAAGCCGCCGATGTGGTGGCGGCCAACCAGCTCGGCGCTGCCGGCGTCAGCCTTCCCAACTGAGTTTACGAAATCCCGCATCGATGACCCTTGAGGCGGGACAACCGCCGGGCGCCGTGCGGCGAAACGACAACAGGAGAAACCCATGACTGCGTTCCGCAAAACCCTGCTGGCTGCCACCGCGCTCGCCATGCTCGCCAGCTCGGCCTTCGCCCAGGACGTCAGCGTCCTGCGTATCGGCCTTGATGGCTCGGAAAACGAAGCCGACCAGATGCGCAATGCCCAGTGCGTTGCCGATCAGCTCAAGGCCGCCACCGGCGTTTCCGAAGTCCAGCTCTTCCCCTCGCCCGACTATAACGGCGTGATCCAGGGCCTCCTCGGCGGCACCATCGACATCGCCGTGATGGGCGCCTCGTCCTATGCCGCCATCTACCTCAAGGATCCAAACGCGGTTGATCCGATCCTGACCACGGTCGGCGCCGACGGCTCGACCGGTTACTACTCGCTGATGGTCGCCCGCAAGGATTCCGGCTTCAAGACCGTTGCGGACCTCAAGGGCAAGAAGCTCGGCTTCGCCGACCCGGATTCGACCTCGGGCTACCTCGTCCCGAACGTGGCTCTCCCGGCCGCCATCGGCATGCCGGTCAAGGAGTTCTTCTCGGAGACCGGCTTTGGCGGCGGCCATGAGAACCTGGTTCTCGGCGTGCTCGACCACAAGTTCGACGCCGGCACCACGTTCGGTTCGGGCGTTGGCGATTGGGCTGAGGGTTATTCCTCGGGCAACCTGCACACCATGGTCGCCAAGGGCATCCTGGACACCGACGATATCGTCGAACTCTGGCGCTCGCCGCTCATCCCGAACGGCCCGCTGATGGTCTCCAACAAGCTGCCGGAAGACATGAAGGGCAAGGTCGAGGCGTTCTTCAAGGACCTGCCGGGTAAGGATCTGGCCTGCTTCCAGGGCTTCACGGGTGGCGAGAACACCGGCTTCACCGAAGTCGACGCGTCCTTCTATCAGACCATCATCGACGCTCGTAAGTCGGTGATCGGCGGCTGATCCGCACAACGAACATCTTTTGACGGCGGTGCCCTCTGGGCGCCGCCGTTTGCATAAAAGGAGAGCGCCGTGGCCCAAGTCGCCGAGCATGCTCCCGCTTCGCTCAGCGAGGGGACGCAGACGGTCTATGACCACTACCGCCGCCAGGTGCGGACGCGCAGGATCTATACGCTCATTGCGCTGGTCGTATTCCTCGCCATCCTCGCCGCTTCGCTCAATTTCGCGAACGCGGCCAATTCGGGCAAGTTCTTCGAACGGCTGCCCTATTTCTTCGATTTCCTGCGGTCTTTCGTGCCGCGCGACCCGCTCGAAATCTTCCGCGCCATGTTCGATCTGGCGAGCCCCTATGCCGATGGCTCGCAGAAATACGATTACACGTCCGAGCGCATCTGGGTCACCGACTGGTTCTACGTGCCCAATTACGTCTACCAGCTGATCGTCACCATCAACATCGCCATCGTCTCGACCATCGTCGGCGCGACCCTGGCTTTCCTGCTCTGCTTTTTCGCCTCGACCAACCTCATGGGCGCCGGCGTTGCGCGTTTCGTCGTGCGGCGGGTGCTCGAAGTGCTCCGCGCCTTCCCCGAGATCGTCGTGGCCGGCCTCCTCACGGCCATCCTCTCGATCGGCCCGATCGCCGCCATCGTCGCGGTGTCGCTGCACACGATCGGTGCCCTGGGCAAGCTCTTCTACGAAGTGGTCGAGAATGCCGACATGAAGGCCGATGAAGGCCTGCGCGCCGTGGGCGCCAACTGGGTCGAGCGCGTACGCTTCGGCATCGTGCCGCAGGTGCTGCCCAATTTCGTCTCCTACACATTGCTGCGTGCCGAAATCAACGTGCGCGCCTCCACCATCATCGGCGCGGTCGGCGGCGGCGGTATCGGCGAGGCCTTCCGCCTCTCCATCGGCCGCGACCATGCGGCCAAGACCTACGCCATCGTCCTCATGCTCCTCGTGACGATCATTGCGGTCGACCAGTTCTCCGCCTGGCTGCGGCGACGCCTGGTGGGCAAGCAGGCTTTCGATTTCGGGGCATAGGAGACGCACAATGGCACAACTGGCCCTCAACGATGCCGAACGCCAGGCGCTCCTCGAAGCGTATCCGGCGGTATTCGTAAAAAGCTTCTGGCAGCGCTACGGCCTCGCGGTCGGCGCGGGCGTGGTAGCGGTCTATCTCGTCTTCTGCTTCTTCTTCTTCAATGTCGGCGCCGTGCTTTCCGATGGCCGCTGGGATCGCGCCGGGGCGTATCTGCAGGATTGGTATTCCTGGCGCGCCCAGCCGCGGCTCAAGCTGGCCGCCGGCCAGCCGGTCGATGTGCAATGGAACAACCGAGCGCAATACCGCACCGATGGCCCCATTGACTGGCTGGTCCCGGCCAACGACGGCAGCGTCCTCGTCACCTTCGGGAGCGAAGCCGACAGTCTTGTCGTGCGTCCGGACGTGGTGACGGTCAATCTCAACGGCCAGCCCCACGACGTTGCCGTCGGCGCGAGCGGGGTCGTGCTGCCTGAGGATGCGCCCGAAGCGATGACGCTCAAGGGCGACAAGGTGCTGGTCGATTTCGGCTTCGCCGGTTCGGCCGAAATCCGCGCTAGCCAGGTTCATATCCAGCGGCGTTTCCTGGGTTGGGCCAATTTCTGGTTCGACACCAAGTCCGCCTTCTGGGGCATGAGCCTGCCGCAGCTGGTCTCGACCATCGTCGTCGGCGAGCGGATCGATCCGCAGATGTCCAACCTGCAGCTCGCATGGCGCGATTTCCTCGGCAACGGCGTCTGGCAGCATGCAGACATCATCTCCAAGCTCATCCAGACCATAGTCATGGCTTTTGTCGGCACGTTGCTCGGCACGCTGGTCGCCGCGCCGCTGGCCTTCATCGCCGCCCGCAACATCACGCCCAATCGCGCCGCCAACTGGGTGATGAAGCGCACCTTCGATCTGCTGCGTTCGATCGACATGCTGATCTGGGCGCTGTTCTTCACCCGCAGCTTCGGCCCCGGCCCGATCCCCGGCATCGCCGCCATCTTCTTCACCGATACCGGCGCCCTCGGAAAGGTCTATGCCGAGGCGCTGGAGAATGTCGATGACAAGGAGCGAGAAGGCGTCAAATCGGTCGGCGCCCATACGCTCGAAGTCCAGCGCTATGGCGTCGTCCCGCAGGTACTGCCCGTCTTCATCTCCCAGTCCCTCTATTTCTGGGAGAGCAACATCCGCTCGGCCACCGTCATTGGCGCCGTGGGCGCCGGCGGCATCGGCCTCAAGCTTCTCGAAGCCATGAAGACCAATGCCGACTGGGACAAGGTCGCCTACATGGTCGTCCTGATCCTCGCCGTCGTCTTCATCTTCGACAACATCTCGAACGCCCTCCGTTCAAGACTGATCGGCAGCCGCCACTGAGATCGAGCCAGCACGTCTCCCTCCCCCTTGCGGGGAGGGGACAGGGGTGGGGGTAAGCCAAAGGCCCTGGCCCGCGACGCGCCGCACCGAGTGATATCCTACCCAGCGCTAAACCCGGCTCTAAAGCACCGGCCCCATCATCGCCACCGTATTGTTCCAGAGCCGACGGCGCCGCGGCCAGCCATCCACCGACTCCGCTTCGATCAGCACCGAAGCCTGCCGGTAAACCTCCTGCCGCGCCTTGATCTCGGTCGTAAGCGCCGGATCGTAGAGCAGGATGTTGTTCTCGAAATTGAGCTCGAAACTGCGCCGGTCGATATTCGCCGAGCCGATGAGGCTCACATCTCCATCCACGGTCATGGTCTTGGAGTGCAGCAGCCCGCCGACATATTCGTAGATATTCACCCCGGCATCGAGCAGTTCCTTGTAATAGGAGTGGCTCGCCGCCGCCACGATCCAGGAATCGTTGCGCTGCGGCACGATGAAGGTCGTGTCGACGCCGCGATAGGCCGAGGCGCAGAGCGCGGCCTGAATGGTTTCGTCCGGTACATAATAGGGCGTGGTGATGATGAGTTCGCGCCGCGCCGCGTTCATCACCGAGACGAAAATTTCCGGCATCGCCGAGGGCCTCACCGTCGCGCCTGTGCCGATCACCTGCGCCGCAAAGCCCGGTTGCGGCTCGTCGAGCGGGGCGAGGAACAGCGCTCGCAGGTCATCGTGTCCATGGCTCATCCAGTCGCTGGCGAAGAGATGCTGGTTCTGCCGCACGATCGGACCCTCGAAGCGGACGAGAATATCCACCCAGGGCGCGTATTTCGCCTTCACCGCAAATGCCGCGTCGGCGCAGTTCTGGCTGCCGCAATAGGTGATGCGGTTGTCGATGACCACGATCTTGCGGTGGTTGCGCATGTCGATGCGACCCCAGAGCGCCGAGATCGGCGGCGTGGGGACGGGCAGGGCGCGACCCAGCATGACGCCGGCATCCGCCATGGCCTTCCAATGCGGTGAACGGATCATGGCGCGCGAGCCGAAATCGTCGGCCATGGCGCGGCAGGCCACGCCGCGCCGCGCCGCGCGCTTGAGGGCCTCGACGACCTTGAGCCCGTTATTGTCGGCTAGCCAGATGTAGAACAACACATGCACGTGGTCGGTGGCGGCGTCCATGTCGGCGACCATCTGCTCGATGGCGCTGTCGGAATCCGCCATCAGCGTGGCGCGGTTGCCGCCTACGGGGGGATAGCCACTCACCGATTCCCCCGCGCGGAAAAGCGGCATGTAGCGCTCCGGTACGTGCGGGTCGCGCTCGTGCCCGTCGGTCGGCGGCGGCAATTCCTCGAGCACCTTGCGCATTCGCGCGATACGGCCGCGGCCGATATTGGTTTCGCCCACCAGCGTATAGGCAAGAATGCCCACGAGCGGCGCCACGAGAATGACCACGACCCAGGCCAGGCGCGATACCGGTTCGCGGTAGGGGCGCAGCAGGGCGCGGGCCACGAAGAATACCTGGATGCCGAAATAGGCGATGGCCAGGAGATAGGCGTAGAGCGGTGTCTCGATCGTGATCATCGGGCGGCCACGATAGCCTTGCGAATGGCCCCCCTGAGGATCAACGACGAAAGCACCGAGCCAAGTATCATGCCCACGGCCAGCCCGAGGCACAGCGCGATGGCGAGGTAGAGGATGGCCTTGTCCGCCAGTCCTTCGACCACCGTTTCCATGCCGTCGATCTCATGGGCGAGGCTGGTCGATACCGATTGGCCGGCGTCGTTGATGGCAGAAACGATGGCGCTGGCGAGCGAGGTCTGCTCGGGCGTGGCCGGCGCCTGGCCAAAGGCCAGGGCGGGCCAGAGTAGGGCTGTGAGGACGAGTAAGATGGGTAAACCGCGAGAGGACATCTGGCTTTCTCCGGTGCCTGGCGGAGGTCGCGAATGCGGCCGGCCAGCCTGACGAAGATAGCTAGAGGCTTCCCCGCGGGGAAGCGCATAGAGGGATTTTCGCAAGATGCCGCGAAGGCTTGGCTGCCGCCGGCCGTCGCGCAGACCGCCAGCGGCCACGATCTGGGTTCGGCGCCGCTGGCAGTCTCGCGCATCGTGCTGGTGTGAAATGCGCGGGACAGCGCCAAGGGACAGCCGGACAAAACGATCCGGATGTTACGACGACAACCTGGGTCCTCGCCGCCGCCCCCCTTAGGACTCCATCCATGGCGAAAGATAGAGGCGGGTGGCGCCTCTTCACAATAAGCAAAGCGGACTAGGGTTCAGCGTTCGACGACGGTTCGGCCGGTCAGCGTCACCAGGTGCGTTTCGCCCGCGGTATCCACCCAGCCCTTGGCTTCCAGCTGGCGGACGATCTCGGGCAGGGGGTGGTAATCGGGCTCCCGGCAGAGGCGCAGGAGGGCCTGAACCTCGGCAGGCAGGGGTCCTTCGAGCACGGCGTCGCGTAGCAGCATGATCTCCTCCCAGAGACTACGTGCTCCTCAAGGTAGTCGCCTCGTGCCAGTTCCGCCGTCGATCAAAGGATATAGTCAGCGCGGCACGAGCCGGGTGAAAAGAAAATTGGCCGCCACGCCCGCCGTCACGCCCAGCGAGCCTCCGGCAACCTTGACCACCGCATCCTTGAGCGTCGCGTGGCGGCTTGGTGCCAGCAATTGCGCGAGCTCGAAGCCGAGCGCCACGGCAATCACAAGCGCGAGCACCAGCCACCAATGGCGCGGATAGCCGACCACGAACACGAAGCCCACCAGCGCAAAGGCCACAAGCCGTTCGAGGTTGGCCGGCTCGCCCGTAACGGGGCGCCATTCGATGGGAAGTACCGTAACGAGGAGGATGCCCAGCAACAGCAGCCAGGCCAGCGGTCGAGCAGCCATGCGGATCATCTGCCGGTCCAGCCAGAAGGGCGGCCGGCGCGAAGGTTCGGGATGTGCATGGAAAGTCCTCGACGATTGCATTGGGCGCGGAGCCTATTGGAATTCGCCGTCCGCTCCAAGCGCCCCCTGGTGCCCACTGATCGCGCGATCAAGCAGGGTACCTCGCTCGGCGCGACTCCCCCGGATTTCAAGTACAGTCGGGCCATCCGCCAGCAGCCCCAGCGCATCCTCGCGAATGATGGCCTTGAGCCGCAAATCCACCGCCCGCCGCAGCCTGGGATATTCGATCGTCGTCGCGATCTCATCGGGTGCCGACAGCGGCAGGAAGGCGATGAGATCGAGCGTCGCAAGCGCCTTCTCGATCCCTCCGAGCAGCTTCCCGGACGGCGTCCAGTCGATACCCTCTTTCTCGCCGAGCACTTCCAGATACGCGATGAAATCGAGCGGGCAGCGATCAAAGACGATATCCGCCTCCCCCTGCGCCGCCAGGATCATCCCGACGCTCTGCTCGAGCTGCTCCGCCAGGTCGTCGAGCGAAGGCCCATCGGCAAACGTCACTCCGCGCTGCGCGAGCTCCCAATAAGGCTCCTGCATATGCGCATAGCCGCGATGCCCGTCGATGAAATCATCGATCAGCGTCGTCTTCCCACTCCCATGCGTCCCCACCACCGCAATCCGCATCGCGTCCTCCTGGAAGGCAGCTATTGATGCTGTTCATGGTCGCGAGCAAGAGAAATCGAATGTGCCTGCGACTAACGAGGCGTGGAGGAGGCGGGCAGGATCGTGTAGACCGCAGGACACCGTTCGTGCCGCCCAGGAGCCTGCCTTGACCGTCTTCGACCATGCCGTCGTCAATGTCCTTGGAGAGATGGACAATGCGGCGGCGCGCTATGAGCAGCTGGGATTCCGGCTGACGCCGCGTGGCTATCATACGCTGGGGTCGATCAACCATCTGGCCGTCTTCGGCAGCGACTATCTCGAACTCCTCGGCTATGCGCCGGGCGAGCGTGAGAAGCGGGCGGAGCTTTGGGAGCATCCTGCCGGGCTGACCGGGTTGGCGCTGCGGACGCAGGATGCGGCGGGGTTGCATGCGGCGATGGCGGAGGCGGGCGTTGCCGTGGAAGCCTGCAAGGACTTTTCGCGGCCGGTCGAGATCGATGGTGTGCAGCATGAGGCGGCGTTCCGCACTTTCCAGCTCGATCGCAAGGCGGTCGCCAATGGGCGCATTTTCTTCTGCCAGCACAAGACGCCGGAGCTGATCTGGCGCAACGAATACCAGGATCATCCGAACGGCGTCACCGGCATTGCCGGCGCCTTCGTCGTGACCACCGGGCCGACCGCTGTTCCGGACATGCTCGCGGCCGCGCCGGGGTTGGCGCGCGAGGCCGAGGGAGTTGTGCGCGCGGGGAACACCTGCCTGCGATTTGCGCCGGCCGAGGCGATAGCGGCGCATTTCGGTCTGCGTGAGCTTCCAGGCCTTCTCGGCCAGAACTTGCGGATGGTGGGGCTGGAATTGCGCTCCCGCGACATTGCCCAGACGGCGACCTGCCTTGAGGCGGGCGGCGTTCCCTTCGAGCGTGGAGCGGGTTGGGTTCAGGTCGACGCCGACGAGGCGGCGGGGCTCATCCTGCGCTTCGTCGCGCAGGACTGAGCGGAAGGAGGCGGCCCCGCCCTTGGGGAGGCGGGGCCGCGAAGGTTATTTGGCGGGAGCGGCGAGGTCCGTCAGGAAGCCGCGCGCATCCGGTTCGAAGCCCTTGAGCTTTTCCGACGTGAAGGCGTGCAGCCGCTGGTGAGCGACGATGTAGTAAGGCAGGTCCTTGGCGATCTGCGTGGCGGCGTCCTTGTAGGCGGCGGCGCGGGCTTCGGGCGCGCTTTCGCTGCGGCCCTTTTCGAGCGCGGCATCGACGACGGGGTTCGAATAGCTGCCCCAGTTGAAATTGCCGCCGGTATGGAGCTGGCCATACATGGCGCGGTCGGGGTCGACGAGGTTACCCCAGCTCAGGAACGAGATCTGGTAGGTCTTGCCCTGGTTGCCCTTCATGAAGGTCGGGTAGTCGACGGCCTGCAGCTCGGTCTTGATGCCGGCCGAGGTGAAGACGTTCTGGATGTATTCGATCGACTGTACGCGCTCGGCGTCTTCCGAATTGGTGCCGATGGTGAGCGCGAGCTGCTTGCCGTCCTTGGCGCGGATGCCGTCGGCGCCGACCTTCCAGCCCAGGGTATCGAGTTCGGCCATGGCGGCTTCGACATCGAAAGTGGGCTGGGTGACGGAGGCGTCATAGGCCCAGGGGAAAGCCGGCATCAGGATAGAGGCGGCGGCCTGATCGAGCCCGCCATAGATCTGGTCGACGATTGTCGCCTGGTCGATGAGCTTGGCGAGCGCTGTGCGCATGGCCGGGTCAGCGAGCAGCGGATCGGCGGTGTTGAAGTTAACGTAGATGAACGACACCGACGGCACGACGCTATGGCTGAGCTTGGCATTGGCCGAGAGCGTGCCGACTTCGGCGGGCGGCAGCGGGCTGTAGATGAGGTCGAGATCGCCGGCCTCCATGGCCTGGGCGCGGGCCGAGCCGTTGCCGACGACGATGGCCTCGATCTTCTTCACGGCGGGTTCGCCACCCCAGTAATCGGGGTTGGCTACGAGGTTGATCTGGCTGCCGCGGAGCCAGCTATCGAACCTGAAGGGGCCGGTTCCGATGGGGGCGGAACCGAACTCGGCATTACCTTCGGCCGCAGCGCGGGGAAGGATGCCGAGATCGAGGTAGGAGAACAGCGGCGCATAGGGCTCCTTGAGCTTGAACTGCACCGTGTGCTCATCAAGCGCCGTCACGCTGTCGATGGGCTCGTAGAGCGAGCGCGAGCGGGCGTTGAGATTGGGATCGACCATGGTGGTGTAGGTGAACACCACGTCATCGGCCGTCAGCGGCTGGCCGTTGTGGAACTTGACGCCTTCGCGCAGGTGGAAGATCAGCGTGAGCGGATCGGGCGTTTCCCAGCTCGTGGCGAGGGCCGGCTTGGGCTGGAAGTTTTCATCCAGGCGCACGAGGCCGTCATAGAGCAGGTCGTCGAGACGGTAGCTCGTGGTTTCGGCGGCGAGGCGCGCATCGAGCGAGAGGGAATCGACGTCGAGGCCGACGCGTACCGTCTCGGGCGGGTTCACCAGGTCCGCCAGGGCCGCGGGCGCGCCCAGGCACAGCGAGGCGATGGTTCCCAGCAGCAAGGAATGCAGGCGTAGTTTCAGGGTCATGTTGTCTCCTCCCCTAGAAGGTCGGCCGGGCCTCAGCGAGGGCCGGCTTTGTCGATGATAAGATTGCCGGCGGGATCGACACGTCCATGCCAGCCCGGCAGGACGACGATGGTGGTGTCCTCCTGCTCGAGAATGGCGGGTCCCTCGAACGTGTCGCCGACGGCGAGGCTGTTGCGTGAAAGCACGGTGGCGCGGTGGGCCACGCCCTTCCAGTAAAGGTCGCGCGCGCCCAGCGCCGGAGCCGTGCGCTCGCCGCCGGCGGCGGCGCTGCGGATGGGCTCGACATAGCCGGTGACGCGCAGGCGGATGGTGGTGATCTCCACCGAGGCCTCAAGGTCGCGGAAATGGTAGAGCCGCTCGTGGGCGCGATGGAAATCCTCGATGGCGGCAGCGATATCGACGCTCTCGCCATTCCACTGCGCCGCGACCGGCAGGTTGAAGGCCTGGCCGTGGTAGCGCATGTCGAACGAGACGAGGAAATCGTGACGGGTGAGCAAGTCGCCCTCGCCATCGATCCAGGTGCCCGCATCCTTGGCGAGGCCAGCGACGAGTTCAGCGATGTTGGTGCCGGCCGTGGCATCCTCGGACAGATCGAAGAAGGCGGTGCGGACATAGTCGCGCTTGACGTCGGCCATGATGGCGCCGAGGGCGCAGAGCGTGCCGGGGCGCGCGGGGACGATCATGCGCGAGAGGCCGGCGGTGTCGGCGATGAGGTTGGCCTGGGTGGGGCCAGCGCCGCCAAAGGGCAGCAATGTGAAGGAGCGCAGGTCCTGCCCGCGCTGAGCGATGCCCTTGGAGAGCTCGGCCGTCATCACGGCGGTGGTGACGCGCAAGGCGGTTTCGGCGGCGCGGGCGGCGCGATCGGGACCTTCGGGCAGGCCGATGCGGGCGCCGATGCGATCGAGCGCGGCGCGGGCGGCTTCGATATCGAGCCGCATGCGACCGCCGACGAAGCGCTCGGGATCGATGAAGCCGGAGACGAGATAGCAATCGGTGACGGTGGGCTCAGTGCCGCCGCGGCCATAGCAGACCGGGCCCGGATCGGCGCCGGCCGAGGCCGGGCCGATCTTGAGGACACCGTAATCGTCGACCCAGACGATGGAGCCGCCGCCGGCGCCGATGGCCGAGACGTTGACCACCGGCAGGATGATGGGAAAATCGCCGATATGGGTGCTGTTGGTCATTTCGGGCTCGCCCGCGACGATGACCGACATATCGGCGGAGGTGCCGCCCATATCGACGGTGACGACGCGATCGACGCCCGAAGCGCTGGCCGAGACGGCAGCGGCGACAACGCCGGAAGCCGGACCGGAGAGCAGCGTATCGATGGGGCGCTCGGCAGCGGTGGCGAGGCTCAGCGTGCCGCCATTATTGGCGGTGATGTAGATCGGCGCGGCGATGCCCAGGGCTTTGACGCGGCGATCGAGCCGTTCGAGATAGCTCGACATGATGGGCTGCACATAGGCGTTCATCAGGGCGACGAGTCCGCGCTCATATTCGCGCTGTTCGGGCCAGATGGCGGCGGAGGCAGTCACCTCGACATTAGGCAGGCGCTGCTTGAGGCGAGCGGCGAGGTCGAGCTCGACATCGGGACGGCGATAGGAATGGAGGAGCAGGATGCCCACCGCTTCGACGCCGGCGGCGCGGAACGTGTCGGCGATGGCGTCGAGTTCGGCATCGGTGGCGGACTCCTCGACCGAGCCGTCTTCGAGAATGCGCGTGGCGGTTTCGAGGACGAGGCGGCGGCGCACCAGCGGTTCTTCCTTGTCCACGAGGTAGGAGAAGGCGTTCGGCATCTGGCTGCGGCCGATTTCGAGGACGCCGCGCATGCCGCGCGATACCACCAGCCCCATCTTGGCGCCACGCCGCTGGATAACGGCGTTAAGGCCGATGGTGGTGCCATGAACGATGAGGCGCACGTCTTCCGGGCGGCGTCCGGCGCGTTCGAGCAGCTTGGGCAGGCCGCGCTCGACCGAGGCCGAGGGGTCCTGCGGAACGCTCGGTTCCTTGAAGATGGTGATGGCGCCCGTAGCGGCATCGGCCAGCACGAAATCGGTAAAGGTGCCGCCCACGTCGATGCCGATGCGGCAGCCGGTCTGGGGGTGGATCGGGGACTGGTCGGTCATATCAGGAGGCCTTCTCGATGGCCGGCAGCAGTGCGTCGAGCGCTTCGGCGAAGCGCATGCGCAGGAGTTCGGTCTGGAGGAGCGGGCCGGTCAGGTCGATCACCGCCGGGTCGGCCAGTTCGGGCAGCACCGTTTCGAACAGCTTGCGGCGCAGCGTATGGCGGCTCGATTTGCGCAGGCGCATCAGGCGGCGGTTGAGTTCGAGCATGGAGGGATCGTCGAATACCGCTTCCCAGAGCTCACGGAAGCGGCCGAAATCGAAATCGGCGGCGGGCGCGGCGTTGCGGGTGCTGCGCACGGTGCGCGTCTGCGCCTCGTCGATCGCCCCGTCGCGAATGACGACGCCATAGTCGATATAGGCGGCCTCCGGCGTGACGAAGCCATCGAGCACGTCGGCCAGCACCAGCGCGGGGTCGCGCAGGAACGGGTCGCCATAGCCACCACCGCCCGGCATCATCAGGGTCAACGTATCGCCCTTGGCCATGTGCAGTTCGTGGATCTTGGCGATGATCCGCTCATTGCTCTTGCCGCGATTGAAGATCGAGATCAGCGTCGCGCCGGGCTTGCCGCCGAAAATGCCGTAGGGCGGGAAGCGCAGGCGCTCCATGCCGCGGGCGACGACGACGCCGCTATCGGTCATCGAGCGGATAGTGATCATCTGCCCGACGCCGCCGCGCCACTGGCCCGGCCCGCCGCTATCGGGGCGGATGTCGTATTCGGTGACGACCAGCGCGCTATGGCCCTCGACGGTTTCGAGCGGGTGGTTGCGCATGTTGTTGAGGGAGTTGTCGCGCGCATCGACGCCGTCGCGGCCACGCATCGCGCCCATGCCGGTCTTCATCGGCTGCACGACTTCGACCTTGCGGGTGCCATCCTCCAGCGCCTCGGCAAAGGCGAAGGGAATGATGGTGCCGCCGGTGGCGGCGGGCATGAGGTCGGGCACTGCCTTGATGAGCGCGCCATTGATGCTGTCGAAGAGTCGGTAAGGCGCGGAAGCGCGCAGGTTCACGGCATCGGGGAATTCGGCATTGAGCACGGTGCCCGGCGGGTTGATGACCGAGACATTGCGGTAGATGCCGGCATTCTTGGGGATATCGGGCGCCTGCGTCGTGATGAAGCCGGTGAGGCGGAAGGTCAGCCAATACATGCGCTGGCCGGCCGAGGGCACGTTGTAGGAGGTCTTGACCTGGGGATCGGTGCCGGAAAGGTCGAGCGACACCAGACCATCGCGGACCGACACTTTTACGCGTACCCGCACGGGGATGCGCGAGACCATGTCGTCGTCCATGTAGTCCCAGAATTCGTAGTCGCCGTCCGGGATCTTTCGCAGGATGTCGCGGGCGCGCAGCTCGGCATAATCCTGCACGGCCCTGACGTGTCCGTGGAATTCCTCGACGCCGATCTGGCCGATGAACTCGCCCAGCCGCGCCTCGCCAAGCGCCAGCGCGCCGGCCATGGCGCGCAGGTCGGCCACGGTGATGTCGGGCACGCGCGAGTTGAGCCTGATGAGTTCGAGCAGGTCTTCGTTGGCCACGCCCTTGCGGAAGAGCTTCATGGGCGGGATGCGCAGGCCTTCCTGGAAAATCTCGGTCAGGGCCGGCGACATCGAGGAGGGCACCGCCCCGCCGATATCGGCGCAATGCACGAAAGACCACGCATAGGCGACTATCTTGCCTTCATGGAAGAGCGGGCGGATGAGGTTGACGTCGGGCAGGTGCGTGGCGAGGCCCGCCGAACGATAGGGATCGTTGGTGATGATGACGTCGCCCGGTTCGAGATCGGGCACGGCCTCGATGGTGGTGCGATAGTTGCAATCGACAAGGAAGGCGAAGGAGGCCGAGGGCGGATAGGCGAAGACATTGCCCTCCACATCCAGGATCGCCGTAGCGAAATCGGCGGCTTCCTTCACATAGGCCGAGCGGGAGGCGCGCTGGATGGCGAAATACATTTCGTCGGTGATCGCAGAGAGCTTGCGACTGACGATTTCCAGCTCGACAGCATCCAGAACCATGACGCCCCCTCGTGACACAAATCCATAATTCAAATTTGCATTTTAATCTGGGGCGATCAAGTAGCATTCGTTGCGCCTCGAAGGCGCCTTCCGCAAATTTTTCCTTCTGATCCAGGTGGTTCCGAAACGGAGCGCGCGAAGGCCGGAGTCGCGGCTCGATAAGGCTTCAGCCGGCCAGCTCGGTACCGGCGCTCGAGGCCAGAAAACCTTGGGAAATGAAGGCGATGAGCTCGCGCACGATGGTTTCTTCGTCCGCCTGCCGGGCGGTGTCGGCGAGGCGCACGATCTGTCGGATATTGGGCGAAACGTCGGCCAGCACGAAGACCATGGCGCCGCGGGCGCAATCATAGCGCCAGATGATTTCCTTGCGGGAGAGTTGCGGCAGCAGGCGGGTGAGGGCGCCGATGAAGCGCTCGTGGATCGTGTCGTCTTCGGCGCTGGAGAGGTCCGCCGGCACTGCAGGGCTGACGCGCGCCTGCATGAGCAGGCTGATATTGGCCGCGCCGTGCGGGTTGGCGAGCCCGAGCTGCACCATCGGCCTGATCAGCGCATCCAGCAACGGCTCGAGGCCTGGTTTGCCGCCGTTGGCGACGGATTTTTCATAGGCCGTCAGTGCCACGTCACGGGCCCGGGTCATGCGGCCGAGCAGGCTCGCCATGACCTGGCGGATCAGTTCGTCCTTGGAACGGAAGTAATAGTTCACCGCCGCGATGTTGGCTCCTGCGGCCTCGGTGATTTCCTTGAGCGTGGCGCTTTCGAAGCTGCGATTGGCAAAGACTTCCACCGCGGCATGGAGGATTCGCGCGCGCGTATCGGCCTGCTGGGTCTGGCTGTCATGCTCCATCACCGGTTCATCCTCCCCAGATCGCAGTAAATGGCCGTTCCGACGGGCGGAACCGGCAGATAGCTAGGCTTTCCATGGACATATTCGCAACCGCATAAGGGTGCAAGCCGCTTGCGCAGGCAAATTCAATTGACTATTTGATATATACAATTGAATTGCGGCGGCATGTAGAGGATCGGGATGAGCGCGCTTGAGAGTGAAGTGGACGTCCTGGTCCTGGGCTCGGGCTGCGCCGCGCTTGTCGCGGCTCTCCGCGCCGCCGGCGCCGGCCTCAACGTGCTGGTTTGCGAGAAGACCGGCAAGCTCGGCGGCACCAGCGCCATGTCCGCCGGCGGCATCTGGATTGCCGCCAATCACCTCGCCGCGCAGGAAGGCATTGCTGACAGCATCGATGAGGCCCTTGGCTATGTCAGCGCCGTCGCGCCGCAGGGCTGGAGTTTTCCCGATCATTGGCGCGCCCTGCTCGAGGCTGGCCCCGCCATGCTGCGCCTGCTCGAAGCCAGGACGCCGCTCAGGTTCAAGCTCACCGGCGAGCCCGATCCCTATATGGACGTACCCGGCTCCCGCGCCCGCGGCCGCATGATGTCCGTGCTCCCAATGAGCCGCTTCACGGCCCGCCGCGACGCCTTCCGCGTCCGCGGCTCGACCCTTCCGGAGATTTTCACCTACCACGAAGTGCTGGAGACCGATCTCTATCACAAGCCGATCAGCACCACGCTCGGCCTCCTCCCGCGCATCCTGCCCCGCATCCTCACGCTCACGGCGGGGAAGGGCACGGCCCTGATGCTCGGCCTCGTCCGCGGCTGCCAGGATGCCGGTGTGCGGCTTGCGACCCATGCCAAAGGCGTCGAGCTCATCGTCGAGAATAACCGCGTCACCGGCGCGATCATCGAGCACAAGGGGCAGCGCCAGACCATCCGCGCCCGCGTCGGGGTGCTCATCGCCACCGGCGGCTTCGAGTGGAACGAGGACATGGTCCGCCGGCACCTCGTCGCCCCGCTGCAATTCCGTGGCTCCTCGCAAGGCAATACCGGCGACGGCCAGCGCATGGCGGAAGCCGTCGGCGCCGCGCTCGGCCAGATGGACCAGGCCAATGTCACCGCTGCCATTCCCCGGCGCTACGAAGGCCGGCTGCATGGCATGCCCGTGCCCTATCACGCCGAGGAAAACGCCATCGTCGTCAATCGTCACGGCCAGCGCTTCTGGGATGAGCTGCACGTCAATCTGGGCGAAGCGCTCGTCGCGCGCGATCCTGCCACCGGCGAGTCCCTGCACCTGCCGGCCTACGTCATCACCGATGCGCGCTATCTCTGGAAAGCGCCGCTTGTCCGCTTCTTCTCGCGGCTTGTGCCGGGCTGGATGGTCAAGGCGCCGACCATCCCGGCGCTGGCGGCAAAGATCGGCATGGATCCCGCAATTCTCGCCGCAACGGTCGAGCGTTTCAACGGCTTTGCCGGCACCGGCGTCGATGCCGACTTCGGCCGCGGCCAGACCCGTGCCCACCAGAAGGTCGACAAGCGCAAGCGCGCGGGGCTCGAACCCATCGTCAAGGCGCCCTTCATCGCCGTGCGCTTCAATCCCTCGATTATGTCCACCAAGGGTGGCCCCCAGACCGACGCCCAGGGCCGGGTGCTCCGCGCCGATGGCTCGGTGATCGATGGCCTCTATGCAGCCGGCGCCTCGATGGCCAACCCCATCGGCACGCGTGGCGTCGGCGCCGGCACGACGCTCGGGCCCTTCATGAGCTGGGGGTATCTGTGCGCCGGAGACATGGTGCGGCGGGCGCGCGAAACCGGCGCCCTGCCTGCCAATAGCGTGCTCGAAAACGCCTGATCAGGCGCGACGAACGCTCGTCACCTTGAGCGGGGACTTCATGTACTCGATAGGCTCGGCGCTGTTGTAGATGGCGTCGATCACGTCCCAACCGTCGATCACCTGGCCGAAGGCGGCAAAGCCCTGGCGGTCCGGATTGCGGCCACCGCCGAAATCGAGGCTTTCGAGGTCGCCGCCCACGCAGAAGAAATAGGCATGCCCGGCCGTACCCACTTCGCGGCGCGCCATCGAGATGGTGCCGCGCTGATGGCGCAGGCCCGTCACCGAGGTCGTCTCGTGCGGAATGGGCGGGAACGGCAGCGGATCATCGGCGCCGAAAGTATGACCCCACTGGATCACCTCGATGCGGTGCACGATCTCGGGCGCCTGGTTGATCTGGTTGACGATGCGATAGATCGTCGTGCCGTCGAGCAGGCCCTTGTCGACATAGGCGAGGAAGGCGCCGGCGGAGATCGGGGCGTGCACCTCGTCGATGCCCAGGGTCACCGCGCCCAGTTCGGTCTCGACGATCACTTTCGTCAGTTCATTGCTTGCCATCATGCGTCCTTCTTCTGCACGCGGTTCAGAAAATCGAGCACACCGGCCCAGCTTTCGGCATTGGCGCGGGCATTGGCTGCCGGCGTGCCGCCGCTGGTCGAGACGATGCCCGACACCGGGTGCGCCGCGGTAATGACAGTAGTCGGCACGTAGGGGAAGAGGATCGAGTGCCCCGCGTCCTCAAAACGCAGCCGCTCGACATGCCGTCCGGTGCTTCGCATGCGTTGGACGATGAGGTCGCAATGGTAGTCCGTGGGCCACCAGCCGTCGTCAGTGCCGTTGATCAGCAGCACCGGCGCCGTGATCTTCTCCACCGGAATGCGCGCGCGCTCCACCGCTGCCTGGTCGGCCATCGCCGTCAGCAGCGCATATTCGTGCCGCTTGGGCTCAGGGCCGTTGTCATAGGGCAGGTAGGTGCCCGTCCGGTTTCCATCCCAGAGATGGGGCAGGGGCCTGCCATCGAGCGTCCAGGTTGCCGCCAGCCGACCCCTCGCGGGATCGCCCGCGCTCTGTGCGCTATGCACGCACGAGGCCGGCACATAGGCCATCACCGCCGAAACCGCCTCGGGGTAAGTCGCCGCGATCAGCAGCACCAGCTCGCCGCCGCGCGACTGGCCGGTAATGGCGACGAAATCGTCCTTGAGCACTACGCTGCGGCGGAACCAGGCGAAGGCGTCGCGGAAATATTCCAACGGCACGTCGTTGATCCAGTCCGACAGCCCCGGCGCCCGGAAATAGCCCAGCGCCAGCGCTGCATAGCCACGCGAAGCATAGAGCGCCGCCCGCGGCTCGTTCATGCCGCCGCCCGAGCCGTTGAGGATCACGACGCCCGGATGCGGCCCGTCCGTCGCGGGCATATAGAGCACGCCGGAAACACCGTCCTCGAGGATTTCCCGCCGCGTAACGCCCTTGGTCGCCAATATCTGGGTCATGTCGGCGCGAGCCTCTTCGCCGCCCGCATGGACCGCGAACTCGGTTACCACGTCTTCCACCGAAGCCGCGCCGCCCTTGGCGCGGGTGGCCGGCTCCGCCTCGTGCTGTGACCAGATGAGGCCCATGGCCGACACACCGGCATAGTCGCCCCGCACCGGCGCATCCCGACCCGGATCGACGGTGCCGTCGGCGTCAGCCGCGAACGTCGCCTCCGCCTGCCAGACGCTGCCGCCCGGTCCGCTGGAGCGCGCAACGATCGTCACCTCGCTCCCCGGCCTGGCTCCGCTCACGCGGATCTGGCGGGGCACGTCGATGAGCTCGATTTCGGGCGTGATGGAAATCGTCAATGTCATTCTGGTTGCTCCCCGCGGCTCTCTAGAAGGCGACGACCTGGCCGTCCTTGCGCGGGTCCGAGCCGCCGACATAGCCATCCTCGCCGCAGACGATCAGTTGCGCGCCGCCAAAGCCGAACACCGCGTCCGGCGTTTCGACGATGACCTCGTGCCCGAGCGCCTTGAGCCCTTCGGCGAGTTCGGGATCGAACGTCGACTCGACCACAACCTTGCGTCCGCCCGTCACCCGCCAGCGCGGCGCGTCGGCCGCCGCCTGCGGGTTCTGGCCATAGGCCAGCACGCGCACCGCCATCTGCAGGTGCCCCTGCGACTGCATCGGCCCGCCCATCACGCCGAACGACATGATCGGTGCCGAGCCGTCATGCGTGGTGGCGAAGCCCGGAATGATCGTGTGGAACGGCCGCTTGCCCGGTCCGACCTGGTTGGGGTGCCCATCCTCGAGCGAAAAGCCCGCGCCTCGGTTCTGCAGCGCAATGCCGGTGCCCGGCACGACCACGCCCGAGCCGAAGCCCATGTAGTTGGACTGGATGAACGACACCATCCGCCCCTCGGCATCCGCCGCGCAGAGATAGATCGTCCCTCCCGGCCGCGGCGCGCCATAGGCGGGCAACCCAGCCTGCTTCGGGTCGATCAGCCGGCGCCGCTCGGCAAGATAGTCGGCATCGAGCAGGTCGTCCGGCGAAACCCGCATGGTCTCGATATCGCCGACATGCCGCTCGCAATCGACCAGCGCCACCTTGATCGCCTCGATCATGAGATGCGTGGTCTCGACGCTGTCGACCGGATGGCTTTCGAGATCGAAGGGGTCGAGTAGTCCGAGCGCGATCAGCGTGGCGATGCCCTGGCCGTTGGGCGGGATTTCGTGCACCGCCGCGTAGCGGAAGCCGGTCGAAATCGGCGTTACCCAGTCGGCGCGGTGCGCATCGAGATCGCTCATGGTCATCGCGCCGCCATGGAGCGCGGCGTGTGCCGTCAGCTTCTCGGCCAGTGCACCGCGATAGAACGTGTCCCCGCGCGTCGCCACGATATCTTCGAGCGTCGCTGCCAGGTCCGGTCGCTTCACCAGCTCACCCGCCCTGGGTGCGCGGCCTGAAGGCATGAAGTGATCGGCAAAGCCGGGCTGGGCGGCAAGCTGGTTGGCGCCGTTCTGCCAGAGCACGCCGATCACCGGGCTCAGCGAGAAGCCGTCGCGCGCATAACGAATGGCCGGCTCGGCCACGACGTCGAGCGGCAGTCGTCCGTGCTTGTCATGGAGCGCGATCCAGGCCGAAACCACTCCGGGCACCGTGACGGAATTCCAGCCGCGCTGCGGCATGGCCTTCTGGCCGGCGAAGTAGTCGGGCGTCCACGCCATCGGCGCACGCCCAGAGGCATTGAGGCCTTCGAGCTTTTGCCCGTCCCAATAGAGCGCGAACGCGTCCGAACCTACACCGCACCCGGTCGGCTCGACCACGGTCATCACCATGGCAGCGGCTACCGCGGCGTCTGCCGCCGTGCCGCCGCGCGCCAGCATCGCCACGCCGGCCTGCGCCGCCAGCGGCTGGGATGTGGCCACCATGTTCCGCCCCAGCACCGGACTGCGCGAGGACGGATAGGGAAGATCGAAGTTCATTGGCGGCCCCTCTGCCGAACGATTCATCTGGAGGCTAAATCATAATTTGAAATGCACAATTTAAAACCCCGAGAATCGCATGGCATTCAAGGCGTGGCAGCGAGGCCGGCTTCGCTCAATTGCAGCCGACGCCGCTGCGCCACCGAGGCGAAAACCAGCAATTGCAGCTGGTGGAACAGCATGAGCGGCAGCACCACGATGCTCACGATCTGCGAGGGGAACAGCAGCACGGCGATGGGCAGGCCGCTGGCGAGGCTCTTGGTCGCCCCGCAGAACAGCAGCGCCGTCTGCTGCGGCGTCCCGAGGCCCGCCCACGAGCCCGCCAGCCGCAGGCACACCACCACCACTGCAAGCAGCACCGCATCGACCGCGATGATGGTCAGCAGCGCCGTCACCGGCACCTGCTGCCAGACGCCCGCGACCACGCCCGCGCCAAACGCCGAATAGACGATGAGGAGGATCGAGCCACGATCGACAGTCAGCGTCAGCATCCGCTGCTTTTCGACCCAGCCGCCGATGAAGCGGCGCAGCACCATGCCCAGGATGAACGGCAGCAGGATTTGCACGGCAATGCTGCCCACCGCCTGCCAGCTGAAGCCGCCGCCCGTCGCCCCCAGCATCAGCGCCGCCAGCGCCGGCGTGATGAAGACACCGGCCAGGTTGGAGAGCGTCGCCCCGCAGATCGCGCCTGCCACATCGCCCTTGGCGAGGCCCGTGAACGCGATCGAGGATTGCACCGTCGAGGGCAGGATGCCGAGGAAGATGATGCCCGCCGAAAGCTCCGGCCCGATCATCGAGCCGAGCGTCCAGGCGAGGATCAGCGCCAGGATGGGGAACAGCACATAGGTCGAGCCGAACATCAGTCCCTGCAGCCGCCAGTCTGTCAGCCCGGCCCAGACCGTTTCCAGTTTCAGTCGCGCGCCATAGAGGAAGAACAGCAGCGCCACCGCGTAATAGGCCACCGACGACACGATCGGCGCCGCCGCGCCGCGCGCCGGCAGCACTATGGCGAGGGCCACCGTGCCGAGAAGCAGCAGCGTGTAGAGGTCAATTCCGTAGCGTTTGAGCTGGGTCAGCATGTTCCGGTCTCCATCAGAGATGGATATTGCAGTGCCCGGTAAGAATGAAGCATGATAGACAACATATCGCCGATCATGAATTGTGATGACCGTGCCCATTCCCGATCTGCAGCCAAGCTGGCTCCGGTCCTTTCTCGAAGTTGCCCGCTGCGAAAGCTTCTCGCAGGCGGCGCGCGAGCTGGGCCTCCAGCAATCGACCGTCAGCCAGCACATCCGGCGCCTCGAAGCCGCCCTCGGTCGTCGGTTGCTTTCGCGTACCACGCACAGCGTTTCTCTCACCGCCGAAGGCGCCGCCGCGCTCGATCTCGCCATGCAGGTCATCGGCGCTCATGACAGCCTCGGCGGTCACTTCATCCGCCTCGCCCAGCGCCGTCGCATGCGCTTCGGCATCTCCGAGGATTTTGCGCTGCTCGCGCTCTCCGACGTGCTGCACAGCTTCGGCCGGCAATATCCGGACGTCGATCTCGAACTCACCGTCGGCCTCTCCCAGGCGCTTTACGATGGCTTCGATTCCGGCCAGCTCGACGTGATCTTCGCCAAGCGTCGGCAGGGTGATCGCCGCGGCGTCACCGCCTGGCGCGAAAACCTCGCCTGGATCGGTCGCCCCGGCCTCAGCCTCGATCCCTCGGCGCCGGTGCCGCTCATCGCCTATCCGCCGCCGTCGGTCACCCGAACGCTTGCCGTCAACGCGCTCAACGAAGCCAGCCGGGACTGGCACCTCGTCTGCACCAGCGGCAGTCTCAGCGGCATCCGCGCCGCCGCCCTCGCCGGCATGGGCGCAGCCGCCCACTCCCCCCGCCTCCTGCCCACGGGCCTCGCCATTATCCCTGAAACCAGCGGCCTTCCGCCACTAGGCCAGGTCGAGTTCGCAGCACTCGGTCCGGGCAGGGGCCAGACAATCGCCAACGCGCTGATCGATACACTGATGGCGAGCATCGGGCGGGGGTGAGGGGCCGGCGGTGAGTCCGCCAACCCTTGAACTTATTGGTGGCCACCAGACCGGAAATCGCCATAACTTTTGTTTTGGATGAACTCTGCCCGGACGTACGCGGTGCCGGCTGATGCCATCTTCGGAAATTTCCGATGCCGCCTGAACTTGAAGGGGAATGAATATGGAAAAACGCAAGCTTGGACAGGGGCTGGAGGTGTCGGCGCTCTCGCTCGGCGCAATGGGCTACGGCAAGTCGCGCGACATTCCCGACCGTCCGCAGATGATCGAGCTGCTCCGCGCCGCTGTCGACCGCGGCATGAATTTCTTCGATACCGCCGAAGTCTATGGCCCGTGGACGAACGAAGAAATGCTGGGCGAAGCCTTCGCCGACATGCGTGACAAGGTCATCATCGCGACCAAGTTTGGCTGGGACATTGACCAGCAGACGGGTGAGCATCGCGGTGGGGTCAACAGCAAACCGGCCCAAATCCGGCAGGCCGTCGAAGGCAGTCTCAAGCGCCTGGGCACGGACTATATCGACCTGTACTACCAGCATCGTGTCGATCCCGACGTGCCGATGGAGGACGTGGCCGGCGTGGTCAGCGAACTGATCGGGCAGGGCAAGGTTCGCTATTTCGGATTGTCGGAAGCGGGTGCGGGATCGATCCGCAAGGCGCATGCGGTTCAGCCAGTCGCAGCGCTACAGAGCGAATATTCGCTCTGGACCCGCGAGCCGGAGAACGAGGTCATTCCGACCTTGGAGGAACTGGGGATCGGCATGGTGCCATTCAGCCCGCTCGGCAAGGGCTTCCTGACGGGCACGATCGATGCCGGCACCAAGTTCGGTGACAAGGATATGCGCAACACGGTTCCGCGGTTTCAGCCAGAGAACCGGGAAACCAACCAACGCCTGGTCGATATGCTGCGCCGCATCGGGGAGACGCATGGCGCGTCGCCGGCACAGGTCGCCCTTGCCTGGTTGCTGGCGCAAAAACCTTGGATCGTCCCGCTGTTCGGCACGCGCAGTATTCAGCGCTTCGACGAGAACATCGGTTCGCTCAATGTCCGCCTCTCGGAGAGCGATCTGCGTGAGCTCAACGAGAGCAAGACTACGATGCCCGTGGAAGGCAATCGCTATCCACCTGAGCATATGCGGCGCGTCGGCCTGTGACGTGCTGAAGCAGGCGGCATAACTCAGCACCAGTCGCCAAAGTGGCGCGGTGTTCGCAACCGCGCCCTTTGCAACGGCTCTCCAGTCACGCGCGGCCGGCGCTGAGGGTGGCGAGGAGTTCGTCGAGCTGCTCGAACTGTTCGGGCGTGCCTTCCATTCCACCCAGGGATTCATCGAGCGCTTCCTTGGTGGGGTAGACTTCGGTGAAGGTCAGCAGCGTCTTGCCGTCCTTTTCCACGAAAATCACCGTCGAGACGGCGCCGTTCTCGTCTTCCTCGTTCGTCCAGACGATTCGCGAAGGTGGCACCACTTCGAGATATTTGCCGAAGAAGGCCCAGGTGTTTTCTGCATCCTTGCCGAATTCGAGGCGGTAGGTACCGCCGGTCCGCACGTCCATCTCGCAGGAGCGCAGCGGTATGCCAATGGATTTGGGCACCCACCAGCGCGCAAACAGCTCCGGATTGGTCCAGGCCTCGAATACGATCCGGGCCGGTGCATCGAAGATGCGTGTCACCACCATCTCGACCTCGGATGCCCGCTTCACCGTGGTTCGGCCCTCGATCAGGACCGAGCCATTCTCTTGCCTATCGTTCATCGCGTTTCTCCTTGAGTTTGAGTTCTTCGACAACCTTGTCCAGCTTGTCGAAACGGGCGTCCCAAAGCTGGCGGTACTGTTCGATCCACTCCGCCTCCTGCTCGAGGCGGCTGGCGCCGAGCCGGCAGGTGCGCACGCGCCCGATCTTCTCGGTGGTGACCAGCCCCACCTGTTCGAGGACGCTGACGTGCTTCTTCATGCCCGTGAGGCTCATGTGGAACCTCTCGGCAAGGTCCGAGACCGAGGCGTCGGCGCGTCCCAACTGCTCGAGAATGCCGCGTCGGGTGGCGTCCGAGAGCGCGGCGAAGGAAGCATCAAAATGGGTTTGAGAATACTGAACCATGTAGTTCAGTATATGCGTCTGAACTCCGATGCGCAAGGAGCAGGAGCGCGCCGGCCGCCGCGCGGCGGCGTTCCATTCTCAAGGCAGTGAGCGAATGGCCATTTCCGCGATGAAGTCGGGATCGGCGATGGCTTCGATGGCGACGATGCGGTTGCCCGAGAAGGTGACGCGCAGGGCAAGCGCGACTGCGCCTGCCGGCGCGATGATGATCCCCGGATCGCCATCGACCATGGCCAGCTCCGCCGTTCTGGCGCGGCCGCTGAAGAAATGGGCGACGGCCTCTGCGCCGTGGAGGCCCTGTTCGGAGCCGAGACGTGCGGCGACGTCGTCGAAGTCGAAGCGGACATCGGGTGCGAGCAGCGCGATCAGGCCAGGCAGATCGCCTTCGCGCGACGCTCGCAGGAATGCCGAAACGGCCGCCGCTCGCGCTTCGCGGTCGGGCGCGGCCAGTGGCCCGGACTGGACGCGGCGACGAGCTCGGCTCGCTAACTGGCGCGCCGAAGCCGGACTGTGCCCGAGAATGGTCGCGATGGTTTCGAAGGGCACGTCGAACATGTCATGGAGAATGAAGGCGACACGCTCGGCGGGATGCAGGCGATCGATCACCTGGGCCATGGCGTCTCCAACCGCGTCGGCGAGGTCGCGCGCGGCATCGGGCAGGTCGGTGGTGGACACGACGGTTTTCTCGAAAGGTTCCAAAGCCTCCTCGCCGCGCCGCTTGCGGCTGCGCAATCTGTCGAGGCAGAGGCGACTGACGACGGTCGTCAGCCAGGCGCCGAGATTGTCGATGGCAGTCGCATCGTTGCCGGTGAGGCGCATCCAGGCATCCTGCACCGCGTCCTCCGCATCGCTGGCCGAGCCGAGCAGACGCCGCGCAATGCTCAGGAGGCGCGGGCGGTTGGCTTCGAATTCGTCGAGTAGGGCAGCAGTGCTCATGGTTGATCCTCAAGGGGACCGGCCGGTTACCGGCCCCCGATTGTCAATTCCTCACGCAGCGGCGGCTGCTTTGAGGTGGAATTGCTGCCGGGTTGCGGCATTGATGCGGTTCCAGAGGTTGGTCGTCGCGATTTCGAGCAGAAGCGTAGCCAGTTCCTCCTCGGTGAAGTGACGGCTGGCTTCGGCCCAGAGGTCGTCCGAAACCATCTCGCCGCTTCCAACCAAAGTCACGGCCTCGGTCAGTTCGAGCGCGGTTTTCTCGGCCGGCGTGAAGAGGCTCGAATGGCGCCAGGCTGCGACGGCATAGAGCCGGTCTTCGGTCTCGCCTGCCTTCTTCGCCTCGCGGGAATGGAAGCTGACGCAATAGCTGCAGCCGTTGAGCTGGCTGGTCCGGATATGCGTCAACAGCACCAGCCTCGGCGGGATATTGCCGGTACGGGCGGCGCCGAGCGCCTGCCCGAGCGACATCAGGGCGGGGCCGACATTGGCGATGGCAAAGGCGGGGTTCTGCATGCGCTGGTTCATTTTTGCTCTCCTTCAGCGTCACCATCATTGGCTCGCTGCCTTGATGACGCCGGAGCGCAGCGACTTGTGACAGCTTTTCCAAAAAATCTTCGGCGAGCGCAGAAGCGCCGCGGCCAGTGGCCCGAAACGCGATTCCGACCAGGATAAAAGAAGGGGACTTCCGAGGGACAGCGGCTGCTGGAGATCTCCATTTGTCTCGCTTCCGCGATCCACGATCTCGTTGCATTCCACACCAAAGCGCAAAATCGGTGGTGTTGGTGGGCCCACCAGGACTCGAACCTGGAACCAGACCGTTATGAGCGGTCGGCTCTAACCATTGAGCTATGGGCCCTTGAGCACGCCTCATAGCAGGCCGATGCCGTTAGTCAAACGGGTTGTGATGAAGGCCGCTGTTGCGCGGGCGGGCTTGTCTGGGCAGACTGGAACACCATCTTTGCTTCGGAGCGGCGTTTGCCGCTCGTTTGCTTGGGAGATACCGGCCGATCATGATTTCGGTGGCGTCCTACAATATCCAGAAATCCATCGGCACCGATTTCCGGCGGCGTCCGGAGCGAATTCTGTCGGTGCTCCAGGAGCTTGATGCGGATGTCGTGGCGCTGCAGGAGGTCGATCGCCGCTTTGGCGCCCGTGTCTCCTCGCTCAGCGCCGCCACCCTCGAAAATGAGACGGACTACCGCCCGGTGCGATTCGGCGTGCGGCCGGGGAGCATGGGCTGGCACGGCAACGTGATTCTCATTCGCAAGAATGTCGAAGTGCTCGCGCAACGCACCATCACGCTTCCGGCGCTGGAACCGCGCGGCGCGGTGTTGGCCGATCTCAAGGTCGGGCCGGAGCGGCTGCGCGTCGTCGGCATGCATCTGGGGCTGGTCGGCCTCTGGCGCAAGCGGCAGGCGCAGGCGGTGCTCAGCGCGCTGGGCGACCTCGAAGAGACGCTGCCCACGGTCATGATGGGCGATCTCAACGAGTGGAGCGTCAACGGCGGGTGCCTCAAGAGTTTCGCGCTGGAGCACCATGTGGGCCAGCCCGGCCCGAGCTTCCCCTCGGTCCGCCCGGTCTTCGGCTTCGACCGGATCATCACCAGCCCTGAGCTGTCCATCGTCGAAAGCGGCGTCCATGGCAGCCAGCGGGCCCGCACGGCCTCCGATCACCTGCCGGTCTGGGCGAGGCTGTCGCGCAGCGTCGAGGCGGGCGCTGAGGCGGCGGAATAGGCAGGAGCCGCTTTCGGCTGCCTGTGCAGGAGCCGCGTGAGCCGCCGCCCCATCACCGCTATGAGTTCTAAAACGCTGGGCGGATAAATCCGAACGCTTTCGATGATCATGCGCCGCGCCAGTTTCGGGCGGCCGATGGCGCGCATCTGCCGCGCCAGGTGCAGCAGGAAATGGGCTCGCAAAGCAGGCTCGCCGGCCAGAATATCCTTGTTGCGCGAGACGATACGCAGCACGCCGCGGCATTCCTTGCGCGTATTGCGCGAAATGCTGTCGGGCGAGATGAAGCCCAGCGCCACCGGCTCGATATCCTCGTGTATCCGCGTCTGCCGGGCCAGCCGTATGGCGAATTCCCAGTCCTCGTTGGCGGGAGCCAGGGGATCGAACCACGGCGCGGGCGGGCAGCTCGCGCGACGGAAAAGCGTGTTCTGGAGGCTGATCCGGTTCTGCCGCAGCAGGTGGCGGACCTGGTCTTCCCCCGGTTCCAGCCGTCCCGCCGGGTCGGGCGCGATGGCCACCTTGCCTGGCCCGAAGCTGAAAGCGGCGTCGCGCCCATAGAGTATCTTGGGCGCCGTCACCACGCCGATCGCCGGGGGCAGGGCCATGATGGTCCGCACCTGCCGTTCGAGCTTGCCGGGCAGCCAAAGGTCGTCGCTGTCCTGGAAGGCGATGAGCTCGCCACGAACGTGCTCGAGCCCGGTATTCCGCGCCGCGCCGGCGCCGCCATTGGCCGGCCGTCGCACATAGCGCAGCCGTGGATCGCCGATCGCCTCGACCAGCGCGCGGATATCCTGCGGCGAGGCGTCGTCGACCACGATCAGTTCGAGATTGGTGTAGGACTGGCCGAGCACGCTCGCGATAGCCGCGGGCAGGGTGGCCGCGCGGTTGTAGGTCGGCAGGATCACCGAAACCAGCGGCTGGGCGGCGTCGGCGCTCATCAGGGTCTCGCCAGTTCGGCCGGCGGCCAGGCGCCGAGCGCCGCGGCGCTGAGCAGGGTTTCCTCGCGCTGGCGCTGCCGCCGCTTGCGGGCCGGTTCGTGGTTGTGGACCTCCTGCATCAGCGCCCGCCAGCAGACCTGCGCCGTCTCGCTCCAGCGATAGCCCGGCCGCGCCACGGCTGCCGTTTCATAGATCGCCAGCAGCCGCTGCGAGGCCTGTTCGAGGCTGAAGCGCTCTTCTACGCATTGGCGGCCGAACGTTGCCAGCCGCTCGCGCAGCGCCTTGTCCTCGATCAGCACGGCAAGCTGGTCCGCCAGCTTGCGCGCGCTCGGTTCGCTCTCGCCCAGCCCATAGAATCCCTGGCGCATGAAGAGGGGCAGGGTTTCAGGGCAGAAGATCTCCGAGAACCCATCCTCGCCCTGCACCACGACCGGTCGCGCCATCGACATGGCGCGCAGCGAGGATGAACCCATGCCCACCACGATGTCGGCCGCCGCATAGGCGGGCCGCGGATCGAATTCCTCGCCCGCAAGCGTCACCACTTCGCGCCCATGGCGGGTGTTGACCTGAGCGGCGCGATTGGCCAGCGCCGCCGCGGCCTGTCCGCCGCCGACCAGCGCAAGGCGCAGTCGGTGGCGATCCGACAGCAGGTCGACCGCATCGATGGCGCGCACCAGCGCGTCGAGCTTGAGGTCCACCGCCAGCCGCGAGACGCTGACGATCAGTTCTTCGCCCGGCTGCAATGCCAGTTTCTGCCGGAAGGCGGAGCCGTCGATATCGGGGTTGTCCAGCTCGGTATCGATGGGCGGCTCCAGCGTCCAGACCGGGCCGGGGCGCATGGCCTGCGCTTCGTCGGCCAGGTCGGCCGTGCCCATGACCAGCGGCAGGGAAGGCGGCACGAAGGGCGAGACGCTCATCGAGAGCACCGTGCAGACCACCGGAACCTTGCCCAGAATCCCGGCGCCCAGATAGGCATCGAGGCACGAGGGCCATTCATAGGCGTGGATCAGGTCGATGGATTCGCGCCGTGCCAGGTCACGCAATTGCGCAATGCGCTGCGGGGCAGGGCGGTAATGGAGGTCGTTGGCCTCGATATAGCGCAGGCCCTTGCCGCGGATGTAGTCCACCAGCGGCCCGGGGCGGCCATAGATCATCACCTCGTGGCCGGCCGCGGCGGTGCGCGCGGCCAGGTCGATGGCATTGATCTGGCTGCCGCCGATAATCAGGTCAGTGGGATACGCCAGTATTTTCATGCGCCGAATGCTACCCGGCGCGACCGGTGGGCGACCTAGTTCATTCGGGTTAAGCCGCTATTCCCGCGCGAATTTCCGGCTGAGAAACGGGGAATCCGCTACCCCGAACCGCCACGGTTTTTCCACCGCCTTGGTGATGCCGATGCGCGGGCCGATGGCGATTTTCGGCGGGTCCGGATTGGGCGTGAAGCTGAACGGGGGCAAGGCGAGCGCGTGGCCGTCGAGGTCGCGGGTGACGCCCATGGCCTCGCAGAGCTTGCCCGGGCCCGAGCAGAGCTGGCGGATGTCCTCGACGCCGCGGCGCTCGCGCATCGTCTCTATCCCTTCCGTCGGCTCGATCGCGCGGATCAGTACGGCGCTGGCATGGCTGCACACGAAATTGATGCACCAGTGGATGCCGTAGGAGCGATAGACATAGACGCGTGCCGGCGGCCCGAACATGGCGGCGTTGCGCGGGGTCGGGCCACGGAAGGAATGGGAGGCGGGGTCTTGCGGATGATAGGCTTCGGTTTCGACGATAAGCCCGCCAATCCCGTTGACCAGGAGGGTCGAGCCGAGCAGCGCCGGGGCGACCAGCGTTGCCTCGCGATCGAAGAATTGCAGCAGGGACTGGTTATCCAAAGCGACTCTCGCTCGTGGTCTCGGACTTGCCTTTCTGCTTATGGCCGTGCCACTGCTCGCGCGCAACGAGGGTTTTGGGCATGACGGGCAACAGCCTCAAATTCGGGACGAGCGGCCTGCGCGGGCTTGTGACGGACCTCGTGGGCGCGGCCAGCGTCAACTACACGCTGGCCTTCGTCGCCTATCTCAAGGGCAAGGGCGAACTCGCCGAAGGCGGTACTTTGTTGGTCGGCCGCGACCTGCGCGATTCGAGCCCGGCCATCGCCGGGGCCGTCGTTGCCGCAGCGCGCCATGCCGGCCTCAACCCCGTCGATTGCGGCGAATTGCCGACGCCTGCTCTTGCGCTCGAAAGCCAGCGTCTCGGCGTGCCGGCGGTGATGGTCACGGGCAGCCACATTCCCGCCGACCGCAACGGGCTCAAGTTCTACGTGGCAGCCGGCGAGATCGACAAGGTCGACGAAGCCGGCATCCTCGACGCCCTGCCGCATGTCGATGGCGCCGCCGTCGAGGTCAAGCCGCTGGCTTCGGGCGAAAGCTCGGCCCTGGCGCGCTACGAGCGCCGCTATGAAGGCTTTCTTGGGCAGAACGCGCTGGCTGGCCTGCGCATCGGCGTCTTCCAGCATTCCTCCGTCGCCCGCGATCTGCTTGTCCGCGTCCTCCATGCGCTGGGCGCCGATGCCGTGGAGCTCGGGAGGTCCGACATCTTCGTGCCCGTCGATACCGAGGCCATCAGCCTCGACAATACCCGCCGCGCCGGTGTGTGGACGGCCGATCTCGTGCTCGATGCCATCGTCTCGACCGATGGCGATGCCGACCGGCCCCTCATCATCGACCAGTGCGGTAATTTCGTGCGCGGGGATATCGTCGGCCTCCTCACCGCCCGCTTCCTCGGCGCCGATGTGGTGGTGACGCCGGTCACCTCGAACTCGGCCATCGAGGCCTCCGGCGCCGTCGCCCGTGTCATTCGCACGCGCGTAGGTTCGCCCTATGTCATCGCCGCGATGCGCGACGCGGAAGGCGTCGTCGTGGGCTTTGAGGCCAATGGCGGTGTGCTGCTGGGTTCTGAGGCCAGGGGTCTCTCGCCGCTCCCCACCCGCGACGCCCTGCTGCCCATTCTTGCCGTGCTCGGCCTGATGCGCGCCGAGGGCAAGTCAATGTCCGAACTCGTCGCCGAACTGCCCCCGCGCTTCGGCAGCAGCGACCGCCTGGAGCAGGTGCCGCCCGACCGCGCCGCGATCCTCATGGAGCAACTCCGCCGCGATGCCGCCGCCTATTTCGCCGAACTGGGCGAAGTGCTCGAAGTCTCCGACGTCGACGGCCTGCGCTTCACGCTCGCCAACAGCGAGGTCATCCACTACCGCGCCTCCGGCAACGCCCCGGAACTGCGATGCTACACCGAAGCCGCCACCCCCGAACGCGCCGAAGCACTACTGGAATGGGGCCTCGACGCCGCCGAGCGCGTAATCCGGCAGTACGGTAGTACGGAGCTCTCACTACGGGGACTTCCACGGGAATCTCACCACTGAGCTCCCCACCGAGGATACTTCCCCCGAGGATACTGCTCCTTCGGGAAGCTCCTCCACCGAGGAAGCTCCTCCACCACAAAGCTTCCCCCACCCCCTTACTTCCCCGGGCGAAGACCCGGGGCCTATTGCACCCATCCAGCGGAGTGGAGCCATCCATAGACCCCGGCTCTTCGGCCGGGGAAGATCGAGGATGGGGGATGCAAGGGGACGGCAGGGAAGGATAGGGGACGGCAGGGAAGGATAGGGGATGGCAGGGAAGGATAGGGAAAGGCAGGGAAGGATAGGGAAAGGCAGGGAAGCTAGGGGAAGACAGGGAAAGACTGCGAAGCCAAGAAAATGCAGCGAGGGTCTGTCCCCCTACACCCGCAACGCCACCAGCCCCGCCGCCGTAGCCATCATCACCCCCGCCGTCTTGTTCATCCGCCGGATCGCCTTCGCGCTCGTAAACATGTCGCGCGCCCGTGCCGCAAGGAACGCGTAGCCGCAGCCGATGATCAGCAGCACCACGATGACGATCGCCGTGATCTCGGCAAACGCCAGCGGGTTCATCTGCTCGAGCGGAATGACCGTGGGCAGCAGCGCGAGGTAGAACACGATGGTCTTGGGGTTCCCCAGCGTCAGCGAGAAGCCAGAGAGGAACGTGCGGCTCCAGTGCTCCTCGGCGCGTGGGCCGATCTGTTCGGAGCCGGGCTTCGCCGTCCAGAACGTCCAGGCGATGTAGAGCAGGTAGAGCGCGCCTGCGATGCGGACGATCTCGAACACCGCGTTGAAGTAGTGCGCGATGGTCGCGAGCCCGAAGACCGCGAAGACGAGATAGACCAGGTCTCCCACGAGGATTCCGAGCACCATCGGCAACGCTGCCCTGAAGCCGCCACCCAGTGCCCGCGCCACCACTGCCGCGACACCGGGGCCGGGCACGAGCACGGCAATGGCATAAGCCACTGTGAAGGTGAGCAGGGTGAAGAAATCCATTTGGCGGCGCGCTCCGGAGGAGGGCGGAGATTAGTGGATTTCGCGATGGTCGAGAAGAGGGCGGCCGAGCACACGCACTTCCAACTTATCCACCCTCGCAAAAGCCCCGGATACAATGGTCGGACAGCGTTCGCGACCCCTCTCTCGCGCCCCCGCTTTCACCCTGCAGAACCGACCCACGGAGACTTGTCGAACGAAGGCCGAAATTGCCTCCAAACCCCGCAAAAGATGCGCAAAGATGACCCGAAATTGAGTCAAAATTTAACGATTTGCCGAGTGCGTCTCTTCGACATTCGTCGTAATATCAATGTGTTGTCTGATTGTCTTGTCAGATATGGTTACGAAAAATCGCCGCAAAACAACTGTGTTTCATTTTGAAGGGGCAAAACCACCGGTTCCCCGTCAGCCGCCGAACCAGCGCACGGTGGGCTCCGCCGCCGTTTCCACCGCCGGTGAGTCCCCGGCCGCAACCGGGGACCGCACGTCTTACGGCAGTCGCGCCAGCCGCTCGGTGAGGAGCTTGTAGAAGCCCTCGGCATCCCCGTTCCGCATGAAGGTTGCGTTCCGCGGGCGGTCTGTCACGTGCCAGTAGTCGGCCACGGTCATGCCGACGGTCAGCTCGCTGGCGCATTCGATGGCGACGTTGCAGAGCCGTCCCTCGAAGAGGCCGGGCTCGAGCAGGTAGGCGGTCACGCAGGGGTCGTGCAGCGGCGCGCCGGCCCAGCCGTATTTCTTGAGGTCGAAGCTCTCCGAGAAGGTCAGCATGTCGGCCACGGCGACGCCCGAGCGGTTGTCCAGCGCGCGGATGGCGTCGATGCGCGGGCGAGTCGATTGCATCTGGTGGGTCACGTCGAGCGGCATGATGGTGATCGGCGCACCGCACCGCATCACAACGTCCGCCGCTTCCGGGTCGACATAGATGTTGAACTCGGCCGCCGGCGTGATGTTGCCGACTTCGAAATAAGCGCCGCCCATCATTACGATCTCCGCGATGCGCGGGGCGATCTCCGGGGCCTTGTTGAGCGCCATGGCGATATTGGTCAGGGGCCCCAGCGTGCAGAGCGTCACCGTGCCCGGCTCATGGGCCAGCAGCGTCTCGATGATGAAGTCGACACCATGCTGCTTCTGCAGCGCGATGGCCGGTTCCGGCAGGTCGGGGCCGTTCAGGCCCGTGTCGCCATGGACATGCTCGGCCGTCACCAGCGTGCGCCGCAGCGGCCGCGAGCAGCCGGCATAGACCGGCACGTCGGTGCGGCCGGAAAGCTCGACGACCTTGAGGGCGTTCTTCGAATTGTTGGCGAGGCCGACATTGCCGGCCACCGCGACGACACCGAGAACCTCGAGCTCTTCAGGCGAGGCCAGCGCAAGGAGGATGGCGACGGCATCGTCCTGGCCCGGATCGGTATCGATGATGATCTTCTTCTTCACTACACAAGCCCTCAGGAGCGTTTCGAATCCGGCGCGGAGAATAGAGGCGCTTGCGGCCGCCGTCGATTGGCTGGCGACGGAACGAACTGGCCCCGCTCCCCGTTAACGGGCGTCGGAGGGACCAGCGATTTGGCCAGCAACGGTTTGGGGCAACGGACGCTGCTCCCGGTGGGTCCGGGAGACACGCAGTTCGAACGGGTCCTCTGGAATACGGCGGCGATCGGCATCGTGCTCATCGCCTGCGTCGTCGCGTTCGCCGCGATCGATGCGGGGCAGGTGATCCTCGCGCCTGTCTTCCTCGCCGTCACCATCGGCCTCATGTTCGGCCCGCTCGCCGACCGGCTGGAAAAGCGCGGCGTGCCGTCCAGCCTTTCGGCCGGCATCGTCGTCATCCTGCTGATCGTGCTGCTGGCGCTGGGCATAACGCTCTTCGCCGTTCCCCTCTCGCAATGGGTCGAGCGCATTCCGGTCATCTGGGACAGGCTGCGCGAGCAGGCCATGGCCCTGCGCGAACCGCTTTCGGCGGTGGCGACACTGCAGGACCAGATCCAGGAGATCATCGGCGGCACAGCCACCATGTCGGTCGCGGTCGAGAGCGGCAATCCGGTTACCGACATCGCCTTCCAGGCGCCGGCGCTCGGCGCGCAGGTGCTGGTGTTCCTCGTCAGCCTCTACTTCTTCCTCGCCACCCGCCACCAGATCCGTGTCGGCGTGCTCTCGATGTGCTTCACCCGTCGCATGCGCTGGCGCACGGCGCATGTCTTTCGCGATGTCGAGACCAAGGTCTCGCGGTTTCTGTTCTCGGTCACCATCATCAACTTCTGCGTCGGCGTCGCCGTCACCCTCGCCATGTGGGCAGCCGGCATGCCGTCACCCGTGCTCTGGGGCGCTCTGGCGGCAATGGTCAACTACATCCCCTATGTTGCCCAGGCGGTGATGGTTACAGTGCTCTTCGTGGTCGCCATGGGCACGCAGGACGACCTGGTCCATGTCCTCCTGCCGGTCGGGCTCTATCTCGTCATCAGCTTCTCGGAGGGCCAGCTCATCACCCCGCAGGTGCTGGGGCGCACGCTGACGCTCAATCCCTTCCTCGTCTTCCTCTCCATTGGCTTCTGGATCTGGGTTTGGGGGCCGGTCGGCGGCCTCGTCGCCGTGCCTTCGCTCCTCATGCTCACCTCGTTCCTCGATCACGTGCTGCCGCGCGGCGTCGATCGGGAGGCCCCGATTCCGGCCCGGGTAAGGGCGCGGGTAGTGCGTGAGGCCGGCGAGGAGATCGCGGCGAGGCGGCGCGAGGAGGAAGAAGAGCGGCAGGCCGAAGAGGCGGAGGAGGCGGTGGTCGAAAAGCCTTCGCGCCGCCGTCCCGGCGCCGGCAAGGGAACAAGCGCGCCCGCGGCAAGCTGAATGCTTGACGTCTTCGCCTTCGGGCGTCGAAATTAACTCCCCGTTTTCGCAGAGGCAGAATCTCATGGAGACCGCAGGCACGCACGCCGCCGAGATGGCGGCGCATGGCGGCATCGATCTGGTGCAGGTCGTCATACTCCTGGCAGCAGGGGTCTTGGCCGTACCGATATTCCGCCGGCTGGGCCTCGGCTCCGTTCTCGGCTACCTCGCTGCGGGGCTCGTCGTCGGTCCCTTCGGCCTCAAGGTCGTCAGCGATCCGCAGGCCATCCTGCATGCGGCCGAGCTGGGCGTGGTGCTCTTCCTCTTCATCATCGGCCTCGAGATGGAGCCGCAGCGCCTGTGGAGCCTGCGCAAGCAGATCTTCGGCCTCGGCGTGTTGCAGGTCCTCACCTGCGGCGCGTTGTTGACCGGCGTCGGCATCCTCCTCGGCTTCAGCGCTCCGGTGGCCTTCGTCTTCGGCATGGGCTTCGTCCTCACCTCCACCGCGATCGTCATGCAGGTTCTGGAAGAGCGTGGGGAACTGGCGACCGAGCCTGGCCAGAAGGTCGTCTCGATCCTGCTGCTCGAAGACCTCGCCATCGTGCCGCTTCTCGCCATCGTCGCCATCCTGGCCCCCACCGGGGAGGAGGGGGATTTCACCTCCCGCCTCGTCGGCATCGGCGTCGCCCTCGGCTCGGTCATCGGCCTCGTTGCGGTGGGCCGCTGGATCCTCAACCCGGTCTTCAAGTTCCTCGCCGATTCCAAGGCGCGTGAAGTGATGACCGGCGCCGCGCTGCTCGTCGTGCTCGGCGCTGCCCTCGTCATGGAAGTTGGCGGCCTCTCGATGGCCATGGGCGCATTCCTTGCCGGCGTGCTGCTCTCCACCTCGACCTTCAAGCATCAGCTCGAAGCCGATGTGGAGCCGTTCCGCGGCCTGCTGCTCGGCCTTTTCTTCCTCTCGGTCGGCATGGCGCTCAACGTCTCGGTCGTGCTGGAGAACTGGCAGATCATCGTCCTCAGCGTCATCGGTTTCATGGTGGTCAAGGCTGGCGCGATCTATGTCATCGCCCGTCTCACCCGCAGTTCGCATGGCGAGGCGCTGGAGCGGGCGGTGATGATGGCGCAGGGCGGCGAGTTCGCCTTCGTGCTCTATACCACCGCCGTCTCGGCTGGCCTCATCTCCGGCCCCACCAACGACATCTTCACCGCCACCGTCATCGTCTCGATGGTCGTGACCCCGTTCACGCTCATCGGCCTGCGCTACATCATGCCCAAGCCGGTGCAGTCGATGGAAGGCATCGAGCAGATCCCCGATGGGCTGCATGGCCGCGTGCTCATCATCGGCTTCGGCCGCTTCGGGCAGATCGCCTCCCAGCCGCTGCTGGCACTCAAGCATCGCGTCTCGATCATCGACAACGACACCGACATGATCCGCGCAGCCACCCAGCTGCGCTTCAAGGTCTATTACGGCGACGGCACCCGGCTCGACATCCTGCGTGCCGCCGGCGCCTCGACCTCGGACATCATCATGATCTGCGTCGACAAGAAGGAATCGGCGACCCGCATCGCCGAGCTCCTGCGTGACGAATGCCCGCTGGTCCGCGTCTACGCCCGCGCCTTCGATCGCGGCCATGCCATCGAGCTGGTCAATGCCGGCGTCGAATACCAGATCCGCGAAACCTTCGAATCGGCCCTGGTGTTCGGCGGCAGGGTCGCCCAGGCGCTGGGCGCTTCGGCCGAGGAAGCGGCAGAGGTGCTGCAGGGCGTGCGCGAGCGAGACGCCAAGCGTTTCGAGCTGCAACAGATGGGAACCGGCGGCATCGCGGCCGGCCTCAACCTCCTCATCAGCAATGCGGAAGAGCAGGCACGCGAAGGCGGAGTACCGGCTCCGTCTCCGGAAGAAGAAAGTTCTATAGAGGGGCGCCAGCCGGTCTGAGCGGGCAGCTTCGAGGGGGAGGCCCGGCAATCATTTTACGGGCTTTCCAACTATATCGATTGCATGCCACAGTGTTGTCAGAGGGGAACATTGCTATGAACACGGATAAGCGGAATGGCCGAACAGCCACTCGTTATCGACTCCAATGCTCCTCGTCCCGAACCACGCACGTCGTCGGTTGAGACGCTTCGCCAGGAAATCCTGGAGAGGCTGACCTATTCCGTCGGCAAGGACCCGGCAGTAGCGCGTCCGCATGATTGGTTGACCGCCACGATCCTGACGGTGCGCGACCGCATCATGGACCAGTGGATGGAATCCTCGCGCGACACCTGGCGCACGGGCAAGAAGCGGGTCTACTACCTCAGCCTCGAATTCCTGATCGGCCGGCTCATGCGCGATGCCATGAGCAATATCGGCATCATGGAGCAGGTGCAGTCCGCGCTGAAGTCGCTCGATGTCGACCTCAGCTCGCTCATCACGCTCGAGCCCGATGCGGCGCTCGGCAATGGCGGCCTCGGGCGCCTCGCCGCGTGCTTCATGGAATCCATGGCCACGCTCAAGATCCCGGCCTATGGCTACGGCATCCGCTACGTCCACGGTCTCTTCCGCCAGGAAATGAGCGAGGGCTGGCAGGTCGAGCTGCCCGAGGAATGGCTGGCGCACGGCAATCCCTGGGAGTTCGAGCGTCGCGAGAGCTCCTACGAGATCGGGTTCGGCGGCCATGTCGAGCCCATCACCGAGCCCGATGGCACGGTGCGGCAGGAATGGCGGCCGTCCGACCACGTGCTGGCCGTCGCCTTCGATACGCCGGTCGTCGGCTGGCGCGGGGCGCGGGTCAATACTCTGCGGCTCTGGAGCGCGCAGCCGATCGATCCGATCCTCCTCGACAAGTTCAATTCGGGCGACCATATCGGCGCGCTCGAAGAGAGCGCCAAGGCGGAATCCATCACCCGGGTGCTCTATCCGGCAGACGGGACGCCGGCTGGCCAGGAATTGCGGCTGCGCCAGGAGTTCTTCTTCTCCTCGGCCTCGCTCCAGGACATCGTCCGTCGGCATCTCCAGCAATATGGCGACCTGGGCTCGCTGCCCGACAAGGTGGCCGTACAGCTCAACGACACCCATCCGGCGATCTCCGTGGCCGAACTCATGCGCATCCTCATGGATATGCATGGCATGAAGTTCTCTTCCGCCTGGGACATCTGTCGCGGCGTCTTCGGCTACACCAACCACACGCTGCTGCCCGAGGCGCTCGAGACCTGGCCGGTGGCCCTGCTCGAACGACTGCTGCCGCGGCACATGCAGATCATCTACGCGATCAATGCCGAGGTGCTGGCCGACGCCCGCAACCGCGCCGGCTTCAACGACGGGCAGATCGCCTCGATCTCGCTCATCGACGAGAATGCCGGGCGACGCGTGCGCATGGGGCAGCTCGCCTTTGTCGGGTCGCACTCGATCAACGGCGTGTCCGCGCTCCATACCGAGCTCATGAAGAAGACGGTCTTCAAGGACCTCCACACGCTCTATCCGAACCGCATCAACAACAAGACCAACGGCATCACGCCGCGCCGCTGGCTGCTCGAATGCAATCCGGGGCTGACGCGGCTCATCACTGACAGGATCGGCCCGGATTTCCAGGACGACGTGACCCTACTCAAGGCGCTCGATGCCCATGCGGGCGATCCGAACTTCCAGCAGCAGTTCGCGGCGGTGAAGCGCGCCAACAAGGCGGTGCTGGCCGAGCTCATCCGCGAGCGGATGGGTGTCGTGGTCTCGCCCGACGCGCTCTTCGACGTCCAGATCAAGCGCATCCACGAATACAAGCGCCAGTTGCTCAACATCATCGAGGCGGTGGCGCTCTACGACGATATCAGGGCGCATCCGGAACGGAACTGGGTGCCGCGCGTCAAGGTCTTCGCCGGCAAGGCGGCGCCGGGCTACTGGAACGCCAAGCTCATCATCAAGCTCATCAACGACGTGTCGAAGGTCATCAACAACGACCCGTCGGTGCGCGGGCTGCTCAAGGTGGTGTTCCTGCCCAATTACAACGTGTCCCTCGCCGAGACCATCATCCCGGCAGCCGACCTTTCCGAGCAGATATCGACTGCCGGCATGGAGGCGTCTGGCACGGGCAACATGAAGTTCGGGCTCAACGGCGCGCTGACCGTCGGCACGCTCGATGGCGCCAATATCGAGATGCGCGACAATGTCGGGCCGGAGAACATCTTCATCTTCGGGCTCACCGCCGAGCAGGTGGCCGAGCGTCGTGCGCGCAGCGAAGTGCCGCGTTCGGCGATCGACAATTCGCCCCGTCTCAAGGAGGCGCTGGAATCGATCTCCTCGGGTCTCTTCTCGCCGGACGATCGCAACCGCTATCGCGATCTCGTCGGCGGGCTCTACGACCATGACTGGTTCTTCGTCGCTCGCGATTTCGATGCCTACGCCGCCAAGCAGCGCGAGATCGATAAGCTCTGGAATAACCCCGACAAATGGTATTCCATGGCCATTAGGAACACCGCCAATATGGGATGGAGTTCGTCCGACCGGACCATTCGGCAATATGCCGAAGACATCTGGAGCGTACCGGTAACTGGGGGCGAGTAGCGCGCGTGGCTAAGGCGAGTTGGCAGGCGGACCCGAAGGACGTCGAGGCGGTCGTCAATGGCACGCATAGGGACCCGTTCGGTTTCCTGGGCCTGCAGCGCATCGGCGAAGACTGGGTGCTGCGCACCTTCATTCCGCATGCAGAGACCGTGCATGCCTTCACCCTCGACGGCAAGGAGCTGGGGGCGCTGACGCCCCGGCATCCGGCTGGCTTCTTCGAGGGGCGGGTCGATATCGACAAGCGCGGACCCATCCGCTACCACGCCCGCAATACGGGCGGGGAGTGGGACGTCTACGATCCCTATAGCTTCGGCCCCGTGCTCGGGCCGATGGACGACTACTACATCGCTGAAGGCAGCCACCTGCGGCTCTTCGACAAGCTCGGCGCTCACGAGATGGAGTTCGAGGGCATCCACGGCACGCATTTCGCGGTCTGGGCGCCCAATGCCCAGCGCGTGAGCGTGGTCGGTCCGTTCAACGATTGGGACGGCCGGCGCAACCCGATGCGCTGCCGGTTCGATACCGGCATCTGGGAAGTGTTCATCCCGGTGCTGGGGACGGGAACGCTCTACAAGTACGAGATCGTGGGCAAGGACGGGGAGCTCGTGCCGCTCAAGTCCGATCCCTTTGCGCGGCAATCGGAAATGCGGCCGGCAACGGCCTCGGTCGTGCCCGATCCGACGCCCTTCACCTGGTCCGACGCCGAGTACATGGAGGAGCGCCGCAAGAAGGATTGGCGGCGCGAGCCTATGTCCATCTACGAGGTGCATCTGGGCTCATGGCGCCGGCGGCCGGATGGCGGCTTCCTGACCTATGACCAGCTTGCCGAGCAGCTCGTGCCTTACGTGGCCGACATGGGCTACACCCATATCGAGATGCTGCCGGTCAGCGAGCACCCGTTCGATCCCTCATGGGGCTACCAGCCGATCGGGCTCTACGCGCCGACCTCGCGCTTCGGCGATCCGGCCGGGTTCGCGCGGTTGGTCAATGCTGCGCACGAAGCCGGGCTCGGGGTAATCCTCGACTGGGTGCCGGCGCACTTCCCGACCGACGAGCACGGGCTCGCCCGGTTCGATGGAACCGCGCTCTACGAGCACCTCGATCCGCGCAAGGGCTACCACCCGGACTGGAACACGGCGATCTACAATTTCGGGCGCAAGGAGGTGGTGAGCTACCTCGTCAACAACGCGCTCTACTGGCTCGAATATTTCCACATCGACGGGCTGCGCGTGGATGCCGTGGCCTCGATGCTCTACCTCGACTATTCGCGTCGCGCCGGGGAGTGGATACCCAACAAGCATGGCGGCAACGAGAACCTTGAAGCCATCGAGTTCATCAAGCGGGTGAACAAGGAGGCCTACCGGCTCCATCCCGGCACGTTCATGATCGCCGAGGAATCGACTGCCTGGCCGGGCGTCAGCCATCCGGTGCATACCGGCGGGCTGGGCTTCGGGTTCAAGTGGAACATGGGGTTCATGAACGACACCCTGCGGTACATGAGCCGGGAGGCCATTCACCGCAAGTTTCACCACAACGACATGACCTTCGGGCTCATCTACGCCTTCTCGGAAAACTTCGTGCTGCCGCTCAGCCACGACGAGGTCGTGCACGGGAAGGGCTCGCTGCTCAACAAGATGCCGGGCGACGACTGGCAGCAGTTCGCGGCCCTGCGGGCCTACTACGCCTTCATGTGGGGACACCCGGGCAAGAAGCTGCTGTTCATGGGCCAGGAGTTCGCCCAGCGCGACGAGTGGGACGAGAGCAAGGCGCTCGACTGGTGGCTGCTCGATGCCAGCATGCATGAAGGCGTGCGGCGGCTGATCGGGGACCTCAACGGTGCCTATCGCGAGTTGCCCGCGCTCCATGCGCGCGACTGCGAGCCGGAAGGCTTCGAATGGATCATCGGAAACGACTACCAGAATTCGGTTCTGGCCTGGACGCGGCGTGCGCCAGGCGAGGACCCGGTAGTGGTGATCTCAAACTTCACGCCAGTGCCACGGGAGAATTATAGCCTGCCAATGCCGCAGGCCGGACGGTGGGTTGAACGGGTCAACACCGATGCCGGCTGGTATGGCGGATCGAACAAAGGGAACCAGGGCGCGATCATCGCGCAGAAGAATTCCGGTGACGGGTGGCCCGCTACGGCAAAGGTCTACCTGCCGCCTCTCGCTACACTGATCTTGAAATACGACCCGGAGTAATCCGGGCTTCGGGAGGGCTTGAGATATGGCTGATTATCGGACCCCATCGCCTCTGGCACGCGAGGCAATGGCCTATGTCCTGGCCGGGGGGCGCGGCACCCGGCTGATGGAATTGACGGACCGGCGGGCCAAGCCGGCCGTCTATTTCGGCGGCAAGTCGCGCATCATCGACTTTGCGCTCTCCAACGCCCTCAACTCGGGCATCCGCCGCATTTCGGTGGCGACGCAGTACCAGGCGCACAGCCTCATCAGGCACCTGTCGCGCGGTTGGAACTTCCTGCGCCCCGAGCGTAACGAGAGCTTCGACGTCCTGCCGGCCAGCCAGCGCGTGTCGGAAGACATGTGGTATGCGGGCACGGCCGACGCCGTCTACCAGAACATGGACATCATCGAGGATTACGGCGCGCGCTACATCGTGGTGCTGGCGGGCGACCATATCTACAAGATGGACTACGAAATCATGCTCCGCCAGCACGTGGATACGGGCGCGGACGTGACCATCGGGTGCCTTGAGGTGCCGCGCATGGAAGCCTCGGGCTTCGGCGTGATGGCGGTGGACGGGCGTGACCGGGTGGTCAATTTCATCGAGAAGCCGAAAGACCCGCCGGGCATTCCTGATCGGCCCGACCTGGCTCTCGCCTCCATGGGCATCTATGTCTTCGAGACCCGGTTCCTCATGGAGCAGTTGCGGCGCGACGCGGCGACCGAGGGGTCGAGCCGCGACTTCGGCAAGGACATCATTCCCTACATCGTCAAGAACGGCACCGCCTGGGCGCACCGCTTCACGCGCTCCTGCGTCCGTTCCTCCAAGGAGGACGTTGCCTATTGGCGCGACGTCGGGACGGTGGATGCCTATTGGAAGGCTAATATCGACCTGACGGACGTCGTGCCCCAGCTCGACCTCTACGACCGCGACTGGCCGATCTGGACGTATGCGGAGATCACCCCGCCCGCCAAGTTCGTCCATGATGTGGACGGAAGGCGCGGCTCGGCGGTGTCCTCGCTGGTTTCGGGCGACTGCATCGTCTCGGGCGGCATGCTGCACCGCACGCTACTCTCGACCGGTGCGCGGGTGCATTCCTATTCCGAGCTCAACGAGGCGGTGGTACTGCCCTATTGCCAGATCGGGCGAGGCGCGCGGTTGCGGAAGGTCGTCATCGACCGCGGCGTGCAGATCCCGGACGGGCTTGTCGTGGGCGAGGATCCGGAATTCGATGCGCGCTGGTTCAGGCGCACGGAAGAGGGCGTGACGCTCATCACCCAGCCGATGATCGACAAGTATCTGGCGGGCCGATGATCGAAGTTCTTTCGGTAGCCTCGGAGGCCTATCCGCTGATCAAGACGGGTGGGCTGGCAGATGTTGCCGGTGCGTTGCCGGCGGCGCTCGCGCCGCGCGGCGTCACCATGCGCACGCTGCTGCCCGGCTACCCTGCCGTGCTCGACAAGCTCAAGGGCGGGCGGCAGGTGGCGGAGATCGCCGATCTCTGGGGCGGGCCGGCGCGTCTCCTGGCCGGCCGTGCCGGAGGGCTCGACATCATCGCCATCGAGGCGGCTCATCTCTATGACCGGCCGGGCAACCCTTACATGGGGCCGGACGGCTGGGATTGGCCGGATAACTGGAAGCGGTTCTCGGCGCTCTCGTGGGTGGCGAGCGAACTGGCGCTGGGGCTCGTCGATGGCTACCGGCCGCAGGTGCTGCATTGCCATGACTGGCAGGCTGGGCTGACGCCGGCCTATATCAAGTTCGGTCCGTCCGATCGCATCAAGACGGTGATGACGGTTCATAACATCGCCTTCAAGGGCTCGTTCGGCTCGGACATCTTCCCACAATTGCGGCTGCCGGCTCATGCCTATGGGCTTGGCGGGGTGGAGTACTACGGCGGGGTGAGCTTCCTCAAGTCGGGGCTCGAATGCGCGGACGTGGTGACGACCGTGAGCCCCAATTATGCCGACGAGATCAGGACGCCGGCTTTCGGCATGGGGCTGGAGGGGCTGCTCAACGGGCGCGCCGATACCGTGTTCGGTATCCTCAACGGCATCGACATCGATACCTGGGACCCGGCGACCGACCCGGCGCTCAAGCAGAACTACACCGCCGCGACGGTTCATCAGCGGCGCGTCAACAAGCAGGCGCTGGTCGAGCGTTTCGGGCTCGATGGCGACGAGGGGCCGCTGTTCTGTGTCGTCAGCCGCCTCACCGGTCAGAAGGGCATGGACCTGCTGATCCAGGTGCTCGATGGGCTGGTGGCCATGGGCGGGCGGCTGTGCGTGCTGGGCTCGGGCGAGCCGCACCTCGAAGAGGGCTTCCGTCAGGCGACGGCGCGGCATCCGGGCAAGGTCAGCCTCGTGACCGGCTATGACGAACCACTCTCGCATCTCATGCAGGGCGGGGCGGATGCCATTCTCATTCCATCGCGCTTCGAGCCTTGCGGGCTGACCCAACTCTATGGGCTGCGCTATGGCTGCGTGCCGGTGGTGAGCCGGATCGGCGGACTGGCCGATACGATCGTGGACGCGAACCCGGCAGCGTTGAGCGCGGGCGTGGCGACGGGTTTCCAGCACGATGCCGACAGCTCCCATGCGCTCTACGAGGCCATTCGCAAGGCCATACACATGTTTGCCGACGAGAAGACCTGGCGCAAGATTCAGCGCCGGGGCATGAAGTCGGATGTTTCCTGGGCAGCGAGTGCGGAGCTTTATGCCGACCTCTATGCCGGGCTGATCGGAGTAAAACGCGATGTCGATCAAGACGATTGAAACCAAGCCCTATGCGGACCAGAAGCCGGGTACGTCTGGGCTACGCAAGCGCGTAACGGTCTGGCAGCAGCCCAATTACGTCGAGAACTACATCCAATCGATCTTCGACGTGCTCGAGGACCGGCAGGGCAAGACACTGGTGATCGGCGGCGACGGGCGGTTCTACAATGACGTGGCCATCCAAAAGGCCATCAAGATCGCGGCAGCCAACGGGTTCGGCAAGGTGATGGTGGGGCAGGGCGGCCTGCTCTCGACGCCGGCGGCCTCCCATCTCATTCGGCACTACAAGGCCTTCGGTGGGCTGGTGCTTTCGGCCAGCCACAATCCGGGCGGGCCGGATGGCGATTTCGGCATCAAGTACAACATCGCCAATGGCGGGCCGGCGCCCGAGTCGATCACCGAGGCGGTGTTCGCGCGATCCAAGGTGATCGGCGCCTATCGCATTGCCGATGTGCCCGATGTCGATCTCAGCCGCATCGGCACGCAGAAGTCGGGCGACATGGTGGTCGAGGTGGTCGATCCGGTTGCCGACTATGCGGCGCTGATGGAGACGCTCTTCGACTTCAAAGCGATCTCCAGCCTCTTCAAGAGCGGCTTCCGCATGCAGTTCGACGCCATGCATGCGGTGACCGGGCCCTATGCCCACCGGATCATCGAGGACATCCTCGGCGCGCCCAAGGGCACTGTCATCAACGGCGTACCGTCGCCCGATTTCGGCGGCGGACACCCGGACCCGAACCTCGTCTACGCCAAGGACCTCTATGACCTCCTGATGTCGGCGGATGGGCCGGATTTCGGGGCGGCTTCGGATGGCGACGGCGACCGCAACCTCATCATCGGCAAGAACCGGTTCGTGACGCCCTCGGATTCACTGGCGATCCTCGCGGCCAATGCGCCGCTGGCGCCGGCCTATGCGGCCGGCATTGCCGGTATTGCCCGCTCGATGCCGACGAGCTCGGCGGCCGATCGCGTGGCTGAAAAACTCGGCATCGAAATGCACGAGACGCCGACGGGCTGGAAATTCTTCGGCAACCTGCTGGATGCCGGACGGGTGACCGTTTGCGGCGAGGAAAGCGCTGGTACCGGCTCCAACCACGTGCGCGAGAAGGATGGCGTCTGGGCGGTGCTGCTCTGGCTCAACATCATCGCGGCGCGCAAGCAGAGCGTCGACCAGATCGTGCGCGAGCACTGGAAGACCTACGGGCGCAACTATTATACGCGCCACGACTTCGAGGAGGTGGATGCCGCGATCGCCAACAAGCTGGTCGATGACCTGCGGGCGCAGTTGCCCGGGCTTGTCGGGAAGAGCTTCGGCAACCTCAAGGTTTCCTACGCGGACGACTTTTCCTATACCGATCCGATCGATGGCTCGGTCAGCCCGAAGCAGGGCATCCGCATCGGCTTCGAGGATGGCTCGCGCATCGTCCTGCGGCTGAGTGGAACCGGAACCGTCGGGGCGACGTTGCGGCTTTATGTCGAACGATATGAGCCAGCCGATGGGCAGCACGATCTCGAGACCCAAGCCGCTCTCGAACCTCTCATCGCTCTCGCCGAGCAGCTTGCCGGTATCAAGGCCCGTACGGGCCGCCAGGCGCCCGACGTCATCACCTGAGGATCCTACCGACGTGAAGCCCACGCTCGTTCCCCATGGCGGGAGCGCCGAACATCTCGGCGCCACCGTCACCGCCGAAGGCGTCAACTTCGCCGTCTATTCGGAGACCGCCTCGGCGCTCTTCGTCTCGCTCTATGACGAGCTGGACAAGGAGATCGCCCGGTTCGAGCTCGACGGGCATCAGGACAATATCCATTTCGGCCTCGTGGCTGGGATCGGGGCGGGGACCAAGTACGGCTTCCGTGCCGATGGTCCCTACGATCCGGCGCAAGCCTATTTCTTCGATCCGAACAAGCTGCTGGTCGACCCCTATGCCCGGCGACTCGACCGGCCCTTCGTGCGCAGCCCGCGCCTGAGGCTGCCGCGCGAGGACGCGGTGGATACCGCGCCGTTGGTGCCCAAGGCGATCGTGGTCGGCAAGACCTCCGAGCCGGCGACGCCGCGTCGCAAGCAGCCGGGATTGTTCTATGAACTCAACGTGCGCGGCTACACCATGCGCCACCCCAGCGTGCAAGGCGCGCTGCGGGGGACGATAGCTGGGCTGACGACACACCAGATCATCGACCACCTGCATTACCTCGGGGTGGACACGGTCGAGCTCATGCCGATCGCGGCGTTCATCGACGATGCACACCTGCCGATCCTGGGGCTCACCAATGCCTGGGGCTACAACCCTGTGACCTATTTTGCGCCGGACCCGCGCCTCGCGCCGCGCGGTATCCAGGAACTGCGCAACATGACCGACCTCTACCGCAAGAACGGTATCTCGGTGATCCTGGACGTGGTCTACAACCATACCGGGGAAGGCGACGACCAGGGGCCGGTGCTCAGCCTCAAGGGGCTGGATGCACGCAGCTATTACCGGTTCGTCGAGGCCGACGGGCAGCAGGTGCTGGTCAACGATACCGGCACCGGCAATACGCTGCGCTGCGATCATCCGGCGACGCAGCGGCTGGTGATCGAGAGTTTGCGGTACTGGATCGAGGTGGGCGGGGTCTCGGGCTTCCGCTTCGACCTGGCGCCGGTGCTGGGGCGTGAACCCGGGTTCAACCCGAACGCCCAGATGTTGCAGATGATCAAGGGCGATCCCCTGCTCTCGAAGGCCATCCTCGTGGCAGAGCCGTGGGACCCGGGTCCTGGCGGGTATCAGCTCGGGCAGTTCGGCAAGGAATTCCGGGAGTGGAACGACACCTATCGCGATGACGTCCGCAGCTTCTGGCGGGGGGACGACAACCGGATCGGCGCGCTGGCAGGCAAGGTGTCTGGTTCGGCCGAGATCTTCAACTTCGCGGGGCGCAAGCCATCGGCAGGGGTGAACCTGCTGGCGGTGCATGACGGGTTCACGCTCGCGGATCTCGTCTCCTATGCCGAAAAGCACAACGAGGCCAATGGCGAGGAGAACCGGGACGGGCACAACAATAACGCGTCGTGGAACAATGGCGCGGAAGGTCCGACCGACGACGAGGCGATCATCGCGGCGCGCAAGCGCGACGTGCGGGCGCTGCTGGCGACGCTCTTCGTGTCGCGCGGCTCGCTGCTGCTGCAGCAGGGCGATGAGCTGGGGCGGTCGCAGCAGGGCAACAACAACGCCTATGCGCAGGACAACGAGATCACCTGGCTCGACTTCGAGAACGCCGATGGCGTGCTGGTCGACTATGTGGCGGCGCTCCACAATTTCAGGAAAGCGCATCCGGCGCTGACCAATGACCATTTTCTCACCGGCCAGGAGCGGCACGGGGTGCGCGACGTGGTGTGGCTGCATCCGGATGGGCGCGAGATGAACGAGGGCGACTGGAACGCGGTGGGGGCGAGCGTGCTGGGCATGCAGCTCAATATCGCGGGCGACCAGGTGCTGGTCTGGTTCAATCGCAAGGCCGAGGCGCAGGAGGCCAGGCTGCCGGAAGGCGAGTGGTCGGTCGGGCTGGTTTCTGACGACCAGGCGGAGGTGACGGTGGCCGAAGGCAAGACCGTGCTGCCGCCGCGCTCGGTGCTGGCGCTGGTGCGTCCACCGGAAGGCCAAGTGGACAGCAACCCGCAGGAATGACACGCTGATTACCCGACGCACGGAGGCGAGACCACGTGTTGATTGCGCAGATCAGCGATATCCATGCCTTCGAGGGCGCCGCCTCGCTGGTGACGCTCGACCACGCGATGTTGTGGCTGGGCGGGTTGCGGCCGGATGCGGTGGTGATCAGCGGGGATATCTCCAACAAGCCGCATGAGCGTGGCTATGAGCTGGTGAAGGCAGCCTTCGCGGGGCTGCGGTTTCCCATCTTCATGGTGCCCGGCAATGTTGATGACCGGGCGGCGATGCGGAAAGCGTTTCCGGAACACGATTACTGGCCCGACGAGGGGCCGATGAATTTTTGCCACGAGTTCGACCAGGGCGTGCGGCTGATCGGGCTGGACGTGACGGTGCCGGGCGCGGTGCATGGGGATGCGGGGCCGCATCTCGACTGGCTCGCCGAGCAGCTCAATGCCGGTGATACCGCGCCGACCATCATCATGATGCACCAGAACGCCTTCGCGACAGGGATGAGCGCGTTCGACCGGAACATGTGCCGGAACGCGGAGGGCTTCGCCAGGGTGCTGGCGGAGGCGAGCGACCCGGTGGCGGGGGTGGTCTGCGGGCATGGGCACAGGCCGATGTTCGCGCGGATCGGGCAAGTGCCGGCGCTGATGTGTCCGTCGCTGACGCGGGTCAATCCCCTGATCATCGATGGACGCGGGGAGCCGGCCAGTGTCGACCCGCCGGGGCTGATGGTCCACGCGTTCAACGCGGACGGGCTGGTGAGCCATGTGGTGTCGCTGGCGATCTAGTGCGTTTTTTTAAGTGTTTTGGATGATGTTACTCAAGTAAGTCTTTGATTTATATGATGTTGAATGGAATTCAGGGGCCGCAAATCGTTAAATTTTGAATGAATTTCGGGCATCTTTGGCGATGTTTCGTGGATTTTGCGGGGTTTTGGACTGCTTTTGAGGACTGTTTTCGAGGGTGTCTCCGACGTGCCTGAATTGACGGGGTGAGCAGGGGCTCAGGGATTGTAGCCTGGCTTCAGGGGGCGGGGACAAGTTGGCTGCGCCTTCTTGCGACCCGGGATTGATCCGTACGATTCAGAAACAATTTCGACGTTTGGCGGGAAGCAACACTGAAGCGCTAGACAGGCACGGAGCGCCTGGAGCCCACCAGCCTCACGAATGCGTAAGATTTCTTAGGGTTTGCGGCAGGTTTGCCACAGTTGAGGGTCTCAGATTGCGGCAATCATGGCCGTATTTGGACACGTTCCAAAAGACGCAAATCCGACGTTATTGTGTCTTGAATATTTCTAAATGTTTCCGAAATTCCGCCCATGAGCGGGTGCTTCATACAGCCCGTCGACGGTGCTTCGCCGACGACCGCCTGGCATAAGCCGACGGCCAATCTCCAAGAAACGTCTTTCGGAGTTTGAAATGAAATCCCTTCTCAAGATCTCTGCTGCCCTCCTCATCGCGGCTGTCCCGGTGACGGCGTTCGCTGCGGCCCCGGCTCTCGATTATGCCAAGATCGACACCGCCAAGTCCGGCAAGATCACCGAAGCCCAGCTCAAGGCCGTCTATCCGAAGCTGACCGACGATCAGTTCAAGAAGGCTGACGCCGACCATGACGGCACGCTGTCGAAGACCGAATTCGACGCCTGGATGAAGACCCTGGCCTAACGGCACGTTTCCGCCGGGTGGGGCCGTGTTGCCCCCATCCTGGCCCCGCCCTGGCGGAACGGTTCAGTTTCCTACGGAGCTTAAGATGATCAATATCAGCAAGCTTGCCACTGCACTTGTTCTTGCAGCGGTCGTCGCGGTGCCGGCGAGCGGTGCCTTTGCGGCAAGCGCCGCGTCAGCTCCGGCAAAGCCGGCGGCGATGAAGATGGCGCCGGTCACCGACCCCAGCGGCCTCGTCGGGCGGTGGAGTGCGGCAGACATTTCGGGGATCGACACTGCCAAGGCAGTCAAGATCGTCGATCTGCGCAAGGCCTATGGCGCCAAGGATCTCAAGATGATCGAGGCGGCCGCCAAGGCTGACAAGGCCGGAATCGCCAAGCTGCATACAGCGCTCAATGGCGACAGCAAGTTCAAGGCCTGGGCCAAGAAGAACCACGTCAGCCCCGCCCGCGTCGTCGGCGTATCGAACGGGGAAGTCGCGTTCCTTTAGAACCCTAGCTGAGATGAGGAGGCGCCGGATACTCCGCGGTATCCGGCGCTTTTTCTATTCCGCAGCGCGAGCCGGCTGCAGGCCGCCGGCATGCTCGATGAAGGCGATGATCTCATCGAGGCTTTCGCGACGAAGCAGGTCGGTGAAGACGTAGGGCCGGCCTTCACGCACTTTCTGCGTATCGCTTTCCATGACATCGAGGCTGGCGCCGACATAGGGCGCGAGGTCAGTATGGGTAACGACCAGCAGGTCGGACCGCGAAATGGCGGGGCCGCCCTTGCGCGGGATCTTTTCGCCCTGGGCCACGGAGATCACGTAGATGGTGATGTCGGCAAGGTCGGGAGAGAAGGTGGCCGCCAGGTTGTCGCCGCCGGATTCGATGAGGATGACATCGAGATCGGGGAATTTGCGATTGAGCTCGTCGATGGCCGCGAGGTTGAGAGAGGCATCCTCGCGGATGGCTGTGTGCGGGCAACCGCCCGTTTCGACGCCGACGATGCGGTCCTCGGAGATCGCCTGGACGCGGGCGAGGATGAGGGCATCTTCCTTGGTGTAGATGTCGTTGGTGACGACGGCCATGGAATAGCGATCACGCATGGCCTTGAGCAGCATTTCGCAAAGGGTCGTCTTGCCGGAGCCGACCGGACCACCGATGCCGACGCGAAGCGGGCCGTTCTGCGTGCTCATGCAAGCCTCATGAAAACCAGTGCGAAAAAGCCGGCCCCGACGAGCAGGCAAAGGGGAGAATAGACCCTGAAATCGTTGGTGCGGAAGGGCTCTTCCGGGGTCAGGCGCTGCCAGAAGGGCAGGTAGCCGACAATGCCGCGGCCGAGGAAGACGAGGCCGACAAGCGCGCCGATGAGCGTGGTTGTAGGGCCGCCACCGGTGTGATCGGCGAGGGCGAGCACGAAGAAGGCGGCGAGGAAGGTGAGGATGGCGACGCCCAGCGACATGTACCAGGGCGGCATAGTTTCAACGCCCGCGAAGCCGACCACGGTCTTTGCCAGGAGCTTGCGGTCACGGATCGGCCAGGGGCGGTTGAAGGCCCACATGAAATGGGCCAGCGACACAGCCAGCAACGCGATGCAGACCAGCGAGGCGATGACCATGTTCATGAGCGAAAAATCCGGGTGCCGAGGGTTTCGTGGCGCATCTGCGCGATGTCGGTGGCGTAGGCTATCGAGCCGATATCCGCAAGGCTTGCCGCGACGGCCGTTGCAGCCAAGGCGGTGACGTGGGGTTCGAGCGCGGCGACGACGGCAAGGCCGGCGGTCTGACCGATCGGGACGAGGCGGACGGCGACGGACACCTGGCTTTGCACGGCGGATGAGAGGAAGGCGACGGCGGCATCCTCGATCGCGATGTCGTTGGCCGCGGCGCTGGCGCCCACGGCGATCGGGTAGGGGCAGTTGGCAGGGAGGTTATCGAGAAGCGGGGAGGGCCAGGCACGGGCAGCGGCGAGGAAGGCGGTGCCGATGGCGAGGGTTTCCTGGTGGCGTTCGCTCGATGGTGTCAGGGCGAGACAGAGATCGGCGAGTTCGCCGAGAGCGTGCGGATCGCCGGCGGCGCGATGGGCGTGGGCGAGGAGGATGGCGTCGGTGCGCAGGCCGCCATGATGGAGGTTGCCGTCTATCCAGACCCGGGTGGTGGCAGCGTCATGGACGGCGCGTTCGGCGATGGCGGTTTCGAGGCCGGCCGACCAGGCGAAGGCGCCCACCGGGAAGGCGGGCGACAGCCAGGTGAGGAGGCGCTGGAGCGCCTGGGGCGTCGTCATTTGCGGTAGAGGAGCGCGTGGCCCGGCGCGGAGCCATGGCTGTGATCGTGATAGGCGCCGTGCTCGGGCGAGAAGGGCGCCTCGATTTCGACGATAGTGGCGCCGAGGCCCTTGAGCATGTCGGCGATGACGTGGTCGCGGCGGATGAGGATGCGCGCTTCCTCGAGCTGGGCGGGCAGGTGGCGGTTGCCCAGGTGCCAGGCGAGGCGGACGAGATGTGTCCGGTCGCGGCCACGGATTTCGTAGAGGGGTTCGTCTGCGGCAATGATGCCGACGAGGCGTCCGTCCTCGAGTTCGAGCGCATCCTTGTGGCTGAGCGTGATGGCGGCGGGAAAATCGATGAGGATTTCATCGCCGCCCATGAGGCGCAGCACCTTGCGGCGAAGACGCCGCTCGTCGGCTTCAAGGACGATGGTGTCGTAAGGGGCGGATCTGACATCCGCAGCAGGAATGTAGGCGTGGACGCGAAGCATCAATGTCCCTGGGCGAAGGCGACTGGCACCGCATAGAAGAGGCGCAGAATCCAGGATAGCTGATAGATCAGGTGGATGGTGACAAAAGCCAGGTGGTAGCGGCGATTTGCCGTCCACATGGCAATGATGCAGCACAGAATGCCGACCGGAACCTGGATGTAATATTCGTAGCCGAACCGCGAGAAATATTCCGGGCCCTTCACGAGGCTGTCGACCAGGTCGCAGATGAAGGTGGAAGCGAAGAGCGCGAAGAACCACTTCCGGCGCGAGATGAAATAGCCCTCGTAGCCATCGTATTCATCGACGCGATCCGGAAAGAGGATGGCGCACATGAAATACAGGACGATGGCGTAGCCGATGAGGAAGACGAAGAGAGCGAAAGTCCACGAAGAGATGCCGTAGAGCGCGTATTGCCACCACCAGAAGTGGACGAGTTCAAGCAGGAGCGTTGCCACCCACAAGAGGTGGATGGGGTAGGGCTTGATGCGCCCGGGATGCTGAATGAAGGTGGCCAGCCCCGTCAGAAGCTTGGTGATGCCCAGACCGACGACCATACCCATGACGATGCGGATATGGGGAAACAGTTCAGACGGAAAGCTTGCCGGCTCCATGGCACTCCTTGCAGATCAGGGCGTATCGGTGACTTCGGTACAGGAAATGGGCGGCGCATCCTCGCCCTTGGTCTCGTCATAGAGGTCGGCGGACGCCCCCTTCGTCCACCAGACATATTGTCCCGAGACATATTTGACGCCGGATGCTGCCAAAGCGTTGACGAAGAGACGTTTTTCGCCCTCCACCGGCACGAAGGCGAGGTAGGTCGGCTCGGAATTGACGTATTGCACGGCCAGTGGCTCGTCGATCCCCTCGCACTGGTAGGTCTTGAGGTCCTGCTGGGCATTGGCGCCGAGCGGGATCACGATCTGCATCGTGGGTTCGATGGCCAGAGCTGGCGCGACAAGGCTGAGCGAAATCAGAGCGGCGGCTGCGGTTCTCATGGCGGTCTCCTGGTGATTTTACCCAGCATAATCTGTGGCTTCCGGCAGAACTGTGACACCTCTTCCTAAACGAAAGCCCAAACGATCCAGAGACCGCCGAGAATGGCGACCGCGTCCTCGATGAGCGCGGCCGGGCGATCGGAGCGGAAAAGGCCCGCGAGCCAGCCGCGGACAGCCGCACCACCCAGCGTGCCTATGACGGCGCCGATGGCGCCGGCGATGAGGCCGCCGATCCAGGAGCCGCCGGCTACGCCGAGCACGGCGCCGCTGAAGGCGCCGGAAATGACGCGGGCGGCGAACTGGGGCGGGACCTTGCGGCTGGGCGTATTGGGCAGTTGGTCGGTCACCAGCTCGATGGCGGCGAGGACCGTGAAAATCCATGGGGTGATGGTGGCGCCCATGAAGCCGGCCCAGGTGTTGCCGAGGTCGATCCAGCCGAGATAGGCAGCCCAGCTCACCACGGCGGGCGCGGTGAAGGCGCGCAGGCCGGCGACGATACCGATCAAGAGTGCGAAGACGTAGAGAGACATTCGAAACCTCCGCCTACGGATGCTTGTTGCGCAGAAGAAGCGGCCGGGGAGGCCGCGAGACTATGCGTTGGGCAAGTAACGGAGCGCCAGACGAATGACGCATGAGCCGATTTCCCCCCAAATCAGCTGCACCAATTGGTAGCAGCCGCTTTCAGAACAGGAAATACCTCTGTGCCATCGGCAGGATAGTGGCAGGCTCGCAGGTGAGGAGAACGCCGTCGGCGCGGACCTCGTAGGTTTCGGGATCGACCTCGATATGCGGCGTGGCGCTGTTGTGGACCATCGAAGCCTTGCCGATGCCCCCGCGGGTGTTCTCGACCGGAATCATCGGCTTGGCGACGCCGAGCTGGGCGGCGAGGCCATCGTCGTGCGCGGCCTGGGAGATGAAGGTGACCGAGGAATTGGTGCGCAGCTTGCCGTAGGAGGCGAACATCGGGCGGTAATGGATCGGCTGCGGGGTGGGGATGGAGCCGTTGGGGTCGCCCATCGGGGCGATGGCGATGGAGCCGCCGAGCAGCACCATTTCGGGCTTCACGCCGAAGAAGGCGGGGCTCCAGAGCACGAGATCGGCTCGCTTGCCGACTTCGACCGAGCCGATGTGCCGGCTCATGCCGTGGGCGATGGCGGGGTTGATCGTGTACTTGGCGATGTAGCGCCTGACGCGGAAATTGTCGTTGTCGCCGGTTTCCTCGGGCAGGGCGCCGCGCTGGCGCTTCATCTTGTCGGCGGTCTGCCAGCAGCGGATCAACACCTCGCCCACGCGGCCCATGGCCTGGCTGTCCGACGAGATGACCGAGAGCGCGCCCATGTCGTGGAGGATGTCCTCGGCGGCGATTGTCTCCTTGCGGATGCGGCTTTCGGCGAAGGCGACGTCCTCGGGGATGGAGGGCGAGAGGTGGTGGCACACCATGAGCATGTCGAGATGCTCGGCGATGGTGTTGTGCGTATAGGGACGCGTCGGGTTGGTGGAGGACGGGATGACGTTGGGGAGGCCGGCAACCTTGATGATGTCGGGCGCGTGGCCGCCGCCTGCGCCTTCGGTGTGGAAGGCGTGGATGGTGCGGCCCTTGAAGGCGGCGATGGTATCCTCCACGAAGCCGCTTTCGTTGAGGGTGTCGGTGTGGATCATCACCTGCACGTCGTAGTCGTCGGCGACCGAGAGGCAGGTGTCGATGGCGGCGGGCGTGGTGCCCCAGTCCTCGTGCAGCTTTAGGCAGGAGGCGCCGGCGCGGATCATCTCCTCGATGGGGGCGCGGGCCGAGGCGTTGCCCTTGCCGGCGAGCGCGAAGTTCATCGCGAAGCCGTCGAAGCTTTCGATCATGCGGTGGATGTGCCAGGGGCCCGTGCAGGTGGTGGCAAGCGTACCGTGCGCCGGGCCGCTGCCGCCACCGAGCATGGTCGTGACGCCGCTCGCGAGCGCTTCCTCGATCTGCTGGGGCGCGATGAAGTGGATGTGGGCATCCATGCCGCCTGCAGTAAGGATACGGCCTTCGCCGGCGATGACCTCGGTGCCGGGGCCGATGATGATGGTGACGCCGGGCTGGGTATCGGGATTGCCGGCCTTGCCGATGGCGCTGATGCGGCCGTCGCGCAGGCCGACATCGGCCTTGTAGATGCCGGTGACGTCCACGATCAGCGCGTTGGTGATGATGGTGTCGACGGCGCCCTCGGCGCGGGTCACCTGGCTCTGGCCCATGCCGTCACGGATGACCTTGCCGCCGCCGAACTTGACCTCTTCGCCGTAGATGGTGAGGTCCTTCTCGACCTCGATGAAAAGCTCGGTGTCTGCCAGCCTCACCTTGTCGCCAGTGGTAGGGCCGTACATGTCGGCATAGGTGGCGCGGGAAATGCGGGCTGGCATGATGACTCCGGCTAGTTGGCCTTCGGCTTGGCGTGCTTGCGGAAATTGCCGATGGCAGCGTCTATGACGATATCGAGAAGGGCGGCGCCGGACCTGATGTGCTGGTCGCCCTGGGTGTGGGCAATGAGGGACAGCGCCAGCGCCTGCACGGCATAGGCGGCCTTGAGGTTCCCCTCCTGGTAGAGGCGGTTGCCCTGGGTCTCGAATTCCTTGAGCAGGAGATCGTAATCAACCTGGGTGAGGTTCTTTTTCACATCGGTCCAGCCGACCTTGCCGGCCTTGTCGCAGATGCGCGTGGCAAAGTTGCCAAGGAAGAACATGGCCTCGCCATCTTCCGTGCCGCTCTCCTTGAGATCGTGCAGGACCAAGGCCAGACGCTGCTTCAGTTCTTTTTCGGCGCTCATGATCACCCTCGCTTTGAATACAACGGGGGAAAGAGAGCGGAACCGGCCACAAGTCAAGTGCAGCCCGGCAACGCCGGGGTGCGGATCGGAGGAAGCTGCCAGCCGGTCGTGGCGTACGGCGCTCAAAGCTTGCCCATGATCTTCTTGTGGAAGCCGTAGACGATGCGGGCGCCCGAGAGCGGGATGAGGCGGACTTCACGGGTCTGGCCCGGCTCGAAGCGGACGGCGGTGCCGGCGGGAATATCGAGACGCATGCCGCGGGTCTTTTCGCGATCGAACCGGAGGCCGGCATTGGTCTCGTAGAAATGGTAGTGCGAGCCGACCTGGATCGGGCGGTCGCCGGCATTGGCGACTTCAAGCGTGATCTGGGGCGCGTCGGCGTTGAGCACGATATCGCCGGGCCGGGTGATGATTTCGCCTGGGATCATCGTTGGCTCCTAGCGGATGGGCTGGTGGACGGTGACGAGCTTGGTGCCATCGGGGAAGGTGGCTTCCACCTGGATATCGCGGATCATCTCGGGGATGCCCTCCATCACCTGGTCGCGGGTGAGGACGTGCGCGCCCGCTTCCATGAGTTCGGCCACGGCGCGCCCGTCGCGGGCGCCTTCGACCACGAAATCGGTGATGAGCGCGATGGCTTCGGGATGGTTGAGCTTCACGCCGCGCTCAAGGCGCTTCCGCGCCACGATCGCCGCCATGGCGATCAGCAGCTTGTCCTTTTCGCGTGGGGTGAGATTCATGGCGGATCCTAGAGAGACCAAAGGCGCGGCACGCTGCCGGCAGCGGCGAGCATGGCGATAATTGGAACGATCCGTCGACGGAGTTCAAGGCCGGAATTTGCGAGCGCGCGCACGATCAGACGTTCGCCGATGAGGCTCATGCCGATGTTCGATTCGTCGGGCAGGACCGTGCGTACGCGATGGGCGCAGGCTTCGGCGTTCGCCCCGGCATAAAGCACGGTGGCGAACGCCTTGGCACCGCGGAGCAGCGGAAGGCCCTCCCTTTCGCGCTCCGGATCTCCTGAAATTATGGTGGCTTCGGCATGGATGAGGCGACCGCTGCGCCTGATGCGCCAATTGTCTGCGAGGGTGGCGCGGCGAGCGCTCTCGCCCATGGCGTCACGGCCGAGGAGGACGGCCTCGACGGCGCAGAGGCTGGCGCCTTCGGCGAGGTCGGCCTCAAGGCTGCGAGCTAGCCGGGATTCCTCGAAGAGAATGGTTTCCTGAGGGAGCCAATCAACATGGGCACCGGGGCCAACAGTGATGCGGGTGGTGACGTTGGCGCTGGGGCCGAGGGATCGGTAGATGCGCTCGCAGGCCTGGGTGGTGAGAACCAGACGCGCATCGGGCGCGGCCTCGGCGGACCAGGAGATGCTGTCGCCGCCGGTGAGGCCGCCCGCTGTATTGATAAGCACGGCCTGGAGGCTGCGATCGTGGGTGCGAGGCAGGCGGATCTTGGCGCAGCCCTCCTGGTAGAGGGTAGCGAGTTCGGTCTGGCCGTCTCGGATGGCCGTGCCGATGCGGGCAGCGCCGCGGGCGCGCTGCATGGCAGGACCGGGAATATCTGCGGCGAGCACGTCGTCTGTCCTTGCGAGCCCAAGCATCGTCGTTGGTCGGCTACCTTACCTTCAGTCCCCAATGGACACTGAGAGAATTTTGCAAGGGCCGTGCCAGATGCGGGAGCATGGAGCTAGCGGGCTGAAATCCAACGGTATTCGGCTGGAGGACCGGCACCGGCGGCGTCAGGGAAATGAGCCGAGGTGCCGGTTCGGTGGGCAGGCGTGCCCGGTTTTTAGGCGGGAGCGCCGGCTTCGAAAGTGGCTGTGGGCGCGCCCGAGCCATCAAGGAACGTCAGGGTCTGGCCCTGGATCTCGAAGAACTTGGTGGCTTCGAGCGCCTGGTGCAGGCCGTGTTCCTGCTGCATGGCCTTTTCTTCGCAGGCCATCATGGTGGAGCGCATCTGCGAGAAAGCGAGCTGGTTGCCGGTGACCTTCACCGAGCCGCCATAGCCATTGCAGCCGCCATTGCCCGAGACCGTGCCGTCGGCGGCGACCTGCATCGTGGTCTTGACGCCCTCGGCGGCAACAGTGGAGCCCAGGCTCGACAATTGCCAATTAGTGCCGGTGAGGGAGGCGGAGCCATCAGCCAATGCAGGGGCGGAAAGACCCAAGATCATCGGAAGCAGCAGCGAGGCGATTGCAGTTTTCATCAGTATTCTCCCTGAGCGAGATGGTTAGCATAGCGGCTAATCAGGGCGATATCGCGCATAATGCGCATCAAATGCATAAAATCGGTCGCAAGGATTGCTTCAAGAAATCGCCGATGTTTTGCTCGTCTTCGTCAGAGGCCGATCCCGTAAATGAGATTGGATGAGTAAATGAAGACAGTAATCGTGCTTTCCGTCACTGCGCTCATGGCGCTTACGTCTCAATCCTTTGCTGGTGGCAGCCATGGCGGTAGCTATGGTGGCGGCTATGTCAGCAAGCCGATCCTCTCGCCCAATATTGCCGTGTCGGTGGGGGGCATCGGTATCCTCAACGGCAATACCGTGGCCGTCGGGAACAACAGCTCGATCCTGAGCGGCATTCTCAACGGCAATGCTAATGGAAATTCGCTGCTCAGCGGCATCGGCATTACCGGCCAGAATGGCCTGCTCAACATTCTCCAGCCCAAGAAGAAGTCCTGGTAAGCCCACCAAGACCTCCAACTCTACCCGCCGCTGCCCTGCCGGCGGGTATTTTCTCCTCCCTTGCGCGGACCCCGGCTAGCCCCAGCACGGGTTGCGGCGCCCGAGGCGCTTCAGTCGCCTCGTTCCTCCTCGTTTCGCCCCGCTGCGAAACGGGGAGGTCTTGTTTTGGAGGGCTATGATTTGGGGGGAGGTGCGGTTCATTTTCCGCCTATTGAAACTATCAAATCCATGGCGGCCGGCAAGGGGGCGGCGTGCAGGGGCAATATGCGGGCGCGGCGGTGGTTTGGCACGGTGGCGCGACTATATGGGAGTTGTGGCAGAGGAGGTGCCCGACATGCTCAAACCCGCAACGCTTACCAAGCTCAACCGGATCGCCGGAATGTTCGGCTCGAGCCATGCCGGGGAGCGCGCTGCCGCTGCACTGGCGGCGCATCGGCTGGTGTCGGGGCTGGGGCTGAGCTGGTGGGATGTGCTGTCGTCAGGCGTGAGGCCGCGATTGCCGGGCGGGCAGAAGGTGGTGATCCGCGCCCACGAGATCGGCATCAATCATGCCGATGCGGCGGAGTCGCGGATGCGGCAGCTCAAGGCCGAAAATGCGGCGTTGCAGCGGGAGGTGAAGGTCCTGCGCGACCGGCTCAATGCTCGCGTCGCGCAAGAGAGGAAAGCGCGTCTGCAGGATGATTAGCCGGCAGGCGCCGCATGGTGGGGCGCGAAAGCTGGTTGCCGTTGGCTGCGCGCATGAAGCGGATATCGGCGAGGCAGATCGGCTTGCCGTCTATGGCGTAGATGGTCTTGTGGGAAATGCCGATCCAGGGTTCGCCCTGGTGCTCGAAGGGTACGCGCAGTTCGAGCCCGACAATGCCGCGGGGATCGGCGAGAGCCTCGCGATAGGGGCCGTGGGCTTCCCGCAGTTCGGGATTGGTGGCTTCGTCGAAGACCCAGCCGAAGCGTTCGAGATCGTTGCCCGGAACCTGGAAGGGCAGGCCGCTGGCCAGCAATTGCCGTGACTGGTCGATGAGCACGAGCGGCAGGGCCGAGGTGCGTACGAAGTAGATCAGCGATTGCAGCGGGGTGGCGGCGTCGCCCCACAAAAGCAGGCGGATGGCCTCGATATTATGCGGGCGCGGGATTTCGCGGCCGCTCTCCCAGCGCGAAATCTGGCTCTGTGCGACGCCGAGCGCCTGCTGCTTGATCCGGGCCTTGATCCGGTAGGAGCGAAGCGCCACGCAGATCTCATGCGGCTGGTTCATTTCCGGTCTCCCTGGTGCAAATCCGGGTTCGAGCTAAGACCGGCTCGTGCGAAAATGACAGTTAATGCAATTGGTTACCGAGGTATTATCAAGGGTTATTGTTAATCTGGAAGCGCAGTGCGTAGGTAGATATCCGTAGTTTATGGATACTCATTCGTTAAAGCGGCGTCGGCAATCTGATCGATATTGTGCATCGAGATCGAGTCCACAGAATGTGGAAAGACGTCCCTTACGTAATTCTATCGATATTGATCGCGCTCGTGCTGTTGTCATTGCATTTTCCGGCGCAGGGCGGGGAATTGGGGGCTGGCGCACGAGCGACGTCGCAGATCGAGGCGGGGTTCACCAGCAACGGCACGGATAGCGGCATCGGGGAGCCGGATACGTTCGTGCGGCAGGTGCATGTGCTCGAGATCGGCTCGGAAACGCCGGAGCTGGCGCTGCGCGGGAGCGTGCGGTTCGAGGACATACGGTTTCGGATGCAGGAGATCGAGAACGACCAGTCGCTGGGCGTGAGCCTCGCGGTGGGGCGGCAGGTGACACCGGAGCTGCTGCTGCGCGGTGCGGTATCGGCGCAGGTGTCCGATGTGGGGGACGACTGGAACTTCCTAGGTTTCTACATCGCAACGCGCGCGCCTTCGATCGCGGCGGAGGGGAGCGCCGAGGCGGTGTGGCGGGCAGGGGGCGCGGAAATCAAGGCAAGGGCCGAACTGGGCGGGCATCGCTATGGGGATGCGAGCTTTCCGACGTTGCCGCTCGAGCCGATGAAGCTGCAGGCGGACGATACGCGATATCGGGGACAGGTGAGCGTGCGGCAGACGCTGGGGGCGGTTGTCGGGCTGGCGGAGGTCGAGGGCGAGATCGTCGATATTCCCGAGCGGGACCAGGTGGATCTGGGGCGGTTGCCGGGGCGCAGGTTGCGGGGGAGCCTTGGGGGCGAGCTGGGGTGGGGGAGCGTTATCGTTTCGGCCGAAGGGGGCGGTGAGGTGGTGTGGGCAGACGAGCGGCAATTGCTGCTGCCCTATGCGCGGCTGCGGCTGGCGCTCGCGGTGACGGACAGCCTGTTTCTGGAGGCGGTGGCGGGAGAGCGGGTGGAGCTGGTGGACAATCTCGATGCCGTGGGGAGCCATGACCGGCGGCTGTCTGTGGGGCTGCGTTATGCCTTGCAGCCGGACTTCGCCGTGCTTGTGAGCGCCGAGCGGGTGATGCGGGTGGGGTTGATCGATCCGATGATGACGTCGGACGAGACGGTGCTGGCGCTGGCTTTCGAGCAGAACCTCAACGCGCATTTCGCCTATCGGGCGAAGGTCAGCCACACCTCGCATGTCGACACGATCGAGACCTACGACAAGACCGAGTTCGTGCTTGGGGTTACCGGAACGATCTAGCCCGGGGCGGCCAGGCCGCAACTTTTCGCGATGCGCTTCGTTTCGTCAGCGAGGTCCGTTTCGGACCACGGCAGTCGGTTGGTGCGTCGAGGGCTGACGCTCCCTCGGTGATGCCTCCGGCGGGGACGCGGGGCTTCGGCTTCGCGTCCCTTGTTGTTTTGCGGCAAGGTCAGAGTCGTGCAAAGAATTCAATTGAATCCAGATTCCTCACAAGCTTTACGAAACAGCATTTAGAATGCAGCGCATAAAATGCGTTTCAATGCAACTTTCTCCGTGGTCTATTTCGTTACTGTAGCCTGACGCAATTTTATCTGCGTCATGGTAGCAAGGAGAGGCATTATGACACGTATTTCAATCAAGTTAGCAGCGTCTTTTTTGCTCACATCGGCCATTTTTGTGACGGGCGCATCGGCGGCTTCGTTGCTTGGCGTGGTCGGGACCAATGGCGACAGCGGCCTGGTCACGCTCAATAGCGGCGCGGCGCAGGACAATGGCGTGGTCAATGTTGGCCTGGGCAGCAACAGCTCGAGCCCCAACAATATTGCCAGCGTGGGAGTCGGCGGCGGCTCCAGCCCGCTGGCGACGGCCAATGTCACGAGCGGCGGCAATAGCGGCCTGCTGAGCGTGAACGCCAATGTCGGCGGCCTTGCCACGGTCGGCGTCGGAATCGGTGGTGGCGGAACTGGCGGCGGCACCGGTGGCGGCAATGGCGGTACCGGCGGCGGCACCGGAGGTGGTGGCCTTGGTGGCGGCGGCCTTGCGCTCAATGGCGGCGGTGGCGGCGGCGCTGCCGGGTTCGCGGTGACCGGGCCGGGCTGCACCAATGCCAATGGCGCCCAGGTGCTGCAGCTCGTTGCGGGCAGCAAGTATTCGAACCGCATGGTCAATGGCTGGTCGCAGGCGACCAATATCGAGGTCGTGCCGCTCAAGGTCTGCGCCTCGGCGCGCTCCAGCCTTGCGGCGGCGGCTGCGAGCAACCAGACGTTCGGCCTGATGCAGCAGGCGGTGGCGGGCGATCCGCTGATCAGCACTTCGCTCAACCGCGCCAAGTCGAATGCCGGGCGCGTGCTCGCCGTCAACCAGGCGGGCAAGACCGTGACGGTCTACGTCTACTGACGATTGCAGAAGGCGCAGGGATTTTCCTGCGCCTTCCTTTCTGGCGAGGCTCCCGTCAAGGGCCTCAAATCCAATGAGAGATATGCTTTTCGTGCCGTCGATAAGAATTGACGGCATAGCCGGTTATGCCATATCGTCGATTCCTCAGTAGTTTGTACTGATCGGGTCCAGAATCGATCCGTAGATGGCCGGCGTTTCAAAGGGCCTTTGTTCAATTATTTATTATCGGAATTCGGTCATAGTCTTCGCGCTATGGCAGTCCGGCTTGCGGCGGGCGTTTTGCTGTCGTTGTCGCCGTTAATAGGTCGCGACCAGGTCGCAACAGTACCGGTTGGCGATGACGACAGCGGCGCGCTGCACAAGCGGAAAGCACAGAACCCCATTTCGGGGGCGCGGTTCATCCTTCCTCCCGCCTCGCCCCGGATCGCCGGCCCTACCCGGCGAAAAAGGCCCGGTACGGTCCTTTCGGGATCGCACCGGGCCACAAGTTTGAGTGCTTGGAGGGTTACTCAGATATCAGGCAGCCAGGGCCGCCTCAGGCGATAGAAGGGTGTAGTGCTGCACCTGGGCCACCGGCGCACAGGTCACGTGCCCACGCCAGACATTGAGACCGGCGCGCAGATGTGAATCAGCGGCAAGCGCCTCGCGCCAGCCGAGATTGGCAAGGCGCACCACGTGCGGCAACGTCGCATTGTTCAGTGCGTAGGTCGACGTACGGGCCACGGCGCCGGGCATGTTGGCGACGCAGTAGTGCACGATGCCATCCACGATATAGGTGGGATCGGCATGGGTGGTGGCGTGCGAGGTCTCGAAGCAGCCGCCCTGGTCGATGGCGACATCGACGAGCACAGCGCCCTGCTTCATGGTGCCGAGCATTTCGCGCGTCACCAGCTTGGGCGCTTCAGCGCCGGGGACGAGCACGGCACCGATGACGAGATCGGCACTGGCGACGGCTTCGGCAATGGCGGCCTTGTGGGAATAGAGCACGCGGGCGCGCGCGCCGAAATGAGTAGCGAGACGCTCGAGGACGAGGGGGTTCTTGTCGAGGATGGTGACATCGGCCTGAAGGCCCACGGCATTTTCGGCGGCATGGAAGCCGACAACGCCGCCGCCCAGGATGACGACCTTGCCCGGCTGTACGCCCGGCACGCCGCCGAGCAATACGCCGCGGCCACCATGGGCCTTTTGCAGCGCGGTGGCACCGGCCTGGATGGACATGCGACCGGCAACCTGGCTCATCGGCTTGAGGAGGGGCAGTCCGCCGGTGGCGTCGGTGACGGTTTCGTAGGCAATAGCGATGACGCCGGACTTGACGAGATCGCGGGTCTGATCGGGATCGGGCGCGAGGTGGAGATAGGTGAAGAGGACCTGGTCCTGGCGGAGCATGGCGCGCTCGGCGGCCTGGGGCTCCTTGACCTTGACGATCATGTCGGCGGCCTTGAAGACAGCGGCGGCGTCGGAGGCGATCGTGGCGCCCGCTGCCTGGTAGTCGGTGTCCGAAGCGCCGATGCCGGCGCCGGCCTGCGTCTGGACGACGACGCCGTGGCCCTGGTGGGTGAGCTCTGCCACGCTCTCCGGCGTCAGGCCCACCCTGTATTCATGGTTCTTGATTTCCTTGGGAACGCCAACGAGCATTACCCATCCTCCCTTTGTGCTTATGAGAGCATCTGAGCAAAGGTGCGGGTGAATTTCCTTGCAAAGCGCGCTTTCCTCACGCCAGTCTTCGAATGTCATTCGATAGTGGCGCGTGGAGACGCAAGAAAATTGCAGCTGGATGAAATTGATCGAAAGCTGTTGCGCATTTTGCAGGAGGATAGCCGCAAGAGCGTGCAGGAACTGGGCGATGCGGTGGGGCTTTCAGCCTCGGCCTGCCACCGGCGTCTGCGGTCGCTGGAAGAGCGGCGGCTGATCGCGGGCTATCATGCGCTGCTCAATCCGACGGCGCTGGGATTTTCGATGCAGTTCTTCATCGAGGTGGGGCTCATCAGCCAGAGCGAAGCGGCGCTCGATGCCTTCGAGGCGGCGGTGAAGGATATTCCCGAAGTACTCGAATGCCACCTCATGGCGGGGCAATCGGACTATATCCTGCGTGTCATCTGCCGGGACCATGAGGATTTCGAGCGGCTGCATCGCCGGCTGAGCGCCAGGCTGCCGGGCGTGGCGCGGATTCACTCGAACATGAGCATCAGGACGGTCAAGGCGCGGACGGGTTTGCCGCTCTAGGGGCCGTACTCAATAAGTTCCGACGTCCCCAGAGCGCTTATTTCCCCATCCGACAGATTCCAACCGAAGCGCCGTCCGTCTGCCGCGCCACAACGACAGAACTTCCCCGGCCACAGAGCCGGGGCCCACGGATCAAGTCCGGGGAAGTCCGGTGGGTGGGGCGGCCATCGCAACCTCACCTGCCGGTGCAATTGAGTACGGACCCTAGCCGCGGTCTTCGAGCAACCGGGCGAGCCAATCGTGGCCGCCGGTGCGGGCGAAGTCTGCGGGTGTCTTGCCCTGGGAATTGGGCCGGGTGGTCTGGGCGCCGAAGAGCACGAGGAGCGCGGTCGATATGGTATCGCCGTGCTGGGCTGTGACGTGGAGCGGCAGGAAGCCATCGGCCTGGGCAAGGTTGGGGTCGGCTCCGGCGCGGAGGAGGCGCTCGACGGCCTTCTGATCGCCGACCGCGACAGCGGCGTGGAGGGCAGCGACCTGCTGGCTGTTGGTCGCCTGATCGTTGACGTTCCTCGTTACCGGCAGCAGCAGGTCGAAGATTTCGGGCTGGCGGAAGAAGACGGCGAGGGCCAGCGGCGTGAAGCCGTCCGGCGAGCGAGTGTTGGGCTCCCAGCCTTCGCCGATGGCGGAACGGACGGCTTCGAGATCGCCGACGATGATGGCTTCGTAGGGATCGAGGCCGGGGAGAGCGTTGCGCAGGGCGGCGACGAGGGCGGTGTTGCCGAAATAGGCGGCGACGGTGAGGAGGGAGGCACCATCGGCGTTGCGTTGCGCGGCGTTGGCAGGGTCCCGGGCGATGGCTGCCAGGACCTCTTCGTTCGCGCCTTTCCGGATGCTTTCGAACAGGTCCATGGGATCAGCTCCTCTCAGCCGGCCGCCTTTGCCTTGGCGTCATAGGGGGCGACGAGCACGGTGCAGTAGACGACCTGCGATTTGAGCGTGCCTTCGTTATCCAGCACGCCGCCTTCGAGGCAGCGATAGACTTCCGAACCCTTCTGGAGAAGGTAGGTGATGGTGTCGTAGCGCGCTTCGGCGATGGATTCCGTGGTGCTGGTAGCGCTCTTGATCTCAAAGCCCTGGTCGATGAGCTGGCGCATCGAAATGTCGGGTGTGCGCCGCCACTGCAATTGCAACGGCAGGTCCTGCGCCAGCGCAGGCAATCCGGTGGCGGCGGCGAGCGCCAAGGCCAGTAGAATGCTCCTAGACATCTGTGAAAACTAGCATTCCGCCGTTAGGCTGTCGATGGCGGGGAGCCATGGGAGGGACGGGTAATGCTGGAACGGTTTCGACTGGATGGCCAGGTTGCACTGGTCACGGGTGGCTCGCGCGGCATCGGGCTGGCGATCGCCAATGTGCTCGGTGAGGCGGGTGCGCGGCTGGTCGTGAGCTCGAAGACGCGCAACGAGGCGGCGATCTACGAACTCGAGGCGGCAGGGTACGAGCTGCATCACATCGAGGCGGACCTGAGCGAGCCGGGAGCGGCGCGGGCGGTGGTCGAAAAGGCCCAGGCGCTGGTGGGGCGGCTCGATATTCTCGTCAACAATGCGGGCGTGGCGCGGCACGGAGCGACGGAGGTGTTTCCGGAGCAGAGCTATCGCGATGTGATGAGCATCAACCTCGATGCGGTGTTCGGGGCGTGCCAGGCGGTGATCCCGATCATGAAGGCGCAGAAAAGCGGGGTGATCCTCAACATCGGCTCGATCTCTGGGCTGGTTTCCAACATTCCCCAGCAGCAGGTGGCGTATAATGCCTCGAAGGCTGCCGTGCATATGCTGACGCGGAGCCTGGCAAGCGACCTGGCGGCGTTCAACATCCGGGTCAATGCCATCGCGCCGGGCTACATCACGACGGACATGACCGTGGGTGGGCTGGCGGACCCCGATTGGGCACCGACCTGGCTCAATATGACGCCGATGGGGCGACCGGGCTCGGCCGAGGAAGTGGCGGCAGCGGCGCTGTTTCTCTGCTCGCTGGCTTCGAGCTACGTGACCGGGGAAATCCTGGTTGTGGATGGCGGCTATACGAGCCGGTAGATTGGCCGGCGAGTCGCAGAAAGGGCCAGTATCGTGAGTGCATTCCAGGGATTTCCGCCGGAAACCTTCGCCTTCCTGCGCGGCATTGCCGAGCACAACGACAAGGCGTGGTTCGAGGAGAACCGGGGGCTTTATGACGTCGGGTATGTTGGGGCGGGAGCCGCGGCGGTGGCTGAGCTCGGGCCACGACTGCGCGAGATTTCGCCCGAGGTGCAGTTCGCGCCCAAGGTCAACGGCTCGCTCTCGCGCATCTATCGCGACGTGCGGTTTTCCAAGGACAAGCGGCCCTACAAGAACCATCTCGATCTCTGGTTCTGGCATGGCGAGCGGCGGAGCTGGGATTGCCCGGGCTTCTGGTTCTCGCTGACCGCTGAGCGGCTTTATGTCGGCGGCGGCATGTACCGGTTCGACAAGGAAGAGCTCGATTCCTACCGGCAATCGGTGATCAACCCGCGGTCTGGCCGGGCGCTGCTGGCGGCGGTGGATGCGGTGAAGAAGGCCGGTCCCTACGAGATCGGCGAGAAAACGCGAAAACTGCTGCCGCGCGGGTTCGAGGCGGATGAAGACCGGCGGGAATACCTGCTCTACGAGGGGCTGACGACGATGATCGAGCTGCCGGTGGAAGCGGCCAGCAGCCCCGATGTGATCGAGATTTGCATGCAGCATTTTCGGGCGACGTGGCCGATTACGAAGTGGCTGCTGGATGAGGTGGTTTAGGGGGTAGCCGGCTGGGGCGGGGATGTTTCTTTCGCGGTCAACTGGTGCTTCATAAATCCCTCCGCCCGCACTGCACCTCCCCGGCCGCAGAGCCGGGGGCCACGGATCGCTCCACTCGAGTGGAGCGGTGCAATAGGCCCCGGATCAAGTCCGGGGAAGTGCGGTGGTGGGGAGGGATGGAGCGAGGCGGAGGGAATTCTTCCGCTTGTCCTAGAACTACCGCGCCAATCCCTCGGCAATCAGCCATGCCGCGCCTTCGAGGATGCGGTTGTTGTCGTCCAGTTCGAGCACGAGGCGCGGATTGGCTTCGGACTGGGCGAGGGCTTCGAAGAAGGCGCGCCAGTTGAGGGTGCCGGCGCCCGGGGGCCAGTGGCGGTCGGCGTAGCCGTCGGCATCCTGGATGTGGACGTGGGCGAGGTGCTTGCCGGCGAGCTTGACGAAATAATCGACCGGCGGGGCGCCGGTGGTGCCGTGGGCATAGTAGGCGTGGCCGGTGTCGATGGAGACGCCGACTGCCCTGGATTCGAAGGATCTGGCCAGCTCGACACGGGCGGACGGGTCCTTGTCCTCGATGTTCTCGATCACCAGCGTGCAGCCGATAGTCTCGGCGCGCCGGACGGCGTCGGCCATGGTGAGGTGGCAATATTCGACGAGCTCTTCGCGGCCGGTCGGGGTCTTGTCGAGGTTGTTGTAGCCCCAGGTCGTATAGGGGCTATGGACAACCATGTGCGTGGCGCCCAGCCATTCGCAGGCATCGAGCCCCTGCCAGAGGCGGCGCTTGACGACGTCGCGGATCAGCGGGTCACGGGCATTGAGCGGCAGGTTATAGAAGGGTCCGTGAATGCCCAGGCGCCCGGTGAAGCCGTCGAGGCGCGCCTTGGCGTCCCGGCAGAAGCCTTCGAGGTCGCCATCGAGGATTTCGGGGAAGATGAAATCCTGGATTTCGAGATCGCGCTGGCTTTCGATGAGCCAATCGCGGTGGCGATCGAGATCGGGCATGTAGAGGGCGGCGCCGATGACCGGCAGATTGTGTGACACCTGGAAAATTCCCAAAGCATGAGTTCAGCCAGACTTAGAAAGCCGATGTGACAGCACGATAACGCGCGCCGCAAGGGGGCTTCTGGGGGCGCGACGTTTCAGTGATTGAAGGGGAGGGCGGGTTGGCCTACATAGGCCGCCAGCTTTCCGATTTGTCGCGATTTTCAAGAGGCACGCGCTTTATGGCCCGCCAATTCATCTACCACATGCACGGCATGTCCAAGGCTTACGCCGGTGGCAAGAAGGTTCTCGATAACATCCATCTCTCGTTCTACCCCGACGCCAAGATCGGCGTGCTGGGTCCGAACGGCTCGGGTAAGTCGACCCTGCTCAAGATCATGGCCGGCATCGACACCGATTTCACCGGCGAGGCCTGGGTGGCGCAGGGCGCCAAGGTTGGCTATCTCGCGCAGGAGCCCGATCTCGACCCGGCGCTCGACGTCATGGGCAACGTCATGACGGGCGTCAAAGAGAAGAAGGACATCCTCGACCGTTACAACGAGTTGATGATGAACTACTCGGACGAGACGGCCGACGAAGCCACCAAGCTTCAGGACAAGATCGACGCCGAAAACCTCTGGGATCTCGAATCCCAGGTGCAGATGGCCATGGATGCGCTCGGCTGCCCGCCGGCCAATGCCGACGTGACCAAGCTCTCGGGTGGCGAGCGCCGCCGCGTGGCGCTCTGCGCCCTGCTGCTCTCCAAGCCCGACCTGCTGCTCCTTGACGAGCCGACCAACCATCTGGACGCCGAGACCACGGCGTGGCTGGAAAAGCACCTGCGCGAGTTTGAAGGCGCGGTGCTGATCATCACCCACGACCGCTACTTCCTCGACAACGTCACCGGCTGGATTCTCGAGCTCGACCGCGGCCGCGGCGTGCCCTACGAGGGCAATTACTCGGCCTACCTCGAAGCCAAGGCCAAGCGCTTCGCGCAGGAAAAGAGCGAAGACGCAGCACGGGCAAAGGTGCTGGAGCGCGAAAAGGAATGGCTCGGCCAGTCCCCGCAGGCGCGCCAGTCCAAGTCCAAGGCGCGTATCAAGGCCTATGACGAGCTGGTCAAGATCAACGAGGCGCGTACGCAGTCGCAGACCGCCCAGATCATCATTCCGCCGGGCGAGCGCCTGGGCCACAACGTCATCGACATCGACGGGCTCTCCAAGTCCTATGGCGATCGCCTGCTGATCGACAACCTCACCTTCAAGCTGCCCCCGGGCGGCATCGTGGGTGTCATTGGCCCCAACGGCGCCGGCAAGACCACGCTCTTCCGCATGCTGACCGGCCAGGAAACCCCGGATTCGGGTGCCGTGACGGTCGCCGATAACGTGCACCTGGGCTATGTCGACCAGAGCCGCGACGCGCTCAATCCGAACAAGACGGTCTGGGAAGAAATCTCGGGCGGCGACGAAATCCTGCTGCTCGGCAAGCGCGAGATGAACAGCCGCGCCTATGTGTCGGCGTTCAACTTCAAGGGCACCGACCAGCAGCAGAAGGTCGGCAACCTCTCCGGCGGGCAGCGCAACCGCGTGCACCTGGCCAAGATGCTCAAGTCCGGCGCCAACGTTCTGCTCCTCGACGAACCGACCAACGATCTCGATACCGAAACGCTGGCGGCCCTCGAAGAAGCGCTGGAAGAATTCGCCGGCTGCGCCGTCATCATCAGCCACGATCGTATGTTCCTCGATCGCCTTGCCACCCACATGCTCGCCTTCGAAGGCGATAGCCATGTCGAGTGGTTCGAAGGCAACTTCCAGGACTACGAAGCCGACAAGATTCGCCGCCTCGGCGCGGACGCGGTGAACCCCAAGCGGGTCACCTACAAGCCGCTGACGCGTTGAGTTTTTTGGAAGGCCGGCCGCAAGTCCGGCCTTCTTACTTCTTACGCAACTCCCAATATCCCGCACCCAACCCGAACGGCGCGTGGAACAAATCCTGGCGTCCTTCAAAGGCGTCAGAATCTGAAGAGTTGATCTCTATTTCCTTGCGAACGACGTTGTTGAAGCTACGGGGCACCGATCTTCCGGCGTGGACACGTCGATTTCGCACCGCTTCGTAGATGTCGCGATAGTGCCCGCCACCGCCCAAATCGGCGAGCGCAGCCACAACGTCGTCGATCCACCGAATTTTGCCGTGCGTAGTCTGAGCCGCGGCGGTTGGTCGGCTCTCATTTAGACCCAAGACGCGACGAAGGATATCGTCTTCGTTTTCCTCCCCCTCCTGCCTCCTGGCCCAGATCGCGGAATAAACTGAAGTCGATACTTGAATTTCTCGCATGGTCACCGCTGTAGATCATATAAGAAGGTTATGGATCTTTTTGGATCTAAATGGCGGGGAATGCAACCCCCTTGCACGGATAGGAAGACGAGCGTACCTGAAACGCACCTTCCGAAAGGACACCCTCATGAAAGACTGGTCCCCCTCCCTCTATCGTCGTTTCGAGGACGAGCGGACGCGGCCGGCGCGGGATTTGTTGGCGCAGGTGGATGTCGAGGCGCCCCGGCTGGTGGTGGATATGGGGTGCGGGCCGGGGAATTCGACGGAATTGCTGGTCGAGCGGTTTCCCGAGGCGCAGGTGGTGGGGCTAGATACTTCGCCCAACATGCTGGCCGAGGCGCGCGAGCGCGTGCCGTCGGCGCGGTTCGAGGTGGCGGATGCCAATGTCTGGGTGCCCGAGGTGGGGACCGATGTGGTGTTCGCCAATGCCATCTATCAATGGGTGCCCGACCATCTGGGGGCGCTGAGCCGGGTGATGGAGGCGCTGGAGCCGGGCGCGGCGCTGGCGGTGCAGATGCCGGACAATATGGGTGAGCCCAGCCACGTGCTGATGCGCGAGGTGGCGGCCGAGGGGCCCTGGGCGGAAAAGCTCAGGGGCGCGGCGCGGGCGGTGTTACCGCCGGTGCGGGTCTATTACGAGGCGTTGGCGTCGCATACGAGCCGGATCGATATCTGGCACACGATCTACAACCATGTTCTCGCCAATGCCGATGCCGTGGTGGAATGGGTGAAGAGCACCGGCCTGCGCCCGTTCATCGATCCGCTCGACGAGGCGGAACGGGCCGAGTTCCTGGCGCGGTATCGGGCGAAGATCGCCGAGGCCTATCCGCCGGTCGAGGGCGGCAAGGTGCTGCTGCGGTTTCCGCGATTGTTCATCGTGGCCCGACGCTGAGGAGGGGGACAGACGGGCGCATCCGTGTTAGGGAGCGCCTCAATGCAAATCCCCTAGTGTTGGAGAAGACAAATGGCGACACCCTTCGAGGTTCGTCTGGACGGCGCCACGTTTTCCGGTGAATCGGATGGTTTCGGCCTGCCGGTAGTGTTCCTGCATGCCGGCGTGGCCGACAGGCGCATGTGGGAAAGCCAGATGACGGAATTGGCCGATGCCGGGTTCCACGTCATTGCCTACGACCGGCGCGGGCATGGTGACACGGAATCGCCCGATGTGCCGTTCAGCCATCTCGATGACCTGGAAGCCATTCTCGACCAGTTGAGCGTTCATGCGGCGGTGTTCGTCGGCTCGTCCGCGGGTGGGGCGCTGGCGATCGACTTCGCCATCGAGAACCCGGAGCGGACGGTCGGGCTGGTGCTGGTCGGCACGGCGCTCTCGGGTTCGCCCGAGCCGGAACTGCCGGAAGAGGCCGAGCTGATCCTCGATGCGCTGCACTACGCCGAGGATCGGGGCAATACCGGCTCGGTCAACAAGATCGAGGCGCATCTCTGGCTGGATGGGCCGCTCAGCCCCAATGGGCGCGTGGACGGGCCGGCGCGGGCGCTGTTTCTCGACATGAACGGGAAAGTGCTGGCCAAGCCGAAGCTGACCCAGGAAGAGGAGCGTGAGCCGGCGGTGGACGTTGTGGGCGGCATCGCAGCGCCGACGCTGCTGGTGGTGGGAGAACTCGATTTCCCGCACATCCTCGAGCGCCATGGCGACCTTTCCGAGGAGATGGAGAACTCCTTTGCGGTGGTGCTGGAGGACACGGCGCACCTGCCAAGCCTCGAAAAGCCCGAAATCTTCAATCCGCTGCTGCTGGAATTCCTCGATGCGGTCGCCGGTCACTCGGACGTGGGCGACGATGAGGATATTGACGAGGACGGGGAGGACTGAGCGTCCTCCCCGCCTTGACGGCTAAAGCGCCAGGAGGTCGGCGAACTGCTTGTCGAGCTGCTGGCGCGGCATGTTGGTGAGGTCCTTGGGCATTTCGGCCATGATCGCCGAGCGCGTGGCTGCGGACAGGGCCTTGCGCAGATCGCCCAGGGTGGTCGGCGCGGCGGCGATGATCAGCCGCTTGAAGGCATGTTCGGCATGCTTCTCATCGAGGAGCGCGGCGACGCGGCGGGCGAATTCGGTTTCGCGGTATTCGGCCGGATCTGTGCGTGGCTCGATGGCGCTGCGGCCGTGCCCGACCGAGGAATAGGAGCGGCCCTGGCGGTCGGTGACGATCTCGGAGGTCTTGAGCGCCTCCTCCTCGAGGCGCAGGCCATCCACTGGCGCGAGGCCCTTTCCGGGGCCGGCATTTTCGAACACTCGCGCCTGCGTCCCGTCGGCGATCACAATCCAGGTTACGACCGGTTTCATCGGCTTACTCCTCTTGCATGAAATGGGGGAACGCGAAGGTTTGAGAATGGTTGGATCGCATCACCGATTCCAGTCCAATTGATCACAAACTCTAATTGGCGGCACGTGGCGGCCGCTGGTAGACAGTCTCACAGAGACTGGGCGGAAGAACAATATGGCTTCGCAGGACGGCGCCGCCGTTAGCCGGGCGCCGGCAAAGGAACTCGTGACCATCGCGGATACGCGTGGCGGCGTACTGGCGGCCGTGGCGACCTATGGGTCCTGGGGCGTGCTGCCGCTGCTGTTCCACCAGCTGACGCCGGTCGATCCGGTGCTGGTGGTGGCCCACCGCACGCTCTGGTCTCTCGTATTCGTGACGGCGCTGCTGGGCATTGGCGGGCGGTTCGCGGAGGTGCGGGCGGTGCTGACCGATCCGCGGAGCCTGCGCACCATGTTCATCTCGGCGCTGCTGCTGGGGTGCAACTGGCTGCTTTATGTGTGGGCGGTGCAGAGCGGGCGCGTGCTCGAGGCGAGCCTGGGCTATTTCATCAATCCGCTGGTCAATGTGGCCATCGGCATCGTGCTGCTGGGCGAGAAGCAGAACCGGTGGCAGACGGTGGCGATCGTTATTGCGGCCGTTGCCATCGTCATCCAGGGCGTGGCGCTGGGCACCCTGCCGCTGGTTTCGCTTGGGCTGGCGCTGACGTTCGGATTCTACGGCTATTTCCGCAAGACCGTGTCGGCGCCATCGGCGATCGGGCTTTTCGTCGAGACGCTGCTGCTGTCCCCGCTTGCGCTGGCCTTCGCGGTCTATTCGTGGGTGATGCATGGGCCGGGGGCGCTGACCGATCCCTATATCCTGACGCTGGTGATCTTCACCGGGCCGGCGACGGCGATCCCGCTGCTGTTCTTCGCCTATGCGGTGCGGCAGTTGCGGATGACGACGATCGGCATGTTCCAGTACATCTCGCCGTCGCTCCAGTTCCTGATCGGGGTGCTGGTGTTCGTCGAGCACCTGAGCCCCGTGGGGCTCCTGAGCTTTGCGCTCATCTGGGTGTCGCTGGTGATCTTCACCGTCGATGGGTTGCGGCGTCGCCCGGGCGCGGCACGCTAGGCGGCGAGGATCGCGCGATCGGCGTGTGACTGCCGGATGATCTCGGCGATCTCCTCGAAGAGGGCGGCAAACGGCGTGGTTTCGCGCCAGACCAGCGACAGGTCGCGGCCGGCGCCAGGGGCGGCCAGCGAGCGGATGACGATGCGTGGGTCGGTGGCTTCCTTGCGCACGGCGATCTCGGGCAGGAGCGTGATGCCCTGGCCGTTGGCGACAAACTCCACGATGGTCGAGAGCGAAGTGGCAGCGAAGGCGCGGGCCGAGGGATCGGCGGCGATGGAGCAGGCGGCGATGGCCTGATCGCGGAAGCAATGGCCCTCATCGAGCAGCAGGATGCGTTCGGCGGGGAGGCTGGCAAGCTGCACTGGCTCTTCGGGCGCGTCGACGCGCGAGGTGGCGAGCACGAAAGAATCGGGGAAGAGGCGCGAAACGGTCAGCCGGGGGCCACCGGGCGGCGGGTCGGTGGCGATGAGCGCGAGGTCGAGGTCGCCTTCGGCCAGGGCCTTGAGCAAGGTCTCGGTGCGGCTTTCGCTGACGCGGAAGGCCAAAGTCGGGAACTGCGTCTGCAGGGCCGGGAAGATGTCGGGCAGGAGATAGGGTGCAACGGTCGGGATGAGGCCGAAGCGGATGGGGGCCGAGGGCTGGCCGGCATGGCCCTGTGCGAAGGCCATGAGGTCATCGGCGCTCTCCAGTACCTTTCGGGCGCGCTCGACCAGTTCGCCGCCGAATGGCGTGGGGCGGACGGTTTTGCCGAGGCGGTCGAAGAGAGGGGCGCCGCAGATTTCCTCGATGAGCTGGATCTGCTGGGAGAGGGCGGGTTGGGTGACGCGGCAGCGCTCGGCGGCGCGGCCGAAATGGCCGGTTTCGGCCAGAGCCACGGCATAGCGCATCTGCTTGAGGGTGATGGTCATGATAAGTGCATGTTATCAGGATTTATAGACTTATCAATTTGCCTAATCATTTTCTGCTGGGTACAATCAGGGCGTTGAGACAATCCAGACAGGAAGTTACTGCCATGGTCGATCGTCCCCGTATGACGACGAGTGCCGGCGCGCCGGTTCCCGACAACCAGAATTCGGAGACGGCCGGTCCGCGCGGCCCGGTGTTGATGCAGGATTACCAGCTGCTCGAAAAGCTGGCCCATCAGAACCGCGAGCGCATTCCCGAGCGCGTCGTCCACGCCAAGGGCTGGGGCGCTTTCGGCACCCTCACCATCACCAACGATATTTCCAAGTACACACGCGCGAACATCTTTTCGCAGGTGGGCAAGAAGACGGACCTCCTGATCCGCTTCTCGACCGTGGCCGGCGAACTCGGCGCTGCCGATGCCGAGCGCGACGTGCGCGGCTTTGCGATGAAGTTCTATACCGACGAGGGCAATTGGGACCTGGTGGGTAACAACACGCCGGTGTTCTTCGTGCGCGACCCGCTGAAGTTCCCCGATTTCATCCACACGCAGAAGCGCCATCCCAAGACCCACCTGCGTTCCAAGACCGCCATGTGGGATTTCTGGAGCCAGTCGCCGGAGAGCCTGCATCAGGTGACGACGCTGTTCTCCGATCGCGGCCTGCCGGTGGCGCCGATGTTCATGAACGGCTACGGCTCGCACACCTATTCGTTCTGGAACAATGACGGCGAGCGCTTCTGGGTGAAGTTCCACTTCAAGACCCAGCAGGGCCACAAGTTCTACACCAATGCCGAAGCCGAGAAGATCATCGGCGAGAGCCGCGAATCCTATCAGGAAGAGCTGTTCGGCACGATCGACCGCGGCGAGTTCCCGCGCTGGACGATGCAGGTGCAGATCATGCCGGAGGCCGATGCCGACAAGCATTGGTACAACCCGTTCGACCTCACCAAGGTCTGGCCGCATGGCGATTATCCAGTGATCGAGGTCGGCGTGGTCGAGCTCAACCGCAATGCCGACAACTATTTCGCCGAGATCGAGCAGGCGGCATTCTCGCCGTCCAACAAGGTGCCGGGCATCGGCTATTCGCCCGACAAAATGCTGCAGGCGCGCGTGTTCTCCTATGCCGACGCCCACCGCTATCGCCTGGGCACGCATTACGAAGCGCTGCCGGTGAATGCGCCCAAGGTGCCGGTGCATCACTATCACAAGGACGGGGCGATGCGCTTCTTCCCGAACAATCCGAACCCCGATGCCTATTACGAGCCCAACAGCTTCGGTGGCCCGGTCGAGGACAAGTCGATCCAGGAGCCGCCGCTGCGGATTTCGGGCGATGCCGATCGCTACAACCATCGCGACGGCAACGACGATTACCGCCAGCCGCGCGACCTCTTCAACCTGTTCGACGACGCGCAGAAGGCGCGGCTGTTCTCGAACCTGGCAGCGGCGATGGATGGCGTGCCGGACGAGATCATCAACCGCCAGCTCGTCCATTTCGACCTGATCGCCAAGGAATATGGCGACGGTATCCGCGCGGCTCGCGCTGCCCTTGGCAACAAGCGCCCGGCCGATGCGATCTCGGACGAAGAGACGGCAGCGGCCGAATAAGCCTCAGCCAGAAACGAATCTGCAGAACCCGGCCCAACGGCCGGGTTCTTGCTTTTGGTTAATTGTTTTCGGCAGGGGGCGGACGGTCGGGCAGGGGTGTTCGCCTTATCGGACCGGGCTTGACGGATGGAGAGGGGCGGCGCGCTTGGAGCGGGTCTTCAGGGCGGCGGATTTATCCCCAGAAGCAAAGGATAAAATTTGAATCAAATGTGGGCGTCGCACTTTAGCCCGCGGCCAACGGGCGATGCCAAACTCCGCAGGATCGGCGGCAGAATTCCGCTCGGAGGACTACATGCAAGAAATCGAAGAAGGCACGAAAGCTTTTTCGACCTTTCGAGTACTTAACGGCGACGCCAACGCGATGGAGCGCGAACAGCTCTTCCGCAATATGGCGCAACTCTTCTCCTTCGTGTCGGACCGGTGTGACGACGAGCAGGTCGTCCAGTATGACGAAGTGCTTTGCCAGTTGGCCGAACTCGTCGAGGTGGAAGCGCGGGCGCATGTCGCCAAGCTGCTTTCGCGGCTTGAACGGGCGCCGGGCACCGTGGTGGTGAAGCTGGCCAATGACGTGATCGAAGTGGCCAAGCCGCTGCTCGAATTCTCGAGCGTGCTTTCCGATGACGACCTCATCGACATCGTGATCAACCAGAGCGAGGCGCATCGCCAGGCCGTGGCGAGCCGTACGGCGCTGGCAGAGCGCGTGAGCGACGCCATCACCGAGCATGGCGACAAGGTTTCGATCTCGCGGCTGGTGCGCAACACCAATGCCGAACTCGGGCAATCGGCCATCGAGCGCCTGGTGGCGCTGGCGGCCAAGGACGGCGATATCGCCGACGAACTGCGCAACCGCACCGATATCGACTGGGGCACGCTGCGCAACGAAATCGACAATGCCGCCAACAAGGTGCTCGATGAAATCGGGCAGGCGCGGGTCGATCCGGTCACGGCCGGCAAGATCAATTCGGTGGTCTACAACCGCATGCGCAACCGCGCCGGCTTCAACAGCCAGGAGTGGAAGGTCGCCTATAACCAAGTGAAGGCGCTTTCGGACCGCAAGCAGCTCGACGAGCGCGCGCTGATCCGCTTCGCCCGCTTCGGCTATGGTCACCATTGTGCGGCAACGCTGACGGTGATGCTGCGGGTGGGGCCGGAAGTCGTGGTCAAGTGGATGGCCATGCAGGATTATGTGGCGATCACCGTGGCGCTGCGGGCGGCCGGGCTTTCGCCCGATCTCTTCGAAGCGGTGGTGGCGACCATGCCCTGGCGCGACCTGCCGACGGAGGCCGACAAGGTCAACGTGCGGGCGCGTTTCGAGGCGCTGAGCTCCGAGGAAGCGCTCGGCATCTTCGAGCTCTGGCGCGCACATGCCTTCCGCAAGCGCGGTAGCACGGTGGGGGACATGGTCGGGCACGCCTGACCAGGCCGTGAGTTTCCACGGCTAATCCACAGTCACGCACTGGCCACAAGGGTGTCACCAAGCGTTCACGAGCAGGGAAAAGGATTGGGGCAGGGCGGCAGCCCGCCGCCTCGTCCAACCCCACTCGAGGATTTGCATCGTGATGACCTCTCCCAGTTCATTGATGACCACGGTGGCAGCCGTTGCGCTGTTCGTTTCCGCTTCGCCCGCCGCATTCGCGCAGGAGGCCGCCAAGCCGGCCGACTATGTGCGCGCTGCCCAGGGTGATCTGACCCAGCCGGGTGGCGCCCGCCGCCTGACGGGCGATGCCACGGCCGAGCTCAAGGCCGCGATCCAGGATGGCGAGGTGCGCAATGTCATCCTGCTGATCGGCGACGGCATGGGCGATTCCGAAATCACCGTTGCGCGCAACTACGCTGAAGGCGCCGGCGGTTTCTTCAAGGGCATCGATGCCCTGCCGATCACCGGACAGTACACGCACTACGCGCTCGACAAGGATAGCGGCAAGCCGGACTACGTGACGGATTCCGCAGCTTCGGGCACCGCCTGGTCGAGCGGCGTCAAGACCTACAACGGCGCGGTGGGCGTCGACGTGAAGGGGCAGCCCGTGCCGACGCTCATCGAGCTGGCCAAGGCGGCGGGCCTCGCCACGGGCGATGTCTCGACCGCCGAGCTGCAGGACGCGACGCCGGCCGTGCTGCTGGCGCATGTGATCGATCGCGGCTGCTATGGCCCGGTCGCGACGGCCGAGAAGTGCGCGGCCAATGCGCTGGAGAATGGCGGCGCCGGGTCGATCACCGAGCAAATGCTCAATACCCGTGCCGATGTCGTGCTCGGCGGCGGCGCCAAGACGTTCGACGAAGTGGCGGCGGCCGGCGAATGGAAGGGCAAGACTCTGCTCGACCAGGCCAAGGAGCGTGGGTTCGTTCTCGTTTCCAATCTCGACGAACTCAACGCGATCAAGGCGGCATCGCAGGATGCGCCGGTGCTCGGTCTCTTCTCGCCGGGCAATATGCCGGTGCGCTGGAAGGGGCCGGTGGCGACCCATTACGGCAATATCGACCAGCCGGCGGTGACCTGCGAGGTGAATGCCGAGCGCACTGCCGATATCCCGACCCTCAAGGACATGACGGCCAAGGCCATCGACCTGCTCAAGAGCAACGAAAAGGGCTTCTTCCTGCAGGTTGAAGGCGCTTCGATCGACAAGCAGGATCATGCCGCCAATCCGTGCGGGCAGATCGGGGAAACAGTGGATCTCGACGAGGCGGTGCAGGTGGCGCTCGATTTCGCCAAGGCCGACGGCAAGACGCTGGTGATCGTGACCGCCGACCACGCCCATTCGAGCCAGATCGTGGGCAACGGCACCAAGGCGCCGGGGCTGACGCAGGCGCTCAACACCAAGGACGGCGCGGTGATGACGATCAGCTACGGCAATTCGGAAAGCAGCTCGCAGGGCCATACCGGCGCGCAGCTGCGCGTGGGCGCCTTCGGGCCCTATGCCGCCAATTTCGCCGGGCTGACCGACCAGACGGACATGTTCTACACGATCCGCGACGCGCTCAAGCTCGAGATGAACTGAGGCAGCCCTTGTGGGGCGGGCGTGAGCCTGCCCCATCACCCTGGGCAATCACGCCAAAATCCCTAGACCTGCATTCGCATTACATATAAAGATATCTTTATATGATGCGAGGTGCGTAGTGCCGGAACTGGATTCGCTGGTTGGAGTGCTCAAGGCGGCGGGAGAAAATACCCGGCTGCGGCTGCTCGCGCTTCTGGCCGAGGGCGAGCTTTCGGTCAAGGACCTTACGGAAATCCTCGGGCAGAGCCAACCGCGCGTATCGCGGCACCTGAAGCTTTTGGCCGATGCCGGGCTCGTGGCGCGCAACGCGGAAGGGGCCTGGGCCTATTACGCGCTGGCCGATGAAGGCGCGGCGGCGGAACTGGCGCTCTGGCTGGTGGCGCATCTGGACACCAACGATCCGGACCGCGTGCGCGACAGGGAGCGGCTCGACTGGGTGCGCAATGCCCAGCAGGAGCAGGCGGCCAATTACTTCGCCAAGATCGCCGACAGCTGGGATGCGCAGCGCAATCTCCATGTGCCGGAATCGGCTGTGGAGGCGGCGATCCTCAAGGTGATCGGTCAGCGTAGGGTGGATACGCTGCTGGACCTGGGTACGGGCACTGGGCGCATGCTCGAGCTGCTGGCCGAGCATTACCGGCGCGGGCTGGGCGTCGATTCCAGCCGCGAGATGATCGCCATCGCGCGGGCGAAGCTGGTGGCGGCAGGCATCAACCATGCACAGGTGCGGCTGGGCGACATTGCCAATCTCGATCCTTCGATCGGGCAGGCGGACATGATCATCATCCACCAGGTGCTGCATTATTTCGACGATCCCGGCCGCATGCTGGCGGCGGCGCGTTCGGCGCTCAAGCTGGGCGGGGAGTTGCTGATCGTCGATTTCGCACCACATGAACTGGAATTCCTGCGGACCCACCATGCCCATCGCCGCCTCGGCCTCTCCGAGGTGCAGATGAGTGGCTGGGCCCGGGCGATCGGTATGAAGGTCGATGCATTGACGACCTTTCCCAACGAAAAAAACGACGAAGAAGGGCTGACGGTCTGCCTCTGGCGCCTGACGGCCGAACACGAGACGGAGACAGCATGAATATCCACGCGCGCGAGGCCCGGCCGAGCCGGCACCTTTCGGACATCGAGTCCAAGCTCCAGGTCTCCTTCGAGTTCTTCCCGCCCAAGACGGACGTGATGGAAGAGCGCTTCTGGGACAGCATCGAGAAGCTGGCGCCGCTGGCGCCGCGCTTCGTGTCGGTGACCTATGGCGCCGGCGGCACGACCCGTGAGCGCACGCTGCGCATGGTTTCGCAGATCAAGAAGCAGACCGGCGTGGATGCGGCGGCGCACCTGACCTGCGTGGGCGCTTCGCGCGACGAGGTGGATGCGGTGGTGCGCGGCTACAAGGAAGCCGGGATTTCGCGCATCGTAGCGCTGCGCGGCGATCCGCCGGAGGGCGTGGGCAAGCCGTTCGTGCCGCATCCGGAAGGATATCGGAACGCAGCGGAGCTCGTGGAGGGCATCCGCCGGGTCGGGGATTTCGATATTTCCGTCGCGGCCTATCCCGAAAAGCATCCGCAGAGCCCGGATTGGCAGGCCGATATCGACAACCTCAAGCGCAAGCTCGACGCCGGCGCGACGCGTGCCATTACGCAGATGTTCTTCGATAACGACGACTACCTGCGCTACGTCGAGCGCGTGCGGGCGGCGGGTATCGATGCGCCGATCGTGCCGGGTATCCAGCCGATCCACAGCTTCAAGCAGATTTCAGGCTTTGCAGCTCGGTGCGGCGCCTCGATCCCCGATTGGGTGGCGGCACGGTTCGAAGGGCTGGAGGAAGATCCCGAGACGCATGCGCTGGTGGCGTCAGCCGTGGCGGCCGAGCAGGTGATCGAGCTGCTGGACGAGGGCGTGACGGAGTTTCACTTCTATACGCTCAACAGGTCGAACCTGGTGCTGGCGCTTGCGAGGTTGCTGGGGCGGCGGCCGAGTTAGGGGGCTTACCTCCTCCCGCAAGGGGGAGGGAGACGTGCTGGCGAACGTTGGGAGTGCTCTGTAGTTCACCCCACAACGGAACTCCCCGGCCGCAGAGCCGGGGCCCACGGATGTCTCCACTCGGGTGGAGGGGTGCAATAGGCCCCGGATCAAGTCCGGGGGAGTGCAGTGGTGGTGGCGGGTGCGGGTGGACGTGGGCACGCGCCGGCCAACTGCTGCCCGACATCCAGACTACTCCTGTTCCCTCTCCCCGTGAGGGGAGAGGGCGTGGTGCCTGCCTCGTGCCTCGGGGGCAGTGAGGGTGAATGAGGCGCGGCACCACGGGTTCAGGCGGCCGGAGGCCATTGCCATTGCCGGAGCGGGGGAGGCTTGGCGTTGGCGGGGTGGGCTTCGAATTCGGCCTGCGACATGCCGTAGATGCAGCGATAGCCGTCGCTGGTGATGGCGTAGGCCGTGGGGGCGTCGGCCACCCGTTGGGCCAGGCCCAGGCTGCACAGCCGTTCGAGGGCCGGGCGGCCGAAGCCGATCACCGTCTGTGTGCCGAGTTCGAGGCTTTCGACCTGCGCAAGCTTGCCCAGGGCCGTGCGCTCGAACGCATCGAGCCGGCGCGGGGTCATGGCACCAGCGCAGGCAACGCCGCTTCGAGCCGGGCCTTGTCCTCGACGGACCGCAGGCGCACCGTCATGCTGGTCGTGACGATGGGGGTCTGCATGGGCAGGTTGTAGTCCAGGCCCGGCAGCGTGTTGCTGGCCCAGGACTTGAAGCGCTTGATCTTGTGCGGGCCGACGATGGGAACGACCAAACCGTACTTGTAAGTCATCTACTTCCTCTTCGGGTTGGAGATGTCCGCGATGGAGGTCGCGGCCGCGACCTTCTTCTTGTCCTGCTTGGGTTTCTTTTTTTCGCGGTTCTTCTTAGCCAAAGTAATTTCCTCCGTACCCCGGAGTTTTCCGGAGCGCGTTGAGACATGACGAGCCGATGCTCAAGAAGAGCAAAAGGCTTGGCGGATGTGGGGAAATGAGTTTTCCTGGCCCGATTCTTGCCCAATGGGCAGGTAATCGAACCAGGTCAGCGGCTAATCTGGGAGCGCAACGTTCTCATGCGCCTATGATTGGACAATAAACTGTTTCCGTCAAGGGCGCGGGAATAGGAGGAAATGGTGTGGGCGTGCCTTGTGCTGGGTGTGCGGGGCAGGGCACCCTAGGGCCAAGCCGGTTCGTCGCAAGGCCGCCGCGCGGTGAAACACAAGAACACGAGGAAGCACCGTTGAAACTCGAAACGCTCGCCCTTCATCACGGCTACAAGCCCGAACCGACTACGCGTTCGGCCGCCGTCCCGATCTACCAGACCACGTCCTATACGTTCGATGACACCCAGCATGGTGCCGACCTTTTCGATCTCAAGGTGGCCGGCAATATCTATACCCGCATCATGAACCCGACGACCGCCGTGCTCGAGCAGCGCGTGGCGGAAATGGAGGGCGGCATCGGCGGGCTGGCCGTGGCCTCGGGCATGTCGGCCATTACCTATGCGATCCAGGCGATTGCGGGCGTGGGCGATAACATCGTTTCGATCAGCCAGCTCTATGGCGGCACCTATAACCTCTTCATGCACACCTTCCCCCGCCAGGGGCTGGAAGTGCGGCTGGCGGCGTCGGACGACTTCGATGCCATCGACAAGCTGATCGATGGGCGCACCAAGGCGGTGTTCTGCGAATCCATCGGCAACCCGGCCGGCAATGTCGTGGATATCGCGCGCCTCGCCGAGATCGCGCACAAGCACGGCGTGCCGCTGATCGTCGATAACACCGTGGCCACCCCCTATCTCTGCCGGCCGTTCGATTTCGGCGCCGATATCGTCGTGCATGCGCTCACCAAGTATATCGGCGGGCACGGCAATTCGATCGGCGGCATCATCATCGACTCGGGCAAGTTCGACTGGGTCAAGAACAAGGAGCGCTTCCCGCTCCTCAACGAGCCCGATCCGTCCTACCACGGCGTCGTCTATACCGAGGCGCTTGGGCCGGCAGCCTATATCGGCCGTTGCCGCGTGGTGCCGCTGCGCAATACCGGCGCGGCGCTCTCCCCGCACAGCGCGTTCCTGTTCCTGATGGGGCTGGAGACGCTGGGCCTGCGCATGGAGCGGCATTGCGAGAACGCGCTGGCCGTGGCCAAGCACCTCGAAGCGCACCCCAAGGTCAAGTGGGTCAACTACGCGGCGCTGCCATCGAGCAAGTACAACGCGACCGCCAAGAAGATCACCAAGGGCCAGGCCTCGGGCATCATCAGCTTCGGCATTGAGGGCGGGCGCGAGGCGGGCGGCCGGTTCATCGACGGGCTGCAGATGATCCTGCGGCTGGTCAATATCGGCGACGCCAAGTCGCTGGCCTGCCACCCGGCGACGACGACGCACCGGCAGCTGAACCCGGAAGAGCTGGCCCGGGCCGGCGTGTCGGAGGATCTGGTGCGCATCTCGGTGGGTATCGAGCATATCGACGATATCATCGCTGATATCGATCAGGCGCTGGCGCAGGTTTGAGGTAGTTGGGTGGGGGACGAGTTTCGCTCCCACCCTCGATCTCTCGCCGCAAGGGGAGGGAAGCTATGGAACTCAGTTCGATAGTTGCGGGATGCCGAAGTCTGCGGGGCGGAGGACCAGATCGCGCAGGGAGTGGGCGTCCAGTTCGGCGAGGAAGGCGCGGAGGGCGCTGCCGAGGATGCCCTTGAGGCGGCAATTGGGGGTGATGCGGCAGGCGTTGCTGGAGCCGAAACACTCGACGACTGCGAAGTCGGGTTCGGTGGCGCGGACGATATCGCCGAGGCGGATCGAATCGATCGGGCGGGTGAGCGACAGGCCGCCCGAGCGCCCGCGCACGGCCTTGAGGAAGCCGCTGCGGGTGAGGAGGTTGGCGACCTTCATCAGGTGCGAGCGGGAGATGCCGAAGGTCTGGGCGACCTCCTCGATGGTCACGAGGCGATCCTCATGGCTGGCTGCGAACATCATCAGGCGCAGGGAATAATCTGAAAAGACGGTCAGGCGCATGATGATGGTTCCGAGAAGCCGGGGCGGCTAGGCTTCCGCATCTCCCAGATATGCGGCGTCAATAGGGAGAGGCGGGATGGAAAGCGTGTCTTCCCCACGATGGAACGCTACCGCCATCCGGAAGGAGCGGGCGATCCTATAGGCGAAGGACAGGAAGAGTTCAGCAGATTCATCGTCGCACTCTTCGAGCACCGTGGTGCGGAAGAGGGTGAGCCAGCGATTGAAATGCAGGTCGGAGAGTTCGGGGATGCGCAGGTGCGCGGGCAGGGGGCGGCCTTCGTAACGCTCGGTGCGCAAGAGGATCGAGGACCAGAAATCGCACATGCGGGCGAGATGGTGCGGCCAGGCGTCGCCGGCGATGCGGGCTTCGAAGACCGGTCCGAGATCGGTATCGCCGCGGACGCGGCGATAGAAGCCGTGGACGACGCCATGGATCATCGCCTCGTCGAGCGAGGGCGGGATGCGGTTGCCGCGAAGGGTGAGGGGCGTGCCGGGGCTGGCCGTCATGATGGGCTCCTAGCCGAGTGAGGCGATGGGGTCGGCGCCGAAAAGCATGGCGTGACCACCGGTAAGCAGGAAAAGCGTGAGCAGCGCCGCAATGATGGCGGCGACGAGCATGGGCGCATCGACCTTCAACCGCGCGCGGCCCGCGAGGATGGCGGCGAAGGGGATGATCGCGGTGCCGCGCGAGGCCGAGGCCCATTCAGTGCCGAGGCGCCGGCGGGAGCGCTTTTCGCTGATCCAGATGCCGAAGGCCGAGAACAGCGCCAGGCCGCCGAAGAGGATGAGCGAGCGCAGGTCGCCGTTGGTGAGGACGTGGCTGCCCGACCAGAGGAGGAAGCCCCAGAGGATGGGATGGCGGGTGACGCAGGTGATGGCGCCGGGCTGCACGTCGTTGCGGATCGAGACCGAGAGTGGATTGGGGCTCATGAGCCCGGCAAAGACCAGCCAGAGGGCGATGGGTGATAGCACGATGGGTGCGACGGCGTGCCAGGGCTGGAAATCCCAGAGCGGGATATAGTCGACGGTGAAGGCGGCCTGGAACACCCAGAGCAGGGTGGCGAGGGACACGACGGAATAGCCGATGAGATAGGTGCGGCGGCCGAAGGTGCTGACCAGCGAAGCGCGTAGGGGGCGGATCGCGGGGACCGAGTGCAGGAGGATGAAGGCGGCCAGGGCGAGGAGAAGGGAGGTCATGGGGTGTGGCCCGGTTTGGGGGCGTTCTGTGGCGAGGTGGGAGCGGGGGCTTTGTCGCCTGCTGGAGCTTTTCCATCTCCCCGATCTTTTTCATCTCGCCGATGTTCCTCACCGCCCCGATCTTCCCCGGCCGCAGAGCCGGGGCCCATGGGACGCGCCACTCGCGCGGCATCATCCGTGGGCCCCGGGTCTTCGTCCGGGGAAGTAAGGGGGTGGGGCCGGAGGTGGGGGAGTGCTTCCGCTTCTGCTTGGCCGACATCGTCCACCTTCGGCCGATCCTCGTCGTAGATGATGCGTTCGGCGGAGCCGTCGAGGTCGTCGTACTGGCCGTTGCGGAGGGTCCAGAGGAAGACGACGAGGCCGATGAGGCCGAGGATGACCGAGATCGGGATGAGGTAGAGGAAGGTTTCCATCAGGACACCTGGACCTGCTGTGCGCGTCGGACGGCGGGCTTGAGGCTGGGGGCGTGCCAGCCGAGGCGGAGGGCGTTGAGGACCACGACGATCGAGGACGCCGACATGGCGATGGCGGCCCAGAACGGAGTAACGAGACCCATGGCGGCAGCAGGTAGGGCGATGAGGTTGTAGACGAGGGCGATCCAGAGGTTCTGCCGCACGAGGTGAGCGGCATTGCGGGCGATGTCGAAGGCGTAGGGCACCGAGCGCAGGTCGGGGCGCAGGAAGACGAAATCGGCGGCGTTGCGTCCGATTTCGGCGGCTTCGGCAGGGGCCATCGAGACATGGGCGGCGGTGAGGGCGGCGGCGTCGTTGAGGCCGTCGCCAACCATGAGGACCTTGTGACCGTCGCGCTGGAGGGCTTCGATGGTCTCGATCTTGTCGCGCGGCAGGGCGAGGGCGCGGTGGTCGGTGATGCCGAGTTCGCCGGCTATGGCCGAAACCTTGGCTTCGTTGTCGCCGGAGATGATCTGGACCGGGAGGCGGGCCTGGCGGAGCATGGTGACGGCTTCGTTGGCGCCCGGAAGCAGGCGGTCGGCGAACTCGAAACGGGCGAGGATGTTGCCGTCGCGGGCCAGGATAGTGCCGCGCTCTTGGGCGCCCGGCGCCGCCCATTCGGCGCGGCCGAGGCGGTATTGGTGGCCGTCGCTATTGGCTTCGATGCCGTTGCCGGGGAATTCGGTGATTTCGGCGAGATCGGTGAGCAGGGGGGCGGAGGCGGCCATCTGCTCGAGCGCGCGCGAGGTGGGATGGCTCGATCGGCTGGCGAGGGTGCGGACCAGCGAAAGAGCGCCGGTTTCCTCGTTCGAGAGCTGGAGGGCGCCATAAGGGGCGGTCAGCGTGCCGGTCTTGTCGAAAACGACGCGGTCGATCTGGGCGAGGCGCTCGATGGAGGAGCCGTCCTTGACCATGATGCCCCGATCGAAAAGGCGGCGGGCGGCGACCGTCTGCACCATTGGCACGGCAAGGCCCAGTGCACAGGGGCAGGTGATGATGAGCACGGCAATGGCGGTGGTCACCGCCTCATGGAAATTGGCCGTCGCCCAGTACCAGGCGACAAACACCGCCAGCGCCGACAGATGCACCACCGGCGCATAAAGCGCCGCGGCCTTGTCGGCGATGGTGCGGTAGGCGCCCTTGCCGGATTCGGCAGCCTCCATGAGGCGCATCATTTCCGAGAGCGTGGAATCGTTGCCATTGGCAAGGGCGCGGGCGGTGAGGGAGCCGTGGAGGTTGAGGGCTCCAGCTTCGAGGCGGGTGCCGGGAGCGACGGGGACGGGCTCGCTTTCACCGGTGACCAGACTGCGGTCGACGTCGGAGCGGCCTTCGATGATCTCCAGGTCCACGGGGATGCGATCGCCGGGGCGGACGAGAATTTTGGTGCCTGCCTCGACTTCGGCAATGGGGAGATAGGTGGTCGTGCCATCGTCGTTGAGGGTCAGCGCCCCGCGCGGCGCGATCTTGGCAAGCCCGAGCACCGCATTGCGGGCGCGGTTGCGCATGACGTGGTCGAGCGTGCGCCCGATGAGGAGGAAGAGGATCAGCGAGGCCACGGCGTCGAAATAGACCTGATGACCGTTGGTAACGGTGTCGTAGAGGCTGAGGCCAAAGGCTAGGAAGATGCCGATGGTGATCGGTACGTCCATATTGGTGCGCCGGTGCCGGATGGCGTTCCAGGCGGATTCGTAGAAGACGCGGCCGGAATAGAGCAGGGCCGGCAGCGTCAGCCCCGCACAGAACCAGTGCAGCAATCCACGTGTCGGGCCATCGGCGCCGGACCAGACCGAGCCCGAAAGCATCATGATGTTCATCGAGCAGAAGGCGGCGACGGCGAGGGCACGGATGAGGCCGGAGAGACGTTCGTCCTTGGCGGCGTCGCCGGCTTCGTAGATATGGGCGCGATAGCCGAGATCGGCGATGGTGCGCGAGAAGTCGGGCGGCTCGGCGGCATCCTTCCAGCGGATGGCGGCGCGGCGGGCCGAGAGATTGACGCGCACGTCATGGACGCCATCAAGGCGGGAGACTGCCTTCTCGATGGCGTTGACGCAGGCCCCGCAATGGATGTCGGGGACAGAGAGGTCCGTCTGGCGCAGGCCACCGCCGATGTCGCGGCTGGCAAGCCTGATTTCATCGGGGGATGGGCCGGCCTTGATGGGGCCGGCGGCAGCCTCGACGAAATCCGGCGGTGGCATGCAGCAGGTCATGGCCGGGTCACCCGATGACCGTGCGATAGGCATGCCAGGTGGCATGGCCGAGCAGCGGGAAGAGGATGATGAAGCCAAGGAAGCCCGTGGCGACGCCCACTATCGTCAGCAGCAGCACGATGGCGCCCCAGACCAGCATGGCCGGCAGGTTGTTCCAGACATAGGAGGCGCTGGTGCCCATGGCGGTGAAGGCGTCTTCCTGCTTGTCGAGGACCAGCGGGATCGAAAGCACGCTCACCGCGAAGGCGAGGGCCGCGAAAAGCCCGCCCACCAGCGTGCCGACGGCCAGCAGCGCCAGACCGCGCGGCGTGCCGAGCAGCATGGGCAGGAGCTGGTCGAGACCGGGGAAGGGAAGCCAGCCGAAGAACACCGCATAGAGCAGCACCGCCGCCCGCAGCCAGAGCAGCATAATCATCATCAGCACGCCGCCGACGAAGAACAGGTGCTGCACCCCGGCCTTGGGGAAAAGCATGTTCCAGAGCGTGACCTTTTCGCCCGCTTCCAGCCGGCGGCTCTTCTCATAGGTGCCGATGGCAAGCACCGGGCCGATGACGAGGAAGCCGGCCAGCGCCGGAAACAGCACGTTGTCCCAGCTGAACTCGAACATCGCCCAGATGACGAGCATTGAAAGGGCGGTGACGGCTAGGCCATAGACGAGGCTGGGACCGGGCTTGGTCCACAGATCCTTCCAGCCGAGAGCCAGCCAGGTAAAGGCCGAGCTCAGCGGCAGGTTGCGGCGATGGTCGACCTCACGCGGCAGCGGGGGAACCAGTTCGGGAAGGGAATGAGCTTTTGCCATTATTGTCCTCGCGGGTTCAGCAGGCTGCCTTGGCGGCCTGGAGGCCGCCGGCGGTGACACATTCGGGCTGGGACTGGAAGGCGACGTAGACCAGGTGCCCGTTGGCGACGAAGAGCGCCAACACGGCCGCGGCCAGCACCATCAGCCAGGTCCGGCGTTTCCAGGTGGGAAACATGGCTGTCATTGTGCCTCCTTGCTGCGCAGGTCGAGCACGTAGAGGGCCAGGAGCTTGCGCTGGTAATCGGAGAGGCGTCCCTCCCAGCTCGGCATGTGGCCTTGGCGACCGGAATAGATCGTGGCGCGCACGGTGTCGAAATCGCCGCCGTAGATCCAGAACTGGTCGGTAAGGTTGGCCGCTCCGCTGTCGGGCAGGCCCTTGCCGTCGTCGCCGTGGCAGGACGAGCAATTGTCGGCGAAGATCTGCTTGCCCTCGGCCAGTGCCTCCGGCGTCATCTGCGCAGCCTTGGCCGGGTCGGAGAGGGTGAGCACGTAGTGGGCCACCTGATCGACCTGGGGCAGGGTGAGCATCTGGTCGCGGCCGAAAGCCAGCATCTGGCTGACGCGGGTATCGGGATGTTGCGAGTTGATGCCGACGCGGATGGTCTCGGCGATGGTCTCGGGATCGCTGCCCCAGAGGGTGGGCGCCTGGGCGATATTGGGATAGCCGGGATTGCCCTGGGCGTTGAGGCCGTGGCAGGCGGCACAATTGTCGCCGAAGAGCGTCTTGCCGCCGACGCGGACGAACTTCATCGCGTCCTCGTTGGCGAGGAGGTCCTTATAGCTGCCGGAGACGATGGTATCGGTCCAACTGGCCTTGGCGTCGGTGGCTTCCACGATGCTCTCGGCCACGGCCTTGTGCTGGTCGGCGCCGAGCAGGCCACCGAAATAGCCCGAGACACCGGGCCAGCTCGGCATGAGGACGGTCCAGGCGATGGCGAAGGCACTGGCGCCGATGAGGAAGGCCCAGACCGGCTTGGGCACCGGCGTATTGAGCTCCTTGATGCCATTCCATTCGTGGCCGGTGGTGATGTGTCCGGTTACCGGATCGCGTTCCTTCACGGACATGGCTTGTCCTCGCCTTCGGCGACCACCTGTTCGGCGGCGCTGTTGAAGCGTTTCCGGTTGCCGGGCCAATAGGCATAGACCACGACGCCGATGCTCAGGGCGATGAGGTAGAAGAGCCCGAGCGACTTGGACATTCCGACCAGGATGTCATGCAACTCCATCATTCGACCTCCGCGACTTGGGGTTGGAAGGCGGCATCGGTCAGCGTGCCGAGGGACTGGAGATAGGCGACGAGCGCATCCATCTCGGTGACTGCGCCCGGTTCGCCATCGAAGGCTCTGATGTTCGTGGCTTCGCCGTAGCGAGCGGTGACGTTGGCGGCTTCCGGGCTATCCGGGTTGGCCTGGGCGTAGGCGTCGATGGCGGCGTTGGCGATCATCTCGTCGGTATAGGGCACGCCCACGGTGCGCAGCGCCGCCAGGTGTTCGCCCAGGTCGTCGATCTTGGCCTTGTCGCGCAGCAGCCAGCGATAGGCGGGCATGACGGATTCGGGCACGAGATCGCGCGGGTTGTTGAGGTGGGCGGTCTGCCAGGCATCGGAGTACTTGTTGCCGAGGCGGGCAAGGTCCGGGCCCGTACGCTTGGAGCCCCAGAGCATGGGGTGGTCGTACTGGCTTTCCACGGCGAGCGAATAGGGCCCGTAGCGGTCCACTTCATCGCGCAGCGTGCGGATCATCTGCGAATGGCAGGCATAGCAGCCTTCGCGGATATAGATGTTGCGCCCGGCGATCTCGAGCGGGGTCTGCACCCGCATGTCGGCCACCTTCTCCACCGTCTGGTTGATGGTGAAGAGCGGCGCGATCTCGATGAAGCCGCCGATCGAGGCCACGATGACGATGGCGACGACGAAGCCGATGGCGTTGCGCTCGAGGTTGTAGTGAAACTTGAACATTTGTGCCGTTACTCCCCTGCCTCGACCGCAAGAGCGGGCAGATCGGAGCCTTCTTCCTCGGCGGCCGGAGCCGGGCGGGTGATGGTGAGATAGACGTTGACCAGGGCCAGCACGGCGCCGAGGAGGAAGAGGCCTCCGCCGACTGCGCGGGCGATGTAGTAGGGATGCATGGCGACGAGGCTATCCACGAAGCTGTAGGCCAGATCTCCGCTCTGGTCGTAGGTGCGCCACATCAGGCCCTGGATGACGCCCGAGTTCCACATCGCGAAGACGTAGACGACGGTGCCGGAGAGGGCGAGCCAGAAGTGGGCTTCCACCAGGCGCTTGGAATACATGCCGGGCTTCTTCCACATCCAGGGCACGAGCGCGTAGATCGAGCCGTAGGTGATCATCGCCACCCAGCCGAGCGCGCCCGCATGAACGTGGCCGATGGTCCAGTCCGTATAGTGCGAGAGCGAGTTGACGGCGCGGATGGCCATGAACGAACCCTCGAAGGTGGAAAGGCCGTAGAAGAACGCGGCCATGGCCATGAAGCGCAGCACGGCGTCGTCGCGCACCTTGTGCCAGGCGCCGTTGAGCGTGAGCAGCGCATTTCCGGCCGAGGCCCAGGAGGGCACCAGCAGCACGACCGAGAAGGCCATGCCCAGGGTCTGCACCCAATGGGGAAGCGCGGTGAAATGCAAGTGGTGCGAGCCCGCCCACATATACATGAACGTGATGCCCCAGAAGCTGATGATCGAGAGCCGGTAGGAGAAGATCGGCCGGCCGGCGCGCTTGGGCAGGTAATAGTACATCATGCCCAGGAACCCGGCGGTGAGGAAGAACGCCACCGCGTTATGCCCGTACCACCATTGCGTCATGGCATCCTGCACGCCCGAGAACAGCGAATAGCTCTTGGCATGGGTGAGCGAGACCGGCACCGCCAGGTTGTTGACGATGTGGAGCAGCGCCACAACCAGGATGAAAGCCATGAAGTACCAGTTGGCCACGTAGATGTGGGGTTCCTTCCGGCGCATCAGGGTGCGGATGTAGATGCTGAAATAGACGACCCAGACGACGACCAGCCAGATGTCGGCGTACCATTCGGGCTCGGCATATTCCTTCGATTGGGTCATGCCCATGAGGTAGCCGCTCGCCGCCACGAGGCAGAAGAGATTGTAGCCGATGAGGACGAACCAGGGGCTCAACTGATCGGGCAGCCGGGCGCGGGTGGTGCGCTGGAGCACGTGCAGCGAAGTGGCGATGAGCGCATTGCCGCCGAAGCCGAAGATGACCCCGCTCGTATGGACAGGACGCAGGCGCCCGAAGCTGGCCCAGGCGGCGTCGAACGTCAGTTCCGGCCAGGCGAGGAGCGCGGCGACCCAAAGGCCCATGAACATGCCGATGACACCCCAGATGAGCGTCAGGATGATGCCGACCTTGGTGGGCGTATCGTAATATTCGGTCAGCCGGCTTGCCGGGGGCTCGGGGCCATCCAGGCCGCGCAGCACGAGGAAGGTCCCCGTACCCGCCAGCAGGGCCACCAGCCAGCCATGAACTCCCATCAGATCGTCGCGTCCGCCGATGGCCATGGCCAGGCCGACAGCGGTCAGCAGTCCAAGAAAGACTACCGCCAAACGACGCTCGTCCCGCGTCAACTCAGATATCATTGCAGCGCCTCAACAGCTTTTGCTCATCGACAGGGCCATAGGCCGAAGGTCGGGCGACCTCTTTGATCTAGATCAAGTCGCACGCAAAAGATGCATCAAAAATGTATCTTTTGGAGTGCGGCATTGTGGCTGGGGTGGCGGGAATGGTGTCTGGGGCTTACCCCCACCCCTGTTCCCTCCCCGCAAGGGGGAGGGAGACCTGCTGGATCGGTCGTGCGGGAAGGAACAGGCGAGGTGAGAGGCGGGGGCTTTCTCACCAATTTTCCTGCACTTAAACGAAATCAAATTCGTTTGCCGCAGGCGGAGCCGGGGACTACGCTTTGCGTAATCAATGGCGCAGAGCGCCAGAGGCGATCCGATGTCTACGGCTGGTTTCCTCGATTATCTGCTGATGGGCCTGGCTATGGGGGCCTCGTGGGTGACCTATTACATCTTCCAGGTGCGACCCGAGCAGGCTGCCGCGCAGCGTGCGGCGGTCGGGCCCAAGGCGGCGGAGAAGGGCTCCCAGGGTCCATTTGACGCAGTGCTGACAGCGGCGGGAGCGGATTCCTCGGTGGAGTTCCTGCAAGGGGCACGGATTGCCTATGAGCGGATCGTCAAGGCGTTCGACGAAGGCAGGGTCGAGAAAGAGTCGGCGCTGCTGACCGACGATGTCTGCGAGGCTTTTGCGGGCGCGATCCGCGAGCGGGAGCGGGTCGGCATTCCCGTGGACATGGTGTTTGCCGGCGTAAAATCTGCCGAGATCGTTGACGCCTCGCTCGAAGGGAGCATGGCGCGGATTTCGGTGCGCTTTACCGGGCTATCGGCGCGAGCCGCCCGGAACGAACGGGGCGACGTGATCTTCACGGACCGCTCCAACGTCGTCGAGACGGTCGACATCTGGACGTTCCGCCGCCTCGTCTCGACGACGGACCCTAACTGGAAGCTGGTTGCCACCGAGGCAGAGCCGGCCGATTGAGTAACCAGGCATGAAGCATCACACCGACATCTGCGCGATCCTCAAATGCCGCTACCCGATCGTGCTTGCCGGCATGGGCGGCGTGGCGCGGTTCGAGCTGGCTTCCGCCGTGACACATGCCGGCGGCTTCGCCTTCATGGGCATGGTGCGCGAGCCGGAGACGCTGATCCGCACCGAAGTGCAGCGGATGCGCAAGGCCGGACACGAGCATTTCGGCATCAATGTCATTCCGGCGGCCACTGATCCGGCGCTGCTCGACCGGCAGATCGGGCTCTGCATCGACCTGGGCGTACCGGTCGTTGGTCTTTTCTGGGAGATCGACCGGCGCGTAGTCGAGCGGCTCCGCAAGGCCGGGGTAATGGTCACCCATCAGGTCGGCTCGGCCGAGGAAGCGATCGAGGCGGAGGATGCCGGGGCGCAGATCATCATCGCGCAGGGCGTCGAGGCCGGCGGGCATGTGCGCGGCAACGAGCCGCTGGGGCAGTTGTTGCCCAAAGTGGTCGAGGCCGTGTCGGTGCCGGTGCTGGCGGCAGGCGGGATCGCGCGCGGCGCAGATATCGTGACGGCGCTGGCGCTTGGGGCGCAGGGGGTCGTGCTCGGCACGGCCCTCATGGCCACGCGCGAGGCTTTTGCGCACGATTATCACAAGGAAAGACTGGTCGCGGCGGATGGCGGCGATACGCGGCTGACGGCCGATTTCCACGTCAACTGGCCAGCCGGGGCCAAGGTGCGGGTGCTTGGTAACAGCGTCACCAGCGGCAGGCACGGCTCGCCCTTTTCAAGCACGCGTATCGTGATCGGGCACGAAGACGAGCGACCGATCTATCGGTTCAGTACCGATTCTCCGCTCAAGGGCATGAGTGGGCAGTTCGAGGAAATGGCGCTCTATGCAGGCACGGGAGTGGGCGAGATTTCCGACATTCCGAGCGCCGGGGAGCGCATGCGCCGGCTCGTTGCCGAAGCCGAAGATTGGCTGGGAGCGTCGACGCCGGGCATGACGGAATCGAGTTCGCCCGTCTGCTATGCCGGGGAGGTTCACGGGGTCTATCTCGGCTATGTCGAGGGCGATGAACTGCAATCCGAGCTTGCGGCGGTTGCCGGGCAGTGCGGCGCATTGCTGCGTGCCTATCAGAGGGGCGAGCGTGCTGATGGTCTGCCGCCCTTCGACATCCGCACGCTCTACTATGCGCGGGCCTATCTGGCGCTGAACGGACGGCTCAAGGGCAGGCAACCCGTCGTGGCGCCGGCATTGGCCGGCGAGTCGGCCGACTTGGCCGTGGAGCGACTGGAGGAGGGTTTGGCCCTGCGACTTGGGGCGCTCAATCCCCGGGTCGGCGAAGATGGCCTGCGCAGCCTGCTCAGCGGGCTACTGGCGTCGATACAGGTCAATCGCCGTGCGCGAAACGGGGCTAAGCCACTCTGGCACTGGGAAGCGACGAGCTGACCAGGAAGCCCTGCCGCATGCGGTCGATCAGCGCCGGCTCGGTGAGGGTCGAATAGACCATATGCACCGAGTAGGAGAATTGCGGGGCGGTCTCCACGATGTGCAGGCGGTCGGCCTCGAGATAGGGCGCCACTGCGCTCAGCCGGAAATAGCCGGTGCCACCGACGCGGGTGAGATAGAGCAGGGCCAACGGGCCGTGCGAAATCTGCACTGCAGGACTGCCGAGCTGCGGGAAGGCCGCCTGGTGGCTCGAATGGAAGAGCGGGCCCCAATCGACATGCACGTATTCGTCGCCGAGCTCGGGATTGGGTGCGGTCGAGGTGGTGACCATGACCAGCTTTTCCTCGGTCAGCAGTTCGACCACGGCATTGCCGCCCTGTGGCGGCGGGTCGTAGAGCACGGCCAGGTCGAGTGAGCCGTCATGAATGCGATCCAGCAGGCGCGAGGGGATATCGACATCGGCTCGTAGCGCGATCTCGGGCGCCTGATGTTTCATCCAGACCAGCCAATCGGAGAGAAAAGGATTCCAGAGGCTCATTTCGGCGCCGACGCTGGCGACGTCGGTGCGCCCTTCCGGGAGGCCGACCTGGTGGCGCGCGCGATCCCAGACCTGGAGGAAGGTGATGGCGTGGCGCATGAAGCGCTCGCCGGCCGGCGTAAGGCGGGCGCCGGATTTGTTGCGGATGAAAAGGCGGCGGCCGAGCTGGTCCTCAAGTGTGCGGACGCGAGCGCTCACGGCCGTCTGCGTGATGTTGAGTCGGCTCGCGGCGGCCACGAAGCTGCCGCTCTGGGCGATTTCGAGAAAGGTGCGGGCGAGGGCGACGTCCATGCGATTGCCTCAGGATTTTTGCGCTCAAGCACGATAACAGTCGCAAAGCTGCCGATGAAGGGTGTGGCGTCAAGAAATCGTTCAGCTATCGTTCAGGTCGACTCAGCCAAGCTGCTGATCGATGGCAACACAAAATGGCCATCAAAGTCGGCTCCCCTGCGGGTGAGGGGAGGATGGTTAACGAGGACTGGAATGATGCTGAATTCGCGCGTTACCTGGGGTCTGGCATGGGCCGGGTTGGCCCTTGTGGTCGCCGTTCCATCAGCGGACATGGTTGCCGCCCAGTTTTCATCCAGGCAGGCGATGGTGGTGGACGAAGTTCCGGCCAAGCAGAAGCCTGCCGTCGAACAGGTGGCGTTGATCGCCCCCATCCCCGCCAATCGTCCGGCGAACCGTGACCAGGTGGCTGCCGCCAAGCCCGCCGCTCCCGTGGTGACGACCGCCGCGGTCGGCAACGACATCGTCGATCGCTTCGTTTCGACCGGCAAGAAGCTGCCGTCCTATATTTCGGGCGGCGATACGGCAGCGGTGGAAACACCGGCGCCGGCCAAGCCCGTCGTGCAGCAGCCGGCGACCCAGGTGGCTATTGCCAATCCCGACAAACCCGTGACCTGGGGCGAATCCAAGTGGGCGACGCCGGGTGGCAAGGATCCGCTGGCGACTGGCGCGAACAAGCCAGCCGTCACGACGCCCGCGCCGCAGGAAACCGTCACCGATGTTGCCGCGCTCAGCCCGCAGCCCGAGCTGATCGCGCCGATCCCCATGCCGGCTTCGATGCGGCCGAAGTCGCGTGCGGTTGCCGTGACGCAGCCTAATCCGGGCATCGATCCGCAGACCGTGGCAAGCTTCAACAACACTGACCGCGTGACGGCTCGCGACCTCCAGGATTGGGAATCCGGCCCGCTTTCGGACTTCCTTGCCCAGCGCCAGGCCGGCAAGCGCATGGCCCAGCAGCCGCAGCGTCGGCAGCAATTCGATCCGCGGGCGGATGGCGACTATGTCGAGTATAATGCCGGCGGCACCGAATATCTGGGGCCGGTCAATACGGGCCCGCTCTTCTTCTGGAACTGACCTGACGCCGGTCGAGCCGGCCTGGAGCCTGCCATGCAAAATTGCATGTGCCACACCGCTTTTCATTTCCAGCCGTGCGGCTATGCTCCGCGCGCTTTGGAGATGGTCGTGTCGATCTGGCAGCGCATTGCAACGACGATGGGTTCCTTCTCGCAACGGACAGGCGTTGCGGGCTCGCTGGCCAATGCGCTCGATCCCGACAACTGGCTGCCCGGTGGGCGCGAAGCCGCTTTCACGCTGGCGCTGATCGCGCTCTCGGCCAAGATGGCCGTGGCCGATGGCGTCGTGACGGCGTCCGAGATCCGGGCCTTCTACCGCACGGTCGAAGTGCCGGAAGGGCAGGAGGCGCAGGTCGAGACGCTGTTCGACATGGCCAAGCAGGATGTCGCCGGCTACGAGGCCTATGCCCGCAAGATCGGGCGATTCTTCTTCGACCAGCCGGAAATGCTCGAGCATGTGCTCGACGGTTTGTTCGTCATTGCCTCGGCGGACGGGCTGCTGCACGAGGCCGAGCTCGACTACCTCAAGTCGGTGAGCGACATCTTCGGGTTCGACGATGCCCGCTTCGAGCAATTGGCGGCCCAGCATGTGCTGCTCTTCGATGACGGCACGGACCCCTATATGGTGCTGGGCCTGGCACCGGGCGCGAGCAAGGATGAAGTGCGCAAGGTTTACCGGCAATTGGTGGCCGAGCATCATCCGGACCGGCTGATCGCCAAGGGCGTGCCCGAGGAAATGATCGGCGTGGCGACGCGGCGCATGGCCGCGATCAACCAGGCTTACGCACAGATCACCAAGCAGGCTGCTTGACGCACCGGGCATCGCGCCCCTACATCCGCTTGCCAGTTGACCGGGTGGCCGCTCCGCGCAAGCGGGGAGGAAAGTCCGGGCTCCATCGAAACACGGTGCCGGATAACGTCCGGCGGGGGCGACCCCAGGGAAAGTGCCACAGAAAGCAAACTACCCCGGCTTCGGCCGGGGAAAAGGTGAAAGGGTGCGGTAAGAGCGCACCGCGGACCCCGCAAGGGGGACGGCATGGTAAACCCCACCGGGAGCAAGACCAAATAGGGATGACGCGGGCTTTGCCCAGCCTGTTTCGAGGCCTGATCATCCGGGTTGGTTGCTAGAGGGGTGCGGCAACGCACTTCCCAGAGGAATGGCCGCCACGCGGGGGCAACCCCGCCTTACAGAACCCGGCTTATAGGTCAACTGGCATTTCTATTTGCGCGAATGGGCAAAGGTCCGAGGATGGCAGTCCTCGGCCTCACGCCAAATCTCCACGCACCCCTCCATGGGAAACAGAATCTTAAAGGCTGTGTTGCAAATTGCGAGGATGAACCGCGAATGCGCGGATAGTTAAGCAAACCGGCGGGCGGAGCCGGGCTTGGAGTTGCGTCGTCCATGGGCCAGCGTATCGTGCCCGACAATCAGGAACCGCATGTGCCTGTCTTGCTGGCGGAAGTGCTCGATGCACTTCGGCCGCTCGAGGGGGCACTTATCGTTGATGGGACGTTCGGTGCCGGCGGTTATTCGCGTGCGCTGCTCGATGCGGGCGCGCGCGTGGTGGCCATCGATCGCGACCCCAATGTCGCGCCGCATGTCGAGCGGTTGCAGGCGCAGTTTCCGCAGACTTTCCAATTCGTGCCGGGTACGTTTTCCGAGCTGGACCAGGCCGTTGTGGGCCAGGCGGTGGATGGCGTCGTGCTCGATATCGGGGTATCCTCGATGCAGCTCGACGAGGCCGATCGCGGGTTCTCGTTCATGCGGGAAGGGCCGCTCGACATGCGCATGGCGCAATCGGGCGAGAGCGCTGCCGATCTCGTCAACACGCTCGATGAGGCAGAGCTGGCCAACCTGCTCTATGCCTATGGCGAAGAGCGCAAATCGCGGCGGATCGCGCAGTTCATCGTGGCAGCCCGGGCGAAAGAGCCGATCACCACCACGACGCAATTGGCTCGGCTGATCGAGAAGGCCATCGGCCGCAAGCCGGGGGACATGCATCCGGCTACGCGCAGCTTCCAGGCGCTGCGGATCGCGGTCAACGCGGAATTCGATCAATTGGTGGAAGGGCTCTTCGCGGCCGAGCGGGTGCTGCCGGAAGGCGGGCGGCTGGCCGTGGTCACGTTCCATTCGCTGGAGGACCGGATCGTCAAGCGGTTCTTCGATCCCGACAAGGGCGGACCCGCGCAGTCGCGGCACATGCCGGTGACGCAGGCGCCCGAGCGCCGCTGGGTGAATGTGGCCAAGGCGGCGAAGCCGGGTGCGGAGGAACTGGAGCGCAATCCGCGGGCGCGATCCTCGATCCTGCGCGCGGCGGTGCGTTCGGCGGCCCCAGCGCGGCCCGTGAGCTTTGAAGGACTGGCCGTTCCGACGGTCAGGGGTGCGGCATGATCCGAAATCTCAATATCATCCTGACGCTGACGAGCATCGTGGCGCTGGTCGCCGTCTATGCGCTCAAATATTCGGTCGAAGAGACGGCGAGCGCCAAGTCGGCGATGGAGCGAACGATTTCGCGCCAGGAAGCGGACCTTTCGCTGCTCAAGGCCGACTGGGCCTATCTCAACCAACCGGCACATGTCGGGCCGATCGTGACCCGACATGCCGAGCAACTGGACCTGCAGCCGCTCAAGCAGGCCCAGATTTCGAGCTTCGACATCATTCCGATGCGCCCGGTAGCGCCCGACAACGCCGCGCTGACCGAGCTCTTCGAATCCCTTGAAACCGGCGTCGACCCGGCCGACGCGCCGCTCCAGAGTTTGCAGTAATGGCCATCATCTCCGCAGACGCGAACGAAGTCATTGCCCTGATCGGGGCGCGCAAGGCGCGCACCAATCTCACGCGGGCCCGCATCCGCTGGGTCATTGCGGTCATCGCCGCAGTGTTCCTGGTTGTCTGCGGGCGGCTGGTGCAACTGGGTTACGTCGATACCGACACGACCATCGAAGGGCAGACCCGAGACATCATCTCGGCGACGCGCCCGCCCATCCTCGATCGCAACGGGATGGAGATGGCCGTGGATATCCGCGTGCCCTCACTCTTTGCCGAGCCGCGCCGGATCATCGATGTGGACGAGGCGGTTGAGAAGATCCGCACCGTGCTGCCCGATCTCGATGCCACCTGGCTGCGCAAGCGTCTCGAGGGTGACAAGGGCTTCGTGTGGATCAAGCGCGAACTGACCCCGGCCATTGAGGAAAAGATCATGCGGCTGGGCATTCCTGGTCTTGATTTCCTCACCGAGAGCAAGCGTTTCTATCCAGGCGGCAGCGAAGCCTCGCACGTGCTGGGTGCGGTCAATATCGACAACCAGGGCATTGCCGGCATCGAGCGGTCCATGGACCAGGAAGACGTGGCGCTGCTGCAGTCGATCGGCCTGGCGCGCGGGCAGGCGCTGACGCCGGTGAACCTTTCGATCGACCTGCGCGTCCAGCACGCGATGCACGACGTGCTGACCGATGCGCTCGACCGCTACAAGGCCGTCGCGGCGGCCGGGGCGATCATGGATATCTATTCGGGCGAAGTCATCGCGATGGTGTCGCTACCCGATTTCGACCCCAACGATCCGCGTACGGCGCTGGTCGAAGGGCGCATGAACCGCATCACTTCGGGCAAGTTCGAGCATGGCTCGACGTTCAAGTCGATCGCCATCGCGGGGGCGCTCGATAGCGGAGCGGTCAAGATCAACGATACGTTCGATGCGCGGTTCGGCGTGCGTTTCGGGCGCTACACGATCGACGATTTCCATGGCAAGCACCGCATTCTCTCGGTGCCGGAGATTTACAAGTTCTCGTCCAACATCGGCACGATCAAGGTCATGCAGACGATGGGCAAGGACAATTTCCGCGCCTTCCTCACCCGCATGGGGTTCGACGATCCGCTGGTGACCGAGTTGCCCGAGCGGACGACGACGAGCGTGCCCAAGCAGTTCTCGGAAATCGTGGCGGCCACGGCCTCGTTCGGCCACGGCATTTCCATCACGCCCATGCACATGCTGGCGGCCTATACGGCGCTGGTGAATGGCGGCAACTATATCACGCCGACTTTCTACCGCCGTACGCCGGAACAGGCGCAGGCGCTTTATCGCCGGGTGGTATCGCCCCAGACCAGTGCCGAGATGCGCTCGCTCATGCGGCTCAACGCGCTCGAAGGCTCGGGCTCGCGCATGAACAAGCTGTCGGATGGCTATCGCGTGGGCGGCAAGACGGGTACGGCCGAAAAGGTGGTCAATGGCCGCTACGTCAAGAACGGGCTCAACCTCAATATCTTCGCGTCCGCCTTCCCGCTCGACAACCCGCGTTATGCGATGATCGTGCTGGTGGACGAACCCAAGCGCGAGAATGCGCAATCGGGTGAAACCGCCGGCTGGAACGCCGGTGAAGCCACCGGTCGAATTGTCACCCGCATCGCGCCGATGCTCGGAATCGCGCCTAATTTCGATTCTGTTATTGACGATCGGCTTGTTCCCGCATCAATGCGCTAGAATTGCGCTAAACGATCCCCGCCAGAAGGCCCAAGGATTTGCCAAGAATGCTCTTAGAACTGCTCAAGGATGCCGTTTCGGTCGTGCCAGAAGGCGTGCCAGGCATAATAAAGGGCGTTAACGCCGACAGCCGTGCCATCGAGAAGGGTGAAGTGTTCTTCGCCCTGCCGGGAACGAGCGTGCATGGCGACAAGTTTGCCGGCCAGGCTGCCCAGCGCGGCGCCGTGGCCATGGTTACGGACCGGGAACCGGCGAGCGATCCGGGGATTCCCGTGCTCGTGGTGGACGATGTGCGCGCAGCCTATGCGCGCGCGGCCGCGCGTACGTTGGCGCCGCAGCCGGACGTGGCCGTGGCGGTGACGGGTACAAATGGCAAGACTTCCGTGGCCTCCTTCGTGCGCCAGATCTGGCAGGCGAGCGGCTATCCGAGCGCGAGCGTGGGGACGCTTGGCGTTGAAACCAGCGATGGGCTGCTGCCGGGCGAGCTGACGACGCCGGACTCGCTGACCATCCACAAGAACCTCGCGGCGCTCAAGGCGCGCGGCATCGATCATGTCGCCATGGAGGCTTCGAGCCATGGGCTCGACCAGCGGCGGCTCGATGGTATCCGTTTCAAGGCGGTGGGCTTTACCAATCTCAGCCGCGACCACCTCGACTACCATCCGGACATGGAGGCTTATAGCAAGGCCAAGCAGCGGCTCTTCACGGACCTGCTCGAAGAGGGTGGCTCGGCGGTAATCAATACCGACGATCCCGAGCATATGCCGTTCGTCTTCGCGGCGCTGGATCGTGGGGCGACGCTGCTGACCATCGGGCGCGAAGGCGCATTCTTCGAGATCGGCGAGATCAGGAACGAGGGCTATGGCCAGCGCGTCACCGGTCGCCTCGTTGGCGAGCCGGTGAGTTTCCTCCTTCCGCTGACCGGCGCGTTCCAGGCGAGCAATGCGGTGATGGCGATTGCGCTTGCCATGTGCACGGGAGTCACCAAGGAGCAGGCGCTGGCGGCGGTCGAAAAGCTCAAGGGCGCCAAGGGGCGGCTGGAGCTGGTAGCCGAGCACAACGGCGCGGCGATCTTCGTGGACTATTCCCACAAGCCGGTGGCGCTCGAGACGGCTCTGGCGTCGCTGCGCGACTACGTGAAGGGCAAGCTGCACGTGGTTTTCGGCGCGGGCGGGGATCGCGACAAGGGCAAACGCCCGATGATGGGCGAGGTTGCCGGCCGCATGGCGGACAAGGTGATCGTCACTGACGACAATCCGCGCACCGAGGACGCCGCGACCATTCGCGCCGAAATCATGGCTGCGGTGCCGCAGGCGGTCGAAATTGGTGACAGGAAAACCGCCATCGAGACGGCGATTGCCCAACTTATGCCGGGTGACGTGCTACTGATCGCCGGCAAGGGCCACGAGGACTACCAGATCGTCGGCACTACCAAGCATCATTTCTCGGATCACGAAGTGGTCCTGGCTGCGCTCAAGGGATTGTAATGGCAAGACTGTTCACGGTTGGAGAAATCCTGGCCGCCACGGGCGGACGCGGGAAAGGCCTGACCGGGGACGGCATTTCCTCCATCTCGATCGATTCGCGCGAGCTGGGGCCCGATGCACTGTTCGTGGCCATTAAAGGCGATCGGTTCGACGGGCATGATTTCGTGCCGACAGCGCTGGCCAATGGGGCAGCCGCCGCGCTGGTGAGCGAAGGCAAGGCTGACGAGGCAGGCGAGCGGCTGGTGGTCGTGCCTGATGCGCTCGAAGGGTTGCGCGACCTTGCCCGCGCGGCGCGGGAGCGCAGCGCGGCCAGGATCGTGGCCGTTACCGGCAGCGCCGGCAAGACCACGACCAAGGAGGCAATTCGCACCGTGCTGGGCGCGGCGGGGCCGACGCACTATTCCATCAAAAGCTTCAACAATCATTGGGGCGTGCCCCTGATGCTGGCGCGCATGCCGCGCGAGGCCGAGTTCGGCGTCTTCGAGCTCGGGATGAACCATGCCGGCGAGATTTCACCCCTGACCCGCCTGGTACGCCCGCATGTAGCGGTGGTGACGACTGTCGCGGCGGCGCATCTTGAGTTCTTCGATTCCGTCGAGGGCATTGCCCGTGCCAAGGGCGAGATTTTCGAAGGGCTGGAGCCGGGCGGCACGGCGATCATCAATGCCGACCATGATTATGTCGGTGTGCTCATCGAAGTCGCCAAGGCCGCGGGTGTCGACGAGATCGTGACCTATGGTTTTGCCGAGGACGCCGATTGGCGCATCGAAAGCGCGCAGCTGGCCGGCGAGCACATGCACGCCATCGTGCGCCATGGCGATGCGGTCGTGCCGCTGTCGATCAAGGCGCATGGCCGGCACATGATTGCCAACGCGGTGGCGGCTCTCGCAGTTGCTGAAGAAATCGGCGTCAATCGCGATACGGCGCTGTCGGCGCTGGCGCAGTTCGGTGCGCCGGAGGGCAGGGGGCAGGCGACGCTGCTCGGGCCTGCCACGCGGCCGCTGCTGCTGGTCGACGAAAGCTACAACGCCAACAGCGCTTCGATGGCGGCGGCCATGGATGTGTTCGCCGCGCAGGATGCGCCGGGCGGACGGAAGGTGCTGGTTTTAGGCGACATGCTCGAGCTGGGCGAGAAGGGCCCGGCGCTTCATGCCGCACTCAAGGATGCGGTGCTTGCGACCGGTGCCGACGCAGTATATCTCGTCGGCCCCAGCATGGCGGCCCTCGCAGATGCCCTGGGTCCGCAGGTCGTGACGGACCACAAGAACACCACCGATGAGATAGCGCAGAGCGTTCTCGCGGGCCTTGCCTATGGCGACGCAGTTATGGTCAAAGGATCGAACGGCGTGCGGCTTTCCGGCCTGGTCAAGCAGATTCGCGAACGCTTCGCGTAGAGAAAGCCGGAACGAGGTTTCGAAGCATGCTGTATTTCCTTGGGCAGTTGGGCGAACACCTCGCGGCCTTCAACGTCTTCCGCTACATCACTTTCCGCACCGCCGGGGCCATGGTCACGGCGCTGTTCTTCGTGTTCCTGTTCGGCCCGGGTATGATCTCGATGCTCCGTATCCGGCAGGGCCGGGGGCAGCCGATCCGCGAGGACGGCCCGGCTTCGCACCTCGTGACCAAGAAGGGCACGCCCACCATGGGTGGCCTGATGATCCTTTCGGGCGCGGTAATCGCCACGCTTCTCTGGTCGAACCTGGCGAACGGTTATGTCTGGGTGGTGCTGTTCGTCACCATCGGCTTCGGCGCCATCGGGCTCTATGACGACTATCTCAAGGTCAAGCGCATGTCGCACAAGGGCTTTGGCGGGCGCCAGCGGCTGCTGATCGAAGCGCTGATCGGCGTTGTGGCCTGTTACGCGATTTCAGTGCTGGGCGACCCTGCGACATCGACCTCGCTGATGTTCCCGTTCGTGAAAGGTCTTGCGGTCAATCTGGGCTGGGGCTTCATGCTGTTCGGCGCCTTCGTCGTGGTGGCCGCGGGTAATTCGGTGAACCTCACGGATGGTCTTGATGGCCTCGCCATCGTTCCGGTGATGATTGCGGCGGGTTGTTTCGGGCTCATCGCCTATCTCGTCGGCAACCAGAATTTTGCCGACTATCTTCTCGTCAACTACGTGCCGGGCACGGGCGAGCTCTCGGTGGTGTGTGGCGCGCTGATCGGCGCCGGCCTCGGCTTCCTGTGGTTCAATGCCCCGCCGGCGCAGATCTTCATGGGCGATACCGGGTCGCTCGCCCTTGGCGGCGCACTCGGCTCGATCGCGGTGGCGACCAAGCACGAAATCGTGCTCGCCATCGTCGGGGGGCTCTTCGTGCTCGAAACCGTGTCGGTCATCGTGCAGGTGACCTCGTTCCGACTTACGGGTAAACGCGTCTTCAAGATGGCGCCGATCCATCACCATTTCGAGCATATGGGCTGGACCGAAAGCCAGGTCGTGATCCGGTTCTGGATCATCTCGTTCGTGCTGGCGCTGATCGGCCTGAGCTCGCTCAAGCTGCGCTAGTCGCACTGTCGCCCGCAACCTTTGCGCGACCCCGGCTCCTCGCCGGGGTCGTCGCGTTTTCGGTTACCCGTTCCACAACGTGCTTTGCAAAACGCGACTTCTCCAGAAATCGGTAACCATCGCGGCTTACACTCAGCGGATCATCTAGCCGGAGCCGCCGCAGCATGTTTGCACGGGACAGGAAAACCCCACTCGCCGAATGGTGGTGGACGATCGATCGCGAATTGCTGGCAGCGCTGATCCTGCTCATGATCGCGGGGATCGTGCTCAGCTTTGCGGCGAGCCCGCCCGTGGCCGAGCGCCTTGGTTTGAGCCCGTGGCACTTCATCATCCGCCATGCGCTGTTCTGCATCCCCGCCCTCGGCGTGCTGGTCGGGACCTCGTTCCTCGGACATCGCGAGACGCGCATCTACGCGTTGGTGGTGCTCGCCATTTCCATTGTCCTCCTTTGGGCGACGCTGAAATTCGGTACGGAGGTCAAGGGTGCGCGGCGCTGGGTGTCGTTTGCGGGGCAATCGATCCAGCCTTCCGAGTTCGTGAAGCCCGCCTTTGCCGTAATCGGAGCGTGGCTCTTTTCCGAGAGCATGAAGCTCAAGAACGTGCCGGGCCGCATCATGGCCACCGGCATTGCCGGCGTCATCATCGCCGGCCTGCTGCTGCAGCCGGACGTGGGGCAGACCGCGCTGATGCTGGCGACCTGGGCGGCGCTGCTGTTCCTGTCGGGCATTTCCTGGTGGCTGATCTTCGGGCTGATGGGCGTGGGTGTGGCCGGCGTCTTCGGCGCCTACATGCTCTTCCCGCACGTGTCCAAGCGTATCGATACCTTCCTCAACCCGGAAGGCGGCGGCAATACCTACCAGATCGACAAAGCGCTGAGCTCGTTGCTCGAAGGCGGGTGGTTCGGGCGCGGACCGGGTGAATCGATGGCCAAGAAGGTCATTCCCGACGCCCATGCCGACTATGTGTTCTCGGCCGCGGCCGGCGAGTTCGGCATCCTCTTCTGCCTACTGCTCGTCTGCCTCATCGCCTTCATCGTGATCCGGGCTTTACTCGCGGCGCAGCGGCAGTCGAGCCTCTTTGCGCGGCTGGCGGCGTCCACGCTCGCCATTCAGTTCGGCCTGCAATCGGCGATCAACCTCTCGGTGAATTTGAATCTCATTCCGCCCAAGGGTATGACGCTGCCTTTCGTCTCCTATGGTGGCACCTCGATGATCGCTATCGCCTTCGGCATGGGGCTGATGCTGGCTCTGACCCGTGAAAAGCCGGAAGAGCGCATGGCTACCGGCCTCCCCGCCTATCGCAGCGCGTTGGCGCCCGCCGAATGAGCCTATTCGTTCTTATGGCAGGTGGGACCGGGGGGCATCTCTTCCCGGCCATGGCGCTGGCGCAGGAGCTGCGCCGCCGCGGGCATACTATCCATCTGATGACCGACCATCGCGTCACGTCCTACGGCGCCGATTTCCCGGCGCGCGAAGTGCATGTCGTGCCTTCGGCCACGCCCTCGATCAGCAATCCGGTCAAGTTCGTGGCTGCGTGCTTCAAGATTCTCTGGGGCACGGGTGTTGCATGGGGCAAACTGGGGCAGGTCAGGCCGGACGCGGTAATCGGGTTCGGTGGCTATCCGGTATTCCCGCCGTTCCTGGCTGCGAGCCTTTCGGGCATCCCCGGCATTCTCCATGAGCAGAATGCCGTGATGGGGCGCGCCAATCGCGCGCTGGCACGGTTTGCGCGGGTGGTGGCACTCAGCTTCGCCGAAACGCGCTATGCGGATGCGACCAAGACCGAGAAGGTCGTGACCGGCAATCCGGTGCGCGATGCGGTTCGGGCGGTGGCGGGGACGCCTTATCCGGGCCTCAAGGAAACCGACGCCATCCACCTTCTCGTCTTTGGCGGCAGCCAGGGCGCGCGGGCGTTTGCCGATCTCGTGCCGCCGGCCATCGCAGCGTTGCCGCAGCACCTGCGCCAGCGACTGGTGGTGACCCAGCAATGCCGGGCCGACGATCTCGACCGCGTGGCCGAGGCCTATAGGCTGGCCAAGGTCAATGTGGAACTGGCGGCCTTCTTCGGCGACCTGCCGGAGCGGATGGCGCGCAGCCATCTCGTGATCTCGCGTTCAGGCGCCTCGACGGTGGCCGAACTCTGCGTCGTGGGGCGTCCGGCAATCCTCATTCCGCTGCCCGGATCGATCGATGCGGACCAGAAGAACAACGCGCTTTTCGTCGACAAGGCGGGTGGCGGCTGGATCGCTGAGCAAGCCACGCTTTCGCCGCTTTCGCTTGGCACTCGCCTCACTTCGCTGTTGAGCGAGCCGGCGACGCTGGCCAATGCCGCCGCGGCGGCCAAATCACTTGGGCAACCGGCCGCTGTCGAGCGCCTTGCCTCACTGGCCGAGCGTCTCGCCGGCAAGAAATCCTAGGAGAAGTCCCTTATGAAGATGCCGCGCAATATCGGCCCGGTTCATTTCGTCGGCATCGGCGGTATCGGCATGAGCGGGATCGCCGAGATCCTGCACAACCAGGGCTATACGGTACGCGGTTCGGACGCCTCGGCGAACGCCAACGTGCAGCGCCTGCGCGACATGGGCATTACCATCGAGATCGGCCAGCACGCCGACAACCTCAAGGATGCGCAGGTCGTGGTGGTGTCCTCGGCTATCAAGACCGACAATCCCGAGCTGATCGCCGCTCGCGCGCGCTCGCTGCCTATCGTGCGGCGCGCGGAAATGCTGGCCGAGATCATGCGCTTCAAGAACGCCATCGCCATCGGCGGCACGCATGGCAAGACCACCACGACTACGATGGTCGCGACGCTGCTCGATGCAGCCAATTTCGACCCCACCGTCATCAACGGTGGCATCATCAATGCCTATGGCACCAATGCGCGCCTGGGCGGCGGCGAGTGGATGGTTGTCGAGGCCGACGAGAGCGACGGCACGTTCGTCAAGCTTCCGGCCGATGTCGCCATCGTAACCAACATGGATCCAGAGCATCTCGACCACTACAAGGACTTCGCTGCGGTCAAGAAGGCGTTCCTCAACTTCGTCGAGAACGTGCCTTTCTACGGCTTTGCCGTGATGTGCCTCGACCATCCGGAAGTGCAGGCGCTGGTGGGCGAAATCCGTGACCGCCGCGTCATCACCTACGGGCGCAACCCGCAGGCGGATGTGCGCCTAGTGGATCTGCAGGTCATCGACGGCGTCAGCCATTTCTCGGTCGAGATCCGCGATCGCGTGCGTCAGACGCAGCTGCGCATCGACGGGCTGCAATTGCCCATGCCGGGCGAGCACAACGCGCTCAACGCTACGGCCGCGATCGCCGTGGCCGATCAGTTGCACATTCCGGCCGAAGCCATCCGCAAGGGGCTCAAGGGCTTTTCCGGCGTCAAGCGCCGCTTTACCAAAACCGGCGTCGTCAACGGCATCACTTTCATCGACGATTATGGGCACCATCCGGTGGAAATCGCCTCGGTGCTCAAGGCGGCGCGGCAATCGACCAGGCGCGATGTCATCGCCGTGGTGCAGCCGCACCGCTATAGCCGCCTGCATGACCTGTTCGACGATTTCTCGGCCTGCTTCAACGATGCCGACACGGTGCTCGTGGCTCCGGTCTATGCCGCGGGCGAGCAGCCGATCGAGGGCGTCAATAACGCCGAACTGGTGACGCGCATGCTCAACCGCGGGCACCGCGATGCGCGCGTGCTCGATGGGCCGGAAAAGCTGGCCGCAATCATCGCCGAGCGCGCCGAGAAGGGCGACTACGTCGTGCTGCTTGGTGCCGGCAACATCACCCAATGGGCAGCTGCGCTGCCGGGTGAAGTCGCGCAGATCACCGGCCATGAGGTCGAGGGATGACCCGTACCACCACTCTGAGGAGGGAAGCCCCATGACCAAACACGTCGCCGTCCTGATGGGCGGGTGGTCCAACGAGCGGCCGGTTTCCCTGGCGAGCGGGGCAGGGTGCGCCGCTGCACTGCGGCGCGCGGGCTATCGCGTGACCGAGGTCGATGTCGGCCGCGACATTGCGCATGTGCTCGAGCAGCTCAAGCCCGACGTAGCCTTCAATGCGCTGCACGGCACGTTCGGCGAGAGCGGGATGATCCAGGGTTTTCTCGAACTCATCCAGCTTCCCTATACGCATTCGGGCGTGCTGGCGTCGGCTCTGGCCATGGACAAGCACCAGGCCAAGATCGTGTTCAAGGCGGCGGGCATTCCCGTCACCGACCATGTGATCATGCATCGGGCGGAAGTGGCCAAGGCGCACGCCATGCTGCCGCCTTACGTGGTGAAGCCCATCTCGGACGGGTCCTCATTCGGCGTCTTCATCATCAAGGAAGGCCAGAGCCATCCGCCGCAGGAGATCCTGCGCGAGGACTGGAACTCGGGCGATGACGTGATGGTCGAGCGCTATATCCCGGGTCGCGAGCTGACCTGCGCGGTCATGGGCGACGTGGCGCTGGGCGTGACGGAGATCGTTACCGATCTCGCCTTCTACAATTACGAGGCGAAATACGCCAAGGGCGGCTCTTCCCACATCGTACCGGCGCAAATTTCACCGAATATTTACGACAAAGTGCAGAAGATGGCGCTCAAGGCCCATGCCGCGCTCGGCTGCCGGGGCGTGACGCGGACAGACTTCCGCTACAACGACAAGGCAGGCGAAGACGGTGAGCTCGTCTGCCTGGAAATCAATACCCAACCCGGCATGACAGAGACGTCACTCGTCCCCGAACAGGCGGCCGCAGCAGGTCACTCATTTGAGGACCTGGTCACCTGGATGGTGGAGGACGCGAGTTGCAACAGGTAAAGCCCAGTGTGATGACCGCCAATGCGGTGGTGGTCGATCCGCGCAGGCTCCCTGTCCCCATCCGCCGCCCGCGTGGTCGTCTGGCCGTTCGCCTCAACCACGCCTGGGTTCTCCACAAACGCCGCGTCGTTCGTTCGGCGCTTGTCGTCGGCCTCCTGGTCGGCGCAGTCGCGGTCTATGAGGCGCGCGACCTGATCGGCACGGGTTTCGATACGCTGTCCGGCCTCGTCCAGGGCGAGTTCGCCGAGGCCGGTTTCGGGGTCGGGGCCATCGATATCAGCGGGCAGGCGCTGACGCAGGAAGCCGATATCATGCAGGCGCTGGCGCTCGAGCCCAAGGTCTCGACGCTCAATTTCGATGCCGAGGCGGCCCGTGCCCGCATCGAAGCACTGCCGTCGGTAGCGAGCGCCACCGTGCGCAAGATCTATCCGGGGCGGGTCGTCGTCTCGATCGTCGAGCGGGTGCCTATCGCGCGCTGGCGCGTGGATGGCGTGACCTTCGTGATCGACGGGGCCGGCAACCAGATCGGGGAAGACAAGGGCGCCTATGCCGACCTGCCGCTCGTCATCGGCGATGGTGCGGCCAATGACGCTCTGGTGATGATCCGCGCGATGGACCGGTTCGACGCGCTCAAGGCGCATCTCGTCGCCATCTCGCGCATCGGCGACCGGCGCTGGGACCTCATCTACGATACCGGCCTTCGCGTGCAGCTGCCCGAGCAGGGCGTGGCGCAGGCGATCGACCGGCTCAACTCCTATCAGCGCGACTATGCGCTGCTCGATCGCGACATCACGCTGATCGACCTGCGCGTGCCCGACATGGTGGCCGTTACGCCTTCCGCTGACGCGCAAAAGCAGATTGCCGATGCCGCCAAGGCAGCGGCCAAGAGCAAGCCGAAGCCCAAGGTTGTGGTCGACGCCGACTACGAGACGCCAGCCGAAAAATCCTCCGGGAACTAGACCGATATGATGACCGAATCCATGACCGCGCGGCTCAAGCCTCTGCAGCCCGGGCGTACTTCGCTCGTGGCGGTGCTTGATATCGGTTCGACCAAGATTTGCTGCGTGATCGCGCGCCTGACCCCGCGCGCGGAGGGCAAGGCGCTCAAGGGCCGCACGCATGTGGCCGAGGTTATCGGCTTCGGTTATGGCCCGTCCTCGGGCGTCAAGAGCGGCGTGGTGACCGATCTCGACAAGGCCGAGCAGGCGGTGCGCTCGGTGGTGGGCATGGCCGAGCGCGCGGCGGGGCTGACGGTCGAATCCGTCATCGTCAACGTGACGGCGGGCCGGCTGGGTTCGGAGACGTTCTCTGCAACGGTGTCGCTGGGCGGGCAAGAAGTGGAGCGGAGCGACCTGCAGCGCGTGCTGCGCGCGGTCAACGACCGCTCGGTGCGGCCGGAGCGCTCGATCATCCATGCGCTGCCGATCGGCTATACGCTCGACGGTCAGAAGGGCATCCGCGATCCGCGCGGGATGGTAGGCGAGAAGCTCTCCATCGACGTGGCCGTGGTCAGCGCCGAAATGCTGGCCATGCGCAATATCGAGCTGGTGCTCAATCGTTGCCACCTGCAGATCGAAGCGCTGATGGCGACGCCTTATGCCTCGGGGCTGGCGACATTGGTCGATGACGAGGCGCATCTGGGCGTGGCCTGCGTCGACTTCGGCGGGGCGACGACGACCGTTTCCGTGTTCTCGGAAGGGCATGTTGTCTATACCGACGCCATTGCCATCGGTGGGCATCACCTGACGCTCGACCTGGCGCGGCAGCTTTCGGTGTCGGTGGCCGACGCCGAGCGCCTCAAGTGCTTCTACGGCTCGGTGCTGCCGGGGCAGGCGGACGAGCGCGACATGATCCCGATCCAGCCGGTAGGCGCTTCGCACGACGAAGCGCCGGGGCAGGTGGCACGCTCTGTGCTGACGCGCATCATGCGCCCGCGCATCGAGGAAATTCTCACTGCCATCCGCGACCGCATGCAGGCGACCGGCATGATGGACATGTGTGGACGCCGCTTCGTGCTCACGGGCGGCGGTAGTGAACTGACCGGCCTGCCGGAAGTGGCGCGGCGCATCCTGGCGCGTAACGTGCGCAATGGCCGGCCGATGGGTATTGCCGGGTTGCCCGAGATTGCCAAGGGCGCCGCGTTCGCCACTGTCAGCGGCCTGCTCATCTATCCGCAGGTCTGCGGCCAGGAGTATGTCGAGCCGCGCGGCGGGCATCGCCTGACCGGCACGGATGGCTATTTCGCCCGTGTGGGGAACTGGCTGCGGTCGAGCTTCTGAGGCGGGTCGCCTACACTCCCATCCGTCCTTGGCGCGCCTCCTCCTTCGAAGGGAGAAGGCGACGCGACGATCTTGCTTGGTATCCGGCTTCAATTTCCGACCTCTCACGCCTAAATTGCTCCGGATGAGCAAACCCATCTTCAAGCGCCACACCGATCACATGCCCGACGACTGCCGGCCGGGCTTCGATATGCTCTATGTGCTCGGCGACAAGTGGACCGTGCCAGTGCTCGGGGCTTTGACGCGCGACGGGCGAGTGCGGTTTTCCGATATCGAGAAGGCGCTCCCGATCTCCCAGCGCATGTTGACGCTTACGCTGCGCACGCTCGAGCGCGATGGCCTCGTTCAGCGCGAGGTCTTTGCCAGCGTGCCGCCGCGGGTGGAATACGAGCTGACCGAGCGTGGCCGCACGCTCATGGATTCCCTGCGGGATTTCGCCGCCTGGGGCTTTGCCAACCACGATGCCATCCAGGAATCGCGGCGCCAGTTCGATGACGGTTCGGACTGAGCAGCCTTCGCACAAATCTGTTCGTGACCCCCAAAAAAGTGCCGTCTTGAGGCATAGGGCAGTCACTTCTAATTAGTCGCTTACCTTTTGTAACCTAGGTGGGTGACCATGACTTCCATCCCTCGCATCGGCATTATCATCGGCACGACGCGCGAGAAGCGGTTTGCCGATCGTCCGGCGCAATGGCTCTTCGAGCTGGCGTCGCGACGCAATGACGCCGAGTTCGAGATCGTCGACCTGCGCGACTATCCGATGCCGTTCTTCGACGAGGCCATCTCGCCGGCCTTCCAGCCGCCGGCAAACCCGGTCGCGCAGCTTTGGGCGCAAAAGCTGGCCTCGCTCGATGGGTTCGTGTTCGTGACGGGCGAATACAATCACTCCATTCCGGCCGTCCTCAAGAACGCGCTCGACTATGCCTATAACGAGTTCAACCGGAAGCCGGCGACTTTCCTCGCCTATGGCGCGCTGGGTGGCAGCCGAGCGGTTGAACATCTGCGCGGCATCCTCGCGGAGCTCCATGTAGCGACGATCAAGCACGCCATCCATATCAACCGGCCCGAGCTGGTCGGCATGATGATGGAGGGCAAGGACTTTGCGGATTTTCCCTATCTCGAGGAGGGCGCCGGGCCGGTCCTTGAAGAGATCGTCTGGTGGGCGCGGGCGCTCAAGGCGGGGCGGAGCCAGCCGCTGGCCGCCTGAGGCAGGGTGACGATACGTCGCCTTTACCGCGTGCGGGGCAGGGGAGCACTACCGGGCCAGTTTCCGGAGTTCTACTGCCTTGCATAACCTTCTCATCATCACCGTTTCGACCCGCCCGACCCGCAAGGGCCACGTCTTCGCGCCCTGGCTGCAGAGCGTGGCCGAGGCGGATCCCGACTGGAACGTCTCGATTGCCGACCTGGGCGCCATCGACCTGCCGATGTTCGACGAGCCGCAGCACCCGCGTCTCGGCAATTACCAGCACAACCACACCAAGGCCTGGAGCCAGATGGTGGATGCGGCTGATGCTTTCGTCATCGTGACCCCGGAATACAATTACGGCGCTCCGCCCTCGATCATCAACGCGCTCGATTTCCTGGCGCGCGAATGGGCCTACAAGCCGGTGGGCTTCGTCTCCTATGGCGGCATTTCAGGCGGTATGCGCGCGGTGCAGATGCTCAAGCAGTTCAACACCACGCTCAAGATGATGCCGATCCCAGAGGCGGTGACCATCCCGATGTTCGGCGAGCTCATCGACGCCGAAGGCAAGCTGCAGCCGACCCCGATCATGGAGACTGCTGCCGGCACGATGCTGGGCGAGCTCAAGAAGTGGACCGGCGCCCTCAAGACCCTGCGCGCGGCCTGAGCCGCGCCAAGACGCGATCGGCCATGTGTACGCAGCGCAGGCCGTCGAAGGGATAGATCGAGGCGAAGCCTGCTTCGAGCGTTTCCTCGAGGATCTGGCGCAGCATGCGACGGGCACGGTGCAGCCGCGTCTTGACCGTCGCGTCGGGTATGCGCAGGCACTCGGCCACCGCTTCGGTGCTGAGCCCCTGGACGTCGCGCAGGACGAAGACGATCCGGAAGGGCTCGGAGAGCCGGTCGATCGCGCCTTCGAGCAGGAGGCGCGTCTCCTCCCGGGCCGCCTCCGTCTCTGGATTGGTGGGTATCTGTACGATCGGATACATGGCGAGGGCCGGCTCCTCTTCTGCCAGGGCCAGGTCGATATCGTCGAGCAGGGCGGTTTCGCGCCTGCGCCGCTTGCGGTTGAGCGCTTCGTTGATCGCTATGCGGGTCAGCCAGGTCGAGAGCAGCGCGTCGCCGCGGAAGGTGTCGAGATGGGTGAAGGCGCGCATATAGGCCTCCTGCACCACATCCTCGGCCTCGGCGTCCGAGTGCGTAATGGCGCGGGCAGCGCGGAACAGGCGCTGGTTGTGGCGGCGGATGATGGTGCGTACGGCGCCTTCGTCGTGTCGCTGCGCGAGGGCAACCAGCTCGTCGTCCGGCAACGCGGCGAGGCCGGAACGGAGCGTGGTGGCGGTGGTTTCTTCGACAAGCATGGTGAAGCTCCTTGCTTCGCGTCCGGGCATCAGCCGAGCCGGACCGCACCTTCCCTGACGATGTCCTCGACGCTCGGGAAAGCCGCGAGCGCCGCCTCCGGTATTCCTGCTTCGGCGTCCGGGTCCCGGCTGTTCCACCAGCCTTTGGCCGGCGGTTCCCCGACGACGATCCGGCCGACCATGCCGGCATGCTCATGCGGCACGCAGTAGTAATCGTAGACCCCGGCTACGGTGAGCGTCACCGAAAAACTCTCGTCGGGCAGCAGGTAGTCCGAGTCCCAGGGCTTGGCGTCCTTGGGCATGCGCAGCGGGTGGTCGTTGAGGGACGGATGGTAGCTGGTGGCGGTGTGGGAATTGCCCGAATCCCGGTTAGTCCAGCGCAAGGTCTGGCCGGGCAGGATGTGAATGCCGATAGGGTCGAACCAGACCCTCGAACCGTCAGGCTTGCCGGTCATGACGATCTCGACAGGCGCGTCATCCGAAAACGCCGCGCGCGGCAGCAGCAAGGTGGCGGCAACGCCGCCACCTGCCACCAGGAACGTGCGCCGCCTCACTTGGCAACCCGCGCTTCATCGGCCACCGGCACATGCCAGAGCACGATATGGGCGTGCGGCTCTTCAACGCCGGGATGGCCGGCATTGTAGTAGATATCGACGTGATCGACATTGCCGCCAGGGGCCGCGAGGTTGTCGAAGGTCTTGTCGGGATTGAGGTCCTTGACCGGGATCATGAAGACGGTCGCGACCAAGGCGCCGTCATGATCATAGGCGAGGAAGGGACCAGCGGGCAGGGTGGTCGGATCGACATAGAGCTGGCCGAGGCCCGGCAAGAAGTCGGGCAGCTTCACCAGGCTGCTGACGGCCTTGTAGGACTCCGGCGGCGGGGCCTTGGACACGTCCTGGCCATAGGCGGCGAAACTGCCTGCAACGGCAAAGGCGAGGGCGAGCAGGAGCGATTTCATGAGAATTGCCTCCATTGGTTGTCGCGAGATGCGATGACCATTGGATGGCAGGGGGCTGGAAAGGTTCCCGTGCTAGGAAAGGGGAGTTGCGTAATGGCCATTCCGCGAGGGCTTGAGCCGCCCCGTTATGGTTAACGTTTCCTTAGCGCGCCAGCGTTCTCCACTCGCAAATTGCGCCGTCGTTAACGAATTCGGTGGCTTTGTTAGGATGTGGTTAACGAATTGGCGCGTAAATCTTGGTCAAACGCCACTATGGGGCCAAGCATGCCAATCAACCTCACCATCCCGGATATTCAGGAACTTAAGCCCCGCATCACTGTGTTCGGTTGCGGCGGCGCCGGCGGTAACGCCGTTAACAACATGATTAACTCCGGCCTGGACGGGGTTGACTTCGTAGTGGCCAACACGGACGCGCAGGCTCTTGCGCTCTCCAAGGCGAGCCGAATCATCCAGCTCGGGGTTGGCGTCACCGAGGGCCTGGGTGCAGGTTCCCATCCGGAAGTCGGCCGTGCGGCGGCCGAGGAAAGCTACGACGAGATCAACGATCACCTCTCGGGGTCGCACATGGTGTTCATCACCGCCGGCATGGGCGGTGGTACGGGCACCGGCGCCGCGCCGGTCGTGGCACGCGCCGCTCGTGAGCAGGGCATCCTCACCGTCGGCGTCGTCACCAAGCCGTTCGCCTTCGAAGGCAATCGTCGCGCCCGCCTCGCCGAGGATGGCATCGATGAGCTGCACCGGCATGTCGATACGCTGATCGTCATTCCGAACCAGAATCTCTTCCGCGTCGCCAACGAGAAGACCACCTTCGCCGACGCTTTCGCGATGGCCGACCAGGTGCTCTATTCGGGCGTGGCCTGCATCACCGACCTCATGGTCAAGGAAGGGCTCATCAACCTCGACTTCGCCGACGTGCGCGCCGTCATGCGCGGCATGGGCAAGGCAATGATGGGTACCGGCGAAGCTTCGGGCGAGGATCGTGCCCGTCACGCCGCCGAGGCCGCCATTGCCAATCCGCTGCTGGACGATGTCTCGATGCATGGGGCCCGTGGCCTCCTCATCTCCATCGCCGGCGGTCCGGACCTCACCCTTTACGAAGTGGACGAGGCTGCCAGCCGCATCCGCGAAGAAGTGGATGCGGACGCCAACATCATCCTGGGCGCCATGTTCGACCCGACGCTCGATGGCACGATCCGCGTGTCGGTCGTGGCCACGGGCACCGATGCCACCATGGTTCAGGCCATGGAGCCGGTGAAGCCGAACGCCGCCCGCGCCATTGCGGTCAAGCGCCCGCACGTGCCCTACGAGGCTCCGGTACCGGCTCCCCAGCCGATCCCGCAGCCCGCAGCGCGCGTTGTCGAGGAGCAGATCGAAGAGCAGGTCGAGCACGCCATCGCCGAAGCGATCGTTACCCATGAGCCGATCTACGAAGAGGCTTATGCGCAGGACGAGGACGACGGCATCATGGTGGAGCCGTACATCCCTTCGGCCATCGCGACTCACGATCCGGTCGATGAGCCGACCCACGTTCAGGACGCTCCGATTCCGTCCGTCTACGTGCCGTCCAACGCCGCCCGCCCCGAAGCCCGCCGCATGCCGCGGACCGAGGAGCTTCCGGCTGTTGCACGAAGGTCACTTGCGGCTCAAGAACGTCACGAGCCCGAGGCCAACCCGGCCCGTGCCCTGCTCAAGCGCCTTGCCTCCAATGTGGGCCTTTCGTCGCGCCCCCGTGGTGAGGCCGAGGAGCCGGTGATGCAGCAGCGCGAGACCGATGACGCCGCGGCCCGCAGCGCCATTGAGGCAGGCGGATCAAGGGGTTCGGCCCCGACTCACGGCGCCCGTGGAAACACCGATGCCTACGGCCGTCCGGCCCAGCCGCAGCCGGCTAAGGACCATCTGGAGATTCCCGCCTTCTTGCGCAAACACGGTTAGAAGCGCATATCGAGCGGTGCATAACTGAACCCGGCGCGGCTTCCGCACCGGGTTTTTTGCGAGTAAACACAGCGGATCGGACCAAGGTCCGCTGAGGTACTGGAGTCCTCGAGTATGAAGAAATTGTCTGCGCGTCAGCGCACCCTTGCCGGGCCGGTCGAGTTCAGCGGCTTCGGTGTCCACAGTGCGTTGCCGGTTACCCTCACCATCGAACCGGCTCCAGCCGACAGCGGTTACCTGATAGCAAGACAGTTCGACGATGGCCGGCGCGCCGGCCCGGTCCAGATTCATTTCTCCCGCGTGGCGCGCACGACGCTCTGCACCGAGCTCGACCTGGGCGACAGCGTGCGCGTCTCGACCATCGAACACGTCGTGTCGGCCCTGTCGGGCCTGGGCATCGACAATGCGCTCCTCACGCTCACCGCGGCCGAGTGCCCGATTCTCGACGGCAGCGCCGCCCCGTTCGTGGAGGCCATTCTCAAGGTTGGCCTCCAGGTGCAGGGCGCCCCGCGCAAGTACATCAAGATCATGCGCGCCGTTACCGTTCGCAACAACGATGCCTATGCCGCGCTCGAGCCCTATAACGGGCGCGCGCTCGACCTCGAGATCGAGTTCGATTCCAAGGTCATCGGCCGCCAGCGCATGATCTTCGACTGGACGCCGCGTCGTTACGCTGACGACGTTTCGCGCGCCCGCACGTTCGGCTTCGTGCGCGACGCCAAGATCCTGCGCCAGGCGGGCTATGCGCTTGGTTCCAGCCTCGACAATTCCATCACGGTCCACGAAGACCGCATCCTCAATCCGGGCGGGCTGCGCTACGAGGACGAATTCGTTCGTCACAAGCTGCTGGACGCTATCGGTGACCTGGCGCTCGGCGGGCTGGCGATTTATGGCCGGTTCCGTTCGTATAAAGGGGGCCATGCCCTTAACGCGCTTGTACTTTCCTCGCTCTTTGCGAGCGAGGCCAACTATGAGATAGTGTCCGCCGAGGATCTTCCACTGGCGTTCGATGCGTTGGATGACATGCCCGAAGGCGCGGTCGTCAACCCATATCTCCGGTCCGTCGGCTAAGCCGGAACCGAAATCGCCATAGTTTTGAACGAATTGCTCCCTAGGCCGCTGCGCCTGGGCGCGGCTTGAAAAGGGACGGTACTGCTCGTGACTACTAACGCTCTTGCGGGATTCACCAATCGGGCCCTGCGGGTGGCCACGATTGGCCTACTCGTTGTGACGCTGGCCGCGTGTAATCTGTTCTCGCCGCCCAAGATCAAGGAAGAGACGATCGTTCCGCCGGAATCGCTCTACCAGGCGGCGCTTAACGATATGGATGCGCAGCGGTACCAGACCGCGATCAAGACGCTCGAAAAGCTCGACCGTCAGCATCCGTATTCGCCATACACCGAAAAATCCAAGCTGATGCAGGTCTACGCGAATTACCGCATCGGCAAGTTCGAGGACGCGACGCTGGCGGCTGACCGCTACCTGGCGCTCTATCCCTCGTCCAAGGAAGTTCCCTACGTCCTCTGGCTCAAGGGCACGGCCTCCTTTGCGCAGATCAAGGACATCACGCGCGATCAGCAGCTCTCGCAGGACGCGATCGATACCTACGGCCTGCTGATCTCGAACTATCCCAAGTCCGAGTACGCCAAGGACGCCCAGGATAAGATCAAGATCGCCGTGGACCAGCTTGCCGGCAAGGAAATGTCGGTTGGCCGCTACTATCTCGGCAATGGCCAGTACCTGGCCGGCATCAACCGCTTCCGCGTGGTGGTCGAGAAGTACCAGACGTCCACGCATATCGAAGAAGCGCTTTACCGCCTGACCGAAGGTTACCTGGCCCTCGGCCTCGTCGGCGAGGCCCAGACGGCTGCCGAAGTGCTCGGGCACAACTATCCGTCGAGCGAATGGTACAAGCGCGCCTACGAACTCCTCGGCAAGCAGGGCCTGCAGCCGCAGATGGTCGCCGGCAACTGGATCGCCGACACGCAGAAGAAGCGGTAAGCGATCTTCGCGGAATGGAGTTTGGAACGCCCGGCCATTGGCCGGGCGTTCTGCTTTTGGGGGGCTTCGGTGTGGATCACGCGCCGCCATCACGGAACTTCCCCGGCCGAAGCGCCGGGGCGTATTGCCCCGTCCAGCAGGAGTGGAGCCATCCGTAGGCCCCGGCTCTCCGGCCGGGGAAGATCGAGCGCTTGGAGCGATCCATGCGCTGACATGGATATAGCCATCCGACGACCATCGGCGCACCCCCAAACATCCCGTTTGATTTCCCCCAACGCCCCGCTTTTTCGGTCCACATTTTCCGGCTAGTGTGCGGCCATGCTCACTGCGTTGTCCGTTCGCAATATCGTCCTGATCGACCAGCTCGATCTTGGCCTAGACACCGGCCTGACCGTGCTTACCGGCGAGACGGGTGCTGGCAAGTCCATCCTGCTTGATGCGCTGACGCTGGCGCTGGGCGGGCGCGGCGATGCTTCGCTGGTGCGCAAGGGCGCCGAGAGCGGGCAGGTCGTGGCCGTGCTCCAGCTGCCCCCCGGCCACCCGGCGCGCCAGGCGCTGCGAGAGGGCGATATCAACGACGACGACGAACTGATTCTGCGCCGCGTGCAGTTCGCCGATGGCCGCACGCGCGCCTTCATCAACGACCAGCCGGTTTCGGCGGCGCTGCTGCAGCGCGTCGGCTCGCTGGTGGTCGAAATCCACGGCCAGCACGACGACCGCGCCCTTGTCGACGTCAACACCCACCGCGACGCGCTCGATGCCTTCGGCAGCGACGAGGCCCTGGTCGGCGCGGTGCGCTCGACCTTCGAGGCGCTGGCCGAAGCCAATGCCGCCGTCGCCGATCAGCGCGCCCTTGTCGCCGATGCGGCGGCCAAGGAAGAGTTTGCGCGGCATGTGGTCGATGAACTGGCCAAGCTGGCGCCCCAGGCCGGCGAGGAAGAGGAATTGGCCGAACGCCGCCAGCACCTGATGCAGCTCGAACGCGCCGCCGAGGAAGTGCGCGACGCCGACGAAGTGATCAACGGCTCGGCCGCGCCCGGCCCGATGCTGGCTTCGCTCATGCGCCGGCTGATGCGCAAGGCGGATTCGGGCAATTCGATTTTCCAGCCGCTGGTCGAGGCGCTCGATGCCTCCCTGGTGACGCTCGACCGCACCTCGGACGCGCTCGAAACGCTCAAGCGCGAGATGGCCTACGATCCGCAGGAGCTTGAAAAGGTCGAGGAGCGCCTGTTCGCGCTGCGCGGCGCCGCCCGCAAGCATGGCGTGGCGCCCGACGACCTGCCGGCGGTGCTCGCCCGCTACAAGGCCGATCTCGAGATGCTGGAGAACGGGGAGGCCTCGCTCACCAAGCTCGAGGAGGCTGCTGCTGCCGCTCGCGCCGCCTATGTCGCCGTTGCCAAAAAGCTCAGCGCCGCCCGCGCCAAGGCTGCCTCCGCGCTCAGCAAGGCGGTCGAGGGCGAATTGCCCGATCTCAAGCTGGGCAGCGCCAGGTTCATCGTCGACCACCAGGTCGACGAGAGCCGCGTGGCGGCGTCCGGGTTCGACCAGATCGCCTTCCACGTGCAGACCAATCCCGGCACCTCGCCCGGCCCGCTGCTCAAGGTCGCCTCCGGCGGCGAGCTTTCGCGTTTCCTGCTGGCGCTCAAGGTGGTGCTGGCCGATCGCGGTTCGGCCCCGGTGCTGATCTTCGACGAAATCGACACCGGCGTCGGTGGCGCGGTCGCCGATGCCATCGGGCGGCGGCTGTCGCGGCTGGCGGGCAAGGTACAGGTGCTCTGCGTCACCCACGCGCCGCAGGTTGCCGCGCGGGCCCATAGCCACCTGCTCATCGAAAAGCAGGCCGTGGAGGAGGGGGCGTTCGTGCGTACGCATGTGCGCGGGCTCGATGGCGAGAACCGCCGTGAGGAAGTGGCGCGCATGCTTGCCGGCGCCAAGGTTACCGAAGAGGCGCGCGCCGCCGCTTCCAAGTTGATTTCGGAGGTATCGTGATCGAGTTCCAGGACGAGGTCGAGAACCTATCCGAGGCGCAGGCCAAGGCTGAGCTGGACAAGCTCCAGGAAGCGATTGCCCGCGCCGATATCGCCTATCACCAGAACGACGCTCCCGAGATCACGGACGCCGAATACGACGCCATGAAGGTGCGCTACGGCGCCATCGAGATGGCGTTTCCGCAGCTGCGCCGCGCCGACAGCCTTACCGGCAAGGTCGGCGCCCCGGCGGCGGAAGGCTTCGCCAAGGTGCGCCATGCCGTGCCGATGCTCAGCCTCGCCAAGGCCTATACCGACCAGGACGTCATCGACTTCATCGACCGGGGCCATCGCTTCTTCGAGCGCGACAAGGACCTGGTGCTCGAATTCGTTACCGAGCCCAAGATCGACGGCCTCTCGGCCTCGCTGCGCTATGAGAAGGGCGTGTTCGTCAAGGGCGCTACGCGCGGCGACGGCACGGTGGGCGAGGACATCACCGCAAACCTCCGGACCATTGCCGACATCCCGCAGAAACTGCATGGCACGGACTGGCCGGACGTCATCGAGATTCGCGGCGAGGTCTATATGACCTATGCCGATTTCGAGGCGCTGAAAGCGCGGTCGGCGGCCGAGGGCGGGCAGGATTACGTCAATCCGCGCAACACCGCCGCCGGTTCGCTGCGCCAGAAGGACCCGACGGTCACCGCGCAGCGCAACCTGCACTTCTTTGCCTATGCCTGGGGCGATGCATCGAGCCTGCCGGCCGATACGCAATGGGGCATGATCCAGGCGATCAAGAGCTGGGGCTTCAAGGTCAACGAGCTGACCGAGCGCACCGCCTCGACCGAGGAAATGCTGCGGCAATACCGGTTGATCGAGGAGAAACGCTCCTCGCTCGGCTACGACATCGATGGCGTGGTTTATAAGCTCGACCGGCTCGACCTGCGCGAGCGCTGGGGCTACGTCACCGGCGAGCCCCGCTGGGCCATCGCCCACAAGTTCCCGGCCGAACAGGCCATGACTGTGGTCAAGCGCATCGACATCCAGGTCGGCCGCACCGGCACGCTGGCGCCCGTCGCCCGGCTTGAGCCGGTGACGGTGGGTGGCGTCGTGGTCGAGAACGTCACGCTCCACAACGAAGACTACATCAAGGGTTTCGACAGCAACGGCGAACCCATCCGCGACGGCATCGACATCCGCGTTGGCGACACAGTCGTCATCCAGCGCGCGGGCGACGTCATCCCGCAGATCGTCAAGGTGGTGATCGAGAAGCGCCCGGCCGATGCGGTGCCCTACGAATTCCCGCATACCTGCCCGGTCTGCGGCTCCCCGGCCGTGCGCGAGGTCAACGAGAAGACCGGCAAGGAAGATTCCCGCCGCCGCTGCACGGGCGAGCTCATCTGCTCGGCGCAGGCCGTCGAGCGCCTGCGGCACTTCGTGTCGCGCGGGGCCATGGATATCGAGGGCCTTGGCGCCGAGAACATTGACACCTTCTTCAATGCCGGCCTCATCAAGACCGCCGCCGACATCTTCACGCTCAAGGACCGGCGTCCGGAGGTTCAGCGGGCCCTCGCCGAACGGCGCGAGGAGCAGGCGCGGCTGCGCGAGGCGGCGAGCGGCAAGACCCGCAAGAACGTGCGCGGCGTCGAGGATCGTAATTACGAGGGGCTCGAAAAGCTCTTCGCGGCCATCGATGCACGGCGTGAGCCGGAGCTCGACCGCTTCATCTTCGCGCTCGGCATCCTCCATATCGGCAGCACCACGGCGGCCATCCTGGCGCGCACCTTCGGCACGATGGAAGAGCTGATCCGCGTGGGGAAGGAGACGGCCCGGCACGAGGGCGATCCCCACGAGGTCTTCCCCTCCATCGACGGGATCGGCGACACGGTCATCGGCTCGCTCATCGCCTTTTTCGGCAACGAGCGGAACGACGAGGTGATCGACCGCCTGCTCGAGCAGGTGCACCCGCAGCCTTATGTCGTGACCGTTTCGGCCGATAGCCAGGTGGCCGGCAAGACGGTGGTGTTCACGGGTACGCTCGAAAAGATGTCGCGCAGCGAGGCCAAGGCCATGGCCGAACGGCATGGGGCCAAGGTGGCCGGCTCGGTGTCGTCCGCTACCGATATTCTCGTGGCGGGACCGGGTGCAGGCTCCAAGCTCAAGAAGGCCGAAGAGCTGGGAATCCTTGTTTTGGACGAAGACGGCTGGTTCGATCTCATCGCCAAATAGGCGCCGCCTCGCAAAGGAGACTGCCGATGTTGCGAACGATCACGCTCAGCGTGGGCTTTACCGCCTTCCTGTCACTGCCGGCCATGGCCGGCGAAGCCGCCGATATCCTGCGGGCCAGCCTTTATGAGGGGCCGCTGACCGACGGCATTGCCAAGCTCGAACCGATGGCGAAGGCCGGCGACCAGGAGGCGGAGTTCGGCCTCGGCATGCTGCAGCTCGTCAGTGGTGTGGAGCATTTTGCCCAGGCGCTCTATCGCCATGGCATGGCGGCACCCGATGTCGGCCCGCTGGGACCGGCTTTGGCCTTCCCGATTCCGCCCAATCCCAACCCCGAAAAGCTCGATTACGAGAAGGTGCGCGCCATCCTGGCGGCGCTGGTCGAGGACATGGATGTCGCCAAGGCGACGCTGGCGGGTGCCGGGGCGAGCGGCGACTACGTCGTGGCGGTCGATCCCTTGCGGATACGCATCGACTTCGATGCCGATGGCAAGACCACCGAAATGGAAAGCATGAGCGCCATTCTTGCGTACGGCCTCGGCATTTCGCTACCGGCCTCGCAGGCGCCCAATGTCGGCGACAAGAATTCGCGTGGCACCAATTCGCAGGAACCGGAAATGACGCTCGGCCTGGACCGGGCGGATGCGCTCTGGATGGCCGGGTATAGCCAGGTGCTTGCCAGCCACGGCGATTTCCTGCTGGCGCACGATTTCTCCGACCTCGTCAACGTCGCCTTCCACCGCTTCTTCCCGCGCGCTGGCCTGCCTATGCAGGATTACAGCGTTGGCGGCACGCTCTTCATGGAGCCGTCCACGGATGCCGCCGCGGCCGACGCGATCGCTGCCATCCATACGCTCAACTGGCCGGTGGTCGAGCCCGACCGGCTCAAGCGCGTGCTTGAGCGGCTCAAGGCCGTCACGGCGTTTTCACGCCAGAACTGGCAGGCCATCCTTGCCGAGACGGATGACGACCACGAATTCATCCCGTCGCCCCGGCAATCGCCGACCATTCCGGGCAGCGAGATCAGTTCAGAGATGGTCGATGCGTGGCTCAAGACGCTCGATACGGCCGACGCCATGCTCGACGGCAAGCTACTCGTGCCGCACTGGCGGTTCAGGCAGGGCTTTGACCTCAAGGCCTATTTCGAAACGGCGAAGCGGACCGACCTGGTCATGATCCTGACCGGTTATGGCGCTATACCGTTCCTCAAGGATGGACCGGTGGCCAGTGCCGCCGATTTCGCCGAGGCCAACCGGGTCTTCGACGAGAACCTCCTCGGCTACGCTTTCTATTTCAACTGACGGATTGCTTGCATGCGCATCGCTATCGCTGCTCTTGGTCTTCTTCTCGCGCTCGCCACCCCGGCATTCGCCGCGAACTATTCGACGCCCCGGGAGCTGCTGGAATCGATCTACCAGTCCTACGCCACCGATACGTTCCCGGAGGATAGCGAGGAAATCTATTCGAGCCACCTCAAGGGCCTCTTCGCTGCCGACCGCGAGCGGACGCCCGAAGGCGAGATCGGCGCGCTCGATTTCGATCCCTTCGTGAACGGGCAGGATTACGACCTGGCAGACCTGGTGATCGACGAGCCCGTGGTTTCGGGCGAGACGGCCACCTCCACCGTGCGGTTCGTCAACCTGGGCGAGAAGAACGTGCTCGATATCTCGATGGTCCGCGAAGCGGATGGCTGGAAGATCGACAACGTGGAATCGGTCGAAGGCGAGGTGCAGTGGAAGCTGACCGAGATTCTCGGCGAGATTCCGGCAGTGGCGCAATAGGGACCCTGACTGGAGCTACCCCCACCCTCGATCCCTTCCCGCAAGGGGGAGGGAAGCGACGGGGCGCGATCAAGCCAACAGGTCTCCCTCCCCCTTGCGGGGAGGGGACAGGGGTGGGGGTGAAGCCAGAGACTCCGACCCCCTGCCTAAATCTCCCCCGTGGCTTCCTTTAGCCAATCCTTGGCCTCGCCCCTGAGCTGCGAGCCGATCTCCTTCCACACGCGCTTATGGTAGGCGTTGAGCCAATCGCGTTCGTCTGTCGTCAGCAGCTTTTTGTCCACCAGCCGCAAGTCGATCGGCACGAGGGTCAGTGTCTCGAATTCGAGATACTTGCCGTCGCCCACCGGGCTCTCCACCACATGGACGAGGTTCTCGATGCGGATGCCGAAGCGGCCGTCCTTGTAGTAACCGGGTTCATTCGAGATCACCTGGCCGGGCTCGAGCGGCAGGGTGTAGCGCGGCGAGATGCCGATCGGGCCTTCGTGCACGCCGAGATAGGCGCCGACGCCGTGGCCGGTGCCGTGGTTGTAGGTGAGGCCGGCTTGCCAGAGATATTGCCGGGCTAGCACGTCGATCTGCGCGCCGGACGTGCCGCGCGGGAAGCGGGCCATGGAGATGGCGATCATGCCCTTGAGCACGCGGGTGAAGCGATCCTTCTCTTCGGCGGTCGGCTTGCCGGTCGACATGGTTCGTGTCACGTCGGTCGTACCCGAGAGATATTGCGCCCCCGAATCCACCAGCATCAGCTCGCCGGCCTTGAGGCCGCGATTGGTTTTCTCGGTCACCCGATAATGGACGATGGCCCCGTTCGGGCCGGCGCCGGAAATCGTGTCGAAGCTCGCATCGACGCAGGTCGGTTCCTCACGGCGGAAGGCTTCGAGCGCGGTGACGATGCCGATCTCATCGAGCTTGCCTTTGGGCGCCTCGCGGTCGAACCAGGCGAGGAATTTGGCCAGGGCCACGCCATCGAGACGGTGCGCCTCGCGCATGCCGGCCAGTTCGGCGTCGTTCTTGCGCGATTTGGGCAGCAGGATGGGGTCGCGCTTTTCGATGACGTGGGCGTTCTCGCTTCCTGCCCGGATGGCGTTGAGCACGGCGAGGGGAGCGGAAGCCGGGTCGACCCAGACGCGCTTGCCGGCCGCGCCGAGCTTGCGCAGGGCGGCGAGCATCGTGTCCTTGCTGGCGAGGTTGGCGAATTCGCCGAACTGCGCCTTGAGCTCGGGCGTGATGCGGGCCTTGTCGAAGAAGATCGTCGGCTTGCCCTTGCGCGGCACGATGGCGAAGCCGAGCACGAAGGGCGTATTGGGCACGTCGCGCCCGCGGATGTTGAAGAGCCAGCAGAGCGATTCCGGCAGCGTCAGCACCGTTGCGTCCGCGTTCTCGGCGGCGAGCGTCGCCTGGAGCTCGGCGAGCTTGTCCTCGGCCTTCTTGCCGGCGCGGTTGTGCCCGAGAAATTCCACCGGCGTCGCCGGGGCAGCAGGACGATCCTTCCAGATACGATCGACGAGGTTGTCAGTGGCGACAAGCGTCGCCGTGCCTGCGAGCTTTTCGGCCAGATCCTTGATTTCGCCAGGGGTATGCAGCCAGGGATCGTAGCCAATGCGGCCGCCCTTGGGGACGAAGGCGGCGAAGTGGGGAGCTATGCCGGTTTGTAGGGCCTCGATGGGCGTTACCTTGCTCGTATCGGTTTGCGCCGGGGCCTGGAGCGTGTAGCGGCTATCGATGAAGAGTGCAGCTTTGCGCGTACCGACCAGCGCCAGCCCGGCCGAACCGGTGAAGCCGGTGATGTAGGCGAGTCGGGCATCGCCCGGCGGCACGGATTCGCCGCGATGCGCGTCGGCGCGGGGGATCAGGAAGGCATCGAGACCGGCCGCGGTCATTTCGGCGCGCAGGGCCTTGAGGCGCGGCGCCACGTTCTTCGGGTCCGACCGCTCCTCGAAGCTCTGGAACAGGGCGGGCGGGAAGCTGGGGGCGGTGTCCTTGGGCGTCATTGCATGCCTCTTCGTGCCGGTCTGCGTTTTCGTCATGGCTGACTTTCGAAATGGGCCCTAACCGAAAGCGATTGCAACGGTTATTTGAGCGGCATCGGCACAGGGGTGCCGGTAAATGTTTGGATGAAAGATAAAATGACCGAGACCAAGAACGACTTCCACAAAGCGCTGGACGGCATTATCGACGCGCGCTCGCGTGAGTCGAAGCGCCAGGTCAGCTTCCGCATGCAGCACCAGCTGATCGGGTCCTTCGCGAAGCGTCCGTAAGCGCAACCAGTTTGCCTCCAGTCGGGTCCCATGCAGCCCGATTTAGCCTATCCCCGGACCTCCATCCGGGGATTTTGCTTTTCTGGGGTATGCATGTGGATGGCCCGGGCCGAAGGCCGGGCATTCCGGCTCAGAGCTTGTGCAGGATGAGCGTCGTCCATTCCTTGCGCTGCAGGCGCTGGAGCAGGGGCATGCCGTTTTCGGCATAGGCCGCGATCACGCCCTGGGCCTGGGTTTCGAGAATACCCGACAGAATGATCGAGGCACCCGGCTGGGCGATGCGCGACATGCCCGGCGCAAGGCCCATGAGCGGACCGGCCAGGATATTGGCGAGGATCAGGTCGTAGGGCGCCTTGGCGGTGATAACGTCGCTGTCGAGCCCTTCGGCAACCACGCCCTCGATCAGGTCGGCCACGTCGTTGTCGCGAGCATTCTCGACAGTCGTCGTCACGGCGATGGGGTCGATATCGGTGGCCAGGACCTTGAGGCCGGTCTTCTTGGCGATGGCGATGGCAAGCACGCCCGTGCCGGTGCCGATATCGATGACGTTTACCGGTTTTGCGCGTTCGAGCACGCGGTCGATGGCTTCGAGGCACCCGGTGGTGGTCTCGTGGTGGCCGGTGCCGAAGGCCTGGGCGGCGTCGATACGCAGGCCGATCAGCCCTTCGGGGACTGGCGCCGTCTCGTGGCTGCCATAGATATAGAAGCCGCCGGCAGTTACCGGCTGCAGGCCTTCGAGCGACTTGGCGACCCAGTTGATTTCCGGATCGATCGCCTCGATGGCGAAGTCGACATCGCCGCCCAGCACTTTGCGCGCCAGCGTGTTGAAGGCTTCCACGTTGGCCGGGCTTTCGACCGTGGCCTCGAATACCCATTCTCCGGTCTCGACGTCTTCATGGGCGGACGCGGTGAAAGCCAGGTCCTCCCGTTCCATGACGGCATCGACCAGTGCATAGGCCTGATCCTTGGTAAGGGCGACGGAAACCTGGTCGACGGTCATTTGAGGCTCGGTGCTGTGGGAAGCGCCGTTCATGCAGCCTCAGGGCAGGAGAGTCAATCGGAGGAGGGCGCTATCGCCGCGCCCGAGCTTAGGGCTCAGGCTCTCCGGATAAAGCTATCCAGCACCTTCTTGCGCCCGGTCTGGAAATCGATGGTCAGCTTGTTCCCTTCCAGCGCGGCGATTTCGCCGTAGCCGAACTTGTTGTGAAACACGCGGTCGCCGACCTTGTAGCCCGAGCCGGGGCCAAGATCGACCGAGCGGGCGACGAGTTCGCCTTCGATGGTCATCGGCCCGCTGCCCTTGCGCTGGGATTGCTGGGCCCGCGCGCGCTGCCAGCCCGGCGTTTCATAGACGCTCTCGAAGGGATCGACCGACTGGAAGCGATTGGCGGTGCGTCCGCCATAGCCATAGCCGCCATAGGACGAGCCGGTATCCTTGACCTCCACCGCTTCGGGCGGCAGTTCGTCGAGGAAGCGCGAGGGGATGGCCGATTGCCAAAGGCCGTGGATGCGGCGGTTCTGCGCTAGGCTGATCCGCACGCGCTTGCGGCCGCGCGTAATGCCGACATAGGCAAGCCGCCGCTCTTCCTCGAGACCCGCGCGTCCGCCCTCGTCGAGCGAGCGCTGGTGCGGGAAGAGGCCTTCCTCCCAGCCCGGCAGGAATACGGTGTTGAACTCGAGACCCTTGGCCGAGTGCAGCGTCATGATGGAGACGGCATCGTCGGATTCAAAACTGTCGCGGTCCATGACCAGCGCCACGTGTTCGAGGAAACCGCCCATGGTTTCGAACTCCTCCATGGAGCGGATGAGTTCCTTGAGGTTTTCCAGGCGCCCGGGGCTGTCGGGAGATTTGTCGTTCTGCCACATCGCCGTGTAGCCGCTTTCGTCGAGCACCTGCTCGGCGAGTTCGGCATGGGGGATGGTCCGCAGGCGCTCGGACCAATCGTCGAACTGGCCGACGAGGTCACGTAGCGTCGTGCGCTGCTTGGGCTTGAGCTCTTCCGTTTCGATCAGCATGCGCGTGGCTGAAAGCAACGGCACGTTCTGATGACGCGCGGCGTCGAAGAGAATCTTGAGCGTCGAATCGCCCAGCCCCCGCTTGGGCGTATTGATGATGCGCTCGAAGGCGAGGTCGTCTGCGGGCTGCGCCACGAGGCGGAAATAGGCCAGCGCGTCGCGGATTTCCTTGCGCTCGTAGAAGCGCGGGCCGCCGATGACGCGGTAGTTGAGGCCGAGGGTGATGAAGCGTTCTTCGAACTCGCGCATCTGGAAAGACGCGCGCACCAGGATCGCCATCGAGTTCAGCTCTTCGCCCTGGCGCTGGTATTGCTCGATTTCCTCCCCGATATGGCGGGCTTCTTCCTCGCTATCCCAGACCGAGGTGACGGCGACCGTTTCGCCCTTTTCCGCGACGTCGGTGTGCAGCGTCTTGCCCAGGCGCCCCTCGTTGTGGGCGATCAGGTGGCTCGCGGCCGAGAGGATATTGGCGGTCGAGCGGTAATTGCGCTCCAGCCGGATGACCTTGGCGCCCGGAAAATCCTTCTCGAAGCGCAGGATGTTGTCGACCTCGGCGCCGCGCCAGCCATAGATCGACTGGTCGTCGTCGCCCACCACGCAGATATTGGCTTCATTGGCCGGGCGCCCCTGGGCCAGCAGGCGCAGCCAGAGATACTGGGCCACGTTGCTGTCCTGGTACTCGTCCACCAGCATGTACTTGAAGCGGTGGTGGTATTCCTCGAGCACCTTCGGGTTCTCGCGGAAGAGCCGGATGCACTCGAGCAGCAGGTCGCCGAAATCGGCGGCGTTGAGGGTCTTCAGGCGCGCCTGGTAGTCGGCATAGAGCTTGGTGCCCTTGCCGTTGGCGTAATAGCCGCTTTCGGCTGGCGTCACGTCCTTGGGCAGCAGCCCGCGGTTCTTCCAGTCATCGAGCATGCCGGCGAACTGCCGGGCCGGCCAGCGCTTCTCGTCGATGTTCTCGGCTTCCAGAAGCTGCTTGATGAGCCGGATCTGGTCGTCGGTATCGAGGATGGTGAAGGCGGGCTTGAGGTCCACCAGCTCGGCATGGCGGCGCAGGACGCGCGCGCCGATGGAGTGGAACGTGCCCAGCCACGGCATGCCCTCGACCGATGAGCCGACGAGTTTGGCAATGCGCTCCTTCATCTCGCGCGCGGCCTTGTTGGTGAAGGTCACGGCGAGGATTTCTGCACCGCGGGCGCGACGGGTCGAGAGAATGTGCGCGATACGCGTTGTCAGCACGCGCGTCTTGCCCGTGCCGGCGCCTGCGAGAACCAGCAGCGGGCCCTCGGTCGTCAGCACGGCGTCGCGCTGTTCCTCGTTGAGGCCCTGCAGGTAATCGGGCGCGCGCCGGCCAAGCTGGCTGGTGATCGGGCCCCCTGCGGACGGAGCGAGTCTTTGGGGTTCAGCGGGCATGCGGGATTGACGAATCTCTTTTTGTTCTCATTGGGCAATATAGGAGCCGGAGGCGCGAATGTATATGCGCGCGGTGTCCGGAAGGCTTGCCAGCGGGCGCAGTGACCTTCAGGATTGCGCGATGATCGATTGGGAACTCGCCACCGCCACCGCCGTTGCTTTTGGCGTGCTGGTTTTCATCCTGCGCTGCCTGTGGGTGCTGCTGTTCGCTCGCGTCGAAGGCGAAAAAGTGGAGCTCACCGAGATTTCCGTGGTCGATCTCATTCCTTTCCAGAACCACGACAGCGATCGTTAGGCCGGAAATCAGTGGCACAGGGCCGGGACCCTCTGCCGCAGTCATGGAACTGTTACATCGCTGTCACGTGCCCGTAGCGCGCGACCCCTAAGCGGGCCTCCATAGTCACAGGAGGGCTCCCTTATGCAAACTCAACGTCTTCTGCCCGCGCTGATGGCAGCGCTGCTGCTCTCGACCGCACCCAGCATGGCGGCGCAGGTCTTCAATCGCGTTTCGAGCTTCCCGGTTGCGCTCAACAATCCGCAAGCCGAGGCCACGTCGTCCGAAATCATCACGGCGACCGAAGATGGCAACACGCTCGTCTATTCGGACAGCCCCGCCGGCGGCATCGGCTTCGTCGACATCACCGATCCCAAGGCGCCCAAGGCGCTCGGCTTCCTGGCCCTTGATGGCGAGCCGACCTCGGTGACCATCATCGGCGGCAAGGCCTATGTCGGCGTCAACACCTCCGAGAGCAAGGTGAACCCCTCGGGCAAGCTCGCGGTCGTCGATATCGCGACCCAGAAGGTCGATACCAGTGTCGATCTTGGCGGTCAGCCCGATTCCACCGCGCATAACGAGGCGGGCACGCTTGTGGCAGTCGCCATCGAGAACGAGCGCGACGAAGAGCTCAATGACGGCGCCATCCCGCAACTGCCGGCCGGCTATGTCGTCATTCTCTCGGTCAAGGACGGAGTTCTCGATCCGGCCAGCCTCAAGAAGGTCGATCTCACCGGCCTCGCCACCATCGCTCCGGAAGATCCGGAAGTCGAGTTCGTCGATTTCAACGCCAATGACGAAATCGCGGTGACGCTGCAGGAGAACAACCACATCGTCATCATCGACGGCAAGACCGGCACCGTGACCGCCAATTTCCCGGCCGGCACCGTTTCGCTCGAAAACGTCGACACCAAGAAGGATGGCGCGCTCAAGTTCACCGGCAAGATGGAAGACGTGGCCCGCGAGCCCGATGCCATCCACTGGCTGGACAACGACCGTTTCGCCATCGCCAATGAAGGCGACTGGAAGGGCGGCACGCGCGGCTGGACCATCATGAACAAGGCCGGCGAAGTGCTCTTCGAAAGTGGCCCGTCGATGGAATACATCGCCGCGCAGATGGGCCACTACCCCGATGCCCGCAACAAGAAGGGCGTCGAGCCGGAAGGCCTCGAAGTCGCCAAGTTCGGCGATGATACGCTGATCTTCGTCGCCCAGGAGCGCTCCTCGCTCGTGGCCGTCTACAAGGATACCGGCGCCGAGCCGGAATACCTGCAGACGCTGCCCTCCGGCATTGGCCCGGAAGGCTCGGTGGCGATCCCCGCGCGCAATCTCTTCGTCACCGCCAATGAAACCGACCTGCGCGCCGATGGCCTGGCCGGTTCGCATGTGATGATCTACGAGCGCGCCGAAGGCGAAGCCAACTACCCGCAGATCATCTCGGACCTCGATGAAGAAGGCCGTCCGCTCGGCTGGGCTGCCCTTGGCGCCCTGGTCGGCGATGCCGAGAAGCCCGGCATCCTCTATGCCGCCAGCGACAGCGTGCTTTCGGCGCAGCCTTCGATCTACACCATCGACGCCACGGCGAAGCCGGCCCGCATCACCAAGAAGACCGTGGTGACCCGCAATGGCGACCCGGCCCAGAAGCTCGATATCGAAGGCATTACCCTCGATGGCAAGGGTGGCTTCTGGCTGGCCTCGGAGGGCTATACGGAAAAGCTCGTCCCGCATGCGCTCTATCATGTCGACGCCGACGGCAAGATCCTCGAAGAAGTGGCCTTCCCGGCCGAGCTTCTCGCCAATGAGGTCCGCTTCGGCTCCGAAGGCATCACCGCCGTCGGCGAGGGCGACGACCTGACGCTCTGGATCGCCATCCAGCGCGAATGGAAGGATGACCCGAAGGGCCAGGTGAAGCTGCTTGCCTACAAGCCCGCTTCCAAGGAATGGGGCGCCGTGCGCTACCAGCTCGACACCCCGGCCGAGGGTGCCTGGGTCGGCCTCTCGGAAATCACCGCCCACGGCGACTACGCCTACATCATCGAGCGCGACAACCAGCTCGCAGACAAGGCACAGCTCAAGAAGTTCTTCCGCGTGAAGCTCGCCGACCTGCAGCCGGCCAAGCTCGGTGGCGAGCTGCCGGTTGTGGCCAAGGAAGAGTTCCGTGATTTCATCCCGGACCTCAAGGCCAATAACGGCTATGTCGTGGACAAGGTCGAAGGCTTCGGCATCGACGCCAATGGCATCGGCTATGTCGTGACCGACAATGACGGCGTCGCCGACTCTTCGGGCGAAACCTTCTTCTGGTCGATCGGCGAAGTGAAATAATCGCGCGACAAGCAAAAGTGCGTGAGAGGCCGGGTGGAAACGCCCGGCCTTTTGTATTTGGGGATGGGCGTCAAATTCTCGCCTTGAGCGGCGCTCATGCGGGGTGACGGAAGATGGCGACTTCCATAAACTCCCGCAAACTTGGGGTGACTCGGGCGCTGTGCTGAATCGTATCTATATCGTCGTGGGGATCCTGGCGATCCTGGCCATTGGAGCGGCATTCATTGTGCCGCGCTTTATCCAATGGGGGGATTATCGCGACCGCATGGAGGCCATGGCGACCGAGGCGCTCGGCACCCAGGTCAAGATACTGGGCGATATCAACTTCAACCTCCTGCCTGCGCCCCAGCTCGAATTTGCCGATGTCGTGGTCGGTCCGGCCGATAAGCCCGTGGTCACGGTCGGGCGGGTCAAGGCCGATTTCTCGCTCGTCGATTTCCTGCGCGACCACTACCAGGTCACCAATCTCGTGCTCGAGCGGCCCGCGCTCAACATGGCGCTCGACAGCAACGGCATCTTCGTGAGCGGGCTGAACCTCCCCGAGAAGGTCACCACCTCCAATATTTCGGTCAGCAAGGCCAATGTCGTCGGTGGCGTGCTCAATGTGTCCGACGCACGCACGCAGGACGTGATGAGCATTGGCGAGCTCGATGGCGAGCTCAAGCTGCAGGCCCTGCGCGGCCCCTTCGCCTTTGCCGGACGCGGCGCCGTCGGCCAGGAGCGCTTTGCGCTGCGGGTGACAACATCCGCGATGGACAGCGACGGCTCGACCCGTCTCACTGCTTTCGCGCAACCGGACAACAAGGCGTTCTCGCTCGCCGCAGAAGGTCTCTTCCTCACCGGGCAGGCGCCGCGCTTCAATGGCGACATCACCTATCGCCGCGCGCCGCCGCCGGCCGACCGGGCAGAAGGCGTGCGGGGCGATTTCGTGCTCACCAGCAAGGTCGAGGCCAATACCGATCAGGTGCAGCTGACCTCCTTCACTCTCGTGCCCGACGAGAACCGCACCGGCACGCGGCTCACCGGCGCTTCGGTGATCCGCCTGGGCGAAAACCGCAATTTCGATGCGGTGATCTCCGGCGGTGTCGTGGCACTGCCGCCGCGTGACGCGACCAAGGAGGAGGGCGTGCAGCCTTACGAGCTGGTGCGTCTCTTCGGGGAATTGCCACCTCCGCCGGTGCCGCCGCTGCCGGGCAAGATCACGCTCGACCTGGCCGAACTCGACCTGCGCGGTTTCAGCCTGCGCGACGTCAAGCTCAGCGCCTCTTCCGATGCCAAGGGCTGGACCGTCGACAATCTCGGCGGCCGGCTGCCTGGCGATACTCAGGTCAAGCTCAGCGGACGGCTCGATGCGGTCGAGGACCGCCCGAGCTTTGCAGGCCAATTGGCGGTCACGACCAGCCGGCTCGACGCTTTGGCTGCGCTCTGGCGCAAGCCCACGGACAACAACCCGCTCTTCAACATGCCAGCCGCCTTCGAGGCCGGTATTACCCTAGACGGCGACGACCTGCGCTTCACTGACGGCCGCTTCACGCTCGATGAGGGCGCGCACAAGCTCTCCGGCTCCGTTGGCTTCGGCCCTGAACGCCGCGTCGATGTCGTCGCCGATTTCTCCGATCTCTCTGCCGGCGACAGTGCCGCGCTGGCCGCCCTCCTGCCGGATACCGGCGCTGGCGGCGGCTTTGCCGTCACCTTCCCCGAAGGCTCGATCACTGCGAGCGCTGCCTCGGCCAAAGCCTTCGGTATCGATGGTCGCCAACTGCTAGCCAACGCCTCCTGGGGACCCGATGGGCTCGAAGTGAAGCAGTTCGCCGCCCAGGATTTCGGCGGCGCCCAGCTCGACCTCAATGGCAAACTCGCCGGCACCCTGGCTGCGCCGGTGATCGCCGCGGGCGGCACGGTCAAGGTTGCCGCTGCCAATGCACCTGTCCTAACCGCGCTTCAGGACGCGCTCGCCGTTCCCGCGTCGGTCCGCGCCACGATTGGCCGGGCGCTGCCCGCCGATCTCAAGGTTACGCTGGAGCCGCCCGCGGGCGATGGTGCGCAGGTGCTCACCGTCACCGGCACGACCGGTGCTGCCGATCTCGGCTTCTCCGCGCAATTGCGTGAAGGCATTAGCAAAGCCCTGACCGGCCCGGTTTCAATCACCGCCGAACTCGGCGCCACCGATGCTGCCGCCCTCACCGAACAGCTCGGGCTTGGCCAGACTGGTCTCTTCCCTGACGGGCAGGATGTGCGGCTGCGCGTGGTGCTCGATGGCTCGGTGACCAGCGGCTTCCAGACCAACGTTGCCGCCAGTGGTGGCGGCGACAGCGTCGAATTTGCCGGCCGTCTCGATGCCGCCGATATCGAAGCCCTGAAGGGCGAGGGCGAGGTGAAAGTCGCGCTGGCCGATGCCAGCGGACTTGCCGATCTTTTCGGTGCTGGCGGCGTGCATCTCCCCGCCATGAACGGCTCCGCCAAGGTCGCCTTCACCGGCGATCGCAACATAGCCATCACCGATATTGCCGGTACGTCCGGCGCGCAGGCCTTCAGCGGCCAGCTCAACCTCTCCCGCCAGGGCGTCCTGGGCAGCGTGACCGGCGACATCAAGCTGGCTTCCGCCGATGCGTCCGCGCTCGCCGCGATCCTCGGTGGCCCGGCCGCGCTGATCCGTGCCAGCGACAGCGTCTGGCCCGATGGTCCCATCGCGGTGGGGCAGGCGCCGCGCAATACACGCGGCGATGTTTCCGTGTCCGTGCCCAGCCTCGATGTCGGCGGCAAGGCGCCGCTGACCGATGCGCGCTTCAGCATCTCGTGGGACGAGAGCAATGTGCGCCTGCGCGATTTCACGGCGAACCTTGCCGGCGGCACCGTCGGCCTCGAACTCGGCGTCTGCTGCAGCGGCGCCATCGCCGAAAAACAGGTGACTGGCCGCGTGAATCTTCAGAACGTGGCGCTCGACGCGCTCCTGCCCGAGGCCTCCGCCGCCGCACTCGCCGGTACGATCACGGCCGGTGCCCAGTTCAACGGCACCGGTGACAGCATCCAGACCGTGCTCGGCTCTTTGGCAGGCGAGGGGAGCTATACGCTTGACGGTCTCTCCATCGCACGGCTCGATCCCAAGGTGTTCGAGACGGTGGCCGGCCTCGACAACATCCTCGAACTTGAGCCCGATGCGCTCAGTTCCATCGTCGCCCTGGCGCTGGATCGCGGTCCCTTCACTGCGCCCAAGCTCGCGGGCGCCTTCACCATTGCCGGTGGCACGCTGCGCTCGCAGAACCTTTCGGCGGAGAGCGGCAAGGCACAATTGTTCGGCGGCACGTCGGTGCGCCTCGCCGACCTTGGTCTCGACGGCTCTTTCGCCCTGACGCCTACCGAGATGATCGACGATGCGGGGCTTATTTCTCCCACCACCTCGCAGGTCAGGGCAGTGCTCTCGGGCTCGCTCATGAACCCCGAGCGCACGCTCGACCTGGGCACCATGGTCGATGCCATCAAGGTTCGTGCCTACGAGCTGGAAGTCGATCGCCTCGAACAGCTCCGCGCCGAGGATGAAGCCCGCCAGAAGGCCGCTGCCGAGGAGCGGGCCCGAATGATCGCCGAGCAAAAACGCCTGGCCGACGAAGCCGCGGCCAAGAAAGCCGCCGAAGAAGAAGCTGCCCGCAAGGCCGCAGAGGACGCCGCGCGGACGGCAGCGCCGCCACAGACCCCGGCGCCCAGCACCGATATCAACGGTGGCGGGCTGTATCCGCCCTTCGATCTGCAATTGCCGCCGTATCAGGGGCAGCAGTAAGGGTTTAGCCTGGGATCGCGCCCAGACTCCCCTTCTCCCCTTGAGGGAGAAGGTGGCGGCGGAGCCGTCGGATGAGGGGTCAGCGATATCGGCCAGAACGCCCTCGCCCGCCTTTGTCCTCTCAAGGGAGAAGGGACTGCGTATCAGGGTTGATAGTCATCGGCCACTGCCGCACCCCACCCACGGAACTTCCCCGGCCGCAGAGCCGGGGCCCACGGATATCTCCACTCGGGTAGGGCGGTGCAACGGGCCCCGGGTCTTCGCCCGGGGAAGTACGGTGGTGGGGATGGAGTTGTGTGCAGCCAGCCGCCGCAGCAAGGGTGCGGTTAGGTATCCTGCATGGCGCCTGGCCACGCAGAGCACCCGCTCACGAACCCCCAGCCTGATACCACCGCAACACCGCCACCCGCACGGCGGACGACAGGTTCGGTTCATCGCGCCCCTCATCAATATCCCGTATCACCGCCGCCAGCGGTAATTCCCGGGCAGCGGCTATCGCCTCGAGTCCTGCCCAGAATTCGGGTTCGAGCGCGAGGCTCGTGCGGTGGCCGGCGATGGTGAGGGAGCGCTTCTGCAAAGCGCGCGGTCAGGGTTTCTTGCGAAAGGCGTCGAGGCTGACGACCTTTTCGGCCGAGCCTTCCGCCGCGACCACGGGGGCCGGGACGGGTGCAATCTCGTCACCCTCTGCTTCGATTTCTTCCACCGTCTCGGTCGCCAGCTCGGGTTCGAACTGCAGGCCGAACTGCACGGACGGATCGAAGAAGCCCTTTACCGCCGAGAAGGGGATCACCAGCGTTTCAGGCTGGCCGTCGAAGGAGAGGCCGACCTCGAAACCGGTTTCGGTGACCTTGAGGTCCCAGAACTGGTTCTGGAGGACGATGGTCATTTCCTTTTCGTACTGCGCGAGCAAACGTTCGGACAAACGCACGCCCGGCGCGCGGGTGACGAAGGAGATGAAGAAGTGATGTTCACCGGGCAGGCCCGTCCGCGCGACTTCGGACAGTACCTTGCGGACGACGCCGCGCAGCGCTTCCTGAGCCAGAATGTCGTAGCGGATGAGATCTTCGGCCATCGGCGCGCCTTGTCGTACTAGGAGAGATTCGGAGCACCCATACAGCCCAAACAGGGTGCACAATTCAAGCGCAAACAGCGAGAGGAAGTGCAGGCTTCTGTTGCCAGGTGCCTGCGGACCCCGCCTGTCGCCCGGCTAGGAGCGGAGGACTTGAATTCCCAGTGCTAGCACCGCATTACGCGGCGAGAGCGACCGGAGCCTTATGGTTGTCATTAGCAACTATAAGTTTTGGACCGATAACGGTGGTACCTCACCGAGCAAAAGCAACCCTTTACGCCCTCGTCGATCCTGTTTCGCCCCCATGCAACCCGCCGGAGCGGGAGGAATTGGTGGAGGCGCCGGGTACTGCCCCCGGGTCCGATGGGTTTATTACGATAACCGTTTATCGCCATAGCCGTTGCCGGCACGTTCTATATAGGGGCGGCGGCGGCGCGATGCAAATGAATGGCGGCGCACAATTGGGGATTGTGACCAGCCTAGTTGGTGTCGCTCTTGATGTTCCCGCATTCGAGCTCGGAAAGCGCCTTTTCGTAGCGCGCTTTCATGGCCGGATGCGGCGGGGCGAGGCGCACGACGGCGAAAACGTCGTTTTGCGGGGATTCCACGATCAGCAATCCCTCGGCGATATCGAGCTGCTGTTGCGCCAAGAGCCGTGTCTGCGCGGGATTGAAGATACCCAGGTCGAGGTTCTGTCCGATGCCGTCGCGATTGGTGGTCGAATAGATGACGGTACCGGCGCGATTGTAGACCGCGATCGACCAGAAGGCGTCGGGCAGGGTGCCTGAAACCACGCCGGGGCCCGAGGAAAGGTCGACCTGGCACACGGCATAGGCCATGTCCGGATCGAGTCGTAGCGGGTTGGGCTCGCCCAGTGCCGGTGCCGGCAGCACGACGGCTTTTTCCACCGCGCCAAGCGCCGTGATGCGCGTCCAGACGTCTTGCGTGGCGAAGATCGGCAGGGCCAGGATCACGACGATATGGATGATCCCGCCCAGCACTGCGCCGGCCAGGAGCCAGAGAAGAGTGCGGATCATGCGCACGCCTCCCGGTCGATGATGGGCAGCGTGTCCGCGCCCGAGCCGACGCCGCCGAAGGCGGAGGTGTCGTAGAGCGTCAGCGCCAGCGAGAACGGGCCGTTGCCCGTGATTTCCAGCCAGTTGAGCGGCGAGAGCGCCTTGCCTACGAAGATCGTTGCCGTGCCGTCTTCGTTGCGGGCGAGACGCGTGCTGTGCATGGTTGCCGCTGCCTCGTCGCGCGCGATGTTGGTGCCATCGGGCGCTTCGGCCACCAGCGTCCAGAAGCTCGCGACCGGGGTCGTCCCGTGCACGCGATAGGTGCAGGAGCGATCGAGCGGGCGGCCCGTGCTGTCGTTGGTCGCGACGAATTCCAGCCCCTCGCTCTGGCCGAGCTGCAGCGTGCCGGCGCGGGCGATATGGGCACGGGTATAGGGGTCGGGCGAGGGCGAGCCGGCGGCGGGCCAGGCGGCCCACGGCCCGATGCGATAGGCGCCGAAGAGGCGGCCATCGGAGAGCGCGAACCAGCTCAGGCCGAAGCCGACGGTGAGCGCGACCGCAAACATCAGGATCAGATGGGACAGGAAGCGCACGCGTCAGTTACCCGGCGTCGATTGCGACACGACAAGCGTAGCCCCACCGCTGGCGCCCTGGAGCGTGCGCAGCGTTTCCCCGAGCAGGTCCGCCACTTCGAGCAACTTGTTGGCAGCGGCCGGTTTGAGGCCGGGCGGGCGCTCTTCGACCGGGGCGACGGGCGCCGTGGGTTCGGCTTGCGCCACGATGGGCTTTTCCGGCGTGAAATCGACGCCGAACACCGGCTTGATCTCCACATTGGTGTGGGCATAGGCCATGAACTTCTGCCAGGTCATGGCCGGCAAAGTGCCGCCGGTGAGGTTGTTGGTAGGCCGATAATCGTCGTTGCCGAACCAGACGGCAGCGACGTAATTGCCGGTAAAGCCGCAGAACCAGGCGTCGCGGTAGGAGCTCGTCGTGCCCGACTTGCCTACGGCCGGCACACCCGGAATATCGGCGCGGCGTCCGGTGCCCGAGGTGACCACGGCGCGCATCATCTGGTTCATGTAGGCCACGGTCTGCTCGGAGAGAATGCGCTCGCGGTGGGCTTCCGGGTCCGCTTCATAGACCAGGTCGCCGCGCAACGTGTTGACGCGGGTGATGCCATAGGCCGGGGTCTTGTAACCGTCATCGGCGAAGACCGAATAGGCCGAAGTCATGTCGAGCACGCTCACCGAGGCCACGCCCAGCGCCAGCGAACGGGTCACCTCGAAATCGTTGGTGATGCCCATACGGTGCGCCATGTCGGCGATCGGCTGGCGGCCGGTCTTGATCGAGAGCGTCACCGGCACCGTGTTGATCGACTGCGCGAAGGCCGAGATCAGCGAGATCTTGCCCTTGTAGTTGCGGCCGTAGTTCTGCGGGCACCAATTGCCGATGCAGACGGGATGGTCGTCGATCGTCGAGGTCGGCGTGAGTCCCAGATCCTCAAAGGCGGTGGAATAGACGAAGGGCTTGAAGGCCGAGCCCGGCTGGCGGTTCGAGACGATGGCGCGGTTGAACTGGCTCTTGCCGTAGTCGAGCCCGCCGACCATGGCTCGGATCGAGCCACTGGGCTCGGTCACTACCATGGCCGCTTCGGTAACCTTGTAGGCGGCGCCCTGCTCGCGGATGACCGAGGTCACGGCGTCTTCAGCATAGGATTGCAGCACCGGGTCGATAGTAGTGCGGACGATGAAATTGTTGTCCGAACGGCCGGAGACGATGGTCTTTACCTGTTCGAAGGCCCAATCGAGGAAGTAGTTGGGCGAGTTGACCTCGGCGATCCGGTCGACGGGCGTCGCCGGGTTGCGGCGGGCGGCCGTTACCTGACCCTCGGTGAGGTAGCCGGCATCGACCAGGTTGGAGAGCACCTGGTTGGCGCGGCCGCGCGCGGCCGCGAGGTCGACATGCGGAGCGAACTTGGTCGGCGCCTTGTAGAGGCCGGCGAGCATAGCGGCTTCGGCCAGGTTGATGTCGGTCACCGGCTTGCCGAAATAATATTCGGCAGCTGCCGTCACGCCGAAATTGCCGCCGCCCATATAAGCGCGGTCGAGGTAGAGCTTTAGGATCTGGTCCTTGGTGTAGTGCGCCTCCAGCCACAGGGCGAGGAACGCTTCCTTGATCTTGCGCTCGAGCGTGCGCTCGTTGGACAGAAACAGGTTCTTGGCGAGCTGCTGGGTGATCGAGGAACCGCCCTGGAGCGAAGCGTCGCCCTGGGCGTTCGAGAAGAGCGCGCGGGCGGTGCCCATCACGTCGATGCCGAAATGGTCGTAGAAGCGCCGGTCTTCGGTGGCCAGCGTCGCCTTGATGAGGAAATCGGGCAGCTTGTCGAGCGCCACCGAATCGTCGCTGCGGATGCCGCGTCGGCCGACCTCGTTGCCGTAGCGATCGAGGAAGACCACGGAGATATCCTCGGCCTTGTTGAACTGGCCGGAGGCGGTGGCATCGAAAGCGGGGAGGGCGAGGGCGGTCATCAGCACGAGGCCGATGCTGCCCATGGTCAGGGCGTCCGAGAACAATTCCACGAAAAGGCGCTTGAAGCCGGAAACGCGGAAGATGGACATGAAGTCGCGAAAGCGCGTATAGCCGCGGCCGAGCGACTGCCACGTCTCATAGAGAGTGGAATCCAGCCAGGCATCGGCGGCCAGCATCCGGCCCTTCTTGGGGCGCTTTTCTTTATGATAGAACGGATCCTGCATCCGAAGTATCCCTCTACGCGCCCGTGCCTTGGATTCTCCCGGTTTCGGCCACATTGGCAAGGCGCTCGCTGGATTATGATCGGCGGCTCGCGAGCGCAAGTGCAAAGCCGCCATACCCTAGAGAATTGACGTTAACGACATGCCCTTCTGGGAAGAAAAATCGCTATCCGAGATGAACGAGGCCGAGTGGGAAGCACTCTGTGACGGCTGTGGCCGCTGCTGCCTCGTCAAGCTCGAGGACGAGGATAGCGGGCAAATCATCACCTCCGATGTCCGCTGCAAGCTTCTCGATGGCGATAGCTGCACCTGCACCGACTATCCCAACCGGCAGCAGCAGGTGCCCGACTGCATCAAGCTCACGCCCGAAAACGTGCTGGAAATCCCCTGGATTCCGCGCACCTGCGCCTATCGACGCCTCGCCGAAGGCAAGGGCCTCGCCTGGTGGCATCCGCTGATTGCGGGCGACATGCAGGCCATCGAGGATGTCGGGGTTTCCGTGCGCGGGCGTACCGTCAGCGAGCTCGACGTGCAGCCGGGCGAGTGGGAAGACCACGCCGTAGACTGGCCAGAATACGAGCCGCCCGAGGAAATCTGAGCAGGCAAGGCTGCCTTTTGAGACGGAGTGCCAATAGCGGGGACGTCTGACCCATCACGAGGGCAGGGCACTGCCGCTATTGTCGGGACTTCCACGGCAGGAGTTCCCGATGAGCGCGACTTTCTGGAATTACTTCTGGTACATCGCTTCGACCTTCCTGGTCTTCGCCTATTTCATCCTCGTGATCTTCGTCTTCGCGGACATGCTGCGCGACCGGACCATGAGCGGCTGGGCCAAGGCGGGCTGGACGATCTTCCTCATCATCCTGCCGTTCCCGATCGCCCTGGTTTATCTCATCGTGCGCGGCGACAGCATGCAGCAGCGCGAGGTCGAGCGCCAGCGCGCCTTGGCCGAGCGCGCCGACGAATACATTGTCAATGCCATCGGCAAGACCCCCGCCGACCGCATCGCCGCGGCCAAGAAGCTCTTTGACGATGGCGCGATCAACGAGGCGGAATACGCGCGGCTCAAGACGAAGGTGCTGGCTGGCGGGTAAGGCGGCGCTCGCCGTGGTGTAGCGTCCCCCATCCTATGCCATCTTCCACTCCGTCCTCGTCCGCTTTTCTGCCTGCTACTTTCCTCTCCACCTCCCTCACCCCACCACCGTACTTCCCCGGCCGAAGAGCCGGGGCCCACGGATGCCTCCACTCGGGCGGAAGGGTGCAATAGGCCCCGGATCAAGTCCGGGGAAGTAAGGTGATGCGGGCACGTGCTGAGCTTGAAAAGGCTCGAATCACGATCCATCGCGTGCTCCTCCCAATTCCATCCTAGGCCCGCCCCCCGCTGCGCAAATCCTGCACGCGCCGCCGTCGCAATGCTCCCGCAATACTCCTCCGGCATCACCTCGCGGACCCAGCGGAATCCCCCACCAAAACGCCTATCCTCACCCCATTTCCCCTCGCTCTTGACTCTCTGTCTTAGTGTGTTACTAATGTACTACACTATGCAGGCAATACACATGAACCAGTGGAACGAGACCCAACCCATTTTCATCCAGATCCGGCAACGGATCAGCCAGATGATCTTGCGGCAGGATGTGAAGGAAGGTGAGGCGCTGCCTTCGGTGCGCCAGATCTCCGCCGATCTTTCGGTCAATCCGCTGACCGTGACCAAGGCGTACCAATCCCTCGTCGATACCGGGATTGTTGAAACGAGAAGAGGACTAGGCATGTTCGTGCAAGAGGGCGCGCGACCGAGGCTTTTGGCTCAGGAGCGCGAGAAGTTCCTCACCGAGGAATGGCCGCGGATCAAGGCGCAGATCAAGGCGCTGGAACTCAACATCGATGACCTGCTCAAGCAGGATGAAACCAAGGCAGGAGCACAGTCATGAGCAACGCTGTGAGCACTATTTCAGAGACGATTGCCTCCGAGCCGATCGTGCATGCGCGGGGTCTGCGCAAGCATTTCGGCAAGACGGAGGTTCTGCACGGTCTCGATTTCGATATTCCACCCGGGCGCATCTATGGCCTGATCGGCCATAACGGCGCCGGCAAGACCACCACGCTCAACGCCCTGCTCGGACTCACCACCGCCGAGGGCACCATCCGGGTGCTGGGCAAGGACCCGTTCGCGCACCGCGCCGAATTGATGGAAAACGTCGCCTTCATTTCTGACGTCGCCAGCCTGCCGCGTTTCCTGCGCGTCCGCGAGCTCTTTGCGCTCCTCACCAATATCCATCCGAACTTCGACCAGCAGAAGGCCCGCTCCTTCCTCGAAGGCACGGATGTGAAGATGGAAGCCAAGATCAAGCACCTCTCCAAGGGCATGATCGCACAGCTCCATCTCGCCGTCGTTATGGCGATCGATGCGAAGCTCCTCGTGCTCGACGAGCCCACGCTTGGCCTCGATATCACCTATCGCAAGCGCTTCTACCGGCGGCTGCTCGAAGACTACATGACCGAGGAGCGTACGCTGCTCATCACCACCCACCAGGTCGATGAGATCGAGTTCATGCTCTCGGACATCATGTTCATCCGCGATGGCGAGCTGGTACTGCACATGCAGATGGAAACGGTGAGCGGCAAATATGCCCAGCTCATCACCGGCCCCGACCATGCCGCCGACGCGCGCGCACTCAAGCCCATCTATGAGGAAACCCGGTTCGGGCAGACGGCGATGGTCTTCGAGAATGTCGACCGCGAGCGCCTCGAAGCCTTCGGCCAGGTGTCCACGCCCACGCTCAGCGATCTCTTCGTTGCCCTGATGCAGCGCACGCCCAGCAATTCCGGAGCTGCCCAATGAAGTCGTTCATTGCCCTGATCAAGCGCGAATATCTCGAGCATCGGGGCGCGTTCCTCTATGGGCCGCTGATCCTGATTGGCCTGATGGTCGTCGGTACGGTGCTGCCGTTCCTCGCCGGCCGGATACGCGCCGACTATTTCGGGGAAGAGATCGGGGGCACGCTCAAGTTCTACGAACTCGCCTTCATGGCGTCGATCGCGGGTTGGACGTTCTACCTGCTGATCACGCTCTTCTTCTACTATGCCGACGCGTTTTCGGCCGACAAACGCAATAACGCGATGCTCTTCTGGAAGTCGATGCCGGTCAGCGACCTCAAGGTGCTCAGCTCCAAGATGGTCGCCGGTCTCACCGTCTTTCCGGCGCTGATCTTCCTCGCCATGCTGTTCTCGGGGGCCTGGGCCTATGTCATGGCCCTCATGGTCCACTGGCAATTCCCGCTCTTTGCGGCGCCCGATTTCATCGCCGCCGTCAATAGCTTCTGGCGCATCGGGCTGGTCGGGATGATCTTTCTGGCGCTGGTGCTGCTCTGGATCGCGCCGTTCTTCGCTTGGGCCGGTGCGCTCTCGACTGCCGTCGGTCGCTGGGCGTTGCCGATGGCCGCGCTCATCCCCGGCATCCTCATCCTCCTCGAGAACGTCTTTCTCAAGGGGCAGGACGGCGGCTTCATCCTCAACTACCTGCGTTACCGCGCCGATTTCACCTGGGCACGCAATGCCGTGCAGAACCAGATCATCAGCCTGGCTCCGGTCGATATCGTGCGGTTCGTGAGTGACCTGCTGGCCCATATCGATTGGGTGCAGATGGTGGCCGGTTGGGCCTTCGTCGTGATCGTCATCGTCACGGCCAGCGAATATCGCCGCCGCAAGCTCGACTGATCGTTCCGGTGCTGCGCTGGCCTCAGGGCCAGCGTACGCCCGTCATCTCCTCCGAAACCGTCCAGAGCCGCCGTGCGATTGCCGGGTCCTTGGCCCGATCCACTGGTTGCACCAGCGTGGGATAGCCCTTCATCTCGTTGCGACCGTCCGGTCCGTAGAACTGGCCACCTTCGACGCCCGGCGCCGTCGCGGCATAAAGCTGGGGCAGGGCGCCCATTTCGGGCGGCTGCGCCATGAAGGCGTTGCCGAATTTCAGCAGCCACGACATGAACCCGGTAGGCCCCGTCGATTGCAGGTTGGTCGAGGCATAGCCGGGATGCGCCAGCACGCTCCTGATCGGCAGCTTTTCCGCCCGCAGCAGCCGGTCGAGCTCCAGCGCGAAATAGACGTTGGCGATCTTGGACTGGGAATAGGCGCCCGAGCGCGAATAGGTTTTGACCGCGCCCAGGTCGTCGAAATGGATATGGCCGCTTTTGTGCAGCCCTGAACTCATCGTCACGACCCGCGCGTCCGCACTGCCGGCAAAGGCCGGCAGCAGTTGCAACGTCAGCGCGAAATGGGCCAGGTGGTTGGTGCCGAACTGCAGCTCGAACCCCTGCTTGGTCACCCGGCGCGGCGGCATCATGATGCCGGCATTGTTCATGAGCACATCCAGCCGCCGTCCGCTCGCGACGAACCCGCTGGCGAAGGTCGCGATCGAATCGAGGTCGGCCAGGTCCGCCAGCGCCAACTCGACCTTGGCGTTCGGCACCGCCGTGAGGATCGCCTGTCGCGCGCTCTCGCCCTTGGCGGGGTCCCGCACGACCATCACCACATCGGCGCCATGTCGCGCCAGTTCGAGCGCCGAAACGTAGCCCAGCCCGCTATTGGCGCCGGTGATGACGATGGTGCGCCCGGTCTGATCGGGAATATCGGCGGCGGTCCAATGGGCCATTGTTCATTCCTGTCGCGTTCGGTGCTATCTAAACAATGTTAAGTCCTTTATCTTAACGCTGTAAAGATGCTTGATGATCCTAAAATGAAACCGGCTCCCAAGGCGCCCCGCGAAAACTACCATCACGGCGATCTGCGTGGCGCGCTGATCCGTGCCGCCGACGCCATCCTCGCCGAGAGCGGGGTGGAGGGTTTCACCCTGCGCGCCGCGGCCCGTCGCGCCGGCGTCTCCCCGGCCGCTCCCGCCTACCACTTCTCCAGCGTCCGCGGCCTTCTCACCGAAGTCGCCATTCTCGGCTACGAAGAATTGCAGCGTCACATCGAGATCGACGGCTTTGCGGGCGACGATACTGCGCTGCTGCGCCGCCAGGCTGCCGGTTATGTCCGCTTCGCGCTGACCTATCCCGGCCGCTTCCGCGTGATGTTCCGCCCGGATCTGCATCTCGTCGAGGACGAGCGGCTGCATCAGGCGGCGTATGCCGCCATGGGCCAGCTTGCCGCCACCGTCTGCCGCCGTGCGCAATTGCCGCTGTCGCCCCGACCCGAACCGCGCGCCGTCGCCGCGGTTCTTGCCGCCTGGTCGCAAGCGCACGGCATTGCCCAGCTTTTGCTCGATGGCAAGCTCAATGGTTTTGCCGGCGCCACCACGCCGCAGGAGGCGGCCGATAGGCTGCTCGATGACGTTCTGGCCGAGGCCTGGCCGGAGCGCGGCCATAAATAGGGTTCCCTTGCCGGGCGACACCCGTTAAGAAGCCGCTCCTTCATTCCCCGACTAGCTTTGCGGTAGCGCCATGACCCTCACTTGCGGCCTCGATTTCGGCACGTCCAATTCCACCATGGGTGTTGCCGCCAATGGCGTACCTCAATTGCTGGCGCTCGAGGATGGTCGTCAGACGATTCCCAGCGCCATCTTCTTCTCGTTCGAAGATGACGTGACCTATTTCGGGCGCAAGGCGCTCTCCGAATATGTCACCGGCGCCGATGGGCGCATCATGCGCGCGCTCAAGAGCGTGCTCGGCACCAGCCTCATCAACGATCGCACGCGCATCAAGAAGCACCAGGTTGCCTTCACCGATATCCTTGGGCTCTTCATTGCCGAGCTCAAGCAGCGCGCGGAAACCGCTCTCGACGGCCAGATCGAACAGGTCGTCGTCGGCCGTCCGGTTCGCTTTGTCGATGACGACGACAAGGCCGATGCCGAAGCGCAGGACCAGCTCGAAGCCGCCGTGCGCAAGCAGGGCTATCGGCATGTCGAGTTCCAGTTCGAGCCCATCGCTGCCGCCCTCGACTACGAGCGCTCGGTGACCCGCGAGGAGCTGGCGCTGGTCGTCGACCTCGGCGGCGGCACGTCCGATTTCACCGTTATCCGCGTCTCTCCCGAGCGCGCCAGGGCGACCGCGCGTGCGCAGGACATCCTGGCCACGGCCGGCGTCCATATCGGCGGTACCGATTTCGACCGCCTGCTTTCCATGGGCAAGATCATGCCCATGCTCGGCTACCAGACCGAGACCGCCGACCACAAACGCGTTCTGCCCTCGGCGCCATATTACGACCTCGCCACTTGGCACCGCATCAACCGGCTCTATAATCCCAAGACGCTGGCCGAACTGCGCAGCACCCGCAACGAAGCCGAGCATCCCGAACTCGTCGAGCGCATGATCGACATTGTCGAGAACCGCCTTGGTCACCGCCTCGGCGCCAGCGTCGAAGAAGCCAAGATCGGGCTCTCGGATGCCGAGCAGGTGCGTTTCACCTTTGCCGCCCATGAGCATGACCTCGAAACCGAGATCACCCGCGCCGATTTCGATGCCGTCCTCGAAAACTCCGTCGCCCGCATCAAGGCCACCATCGACGCCACCCTGCAGCTCGCCGGTATCGAAGCTCCCGCCATCGAAACCCTGATCCTCACCGGCGGCTCCACCCTCGTCCCCGCCATCGTTGCGGCCCTCGCCGCGATGTTCCCGACTGCGCAGACGGTGCGCACGGACGTATTGGGGAGCGTGGGCCTGGGCCTGGCGCTGGATGCCTCGCGGCGGTTCCAGGGTTAGTCTGCGACCTGGGGCCTCCCCGATCACTCTTCCCCGGCGAAAGCCGGGGCCCATGGAATTATTCCGAGGCTCCGAACCCCAGCCTTAGCCGGAGGAGGCGTGGGAGTTGGGCGAGCAAGCCAGAGGGGCGATCATAGAAGGGCCGGCCAGGACCTCCCTCAACACTCCAACCTCACCCCCGCATATCCACCACCCGCGATCCGCGTACAAAGTCCGCTCCACTCGCAAGCCGAGCACGCCTCCCGGCTTGTTCCTCTCGCAAACGCCTCCCGCATCCGTTCCACCAGCGCGGCGGATAGCTCGATCGTTTCCCCGACAACCAGTCGTCGTCCAACGATCTCGCTCACCGCAAGCGCGGCCAGCCGATCCCGCTCGACCACGCTCTCCTGGTGGCAATGCGGCTCCGTGCCTTCGAGCAGCGGCGCGCAGACATCATCCGGCCCAGCGACGAGTTCTATCTCTTCTCTCGCCGAGAGCCGGGCGACGATACGGTCGTAGTTGGCGGTGAAGGCCCGGGAATAGCCTTCACCGACATAGGTCAGCATGCACAGCAGGTGATGTGCGCGCAGCCGAACCGTCACGAGCGCGGCGCCCGGATGGTGTCGACGCCCTTGAGGAGCGCCGCATGCAGGCCCGACTTGAGGATGGCGCCCAGGATGAACGGCGTCACACCGGCAGCCAGCGCCGCCTCGGCGCCGATGATCGTCGCCAGATAGGCCCAGCCGGCCACCAGCGCGAGCGCGTTGCCCAGCAGCGCGGCCGCAAAGCTGCGCACGAAATTCGCGCCGCTCCAGCCGCGCTCGGCCAGCCAGCCGACCATGGCCACCATCACCGGGAACGACCAGAGGTACCCAGCCGTCGGTCCAACGAAATGCACGGCGCCACCAGAGCCACCCGAAAGCACCGGCAACCCGATCATGGCCTCGCCCAACCAGGCAATCACCGTCAGCGCCCCCAGCCGCCAACCATACAGCGCCCCGACCAGCGTCAGTGCCAGCGTCTGGATCGTCATCGGCACCGGCCCGATCGGCACCTCGATCTGCGACGCCAGCGCCAGGAACAGCGACCCGGCCACAACGGCCGCGGCCTTGACCGCAAGCGGCCGATTCCCAAGCGAAAGAAGGTCCGCATTGCGGGCAGGGGAGGAATTGATGCTCGGCATTCGAGGCTCCTGGATGAATTATAGATAATTTGGTTATGCGATGTGGATAGGAGTCCAGATAATCTATTATTTGGCAAGGGCGGATGTGAGGTTGTGGAAAATTCGGGACGGAGGTGTTGAGGGAGAGGGCGGCACGATCAGAATTGGAGCTGCCGGCTCTGGAGGTTAGAGCCGAAGCCATTCCGGAGGTAACAGCGACCGACATTTGCGAGAGGCGGCCACGCTGACAAACAGCCCCCCAACCAGACATTCAGGTTATGCAAACCCGCGCCCGCGCCGGCACGTCTCCCTCCCCCTTGCGGGGAGGGGACAGGGGTGGGGGTAGCCAGGGGCGCTGTGCTCTCCGTTCGCACTATCACCGCTTCCCAGGCTCCATCGCCTCCCCCCTTGTGGGGAAGGATCGAGGGTGGGGGGGTGAGCCCAAGCTCCGTGTTCGAGACACCCCCGGCCGAAGAGCCGGGGCCCACGGATCCCTCCACTCGAGTGGAGCGGTGCAATAGGCCCCGGATCAAGTCCGGGGAAGTTCCGTGGTCGGGGTGAGAGCGAGGGTATCCGGAGAGCCAGGAACGGGTCATGCCAAAAAACTTATCCCCGCCCCAACACCCTCCCGCATACTCCTCCCATCCCTCCGCCAACGGCGAGGCACAGTACGCAGTGCCGCGGCGGCTGGCGGCAGGACTGGAGACGTGCACAGTGCACACGCGTCTCTCGCCCTGCCGCCAGGTTCTGGGAGTTGGGGGAAGTCCGGGGGCGCCTGGGCTTACGGCCTAAGTGTGACGTGACCGGCCCGGAGTGCGCTCGCGGGCAACTTGCGTGAACGGGCTTGTAGAAACCTCAAACGCTCAAGGGGCGAGGCCATGCCTCGCAATACATCGCTAGCACCATGGACTTGAGGCAAACCTCGCCCCGAGCCGCCAACGAACCACCAGCAAACCCGACCGGAGCAATCCGAGCCGGCACCTTGGCGCGTCTACTCGATCCCTCGTCCCGCCACGACATAATCGGCCCGCGCCCGCGGGTTGGTGGCGAGGTAGAGATCAGCGCTGGGCAAATAGAGTTCGCGCCAGTTGATCACGTCGGAATTGCCGTCGCGCAGCGTCCGCGCCGCCAATGCGCTGGCGCGGTCGCTCTCCACGAACAGGCGCAGGTCGTAGTGCGGCGCCAGCACCGGGTCGAGCGTCGAGCAGCCTTCCACGATCACCGGGCCGCGCCGCACCAGCGTGCGCATCTGCCGGCTGAGGCGTCCGGTTTTCCAGTCGAAGGGCTGGTAGGTGCATTGGCCGTCGCGCTGGAGGTCGGTCACCGCCTGGCGGAAGGCGTCGATGCGGAAATAGGGGAAGGGGTAGGCCGGCCCCATATGCCTGCTGCGCAGGCGCCGGGGCAGCACGAAATCGTCGAAATGCAGGATGTCGAAATCGAAGGCATCGGCGAGGCGCATGGCGAGTGTCGTCTTGCCCGAAACCGGCATGCCGTCGATGGCAATCAGTTGCGCGCGTTCGAAGCGGTCGCGCAGGACGGGGGCGACTTCATCGAAGCGCAGCAAGGCAGGTCCTCCTGCTTCGATGATCAGGCCTTTCGGTCGTGAAGGCAATTGCCCATCGCGTTAGGGGCCGTACTCAATAAGTCCCGGCGCCCCCAGAGCGCCTAATCTTCTCATCCGACAGATTCCAACGGAAGCGCCGTCCGTCTGCTGCGCCACAGCCACTAAACTTCCCCGGCCGCAGAGCCGGGGCCCACGGATATCTCCACTCGAGTGGAGGGTGGCAATGGGCCCCGGATCAAGTCCGGGAAAGTCCGGTGGGTGGGGCGGCCATCGCAACTTCATCTACCGGTGCAATTGAGTATGGACCCTAGCCCTGGATCGAAAACGCCTCGCGCGTGGCGCCTGAAGCCAGCCGCACCGGGCGCTGGCCGATCCACTGCACGTGCCGCGCGAGAATCGAGACCGCATTGTCGATCTGCCCGGCGCGCAGCGCCGCCAGGATCGCGCGGTGATCATGGTCGGTGCGCGTTTCCCAGTCCGAGCGCCAGGTGGCGAAGAGGAAGCGGGCGCTCATGGCGTGCAGATCATCGATGGCCGCGAGCAGCCGCGGCATGTTGCAGGGCGTGACGATGGTGCGGTGGAATGTGCGGTTGGCCTCCTCCCAGGAGCGGACGTCCCGGGAGCGGTCGCCGGCAAGCGTCGCCTGTTCGGCTGCATCGAGGATGGCCGGGGTGAGGCGCGGGGCAGCATGGCGCAGGGCCAGGCTCTCCAGCGCGGCACGCATCTCCGCCACCTCCCGCACGCTCGACAGATCGAAGGAAGCGACCCGTACGCCGCGCCGTGGCTCGCTGATCGCCAGCCCCTGTGCCTCGAGCCGCCGGAAAGCCTCGCGAACCGGAACGTGGCTCGCGCCGAATTCCTGGGCGATGTGATCCTGGCGCAGCCGGGCACCGGGCTCGATGTCGCCGGCCACGATGCGTTCGGCAAGGGCCCGGGTGATCTGCCCGGCTATCGTGTTGTCGCGTTCACCACTCATGAATTGTAGATAATCGGGGCCGCGATGCCTGTCGAGGACTGGCGGCTCAGCGTCCACCGCTCCATTTCATGCGCATGTAGACCCCACCGGCTTCCAGCTCGTCGAGCATCTGGTTGAGCCGCTTGAGCTGCGTCTCCTCGCGGGCCGCCTTGTTGATCCACATGAGGTAGTCGTTGCGCTGGTAGGCCGGCCGCTCGGCATAACGTTCGACCAGCCCTCGCTCCTCCAGTGCCAGCCGCACGAAATCGGGCATGGGCTGGAGCGGGCGCACGAGCCGGTCGGTGGCGGGCGAGGTGGTCTCAATGGACATGATCGTCTCCTTTGGCTTTGGCGCGGTGGCGAGCGACCTTGCTGAGGTTGCCGCAGCGGGCCATCGAGCACCACTGGCGGCGGCCAGGGCGCGAGTTATCCACGAACATCAGGGAGCAGGTAGGATTGGCGCATTCGCGGAAGCGCTCCACCCGGTCCGTGCCGAAAAGGTGGATCGCCTCGCGCGCCACGGTCGAAAGGACCTGCGCGAAGGCGGCGTCCCGGTTCCATTCGTGCCGTCCGCCATGCCAGTGCGGTACGAGGTCGGGGAGGGCGGCGGTTGCCTCGATGAGCGCGATGTCGGCCGCGCCCGGCGCCTTGTGCTCCACATGGGCGCGCGCGGTGAACCAGAGCGCTTCGCGCAGCGCGCGGGCGGCGGCGAATTCGGGTTCCGTCACTGAGGGACGGAAACGCAGGTCGGGAGAGGCCTCTGCCCAGTCGGCGAGGTCACTGGGGGAGTGCCAGCTTTCCCAACGCGAGCGCCAGCCTTCTCCGCCCGTCTGAGCGAAGTCGATGGCGAGCGAGCCGCCAATGAAGATGAAGCGCGGTGGCCAAGACATCACTGTAACCTCTTATACAGGTTACAGTGATCGGGCAGCGCGAAGGAGTCAAGCGCCGCGGCCGTGCGGTTTGGGGAATATCGGGTTTGGGGAGGCAGGCAGCGCCAGAATCGTCTAGTGTCGGCGGCATGAAAGCTTACCAGCAATTGCTCAGCGACATCCTCGAGAAGGGCACCGACAAGTCGGATCGCACCGGCGTCGGTACGCGCTCGCTTTTCGGCTACCAGATGCGGTTCGACCTCTCCGAGGGCTTCCCGCTGCTGACCACCAAGAAGCTGCACATCAAGTCGATCGTCTATGAACTGCTGTGGTTCCTGCGCGGCGATACCAATGTGCGCTGGCTGCAGGAGCGGGGCGTCAAGATCTGGGACGAATGGGCCGATGAGAACGGCGATCTCGGCCCGGTCTACGGCTCGCAATGGCGGAGCTGGCCGGCGCCTGACGGCCGCCATATCGACCAGATCGCCAATGTGGTGAACTCGATCCGCACCAAGCCGGATTCGCGCCGCCACATCGTCTCGGCTTGGAACCCGGCCGAGGTCGACGAGATGGCGCTGCCGCCATGCCACTGCCTCTTCCAGTTCTACGTGGCCGACGGCAAGCTTTCCTGCCAGCTCTACCAGCGCTCGGCCGATACGTTCCTGGGCGTGCCGTTCAACATCGCCTCCTACGCGCTCTTCACGCATATGATGGCGCAGGTCACCGGGCTCGAAGTCGGCGACTTCGTGCATTCGTTCGGCGATGTGCACCTCTATTCCAACCATTTCGAGCAGGCGCGCGAACAGCTCAGCCGCGAGCCGCGGCCGTTGCCCAGGCTCACGCTCAATCCCGCGGTGAAGACCCTCGAAGACTTCACCTTCGAGGATTTCACCATCACCGGGTACGATCCCCATCCCCACATCAAAGCAAAGGTTGCCGTCTGATGTTGTCCAGGCTCGGATTCGCCCTGATCGCTGCGGCGCTGCCGGCCTCGGCGCTGGCCAATGACACCATGGCCCAGCTCGGCGTGGGCGGACTGACCTTCCTCACCAACGACAAGATCGAGATGGCTTCGGAAGACCTCTCGATCTCGGCCGAACAGGTGAAGGTCGTCTACGAGTTCAAGAACAATTCCGATGCGGACCAGCGTGTGCTGGTGGCTTTCCCGCTGCCCGACATTACCGGCAGCGGCGACTTCATGGTCAGCGTCCCGACCGAGGATCCGGAGAACATCTTCGGGTTCGAGACCACCTTCAACGGCAAGCCGGTCGTGGCGACGCTCCACCAATATGTCTTCTCGGTCGGCATCGATCAGACCGAGTACCTCAAGAGCCTGGGCATTCCGCTCACGCCCTATGGCAACGACACGATCGAAAAGCTCAATGCGCTCCCGGACGAGGACAAGCAGGAGCTGATGCATCGCGGTCTCGTTATCCCGATGGAATACGATGCGGGGCAGGGCTGGCAGACGGACATGACCCCCGTCTGGACGCTCAAATCCACCTATAGCTGGGAAGCCAATTTCAAGGCCGGGGCTCTGGCCGAAGTGATCCACACCTATAAGCCGAGCGTCGGCGGAACGGTCGGGGTCTCCTTCCTCGCCGAGCCTTACGAGGACTACGATCCGGCCACGAGCTACAAGAAGGATTATTGCACCGACGACGCCTTCATCAACGCGGTCAAGAAGACGCTCAAGGACAAGAACGATCCTTACAGCGCGCCCTTCACCGAGAGCTGGATTTCCTACATCTGGTCGACAGGCAATAACTGGAGCGGCCCCATCGGTCGCTTCCACCTTACCGTCGACAAGGGCTCGCCGGAAAACCTGATCTCGTTCTGCGGCACCGACGTCAAGAAGACCGGCCCCACCACGTTCGAGATGACGGCGACCGATTTCTTCCCGCCCTATGACCGGGAGCTCGAAATCCTCATCCTCAACCGGCAGCAGCCGGAGTGATGTCAAAGGCGCTGGAGGAGCTCGCCGAAAAGGTCGGTCGGGTTTCCGACATCTACGCGACGCGCAACGACATCGCCCGCGATGACGACTGGTATGCCCTCAAGCTCCAGGAGGAGGTTGGCGAGCTCGTCAGCGCCTATCTCCGCCTCACCGGTCGCGGTCGTGCCAAGGGCGAGGGTCGCGAGGCGATCGCTGCGTCCCTTGCCGACGAGACGGCCGATGTGCTCGCCCAATTGCTGCTCTTCGCTGCCCATAACGGCATAGACCTTGCTGCCGCGCTGGATCGCAAATGGTTCAGCTATCTCGATAAATCTCCAACCAGATCTTCTGCCTGATGTCCGTTTCCATTCGCCCCACCACGGCCGCCGACGCGCCGCTCATCATCAAGTTCATCGAGGACCTGGCGTCCTACGAGAAGCTGTTGCACGAGGCAAAGGCGACCGAGGCCGATATCGTGCGCGATCTTTTCGGCCCATCGCCCAAGGTGTTCTGCGACATCGCCGAGTGGAACGGCGAGCCGGCCGGCTTCGCGCTCTGGTACCATACCTATTCGACCTTCCAGGGCCGGCACGGCATCTGGCTGGAAGACCTCTTCGTCGAGCCGGCCATGCGCGGCCATGGCCTCGGCAAGGCGCTGCTGGTCCATCTCGCCAGGCGCTGCCGCGCCGATAATCTCGGCCGGCTCGAATGGGCGGTGCTCGACTGGAACGAGCCTTCGATCCAGTTCTACAAGTCGCAGGGCGCCATCTTCATGGATGATTGGCGCCGGTGCCGGGTCACCGATGACGCGCTGGAGGCGTTGGCCGGGCAATGACCATCAAGATCGCAATGATCGCTGCCGTCGGCAGCAATGGGGTGATCGGGGCCGGCAATGCCATGCCCTGGCGGCTGCCGTCGGATTTCGCGCACTTCAAACGGACCACGATGGGCAAGCCGCTCATCATGGGTCGCAAGACTTTCGAGAGCATCGGCAAGGCCTTGCCGGGGCGCGTCAACATCGTTGTTACACGGCAGAAGGGCTATCAGCCTGATGGCGTTCTCGTTATCGACAGCCTCGATGCAGCCATCGATCACGCGCGCACGATTGCCGAGGCCGAAGGTGTTGACGAGGTTTTTATCGGCGGTGGCGGAGAGCTCTATCGCGAGGCGATGCCGCTGGCCGATCGCCTCTACATCACCGAAGTAGACCTTGCACCCCAAGGAGATACGGTGTTTCCGGCTATCGATCACAGCGTCTGGGTGGTGGTCGATGAGCCCGAAGTACCGCTCACCGGGAAGGATACTGCGTCATTTCGCGTAAAGGTCTATGAACGCCGCGCATAGCTCCGCATTGATCGGTCATAAGCGCTTCCCTATATAGTTCGGCAACCTTTTGAAAAGCGACCGGAAAGGAACGCGATGCCCTGGGACAATAATACGGGTGGAGGCGGCCGCAATAATAATGGCGGTCCGTGGGGACAGGCCCCGCAAGGCGGCGGACCCCGCCGGGGCGGCACTCCCAATCTCGAAGAGATTCTCAACCGGGGTCGCGACAGCTTTCAGGGTGGTATTCCGGGCGGACGCTGGGTCCTGATCGGTGGCCTTCTGGCCGTCGGCGCCTTCTGGCTGCTGAACTCGGTTTATACCGTGGACCCACAGCAGGTTGGCGTCGAACTGCGTTTCGGCAAGCCCAAGCCCGAGCTCGCCAGCCCGGGCCTGCATTTCATGGTCTGGCCGATCGATAGCGTCGAGAAGGTCAACGTCACCGAAAACCAGACGGAAATCGGCAGCGTGCCGGTGTCCTCGCGCCGTCCCGGCGCGCGCGACGAAGGCACCATGCTCACCTCCGACCAGAACATCGTGGACGTGAAGTTCTCGGTGCTGTGGTCGGTCGCCAACCCGATCGAATACCTGTTCAACGTCCGCGACGCTGACGACATGGTCCGCAGCGCCGGCGAAAGCGCCATGCGCGAAGTGGTGGGCCGCCGTTCGGCCCAGGCCATCTATCGCGAGGACCGCGCCGGTATCCAGGTCGAGGTGCAGCAGATTACCCAGCGCATTCTCGATGACTACAAGCTGGGCGTCCGCGTGAGCCAGATCGCCATCGAGAACGTGGCCCCGCCGACCGAGGTGGCCGATGCGTTCGATGAAGTGCAGCGCGCCGAACAGGACCAGGAACGTTTCCAGGAAGAAGCCCGGCAGTATTCCAATACGCTGCTCGGCGACGCCCGCGGCCAGGCTGCGCAGATGCGCGAAGACGCCGCGGCTTACAAGAACCGTGTCGTGCAGGAAGCCGAAGGTCAGGCTTCGCGCTTTACCTCGGTCTATGACGAATACGCCAAGGCCCCGGAAGTGACGCGCGAGCGTCTGTTCCTCGAAACGATGGAACAGGTTCTCGGCAGCTCGCAGAAAGTGATCGTGGACAAGGGTGCAGGGTCGGGTGTCGTTCCCTACCTGCCGCTGCCCGAGTTGAGGCCCAATGCGGGCATCACCCCGCCGGCAAACTCGTCGTCCACCACTCCTAGCGCGCAGGGGAAGTAAGCCATGAACCGTCTCGTCATTCTTGGCATTGCCGTCCTCGCCGTCATCTACCTGTTCTTCTCGTCGATCTATGTGGTCAACGAGCGCGAGCAGGCCATCGTCATGCGCTTCGGTCGGATCACGGACATCCACAAGGACCCGGGCATCTACTTCAAGATCCCGACCTCGATGATCGATACCGTGCAGGTGGTCGAAGACCGACTGCTGCGGTACGACCTGGCCAATATGCGTGTTCAGGTTTCGGGCGGTCAGTTCTACGTCGTGGACGCGTTCCTCACCTACCGGATCGCCGATCCGCGCCTCTTCCGTGAGCGCGCGCAAGGCGAGTTGCGGGTGGCCGAGCAGCGTATCGCCACGCGTTTCGACTCGGCGCTTCGCCAGGTCTATGGTCTGCGCAACTTCAATGCCGCGCTCTCTGACGAGCGTGCGCAGATGATGCGCGAAGCCCGTGACCTCATCCGTCCGGACATGGCTGAGCTCGGCATCGAAGTGGTCGACGTGCGTATCCTGCGCACCGACCTAACGCCGGAAGTTTCGGCTCAGACCTACGAGCGCATGAAGGCCGAACGTCTGGCCGAGGCCGCCCTGCTGCGTGCACGCGGTAAGGAAGCGGCGCAGAGCCTGCGCGCTATCGCTGACCGTCAGGCCGTGGAAGTCGTGGCAGCGGCCCGCAAGGATGCCGAAGTGCTGCGAGGCGAGGGCGATGCCCAGCGCTCCGCCGTCTTCGCCGATGCCTACAGCAAGGACCCGGAATTCTTCCAGTTCTACCGCTCGATGGAAAGCTACCGGAACGCCCTCGGCTCGAACGGAACCACCATGGTGCTCTCGCCCGATACGGATTTCTTCCAGTATTTCGGGACGCCCGGTTCCTCTGCCAGCCAGCCGCCGGCTATCCCGTCGGTCGATGCGACGCCGGCTCCGGCAACGACGCCCGCACCAGCTGCGGCTCCTGCGGAGCAGCCTGCCGCGGCGCCTGCTCAGTAAGTCTGCGGGATTTATCCCCCCACTTATCAACCCTCCCCGTTTCGTACGGGGAGGGTTTTTATTTGCGGTTGGTAAGGCGGGGAAAACCAACCCGCTGCCACAATGGCAGGGAGGGGGCATGCTAGAGGTTCGCGCGGCTGGCATGGCTGGCCGATTGTTTTCTTGAAGCGCCGCTGCCGCTACACTGGCTGCAGTGGGCTCGCCGGGAGGTTGGTAATGAGGTTTGCCCGGGCGGCACTCTGTGCCCTGTTGTTCGTCAGCGCTGTCACGCCCTTCGCCCAGCCGACGCTCGCTGCGTCGTCGACCGCGCAGGGGCCGGCTTCGGTCGCCGCGCTCGCCAAGCAGCTTTCGCCTGCCGTGGTCAATATCGGCACTTCCCGTCACGTCCCCGGCGGTCCTGGCCTGCCATTCCCTCAGGGTCCCGATGGGTCGCAGCTCGATGACATGCTCGACCACCTCAACCCCAATGATGGCCTTGGTCCGGACGCCGAGCAGGAAGCAGAAAGCCTCGGCTCCGGTTTCATCATCAAGGCGGATGGCCTCATCGTCACCAACAACCACGTCATTGATGGCGCCGAAGAAATCCAGGTTTTCCTCACCGATGGCACACGGCTGCCGGCCAAGGTGATCGGCACCGACGCCAAGACCGACCTGGCGGTGCTCAAGGTCGATGCCGGGCGCGAACTGCCTTTCGTCGAGTTTGGCGATAGCGACACGGCTGAAGTCGGCGACTGGGTGATGGCAATCGGCAACCCATTCGGCCTCGGTGGCTCGGTGACGCTCGGCATCGTTTCGGCGCGCAACCGCGACATCAATTCCGGGCCCTACGACAACTTCATCCAGACCGATGCGGCCATCAACCAGGGCAATTCCGGCGGCCCGCTATTCGACATGGATGGCAAGGTTGTCGGCATCAATACCGCGCTGCTGGCCAGCGGTGGCTCCTCTATTGGCATCGGCTTCGCCGTCGCGGTCAACCTCGCCAAGCCGGTCATCGATCAACTCGTCGAGTATGGCGAGACCCGCCGGGGCTGGCTCGGCGTCGGTATCCAGGAAGTCACCGACGACATCGCAGCAAGCCTTGGTCGCCACAACACCAACGGCGCTCTTGTCGTCGATGTCACCGAGGGCGGCCCCTCCGATGGCGTGCTCAAGGAGGGCGACCTTATCCTGCAGTTCGACAACAAACCCATCGAGCGCATGCGCGACCTGCCGCGCATCGTGGCCGAGACCGATGTCGGCAAGGCCGTCGAGGTCAAGATTCTGCGCAACGGCAAGGACGAGACCGTCAAGATTTCGCTCGGCCGGCTCGAAGTCGGCGAACAACAGATCGCCGAGGCCCAGCAGGAGCAGCAGCCGCCTCCGCCGCCAGACGCCCCCGAGGACAATATCGGCCCAGCGCCCGGCCTTCCCGAACTGGTCGGCTTCGAGGCCGGTCCGCTCAGCCCCGAGGTCCGCAAGCAATACGGTATCCCCGATGACGTCAAAGGCGTGATCATCACTTCGGTGACCAGCAAGAGCGACGCGGAGGAAAAAGGCATGATCCCCGGTCTCGTTGTCAGCGAGGTCAACCAGCAGCCGATCGAAACGGTAGCCGACGTCGTGGAAATGGTCAGCGCCGCCAAGGAAGCCGGTCGGCCGGCCGTGCTGTTCAAGGTGACCGATGCGACGATGACAAGCCGGTTCATCGCGGTGCGGGTGCGGAACTAGCTTCTTCGCGCCGCTCGGCCAGGGTGCAGCGCAGGCGGCCGGCTGTTATTCCGGTCGCCTGATCCGGTACACAACATGCTGCCGGAGGGGATGCCCTTCGGCGATCTTGGGGTGAGCAAAGTCGTCATCGGGATCGCGCCGCATGCCGATCTTCTCCATCACCCGCTGGCTCGGCGTGTTGATCGCCGCCGTATAGGCAATGACTTCGGGAAGCCCGAGCTCCGTCCAGGCATAGGCGAGGCAAGCCCGAGCGCCTTCAGGCGCCAGACCCTGGCCCCAATACGCCTTATCCAACTGCCAGCCGATTTCCACCAGCGGATGGCCAGGGATCGTCTCGATCATGAGGTCAGACAGCCTTCCCAGGCCGAGGAGGCCGATCAGTTTGCCGTCAGCCCTGTGCTCCACGGCGCCGAGGTGAAAGCCGAACTCGGCTGTCTTGGCGATGGCGTTGTCGATCTGGGCATTCACCTCTTCGGGCGTAGCCGTGCCGGGGTAATACCGGCGTACCTGCGGGTCGCCGAGGATGGCAGCCAGTGGCGCGCGATCACGGTCTTCCCAGGGGCGGAGGATGAGGCGTTCTGTTTCGAGTCTCATCGGACGAAGTCTTCGTCGGAATAACCCTGCAGGTAGAGCAGGGCGGTGAGGTCGCCGTGGTCGATCCGTACGTGCGCCTGCTCGGCGACCACCGGCTTGGCATGCAGCGCCACGCCGAGCCCGGAGGCGCGGATCATGTCGAGGTCGTTGGCCCCATCGCCTACGGCCAGCGTATCCACCTGCGACAGCCCGTACTCGGCGGCAAGAGCGTTGAGGCGGGCGAGCTTGGTCGTCTTGTCGACGATGGGCTTGGTCACCGTGCCGGTGAGCTTGTCATCGGCGAATTCGAGGACATTGGCCGTTGCTTCGTCGAAGCCAATGCGCTTGGCGATGTAGTCGGCGAAAAAGGTGAAGCCACCGGAGATGAGGGCCGTATAGGCGCCGTAGGCCTTCATGGTGTGCACGAGCGCGCGGCCGCCTGGCGCCAGAGTGATGCGTTCGCGGCGGATCTCTTCGATCACGGCCCGCTCGAGGCCCTTGAGCAGCGCGACGCGGGTATCGAGGGCCTGTTCGAAATCGAGTTCGCCGTTCATGGCGCGGGCGGTGATGTCGGCGACTTCATCCTTGATGCCGAGGGCATCGGCGAGCTCGTCGATGCATTCCTGCTCGATCATGGTCGAATCCATGTCGGCAATGAGCAGCTTCTTGCGGCGGTTCTCACTGGACACGAGCGCGGCGTCGATGGCGCGATCCTTGATGTGCAAACGCGCGGTTGCGAGCGGATCGGTTGACTTCGGGGCGATGATCTCGCAGGCAATGCGCTGCGTCAGCCAGTTGACCTCGCCGCCAGTTTCCTTCTGAACAGCGGTCACGAGAGCGCTGTCGAGAGCGGGATCGGCGGGGTTGGCGATGAGGCAAAGGACCGACATTGGGCACCCGGAAGCGATGAAGGATTTTAGATGAGCGGAGCGCCTCAACGGCGAGCGGTGTTGATAGCGGGTCCGACTGCCAGCGGCAAGTCGGCGCTGGCTTTGACACGCGCCAAGGAGACCGGAGGCCTCATCGTCAACACGGATGCCATGCAGGTGTACGACGTCCTTCGGGTTGTCACCGCGCGACCGAGCATCGCCGACGAGGCCGAGGCAGAGCACCGGCTCTATGGCTTCGTGTCACCGGCGGAGCGGTTCTCGACGGGGGCGTGGGCGAGCGCAGTTGAGAAACTGATTCAAGAAACCGATCCTGCCCACACTTTGATTTTTGTAGGCGGCACAGGACTTTATTTCGAAGCGCTCACAAACGGATTCGCGGAGGTTCCGGCTATTCCGGCCGAGATCGTGGCCGAAGCTGAGAAAGAGATTCAAGGGCTTGATGCAGAGAATCGGGCGCGCCTGGTCGCCGAGCGCGACCCTGAAATAGCACGCCGGCTGCCGGCGCCTGATCCACAGCGGGTGGTGCGCGCGTTGGCTGTGTTGAAGGCTACGGGGCGGTCGCTCGCCAGCTATCAGGACGCGGCTCAGACGGGGTTGCTCGAAGGGTTCGAGCTCGAGCGGCTGGTGCTCAATCCGGATCGCGATGTGCTGCGTGCACGGATCGCGCAGCGGTTCGAGACGATGTTCACGGGCGGCGCCGTCGAGGAGGTCGAGGCGGTCATGGCGATGGACCTCGATCCGGCGCTACCAGCGATGAAGGCGATCGGCGTGCGCGAGATCGCCGACGTCATCGCGGGGCGGATGGATGAGGTCGAGGCGATTGAGCGCGCGGTGATTGCTACCCGGCAATATGCCAAGCGGCAGCGCACCTGGATGCGCAACCGCATGAGTGATTGGACCTGGATCGCCGCCTAGGCGTCGATCTGCTCGCGCAGCTTATCGAAACGGATGAGATTGAGCCGTTCGCGCATGGCGAAGCGGGCTGTGAGCACGATTGCGACGAAGGAAAGTCCGGCGGCGAGGCCGCTCCAGATGCCGACGCCGTGCCAATTGAGCACGAAGCCGCAGAGATACGCTACCGGCAGCCCGACGAGCCAGTAGCCGACGATTGCGATGATCATCGGGACCTTGGTGTCGTTGAGGCCACGTAGGGCTGCCGCCGCGATGACCTGCGTGCCGTCTGCGAGCTGGAACAGCGCCGAGACGATGAGGTAAGTGGCGGCGAGGCCGACGGCGTGGACGTTGATCTCGTGGGTGGGGTCGAGGAAGAGGCTCACGAGCTGGAGCGGGAACAGCAGGAAGATCGTGCAGGTGATGCTTTCGAAAACGAACGTCATGCCGATCGAGGACCAGCCGGCCTTGCGGATGCCTTCGCGCGAGCCGCCGCCATAGGCGAGCCCGACGCGGACGGTCGTGGCCATGGAGAGGCCAAGCGGCACCATGAAGGCCATCGAGGTGATCTGGAGCGCCACGGCGTGGGCGGCAACTTCGTCGGTGCCCAGGAGGCCCATGAGGATGGCAGCGGCCGAGAACAGGCCGACTTCAGCCATCACGGTGAGGCCGATCGGGGTGCCGATGCGGAAGATTTCGCGTAGGCGGGCCCAGTCGATGTTGAAGAAATTGCCGAACATGTTGTAGCGGCGATAGCGGCGGTGCCAGACGATGTAGCCCAGCATCATGAGGAACATGATGAGGTTGACCGTGGCCGTGACCGTTCCCGAGCCTTTGAGTTCGAGGCGGGGGAAGCCGAAATTGCCGAGCATGAAGCAGTAATTGAGGCCGGCATTGATGAAGACGCCGAAAATGGTGATGACCAGGATCGGGCGGGTGACGCCGTGCGCGGAGAGGAACGAGCGCAGCACGATGATGCCAAGCGCAGGCAGGAACAGCCAGGCGGCGTGATGGACGAAGTCCTGCGCGAGGCCGGTTGCTTCGGGATTCTGGCCCAGAGCCAGCAGGATCGGCTTTACCTGCCAGACGACGGGAATCAGTACGGCCGAAATAACGATGACGACCCAGAAGCCGGTGCGCAGGGTGCGCTGGACGCTGCGCAGGTCACGCGCGCCGAGCGCCTGGGCGACCATCGGGGCGACGACGCCGACGAGGCCGATCGAGCCGATGAGGAACATGTTGAGGAACGCGGTGGCGAGCGCGCCACCGGCCAGGTATTTCGGCCCAAGCCAGCCCATCATGATGACGTCGGAGGTGAAAAGCGCATTCTGGGCGAGCTGAGCCAGCACCAGCGGCCAGGCCAGCGCGAACAGCGCTTTGAATTCCACGCTCCAGCCAGAGCGCACGTCAACGGACGCCGGGACGGCGCTCGATTCCATTTGGGCAGTCATGAAAGGCTTCCTTATCGCGAGATGACCTGTAGCCGATGGCGCGTCTAGCTGCTACCCCCAGCCCATCGGCAAGGACGGAGTTGGGCATGACGAGCGGCTACGGGCGAATCGCGCTGGGACTGGGCGGCCTCATCGGCGGGGCAGGGGTGGCGCTGGCTGCGGCGGCATCGCATGTGGGCGACGAGCACCTGCTGGGCGCCGCCTCGACGATCTGCCTGGCGCACGGACCGGCGCTGCTGGCGCTGGGGCTGCATGGCTTGCCCACACGCGTTCTGAGGGTTGCAGCGACATTGCTCGGCGTGGGAACGCTGCTTTTTGTTGGGGACCTGATCACGCGGTATTTTACCGGATCGGGCCTCTTTCCGGGCGCCGCTCCCATAGGTGGTGTGGGTCTGATCGGCGGGTGGATAGCTATAGTTTTCGCGAGCTTTTTAAACACCAAGTAGTTGCTATCTCGCAACATATTGACGTTTGCCCCATTTTTGACTTGTTTAAAGACGGAACCATTAAGGGCGAGCGGCATTGTGCCCGCACCATCCTAGGAGGGTCAAAAATGAAGAAACTACTCGTGATTGCGGCGGCCGTGCTGTCGCTCTCGGCCTGCACCAGCACGCAGCAGGGTGCTGCCGTGGGTGCAGTTGGTGGCGGCATCATCGGTGCTGCTACGACCGGTTCGGTCCTCGGTACCGCCGTTGGCGCGGGTCTGGGTGCGGTTGCCGGCGCGGCTATCGGCAAGGTCGCCGACCAGCCGGGCAAGTGCTACTACCGCAACTCGCGGGGCCAGGTCTTCATCGACACCTGCCCGCGCGGCTAAGTCGATCGGCCACCAGTTTACTGGTCTAGGCAATAGACAGACCCGGTTCCGGCCCGTTGGGCCGGGGCCGGGTTTTTCGTTTGCCGCGTGAATGTGCGCAACTTCAAGGGCCTCGGGCGAGTTGATCTCGCAATCGCAACAGAGGAGGCCCCGATGGACGCCCCGATCGAAGTCAGTTTCCGGCATTTCGAGCCAAGCGACCGCATTCGCGCAAAGGTCGAGGAACTTACCGGCCAGCTCGACAAGTTCGATCGCGAGATCATTTCGGGACGCGTCATCATCGATGGCAAGAACAAGATCGGCCACAAGTCCGTGGTGAGCATCCAGGTGGAGCTCTCCTATCCGGGTGGCCTGGCGGTGGGTAAGCGCAGCGGCGAGTTTCCATCGCCGACCGGGCAGCAGACCTTCGACACGGCGCTGACCGATGCCTTCCACACAGCGGCTGCGCAGGTAGCCAATCATTTCCAGAAGCGGTCGCCACAGGACGTCAAGCAGCTGGCGCACCAGCCCGAGCATGGCCGCATCGCACGGCTCGACACGACGGTGAGGAACGGCTTCATCGAAATGCATGACGGGGCGACGCTCTTCTTCTCGGAGGCAGTGCTCAAGGGGCGGTTCGATACGCTGGCCGAGGGGGATGAGGTGCTGGCGATTCCCTCCGACGAGGAGGGGCCGTACGGGCCGCAGGCTTCGGCGGTGAAACCGATCGGGCCGCTGGCGTAAGAGGGCTGGAGAAGAACATTTCGAAATGGCCACCTGGGAGTGCTGGGTGGCCATTCTAGCTCCGCGCCAGGGAACGGGGACAAAGTGGCGCTGCGTGGGTGTTATTCCGAGACCCAGCTATCGAAACCGCCGGATTTGTTCAGGCGTGCAATCATGAAACCGCCATGGGGGCGGGCGCGAATTTCATAGTCGTGCTGGCGGCCGTCTATGGTGCGCCAGGTTTCAAGGCTCAGCTCGGCGCTTTCGCGGGTAGCCCAGACCCGCGGCGGCTCGCCTCCGCCTTCCCTGACGAATGCTGATGACATCATGCACCTCCGCGCATGAAACATGTGGTGCCTGCGTTCGGTTGCAAGGGTTTGTGTGCATCTAGTGTCTTGATAACGACGCAATACACAGCAATAATGGCAACACGTTTTCGTCTGAACTTGCGCTATCTGAACTTCCGGTTCGCCGGCGGCTAGGAAACCTCCTGATCTTGCGAACGTTTAAAGGCCTTGTCCGCGCGTTGCGGACGAGAAAACGCGCTGGCCCAGCAATCTGGCCGGCATCCAATGACAAGGGTTACCATGACCATCGGCACCGTTAAGTTCTTCAACACCACCAAAGGCTACGGCTTTATCGAGCCGGAAGATGGCAGCAAGGACGCGTTCGTTCACATCTCCGCAGTCGAGCGTTCGGGCATGACCACGCTCAATGAAGGCCAGAAGGTCTCCTATGAGCTTCAGGCCGGTCGCGACGGCAAGATGTCGGCGACGAACCTCAAGCCGCTCTGAGCCTAAAGGCACAGAAACGAGAAAGGCCCCGCAAGGGGCCTTTTGCATTTCCGGCATTTGCCGAGAAAAATCAGTGGTGCTCGAGGATCGGGTTCTGCAGGTCCATAAGGCGCTGTTCCATCTCGTCAGCGGTCTCGCTATCGAACCGGCCCATACGGAAACCGGTGATGATCTCTGCGATCGCTGCGGCGCGCTTGCGGTAGATATCGACGTTCTCGCCGTCGAAGCGCTTGCTTGCAATGCGGGGCCAACCGTCCATTCCATCCTCCGTAGTCTAGTGGAGCAAGGCTACGAAAGGCAGGTTAGACCTTGTTGAGGGGATGGTTAGAATTTGGAGAGAAAGGCCTCAGGCCGAAGCCTCTCCGCCAATCATGTAGCCGACGCCACGCACAGTCTCGATGAGCGAGGGCAGACCGGGTTCGTCGATCTTGGCGCGCACATAGCGGACATAGACATCCACGATCTTGGTGCCCGGATCGTAGCCGTATTCCCAGACACTGTTGAGCAGGCGCTGGCGGCTGACGACCTTGCCGGCATTGACCATGAGATAGCGCAGCAGTTCGAACTCGCGCACGGTCAGCGAGATCGGCTTTTCGTCCTTGGCGACGCGGCGCGATTGCGGATCGAGAACGAGGGGGCCGATGCGCAGGACGCCTTCGTGATCGATATCGGTGCGGCGGCGGCGCAGGGCGTAGATGCGGGCCAGGAGTTCGTCGAAGGCGAAGGGCTTGGTAAGATAGTCGTCGGCGCCGCCTTTAAGACCCTCGACCTTGTCCTGCAGGCTGTCCTTGGCGGTGAGCATGAGGATGAGAACGGGGCGGCGCTCCTCGCGCAGGATACGGCAGACCTCCATGCCATCGACATAGGGCAGCATGCGATCGAGGATGATGAGATCGAAGCTGTCGGTGCGCGCCCGCTCAAGACCGTCGCGGCCATCCTGCTCGATGCTGACCTGATAGCCTTCGGCGACAAGGCCGCGTTCGAGGAACGAGGCGATGCGGCGGTCATCTTCGACGATCAGTATCTTCATAATAAGCTAGCGTCCGGCGAGTGGCAGAATGTATTCGAGTACGGCACCGCCCTCGGGGCGGTTGCCCAGAGATATAGTGCCTCCATGGCGATGGAGAATATCTTTGGCGATGGCGAGGCCGATGCCCAGGCCTTCGTTCTCCAGCTCGTTCTCGTTCCGGCCGCGATAGAAGCGCTCGAATACCCGCGGCTGGTCCTCGTCCGAGACGCCGGGGCCTTCGTCGGTGATGCGGATGGCGACGCTATCGCCGAGGAGGGCGGTTTCGACCCCAATAGTGCCGCCGGGCGGGGAGTGCTTGACGGCATTGTCGAAGCCGATCATCAGCGCCTGGCGGATGCGGCGGAAATCGGCTTCCACGCGGCTGCCATCGTCGCCGAGATCGAGCTTCACCCTGGCTTCGCGCGGCTCGGCCAGCAATTCGGCTTCCTCGGCAGTGAGCGTGACGACTTCATCGATCCGGCCTTCGGTGACGACGTAGGGCTGGTTCTCGGCATCGGCGCGGGCGAAGGCCATGAGGTCTTCCAGCAGGCGGCCGAGATCCTTGGCCTGGCCCTGGATACGTTCGAGCGACTGGCGCAACTCGCCGGCATCGGCGGAGGAGCGGAGGGCGACGTCGGCTTCGCCGCGCAGCACGGTGAGCGGGGTGCGCAGTTCGTGGCTGACATCGGCGAGGAACTGGGTGCGGCGGGTGTCGATGATCTTGAGCTGCTCGCTGACGCTGCGCAGTTCGGCGGTGCGGGCGGTGAGCTCGGCAGCGTGCTTCTCGCCGGAGGCGGCGACGGCGTTGAAGGCTTCGGCGAATTCGGTGAACTCGCCACGGTCGCGGGTTTCGAGGCGCTGGGCGTAGTCGCCTTCGGCCAGGCGCCGGCCGGCGGCGGCGATCTCGTCCAGCGGGCGGACGATGGCGCGGCGCAGCAGGTAGCCGAGGGCGACGAGGCAGGCGAGGGCGAGGACGGCGAGGACGACGCCTGCGGCCCAGAGGCGGAACTGCCAATCCTGGATGGCATCGAGCTGATCGGCGACTTCGGCCCGTTCTTCCTGGAGGGCGCGGTCGATCTGTGGCTGGAGTTCGTTGGCGAGGCGGAAGGCGACGTCGCGGCTGAAGAGCTGGATACCTTCGACCTGGCGACCGTCACGCTGGAGGGCCAGGGCGCGCGTCGCGTTGAGATCGATCGAGTGATAGAGCTCGAGCATGCGCCGGTTTTCCTCGATCTCGGGTAGCTCCGCCTGCACCTCGCTGAGGCCGCCGAGGGTGGCGATCTCGTCGCGGGTGGCCTGGTTGAGGCGGGCGAAGACCTTTTCCATGTCGAGGCGGGCGGTCTTGAGGTCGTCGAGCTTTTCGCGGCCGAGCAGCACGGCATTGGCGACCTGCTCACCATAATTGTTGGCGCGGCCATCGAGATCGGCCAGGGCTTCGAACCGCTTGTGGACGCCATCGACGCGGCCGGCGAAATGGTCGGTAAGGCGCAGGGCGCTGGCCATCAGCGCGATCATCGCGACGATGAAGACGAGGCTCGCAATTTCCAAGGCGAGGATGCGCCGACGCACCGACATCTCTTCAGGACCTCCCCAGACCATAGGCAGATCACTATTGGCTAGGAGCCGCTGAGGGAAGGGAAAATCGTCCGGACGTGCCGAAGCGCCGTCGGGCCGGAGAGGCGCGGCGGTTCGCTTCGGTCGGTGGCTCGGGGCGAGGTCTGCCTCACGAACTAGTAGTAGAACGAGGCTCGCCTCGCCCGTTGCGTTGGGGTTCTACAAGCCCGTACACGCAAGTTGCCCGCGGGCGCACCCCGGGCCGGTCACGTCACACTTAGGCCGGAAACAGGGCGACCCCCATTTCCCCCAACTCCCCGAACCCGCTGGCGCAGGCAGCGTTCGCGAAACCGCTGCCCGATACCGCCACCGGCGCCCGACACCTCGTCAGTGCCGCCCTGTTGGCGAGGGATGCACAAAGGTTAGCATCGCCGGAGGGGGCGGGGAGAAGATGCGCGCGGAAAACGGCAAGCCGTTGAGGACGTGGCGTTTCGGGGGCCGCGGGCGCGGTGCATAAGTGCGCCGCCCGATTGCCAAAGGGGCGGCGGCTGGTAGTCTTGAAGGCAGGGAGGACGGACGATGAGCATCGAATTTCTCATCACGACGCTGGTGGTCGTGGCTTCGCCGGGCACGGGCGTGCTCTATACGCTGGCCGCGGGGCTGACGCGTGGGGCAAGGGCGAGCGTGGTGGCGGCCTTCGGCTGCACGCTCGGCATCATTCCGCATATGGCGGCGGCGATCACGGGGTTGGCGGCGCTGCTGCATGCAAGCGCGCTGGCCTTCGAGGTGATCAAGTATGCGGGCGTGGCGTACCTGCTCTACATGGCCTGGCAGACGCTGCGCGAAAAGGGCGCGCTCAATGTCGAGGGCCAGAGCGCACCGCGCTCGGCGCGGCAGGTGATCGTCGAGAGCGTGCTGATCAATATTCTGAACCCCAAACTCTCGATCTTCTTCTTCGCGTTCCTGCCGCAGTTCGTGGACCCGGGCGCGAGTGGGGCGGTGCCCAAGATGCTGGAACTGAGCGCAGTGTTCATGGCGCTGACGTTCGTGGTGTTCGCGATTTATGGGGTTTGTGCTGCGGGGGTAAGGCAGCATGTGGTTTCGCGGCCGAGGGTGATGACGTGGATGCGGCGGACGTTCGCGGCGGCGTTTGTGGGGTTGGGGGTTAAGTTGGCGGTTACGAGTAGGTGAGGGGCATGAGCCAGAGCGGCAACACTCTGAGTTGGCGCTAGATTGGTATTTGGAACCAGCCCTTTAGAATCGCTGATAGCGCCAAGACTGCCGCTCCTGAAGAGAAAGCAATAACCCATGAAACTGCGGTGGGCCAGAACGTGACGAGTTTGTTTGTCGGTCGGTCCCCCAAGTATATAAGTGAAAAAGGGACCCATTTCTTATGTGCCCAGGGTACCAGCAGGTTTATGGCCACCAATCCGGCCATAAGGGCTAGACGAGAATAGAGGTCTTGTAGATCAGGCAGCAACGCAATGACCCAAACGAGAAGAACCTGATTAATTCCAAATCCGCCGGAGCGCCAAAATGAACTGGCGTACCAGCGTTCCAGTGGTCGAACGTCTCGCTTAACGGATGCTAGCATCCCTAGGACCCAAGCCTCGTCGTCGCCTTGCGTCGTTGCGAAATTGAATGCCTGGCCAAACTCGACCGTTACGCTTCTCACCAACCCGCTAGCCTCGGGTTGTTGCACGTATAGCCGTATTAACTCTCCTCGTTTGCCACTAAGTGGCATAGTCCTGAACTCACCTAGGAATAGCGAGCGCTGAGTTCCTTCTATGAAGGTAACGATGACGGGGTTCGTGAATTTCTCTTGGAGCGCATCTGCTAGGGTAACAATTTGCTCCTTGTCGATTACAATTGCCCCGAAGTTCTCGCGCGCGGAGTGAAGAAGTGCTGCCCCCGTTGTGGGTTGACTATCGCGCTCAAGTGAGGATTGGTCATGAGGGAATAGGACAAACGTTCCCGCTGAGCCAATATCGCTCTGCCACTCCCCCCTAACCTCTCCCTTACTGTCCAATTTCCCTTTGGCGTCTACATTGCCAACCGCAATGGCATCGGGTTTTTGAGTGGGGGTGCCTTTTAGATCAAGCAGGCCGCTTTGGAAGGTTCCGCCTACTTCGAATACCGTAAGTCCGTATGTCGGATCGTTGACCCGCAGTGTCCCGCGCAAGGCATCGTCCTCACCCTCAAGCCGAAGAAACAAGTCGCCAGTGTTCGTTCCGTAAAGCCTCCCGGCCCAAAGTCTGCCAAACGTCATGTACCGCCCCCAAGCACACCTTCATTTGCCATAGCAAAGCCGAAGTGCCTTGAGTCCTCAATAGAGTAAGCTTGAGTCGGACCCCTTGACACCCACCCCCGCCCGCGCATATCCCTACTGCGTTCAGATTTTTGGAGAGGTCCCATGCGGGCACTCGTTCTTATCGTAGGTAGGCGCATCGGCAACGTGGGTTAGAAACCCGCGGGCATGCTGGTGCGCCGAAAACAGGTCCCGAAAGGGGCCTTTTTTATTGCCTTTTTTCGGCCTGAGGCGGAAAGGAGGCGCGAGTTTGGAGATGATGGGTTCGTGAGCGTGGCTCACCCCCACCCCGGCCCTCCCCACAAGGGGGAGGGAGGGAGTGGGGCCCGGGTTTGAAGGATACGCCGCTGGGCGGCGCCCCCCCTCACTAGCCCTCCCTACAAAGGGTGGACGGTGCGGGGGGAGGGTTAGGAGAAGGTTTTTGGCGATGGCTGAGAAGATGACGGGCGCCGAGATGGTGGTGCAGGCGCTGGCGGATCAGGGGGTCGAGCATATTTTCGGCTATCCCGGCGGCGCGGCGCTGCCGATCTATGACGCGATATTCCAGCAGGACAAGGTGCAGCACATCCTCGTCCGGCACGAGCAGGGCGCGACGCATATGGCCGAAGGCTATGCGCGCTCGACCGGCAAGCCGGGCGTGGTGCTGGTGACGTCGGGGCCGGGCGCCACCAACGCGGTGACCGGTTTGACCGATGCACTGCTCGACTCCATCCCGCTCGTCTGCATCACGGCGCAGGTGCCGACCACGCTCATCGGTTCGGACGCGTTCCAGGAATGCGATACGGTGGGCATCACGCGCTCCTGCACCAAGCACAATTACCTGGTGAAATCGGTCAAGGACCTGCCGCGCATCATGCACGAGGCCTTCCATATCGCCATGACCGGCCGTCCGGGCCCGGTGGTTGTCGATATTCCCAAGGACGTGCAGTTCGCCATGGGCGAGTATGTCAAGCCCGACCTCGAGAATTTCCGCCATGCCAGCTATCGCCCGAAGACCGAGGGCGACCTTGCCGCCATCACCGCGGCGGTCGATCTGATGCTCAAGGCCGAGCGGCCGGTGTTCTATACCGGCGGCGGCGTCATCAATTCGGGGCCGGAAGCGAGCAAGCATCTGCGCGAGCTGGCCGAGATCACGGGCTTCCCCGTGACCTCGACGCTGATGGGCCTGGGCGCCTTCCCGGCGAGCAATCCGCAATGGCTGGGCATGCTGGGCATGCATGGTTCGTACGAAGCGAACCTGGCCATGCATGACTGCGACCTGATGATCAATATCGGGGCGCGGTTCGATGACCGCATTACCGGGCGCATCGATGCGTTCTCGCCGGGCAGCCGCAAGGTGCATGTCGATATCGATCCGTCCTCGATCAACAAGAACGTCGTCATCGACATTCCGGTGATCGGGGATTGCGGTCTCGTCATGGAAGAGATGATCCGCATCTGGCGCAGCCGCACCAACCAGCCGCGCACCGAGGCGATTGCGCCGTGGTGGGAGCAGATCCAGAAGTGGCGCTCGGTCAATTCGTTCGGCTTCAAGCAGACGGGCAAGACCATCAAGCCGCAATACGCCATCCAGCGGCTCTACGAGCTGACCAAGGATCGCGAGGTGTTCATCACCACCGAAGTCGGCCAGCACCAGATGTGGGCGGCGCAGCACTTCCATTTCGACAAGCCGAACCATTGGATGACCTCTGGCGGCCTGGGTACGATGGGCTACGGCCTGCCGGCTGCGGTGGGAGTGCAGGTGGCGCATCCGGATGCGCTGGTGATCGACATCGCGGGTGAAGCCTCGGTGCAGATGACGATGCAGGAAATGTCGACGGCGGTGCAGTATCGCCTGCCGATCAAGATCTTCATTCTCAACAACGAGCGCATGGGCATGGTGCGCCAGTGGCAGGACCTGCTGCATGGCGGACGCTATGCGCATTCCTACTCGGAAAGTCTGCCCGATTTCGTCAAGCTCGCCGAGGCTTATGGCGGCAAGGGCATCCGTTGCGACAATCCGGAAGAGCTGGATGCCGCGATCAAGGAGATGCTGGATTATCCGGGCCCGGTGATCTTCGACGTGCTGGTCGAAAAGGACGAGAACTGCCTGCCGATGATCCCGTCGGGCAAGCCGCATAACGAGATCATCCTGCCGGATACGGCGAACATCGGAAGCATCATCGACGAGAAGGGGAAGATGCTGGTTTAGGCGGCGCAAATCCGCTCTGCCGGCCGCCTGACGCGGTTTTCTGCGCTTCCGGTGCTCACGTACTCAGGTACGCTCCGCTCCGGTTCTCGAAAACCACGCCATCCGGCTCGGCACAGCGAATTTCCACTCGCCTAAACGCCGTGCATCGAGGACTTACAAAATGAACGCAAATCTGTTGCCGACCGGATCGGCCTACTTTCTCACCCAGGAAACCGCAACGCCGGAGCGGCATACGCTTTCGGTGCTCGTCGACAATGAGCCGGGTATCCTTGCACGCGTCGTGGGGCTCATCACCGCGCGCGGCTTCAACATCGAGAGCCTGACCGTCAGCGAGACCGAACACGACCGGCGACTTAGTCGCATCACGCTGGTCACCGTCGCCGTTCCCAAGACGCTCACGCAGATCAAGCTGCAGCTCGAACGCCTGGTGCCGGTGCACCGCGTGCATGATCTCACCTCCGAAGGTCAGGCGCTGGAACGCGAGCTGGCTCTGATCAAGGTCAAGGGCACGGGCGAGCATCGCTCCGAAACGCTGCGGCTGGCCGATGCCTTCCGCGCGCAGGTTGTGGATGCGACGACCGAGAGCTTCGTCTTCGAGGTGACCGGAAAATCGTCCAAGATCGACTCGTTCATTGCGCTTATGGTGCCGTTGGGATTGGTCGAAGTGGTGCGTACGGGCCTGGCCGCGATTTCGCGAGGCCCCGACGGCATGTAAGGAGACGACATGGCCGGTGAGGGAGCCTCGTTCCAGGGCACCTATGCCGAAATCGGCGGGCGCAAGGTCTGGGTCAGCGAGCGGGGCTCAGGACCTGCGCTGGTCATGCTCCATGGCGGGCTGGGCTATAGCGAGCAGATGCTCGACGCGCTCGGCCCTATCCTCGGCCAGCATTATCGCCTCATCGGTTTCGACCGCATCGGACAAGGCCGCACCGCGGATGACGGGCGGCCTTTCGATTATGCGCGGATGGGCGAAGAGGTGGCGGCCTTCCTCGAATGGCTGGGCGGCGGGCCGCATGTGCTGGTCGGCTGGAGCGATGGCGGCATCGCGGCCCTGTTCACGGCGATGCAGCGGCCGGACCTCGTGCGGGCGATGGTGCTGATCGGCGCCAATTTCGATGCGGACGGGCAGGACAAGTTCGACGTGGCGCCGGGCTCGGACATCTACCGGATGCTGGAGACGGATTATGCACTGCGGGCGCCGGAGGGCGGGAGCAATTTCCCCTCGGTTGCGGAGCGGATGTTTGCGCTCTGGTGGAACGAGCCGCGGTTGACGCCGGAAGACCTGGGCAGGATCAAGCAGCCGGCGCTGGTGATGCAGGGCGAGGACGATCACATCCATGTCGAGCATGCCGTAGCGATGTGGCGGGCGTTGCCGCAGGGGCATCTGGCGATCGTGCCCAATGCTTCGCATGGGGTGATGTTCGAGAAACCGGACTTCGTTTCCTGGCTGGTGGTGGATTTTCTGCGCGGGCTTGGCTGAGCGGCAACAGGCGGGCCGAAAATTCGCCGAAATTTCAAATCCATCTTGTAAGGGCAAAGGGTGATCCCCAGTTCAGCGGGACCCTCGAGATGGAGCTGCCGATGACGACCAAGACCGCCGTATTCGCCCTTTTGGCCATGTGGGGCGTCGGAACGTGCCTTCCCGCCATCGCGGAAGAGGGCGCAAAGCCCGGGGGCAGCGAGCTTACCGACCGCGTCTGGGTGCAGCAGGATACCGACCTGCCGGGCGCGATGCAGGTGTTTCTCTCGGACGGCACGCTGATCAGCGATTCCTGCTGGGAAACGCACCGGCTTTCGGCCTGGAAGCAGGTGGATGAAACGCATGTGTCCTGGGAAGAGGACGGGATGCCGATCGAGGCGGAGATCGTGTCGCTGACGGCGGACGAGCTGGTGCTGAAGTCGCCGGTGGGCGAGCAGCGGTTCAAGCCGGCGGAAGTGCCGTATGTCTGCCCGGATATGCCGAAGGATTGAGCCGGTTTTAGTGGCTCCCCCCTCCCTAGCCCTCCCCACAAGGGGGAGGGTGGTGCCTTTGGCTGAATCGAGTTGCAGTGGGGAGGGCTAGGGAGGCTTACCCCCGTATTCCCGCTAAATCGTGAGCTGTGTTCCGATTTCCACCACGCGGCCGGTGGGGATGTGGAAGTATTCCGTGGCGTCGCTGGCGTTGCGGGCCATGGTCATGAAGATGCGGTCCGAGATCGAGCGGATGGGGCCGCGCTTGGTGGGTGAGGGCTTGAGAACGCGGCGGGAGAGGAAGAAGCTCGTCGACATGATGTCGAACTTCCAGCCGAGTTTGCGAGCCAGGCCCAGGGCCTTCGGAATATTGGGCGTTTCCATGTAGCCGAAGGTGACGATCACGCGCCAGAAGAGCTCGTTATAGGCGTCGATGCGGACCTTTTCGTCGTCGGCGACGGTCGGAGCCGACGAGGTCTGGACCGTGAGGATGACATTGCGTTCGTGCAGCACCTTGTAGTGCTTGAGGCTGTGGAGCAGGGCCGTGGGCGCGCCTTCGATGTCACTGGTGAGGAAGATGGCCGTGCCGGGCACGATGGTCGGCTTCTTCTTGGTGAGGTTCTGCACGAGGAATTCGAGCGGAACTTCGTCGCGGCGGGTCTTCTCGGCGAGGCGGCGGCGGCCGGCCATCCAGCTCGACATGATGATGATGAGAACGACCGACACCAGAGCAGGCACCCAGCCGCCCTGAGTGAACTTGGCGAGGTTCGAGACGAAGAAGCCGAGGTCGATGAGGAAGAGCGGGGTGACGATGGCGATGGCGATCGGAAGGCCCCATTTCCAGATGCGCCACATGACAACCAGCAGCAGCACGGCGGTGGCCAGCATTTCGCCGGTGACGGCGATGCCGTAGGCTGCCGAGAGCGAAGCGGAGCTGCGGAAGGCGACAACGAGCACCAGGACAAGGACCAGGAGCAGCATGTTGATCTGCGGCATGTAAATCTGGCCGGTCACCTTTTCGGAGGTGTGGCGGATATCCATGCGCGGCAGCAGGTTGAGGTTGATCGCCTGGCGCGTGAGCGAATAGGCGCCCGAAATCACCGCCTGACTGGCGATGACCGTGGCGGCCGTGGCGAGAATGACCATGGGCAGGAGCGCCCATTCCGGCTGCATCTGGAAGAAGGGGTTGCTGGCCTGCTCGGTGTGGCCGAGCACGAATGCGCCCTGGCCGAAATAGTTGAGCAGCAGGCAGGGAAAGATCATCGCGAACCAGGCGATGGTGATCGGCTTGCGACCGAAATGGCCGAGATCGGCGTAAAGCGCTTCGGCGCCGGTGACGGCCAGGAAGACGGAGCCCAGGACGATGGCGGCGATGTGGAGGTGGTTCACCACGAAGAGCGCGCCGTAATAGGGGTTGAGCGCAACCAGTACGCCCGGATTGTGGACGAGGTGGTTGAGGCCGGACAGGCCGAGCGCCAGGAACCAGACGCCCATGATGGGGCCGAAGACCGTGGCCACGCCGCCTGTGCCGAAGCGCTGCACGGTGAAGAGAACGATGAGGACGACCACGGTGATCGGGACCACCCAGGGCGTCAGATTGGGCTGGACGATCTCGAGGCCTTCAACGGCGGAGAGCACCGAGACGGCGGGCGTGATGATGGCGTCGCCGAAAAACAGCGAAGCGCCGACGACGCCCAGCGCCAGCACCCAGACCGGGCGATTGCTGAAGCTCGAACGGGCAAGGGCCATAAGCGACAGCGTGCCGCCTTCGCCCTTGTTGTCGGCGCGTAGGACGAAGCCGACATACTTGATCGAGACGATGATGGTGAGCGCCCAGAAGATAAGGGACAGCAGCCCCAGAATCTCGGTGTGCTCGGCAGAGCCGGATGTGGCGCCGTGCAGCGCTTCGCGGAAAGCGTAGAGCGGGCTCGTCCCGATGTCGCCGTAGACGACGCCAAGTGCTCCGAGGATGAGCACCGGCAAGTGCTTTTGTGCGTGTTCGGCCTGTTCGGTCTCAACGCTACCGGTCTCGGGACCGGCGACATTCACTTGCGTCATGTACCTTTGCTCATCTTGCGGCGAGGCGGGCGGCTTTTATACCCCTTCTCTGCCACACTCAACCCTGCCTTGTGCATAAGGTTGCGCAGGCACGAACGAAAAGGGCGGCACCCGAAGGTGCCGCCCTGCTCGGGAAGCGTACGTGAAGGAGACTTACTCGGCCGCTTCAGCGACCGACTCTTCCCGGGCGTTCTTGGTGGCATATGCCCACCAGGTCAGCTGGTCGAGCATATCCTTGGCGCTGGGCAGGATCGCCGGCTCGATGTCCTTGATGGTCTTGCCCTGGAAGGCGACGGCGACGAACTCGCTGCCGCCGATATGGACGGCCGAGCGGACCGGGACCATCTGGAGCTCGACGGCGATATTGCGGGCATGCTCGACAGCGCGGGCGCCGCCGACCGAGCCGTAGGCCACGAAGCCGACCGGCTTCTTGTTCCAATCGACATAGGCCTGATCGAAGGCGTTCTTGAGAGCGCCGGTGATCGAGCGGTTATACTCGGCAATGGTGATGATGTAGCCATCATAACCGGCGATCTTCTGCTGCCAGGCAACGGCGCGCTGGTCCTGGGACGGAACCCAGGCGTTCGACGCGGCTTCGTTGAACAGCGGCAGGTCAAAATCCTTCAGGTCCACCAGTTCGACGTCGATATCATCGCGCTGCTTGGCGAGATCGAGGATCCACTGGGCCGGCTTGTCGGCGAAGCGGGTGTCGCGGGTGGAGCCGATGATGACGGCAATCTTGGGCTTGGACATTGTAGTCTCCTTCAGTCGCAAAAAGTAACTGACGCTGAATATGTTCCTGCTTCGGATTCCCTCAAGAAGGCACAAAGCTGGTTGGGGGAAACAGTCGTTTCACTGGGGATCATCGGTGTCGCCCAGGCACGAAAATGTAACCATCCGGAAATGCGGGGATTTCCGGATGGTTGAAGCGAACGCTGAAGAAGAGGGGAGCCATCGTTTCGGCGATGGAAAAGACTGTTCGTAATTAGCGACCAGTGTAGTTGGGTCGTTAAGGGGCACGGACGGCGAGTCCGCGCCCTCTTCGTTTTTACTCGGCAGGGGCGCCGACGGCGCGACGGCCGCTGCGAATGGTGAGCTGGGTCAGGATGAAAGCAGCCACGGCACAGGCGGCGATGACGGCGACCATGGGCAGGGCGGTGCCATCGAAGAAGGCGCCGGAAATCCCCATGACGACAGCCGCGGTCACGAGCTGGAGCGTGCCCATGAGAGCAGAGGCGGTGCCGGCGATCTCGCCATGCTCTTCCATGGCAAGGACGGCCGTGGTGGGCACCACGAGGCCCAGGAAGCCGTAGCCGACGAAGAGCAGGGCGGCGAGGACGACCAGGTTGTCCACTCCGAAGACGAAGAGGCCGAACAGCAGGGCCATGACCAGCAGGAAGCCGGTGACGGCGGTGCGGACGACGGCGTTGAAGCCGAAGCGCTTGCCGAAATAGGCGGCGAACTGGGAGAGGCCGATGAACGACACCGCGTTGATCGAGAACATGAAGCTGTAGAAGGTCGGCGAAATGCCGTAGTGCTCGATCAGGATGAAGGACGAGTTGGCGAGATAGGCCATGAAGCTCGACATGCCGAAGGCGCCGATGAAGGTGAGCCCCAGGAAGTTCCAATCCTTGAGCAGCATCCAGTAACCGCGCAATGCGCTACCGAACGAACTTTCGAGGCGGGCGGCGGCAGGGCGAGTTTCGGGCTGGAAGAAGGCCAGGAGAATAAGGCCGAGGACGCCGACGACGGCCATGACCCAGAAGAGGGAGCGCCAGTCACCGAACTGGATGACGAGGCTGCCCGAGAGCGGGGCCAGGATCGGGGAGACGGAGAAGACCAGCATGAGCAGGCTCATGAGCTGGGCGGCGTCGGTGCCGGTATAGTTGTCACGCACGACGGCGCGGGGAATGGCCATGGGCGCACAGGCGCCAACGCCCTGGACGAAGCGGGCGGCCACGAGCCACTCGATGCTGGGCGCGAGCGCACAGCCGATGGAGCCCAGGATGAACAGGCCGATGCCGAAATAGAGCGGCGGCTTGCGGCCGACCATGTCGCTGACCGGCCCATAGATGAGCTGACAGACGGCGATGGCGGCCATGAAGGCCATCAGGCTGGCCTGCACCTGGGCCGTGTCAGCCTTGAGGTGCTCGCCGATGGCGGGAAGCGCAGGCAGGTACATGTCGATGGCGAAGGGTCCGACAACGGACAACAAGCCGAGGACAAGAGCGGCGCGAACGATATCGCTCTTCATGGAAAACCTCTTGGAGCGGCGACCGGCAGCACTCGCGTGCGCTGATCGCCTGTAAACCGATTACGTGATGTCGAGGAGGACGGCGCAGGGAAAGGGAGGAGCGAGGCCGTGACTCCAATGTCCACATTTTTGGACAGTGTTGTCTAATTCGTCAAGCCCCATTATATTGGCGGTTATGGAATCTCTGTCAGAGTTGATCCGCGAACCCGCCATGCAGCGCGGGCAGAGCGCCAAACGCAAATGCATCCTGGAAGCGGCGACGGCCGTGTTCGTGAGGGAGGGCGTGGCGGGCGCGAGTATCGACCTGATCGCCGCCGAGGCGGGGGTATCGCGCCAGACGGTCTATAACCACATCGGGGACAAGGAAAAGCTGTTCGTGGCGGTGGTGGCCGACGTGTCGGCGCGCTCGAGCTACCGGCTGATCCAGACCATCGGTACGTTCCCGGACCATCCGGTGAACCTGGAGGAAGACCTTATCGAATTCGCGATGCGGCTCTGCAGCAATTGCATGTGCGACGCCGACGCGGTGGCGCTGCGGACGCTGATCGAGAAAGAGGGGCCGCGTTATCCCGAACTCTTCGAGACCTGGAAGCAGTATGGTCCGGGCAGCAATTGGCCGGCGATCGCGGGGCGTTTCGCCAAGCTGGCGCACCAGGGATATCTCGAGATCGAGGACCCGGACCTGGCGGCGCGGCAGTTCATGGCGTTGGTGAATGCGGATCTGCCCACGGCGCGCGAGCCAGGCCAGGAGCCGAACGGGGCGGAAATCCGCAAGGCGGCGAGCAATGCGGTGCGCACGTTCCTGAGGGCGTTCGGGAAGCGGTAGGCGGTCCGACGTAGCGAGCCGCTCTCAGATATCCCCGAGAGCCTCGCGGTAGCGGCGGACGGCTTCGGGGAAGCCGATGAGAAGGGCGTCGGCGGTGATGCCGTGGCCGATCGAGGCTTCGAGGACGCCGGGGACCTTGGCCTGGAAGGCGGGAAGATTGACGAGCGTCAGGTCGTGGCCGGCATTGAGGCCGAGGCCGGCGGCGATGGCTGCATGGGCGGTTTCGGCGAGGGTGGCGAGTTCCTGCTCGGCGCGTTCGGGGGAATCGAAGCAGCCGCCATAGGGGCCGGTATAGAGTTCGATGCGATCGGCGCCCGTGGCCTTGGCCGCGGCGACTCCGGCTTCACCGGCATCGGGATCGGCAAAGAGCGAAATCCGGCGGTGGGGCGTGCGGATGCGCTGAACGATCGAGGTGAGGAAATTGCCCTTGCCGGTGAAATCCCAGCCGTGGTCGGACGTAGCCTGAGCCGGATCGTCGGGGACGAGCGTCACCTGCTCGGGATCGACGGTTTCGACGAGCTTGAGGAAATCCTCGCTCGGATAGCCTTCGATGTTGAACTCGGCCTGCGGGTATTCGGCGACCAGCAATTCTTTGAGGTCGAAGACGTCGGTGCGCCGGATATGGCGCTCGTCGGGACGCGGGTGGACGGTGACGCCGGATGCGCCGGCATCGAGGACCAGACGGGCAATTCCGGTGACGCTGGGCCAGGGCAGGTTCCGGCGATTGCGGAGCTGGGCGACGGCGTTGAGATTGACGGAAAGCTTGGTCATGGCGGGTCCAGTGGTGCCGACTCGAAACGGATGGGAAGTGTATAGGACGGCGGGCGGCAAGTTTGCAGCCTCCCGCGCTGCGATTGATTGCCTCTCCTGAGCGGGTGATCAACGCTTCGTAGTTGGTCTTCCCTCGGTCACTCCCTGCAAGGGGAGGGAGGCGCTGGCCTAGGCCTGTTCGCGGGCGTAGCGTTTGCGGCCGCGCTCGCGGGCTTTTTCGGCCTCGACTTCGCGGTCGCGGGGCGGGGCGTTGGTTTCCAGGGCGTCGAGGAGGCGCTGGGCGGCAACGGTCACTTCGTTGACGGCATAATGGAAGGCCGCCTCGTTCTTCTGGGAGGGGTGGGTGAAGCCGGAGAGCTTGCGGACGAACTGGAGCGCGGAGGCACGGACCTCATCCTGCGTAGCCGGGGGCTCGAAATTGAACAGGGTGCGGATGTTGCGGCACATTGGGGCTCTCCTCGTCTGTGGCTACGAGAAACACAGCAACCTCCTGTGGCCTCGTCAAGGCCGACAGGAGGTTGTGATCGGGAGCGTCGCCGCTCAGCCGGCGTAGGCGCGTTCGAGCGCGGCGATATCGATCTTCTTCATCTGCAGCATGGCCTGCATGACGCGATTGGCCTTGGCCGGGTCGGCATCGCCCAGATAGCGCGGCAGGGCCTCCGGGACGATCTGCCAGGAAAGGCCGTACTTGTCCTTGAGCCAGGCGCACTGGCTTTCGGCACCGCCATCGGTGGTGAGCTTTTCCCAGAAATAGTCGACTTCCGCCTGGGTCTTGCAGTTGACGACGAAGGAGACAGCTTCGTTGAACTTGAAGATGGGGCCGCCGTTGAGCGCCATGAATTCCTGGCCTTCGAGCTCGAAGGACATGGTCATGACCTTGCCCTTCTGGCCGGGCACGGCGTCATCATATTTCTCCTCGTTGATGATGCGGGCATCGCCGAAGACAGAGACGTAGAAGCGCACGGCTTCCTCGATGCGGTCATCCATCCAGAGGCAGGGAACGATCTTGGGCATTTTCGGAAATCTCCAATGGTTGAGGGTTAGCGCGTGGCAGCGCGGCGGGCGTGAATGACGGCACCCAGCCAGGCAGCGGGGATGGCGAGGAGGGCGACGGCGATGGCGTACCAGTTCGGGCCCATGCCCCACATGACGACGGCTCCGACAGTGCTCAGGACGAGGCCGATGACGCCGAGCGCCAGGGCGTGGCCCATAGGGTGGTGCCGCGCGAGCCTGGCGGTGATGTAGCCGGCAAGGATGCCGAAAACGGCGCGATAGCCGAAGGCCAGGAGGAAGGGGCCGGTCTCGTAGCTGGGTGTGCCATCCGGCGGGAAGACGCCGATGGCGTGGAAGAGCATGTCGGCCGCCGTCGAGAGGATGGCTATGGACGCGAAGCCGGCGAGAACGGCGCCGAGGCTCCAAAGGACACTCCGGAAGGGAGCATTTTCGTGGGTAATCTGCATCGACATCTGGTTTCTCCTTTCCGATGCAGGCCGCCTGACGCGGGCGCGGCCGATCCCGTTGCCGGAACGGGCGTTCCGGCTGGCAGTCTCTTGCAGGTGTGGTCGTCTCGTGTGCCGCTAGGCGGCCGGCTGGCTTTCGAGCACGGCGTCGAGCCGCTTGAAGCTGACCTCCATGCCGTCGGCCATCGGGGTGGCCAGTGCACCATCCCGGGCTTCACGCGAGGAATAGAGCACGGTGGTCCTGGTCGTCGTGGTGCCATCGGCGTGCTGCTCGAATGCCACGGTGACGATGGCCTCGCCGCCCGTCCAATCCATGTCGTAGGTTTCGGTGTTGACGATGCGCTCGGGGTGCTCGATCTCGCGATAGACGCCGCCCGAACCCATTTCGAAGCCATCCGGGCTCTTGAGGACGAAGCGCCAGCGGCCACCGACGCGGAAGTCGATCTCGCAGGTGGGCATGGTCCAGTCGGGCGGGCCAAGCCAGCGGCGGATGAGATCAGGGCGCGAATAGCAGAGGAAGACGAGGTCGCGCGGGGCGTCGAAATCGCGGGAGATGGCGATCTCGCGCTCGCTCGGTGTCGAGACGGTGAGGGGCGCTGGCATGGTCAGGTCTTCCTCTTGTCGTTGGCGTTGACGGGGGTCTGCAATTCCTTGAGCAGCGCATCGAGCCGCGTATAGCTGGCTTCCCAGAACTGCTTGTAGTCATCGAGCCAGGCCACGGCCTCGGCCATCGGCGCCGCTTCGAGCTTGCGGGGGCGGCGGGTCGCTGCCTGACCGGTGGAGATGAGGCCGGCTCGCTCCAGGATCTTGAGATGCTTGGAGACCGCGGGCTGGCTGATGTTGAAGGGCTCGGCCAGTTCGGCGACCGAAGCCTCGCCGGACGCCAGGCGCGCGAGGATGGCCCGACGCGTGGGATCGGAGAGGGCGAGGAAGGTGGCATCGAGCCGTTCAGAGGGTGTCATGGCAGAGAACCAATTCGTTCGATAACGAAATGGTTATGGAATGAATCGGAGGGAGAGTCAAGCGGGTCGGGGGCCTTGGTGTGGTGGGGCGCGGAATGATAGAGCTGGCAGGCAGCAACCGGAGGGGAAGAGGGTGCTTGTCTTGCGTCTGGCCAAGGTCGCCTGCGTGGCGGCGATGGCGTTCTATGCCACGCTCGTCGCGTTCGGGAACGTGACGGATTACGGCACCAATTTCGCCTTCGTCGAGCATGTGTTCCGCATGGACACGATCTTTCCCGATGCGACGATCCGTTATCGGGCGATCGATGTGCCCTGGGTGTGGACCGCCGGGTATGCGGCGATCATTGCGCTCGAGGGGCTGACGGCGGTGCTCTGCTGGATAGGCGCGGGATGGATGCTGCGCAGGCTGCGTGATAGCGCGGCGCTATTCAACCGGTCGAAGGGGTGGGCGATCAGCGGGTTGGCCTGCGGGTTCCTGCTCTGGCAGGTAGCGTTCATGTCGATCGGCGGAGAATGGTTCGGCATGTGGCAGTCCCAGACCTGGAACGGCGTAGCCTCGGCGGCGAGAATCTTCATGATGTTCATCGCGGTGCTGATCTTCGTGTCGCTGCCGGATGGGGAGATCGAGGGGTAGGGCCCCGCTGCAATGTTTGACAAATAAGCATGTTATCATAATAACATGAGTTGCGCTGGGTCGCCCTCTTTGGGGCGCGGGCGGGGCGTGTCGCGGTGGAACAGATCAATAGCGTCGGGACTGAGCGCGACGAGCTTTCGGATTTTGAGAAGATCCGGCGCATTCCCTATCTCTTTGCCTTCAACATTCTCACGGCGGCAGCGCTTCTCTGCACCGTGACTTCGCCGCTGGCGCTGTTCGCGGCTGAACTGGGCGTGCCCAAGGATCGCATCGGGCTGATCGGCGGCATCATGCCGTTCGTGCAGGTGATCGCGGTGATCTTCCTGCCGGTCGTCATGACCTTCGGGCACCGGCGCGTCTCCGCCTATGCCTCGCTCACCCGCTATTTCTGCCTGTCCCTGATCCTCGCCGCGCCCCTGTTTGCGGGTGACGCGGATATGGTGTTCTGGACGCTGTTCGTGGCCATGCTGGGCTTCTCGATCTTTCGCACCATGGCCGAAACGGCCATCTGGCCGTGGTCGCAGGAATACATGCCCACCTTCATTCGCGGCCGGCTGACCGGCAGCATCGCCCTCGCATACCTGCCGGTCGCCCTTGTCGGCTCGGTGCTGGTGCAGCTCTGGCTGGACGGGCACGAGGGGATCGAGCGCTTCTATCCGGTATTTGTCTTCGGGCTGCTGCTCGGCGTGGTGGCGGCGCTCTCGCTTTTCGGTCTGGGCGGCGGGCGACCCCGGCCGGGTGCGGTGCGCGGACTGGATTCGATCCGGGCAATGCGCGTGCCGCTGGGCGATCGCAATTTCCTGCTCTACCTCGTCTCGTCGGGCTCGCAGTTTCTCGTCTATATCGTCATCAACCTCTTCATCCTGCTGTTTTTCAGCGAGCGGCTGGGCATTTCGTCAGGCCAGATCGTGCTGATGGCGGCGTTCGTGCCGGTCGGCTCGGCGGTGGGCAGCGTCATTGCCGGCTGGTTCGTCGACCGCTACGGCACGCGCGCCATTCGCATCACCCTGCAGGTCTTGCAGGTCGCGATGCTGATCGCGCTGATGTTCGTCAATGCCGACATGCCCGGTACGATCTTCATCGTCGGGCTGATCTTCTTTGCCTTCGGCCTGCTGTTTCCCAGCGCCATCGGCGTCGGCAGCATCTACATGCTCAACTACGTGCCGCCCGCCAACAAGGAGAGCTATATGACGCTCGCCTACATGACGGATGGCCTTACCGCCGGCGGTGCAGCGTTTCTCGCCGGCTGGCTGCTGGAATTCCTCTCGGGCAAGACCATCGTCATCGCCGGTGCGTCGCTGGGCAATTTCGAGACGCTGTTCGCGCTCGGCGCCATGATCATCGTGCTGTCAGCCATCACCTTCGCCCTGTTGCGGGAGGAGGGAGCGACGGGGGTGCGCGATTTCCTCGGGCAGTTTGGCCGGGGCAGTCCTCTCCGCGCGTTGTGGGGCATTCATCGCTATGCCGCGCTGACCTCAGAGGAACGCCGGCGCGAACTCACCTATGGGTTCGGCGAGGCCGGCAGCGCGCTGGCGAAGGAGGAACTGATCGCGGCGCTCAGCGACCCGAGCTTCGATGTGCGCTACGAGGCCATTCAGTCGCTCGGGCATTTGCCGCCGAGTCCAGCCGTGGTCAGGGCGCTGGAACGGATGCTGGCCTATGACGGTCTGGTGGAACTGCAATATGCGGCGCTGAACTCGCTCGGACGCATCCGGGCGGTCGGCAGCGGCGAGGCCATCGCGCGGTTCCTCGATGATCCCAATGCCATACTGCGGGCCCGTGCCGTCCGCGCTCTGGGCGACATCCGCGACCAGCGATACTTGCCGCGCATCCGCCAGATGCTTGCCGACGATCCGGAGACCGATTGCCGGCTGGCGGCTGTTTCGGCCCTGGGCAAGTTTCGCGACGAAGAGAGTATCGACGGCCTGCTGCAGATCTATCGCGAACTCGTCAACGACGCGGGAAGCGCCATCGGCGAGCCGCGCAGCAAGGTGGTGCTGCTGGCGCTGGCGAAAATCCTCGATTGCGAGGAGAGTTTTTCGCGCGAATGGCGGCGTGAGGAAAAGGTGCTCGGCCACCGGCTGCCGGGCTTGTTCAGCCGCCTGAGCGACAGCCTGCGCAAGCGCTCGGGCGAAGAGCATTCCAGATTGCTGATGCAGGCCGCGGCGGCGCTGAGTTCCGCCAGTACCCGCGAGGCGTTCGGTGCGCTGCAGGCGACGCGTCCTTTCGTGGCGGCGAGCGGGCATCCCGAGGCGGCAATCGTGCTCAAGCTGATGGATGGCACTCGCGACATCGAGCAGCCCCACCGCGCGCTTCTTATCCTGCTCGCCCTCTCGATGCGTCCGGTGCTGGTGCAATCGCGCTTCGACGAGCGCCAGGCGCGAAGCGCGGGCTGAGCGGGTCAGGGCCGAGGCGAAGTTCGCGCCGTGTTGGGCTGCCTCTGTGATGAATACGCAGGCATTTCACAGGTTCGTCCTGCGCTATGGTTTCATCGGGATTCCGTCGAGGGGGACGCGATTGCCGGCGCGGATCGCCATCACTCACCAGCTAGCAGCCCGCCGCCGCATCCTCTCACGAAAATCCCCCTTGCGCCGAACCGTACGGTACGGTACGCCTTGGGCAACGAAAACCGGGAGGTGGTGCGACCGTGGCGTCGGCTCCGTTCAAGGATGAGGTGTTCACCCCGCGCCAGCAGCAGGTGCTGACGGCGGCGCTCGACCTGCTGGTCGAGAGTGGGGATGGACTCACCATGACGGCCGTGGCGCGGCGCGCTTCGTGCTCCAAGGAAACGCTCTACAAGTGGTTCGGCGACCGCGACGGGCTGCTGACCGCGACGGTGCAGTGGCAGGCGGCCAAGGTGCGCATGCCGCAGGTGGACCGCTACAAGCTCGACGCCGTCTCGCTGCGGACCAGCATCGAGCAGTTCGCTCGTGATCTGCTTGCGACGCTGGTGGGCGAAATCTCGGTGACGCTCAATCGGCTGGCGATCACGCATGCCAGCGCCGAGAAGCGCGGGCTGGGGGGCATCGTGCTCGAGAACGGGCCGCTGGCGATCCGGCGGCGGTTGAAGCCGGTGCTCGAGGCGGGGCGCGATGCGCGGCTCCTGCGGTTCGAGAGCAGCGAAGAGGCCTACCGGACCTTCTACGGGCTGGTGGTGCGCGATACGCAGATCCGCATGCTGCTGGGCGATGAAACGCTCAAGGCGACGCGGATCGAGAGCGAGGCCAAGGCGGCCACGGAACAGTTTTTTGCCCTTTACGGGGCTTAGCACAGACGCAAGAGGAGAGACCCATGCGCGTTTATTACGATCGGGATGCCGATCTCAATATCATCAAGTCCAAGAAGGTCGCGATCGTCGGCTACGGCTCGCAGGGCCATGCCCATGCGCTCAACCTGCGCGACTCGGGCGTCAAGGACGTCGTGATCGCGCTGCGCCCCGGTTCCGCTTCGGCCAAGAAGGCCGAGGGCGAAGGCCTCAAGGTCATGAGCGTCGCCGAGGCTGCCGCCTGGGCTGACCTCGTCATGATGCTGACCCCGGACGAGCTCCAGGCCGACATCTACAAGGACCACATCGCCGACAATATCCGTGACGGCGCCGCCCTGGCTTTCGCCCACGGCCTCAACGTCCACTTCAACCTGATCGAGCCCAAGAAGACCGTCGACGTGATCATGATCGCGCCGAAGGGTCCGGGCCACACCGTGCGTGGCGAATACCAGAAGGGCGGCGGCGTGCCGTGCCTGATCGCCGTTCACCAGGACGCCTCGGGCAATGCCCATGACATCGCGCTCGCTTATGCTTCGGGTGTTGGCGGCGGCCGTTCGGGCGTCATCGAAACCAACTTCCGCGAAGAGTGCGAGACGGACCTCTTCGGCGAGCAGGCAGTGCTCTGCGGCGGCCTGGTCGAGCTCATCCGCGCCGGTTTCGAGACGCTGGTGGAAGCCGGCTACGCTCCGGAAATGGCCTATTTCGAGTGCCTGCACGAAGTGAAGCTGATCGTCGACCTGATCTACCAGGGCGGCATCGCCAACATGAACTACTCGATCTCGAACACCGCCGAGTGGGGCGAGTACGTCTCGGGTCCGCGCGTCATCACCTCGGAAACCAAGGCCGAGATGAAGAACATCCTCAAGGACATCCAGACCGGCAAGTTCACCTCCGAGTGGATGCAGGAAATCAAGTCGGGCGGCGCCCGCTTCAAGGCGACCCGTCGCCTGCACGACGAGCACCAGATCGAGGAAGTCGGCGAGAAGCTGCGTTCCATGATGCCCTGGATCAAGGCCGGCGCCCTGGTCGACAAGGCCAAGAACTAAGCATGAGCCGCCTTCCACGCTTTCCAGTGGAAGGACGATGCCTTTGCGGGGCCGCCAGCTACGTGCTGGCGGCTTCGCCACTTGCGGTTTACGCGTGCCATTGCCGCGACTGCCAACGCTTTGCCAGCGGGCCATATGCCATCGGCATCATAGTCAATCGCAAGGATATGGTCTTTCCGCAGCCCGCGGCACTCGCGTCAACGCAGAGGCGGGGCGACAGCGGGCGGATCGTTCGGCAGTTTGCCTGCGCGCAATGCGGGACGCGGCTCTGGCATGAGGCCGACCACGCGCCCGACACGATAATCCTGCGAGCAGGGACGCTCGACGAGCCGGGCTGGGCGCGGCCTGCGGTGCATAGCTGGACGCGACGCAGGTTGCCCTGGGTCGACCTCGGCGAGGAGCCGCAATTCGCCGGCGCGGTACCATCGCGCGACGTGCTTTACGATGCATGGCGTGCGTGGCTGGACGCGGGCGAGACGTGACGGTTCAATGTCGCATGGGCCGGCGATTCCATGCCGGGCAAAATCATTCATCCGAGGGCTTCCAATTGCCTCTTCCGAAGTTTCCGCAGCAGGGCGGGTGCCATTGCGGCGCCGTGCGTTACGAACTGACCGCGCCGCCGCTGGGCGTCTACAATTGCCATTGCACCGACTGCCAGAAGATAAGCGGGGCGGCCTATGCGATGTCGATGCCGGTGCGCACCGAAACGCTGGTCCAGCTTTCGGGCGAAGTGTCCATATTCGAGAAGGTGGCCGATAGCGGGCGGCGCGTGCAGATGGTGTCGTGCGCCAAGTGCGGGACGCGGATGTGGAACGTGCCGCTGTCCTCGCCCGAGATGCGCACGCTGCGACCGGGTACGCTCGACGATTTTTCGTGGGCGGAGCCGGTGGGCAATATCTGGACGAAGAGCCGGATGCCCTGGATCGAGATCGATGCGGCGCTGGTCAATTACGAGGGGCAGCCACCGAGCCGCGAGCCGCTCTACGCCGCGTGGTCGGCCAAGCATGGAGAAGCCTGATGGCGACGGCGGATGATATTGCCAAGGTGCTCGAGCAGGAGCGGGCGCTGGTCTTTGATACGTTCGACGACGATGCGGCCTTCGCCATAGGCTCGGCAATCCGCGAGCGGGCGATTTCCGACAAGCTCGGGATCGTCTGCTCGATCGTGCTGTGGGACCGGCCGCTCTTCTACATGACCCGGCCAGGAACGACGGCGGACAACGCCGATTGGGTGCGGCGCAAGGCCAATGTGGTCAAGCGGTTCCAGAAGAGCAGCTATCGCATGGTGCTCGAGCAATTGCCGCGTGAGGACCGCCTGTTGCCGGAGGCGCGGGCGTTGCCGCCTGAGGACTACGTGCTTGCGGGCGGTGGCTTCCCGATCCGCGTGAATGGGGCAGGGATCATCGGCGCTGTCGTTGTATCGGGGCTGCCGGAGCGGCAGGACCATGCGGTTGTGGTGGCGGCGATTGCCGGCTATCTCGGCAGGGATACGGCGGCGCTGGCGCTGGCGCTGGAGCCATAGCGATGAAGCTGCGCTACCAGATACTGGACGTGTTCACCGGCGAGGCTTTCAAGGGCAATCCTCTGGCCGTGGTGGCGGATGCCGATGCGCTCGACGACGCGCAGATGCAGACCATTACGCGCGAGTTCAACCTCTCCGAGACGATCTTCTTCAGGACACCGAAGGACTCCGCACACAACGTTGCGGCGCGTATCTTTACGCCGGGCGGCGAATTGCCGTTTGCCGGGCATCCCACGGTGGGCGCAGCGGTGGCGTTGGGGATCGAGCGTGGCCTTGATGAGGTGACGATCGAAGAGAAGATCGGGCTGATCCGTGCGCAGGTGGCGGTGATGGACGGTCGGCGTGGGCGCGCCGTGTTCGAGTTGCCGCAATTGCCGGCCGAGGCTGGAGCGCCGCCGGAACGGGAAGCCGTGGCGCGGGCACTGGGGCTCGATGCCGGCGAAATCGGGTGCGGGGCCTTTGCGCTGTCGACCTATTCGGCAGGCGTGAGCTTCCATCTCGTGCCAGTACGCGATGCGGACGTGTTGGCGCGAATAAAGGTGAACCTCGCGGAGTGGAACGAGGCTTTCCCGCATGGTCGGCACTCGGCCTACATCTTCACGGAGACGCCGGGCGAAGATGGCAACGATTTTGGCGTGCGGATGCTGAGCCCGGCATTGGTGGGCGAGGACCCGGCCACCGGCAGCGCTGCGGCGGCGTTCATGGGGTTGCTGGCTCTGCATGCGCCGTTGGCGACGGGCGAGGTGCGCTATGCCATCCGCCAGGGCTACGAGATGGGACGCCCGAGCCGGATCGACCTGGTGTTGACCATGAAGGATAGCATGCTGGTGCGCGGGCAGATCGGCGGGGATGCCGTCATCGTCGCGCGCGGCGAGCTCGATTGGGACTGAGCGCGCAGAAGCCTCTGAATACCTCGAAAACACGTCTTCGCGACACCCGACGCCAATGCTACCGCTGGTGATGGGCGTTGAGGGCGATTCATGGACTTATTGTTCGATATCATCCTGTGGCTGCACTTCATCGCGTTCGTCGTAGGCGGCGCCAACGTGGTGACCATGCCGTTCCTCGTGGCACGGATGCATGCAGCGAGCCCCGAAACACGGCAGGCACTGTGCTCCATCGCCAAGGCGTTGAGCCGCGCCGGACGCGGGGCGATGGTGGTGCTGCTGATCACCGGGCCGATCCTCATGTGGCAGCGTTATGGCGGGCTATCGGGCGCGAGCGTCTGGTTCTGGGTCAAGATGGCGCTGATCGTGCTGATGCTGGTTTCCATCATCGCGGCAGGGATCACGTTCAAACGCGCCGAAGCGGGCGACGATGCGGCGCTCGAGACGGCTGAGACGGCGGGCAGGATAGCGGCTGTGGCCTTCCTGGGCGTGCTGCTTTCGGCGGTATTTGCTTTCAACTAACCATTTGCCCCACGCAATGGGTTGCGCCCGGCTGCGATTTCGCGCATTTTGCGAGTCACCAGTGCATACGGGCAGCCAGGACCAGTCGATGCAGCGCAGCCGCGCCATTGCCATTGCAGCCAAGCAGCAGGCGGAGAACAACCGCCTGATGATCATGCTTGGGTTGCTCCTGCTCCCCGCGCTTCTCCTTCTCCTTATCAGCCCCTGATAACCGGCGGCCCAGATCAAGCTGGGCGGGTGGTCAGGGGATGCGCGCAATGAGCCGAACAGGAAATGTCCGGCCGTTTAGGCTTTCATGGCCCGGCCGTTTGATCAGGATAGTACCAGAATGACTACGCAGACCCCCGCCACCGACAGCAACAAAGACCGGGTCTATATCTTCGACACCACACTGCGCGACGGCGAGCAGAGCCCCGGCGCGACCATGACGCTCGAGGAAAAGCTGCAGGTTGCCGAGATCCTCGACGATATGGGCGTGGACATCATCGAAGCCGGCTTCCCGATCGCTTCGGTCGGTGACTTCGAATCCGTGGTGGCAGTGGCCAAGCGGGCCAAGCGCTCGGTGATCGCCGGCCTGGCGCGCGCCATTCCGGCAGATATCGACCGTGCGGGCGAAGCGGTGCGTTTTGCCAGGCGCGGGCGCATCCACACGTTCGTATCGACCTCGCCGATCCATCTGGCGCACCAGATGCGCAAGACGCAGGACGAGGTGATCGAGATCATCACCAAGACCGTCACGCAGGCACGCAACCTCATCGACGACGTCGAATGGTCGGGCATGGACGCGACGCGTACGCCGCTCGATTTCCTGGCGCGATGCGTGGAAGCGGCGATCAAGGCCGGCGCTACGACCATCAACCTGCCCGATACGGTGGGCTACGCCATTCCCGAAGAATATACGGCGATGTTCCGGCACATCATCGACACCGTGCCGAATGCCGACAAAGCGATCTTCTCGACCCATTGCCACAACGACCTGGGCCTGGCGGTTGCCAATTCGCTGGCCGGCGTCATCGGCGGGGCGCGGCAGATCGAATGCACGATCAACGGCCTGGGCGAGCGCGCCGGCAATGCGGCACTCGAGGAAGTGGTGATGGCGCTGCGCACCCGCGCGGATGCGATGCCCTACCACACCGAGATCGAGAGCACGCATCTGGCGCGTGCTTCCAAGATCGTGTCGGCGGCCTCGAACTTCCCGGTGCAGTACAACAAGGCGATCGTCGGCAAGAACGCCTTCGCGCACGAGAGCGGCATCCACCAGGACGGCATGCTCAAGAATGCGCAGACCTACGAGATCATGACGCCGGAAAGCGTCGGCATCAAAGAGACGACGCTCGTCATGGGCAAGCATTCGGGCCGCGCGGCCTTCAAGGACAAGCTGCGCGAGCTGGGCTATAACCTGGGCGACAATGCCTTCCAGGAAGCCTTCGTACGTTTCAAGGACCTGGCTGACCGCAAGAAGCACGTTTACGACGCCGATATCGTGGCGCTGGTGGACGACGAGGCCGGCTCGATCGACGACCGCATCAAGCTGGTCGACATGGAAGTGGTGAGCAAGACCGGCGGCACGCATCGCTGCGACATGACGCTCTCGATCGATGGTGAGACGGTTACGGCAAGCTTTGACGGCACCGGCTCGGTGGACGCGATCTTCAACGCGATCAAGCAGGCCGTGGGCAAGGAGCCGCACCTGGTGCTCTATGCCGTGGACGGCGTGACCGGCGGCACGGATGCGCAGGCGAGCGCGCATGTGCGCCTCGAAATGGGCGGGCGGATTGCTTCGGGCAATGCGGCCGAGCCGGACACGCTGGTGGCTTCCGCGCGCGCGTATCTCAATGCGTATAACCGGTTGCTGCTCGACAAGGGGCAGGCGGCTCAGGGCGCGATGGCGGGGTAGGTTCGCGGGTTGGGGCGAGGTGTGTGCCCATAGCGCGGTGCTATCTCGCCCCACCACCGTACTTCCCCGGCCGTAGAGCCGGGGCCCACGGATGTCTCCACTCGGGTAGAGGGGGGCAATAGGCCCCGGATCAAGTCCGGGGAAGTGCGGTGGTGGGGATGGTGGAGGAGATGGCTGAGGAGGTTTCTCCTCCTACCCTGCCACCCTCAACGCCCCCGGCAATTCCTCAGCGAAAATCGCGATCTCTTCCGGGCGGCCGACGCTGATGCGGATGCAGCGGTCGAGGGTGGGGGCCATGGGTTTGCGGACGAAGACGCCGCAATTGGCGAGGGCCTGGAGTACGGCCATGGCGAAGGCGCCATCGCGGCCGCAATCGACGGTGACGAAGTTGGTGGCCGAGGGGATTGGCGTCAGACCGTTGTCGCGGGCGATGGCGGCGATGGTGTCGCGGCCTGCAGCGATGTTGGCGAGAGTGGCTTCCAGGTAGGGCTGGTCCGCCAGAGCGGCGAGTGCGGCGACCTGGGCCTGGCGGTTGACGCCGAAATGGTTGCGGACCTTGTCGAAGGCGCGGATGGCCTGGGCTTCGCCGATGGCGTAGCCGCAGCGCAGGCCAGCCAGGCCGTAGGCCTTCGAGAAGGTGCGGAAGCGCAGGATATTTGGGCGGGTGACGTCCAGAGGCGGCAGCGCGCCGGCGGGCGCGGTTTCGCCATAGGCCTCATCGAGCAGCAGGAGCGTGGTGTTGGGGAGCGAGGCGGCGAAGGCTTCGACCTCGGCTGCGGGCCACCAGGTGCCCATGGGGTTATCCGGGTTGGAGAGGTAGACGAGCCTGGCGTTTTCCCGTCGTGCGGCCTCGGCCAGTGCCGAGAGGCTTTCGCGGTCGGCCTCGTAAGGCACGGTGACGAGCTGGCCGCCGAAGCCGGCGACGTGGAAATTGAAAGTGGGATAGGCACCCAGTGAGGTGACGACCTTATCGCCGGGGTTGAGGTAGAGGCGGGCTACGAGGCCTAGAAGACCGTCGATGCCTTCGCCGACCATCACGTTTTCAGGGGCGACGGCGAGATGGTGCGCGAGGGCGTGGCGGAGATCGTGGTTTTCGGGATCGCCATACATCCAGACATTGCCTGAGGCCTGCGCGAGGGCGGCGATGACGCTGGGGGCGGGGCCGAAGCCGCTTTCATTGGCGCCCAGCCGTGCGCGGAACGCGTGGCCGGAGCGGCGCTCGAGCGCCTCTGGCCCGACGAAGGGCACGGTTTCGGGCAGGCTTTGCGCGAGCGCGGTGAGGGCGGGGCGAGACATCACTGATCCTTGAGGCGTCGGCTGAAACTCCAGCTCACTGGCTAACGTATCTTTGCGTTGCATTGAAGCGCGCCGGGGCGAACAGTGCGCAAGGAATTCTCCCGGGGAGAAGGGATCATGAAGAAAAGCAGACTGGGCGTGGCGGTGATGGTGGCGGCGGTCTCGCTGACGGCGGGGGCGCAGGCGGCCGATACGGCGGTGGCGATCTTCGCCGGCGGGTGCTTCTGGAGCATCGAAAGCGATTTCGACCATGCGCCGGGCGTGCTCGACACGACCTCGGGCTATATCGGCGGCACGGTCGCTAACCCGACTTACGAGCAGGTTTCGACCGAAACGACCGGGCATCGCGAGGCGGTGCGCGTCACTTACGATCCCAATGTCACGAACTACGAGAAGCTGCTGACTGCTTATTGGCACATGACCGACCCGACCGATGGGGAAGGGCAGTTCTGCGACTATGGCGACAGCTACAGGCCGGGCCTCTTCCCGCTGGATAAGGCGCAATATGATGCCGCAGAGGCCAGCAAGGCGGAGATCGGCAAGGAACTGAACAAGCCCGTGGCGACCACGATCGCGATGGCGACGACCTTCTATCCGGCCGAGGATTACCACCAGAATTTCTGGCAGACCAATGCCGCGCATTACAAGGCGTACCGCGCTGGGTGCGGGAAGAATGCCAAGGTCGAGGCGCTATGGGGGCAGTCGGCGTTCGAGGGCCTCAACGGGCACGAATAGGCTATTTCGTCTCCGGGCTCGGCACGTTCGGGTCAGGGGTGACCGAGATCTGGTGCTCGGATTGTGCGTTCAGCTCCTTGGTGAGCGCGATCTTGGATTCCTCGGTCAGCGAGTAGAGCGTCGAGAGGTAGTTGGGCGTCGCCACCCAGGCGCGAAGCTGCATGGCGACGCTGGCGCCCGAAAAACTATCCACATGCACATTGGGTGAGGGATCGATCAGCACGCGCTTGTCGCTGGTGGCGACGCGCAGCAGGATTTTTCGCGCCTTCGCAATGTCGAGCGAATCGGGGATCGAAACGTTGACGTCGATGCGCCGGCGCGGCTCGCGGCTATGATTGGTGATGGCCGAGGCCCAGAGCTTCTGGTTGGGCGTGAAGATGTAAAGGCCGCTGGTCGAGCGCAGGCGCGTTCCGAAAAGGCCGATTTCGACCACGACGCCAGCCACGCCATCACCGGTGATGAACTCGCCGATGGCAATGGGGCGCAGGAGAATCAGCATGATTCCGGCGGCGATGTTGGCCAGCGTGTTCTGGAGGGCCAGCGCGATGGCGAGGCCGGCCGCGGCGAGGGCGGCATAGATCGACGTGCTGGCAACGCCGATGAGGCTCAACGCCGTAATGATGGCGAAGATCAGGATGCCGTAGCGGGTGACCTGGGAGACGAGCGGGACGAAGTTTTTATCCACACCATAGGCGCGCGGCATGAGGTGTTCGACGAAACGCGAGGCCGTTCGGGCCAGATACCAGCCGAAAAGCAGCACCAGAATCGCGGAAATGATCGAGCCAGCGTTGGCCAAAAGCCAGTTTGCCGGAATCATCACGAGGTTGGAGGCTTCTCTAACGCTTTCATCCATAAGGAAATTCCCGATTGTCGCGGTGATTTATCCTAACAAAACGATCGCGGCGGAAAAGTGCTGTACGGTGCTAGACAGGCAGAAAGAGCTTTGCTAGAGAGGCGCCACGTTGGAACCGGCGGTTGCAGCCGGGTGCGTAGCTCAGATGGTAGAGCAGCTGACTCTTAATCAGCGGGTCCACGGTTCGAGTCCGTGCGCACCCACCAACGTTTCCCAACGGAAGCAAGGGCTTAGCCCTTGTCCTTCCGGGTGGGGCGCTCCCAGCGGTTTCCAATTCTCTTGGCTGGTTTCCAATTCGCGTTCTGTTCCTGTTCCAGAACAGCTGGGCGAACCTCCTTCCAGCGAGCCTCCAAAAGCTTCATTCCGTCCACGGCGAGGCGCCGAGTGCTGACCTCCATGCCGTAGTGGCGAACCATTTCCGGGCTCATGTTCACGATGGCGCTGACCTGGCTTTCGGTACAGCCCACCTCCAGCAGGTTGATAACGGCATTCTTTCGCAGGCCATGAAAGACGATCCGCTCTTCACGGAAGCGCTTGAATGGCTCGGTGTCCATCAGGCGTTGCCATTCAGTGCGGAATCCATCGGTGGTGTATTGGCCGCCCTTGATGCCGAGGTGGAGCACCGTACTCACAACCAAAGCCTCGCCGTCCTTGCGTCGAGATGATGCCGCTTCGGTCGCCATGCGCTCGGCAACATCGATCCACCACCGATACTCGGAATGGACTGGTATCCAGACCTGCTTGCCTGTCTTCTGGGCAACCACGGGGATAACCGTGTCCGCCTTCCGTGGGCGCTGCATGGGGAGCACATCGCTTTGGCGCTGCCCAGTGAAGAGGGCCGACATGGCGGGCATCAGGCAGTTGAACGGGGCGTGCTCCAACAGGATGTCGAAGGCCCAATCCGGCCAAGGCCGCCACGGCTCACCGCCCGGAATCTTCTCCGTGTGCTCAACTGGGTTGATTGCGCTGTAGCCGCGTGGGATGCCCCAGGACAACAGGCGCGATAGATAGGCGCGAAACTGGTTGGCGGTCGCCGGCGTCTCTGCGAGCGCGTCGATAGCTGCCTGTGCGTCTGGCGTCGTCAACTCGCTGGGCAGATCGAACGCCCAGGCCGCCACCACCATATCTCGCGAGCGCTCGTATCCCCGACGGGTGGAAGCAGCCAGTCCTGTGAAAGCCTCATGGGCATGGAAAGCTTCCGTCAGCGCGGTAAAGTCCTTCGCGTTCTCATGGTCGCGCCGCTCTTTGGCTTGATAGGCCTTCCTGGCCTCCGGCCAGAATGCTTCGTCCCTCACATCGGGCAGTTGGACGCCATACAGGAATAGGCAACCGTTGCGGTGCTCCAGAGCCTCACAGATGGCGTAGGAGACGCTGAACTCGGCTGATAGGGGTTCTGGCAGCCGAATGGAGGGAAGCGCCTCCGGAGTGTTCCTATGCCGGGTGTAGTAGGTGTAAATGGTCTTTTTGCCGTTCTTCCGCTTGAAGATGCGGTGAGCGTGCCTCGGCAGTTCAGCCATGCCGCTTTTCCCGGAGCGCGACAACGAACCTATCCCCCATTCCGGTTGGTGCCTCGACAATGCCTAGGCTACGGTTGAGGTCGCCACGATACCAGAATTTGCGGCGGGTGCTCTCTACCCACTTAGGCTGTGGATAGACGGTGCCTACTCGCTCGAGAAAATCCTCAACGTGGCGCTCCCCGCAATATGCGGCAGCGATGTCTGCGTTCATGCGCGGCGGCCATGTATCGGCTGGCATCGCAGTAGGGCGGCGTGCGCTCATGCTCCGTCCCTCGCGGCTTGGATGCCGGCCTGGTAGGCGCACTCCGGCGCGATAGTGCCGGAATGCTCATCCATCGCTGCAACCATCCCCTCCGTAGGCTCCATGAGAGCATCAAGGACGGCATGGGCCTCATGAACATACTGCTCACGCTTATAGGCGCTCAACAGATCCCATGGCTTGTTCCTGGGAGTGCCGTGGTAAATCGCCCTCGCGATCTTCTCCCGCATGCTGGTCATTCCTTGGACCTCGCGGCTTGGAGGGCAGCGCGGCCGGACTTCGTGATACAGTAGCCAGACCCGCAGAGCATTCCATCGTCGGTGAACAAACCACGATACAGTTCGGCTGCGCCCTTTCGTGCAAGCTGGCGAACAATGCGGCGAACCTCTTTGGTCCACGCGCTGCTCTTCGGCTCGCCGGAGATTGTATGGAACGGCACGCAAAACTCGCCGTCCGGTCGGGTATATTCGTTCAGGAGTTCCAGGATGGGTATTTCGCGTTCCGTCAGCTTCATTTCTCTTCCCTCTCGGGGTTGAGGGCGGAACGGGCGATATTCCCGCAGTCATCGAGTAGAGTTTCAGTTGGTCGCCATTCTAGACCGCCGAACCGCTTGTTAGGCGTATAGGCCCACTTGTCGCGGTAGAACGTCAGCGCCTCCCGCAGCCGCGCATTCTCTGCCTCAAGGGCTTCGATGCGGGATGCCTGGCTCTCGATGACGGAGGCGGCTTCTGACATGGCGTCGTTCGCATCATCGATGTCGAATAGTTCTATCTCGCCATCGTCGGTGAATGTCTCACCGGTTTGCTGAATGCCGTCGCGCAACCTCTCCACCAGCTCCGCGCGGGATTGCTTATCGTTGGGCATGGGAGCCTCCGAGTACTTGCCTAAATTCGTCAGGAAGGATCACGTTAAGAGGCGCATCGCGGAACATCGGCGCGATGTCCTCCGGCTTGTATCCGGCAAGGCCGCAACCGATCGGCGTAAGCTGGAAAGTCAATTCCGGGTGTTTCTCGGCAAAGCCCTTGAACTCGGCGATGTAGAGCGCGATGGCCTTGATGGAAAGTGTATGAAGATCGCGGCCTTTGGTCGGGATCGCGTAGCTATTGCCTTGCAAACCTTTCCCTTGTCCGTAGACCGCCCCGCGATGCTGATGCGCCCACAGAGCGGCACCTTTGCCATGTCTGCCGGCAAGATTAGAGCCGAAGACGAAAACTGGATCGCTCATTCGCTCTCTCCCCTCACTAGAGGCTGGGAAGGGTCGGCGGCCACCATGGCCTTGTACGTGGTTATCCCTGCCGTCTGCCGCACGAAGTCCGCCGTGATGGGTCCCCCTCTACCGCCTGCCATGATCGGACCGAATGCAGCGACCTTCATTTCCTCGGTCGGCTCTTCCGGCACCAGCCGATATCCGGCATGGATGGAAGGGGCGGGGGCGTCGACAGCAATCTCAAGCGCAATAAGCACTTCAGTGAGCGCCTGACGCGATACCGCGACCTCAACCCCGTCGATGTCCAGTTGACGCTGGTTAAATTTCAGCCACTCAAGGCTGAACCGCGCCTGCTGGATGTTCTCATTATCAGGGACATTATTGGGGTCATTCGGCAAAGGATTGCCAGGGTTTCCCGTTTCGTTCGAGGCATGTTCCGCAAGATCGACCCGGATATACTCGACGCGCTGATCTCCGTCATGGGCGAAAATGCGTTCAGGTAGATTAGTCATGGCTGCGCTCCGTGTGCTTTGAGGGTGGTTTCGATCTCGGCGCGGACCTTGAGCAGAGACGAACATAGTTCGGTGTCCCGCGATCTGGCGGAGCCCTTCAAGCGCCGAAAGCAGAATGCGAGCGCCGCGTAGGCGCTGCGCAGAGCGTGTTCGGCATCTTCAGGTATAGGATTGGCTGTCATTGCTACGCCTCCACAGCCGTGTAGATCACTGGCGGCATCGGCATCCAGCCTAGCGGCGTATGCGTCGGATGAACCGGGCCGAGCGCCCACGTCCATTTCTGCTCACCGGTGTCTTCGTCGCGGAGCATGATTGCCTCGCCAACGTGGCCGCCGGTCGTGCAGAGGATGATATGTTCGTCCTCTGGGGCGCTATTGATGGGCAGCCACACCACCTGCTCGGGACTGGCCACCAGTGCCGAACGGATGATAGCGCATACTTCCGTGCAATTGAGGCCACCCTTTTTGCGCCATTCCGCATCGATCTGAATGGCCATATCCTCCAGCGGCTTCACCGCCACCGGCTCTTGCCCCTCTGCGCGGGAGAGGGCGGCGCGGGCAGACGCTTCCAGTCCTCGCAAGGTGGCCTTGGCGGCCACGGCGCCGTGGTCGCCGCCGACCGTGAACGTCATTGCGCGGTCGATATCCGCGAGAACGGCCGCGACCGTCTCAGGTTCGGTGCCGGGCTTGCTGATCTTGCCCTTGGCGTCGAAGAGGCGAGCTTCCAGGGCCTGCACCTCAATTTCGAAGTCGATGGCAGGGTCTGGGTGATGATCGAACCTTCCTAGTCGCTCCGTCACCACGGCCTGGTTGGCGCTGCCGAGATCGGCAAAGGCTTCCTCGATCTCGGCATACATGTAGGTTGCCCAGGTGCCGCCGCCTTCCTCCGCCAGCTTGGCATAGACGCGCTTCCGGGCTTCGCTCGTCTCCACCACGGCCTGTTTGGCGCGGCTGTCGGCAGCGCGATGGTTCCAGGCGGCGACGGCGGAAAGGCGATCTGTCGTTCCGGCAACCTCTGCACCGCAATCGTCATTTGAACATTCGGCGTACCAACCGACGCCCATTTTGGTGATATACGCAATCCCACCGCAGAACGGGCAGGGCAGCAGTTCCTCGCTAATGGGGTTGGTGCTCATGAGTGGCTCCCATTGCGAATAGTAGTAGCGATGCTGTGACCTACGGCAGGCTCGGAATAGCGGCGGCCCTGCGCCTCCGCGACCAGTGCGCAGCGTTCGCGCTCGGCAAGGATGGCGCGGGCGATCACGCTTGCAGCAAAGGCGCGATTCACTGCCTGAATGCGGGCCGGCAAATCCATGGCGATGCCATGGGCTACATCCAACACATCCTGCGGGATATCGTCAGGCTTCGTCATGGTGCACCTCGATAAGGGCTTGGAGGAGGGCGTCGAGAAGGGCGAGAACTTCGTCCGGCGCATCGGCGGAGAAGTCGCGATACGGCTCGTCAGGTTCGGTGAGGCAGGCCATGGCATATCCTGCTCGCCGCAGGTGCCGCTGGCGCGTTGCCACCCCGGCAGCTTCTCCTCGATCAGCGCAACTGTGGCGTCGAGGGAGAGGGAGTAGGATGGCACGGAAAGGCAAGTGCTTAGCTCGTCAAACGGAGCGCTTCGGACATTGCACAAGAAGCACATGTTGTCCCGGCGCCGGTCGAAGAAGGCATAGCTTCCATCCGAGGTCTGGCGCATGACGACAGGGCCGATCGTAGCCGCTATTTCCGCGTCGAGCACCGCATCCGGTCCAGTCGCCTTGCGCACCCTATCCAGCAGGGAATGGAGATCGGGGGAGGTCATCAGCGGATATCCAGATCAGGGATGATCACCGAGGGCTTGAAGATGACCCGGTAGTGATAGGCGCTGACGTTCGCGGCTTCCAACTGCTCGACAAAGTAGGTCACGTTGTCGGACAGCCCTAGGAAGTGCTTCTTGTACGCGCCCGGTCCAGTCTTGCAGGTGATTGACACCTCGCGCGCCTTATCCGCATTGCCGAGGGAGCACAGTCCTTCGATCGACAACATGTAGTCGCCGGTGATGCCGTTGTAGAACACTACCCTGCGGTTGATTTCAAACTGGTCGGCCGCTTTCGACAGGTTGCGTGAGGCAACGTCTGCGTCGCTACATGCCGCCAAAGAGGCGAGCATTGCGACAGCCGCCGTGAGCTTAATTGCCTTGGTCATCTCATTCCTCTCCAAATCCGATGCGAACGCCCTTAGCTGGCGCGCGCGTTGCGGTGTGTTGGTGGTTGCCATTGCCGAAGGGGCGCGACGGCCATTTCGGCTTCCTCCGCCCTTCCCAGCCCTTCGTCACGAGCCGATCGCGCTTGGCCTTAGCAGCAGCGTCGGCAGCGTCCTTCTGGGCCTTGCACTTGGTATGGGCTGGGCGGCAGTTCGCGTCGTCATCGGCGCCGCCAAGGCTCAGGGCCTCAAGGTGTTCGATGAAGTAGGATTGCCCGTTGAATATCTTGTTTCCGCACAGGCAGCAGATGCCGTTAGCTTCGAGGAAGATGCGGGCGGCGCGGGCTCGCGTCATGCTCCGGCGCTTCGTGGGGGCGATGAACTGGAGGGTCATTCCTCAAGCTCCACAGCCTTGAACGAAGCCGCCGCATCCTCATAGGTCCACCTCGGGATGCCGTGCGCTCCACAGGCGAGGCAGGCGCACTGCACGAGGTGGAATGACCGCATCCAAGATGCCTCTGGGAAACTCCATTGCAGCCCATCACCGGTATGCCCGCACCTTGGGCACGCCGGAATTTCTGGAAATTCGTCGCTAAATGGATTCATGCCGCCTGCTCCCTGCTCTCGAGGAAGCCGCGCCGCTCCGTCTCCGTCAGCGGAATGCCTTTCAGGTGGCAAAACGCGATGGTGTATTCGATGAGCGAAGAAGCCCGCGCCACCGACATGTTGGCGGTGCTCTCGCGAAGAGCGACGAACTCCCCTTCGATCCCCGGAACTACCTGGCCGCGACGATCATCGTCGGTTTCAGCAGTCACGATGGCATGGGCGCTGATAAGCAGCACCTTCCATTGCTCGGCTTTCCTAGGCTTGCCGGCCCACTCGAAGCCGCTGCGCTCAATGTCTCCAAGGATCGCGTGGAACTTCGCATTCTGGTCAACGCTGCGCTGCGGCGGAGCGATGGTGACGCGGCTATAGGGTTGGGCATCGCGCAGGGCTTCGATGGCGTTGCCCATGACGCGAGGAGTAGCGAGAACGAAAGACTGGCGGTCGGTCATCAAATCCATCCGGCTGGCTTTCTGCTGGCGGAACAGCGTTGGGCCAGCCGGTCCCTTGGTTGGGAATTGCTATGCTGCCTCGCTGAGCGCGGCCTTGAGTGCGTCCTTTTTCCGCGTCAGCGCTTCTTGATGCGGAAAGTAGAGGGTCTGAATGGTGCCCCAGTGCTTCTTCCAGATGGCGGCAAGGTTCTCGCCTGCCAGGCCAAGCTCGAAGTCGATCTGGTCATGAAGCTTCGCTGACGCCTCTTCCGGCAGCCGCGAATTCTGGTTGGACGGAGGCGATTGGGGGGACGAGCCGAACTTGTCAGCAAGCACCTTCGCTAGGCGCGGATATTCTGCGCTCTGGATGCGATAGGACTTCCCGGCGCCTTCGATCGCTACCCAAGTGTTGCCAAGGTCATAGAGATATCGACCGATCCCCCATTTGACCGCTGCGCGCTTCAAGGCATCGCTGATCGCGCCCTTTTCGGCCTCGACATCGCTGTCACCGGCGCCATCGGCCTTGGTGATCCATTCTCCATCTACACGGATAGAGAGGTAGCAAACGGTACGAGAGCCATGGAATTCGTAACGGTCCTGCCAGTTGCTGGGGCCGCATACCTCGTCCAATCGCTCCATGACATGGCGGGCCGTTAGGTAAGCCAGCGCGAGGCCCTTGGTCTTCTCGCCATTGGTGCTACCTACGCGCCACTCAATCTCAGCCGGCGGGAACGGCTTATGAAGATCAACGAGGTCCATCACTTCGTCCTCACGGTTAGCGTGCGCTCGCCTTGGACGAGCTGCGCGCCGGGGATGTCTTCGCCGCCTTCGAGAAGGGCCTTGATGGTCGCCTTGTCAGCCTTGCGTTCAGTCGAGTAGGTGCCTTGCGGCAGGGACTCGATATCTGTCACCTCGACGCTGTTGCGCGCCTTGGCGAGGCTTACGGTAGCCTCAGGCAGCAGCACCTTGTCGACGCCGGCAGCGGTCATGATGCGGCGCATGAGATTGTCCATGCTGTCCTCGCGGCGCTGCCAGCGGGCATGGCGCTCTGCCAGGTCAGACTTGCGGACGCCGATGGCCTGTACGAACCCACGAGCCTCGAGCTTGTGGTCGAGAACGCGGCCGAGCACGTCATAGAGGTCTGTGCTGCCCTCAAGCATGTCGGCGCGCAGAGCGTCGTCTTCTTCAAGCTCGGGATACTCAGCGATGATCGCCGCGATATGGCGCTCGATCATGCTGGCTTCGAGGTGGATACGGTCAGCCATGGAGCTTCCTCCGAGCCACTTCCAAGTGGTACTTGGCCCCGCTCCACAAGGTGCGCGCCTCGGCTGCCCACTTCTCGTAACGTGCTGTCTTGCCGTTGATGTGCAGTTCGGTGAGCGCCCAGCGGCGATAGTTCCAGGAGATGCGCCGCTGCGTCTGGGACAACTTGAGGAATGCCATGCCTTCGGCGCGGCTGTTCATCGCGTATCGCATTGGGGCATTCGACATATCGTTCATCGAGAAGCCCTTTCGTTCTGACTGGCGCGTGAAAGCGCCTCAATGCGTTCATGGGGAGGAAGGCCGGCGGAACGTTCACGGTCCCAATCGGCAAGAATGCGCTCGATGGTGATGTCGGCGCCTTCGCCAAATTCACCTGGCTCGCGATGGTTGATGCGGCGTGCGGGATCAGCCATGCCAGCCTCCCAGCATTGCGATTCCGACAAGAACCAGGATCACGACAACCATCATTGCCGAAAGGGCGAGAGACGAAGCGCGGCCGTACATTTCCTGCTGCTGGTCAGGCGTCCATACGGCTGTGCCGCCGGGGAGAGTGGTGATATGATCGGGCATGGTTGCCTCCAATGATCGTTCGCTACCTGGCGCCACACAGACGCCAGGACGTGAAAGATCAGTCGGCAACGCGACGGGCCTGCTCTGCGAAAGGATCGAACTCACGGGACACGCGGAACTCAAAGATGCCCACGTCAAGGTCGTAGCCGCCGTGGGGGTTGGCAGCGTCCTGGATGAAGCTCTGAGGCGTGCTCAGGATCGCGTAGAAAATCTGCATGCCATCAGGCACGTCAGAGGTGCGTTCCATGACCTCGCCATCCGTGAGCAGGTGATGATGACCGCTTTCGCTATGGCTGATCACGTAGCCCTTTGCGCCGCGCTCGACCGTTTTGGTCTGAACACCAGCGGGCATGGCATCGATCTGGACGATGCGAACTTCGCCCTGCTGGCCAATAACTTTCTTCATCGCACTATCTCCTTTGGTTAGGTGCGAACTTCTGGATGGAGGTATTCGGAAAGCGGGTCGCCAACTCGCCACGCCTGGGCTGCCAGAGCGGTATTGATGGGCAGACCGTCGATGTCAGAGATGCGCGGCACACCTTCCACGATGATGCCGTTGCGGGGGCAGACCGCCTTGAGGAACCGACCAGGCTCTGGAAGGCCCGGAAGGGTCAGCTCGATCAGTTCGCCAATGTCCGGATTGGCATGTTTGTCGATGGTCTTGGCCTTGAGCACCGAGAGCATCTTCGGCCAGCCGATGATTGCTGCGCCCACAGCGCGCATTTCAACGTCGCGATGCTTGATGATTTCGTTCGGATCAAGCTCATGCCGCTTTTCGATCCAGTCGGCAGGGACCCGGCGTCCGTGCCAGGCATACACGCCCCAGCCATCGCGATACTTAATCGCAGGGCCATTTTCACAATGCAGGCGATTTTCTGCGTCCCGGCTCAGCGCCAAGGGCCGGTCGGTGATGATACAGAGGCGGTCGAACGGCCACCACCAGCCTGCGGCGGCGCTGAGCCGGGACAGCGGCGCTAGACGCGCCGCATCGGCTACGCCGGCCACCTCGGCAAAGTACGAGTAGAAGGCCATCCATCCCGCATCGTGCTGTCCATAACCAGCGCGCCCGACCTGAGCCCCGACCTGATCCCTGACCTGAGCTCTGACCTGAGCTCTGACCTGAGCCCTGACCTGAGCCCAGACCTGAGCCCCGACCTGAGCCCCGACCTGATCCCTGACCTGATCCCAGACCTGAGCCCTGACCTGAGCCCAGACCTGAGCCCCGACCTGATCCCCGACCTGATCCCCGACCTGATCCCCGACCTGATCCCCGACCTGAGCCCAGACCTGATCCCCGACCTGATCCCTGACCTGATCCCAGACCTGAGCCCTGACCTGAGCCCAGACCTGATCCCAGACCTGATCCCAGACCTGATCCCAGACCTGAGCCCTGACCTGAGCCCTGACCTGATCCCAGACCTTATCCCCGACCTGATCCCAGACCTGAGCTCTGACCCGAGCCCCGACCTGATCCCTGACCTGAGCTCTGACCTGAGCTCTGACCTGAGCTCTGACCTGAGCCCCGACCTGATCCCCGACCTGAGCCCAGACCTGAGCCCCGACCTTATCCCCGACCTGATCCCAGACCTGAGCTCTGACCTGAGCCCCGACCTTATCCCCGACCTGAGCCCCGACCTGAGCCCCGACCTGAGCCCCGACCTGATCCCAGACCTGATCCCTGACCTGAGCCCCGACCTGATCCCTGACCTGAGCCCCGACCTGATCCCCGACCTGAGCCCCGACCTGAGCCCTGACCTGAGCCCTGACCTTGCCGTTCGCTAGCATCGCAGCAGCGATGGCGCCTGCCATCGGCGACGGAAGCCAAATGAAGACTTCTGGCGGAGCCAGGCCGCCAGCGCGGTAGGCATCACGAACAGCATCTTCGGCGGCAGGACGATCAGCCGGCTCCGTGCTGAGGCCATAGGCAAGGAAACGATCGCGGTATTCAATGAGCCGCGCTTCCTGCTCGGGGGTGAGTTTGGTGATCTTGGCCATCAGGCTGCCTTGTGTTCGAGGGGGAGGGCGGAGAAATCGGGAAGCGGAGCGCGGCCAGCCTTCTGCTCGGCGGTCAGCTTTGACCAATTCTCACGGGAGAAAGGGGAGGCCGCTTCGTGCGCCGCGAGCAGGTCGTCGCGGTACTTCGCCTTCATGTCCTGCATGGTGGAGAGAATGCCCCGGCAGCTTTCAGAGCGCCCATTGAGGCTTTCATGGTTGGCAAAGCCTTCCAGCTCGCCCATCAGCATGACGTAGGCCGGGTAGTCGGCATCAGCCATTGCAACGACGATTTCGCTGGTCCTGCGCGCTACCCATTCCGGCGCTTGTTTGTCGAAGGCCATTTGCAGAACCCCTCCTTGGGGCGGAGGGGTTAGGCGGTACGCCAGATACGGTAGCCGTCGTTTTCAGAGCGGCATGCGAACTTCACGCCATGACGGACGGCAAATGCGTAAGCAGCGTAGTTCGCTCGGTTATCGGTCGCAAAGAAGCTGTCGCCGACAGCCATCTGAGCAAAAGGATATTGGGAAGACCAAACCCGTGTCGGCAGCGGCACGTTCTTTTCGATGCGAAACTCAGGTTTGGAAGCAATCCTCAGTGCGTTGGTCATTTGCGGCTCCATCGGTTTGATGGAGTGACCATATCACCAATCTGGTGAATGTAAAGACTAGAAATCACCAGATCGGTGATTTTGTGTTTGGCCTACTTTGCGACTCGACTCGCGCCGTCTTTTGCGCTTCCATGAGTACAAAAGGAGAACATAAATGAGGGAAATGTCTGACTTTGTGGTCGTGCTGCCGGCGTCCATGAACGGGGCGAGCAAGGTCGTGGTGGAGGCTATAGGGGAGCGCCTGGTGCGGGCCTTCCCGCAATACAACTTCACCATCACCCGCAATCGGCTGATGCAGGAGGATGATGAATTCGTCATCGTGCCGGTGATGGGAAGGGTAGGGGATGGCAACGGGGATGACCCTGATCGGGTCTATATGTGCAAGCCGCTAGAGCCGGGAGTGATCCCGCATATTCAGGATGCGCTCAGAGCGCTCGATCAGATGGCGTTGAATTGATCTAGACGTGGAGCGCGAGCTTAACGAAGCCGAAGATGCCCACGGTGAGGGCGACAACAAAACCAACCATTTGCCAGGTTGTCGGCATTGCGTTTACGCGACCCTTCATTTCAGCCACGTCGCGCACTAGCGTGTCGAGCTTGCCGTCAATCTTGTCGAACTGCTTTTCGAGACGTGTGACACGAACTTCCATGCCGTCAAATGTGCCATCTCCGCCGCCACCTTTCAAGGCAGATGGGGTTTTCGCTTGTTGCAATTGCCTTCGAAGAAGCTCTAGGGAGACGTTGTTCTGGTCACTTGCCATTTGGAAACTGCCCCAAGCCCCCCAAAAGTTTATCAATCCGCTCGTATAGTTTATCAAGTTCAGGTGAGAGTACCGCCGCCTGCTCTGCTGGCAACGTCGCTTTCAATACTGACAGCGTGGTAGCAATCTGCACTAGACAAGCGCTAGCGTCGATCTGAAGGATATACAGGTCGCTCGCGGTTTTATCCAATTTCCCTCCTATCGCCTCCCGACATAGGCGCAGACCTTCCCGTGTATCCGAAGCAAGTCCACCTCGACCTCGAACGGCTGGTAGCTGGCGTTATCGCTGATGATTAGGACGCGTGGCGGCATCGATAGCGGCACGCTCTGGAGTCGCTTCACCTGGGGATGCCGATAGTCATAGCTGATCAGATAGACCCCATCTGCCTCAAGATGATCCTGCGATAGGTCGATAATCACCCGGTCGCCTGGCATGTAGTTGGGCGTCATGCTGTCGCCCTCAATCGACATGACGATAGCCTGGTTGGGGTTACGCACTGCCTCGCGGAGGTAGGCGGCAGGCAAGAGCCATTCGTCTACGATCTTGTGGGCAGAGATCGTGCCGTCGCCCAGCGGCAGCACCATCACCTCGCCCACGGCACCTTCACCCGCGCCGGCCTTGGCGTCCAGCTCGGGGATGGCTCCCGGTAACTTCGGAGTGTAGCTCTCGCGGTCATAGCCTTCGCCCTCGGCGTCGGGGCCGGGCTGCCATGTGTCTTCTTCAAGTGGGTGATAGGTAAGTTCGGGAGCGCCTTCGGCTGGGCGGGGCTTATCGCCCTTCGCCTTCAAGGCTGCCAGCCGTTCCGGAGATGGAAACATCAACTCCGCGGCTGTGGTGGAAAGGTGGGGCGCAAATTTCTCGGCCCATTCCTGATCCAGCTTTCGCTCTCCCCGTTCTATGCGGGAGACGTTCTGCACGGAGGTATCCATGCGGGCTGCGAGCTGCGGCTGGCTGAGACCTGCTGCCTCTCTGAACGCACGGAGATGATTAGGAAATTTGCCCATGCGGCGACTATCGCACTTCACCAAATCGGTGTCGTTAACCAGAATGGTGATTATCGCGCTTGCAAATCACCAGTTTGGTGATAAGCTTGCGAAGCTATGAGCACGAAGATCACCTTCGCCGAATGGGTGGAAAGCGCTGAGCAGGCCGGGCGAAAGAAGCCTGAAATTGCCCGCGATCTCTCCATCACGGTCACCAGCCTTTATCGATATCTGGCCAAGGAACGAACCCCATCCCGCAAGGTGATGGAGCGCATACAGCGCGCGTCTGGCGGCGCGGTGGACATCTCGTGCTTCTTCGAGGCCGCAGCATGAGCCGCGAGTATTTCATGGCAGTCGGCATGTGGCTGATCTGCGCCGGAACTGCTGGCTATGAGCGCTATATGCTGCAAGGCGACGTTACGAGCGCTCTTGTTGACGTGGCTATTTCTGGAGTTGGCGTCTGGGCGTTTGCGCGCGGCCTGCGAGTGGAGGTGGCTTAGCAATGCCAAACCTCCGCGTCTCCAAAGAACTGCTCAGCGTCATAAACGCGGGAAAAACTGTCGCCCCAGCGTCCAACGCGGACGCCGACATCAAGAGCCTCGTCCGACGCATCGTGGCGATCGAGGACAAGATTGACGCTGAAAACAAGTTGAAGGCGCTTATCTACGCTGAAGCGAAGGTCTCTGGTGTGGACATCGGGGCGCTTAAGGCCACGGTGCGTGCGGTTCGCTATATGCCGCAAAGCAATGCGGAGAACATTGGCGGACTTGGTGAAACGGTAAAGGCCTATCTCGACTTGGTTATGGGGAGCGGCGCGTAAATGCTCTCCTCCCACGCCCTCAAACAGATCGTCGCCGAAGCGCGCCCCATTATCGAGCGCCAGCTTGACGATGCCGACCAGATTGCCGCGCTCCGCGAGGTTGTCACCGCTCAGGGTGGCGACTGGTCCGCGCTTAAAGCCCTTATCAAGGCCCAGGTTCAGGACGAACGCGACGAAGCCGGAGACGGCAAGCGCGTCCGCAAAATCCTCGACAAGGCTGACTACGCTACGACCTACGCCGGGCTGCTCGGCTTGGCGAATATGAACGAACAAAATTTTTCTGCCGCCGAGACCACCATCCATAACACCAGCGTTCCTGCGGGTTTCGACCCGGAAACTGTCGAAGAGGTCACCACCCCATTCTTTGTAGAAAGTGCAAATAACGAACCTCAGCCCGAAACGGCTGAGCAGTCGCAGGGTATCACCTCTGCCCCCACCGCCTCTTTCGCTGGCACGGAGGGCGACGAAGGCCAGCACCCTATTCAGCCGGAAACGGCGAACGAAGTAGGCGACGAATTTAGCCACGTCGCCGGGGATGCCGCTGGCCACGGCGAGAGTGATCGACGCGAGGATGCGGGCGATTTCTCCAACGCAGGAGGCGAAAATGTAGCCGCACCTAACGCAGAAGCTGCCGAGGCAGTCTCTGACAACGCTGCGAATACCTTGAACCCAAGCGAAAACGAGGGCGCCGTGCAAACCGGCGCCCCCACCAAACGCAACTGGTCCTACACCGACGAGCCTGATCCGCGCTGCCTCAATCCCAAGGGCTGCGGCGGCTACTCGCGGTCTGCGCTGTGCGGGAAATGCCGCCAGAAGGCTGGGCTTGCTGTCGATCACCACGAGGTGGACGCCTAATGCCCACCATCACCATCCACCACGAGCATCAGGGAGGCAGCGGCGCGCCGGGGGCGGAGTTGCGCGATATCCGCTGCCTGCCTCATGGCCGTGGTGGTCATGCCGGCGCTGAAACGGCCGGTGAGTTGGTTTCTTACCACCAACCAGAACTGTTCGCTCCCAACCAACTTAGCCGGGGCTCCCAAGTCCCCGGCGCCTTTTCCATTCCCATTGCGGTCACTGTTCCCTCCAGCGCTGACCGCACGCGGGCGCAAGTTATCCTCCTCCCTGCTTGCGTCCGCACCTCTATTCAACGCTGCCTCGGCTTCATCAGCCCTGGCGCGGATTTCTTCGGCCCACTGCTCAAACACGCTCGCCAAAGCCTTCCCGAGCAGTTCGGCCATGTCTCGTTCCTTTCCAAGCTGGTCGCTTCCTTCGAGAGCAACCATGCACCGAAGGGATGCCAACCAGTTGTCAAAGTTTGCCAAAAAGGAGCGCGACGTGACCGCTGCTCTTGCTGACGATCTTCGCGCCTATGCCGTGAAGCGCTGGCCAACGATGAACCACGAATGGCGCAAGGCGAAAATCGCCTCGTTGCTGAACATGAAAGTACGGCGCGTCCGATCCTATTGGGACGGCGAGGAGACACTATCACCTCGCCAGCAAGAGGTTGAGGCGATCAAATCGCTTATCGGCGCAAAAGAGGAGAAAGCCCGTGAGGAAGCAGATCGGGCCTTGGCGAAGCGCGTTGCTGAGCTTGAAGCACAGCTTGCCGTTGTCATGGCGGCGTTGGCTAGCGACACGATGGCGGAAGGCGGCGGAGCGTCATGGCGCCAGGGCTCAGATGGAAATCGACCGCATGGAAGCACTCCGCGCGGCAGCTCGGGAAATCGAGACTGACTGAACTTAACGCGGCCTAGCCGCACATGACCTGAGCAGAGATAGGCAGAACGGGCCTTCTAGCTCCGGTCGGAAAACCACAGAAGGATAGACCATGGGCAACGTCATGCACGGTGCACGAGAGGGGATTCTCTCAAGGCTGGCTGGCTTCTTTCGTCGCAAGCCGGTCGAGGTTCACCACGTCCGGTATGTGAAGGTCGACCAAAAGGCGCTTCAGGCGGCAACGCACGCCAAGCTTCGGCGCGAGCTGGGGAGGCCTGAATGACCCAGCCGCGTGCCATCAAGACCAACGGCGAGCGCCAAGTCTGCACGTCTCATCTGAACCTTACCGTCTCAATCGCTGAGATTGACCGCCGCGAGCAGCACTACGAGCAGGTGCAGAAGGACCTCGTCCTCAAGCGTATCAAAGAGATGGCCGAGGAGATCGCGTCATGACCTCCACTGCCTATCACTACCCCGGCAAAGTTCGGTTGGCTCGCGACGATCACGCTTTGTGGAAGCTTGTCCGCAAACGTGTCGAGCAGAAGCGCTCTTGGGAGCAGATCGCGGCAGAAGTCGGCTGCGAAGCTATGGAGCTGGTGGAGTGGGTCAACTGGCTTTACACGCCGCCGCCCGAAGCCAAGCCCAAAGACACGATCTCCTATGGCGGCGTGAAGATTGTTGACCCTGGCGTCAGGTCCGATTCCGAAAGCGCCCGGCGGTTTGCTGCCTGGAAGCGTCAGCATGACGGCGCCGCTAAAACGTTGGCAAGCCGGCCATGAGCGTTATCGCGGTCGCGCTGAAGCACATGCTGGCGTCCGGGATGGACCATGAGGCCATCGTTGCTGCTGTTGCGGCTATGGAGGCAGAGGTGCCACCCCGTTCTGCTGGCGCGGTTCGTCAGGAGCGCTACCGGCGTAACAAAGCGTCACGCGTTACGGAATGTAACTCTAGTGACGCCCTTTCTTCCCCTGAGGTTTCTCCCCAAACCCCTCTTCCTAACCCCATCAATCCTAATACCCCTTCGCCCCCTAAGGGGGGCTCTGTCCCCGCTGGGTTCGATGAATTTTGGTCGGCGTATCCCCACAAGGTCGGCAAGGCTGATGCCGTCAAAGCGTTTGGCCGAGCGCTCAAGCGGGTAGTGCTGTCCGACTTGCTCGATGGCCTGAGCCTCTATGCCGCCAAGACCGACGATCGGCCGTGGTGCAACCCGGCAACCTGGCTGAACCAGGACCGCTGGCTTGACCGGCCGGCACAGCAACCGCGCGGCTCACCTCCGCCTCAACGCGCCCCCTCCCAAGCAGACGTATTCGCCTTCATCGCAAGGAAATCACAGGATGACCCAGGACAGGAACACGAGGATCGCAGACGCGTTCGACCGGCTATTCCGGACCTATCAGCAGGGTGACCATTCCGCCGATCCCGGCGACCTTGCCCGCGAACGACTGGCCAAGGCGAAGGTCTATTTCGAGGCTGTTTCGATCTACGAGGCAGAGGATGTCGAGACTGGAATCGCGGACCTTCTGAGTGGTTCCGTTCCCGGCCATAACCCGTCCTATGTCCCGCCGGCTCCATTGGTGGCCAGTGCGACTCGCCGAGCCATGGAGCGCCGCACGGATAGGCTGGCACGCGAAAAGGCGTTGCATCCACGCCTGCCGCCGCCGGATGTCCCAAAGACCCCGGAAAGCCGTGCCCGTGTCAAAGCCATGGTTGACGGCCTGGTCGAGAGCTTTGCCGAGCAGCACAGGACGGAAGACGCCGCAGCCGCCAAGCGCAAGCACGATCAGATGGTCAAGGCCAACTCCAGGTTTCTCGATGAAAGCGACGAGGCCGCCATGCGCGAACGCCTCGGCTACTCCGTTGGCGACCGTGACGGTGAGGCGGCAGCATGAAGGACCTGTCGGTGCTCGATCTCTTCAGCGCCGCTGCTGGCGGTTGGTCGCTCGGCATGCACCGAGCTGGGTTTCACACGGTAGCTGCGTGCGAATGGGTTGAGTGGCGCCGCGCGCTCTATCTCCAGAATAATCCCAACGTCAGGATGTATGACGATGTCCGAACTCTTACCGGCCGACAGCTTTTTCACGATCTCGGGTTTCTACCCAGAATCGTTGTCTGCCAGGACATCAGCCCAGCCAACACCAAAGGCAAAGGCGTCGAAGGCGAAAGGTCTGGCCTCTACTTCGAAGCTATCCGCATCATCGGAGAAGTCCGCCCTCGTTGGTTCGCTCTTGAGGACAGCGCTAATCTCCGAACTCGGGGCGCTGACCTCGTCCTCGCTGCATTGGAAGAGCTCGGCTACTCCTGCTGGCCGTTCGTGGTCCGTGCTGGTGACATCGGCGCGAACCACGAACGCCCAAGGTCTTGGCTCATCGGATGCGACATCGAGCAGCTTACCGACCCCGACAGCGACCCGATATGGCAGTCAGTCCTATCCAGAGAATCCTTCACGCAAGCGGCCTTCGCTGGAGACGCTGATACGGCTCCCCACGCCCAGGGCGTCAGACGCCAGCCACGGCCCAGAGATTTCGAAAGCTGCGGAACCGACATCAACGGGCGTGTCGCTCGTGACCATGCTGGAGATGGGCAAGCGCGAGATGCTCTCGACGCCGCGCGCTTCAGACATCAAGGCGGGCGGCCATGGGGACACGGGGCGTATGGGGACGGTTCGCCATCAGTTGCAGAAGGCACAAAGTGGCCTTCCCACGCCTACCAAACGCGACAAGCGACTGGACCGCTGGAGCCCGGCCTACAACAAGCGCAAGAGCCCAACGATGGATGCGGTTCTGGACGGGGCTTTGACGGGCAAAGCCCCGTCCAAATGGGACTGCGCTCGGGAGATTGCGACGATGCTCTCGGACGCCGGGCTGACTGGTCCCTCGATGACCTTGCCGATCACTTACAACTGGATGATGGGCTATCCGCCTGGGTGGCTCAGTCGCGCATTGCAGTCGGCGGTCCGCGCGGGACTTCTGCAGCATCCCTCATCGTTGAAGCGTTCGGAGACGCGGTAGTTCCTCAAATTCCAGAAGCGATCGGGCGGGCGATCCTGCGCACCGAGCGAGCTTTGCAGGCAATCTATGGAGCGGCAGCATGAAGTTCTCTCGCCCCAAGCTCCCCCAGATCGGAGATTTACCACCCGATCAATCCCAATACCTTTTGTCCTACCTCAAGGACCAATCGAAACCGAAGAAGCGCAGGCAGAGGCAATGGCTCGCGCAGTTGGAGAAGAAAGGAATGGTGCGATGAGCTTTGACCCACACAACTTCTTCAGCCTACCTCCCGATCAGATCAGGAGCATGCGCCGCGCCATGGTCATGCAAGCCATAGGAATGACGGCCGCCATGGCGATTGGGTGCTTAGCTGGGATCGTGTTCCTGACTGGCATTATCGCTGGTTGGTGGTGAATAACTCCCCGCCTTCCTTGCCTTCCAGGGGGCGGAGAATAGGGTACAGAAATGGAAGATCGTATTGAAATCGTGCCGCCGAATACCCGTGTCGCTGAGGGCCTAATCGTCACTAACCTATGCGCATGCGGGCATAATAGTGTGTTGTATGCGACCGAGTTTTGGTTGGCTTCTCGCGATGAGCAATTGGCGGAGCAGAAACGGCTCGCTGCCAGACCTTGGTGGGAGAAGCTTCGGGACAGCATCATGCAGGCCGTTGATGAACTGTCGAGTATGAGCGCGGCCGGCCTGAATAAGCTCATGTGAATACTCGCCGGCAATGCTTGCGCCAGCGGAAAAATCACTCCAGAATCCACCTTACCCGTTCTACCTATCTCTGCCCCGGCCATGTGTCGGCAAGGTCCGCGTTGTGAGCAACAATGGGGATTTTTGGCATGGGCAGCCGCCAGCGCAAATTTGAAGACGATGAACTCCATTGGTACGCGCTCGATGTGGTGCGGCAAAAGGAATATCTGGCTGGGTATTTCTTGAACAAATTGGGGTGCATGACTTTCATCCCGACTGAGACGAAATTTCGGAAGAAGAACCGTTATTCAAAGGGGAAGCTCGAAGTCGCTCACGCTGCGATCCCAGGGACGATCTTCGTAGGATTCCCCGGGCCGCCAAATTGGTTCCGCGTTATGTCCATGCATCTGGTCAATGGCGTCCTCTCTTTGCCAAGATCGGATGGTGGCCTTCTCCCGCGCCGCATCGACACGGCCAGCCGTGAATGGCTTCACTACCGGGGCGCGCAGATCGACGGACAGCTTACCGTAGAGCGTCACTGCGTCTTGCATCGAGGCGTCAAGGTCGAGCGGTCTGTGGCTCTCGTACATGTTCAAGGGCGGGGAGTACTGCGATCGCACCTACAAATGAAGAGCAAAGCGTCTTCTGACCGCCCCGTGGTAATTCGGGCGGCAGGAGAGCGCGCACGAATGTTGGGCGCAATGCTGGAAGAACTCACCGACAATTCACAGCAGCGAACAAAAGCGGCTTGATTTATGGTCGCAAATCACAGATTCTTTTTCGCGGATGATCCGCGATCCGACGCCAGCGACTTCGCCGAGGCGCGGCGGACCCAGGAGATGAACGACATCTCCGCTGATCTCGTTTTGCGCCCAAAATTCTGAAATCTCACACAAGCAGTTCCTTTTTCTCCTTATGGCCTACTGCTTGGTTGCTACCGCGTTTCTGGCCGCGCGGGAGATAAAGGCCAGATCAGTCAGGCGGATAGGGCCCGCCAAGTGCGGGCTCTTTGCATTTGGGGCAAGCCCCGCTGCTCATCTTCTCAAGCCCCGCCCCACCCATTCCAAGGCCCACCCTAACCGGTGGGCCATTTCGCATTGGAGAGACGCATGATTGTTTGGCTCGACCAAAAGCTGTTCGGCAATGGTCATGGCATGAAGTCTCCCTATTGGGATGACCGCTATTACTGGCTCCATGGAGAGTTCTATCAGTGGATCGGCGGGTTCGGGGCTCAGCTGCAGAGCTTCCAATGGACGGTGCCGCACCCTGGTGAGCGCCGTATCATCTGTGGCCGCGTGTTCAAGCCGTTTAGGCACTCTCGGAAGTGGGGCAGGGTGTGCATCTCATGGGCGTGGGAAGACCTGCCGAAAGCCCTCGATGAGGCGAACAACGAGTTGCGCCTATTGGAGCGGGAGCTTGGCAGTGAAGACTATGGCGCCCGCCTATACAAGCCGCTCAAGCTCGTAGCCTAACCAGTGGAGAGAGACATGAACCTGTCCGAGTTCAAAGCCTGGATTGATGGCTACAGCGCGTCCTTCAAAGATGGCGCCCCGAACGCCGAGCAGTGGGCCGAGGTGCAAAGGCGGCTGGCTGATGTTCAGCCGATTGCCTTCGCCCCTAATCTGCCGCGCCCGCAGGACACCATGACCAAGCCGCTGGAAGTGATCCGGCCCTACTTCGTTGACAGCCCGACTGTGCAGCCCGAACCTTGGGGCGTGCCGGTTGTCACGTGCTAGCCACCCCTCCTAACCCCACCAGATAAAGGGTGGAGAGAATGACCCTGTCGCTGACGCTCGCGCTCATCCTATCCACGAATGGCGACCAAGCAGTCTGTTGATCTTGGACGAAATCTCACCAGCAGCGTAGTCGGCTGCCTCGAACTCCTTGGAGTCCATTCCGTGCAGCTTGAGCATCTCGCCAGCAAGACGGCTAGCCTCCACGAAGTCTGCATATAGGCGGCGGTGTTCTTCGAGTTTGTCGACATCAAGGAACTTTTTGATCGGCATGCCAGTTCTCCCAAACCAACGTCATGAGAAGTTCGCCCAAGAGCTGGCGAAGAACAAGACCTCATAGCAGGGCCCTCCTTTCGAGCCGAAGCGGACGTAGAAATCTCAGCAATCCATGCGGTGTCCGGCCCTGCGGCATAGGTCATGTAGGGCGAATGGATCGCGAGCCGCGCAAACCCAAGGGTGGTCATGGGCCTTACCGACAAGCAGGTTAAAGCAATAGCCGACCGTGCTGAAACTACAGCATCCAAACAGCGCCAGATCGGCCGCCCATTTGAACCGGGCCAGTCAGGCAATCCCAAGGGGCGCCCGCTTGGCTCTCGTAACAAGCTGGGCGAAGCGTTCCTTGATGCGATGCTGACCGATTTCGAGGCGCATGGGCCTGCGACGATCGTGAAGGTCCGGCAGGAAAAGCCCGATCAGTATCTCAAGGTGATCGCCTCGATCCTGCCGAAGGATTTGAACGTCAACATCAACCCCATGGATGGCCTATCGGATGAAGAGCTTATCGAGCGCATCCGCGCCCTCGACGCTACCATCCGACCTTTCCTTTACGCTCAAGGAGAGGATGGCTCTGGCGCAGGAATTGGCGCGCCGACAGCGCACTAACCGGCTTCGCCAGTATCGGCCCTATGCCAAACAGGCGGAGTTCCACCGCGTCGGGGCGGACAAGCGAGAGCGCCTCTTTATGGCCGGAAACCAGCTCGGCAAGACGGTCGCTGGCGCCGCAGAAGTCGCGATGCACCTTACCGGCGAGTACCCCGACGATTGGGAGGGCCGCAGGTTCGATCATGCGGTGACATGGATTGCTGGTTCTGAATCGGCGGAACTAACGCGTGATGGTGTTCAACGTCTGCTAGTCGGGCCGCCCGATCAGGAAGAGAGCTGGGGCACAGGATTCATCCCCCAGCGCTGCATTGCCAATCGCACCAGGCGTATGGGTGTGGCCAACGCGCTCGATAGCGTAACGGTCAAGCATGTCTCGGGCGGCATGTCCTCGCTGCTCCTCAAGAGCTACGACCAAGGCCGCAGCAAGTGGCAGGCGAATACGGTTCATGGCGTCTGGTTCGATGAAGAGCCGCCAGAGGATGTGTACTTCGAGGGCATAACCCGCACCAACGCGACCCAGGGCGCGGTCATGGTGACGTTCACCCCGCTCAAGGGCATGTCGGCAGTCGTCGCTCGATATCTGCTCGAAGAGAGCGAAGACCGCGCTGTGGTCACGATGACCATTGAGGACGCGGAGCACTACAGCCCGGAAGAGCGGGCAAAGATCATCGCGAGCTATCCGGCGCATGAGCGCGAAGCTCGCACCAAGGGCATTCCGTCGCTAGGTTCCGGCCTGATCTTTCCGATTATCGAGGAAGAGATTGTCATCGACCCGATCCCGATCCCGTACCATTGGGTGCAGATCGGCGGGTTGGATTTCGGCTGGGACCACCCGACCTCGGCCGTCAAGCTGGCGTGGGACCGTGACAACGATGTCGTCTACGTCACCAACACTTATCGCAAGCGCGAGGCTACGCCGGTCATCCACGCCGCGGCAGTGAAGCCATGGGGCGATTGGCTGCCATGGGCCTGGCCGCATGACGGCAACAACGATATGGCGGCTGGAGAGAACCTGGCCAGCCAGTATGGCGCTCAGGGTCTGAGCATGTTGTCCGAACGGGCGACGTTCGAAGACGGCTCAAACAGTGTCGAAGCTGGCCTGATGGAAATGCTCGATCGGATGCAGACTGGGCGCTGGAAGGTCTTCTCCAACTGCACGGAATGGCTGGAAGAGCGCCGCCTCTACCACCGAAAAGACGGCAAGGTGGTCAAGGAACGCGACGACACGCTGTCCGCCTCACGCTACGCCATGATGATGCTGCGCTTTGCAATGACCGCTCCAAACTCCGAACCGCGCCGTCGCTACCAGGACAGCGGCCGCCGCTCCTCAACTGGCTGGATGGGTGCTTAACACATGGCCGAATACAGCGAAGAGAGCGACGACCTGCTTGAGACCATCAAGGGATGGTACAAGGAGGACATGCCCACTGTGAACGCGTGGCGGAAGGAAGCCAAAGAGGATTTCCGTTTCCGCGATGGCGAGCAGTGGAACGAGCAGGAAAAGCGGGAGTTGGAAGACCAGCAGCGCCCGGTTCTCGTGTTCAACCGGACTGGCGTGCTTGTTGATGCCGTTGTCGGTTCGGAGATCGGCAATCGTCGCGAAGTGCAGTTCTTCCCCCGTGAGAACGGCGATGCTCGCTCCAATGAAATCCTGACATCTGCTGCCGAATGGTTCCGCGATCAATGCGATGCCGAGGATGAGGAGTCGGAGGCTTTCAAGGATACAGTGACCGCCGGCATGGGCTGGACGGAAACGCGCCTCGACTACACCGACAACCCGCAGGGCGAGCCGAAGATCACTCAGCTTGATCCGTTTGAGATGGGCTGGAGCTGCGATTCGAACAAGGCCAACCTGGTTGATAGCACCCGGCGTTGGCGCGTCCGCAAGATGGCTCTCGCAGAGGCGAAGAAGCTCTTCCCAGATGTTGACGAGGACAACCTAAACGCAGCCTGGGCCAGCGAAGACGACGAAGACACCCAGCCGACGCACATTGAGCCAGGCAATCGCTATAGCGGCATCAATGGCGAGGATGAGGATCGTGGGCCTTCAAAGAAGGTGACCATCGTCGGGTGCCAGTACTATCGTACCGAAACCTACTACAAGACGCTGCTGCTTGGCCCGGATGGCATGCCGCAGACCGTCGAGCTGGACAAAGCCAAATACGATATCGCGCAGGATTCCGGGGCCATCTTGCAGGCAGTGCCACTGAAGCGGCGCACGGTGGTCGTCTGTTATGTTGGCCGCGTTGTAATCAAGCAGCCGAAGCCGACCCAGACTGGCGATTGGTCGTGGAACTGCATCACAGGTCTGCGCGACAAGGATAAGGGCACATTCTACGGCATCGTTCGCCGCGCCAAAGATCCCCAGCGCTGGGCCAACAAGTGGCTGAGCCAGATGATGCACATCCTCAACAGCCAAGCCAAGGGCGGCATTATGGCCGAGGCTGGTGCGTTCAAGGATCAACGCCAGGCAGAAGAAAGCTGGGCGATGACCGATCGCATCACCTGGCTCAATCAGGGCGCCCTTTCCGGTCAGAGCGGCCCCAAGGTACAATCCAAACCGGTCGCACAATTCCCAGCCGGCTTTGATCGTCTGCTGCAGTACGCTGACGAGGCGATCATCAAGGCCACGGGCATCAACATGGAACTGCTGGGTATGCGTGATGCCACGCAACCGGGTGTGCTTGAATATCAGCGCAAGCAGTCTGGCATCGCCATCCTGGCGACGTTCTTTAACAGCTTGCGCCGCTATCGGAAAATTCAGGGCAGGGGCATGCTGTTCCTGATCCAGAACTACCTTTCCGATGGCCGCATGGTTCGTATCGTTGGTGATGAGCAGGCGCAGTACGTTCCGCTGACGAAGGAAAACGTAACGTCAGCCGAGTATGACGTGATCGTGGACGACAGCCCGACCTCGACCAACGAGAAAGAAAAGACCTGGCAAATCCTCCAGGGCATCCTTCCGATGTTCAAGGGCATGATCACCCCTGAAGTCATGCTCACGCTGGCCGACTATTCGCCGCTACCCGCGTCTCTCGTCGGCAAGCTCAAAGATATGGCCAAGCAGCAGCAAGCCCAGCCGCAGCAGAACCCGGCCGCCATGCTGGAGGCAGAAAAGATTGCCCTAGAGCGCGAAAAGATCGCCAACGAGCGCATGAAGCTGCAAAACGAGCGCGCCAAGATCGAGGCTGACGCGCAGTCCAGCCAGATCGATGCCGTTGGTGACGCCGCAGACCGTCAAATCCAGGCGGCGCAGACTGAAAATGATCGCATTCGCGCCATGGCCGAACTGGTCGCGGCGCAAAATCCTCCTCCGGTGAGGGTCAACTAGCAGTTCGCCAGCATGTAGTTGGTGTTTCGCCCGCCGCGAGCGTTTCGCGGCCTTCGCACTGACGGCGATACGTCAGAACCCCAAGGAAACCATGGAACAGGAAGCTGAAAGCCTCTCCGCTGAGGAGAAGGCATACTTTGACTCGCGCGGCGAAGCCGAAATCAAGCCGGCCGAGGCTGAAAAGCCCGGCGCTGGCATAGAGGCGGAGCCGGGAGCGGATGCATCGCCGGAGTTAGCCGACGATCTGGGTGAGCCCGATGCCAGTCAGGCCCCTGACGGTGAGGGCAAGGACGCTGAGAAGCACCGCGTGCCGCTCCATACCCTAACCAAGGAGCGTTCGGCCAGAAAGGAAGCTGAGCGGCGCGCTATTGCGGCCGAAGAGGGCCGACGCGTTCTAGAGGATCGCTGGAACCAGATGCTGGCGGTGCAGCAGCCCAAGGAAATTGCAGAGTCGGCCAAGGAGATCGACCCGGCGGTTGATCCTGTCGGCGCACTGGCCGAATTGGTCCAGGGGCAGCGGGCGCAGAAGGCTGCCGAAGCTGACCGCCAGAAGGCCGAAAAGGAACAGAGCGAGCAGCAGGCGGCATGGACCCGCAAAACCGACATTGCTCGATCCCAATACCAGTCCGCGGCTGCCGAGGACGCCACTTTCGAGCCGACCTACAACGCGCTGCGTCAAGTTATCGGCGAAGAGCTGATGGACCTCTACGGCCTCACCATGGAGCAGGCCCGGCATGAGGTTGACCGCTACGAAGCACAGCAGATCGAATACTGCGTGGATCGTGGCATCGATGTCGCCGACCATCTGCGCAAGCTGGCCAAGGCTCGCCGCGTCACGGGTCAGGCGCTGGCGCCCAAGGCCGACCCGGCCAAGGAACTTGAGAAGCTGGCCGATGCAGTCGAGGGGGCTACGTCGCTTTCCGATGCGGGCGGCGCGGCGGTCAAGACACTGGATGCCGAGGCTATCGCCAACATGAAGCCCGACGAGTTCGAGGCGTGGCTTGGCAAGCCTGGCAATCAGGCCAAGTTCAGGAAATTGGCAGGGGGCTAAGGCTCTCTGCCCAAAGTGCCTAAGCCTCTGATGGTGGGCTCAAACCATCCCTCGCCTGCTGAGCGTTATCAGCGCCCGTCCGACGGCACGGCCAGCTCGTCCTTCGCCTAGCTCGCGGCGTCACAGCGCGCACCTCCCAAACATCATTCAGGACAAACCAAATGGCTGTTCACACCATTGGCGTCAACGACGCCCTGGCGGTGAAGCTGTGGTCCAACCGTATGGATGTCGAGGCGCTCAAGGAAACGACCGCCTACGAGTTCATGGGGACGGGCGCAGGCTCTCTCTGTCAGATCATGACCGAAACCCAGAAGGGTGCGGGCGACTCCATCAAGTGGGGTATCCGCATGCTCGCGCAGGGTGAAGGCACCACCGAGAACGAAACCCAGGAAGGCAATGAAGAGGGCATTACGCGCTATTCGGACACCCTGGTCATCAACGAACTCGGCCACGCCCACCGTGTGCGCAACGAAGGCACCATCGACCGTCAGCGCGTTCCCTACGATATGCGCGAGGAGTGCTATGACTCGCTCAAGGACTGGACCGCCGATCGCGTCGATACGTGGTTTTTCAACCAGCTGGCCGGCAACACCGCCGAAGCTCGCTCGAAGTACACCGGGTTCAACAGCGCTATTGCGCCATCGAGCACTCGTGTCTTCCGCTCCAAGGCGTCTGCGACCGACCAGGCCGCCGGCGCCGATACCACGGCTGTCTTCAAGCTGGCGATGATCGACTCCGCAGTCAACCGTGCCAAGACGACCTCGCCGATGCTCCGCCCCATCAAGGGGCTGGGCAAGGACGTGGATTACGTCTGCTTCATCCACCCCGACCAGACGCTTTCCCTGCGCGCTGACACCGCCACGGCCGGCAACTGGTTCGATCTCCAGGGCAAACGCCTCCAGGGTGGTGAAGGGGACCGCAACGGCCTCTATACCGGCGCTCTGGGTATCTACAACCGTACGCTGATCGTGGAAAACACCCGCGTCCCGCAGGGCGTTCATTCCACGTCCGGCGCCACGGTTGCCAATACCCGTCGCGCCATCTTCTGTGGCGCGCAGGCTGCCGGCATCGCCTTCGGCAAGGGCGGCGGCAAGAACAAGTTCAAGTGGGTCGAAGACCTCTTCGACTATGACCGCGAACTTGGCGTGCGCGCTTCCTTCATCGCTGGCCTCAAAAAGACGGTCTACAACAGTGTCGATTACGGCACCATTGTTCTCACGTCCTATGCGGCCCCGGCTGCGTAAGGAGGGCTGAACCATGGCAACCGGAACTCTCGCCACTACTGCCCGTAAGTACCATGAGGACCTGACGCACTATGTCGTGGCCCCCATCGTCTACACCACGCTCACCGGCACCATCGGGAAGATTCCCGCAGGCGCCGCCGTGATCGAAGCGGGCATCATCGTCACGACCGCCTTTGCCGGCGGCACTCCCCAGACGCTCGACATGGGCACGGCAGCCGACCCGGATGGGTTCGCTACCGCGCTTGCTCTTACGTCCAAGGGGCGTGTCCTCGCCGACGAGTTGGCCACTTCGGACGATCTCTACCAGACCGCCGACACTGACGTGACCTACACGCTTTCGGCCGGCGCAACGCCGTCTGCCGGCGCCGGGTACGTCTTCGTTCGCTACATCATGGCGAACCGTTCGGCGGGCTAACGAGCTTCACGAGGCGGCGGGAAACTGCCGCCTCTCCCTTACTCCTGAGGGGAATTTCAGCCATGACCACCCAAGCGGCGATGATCGCTGAAATCCTGGACGATACTGAGCGGGGGGCGGGTGAAACCGCTGCTGTTCGCGATAAGATCGCGGCGGCTATTCGGTACTATCAGCCCAAGCGCTTCTGGTTCAACGAAACGCGCGACGTAACCTTTGATACGGTCCCTGGCCAGATCGATTATCCGTTCCCCTTGGGAACTCCCGGCGCTGTCTTCTACACGATCGACGCCGCGATAGTGACGCAGGGCACAACCAACCTCGACATGGGCATTGAGGACTACAAGGTCCTCGAAGTCCTGCTGGATGGGAACAGCACACGCAGCCTGCCGACCGTCTATGCCTATATTAAGTCGGCACTGCGCCTCTATCCGGCGCCCGATGTAGTCTACCCGGTTCGCCTCACTGGCCACGTTAAGATCAACGTGCCTGACACTGACAACGATCCTGATAATCCGTGGTTTACGGAAGCTTATGATCTCATCATGTGCAGGGCAAAGTCGCAGCTCTACAAACATCGGTGGGAAGACCCGAACAATGCTGCGCTGATGACTGCCGCAGAAGTCGAAGCCCTCGACCTGCTGTTCGCGGCGACCTCCGACAAGACGGGAACGGGCGCAATCCGCCCAACGCAATTCTGATGCAGTTCCCTTATGGCCCTCTCGCGCCGGATGCCGGCAATGCTGCTGCTGGTGTAACGCTTGTTGCGAACGGCGTGCTACCGAAGCCTCAAGGGTTCGGGCCGGCGCAAGCCCTGGTTACCGCAGACACGGCTACAGCGCTTCCCGGCGACCCGCGCGGCATGGTGACTTGCCTCCTGCGAGACGGCGTGACCAAGGTCTTCGGGCTGACGGTCGACAGTCTCTATGAGCTGGGTTCAGACTTTACGTGGACCCTCATCGACAATGGCTACACCTGTACCTCCGGCGACGACTGGTCCTGCCAGCAGTTCGGCAATTTCCTGCTCTACACCAACACGACCGATGGCCTCTGGGCCTATGACATCGAGAACGGCGGTTCCCCGGCTTACCTTCCGCAGGCTGGCGACCCGCGCGAAATCTTCATCTGCGCCAATATGGTGTTCGGTCTCGATTGCAAGGACACCGCAGGAACCCGCGACAATCGGCTGATCCGCAACAGCGATTTCAACGATCATACAGACTGGTCAACGGGCGGCGCAGACTATCAGCCGCTTGAAGCCGGCGGCGAGCTTTTGGCAGGCTATAACCTGCGGAATGGCGCTGCGGTGATCCTCCAGCGCAATTCGCTCCGGGTGCTTCAGTTCGGTAATGTCGGCGGGGGCGCGCTCTATTCGCTGCAAGAGGTATCGACTGAACGCGGTGTTGTCGGCAAGAAATCCTGCGTTGTCTTCGATGGTGTGCTCTACGGCATTTCCACAAACGGCTTCTTCCGCTTCACCCTGCAAGCCGGGCTTGAGTTCATTGGGGCAGGGATGATCGATGAATGGTTTCTGAGCCGTGTGGCTCTCGCGGACCTCTCCAGTGTTCAAGGTGCGATCGATCCCGCGCGTAAGATCGTGCTCTGGCGCTTCCCGACCGACAGCGACCCAAGCGAAACGGTCTTTACGAGCCAGATCGGCTATTCCTGGGGCTATCCACAGAACCCGTGGTTCACCTGGTCGCAACCGGTCGCCTATCTCAGTCGCATTGCCACTGCTGGCTATACGCTCGAAGACCTCGACGCGTTCGGCACGGTCGATAGCATTACCATCTCATGGGATGATCGCTTCTGGCAGGGCGGCCAACAGGTATTTGCTGCCATCGATGCTGACGGAAAGTACGCCACGTTCTCAGGCGCGGCGCAGGAAGCCACGATTACCACGGCAACCAGCAACAGCCCGATTTCGGCTCTTATCAGCTGGGCAACGCCCATAGACGATGCATCGGCGGGCGTTCTCGAACTGGCTGTGGCAGATCAACTGGCGGATACGCTCACGTGGAAAGCAGGTGTGGGGAAGGCGAGGAACGGCGCGGCTCCGATACGAGGCCGCGGTCTGAACATCGCGTTTCGCCGGACTATTCCTGAAGGCTCTGTTTGGAGCTTCGCCAAGGGCATCGACCACATCCGGTCATCTGCGCAGGGCCCGAAATGAGCTACAACGTTCTAGGCGGCGCCCTCCAGACTGCGCCAGTAAAACTCACCAATAGCAACCCGACTGTCGTCCTCGCCGCCGACCGCGCGGGCACCACGGTCCTATCAATTGTCTGCACCGAAACTGGTGGCAGTACCCCGAACTTGACCATCGCAAAGACCGATGGAACGACGACGATCTACTACCGCAACGCCAAGGCCATGACGGCCAAGGAAACCGTAGTGTTCGAGACGATCATTGTTCTCAAGAACACCTGGTCCCTCCAGATCACATCGTCCAACCCCGCCGGACAGGTGGATGTGGACGTAACCTACCTCGCGCCTGACAGGACGGCGCAGGGCGGCCAATTCATGCCGCTGGGCCAGCGATAGAGCAATGCACATCGAGATCGTGCCGAAGGCGCGCCTTGAGGGCGAGTGGCCGACGCTTGCCGATGCGCTGCTGCCGGTGGTGCGGGAAGACCCAAATGGCTCGATCGAAGGCTTGAGGCAAAAGCTGCTTGCCGGGAGTGCCGTTCTCTTCCACGCCGATGGGGAGGCTAACGGCTACCTCGTCGTGGAAGTGAGCCAGGAGGATGGTCGGCTAGTCGGTTGGGTGTCCTACGCCATAGGCGGCTTCACAGGCGGCCCGAAAGCGCGCCTGGCCATGATCCGCCATGGACTAGCTGAAATCGAGAACGCAATGCGCAACGCAGGGTGCGCAGAAAACCGCATTTGTGGCCGGGATTGGTCGCGAGTGCTGCCGGATTACGAGCCGTTCACTGAGCGGCGCAATGGATTGCGAAAGGTGCTCTAATGGGCGGCGGAAGCACTCAAACCACTACGTCTGGGCTGAACAATACGGCACTGAATAACGCTGTCAGCTCGATCGGCGGCCAGCTCACCAACCAGCTCAACGCCGGGTCGAAGGTTTTCGGTCAGACGTTGACACCTGGAGCCGGCGCCACGACGCAGAACGCATGGTCGTCCGGGCTATCTGCTGCCAACAACCCGGGCTATTCCACGGCGGTAAACAACGCCATTGGCGAGTTTGGCGATATCGCGTCCGGCAACCGGATGGGCGAGGGTGATGCCGGCTGGAATGCCGCTCGCGACCGTGCGCTTACCGATGTGAACTCGATGTTCACGACTTCCGGGCGCTTCGGCTCAGGTTCTCATGTCGGGAGCGCTGCCGAAGGGCTCGCCGCGGTTGATCTTGCTCGCCTTCAGGGCAACGAAGCCCGGCAGATGCAGGCGGCGCAATTGCTTCCGGGCCTATTCTCGGCCTCCACGATGCCCTCGCAGTACGCCATGGGCATCGGGGCCGCACAGGACGCCAACACGCAGGCCGTGCGTCAGGGCGAGGCCGACCTGTTCGATCGTACGCAGAACGCCGGCTGGAATAATCTGGCCCGAGCCTCGTCAATCCTTGCCGGTACAGCCCCTAGCGCCGGGACGACGACTTCTACCACCACGTCCCAGCCCTGGTGGCAAACCGGCCTTGGCCTTGGCGCCGGGCTTCTGAGCTTCCTGTGAGGAAATGATGGCAACTGGCGGCTTTCTTCCCTTCGCTAACCCTATCTCGAATTGGGTGGCTCCTCGTCGCAACCAGCTTATGGGTTTCGCGTCAGGCATGCTTTCTGGCGATCCTGGCGATGCCTTCAAGGGCTCGATGCAGGGTTCCGTGCTTGATATGGCCGCGGCTGACCGCGACCAGCAAAAAGCGCAGTTGGAGGAACAGACCAACGCTACGCGCGCTTGGCTGGAGCAGGAGGGGTTTACCGATCTTGTCCCGCTTGTGGATGCGGGGCAGGGTGCCGCGGCGTTCGAGGAGGCATTGCGCCGGAAGCAGCCGGGTTACGGTCAAGGCGAGGCATTTACGCTGGCGCCTGGCGAAACTCGATACGGGTCTGGTGGCCAGGTTATTGCTCAGGGCGCCCCAGACACCAAAGATCAGTTCAACAACGAAAAGGATCTTGCTGCACAATATGGGCAGCAAGATCCGGTCAAGACCTACCAGGGTGTACGCAACAACTACGAGCGCATCCGTTCCAGCGCGACCGCCAACAGCGGGCCTGGCGATATCTCCATGATCTTCGCGTACATGAAGATGCTCGACCCCACTTCCGTAGTTCGGGAAGGCGAATTTGCGACGGCCGAAAATGCTGGTGGCGTCGGCGCCTATGTTAGCAACATCTACAACCGGCTGCTGTCTGGTGAACGCTTGACCCCTGATTTGCGTAAGCAATTCCTGAGTTCGGCCGACCAGTTCTACAACGACACAGCGTCCAACCTGACCAGTCTCAACGACCAGTATAGCAATCGGGCTGGTGCGTGGGGCGTCGACCCGAGCCGTTTCATGGTCACGCCCGAGTCCTATCCTTCTTTGAGTGGCATCAAAAACAAGTACGGGCTGGAATAGATGGCCGATCTTGCACGCATTAAGCGCAATGTCGCCAAGATGGTCGACATGGGCGCCCCGGAAGGTGATATCGACGGCTATATCGCCGCCGAAGGCGTTACCGTCGATGATGTACGGAATTATTCCGAGCAGCCGGCGGAGCTTCCCAACGACATCATGACGGCTGCGTCTAATGCGTCCCAGCAGCTCAATTCTGAGCCGCCTTCCGGGCCGAGCATGCATGACCGCGCGCAGTCGTTCGCCAGAGGCTTCATTGAGGGCGTGCCGATCGCCGGGCCAGCGCTGTCTGGGTTCCAGAAGGGAGCGGAAGTTGAGCTGGCGCGCCTGATAAGCGGAAAGCCGCGTGAGGAGTTGCAGCAGGCTGAAGACGCTCGGTCTCAGTTCCTCGAGCAGAAGGCTGGGAACGAGCGCATGGCTGGCAATATCGCTGGAGCGGTGGTTCCGCTCACTGGCTTGGGGCTGTCCTCGCAGATCGCTGGCCGTGCTCTCGGTATGACTGGTGGGCTTGGTTCGCAAACGCTCATGGGTGGATTGTCTGGTGCGGCGATCAGCGCTGCTGACACCAAGGCTCGCGGGGGGAGCAACGAGGATGCGCTGCTAAATTCTGCGGTAGGTGGCGGTCTCGGCGGTATCGCCCCGTTGGCATTCAAAGGACTTGGCGCCGGCTGGAACGCACTCACAAAGTCCTCAGCCCAACGAGGCGCACAAATGGTGGCCAAGGCAGCCACCGAGGACGAACTTGCGGCGATGGCACTGCCGGGGGCCATGAAGGCCAACGGTCCAGACACCATGTTGATGGACATGGGTGATAACCTGCAAACCCTGGCGGGAGGGCTGGCCGCCAATCGCGGGCCTGCTCAGAAGGTACTGCGGGATGCCATTGCGACCCGCGACAAAGCCGCCGGGTCGCGTGTTGCCACGGACGTTGCCCAGAATATTGGCACGCCACAGGAGCTTGGCGCGCTTACTGAACAGATCGTTGCCGCGCAGAAGGCAGCCGCGGACCCGCTCTACGCCGCCGTACGTCCGGCGCAGTTGCAGCCGACCGGCAATCTCCGGTTCGTCTTTCAGACCCCAATGGGTAAAGACGCGCTGCGGCAGGCAATCAACATTGCCCGCAATGATGGGTTCGACCCCTCCAGTGGGTTGACTGTGGGCCTGGTCGATTACGCCAAGCAGGCATTGGACGATGTGGCCAATGCCGCCACCCGAGCCGGAAAGAACAATGAGGCGCGGCAGGCGCGCAACCTCGCACGCATTCTCGCCAAGGAAGCCGATCAGCAGGTTCCAGACTATGCCAAGGCCCGAGACGCCTTCGCAGGCCCGGCCCAGGTGCTTGAGGCAATCGATCAGGGTAGGGGAGCTTTCGCGCGCGATATGTCCCCGGCCGACATGAAGCGGCTCATGGCCGATATGACGGTGAGCGAAAAAGATGCCTTTTTGCAAGGGGCGCAAACGGCGGTAGCCGATTTGCTCGGCAACTCCGCCAATGACGTGGCGGCCGTTCGGACTCTATTGAGAAAGCCCTACAATGAGGCCAAGTTGCGTGAACTGATCGGCTCGGAAGCTACCGACGACCTCTTGCGCGGGATAGACCGGGAACTGATTTTCGGGAAGTCCGGGAATGTCGTGGCCAAGAACAGCGAGACGGCCCGCCGCACCCTGGCAGCCGAAATGGTCAATCCCCAAAAGAAGGACGTTGGCTCGATATCGACCCTGGGGGTGATCCTAGCAGGCATAAACAAGGCTCGCGGCGCGCTAGGGGCAACGCTCCAGCCCAAGGTCAACCGACACGCTGCCGAACTACTGAGCAGCAAGAACCTGTCTCCGGCGCAAGTCCAGCAGATCAATGCTGCGCAAAGGCCGCCGATGCCATTGCCGATAGCACCGGCTTCTGTGCCGCTGCTATCGAAGGATGGCTCGCCTATACCGATGATACGGATACCGTACGGCGACTTGGCGCCGCGCTAGACGCCGCGCCACTGGTTGAGGAAGACAATTAGCCCTGCGCCGGCACATGCGCCGAATGTAACTGTAGCCGCAAATAGCGCCGTGGTGGAAACGCTGTCCTTAGTAGTCCAAATCCACGCAAGGAACCCGATTGCGACCAAGGCCATCAGCCCATGGGCATTAGCGTTCCGGCGGCTTCGCTTGCTGGAATACTCGTGCGGTTCGAGATCGATATCAGGCATGCACGCCTAATAGCACGTTGTCGAAGACGATCCAAATCCGGTGCGGAACGAATTGCGGGGGCAGAACACGCCAGAGGCCGGCATAACAAGCCTGTGACAAATAGGGGCTCCCCCAAAGCCTTGAATTTGGCTAAGTTCGTAACGAATTAATGGGGGCAAAGTTTAGTGGCTGAAGATGAGAACCCAACACCTGCGCCGGACGCGTCCGTCCTGGCGTACTGGGAGGGGACGTTTAGCGCTCCCGCTTTTTTTGCAAGCCAGACTGCCGTACTGGATATTGGCGTTGGCGTGCGTGTCTCTTTTGCTGAAAGCCTTGGAACAAATAGTAGCCCGGTATGGACGAGGGTTGCGGTAGCTCTCGCTGACTTCCAAGCCTATCAGCTTTGGGAACAGCTCGGGAACAGCGAGGCTGTAAAGCGCGTTCAGAAATTTGTTGCGGAGCAGCAGGCAAATGCCGCCGAGACCTGATCTCACTGGCGATGACCTGCGGGCATACCTTGAGCAGGCGCGCAAAGAAGGTAGATATCCAGGCGAAACGACGCCACTTATCATTCCAATTGAACACCATACCGCCACCTTGGAAGTGTTGGGTGGTGGACCGCGCATTGGTTCCGTGGCGCCAACGGAGATACTTGAGAGAGCCAGAAGGCTTCTTGGCAAGGCCACGGTGATCAAAGGATCAGAAGACGTGACAGAGTCAAACGCACCATCGCGAGAAGAAATTGACGCGAAGATGGATGCGATGTCGGCGCGCGCCGAGGCATCCGAAGCACGGATTTCGGAGTCGCTGGAAGGCATTCGGGCCGATGTCAAAGTCGCGACAGCGGAGTGGAGCAAGACGCTCACTACTGTGAACGCCTCGATAGCGGCTATTGAGGCGAAGACGGCGCATCTGCCCACAACGCTTGGTCTTTGGGCCGCCTTAGCTACGACCGTTGTTGCGGTTTTAGGCGTTCTCCTAGCGCTGTTGGCATGGGGAGGCGATCGCTTCGACGGGGGCATCTCTGCCGCGTCGGTTACCGCTCAGCAAGCCGCGCAAACAGAATTGCAATCGGAACGAAATGCTGAGGCTCTAGATATGCTGACAAAGATGGCTCAGACCCAGCAGCAGCAATTGCAGCGACAAGAGCAGCAACTGAATGACCTCTTGGCGCGAACGCCGCCTAGTAACTAGAAGCAACCATCCGCCTCGATGATCAAAGGGCCACTCAACTGAGTGGCCCTTTTTCTATGGAGTAATCCATGGCCTCAAAAGCTGTGATCGATACCCTAATCGCCGAAGCAGGTGGTGAAGGGCGCGATGGTCTTATTGCAGCCGCATGGGCGCTCCAGCAGCGCGCGGCGGCCCGTGGCCTGACGCTCGATCAGACCGTGAAGCAGTCTGGGGCCTTCGAGGGGTACTCCAATCCGGGCTCTGGCTCTCGCAAGGCACAGCAGAACAGCCGGCTGCGTGCGCAGGTCGAGGCAATCCTTGATGGTGTGAGCAAGGGGACGATCCCAAACCCTGTGCCGGGCGCCGACCACTTCCTGAGCGGGAATGCCAATCCGAGCTGGGCCAAGAACATGGACTTGGTGGGGCAGGTGGGCGGCCATAGGTTCTACGCGTCTGGCAACGTGCCGAAGTCCGCGATGGGCAATTCCGCGCTCTCCGCCATAGATGCTGTCGCGCCAACTCCGCAGACTGCCGACCTCTCCGCTATCCGCTCGGCCTATGCGCCGCTCCCGCAGACGGCAGAGGGGCTGAACATTCGGCCGGTCTCGACCGTCTCAATCGACCCGCGAACAGGCCTGCCTATCTCTTCGGTAGCAACAGCGCCGTTGCGGGCAATTGCCCCGGTGCCCCGTGAACCTATTGGCATGGTGCGCCCCGGCAACATCGATCTGGGCAACCGGCCTATCGTTCGAAACCCTGATGGGTCTATCAGCACTGTTCGCTCGATGTCGTTCGGTCTCGATAACGGGCTAGAGGTTCTGGTGCCGACAGTATCGCCAGACGGTCGCATTCTGACCGATGACCAGGCGATAGACCGGTATTATTCCACCGGCGAGAATCTGGGCACCTTTCGGACGCCAGAGGCGGCTACGCGCTTCGCCAACCAGCTCCACGACGCTCAGGCGAATGAATATCTGCCACGGGCTAATGCGCCTCTGCCGGCATCATCCACGAATGCGACTATCGCGCGCACCATGGCCTCGCTTCCGAACGACATGGCGCGCCCTAGCGCTGTTCCGTTCCCGTCTAGCATGACGGCGCCGCGAAACAATGCAACGCCGATCCTCCAAGGCAATGGGCAGCTAATCGACCCGGCTGCGCTCACCCTTTGGGAAGGCGGGCAGCCCGATATCGGTCTTGCCTCGCTTACGTCCCGTCCCAAGACAGTCCAGCCTCAGGCGCCGGCTCGCGAAGCCACAATGGCGCCCTCGCGCGTGTTCTCGGCGCCCAAGGAGGCGAAGACTGCCGCCGCCTCTTCGTTCGAGCAGAAATACGGTGACCTGATCCCCCTGGTGACACCGCGGCCGGCCCCCGAGCCTGCGGGTAACCTTCAGCGGCAGATCGCGTACGAAAATGCCGGCGTTCCCGATACGCGGACTGCGGTTCGCCCCGCTGCACCTGCGCCGCGCCAACCGAGCGTTGCCGAGCTTCAAGCCATTCGGGCAGTGCCTGCTACGCCGCCGAAACCTGCGCCGCTACCGCAGCCAGGCACAACGAGAACTGCCGGCCTCGATCTCGGAACGATGCCGTCTCTGAGCGAACTCGGCAACTTTGCGAACCCGCCGCTTGGCACTGCGCTTGCGTTCAAGACCAGCACCGATCGCCTCTTGCCCAACCAGATTATGGACCCTGTGTCCAGCATGCGCGTGGCCGGTGTGTCTCCAGGCGCGATTGCCCCCATCCCGCGCCCCCCATTCCCCCGCACGGCCGTTGCCAGCATGCTCGATGTCACTCCGCCCCGTGTCCCGGTGACACGGGCTTCTCTTCCCATGCCTAGTGCCCCTCGCCAGTCCGCTGGCCCATCACTCCCCACGCTCATGCAGGCAGGCGGATACGTCTACGCCCCTGCGGCCGGTGGCGGCTGGACCAACATGGGTCGCTTGGTTTCCGGGGGCGGGAACAGTGATGGCGGAAGTGGCGGCGGCGGCATGAGCCCTGTTCGAGGCGAGAACCGATATGACCCAGACACCAATTCGTGGTCGAGGAAGTAAACGATGGCAAAAACCAGCGTAGACCAGTGGGACGAAACCGCGTCCAACAACACCGATATTGGCGGAACGAACATCGATGAGGGCTGCGCACCTTCGGGCATCAACAATGCCATTCGGGCTCTCATGGCTCAGCTCAAGACGTGGTTCAAGTCGACCGTGTTCCGCATTTGGGATGCGACCGACTCCACCAAGAAATTGGCTTTCGACCTGTCAGGACTAACGGCAGGCACGACCCGGACCCTAACCGTTCCCGATAAGAGCGGCACCTTGGCGATGATTAGCGACGTTGGGTCGGTCGCGAGCAAGACCGATGTTCGCCGCAACCTAATCGTCAACGGTTCCATGGCCGCGAGCCAAGAGAACGGCAACACGCTCGGGACGACGAACGGCTATTATCCGGCAGATCAGTGGGCGCTCTACTTCACCGCCGCCTCTGCCGCCATGTCGGTTCAGCGCATTCAGGCCCGCACGCTCGCAAACGCGCTCGATCAGATTGAGTTCAAAACCACGACCGCCAAGGCGTCCCTTGCCGCCAGCGACAGTGTAACGCTTACCCAGAACATTGAGGGCTCAGCCTTCGCGTCTGCTGGCTTTGGCACCGCGAACGCCAAGCCGCTAGTGCTTCGCGCCCAGGTCACGCTTCCTGCCGGTCTCTACCACTTCCATTTGCAGAACTCGGCGGGAGATCGGCATTGCGCCGTACCGTTCACGATCGCTGCTGGCGAGGCGAACTCCCCTGTCGTCAAGGAGATCGTTGTCCCTGGCGATACGTCCGGCACCTGGCTTACGGCAGATGGCGTGATCGGGATCACGGTTGATCTCGTGCTTGCCGCCGGTTCCTCAAAGACTGGTGGAACTGCATCGACTTGGGGGGCAACGGCCTATTTCGCCGCTGCCACGCAGTTCAACATCCTCTCCAGTACGGCCAACGTTGCGCGCCTCGCTGATGTCGGGTTCAAGCTTGATCTTGATGCCACCGGTCTCTTTGGGCAGTACCAGGTCAGAGAGGTGCATCCGGTCTATCGAAGTGAGCGCTATTACGCGCGCTACGACTACGCCACCAATGATCAGATTTGCATCTTGCAGGCGGTGACGACATCTGTGGCATCGGGCGTGCTTGTTGGACCGGCTCCAGTCCGCCCTTGCAAAACCCCCAATATCACCGCGACAGCGCTTTCCACGTTCTCGCTTACCAATGCGGCAGGCGGCGGCGCGATCCTGGTGAACAGCTTGTCACTCGTTGGCACCGTTACCGGCGGCGTCTTTACCGCGTCGGCCACGAGAAATGGCGCCGGGCTGGTAGCCGGCGACGCGACCATTCTCTTCGCCAACTCTCCCGCGATCATAGTCGCCAATTCACGGTTGTAAGAACGATGATCTACGAAACAGCTCGCTATATCACCCCGCCGCCCTATACCGACGCGTCGCTGGTAGAAGGCATGGACGCAGATGGAAACCTCGAGAGCGTTCGCCTCGATCACACCCTGTTCCGCCAGCCGGAGCATGGGCCATTGGGATTTATCGAGAGCGGAGGCGTCATCGGAGAGTACGAACCTCCCGCGCCGCCGGCTACGCGCATATTCAAGTCTGTGATCATCCGGCGGCTGACCGAGACCGAGGCCGCGACATGGGAGGCCGCCTTGCAGGCAGCCCCCGCCAAGATGCGGTTGTTCTTCAACTCGCTCGAATATTTCGTTTCGGACGATCCCGACTATCCAACGCTGGTTGGAGCGATGATGCAGGCGTTCGGTGAGGAGCGCACGGCCCAGCTGTTGGCGCTCGATTGATCGCGTTCCTTGCCGGGGCAGCTACTGGCGCTGCCGCTATTACCGCATTGATGCTGCTCGTAGGCATCCGCCACGCTGACCGCTGGCGGCGCTAAACCTGCTCTTTTCCTTGGCTGTGGAGCCAGAACAGCTTCCCCCGCTGGGTAATGTGCGCATTCGCCGGCCCAGCCATCACGAAATCATGGGCCGCCAGTTCCCGATAGGCGGCAGCATCAACCGCTGAACCCGGCTTCTCTGCAAGCTGGGTAAGCACTTCCATGGCGGCGTCGGAGATCGTGGGCGTGTCCATGCCCGATCGCTAGCCGAGTCGCCCCTTCGTCTTCAACATCACAGGAGGCCGATGATGGCCAAAGGTAATCTGCCAGCGGTGCTGGCGGAAACGCTCGCCTATGAGGGCGGGTGGTCCGATCACCCTGCCGATCCGGGCGGCGCGACGATGAAGGGCATCACGCTCGCCGTGTACCGCCGCTATCGCCCCGGCGCTACCAAGGCCGACCTGCGCGCCATTTCCTCGGCCGAGGTCGAAAGGATCTACAGGGAAGGGTACTGGAACCCGGTGCGCGGCGACGATCTCGTGCGCGGGCTCGACCTGACCGTGTTCGACTACGGGGTGAACAGCGGCCCTGCGCGATCCATCAAGGCCTTGCAGCAGGCGGCCGGCGTCGGCGTCGACGGCATCATGGGGCCTGCCACTGTCCTTGCCGCCCGGGGACTGCCGGCGCGCGATCTCATCAAGCGCGTGAACGCCAAGCGGCTCGGCTTCGTCCAGTCGCTCTCCACCTTCGCGGTGTTCGGCAAGGGCTGGTCCCGACGCATCGCCGCTATCGAGGCAACCTCGCTCTCATGGGTATCGACCAAGCCCCAGCTCGAAGCTGACGCCAAGGATGCTCGCACGACCGCGCAGAAGCAGGCAGGCGGCGCCGTGGTCACGGGTGGGGCAGGTGCCGCCGACCAGGCTAATCACCTCTCCAGCCTCCCCGTGGGCGTCGTTATCGCGGTCGTCGTCGTGGTGGTCGGCATCCTCATCTTCCGCGTCGTCATCAACTCTCAGCGGGCCGCTGCGCTCGCCAAGGTCGCCAAGGAGGCCTAGCCATGCACTACGTATGGGATTTCATCGTTCGCTGGCGCACGCGCCTCTTCAACGGCATCGGCGCTTTCCTGGTGCTGGTCGCTCCACTGCTGGGCGCACCCGAGGTGCAGGCGGTCATCCCGCCGAAGTATTTGCCCTACGTCATCGCAGCCGTGTTCGTCGTCAACGTTTGGATGCGCCCGCGCGTGGCCGTCCGTGCCGACGATCCCGAGGCCGAGGTGTCCCGACTCCGTAAGATCGGCGACGACTTCACCGGGGACCAGCTCTAATGGATTGGCTCTTTGGCATGGTGCGCAACTTCCTGCTCGGCTGGGTGCCTGGCTGGGCATGGTTCATCGTGGCGCTTGTCGTGCTTGGCTGGGTCTGGCGCACCTTCGGTTGGCAGGGGCTGGTTGGTGCCGCCCTCGCTATCCTCACCCTTGGTGCTTATCGCCAGGGTTGGCGCGATCGTGGCTCCGGCCAGCCGCCCAAGGTGCCGCCGGCAGACCTGCCGACGTTCAACAGTCCGGCCGAGGCTGTGAAGGCAGCAGAACGCCAGACCGGTAAGCCGCATACCTATAGGGGGAAGCAGTGAGCGACAGCTTTTCCCAAGAGCAACTAAACCAGCTTCGGCAGGTCATGAGGGAAGAGCTGGCAGACGCTGGCCTTCGCCTTGATGGCCCTGACCATCAAGATGCTGCGCGGGAGGACTTCCGATTCCTGCGGCGGCTCCGCACCGGTATCGACGGTATCGCCTCCAAGATCGGATGGGTGATTATCCTCGCCGTGGTGAGCGGGGTGATGTGGGTATTCCAGCTCGGCTTGCAGCTATGGAAAGGTCAGTAATCTGCCCCTGCTGCGGTGAGCCGGTGAAGGATTGGCAACCCTTCCGGGTCAATGGCGCCCTCTCGATCTGCTTCGAGCACTGCGGCCAGCGCTGGCAGATAAATCGGGTGCCGTTTGACCTGCAAATAGCTCTGATAGCGGCCGGCCCTCAACCTCCAGGGGAGGCACGCCATGCTTTGCCAATTCCTGCTGGATCGCCGTCAACGCGATAAGAAGCTCATGCTCGGCTATGAGCAGCTTTTGCGCAGAAGGCGGGATCAGCGGTTCCTCAGTCATTCCGCAACTCCATCCCCCACCAGCTTCTCGCGCTTTCTCGCGCCCGTCCATTGTGAGAAATCACGATGCTCAGTCCATCGCATCGAAAGCCATCCGCCCCGCGATATCGATGAGGTCATCTACCCGGCTGCTATCGTACTTGCCGCCGATCTGGCCTTCGACCTCATCGAGGTACATCCGGCCTCGTTTGGTCTCGGTGTCCTTCTTGTTGCGGTGCTCGAAGCGCCAGAGGTTGATTGCGTGCTGGATAACCTCCAACTCACCTTCCGTCAGTATCAGCACCCTGCTGGCCATCGGCATCTCCGCGCCGGGGCTTGCCCTCCGGCATTGTTCTTTTCTCGTTCGAGCGGTATCGCTGAGCCCAGATGATGGGCCCGATCACTGAACGAGTCACGGCCGATGCGCGATCCCAAGCTTCCTTTCCCATTCCCCGAACTCCGCGACCCATTCGCCCCGTTGCCGAAGACAATGCCCATGACCTCTCGCCTGAGCGAGATGTCCGGCTTCTGGATATCGGCGACCTGCGCCTGCGGTAAGCAGAGCGCAACGCTCCCGGCGCGGTTGATGGCCGCGACTTACGGATGGGATGTCACTTTGGGGGAGTTCGTCAGCCGCATGAAGTGCGAGACCTGTGGTCAGCGCCCGGTGCTGGTCGAGGTGATGAGCGATTCCAGGCGCACCACAGAGGGGCGAGGGCATGCCCGGGAGACGACGATCTACATTGTGCTCGATCGTCGGGGCGAACCGGAGTGATCGCAAGCGGTTTCCAATTCGCTGTTTGTTCCGGTGGTTTTGCGGACATCATGGCGCTGCCGTTGGAAACCAAACCCACGGGGAGCCGGGGCATAAGCAACATCACCGATAACTCTTAATCAGCGGGTCCACGGTTCGAGTCCGTGCGCACCCACCAACGTTTACAAAAGGCGGCCTTCGGGTCGCCTTTGTTGTTTCCGGCATCCGGCAGGGTCGGCAATAATGGCCGCTACTTCGCCAGGAGAGATTCATGCCGGAAACCAAGGTTGCCCTGATCACGGCCGGAGGCAGCGGAATGGGCGCGGCCGCGGCGCGCCGGTTTGCCGCCGACGGTTATCGCGTCGCCATTCTCTCGTCCTCGGGGAAGGGGGAAGAGCTTGCGACGGAGCTGGGTGGTCTCGGCGTGACGGGCTCGAATCAATCGGTCGACGATCTTCGGCGGCTGGTCGAGGGGGCCGTGGAACGCTGGGGGCGCGTCGATGTGCTGGTCAACAGCGCCGGGCACGGTCCGCGCAAACCGATACTCGAGTTGACCGATGAGGACTGGCATAAGGGCATCGACACCTACTTCCTAAACGTCGTTCGGCCGACACGGCTGGTGACGCCGGTGATGCAGAAGCAGCGGAGCGGGGTGATCATCAATATCTCGACGGCGTGGGCGTTCGAGCCCAGCGAGATGTTTCCGACTTCGGCGGTGGCGCGGTCGGGGCTGGCGGCCTTCACCAAGATTTTCGTTGATACCTATGCGGCGGACAATATCCGCATGAACAACGTGCTGCCCGGCTGGATCGACAGCTTGCCGGAAACCGAAGCACGGCGTTCGACGGTGCCGTTGCGGCGATACGGGACGAGCGAAGAGATAGCAGCGACGATCGCGTTTCTGGCGTCGGATGGGGCTGCCTACATCACGGGGCAGAACATCCGGGTGGATGGCGGCGTGACGCGATCTATCTAGAGGATGGCGCCGGGTTTGGCCCGGCGCCACGTTTCTTACTCGGCCGCTTCCGCGGTCAGGTCGTCATCGAGACCGGCCAAGGCGCGGGCCATGGCCAGGCAGGCGGGCTGTTCGCGGCTGTAGCGGCGACCGATTTCCATCATCAGCACCGTGCCGGGGAGGAAATCGAGCTCGTCGAAAATGTCCTCCCAGTCGATGTCACCCCAGCCGAGCGGCATGTGGAGGTCGCCCAGGCCGAGGGCCGTGGCTTCCTGCGGGTGGTACGGCTGGTAGAAGCCGATCGGGCGACCGAAGGAATCGTGGACGTGAAGGTGCCCGGCGACCGGCGCCATCGCGGCAATCTGCTCGCGGAAGTCGAGGCCGCGATAGGTGGATTCGATGTAGGCGTGGCTGAAGTCGATCAGCGCCACAAGATTCGGGTGGTCGACGGCCTTGACGGTCTCGGCGATCTCGGCAGGGGTCTGGCGGTATTGGCCGGGTTCGGTGGTGAAGATGTTCTCGAGCGCCACCCGCACGCCGTTCGGGCGGGCGAAGTCGGCGAGTTCGTTGAGGATGTCGCGTTCGCGCAGGTCCGCTTCGGCGCGCTCGTGAATCTGGGCCGCGCGCAGGCACCCGCCGTGCTGGACGATGATGCCCGCTTCGATACGGTTGCAAAGTTCAACGAGAGCCTTGGCGGCGTCGAGCTGGTGCTCGGCGGTCACCGGATCCATGAAGTTGGACGAGACGAGGCCGTGGACCGTGTAACGGAAATCGAACTGGCTGGTGAGCGACACCAGAGCGTCAGCGCGCTCTTCGATGATGCGGCCGCCCGCGACCAGATCGAGGGTGGTGAGGCCGAGTTCGACCGTGTCGACGCCGATATCGGCGAGACGGCGCAGATCGGCTTCGAGGCTTTCGAACTCGCCGTCGACGGAACCGGCGTTGAAGCCGGTGGCGATGATATTGCCCATTTGGTGCTCCTGAATGGCCTTAGGCGTGGGGATTGATGCGGCGGCCGTCTTCGGCCGAGAACACGTGCAGCGCTTCCTGCCCGAGCGAGAGGTGCACGGGGGTGCCGGAGGCGATTTCTGCAGTGTCGGTGTCGAGCGCGATGAGGCGCGAGCCATTGGCGTCGGCATGGATCAGGCGCGAGGCGCCCAGTTCTTCGACATAGTCGACGACGGCGGGAATGGCGCCGGCGGTGTTGGCATCCGAACGGCGAACGGCCTCGGGGCGGACGCCGAGCACGATCTTGCGGCCCGGCACGCGCTGGCCATTGAGCGATTCAACGCGGATGCGCCCGCCGGTGCCGTGGACAAAGAGACCATCGGCGTCGAACTCGCCTTCGAGCAGGTTCATGGCCGGCGAGCCGATGAAATCGGCGACGAAGCGGCTGGAGGGGTTGTTGTAGACCTCGATGGGGCGCCCAACCTGCTCGACACGGCCGGCGTTCATGATGATGAGACGGTCGGCGAGCGTCATGGCTTCGGTCTGGTCGTGGGTCACGAACACCGAAGTCACGCCCAACTGGCGGTGAAGCTTGCGGACTTCCGAGCGCATGGCCACGCGCAGCTTGGCGTCGAGGTTCGAGAACGGCTCGTCGAAGAGGAACACCTTCGGCTCGCGCACCATGGCGCGGGCCATGGCGACGCGCTGGCGCTGGCCGCCCGAGAGTTCACCGGGGCGGCGGTCGAGGAGCGCTTCGAGGCCGACGGCCTTGGCCACGGCCATGACGCGAGCGTCACGCTCGGGCTTGGGAACGCGGGCGACCTTGAGGGAATAGCCGATGTTCTTGCCTACGGTCATGTGCGGGTAGAGCGCGTAGTTCTGGAAGACCATGGCACAGCCGCGCTCACGCGGCTCGAGCTGGTTGACGACGCGGTCGCCGATGAGGATTTCGCCGTCGGTGATTTCTTCCAGGCCGGCGATCATGCGGAGCAGCGTGGACTTGCCGCAACCCGAGGGCCCGAGAATGACGATGAATTCGCCCGCCTCGATCTCGACGTCCACACCGTGGACCACGAGCGACTTGTTGTAGCGTTTCTTGACGCCCTTGAGAGTGATGGCTGTCATGTTCGATCCAATCATTTGTCGCGAGAGATGAGGCCGCGCACGAACCAGCGCTGCATGAAGGCAACGACGAGAAGCGGGGGCAGCATGATGATGAGGGCGCCGGCCATGGTGACGTTCCAGTCCGGCGTGCCGTTCTGGGCGGGAATGAGCGCCTTGAGTTGCATCACCACGGTGCCGAAATTGGCGCGGTCGGTGGTGACGAGGAGCGGCCAGAGGTACTGGTTCCAGGACGAGACGAACATGATGGTGGCGAGCGCCAGCATGTTGGTGCGCGAGAGCGGGATGAGCACGTCCCAGAAGAAGCCCATGGGTCCCGAGCCATCCATCTTGGAGGCTTCCACCAGTTCATCGGGAATGGTCATGAAGAACTGGCGGTAGAGGAACGTGCCGGTCGCGGTAGCGATGAGCGGCAGAATGAGGCCGGTATAGGAGTTGAGGAGGTTCCAGTTCAGCGCGATCTGGACGCCCGATACCGACTGCACCAGCCAGGTGATGCCGAGCGCATCGAGCAGCACCTGGAACGGCAGCAGCGCGTTGGCGGCAATCGAATAGGTCGGCACGATGCGCACTTCGAGCGGCAACATCAGGGTGATGAAGATCGCCCAGAAGCAGATCATGCGGGCGCGGAAGTTAAAGAAGACGATGGCGAAGGCCGAGAAGGCCGCCAGCGTGATCTTGCCGATGGTCACCCCAGCCGCCACGATGAAGCTGTTGATGAGCTTGGGGCCGAGGTCGGCGCGCGCCCAGGCGGCCTGGATGTTCTCCATGAGGTGGTTGGACGGCAGCATCGAGAAGGGCACGCGGGCCACTTCCTGGAGCGATTGCGAGCCGGCCACGATCACCACCCAGAACGGGATGAGCACCAGGACGAGCCCGATCACCATCGCCGCGTAGGAAACGAAATCGAAGAATGGGGAGCGTTCGATCATCTATCGGCACCTCAATTGTAGTGGACGCGCCGTTCGACCCATTTGAACTGGACGAAGGTCAGCGAGATGACAAGGAGCATGAGGACGATCGACTGGGCGGCGGCGCCCGAGTAGTCGAGGCCTTTGAAGCCGTCGAAGTAGATCTTGTAGACCATGACTTCGGTGGCCCCGATCGGCCCGCCTTCGGTCATGACGTCGATGAGCCCGAAGCTATCGGTGAAGCTCGAGATGATGTTCATGATCAGCAGGAAGAACACGGTCGGCGCGATTAGCGGCAGCTGCAGGTCGAGCATGCGGCGGAACGGGCGGGCGCCATCCATGGCCCCGGCCTCCGAAAGCGAGCGCGGCACCATCTGGAGGGCGGCGAGGAAGAAAATGAAGTTGTAGCCGATGCCGAGCCAGGCATGGCAGATGATGACCATGGCGAGGGCATGCCAGCCGACCGTGGAAGGATCCCAGATACCGGGCCACATCTGGTTGACCGCGCCGATCAGCCCGGCCTCGGGCGAGAAGATGAAGCGGAAGGCGACGCCGGCCGCGGGGGCGGCGATCGCGTAGGGCCAGACGAAGACCGACTGGAAGAGCTTGGTGCCGCTCAGGGCCCGATCGGCGAACATGGCCAAAATCAGCGCCACGGCCATGGAAAGGCCTGTCGCTGCAATGGCGTAGAAGGCGCTGCGGCCCACGGTCGCCCAGTATTTGTTGTCGGCAAAGATGGCGAGGAAGTTATCGAACCCCACCCAGGTGTTGCCGCCGCCCCACGCCTGTTCAAGCGTGAAGGCCCAGTAGAGGGCCTGTGACGTGGGCCAGTAAAAGAAGACCAGGACCAGGATGAGCTGGGGCGCCAGGAGGAGCCACGGCAGCCAGCCGTTCCGGTAAAATGCGCGTCGTTCCATGGCGAAGAGCCATCCTTAAAAATGAAAAAGGCATGGGCTGGCGGAGCAGCCCATGCCGGAGTTCGCGGGGATCAGGGGAGCGTAGCGCCGGGATAGGTCTTCTCGAACTTGCGCAGGATGGCGTTCGAGCGTTCCGCGGCCTCGTCGAGGGCCTGCTGCACCGGCTTGTTCTCGAAGAGAACGGCCTGGATGGCGTCCTGGACTTCCTTGCGCACGGCGCCGAAGTTACCGAGACGGACGCCGCGGGTGTATTCGGTCGGCGGGGTGAAGGTCAGGCTCTTGATGGCGAGCTCGCGGCCCTTATAGGGGGCGGCAGAGTAGAAGCCCTTGTCGACCATGGCCTGGTAGCCCGTGTTGGTCACCGGGATGTAGCCGGTAACGGTGGACCACCATTCGGCCTGCTTGGGCGTGGCGATGAAGTTGTAGAAGGCGGCAGCGCCCTTGTACTCTTCAGCCGACTTGCCCTTGAGGGTCCAGAGAGCTGCGCCACCCACGAAGGAATTGGTGCGCTCGGTGCCTTCCCAGACCGGGAGCATGGTCACGTCCCAGTGCATGCCTTCCTTGGCCTGCTTGCCGATGAAGCCGTGGTCGGCGATCGAGGACGAGCTCATCTGGCAATGGGCGTTCACGAAGGAATCGTTGGCGGTTTCGCCAGCAGCCTTGCTCTTGTTCACGAGCAGACCTTCGTCATACATCTTCTTGTACCAGGCGAGCTGGTCGACGAACTTGCCCTTGTTGAAGGCAACTTCCGCATCCAGACCACCGAAGCCGTTGCCCTTGGTGGCGATCGGCTGGTTGTGGACGGCGGAGAACTCTTCCCACCACTGCCACTGACCGGTCGGATCGAACGCGATCGGGCATTCGTAGCCGGCGGCCTTGAGCTTGCGGGCGATATCCTCGACCTGTTCCCAGGTCTGGGGCGCGCCATCGAAGCCAACGGCCTTGAGGGCATCGGTGTTGTAGTAGAACACGGCCGTCGAATTGTTGAACGGCATGGCGAGCAGCTCGCCCGTCGAGGTTGAGAAGTACGAGGCGATGCCCGAGAAATAGTTCGACCAGTCGATCTTGTAGCCGTTCTCTTCCATCAGCTGGCGCACGGGGACATAGGCGCCCGAGAGCATCAGGTCGACGACGCCGCCGTCACTGATCTGCGCGATGGTCGGCTGCTTGTTGGCGCGGAAGGCCGCGATGGTGTTCTGGAGATTGTTCTCGTAGGTCTCCTGGCTGACGCACACGATCTCATAGTCCGCCTGGGACGCGTTGAAATCCTTGCACATATCCTGGATGCGTTCGCTCAGGTCGCCGGAAAGGCCGTACCAGAATTCGAACTTGGTAGCGGCCATGCTGGGCGCGCTCGTAAGCGCGATGGCGCCGACCGTCATTGCTGCGCCGAGCAGCAGATTGCTCTTCATTAGGTGTCTCCAAAGTGGGAAGCCGTGGTCTTTCCGGGCGGGACTCCTAGCTTCCGACTTTGACGGAGCGGTCACCTGGCGATGACTGCGCAATTACGATTGCATGAAGGTTCTCGGACAAAGTGTGCAGAGGGTGCCGCGGAGAATGAACATCCCCGCGGCTCTGCAACGGTAGGTGTTCACGCGGCCGTTGAGGTTTCCGGCTTTCCGAGCCGCAGGCCGAGGACCACCGGAATCGCCAGGGCGTAGATGACGATGACCGAAAGCCAGACGGCGCCGGGCCATTGCTCGCGGACGAGGAAGTAAACGCCCGAGAAACCCAGCGGCGCGGCGATGGAGGCAAGGCTGACCACGGAGGCCAGCACGCCCTGGAACTGGCCCTGCAAGCTCTCATCGACCTGGCGGGTGGCGAGAGACTGGAGCGCCGGTGCGCCGATACCGCCGAGCGCGAAGATGGGCATGATCGCGAAGATGACCCAGCTCTGGGTGGCGAAGGCCATGATGACCAGCGCGATGGAAACGCCGGCGATGCCCGCGAGGATCGCGCCGCGCTCCCCGACGAGCTTGACTGCCGGACCAGGCAGGAAGGCCTGCGCCAGCGTCTGGCAGACGCCGAACGTACCGAGGGACAGTCCGATCCAGAGGCCGTTCCACCCAAAGGTATCCGTGCCCCAGAGCGCCCAGGCGACGCCGTAGGCCTCGCCGGTGGCGCTGAGGAGGAAGAAGATGGCGATGATGGGCAGCAGGCTCTTCATCGTGAGCACCCAGCGCAACGGTCGGAGCGGATTGAGCGCGGCAAGATCGATCTTCTCGTGCGTGGGTGTGCGGGATTCCGGCAGGACGAAATAGGCGAGGAGGAGATTGCCGGCATTGAGGACAGCCGCAGCGATGAAGGGCAGCCGCAGCCAATAATCGCCGAGGGCGCCGCCGAGGATAGGGCCGATTATGAAGCCGGCGCCGAACATGGCGTTGAGGAGGCCGAAGCGGCGGGCGCGGCTTTGCTCGGGCGAGATGTCGGTGATGTAGGCGGTAGCCACCGAGACATTGGCGCTCGTGAGGCCGGCAATGGCACGGCCGAGCAGCAGCAGCCAGAGACTGGGGGCAAAGGCGAGGAAGAGGTAGTTGATCGCCGCTCCGGCAAGTGAGATCAGCAGGACTGGACGCCGGCCCAAACGATCGCTCAGCGAGCCGAGGACGGGAGCGAATACAAACTGCATGGCCGCGTAGAGCGCGGCCATGATGCCGATATAGGTGGCGACGTTCTCGGCGTGCGTGACGTCCTGCAACAGGGCGGGCAGGATGGGGAAGATGAGGCCAATGCCGACAGCGTCGAGGACAATGGCTGCATAGATGACGACCAGGGGGCTGTTCATAGCGAACTCCGGTAGGCGCGAGCATGCGACGCTGCTCGCGCCGATGGCTCGCGTTGAGGCCCGACGGTCTGTCGGGCGATGCGGGTTTTGGAAGACGCTGGCCGACCCATGCGCGAAGGGGCAGGGGCGGCGTGTGCTTGACCACCTGGACGACTATTCGTCCACCTGTTTACTCCGCCACTGAGCGGATCAAGGGAGGCGGTCGCTTTGCGCGACACCTCGCCATCTACGCCTCAAGGCGGTGCGCGACAAGTGTTTTCGGAGGCGCTTCAGGTAACCGGTAGGGCGTAGTCGGCTGATCGGGAGAGCGCTAGGATTGCGTCTCGCCTCGAGTGTCGATGCGGCTTCGGGCAGTGGAGGAATGGATGGCGGATGCCGTTTGGGCGCGGCTTCGGCAATGGGCGCGGTCGATCAAGCGCGACGTCATCGCGCTCTACGTGGCGGCACGCGATCCGCGTACGCCGGTGATCGCCAAGGTCGTGGCGGGGCTGGTGGCGGCCTATGCGCTTTCGCCGATCGATCTCATTCCCGATTTCATTCCGGTTCTGGGCCAGGTGGATGACCTCATCATCGTGCCGCTGGGGATCATCGCGGTCGTGCGGTTGATCCCCGCGCCGCTCATGGCCGAGTTCCGGGTCCGGGCCGGTGAGATTGCGGAGCGGCCATCGAGCCGGACAGCTGCAATGGCAATTGCCGCGATCTGGGTGATCGCGGCACTGCTGGTATTCTGGTGGATCTATAGCCGGCTGATGTGAAAACGGGCGCTTTCGCGCCCGTTCGAGGTTTAGTTGGCGGCGCCGACCTTGGCGGCCTTGGCTTCGTCGTACCACCAGACCGAGGGGAAGCCGACCGAGTATTCGGGCAGGTTGTCGGGGTGGCTGAAGCGATCCCAGCGCGCAATACGCGAGGTGAGGCTGGCATAGCTCGGGACGACAATGCTGTGGGCCAGGAGCACGCGGTCGAGCGCGTGGGTGGCGGCGACCAGCGTTTCGCGATCGGTGGCGAAGATGATCTTGTCGATTAGGGCATCGACGCCCGGATCGGAGATGCCCGAATAGTTCTGCGAGCCCTGCTGGTTGGCCGCTTCCGAGCCCCAGAAGAAGCGCTGCTCGTTGCCCGGCGACAGCGTCTGACCCCAGGCCATGTAGACCATATCGTAGTCGTAGCTGCGCAGGCGATTGATGAATTGAGGAGAATCCACCGAGCGGACGGTGGCGTCCACGCCGATGCTGCGCAGGTTGTTGATGAAGGAGCTGGCCACCGGCTGGATGGTCGGGCCATTGAGCAGGATCTCGAAGGTGAGCTGCTGGCCATTGGCATCGACCAGGCGGTTGCCGTCGAGCTTGTAGCCGGCTTCGCCGAGGAGACGGAGCGCCTCGCGCAGGTTGGCGCGTAGCTTGGTGGAATCGCCACCGACCGGGCTCTTGTAGGGCGTGGTGAAGACACTGGCCGGGATCTTGTCCTTCACGCTTTCGAGGATCTCGAGCTCCTTGCCTGTAGGCAGGTCGGAGGAGGACGCCAGTTCGCTGCCGTAGAAGAACGAGTTCACGCGGCTATATTCATTGTAGAACAGCGTGCGGTTCAGCTCCTCGAAGTCGAAGGCGTAGTTGAGGGCCTCGCGGACCCGCTGATCCTTGAACTTTTCCTGGCGCAGATTGTAGATGAAGCCGACCATCACGCCGTTGTCGCGACTGTCGTTCTCGAATTTTTCGAGGACGACACGGCCATCCTTGACGGCAGGGAAGTCGTAGGCGGTGGCCCAGCGCTTGGCGCGGTTTTCGGCCCACCAGTCGAACTGGTCGCCCTTGAAGGCTTCGAACTCGACATCGGTGTCGCGGAAATATTCGTAGCGAATCTGGTCGAAATTATCCTGGCCGACATTCACCGGCTCGGTCGCCGCCCAGTAATTGGGATCGCGCTCGAAGGTCAGCGTGCGGCCGGGGACGAAGGATTTGACCTTGTAGGGGCCCGAACCCATGGGCGTCTCCAGGGTCGAAGCGCTGATGTCGCGTTGCTTGCCGTTGGCGTCCTTGCCCTCCCACCAATGCTTGGGAAGGATCGGGATTTCGCTCATGATGAGCGGGAGCTCGCGGTTGCCGGCCTTGTCGAAGGTGAAGGTCACCTCGCCGTCGCCGGTGATCTCGGCGCTCTTGACATTGGCATAATATTGCTGGCGCGTCGGGTTGAGCTCGATGAGCTTGTTGAATGACCAGACGACGTCGTCGGCCGTTACCGGCTCACCGTCCTGCCACTTGGCCTTCGGGTTGAGCTTGAAGGACACCGAGGAGTAGTCGGCCGGGAAGGCGATGGCTTCGGCGAGGAGGCCGTATTTGGTGAAAACCTCGTCGGACGAGGGCGTCATCAGCGTCTCGTACACGAGGCCGATGCCAGCGGCAGGCTCACCCATCGGCAGGATCGGGTTGAAGGTATCGAAGCCGCCTTCGGTCGAGAGGCGCACCGTGCCGCCCTTGGGCGCATGGGGATTGACGTAGTCGAAATGAGCAAAGCCGTCCTTGTATTTGGGCTCGCCCATCATCGAGACGGATTTCATCCACGGACCATGCTGCGCTTGCGCCATGGCCGGGACGCTCATCAGCGCTACGAGCGCAAAGCCGGCTATCGAGACGAAGGCCTTCATGTCGTTACTCCCAGGCAATTCTTTGTTCAGTCTATGACGGCGCCGCCGCTGGCGACAGGTCTCTCGACGGAGGCGTCGAAGGCGGCCGATAACAGCGCGCGAGTATAGTCGTTCTGCGGATTGGCGAAGATGGCGTCGGCCGGGCCGCTCTCCACCACCTTGCCGTTGCGCATCACCATCACGTCGTTGGCCAGCGCGCGAATGACACGCAGGTCGTGAGAGATGAAGATGTAAGCGAGGCCGCGCCGCTGCTGGACATCGCGCAGCAGGTCGACGACGCGCGCCTGCACGCTCATATCTAGCGCGGAGGTGGGCTCATCGAGAATGATGAGGCGCGGTTCGAGCACCAGCGTGCGGGCGATGGCTATGCGCTGGCGCTGGCCGCCGGAGAATTCGTGCGGGTATCGGTGGCGCGCTTCGGGATCGAGGCCGACTTCCTCAAGCGCCTTGGCTACACGAGCTTCGCGTTCGGCGGGCGAAAGGTTGTGGGCGTGTACCTTGAGGCCTTCCTCGATGATGTCGCCCACGGACATGCGGGGACTCAGAGAGCCATAGGGGTCCTGGAAGACGATCTGCATATCGCCGCGTAGCGGGCGCAGGTCCTTGCCGGAGAGCTTTTCGATATCGCGGCCGAGAAAGACGATGCGGCCTTCCGAACCGACGAGGCGAAGCAGGGCAAGGCCCAGCGTAGTCTTGCCGGAGCCGCTTTCGCCGACGATGCCGAGGGTCTGGCCCTTGCGTACCTTCACGGCGACGTCGTCGACGGCCTTGATGTGACCGACCGTGCGGCGGAGCAGCCCGCGGCGGATCGGAAACCAGACGCGCAGGTTTTCGGCTTCGATGATGGTTTCGGCCGATGGGTCGGAGGGCGGTGCGGAGCCCTTAGGTTCGGCGGCCAGAAGGTGCCGCGTGTATTCGTGCTGGGGATGGGCGAAGAGTTCGGCCGTGGGGCCGCGCTCGACGATCTCGCCCTTGGTCATCACGCAGGTGTAGTCGGCCAGCGAGCGGACGATGCCAAGATCGTGGGTGATGAAGAGCAGGGCCATGCTGAGGCGCGCCTGCAAATCCTTGAGGAGCGTGAGGATCTGGGCCTGCACCGTTACGTCGAGGGCGGTGGTGGGCTCGTCCGCGATGAGCAGGTCAGGCTCGTTTGCGAGGGCCATGGCGATCATGACGCGCTGGCGCTGTCCGCCCGAAAGCTGGTGCGGGAAAGCCTTGAGGCGCTGTTCGGGGTTGTCGATGCCGACAAGACCCAGCAGCTCGACGGCACGGGCGCGCGCAGCGCTGTGGCCCATGCCGCGATGGAGGCTGAGCACTTCCCCGATCTGCTGTTCGACCGTGTGGAGCGGATTGAGCGAGGTCATCGGCTCCTGGAAGATCATCGAGATGGTGTTGCCGCGCACGCCGCGCAGTTTCTTCTCGCTGATGCCCAGCAGGTCCTGACCGTCGAAGACGATCTTGCCGGTCGGATGGCTGGCGGCTGGGTAGGGGAGGAGCTTGAGAATCGAGAGGGCAGTGACCGACTTGCCCGAGCCGCTTTCGCCGACGATGGCCAGGGTCTTGCCCTTTTCGATCTCGAACGAGACGTCCTTCACCGCATCGAGCACCTGCTCACCCTGGGCGAAGCGCACGGAGAGGTTTTCGACCGAGAGAAGCGGCGCGCTCATGCGAAGGTCTTTCGCGGATCGAAGGCGTCGCGCACGGCCTCGCCGATGAAGACGAGGAGGCTGAGCATCAGCGAGATGGTGACGAAGCCTGTTATGCCGAGCCAGGGCGCCTGGAGGTTCTCCTTGCCCTGCGAAAGCAGCTCGCCCAGCGACGGCGAGCCAACTGGGAGACCGAAGCCGAGGAAATCCAGGGAGGTCAGGGTGGTGACCGAGCCGGCCAGAATGAAGGGCATGAAGGTGAGGGTCGAGACCATGGCGTTGGGCAGGAGGTGCCGGAACATGATGGTCCGGTCCGAGACGCCCAGCGCCCTGGCGGCGTTGACATATTCGAAGTTTCGGCCCCGCAGGAATTCGGCGCGCACCACGCCCACCAGCGCCACCCATGAGAACAACAGCAGAATGGTCAGCAGTACCCAGAAACTGGGGGCGATGACGCTCGAGATGATGAGCAGCAGGTAGAGCTGGGGAACAGAGGTCCAGATGTCGATGAAGCGCTGGCCGAGGAGATCGATCCAACCGCCGAAATAGCCCTGCATCGCGCCGGCCAGAATGCCGATGACCGAAGAGAAGATGGTGAGCGCCAGGCCGAAGAGCACCGAGATGCGGAAGCCGTAGATGAGGCGTGCCAGCACGTCGCGGCCCTGGTCGTCTGTGCCCAGCCAATGCCAATTGCCCAGGTTGCAGTTGGGATCGTCCACTCCCTGCGGGAAGCGCTGGCAGTTGGTTTCCTTGTCCAGCATCCACGAGGGCGGGGAGGGGACGGGGATCGAGAGCGTGTCGTCGACGGTGGTGTAGGAGAAGCGGATGGGTGGCCAGAGCATCCAGCCATTGGCGTTGATCTCGTCCTGGTTCACCTGGTCGCGGAAATTGGTGACGGCTAGGAAACCGCCGAACTTGGATTCCGGGTAGTCGACCAAGGCGGGGATCAGCAACTCGCCCTTGTAGAAGGCGATGATCGGGCGATCGTTGGAGATGACCTCTGCGAAGAGCGTGACGAAAAACAGGAAGAGGAAAATCCACAGCGACCAGACACCGCGCCGGTTGCGGCGGAAATTGGCGATGCGGCGCTGGTTGAGGGGCGAGAGGGCAATGGCCATGGCTCACGCGCCCCGCTTTTCGAAATCGATGCGCGGGTCGATCCACATATAGGTGAGGTCCGAGATCAACGTGATGACGAGGCCCAGCACCGAGAAGATGTAGAGCGTGGCGAAAACCACGGGATAGTCGCGGTTGAGGACGGATTCGAAGCCGAGCAGGCCCAGCCCATCGAGCGAGAACATGGTTTCGATGAGGAGCGAGCCGGAGAAGAAGGCCGAGACGAAAGCGGCCGGGAAGCTGGCGATGACGAGCAGCATGGCGTTGCGGAAGACGTGGCGGTAGAGCACCTGGTTTTCCGAAAGCCCCTTGGCGCGCGCGGTGGTGACGTATTGTTTGCGGATCTCCTCCATGAACGAGTTCTTGGTGAGAAGCGTGAGCGTGGCGAAGCTGCCGACGGCCATGGCGACGATGGGCAGCGCCAGGTGCCAGAAATAGTCGACCACCTTCATCGGCAGGGACAATTGGTCGAAGTTATCCGAGGTGAGGCCCCGCAACGGGAACCAACTGAGGAAACTGCCGCCCGAAAACAGCACGATCAACAGGATGCCGACGAGGAAACTGGGTAGGGCATAGCCGACAATGACGACGCCCGACGTCCAGACATCGAAGCGCGAGCCGTCGCGCACTGCCTTGGCGATGCCGAGCGGAATTGAGATGCCGTAGCCGAGCAGGGTCATCCACAGGCCGAGCGAGATCGAGACCGGCATCTTTTCCTTGATGAGGTCGATCACTGAGATGTCGCGATAGTAGCTCTTGCCGAAATCGAAGCGGATGTAGTTCCAGAGCATCTGCCCGAAGCGTTCGAGCGGGGGCTTATCGAAGCCGAACTGCTTTTCGAGTTGGGCGATGAGTTGTGGGGAGAGGCCGCGCGAGCCGCGATAGAGAGAATTGCCCGTGCTGTTGTTTTCCTGGCCCTGGCCGGCGAAATCGCCCTGCTGTGTGCCTGAAACGCTGGCGGTGGCGGATACCGCAGTGTTGCTCATGCGGGCGATGGCCTGTTCGACAGGACCACCCGGAGCGAATTGAACAACGATAAACGTGACGGCCATGATTCCGAGGACCGTCGGAATCATCAGCAGGAGGCGTCGCAGAATATAAGCGCCCATGCGCTCTCCAACCCTATAGTCCCGCTCGCTGCCCGCTTCGCCGAACCAAGCTCTAAGGTGCCGTGCCGTTCGCTCCAAATCAACTGGCGGTGATGCCAAGCGACGATTTGCCTTGCCTTTTTCCAAAGCTGGTATGGAAGAATGAGGGCAAGAGGGAGAGGCAACATGCATGTTGTGGTGACTGGCGGCGCCGGTTTCATCGGCTACCGGCTGGCCGAAGCGATTCTGGCGCGTGGCGAGCTGGTGGATCAGGATGGGACGCGGCGCGCGGTTGGGCGGCTGACCATATTCGACCAGATGGCGCCGGAGCGGCCGTTTTCCGATCAACGCGTGCGCGTTGTCGTGGGTGACATGACCGATCGCGCGTCGATCGCCGCGGCGCTGGATGGAGACGCCGACAGCATCTTCCACCTGGCTTCAGTGGTGAGTGGCGGCGCCGAGGCCGACCTGCAACTTGGCCTCAGCGTCAATCTCGATGGAACGCGGACGCTGCTCGATCTCGCCGCGGAAAGCGGCCGGCGGCCCAAGCTGATTTTCGCCTCGTCGCTCGCGGTCTATGGCGGGCCTGGTTCGACCAAGGTTACCGATGCGACGATCCCGACACCGATGAGTTCCTACGGCGTCCAGAAGCTCTGCTGCGAATATCTCATCGGCGACTATGACCGGCGCGGGCTGATCGACGGGCGCGCCCTGCGGTTCCCGACTATCGCAGTGCGGCCGGGCAAGGCGAATCTCGCCAATTCCTCGTTCATTTCCGCGGTGATCCGCGAGCCGCTGGCTGGCCGGGAAACGGTTTGTCCGGTGCCGGACGATGTGCCGATCGCGCTGATGTCGCCGGGCCGGCTCATCGAAACGATTCTCCTTGCCCATGATCTGCCAACCGAGCGGTTCGGCTGGCCGAGGGCGCTGGTGCTGCCCGCGGTGCAGGTGACGGTGAGGGAAATGCTCGACGCGCTCGAGCGGATTGCGGGCTCCGCAGTGCGCGCGCGGGTGTCGTTCAAGGAGGACCCGCGCGTCCTGCCGATGGTACGGAGCTGGCCGGCTGAGGTGACGAGCGCGCGGGCGGCGGGGCTGGGGATTACGCCCGACAAGGATGCCGCGGCTTTCGTCGAGCAATACGCGCGCGAGCAGGGGTTCGCGACGTGAAATTTTTCGCGCGGGGGGTCTTCACAATCGCGCGAGCGCTACCCATATAGCCGCCAGCGGCGTTTGCCGCCCATTTTTTACGGAGATTTGGCGGGATGCCTTTCGGTCTAGACTATTCGATGGTATCCGCCTTCATCCAAGTCATCCTCATCGATCTCGTACTCGCCGGCGACAACGCCGTCGTGATCGGCCTGGCGGCAGCCGGGCTCGACAAGGAAATACGCCAGCGCGCGATCCTTATCGGCATCATCGCCGCTACTGTGCTGCGCATCTGCTTCGCTCTCATCACCACGCAACTGCTCTCGCTGGGCGGTGGCCTGCTTATCGCGGGCGGCATCCTGCTGCTCTGGGTGTGCTGGAAGATGTACCGCGAGCTGACGATCTCGCACGAGGAAGAGCACGAGGCGCAGGAAGCGCTGACCAATACCGACCAGGACGCCGATGGCCGCGTCGCCGGCCGCGCGCCGCGCAAGACGCTGCGCCAGGCGGTCTGGCAGATCATCATCGCCGACGTCTCGATGTCGCTCGACAACGTGCTGGCGGTTGCCGGTGCGGCCCAGCACCACCTCGAAGCGCTGATCTTCGGCCTGGCGCTCTCGGTGATCCTCATGGGCGTGGCCGCCTCGCTGATCGCGGGCCTGCTGCACAAGTACCGCTGGATCTCGTGGATCGGCCTCGTCATCATCCTCTATGTGGCGGCGCGCATGGTCTATCACGGCATCGACCAGCTGCTGGGTCACACGCTGCCGGTCATCCCGTTCTTCTAGGAACGGCGCAGACAGAAATCTGGAACCGCTCCGGCCTTGGCCGGGGCGGTTTTGTTTTGGCTGCAAGCGCTTCTAACCCCTACGCAGTCCTGCGTAATTGGCGAACGGTTTCGTAACCACGGCATCAGAATCCGCGGTGCAGAGCCCGGCTCATAGGGATTTGCTCATTTCCGGCCGATAGGTTGCGGGCAAACAAAAACAGGCCGGGGGCGACGATGACACTGGCAGCCGATCAATCCATGCAAAGCTCTATCAAGGCGCCGCTTTCGCGGGCGACTGGTGGTCTTGCCATGTCGGTTGAACGGATCAGCGGCGAAGCCTGGGACGAGGCCGTCGCTGATTTCGATGGCGTTTGCCAGGAGCAGCTTTACGTCTTCGCACGCATGCGCTGGCCGTCGGTCGAGCACGAGGCGCTGCTGTTCCGCGTCGATGGCGAGGTCGTCGGCGGGGTGCTGGTGATGATCCAGCCATTGCCGTTGCGCGTCGGCGCCATCGCGGTCACCAAGTGGGGACCGTTGCTCAAGGACGAAAGCCGGCCGGACAGCGACGCCATCTATGCGGCGATGATCGAGACGCTGATCACCGACTATGCGCAGAAGCGCCGGCTCATGCTTTCCGTACTGCCGCGCGCCTCCTTGACCGAGGTCAACGGAGAGGCCGAGTACCTCTGGAAACGCGGGTTCCGCAAAGGTTCGGCGCTGCTGTTCCCGAACCGTTACATCGTCAACCTGCGGCTTTCCGATGAGGAGCAGCGCAAGAGCTTCCATCAGAAGTGGCGCTATCACCTCAACAAGGCGGACAAGGAAGGGCTGGTATTCGAGCACGCGCCGGTCTCGCGCCTGCCCGAATTCGATGCGCTCTATTCGGCTATGACGGATCGGAAGAAATTCCCTGATCACTCGGCCTACGACACCGTGCCGGGCCTCATGGCCATTGCCGATGAACGTTTGCGCCCCGAACTCTTCTTCGTCCGGCAGGGCGAGGAGATCGTGAGCGGGGCGGTGATCTTTAAGTCGGGCGACCGGGCAGTCTATCTTTACGGCGCGACCAATGATCGGGCGCTGCCGCTGCGGGCGGGCTACTTCCTCCATTGGCACATCATCCGCTGGCTGCGCGACAATACCCGCGCCAGTTGGTACGACCTGGGCGGTACCGATGGTTTCCAGGGGTTGCACCAGTTCAAGAAGGGCATGGTGGGGGACAAGGGCGTGATCACGCCTGTACCGCATGTAGCCAATTATGCCGCTTCCGCCCTGCCGATGATGCTGGGGCTCGGAGCCTTCGCGGCGCGCGACAGTGTGCAGCATATCAAGCGCGTCATCGACGGACTAAGAAGCGACAAGGCGAAGCCTGACCAGGCTCGCAACGAGGATGCTGCATGAGCCTTTTCCGGCGGCTGGTTTCGCAATCAGCGGTTATCTTCGGCGGGCGCCTTTTCGGGGCAGGGCTGACTTTCCTGGTCCAGGCGGGCATAGCGCGCTTCTGGGGACCGAGCCTGCTCGGCGAATACCTCATCCTCGTCGCATCCACCAATCTCATCGCCATGGTGATGCCGCTCGGCTTCCAGATGGTGGGGGCCTATTTCACGTCCGAATACCGTGCCAAGGGCGACGGCCGCTCGCAGCGCTCGTTCCTCAAGCGCGCCTATGGCCATATCGTGGTGACGGCGCTGCTGCTCGGCTTTGCGGCCTGGCCGTTCCTCGGGCTCATCGGTGAGCCGGGCGAGGTGCTGGCCCATCACTGGATTCCAACCATTTTCCTGACTTTCAGCGCGGCGACGATGTATGTGAGCTGCGCGGTGCTGGTGGGCTTGAAGCGGCCGCTGGCGGGCTATTACGCCGAATCCGTCTTCCGTCCCGTGGCAGCGATTGCCGCGTTCATCTTCTGCATCGGGGTGACCAATCCCGGCGAGGGTTTCGCCCAGATGGTCTGGATCTTCTCCAGCCTCTGCCTGCTGATCGCGGCCGTCCAGTTCGGCGTCGTCATCTCGGATTCGGTCAAGCTGCCGCTATCGGCCGAGCCGGGGCCATCGCAGGTGCGGCGCTGGTGGCGGTTCGCGGCGCCCTGGGTGCTGATCGGCATTGCCACCGACTTCTTCTTCGATATCGACCTGCTGCTGCTGTCCGGGCATCTGAGCCGCGAGGAGCTGGCGATTTTCGGCGTCTGCACGCGACTCTTCAGCCTTGTCTCGTTCGGCGTGGCCGCCGTCTATGCGGTGACGGTGCCGGATATGTTCGAGGCTGAAGCCAAGAGCGACCGCGAGGGGTTCAACCGCAAGGTGGGTGACGCCAACCTTGTCGCTGCCGGGCTCTCGGTGATCCTTTTCATCATCGTCGCGATTGGCGGGCCGTTTGCGCTCATGCTCTTCGGGCCGGGTTTCACCGACGGTGCGCTGCCGCTCGCGATCCTCTGTCTGGCGCTGGTGGTGCGGTCGGTGTTCGGCCCGGCCTCGATGGTGCTTTCCATCCATGACCGGCCTTATGCCAGCTTGCCGTCCATCGCATTGGGTATGGTGACGCTCGTGGTCGCCAACCTGGTGATGGTGCCGGCCTGGGGGATCATCGGCGCGGCACTGGCGGCGCTGCTGTCGATCACCATCTGGTCACTGGCGCTCTGGCGAACGGCCTATGCGGCGGCACGGATCGACGTTTCGATCTTCCCGCGGCTCAAGGCCTGGCAAGCCGCTTCAACCAACGTTTAGCTGCCGCGACGCGCCCAAGACGGATGCCGCTGTCATAACCCTCCACCGCCTTGGTGTAGGACTTTTCCATGAGCACGAAGTCGAGCCCGAAGAGGTGCTTTTCGAGGAGGCACGTCTGACTGTAGCCGTAGCGGCGAAGGAGGGCCAGGGACACCTCGTTCGACGGACGCACATAGGTCGCGACCTTGTGGAAGCGGCCATTGCCGAAGGTCTCCTCGAACGCGCGCATTCCGTACATGCCGAGCCGCGTGTGACGGAACTGCGGTGCGATCCACGACCAATAGCGGAAGAGCGTGCCGAATTCCGGGCCGGAAACCATGGCACCGGCCATCCGGCCGTCGTGCTCGAGGATGAGCACGTGCGACGGATCGGCCTCGCACAGAGCATCTAGGTAGCCGACACCCAGCCGCTGCTTTTCGAAGCGCTTGAAGGCTTGGTTGTAATAGGGCGACTCATCGATGACGGCGTGGAGTTGCGTGACGAGCGGCTTGAGGTCGGCGTAGCGGGCCGGGCGATGGGTCATTGACGCGGCGTTTGCCGCAGCGGGGCCACCGGGCAAGGCCGTAGCGACGTCGGTCAAGGCTAAATCCCCCATTTGGCCTGATCTGCCAGGACCTTACGGCTTTCGGCGCCATCGTATTGCGCTGTCGGTTAACCGGTGGAAGAAGGAGAAATAATGGATAGTACCGAGGCGCGATGAGGCTAATCGGCAAGTGGTATGCTTGCGGCCTTGCGTCAGTGATGGTTAGTAACGCCAAACACTAAACTGGGAGGAAAGGCATGAGCGATCAACTCGTGTTCGAACCGAGCGCCGAGGCCAAGGCCCGTACCTGGGTCACCGAGGAACAGTACGAAGCAATGTATGCGCGGTCGGTCAACGATCCCGAGGGCTTCTGGGCCGAGCAGGCCAAGCGGATCGACTGGATCAAGCCGCCGACCAAGATCAAGAACACCTCGTTCGAATTTCCGAACGTGTCGATCAAATGGTTCGAGGACGGGGTGCTCAACATCTCGGCCAACTGCATCGACCGGCACCTGCCGCAGCGCGCCAACCAGGTTGCGCTGATCTGGGAGGGCGATACGCCCGGCACGCAGGACCACATCACCTACCAGCGCCTCTATGACGAAGTGAACCGCTTCGCCAATGTGCTCAAGGCACAGGGCGTCAAGAAGGGCGACCGCGTCACTATCTATCTGCCGATGATCCCGGCGGCGGCCTATGCCGTGCTCGCCTGCGCCCGTATCGGCGCGGTGCATTCGGTGATCTTCGCCGGCTTCTCGCCGGATTCCATCTCGGGCCGCATCAACGACTGCGAGAGCAAGATCGTCATCACGGCCGACGAAGGCCGTCGCGGTGGCAAGACCATCGCGCTCAAGAAAGCGGTGGATGAGGCGCTGCAGAAATCGCCGGGCGTCGACAAGGTCGTGGTGGTCAAGAATACCGGCGCGGATGTGCCGATGGCCGGTGGCCGCGACGTCTGGTACGCCGACGAAGCCGCCAAGGTGCCGGCGCTCTGCGAACCCGAGCCGATGAATGCGGAAGACCCGCTTTTCATCCTCTATACCTCCGGCTCGACCGGCAAGCCCAAGGGCGTGCTGCATACGACAGGCGGCTATATCGTCTGGGTTTCGATGACCCACCAGCTCACCTTCGACTACCGTGATGGCGACATCTATTGGTGCACGGCCGATATCGGCTGGGTCACCGGGCACAGCTACATCGTCTACGGTCCGCTGGCGAACGGGGCGACTTCGCTCATGTTCGAAGGCGTGCCGAGCTATCCGGACGCCTCGCGCTTCTGGCAGGTGGTCGAAAAGCACAAGGTCAACATCTTCTACACCGCCCCCACGGCGATCCGTGCGCTGATGGGCGCCGGGCCGGAATGGGCCGACAAGTACGAGATGCCCTCGCTGCGCCTCCTGGGTTCGGTGGGCGAGCCGATCAATCCGGAAGCGTGGATGTGGTACTACAAGCATGTTGGCAAGGAGCGCTGCGGGGTGGTCGACACCTGGTGGCAGACCGAGACCGGCGGCTTCATGATCACCCCGCTTCCCGGCGCCATCCCGACCAAGCCGGGTTCGGCGACCAAGCCGTTCTTCGGCGTGCAGCCGGTGGTGCTTTCGCCCGAAGGGCGGCTCCAGGAACAGACCAAGGCCGAAGGCGTGCTCTGCATCAAGGATAGCTGGCCCGGCCAGATGCGCTCGGTCTACGGCGACCATGAGCGCTTCATGTCGACCTACTTCCAGCAATACCAGGGCTATTACTTCTCGGGCGACGGCTGCCGTCGCGACGAGGATGGCTATTACTGGATCACGGGTCGCGTCGACGACGTGCTCAACGTCTCCGGTCACCGCATCGGCACGGCCGAGGTGGAGAGCGCGCTGGTGGCGCACCCCAAGGTCGCCGAGGCGGCCGTGGTGGGCTATCCGCACGACATCAAGGGGCAGGGCATCTATTGCTATGTCACGCTGATGACCGGCACGACGGGCGATGACGCGCTCAAGACCGAGTTGCGCAACTGGGTGCGAAAGGAAATCGGGCCGATCGCCTCGCCCGACCTTATCCAGTTCGCGCCGGGCCTGCCCAAAACCCGCTCGGGCAAGATCATGCGCCGCATTCTGCGCAAGGTCGCCGAGGACGATTTCGGCTCGCTCGGCGATACGTCGACGCTGGCTGATCCGTCCGTGGTGGAGGACCTGATCGAGCACCGGCAGAACCGCGGGTAAGCGCGGGAATGGATTTGAGTGCCCCGGCCTTGTGCCGGGGCACTTTTGTTTGGGGGATGTGCTTCCCCGCCCACTGCACTTCCCCGGCCGAAGAGCCGGCCCACGGATATCTCCACTCGGGGTGGAGGCGTGCAATAGGCCCCCGATCAAGTCCGGGGAAGTTCCGTGGTGGGGGAGAGCCGGGTGGTAGTGGAGAGCGGGGTGGTGGGTGGAGTTACTCTCCTCAGCCGCCACGAGGCGATACTGGTTTCCGCGCGATTCGAGCCGTATCGCTCTATCCCTCCGTCCTCACTCAGCTTTTCATCACTGTTCGTTAAAATCGAACGATGTGTAGGTGTCCGGTTTTGCTATCAAAAGCTGGCGCCGGCCTGAAATGACAAAACTTTCATTGGCTTGCGGGGCTTTAGGCGGGTTAGCCGTTAGCGGGTAGTTAATATCCGGAGCCCTGACTCATGAATTTCGATCGTCTCAACGCCTACGCGCCGCAGGCGCTGGCGGTCCTGCGCATCATGACCGCCCTGCTGTTTATCGCTCACGGCACGCAGAAGCTGTTCGGGTTTCCCGAGACGCAGATGAGCCCGCCGCTCTTCTCGCTGTTCGGCATTGCCGGCCTCATCGAAGTGATCACCGGCGTTCTCATCGTCGTCGGTTTCCAGACGCGGATTGCCGCCTTCCTCGCCTCCGGCCAGATGGCCGTGGCCTATTTCATGGTGCATGCGCCGGGCAGCTTCTTCCCGGCCAACAACCAGGGCGATGCGGCCGTGCTGTTCTGCTTCATCTTCCTTTACCTGGTCTTTGCCGGCCCGGGCGCCTGGGCGCTCGACAAGAGCTCGGCTCCGCGCACCGTCGCGGCCTGACCGGTTTTGTTGCGGCGCTCCGGCGCCGCAACCCTTTCCCGATGGCGATTGCGAAGACGCGTTAACGATTCTGCCGCAATGCTGGGGCACGGTGGCGCGAATCACCCGGAGACCCCTGTGCACGCCAAGACCCTTCGCCCCCTGATCGCCGGCCTCGTCCTGGGGCTTCTTGCCAATACGGCGAGCCTGGCCGCATCGCTCGAGCAGATGGCCGGGCAGATGATCATCGTCGGGTTCAAGGGCGACAGCGTCAAGGACAAGTCCGTGATCGCGCTGCGCAAGGCCGTGGCTGAAGGCCGGGTCGGCGGCGTGATGTACCTCAAGTACAATGTCGCGAGCCTCTCGGCGGTCAAGGCAATGAACGAGGCTTTCAAGGGAGCCTCGCCCGAGTTGCCGCCGTTCCTGACGCTGGACCAGGAGGGCGGGTCGGTCGAGCGGCTGACCAAGGATGTCGGCTTTCCCGAGATTCCCAATGCGCAGACGGTAGCTGCGCGCAACGACCCGGCAGGGGCGCAGGCGATTTATGCCGGCATGGCCAAGGACATGGCGGCGCTCGGTTTCACGGTCAATTTCGGGCCGGTGGTCGATCTCAACATCAACCCCAAGAACCTCATCATCGCCAAGTATGGCCGCGCGTTCAGCAAGGACCCGGCGACGGTGGATGCCTATGCGCAGGCTTTCATCAACGCCCACCATGCCGAGGGCATGCTGACCTCGATCAAGCATTTCCCGGGGCACGGTTCGAGCACGGCGGATAGCCATGCCGGGTTCGTCGACATCACCAAGACCTGGTCGGAAGCGGAGCTGCAGCCCTATAAGGACCTGCTGGCCGGGGGCTATGACGACTTCGTCATGGTCGGGCATCTCTACCACAAGGACTATGACGGCGGCGGGCAGCGCCTGCCGGCGAGCCTTTCGCCCGACTGGATCACCGGCGTGCTGCGCGGGAAGCTCGGCTACAATGGCGTGGTTATCAGCGATGACCTCGAAATGGGTGCGATCCGCAAGCGCTTCACGCTCAACGAGACTGTGATCCAGGCGGTCAATGCGGGCATGGACGTGCTGCTGTTCTCCAATACCGCCGCATACGACCCGGCGCTGGGCGACGAGATTCTCGGCATTCTGGTGGCGCAGGCGGGCAAGGATCCCAACTTCGCCAAGCGGATCGAAGAGAGCTACGGGCGCATCGTTGCGCTCAAGGGGCGGATCGGCGGGTAAGGCTGGGCGCTCCCGACTCTCCATCTCTCCACACGTATTGAAGCATTCGCAGGCCCCGGCTTTTCGGCCGGGGAGTGTGCCGGTGGCGCCGGCCTCATTCCGTTTTCACGGTCAACGGGCTGTGAGGCGGATGTGTTGGCACTGTTCCTTCTCAAATCCCAAGGCTATAGACTGTCACATTGCCGTCGCCGTGCCGCGGCAAGCTTTTGGCCGGAATAAGGGGCAGATTCGTTTATGGCTGAGACCCGAGAGGTGAGGCGCGTTCGAGCGCTGTTCATATCCGACGTGCACCTCGGCATGCGCCCGACCCGCGTGGGTCAGCTCATCGAGTTTTTGCGCTTCCACGACGCGGACACGATCTACCTCGTTGGCGATATCCTGGACGGATGGCGGCTGGCCAAGTCCTGGCATTGGCCGAACGAGTACAATGTCCTGACACAGATCCTCCTCGACAAGGCGGCTGCCGGCACCAAGGTGATCTACCTGCCGGGCAACCATGACGAGTTCCTGCGGGAATATCTGGGCACCTATTTCGGCGAGGTCGAGTTTGTCGATCGCACCGTGCACACGACGGCGCAGGGCAAGACCTACCTCGTCATCCACGGCGACCAGTTCGACGTGGTGGTGCGCCATGCCAAATGGCTCGCCTATGTGGGTGACTGGGCCTATCGCTTCGCGCTGCGGGTCAACATCGTCATCAACTGGGTGCGGCGCCGGCTGGGACTGACCTATTGGTCGCTTTCGGCCTGGGCCAAGCACAAGGTGAAGAACGCGGTGTCGGTGATCGGCCGGTTCGAGGAGGCGCTCTCGCTCGAGGCGCGGCAATCGGGCGTCGACGGCGTGATCTGCGGGCACATTCATTATGCCGACATGCACGACAGGTTAGGTATCCACTATATCAATACCGGTGACTGGGTCGAAAGCTGTACGGCGATCGTCGAAAACCCCGACGGGGCATTCGAACTGATCAAGTGGACAGGCGTCCAGGAGGGCCGGCGGTTCCGGAGGCGCAAAGAAGCGACATGACCAGCCTGCTCATCGTGACCGATGCCTGGTATCCCCAAACGAACGGTGTGGTGCACAGTCTGGACGCGGTGGGCAAGGAACTCGAGCGGCGGGGCTATTCGGTCCAATACCTGACGCCCGAGCGCTTCTGGACGGTGCCCATGCCGACCTACCCGGAGATTCGGCTGTCGCTGGCGCCGATCGGGGCAGTACGGGACATCATCTCGCGCATGGCGCCCGACCACATCCACATCGCGACCGAAGGGCCGCTGGGGCTGCAGGCCAAGTTCTACTGCCTCGAAAAGGGGCTGGCCTATACGACCAGCTACCACACGCGATTCCCTCAATATGTCTCGGCCCGCGTGCCGGTGCCGACCGAGTGGAGCTATGCCTATCTGCGCTGGTTCCATTCCGGCGCGGCGGCCACGCTCGTGCCGACGCCGAGTATCGTGGCGGAGTTGGCCGAGCACCATTTCGAGAACCTGCGCATCTGGTCGCGCGGCGTCGATACGGCCCGGTTCTTCCCCGGGCCCAAGTCGCATTTCCATGATCTGCCGGGGCCACACCTGCTCTATGTCGGGCGAGTCGCGGTGGAGAAGAATGTCGAGGCCTTCCTGCGCCTGGGGACCGAAGGCACCAAGATCGTGGTGGGCGATGGCCCGCAACTGGCCGAGCTGCGACAGGCGTTTCCTGATGCGGTGTTCCTGGGCAAGAAGCACGGCGATGAGCTGGCGGCGCTCTACCGCAGCGCCGATGCGTTCGTCTTTCCGAGCAAGACCGATACGTTCGGCAATGTGGTGATCGAGGCGCTGGCCTCGGGCGTGCCGGTGGCGGCTTACCCGGTGGCGGGGCCTCTCGATATCCTTACCGACCCGCTTGCAGGGGCGCTCGATGATGACCTCGATGCGGCGGTGGCGCGGGCGCTGACCTTGCCTCGCGATGGTGCCCGCCGGCATGCCGAGCGCTTTACCTGGTCGGCGGCAGCCGAACAGTTCCGCTCGGCGCTTGTGCCGGTGGCCGAGCAGCAGGACCGCGCGGCCTAATTCGAATCCATTACCGAGCCGCAGGTGAGGTTGAGGATCGTGCCGGTCATGGCGGCGGCGCGAGACGAGGCGGCGAAGCTTGCCGCATCGGCGATTTCGGAGAGCCGGGGCAGCAGGCCGCGGGCTGTACCGGCGTTCATGTATTTCTCGACCTCGGCAATTTCGGGCGGACGGCCTTCGAGCGGCCAGGTTTCGGGCAGGGCGTCCGAGCGCAGGCAGATGACGCGGATGTTGTGCTTGCCGACTTCACCGGCCAGCGTGCGGCTCAGCGCCTCGACAGCGGTGCAGGCCACGGCGAAGCCGCCGGTGGTGTGAAAGACGCGGTCGCGTCCGGAGAGGCCGGCAGCGGTCGAGGACATGGTGAGGATGACGCCCGAGCGACGCTCGATCATGTGACGGGCGGCGGCGGTGGTGGTGAGGAAGTTCGTCTTGATGGCGGTGAGGGGCGGGAGGGAGAAGTTTTCTTCGGTCATCTCGACCATAGGCGTGCCCTGGAGGTGTCCGAAAACACTGATGGCATTGAAGCTGATGTCGAGCTGGCCTGTCTGGGCGATGAGATCGGCCAGGTGCTGTTCGATGGCGGCCTTGTCGGTGGCGTCGACTTCGGCGACATGCGCCTTGCCGCCGGCAGCGGCGATATCGGCGGCGACGCGCTCGACCTTGTCGTGGTGGCGGCCGGTGAGAAAGACTTCTGCGCCGTCCCGGGCGAAGGCGCGAGTCACCGCGCCGCCGATGTGACCGCCTGCGCCGTAGATCACGGCGACCTTGTCCTTGAGCAACATAAGCTGTCTCCTTTGATTAACGAATATGTTAATTAACATAGTTGTTAAATGAAGGGCGCCGTTTGTCAAGCCGGCTTTGTCGACCCTCTAGGGCTGGCGCGGGGCGGCGTCGGTCGGTTCGAGGGCCTCCTTGAGGGCATCGAGGCGCGCCGTGTCCCATCCGGGCGGATCGACGACGGCGACCCAGGAATCGATGTAGTCGCGCGCGGCATAGACGTGGCCATGACCGATCGGCGAGGTCTGGGACAGGGCCATGTCGAGGCCGAGCTGGAGGAAGGTCACGACCGGGTACCAGGTGAGGTCGGGCGAGACATCAGGGCCGCGCTCGCCTTCCAGCCAGGCGGGGCGGCGATAGAGGGCGTCGTAGGAGAAGAACACCACCGGGTCGCTGGCATATTGCAGGAACACGATGCGCATCGGGCCCCATCCGGCATCGGCCTTGGCGACGGCATTGGTCTGGTTGTTGAAGCGTATGCTGGAGCCGTTGCGGAAGCGCGGAAGCCATTCGGGGGAATCGGGCTGACGGTTGGCCGTGGCCCAGCCCCAGGTGGGGCTGGAGAAGGGCGGGCCAGCCCAGAGCGAGCCCTGGTAGGGATCGCCGAGCACGTCATAGAGTTCGGTGGCGCCCTGCGAGGAGAGGGCGCCCAGGCTCAGGCCGTGGAGGTAGAGGCGCGGGCGGCTGTCGCGCGGCAGGGTTGTCCAATAGCTGTAGACGGCCTTGAAGAGCGCCTGGGCCGCATCGGTGCCGTAGGTGGGCTCGATGAGGAACGAGAGGGGGCTGGTGAGGTAGGAATATTGCAGGGCAACGCTGGCGACGTCGCCGGCCTGCAGATATTCGAGCGAGTCGATGCCGGGCGGATCCACCCAGCCGGTGCCGACAGGCATGATGACGACCAGCACCGAGCGGCTGAAGCCGCCGACGCGCTTGAGCTCATCGAGTGCCATCTGCGCGCGCTGTTCGAGCGTGGGGGCCGAGCGCATGCCGACATAGACGCGGAGCGGCTGCATGGCGGGGCGGCCGATGACTTCCTCGATCTTTTCCTTGCTGGGGCCGGTTTCGACATAGACGCGCCCGTCGCGCCCTATCGTGTCCCAGGCGACGAGCGAAGCGCTGCTGCCGGAGAAGAGCGGATCGGTGGGGGCGGGCGTCGGGTTCATCTGGCCCTGGAGGGTATCGAGGCGCTCGAAGAAATTGTCGGCGGCGCGCAGGGCGTTGCGCAGCAACAGGCCGTTGAAGAGATAGGCTGTGAAGACGCCGACCACGAGGACGCTGAGCACGAAGGCGACGCGCTGCGGCACGAAGCGGCGCAGCCAGCGCGAGACCAGCGAAATGCCATAGGCGATGAGCGAGCCGATGGCGATGAGGATGAGCGCCGGGGCGATGGCCACCAGCGCCACGTTGATGGGGTGCGCGGATTCGAGCGGCGGCATGTCCATGACCTTGCGCACCGAATTCTGCCAGCCGGTATTGAGGTAGAGCGAGACCAGCGCCACGAGGATGCAGAGCAGGGCCGCCGCGATCTTGATGGCCCGCGATACGCGGCCGGGCGGCAGTTGCAGCTCCATGTATTCCCAGAGCCAGCCGCCCCAGGCGCCCAGGCCATAGCCGATGGCGAAGGACGTGCCCGAGAGGATGCCCTGCAGCACGAAATCGCGCGGCAGGAGCGAGGGGGTGAGCGAGACTGCGAAAAGCAGGGTGCCGAGGAGGAGCCCGGGCGTGGATAGCTTGGCGCGAAAGCGTTGGATCAGGCTTGCCACGTCGTGCTCCGTCTCTCGAGGAATGCCAAGGGATGGAAGCCCTTAGCGGCCTGCGCGTCAAGCCGCTCTTCGCGCAGGCGCTTCGGAGAGGTCATTTGGCGAGGACCTCGAGATAGTGCTTGTTGTACATCAGGCCCACGATGTTGCCGAACGGATCGAGCACGGCGGCGCCAACGAAACCCTCGCCGAATTCGCGGATCGGTTCGTGGAGCGTGGCGCCCAGAGCGAGGAAGCGATCGATGGTCGCGGGGAGATCATCGACGTGCCAGTAGGTGACGGCGCCGCCGGGCGCGGTGGCCGTGGGGCCGGAGCCGAGCGTGCCGGCATATTTGGCATCGAGCAGGCCCAGTTCGGCCTGATAATCGCCGATGCGGAACTCGCAATAGCCGGGGCGGTCGAAATAGGGCGCGGCGCCCAGGAGCTCGGTGTACCAGCGCTTGGCGGCCTCATGATCGGCAGCCTGGTAGCGGATGGTGGAAAGGCCGCGAAGGGGATTGGTCATTTCTGTTCTCCTCAGTTTTCGATGAAGAGAGGCTAGCGGGCGACCTGACCAGATTTTGTCAGCAGCGACGCGAATACCATTCCTCTTGCCACGGGCGAGAAATTCCGCATACGTCAACGTCCGGGTGGACTCCCCGCCCGGAGCACACATTTCATGTCGGCGTCCCCTCGGGCACCGGGCATTTCGCCCGAGCTGCACGCTTCGTTCTATCACTTCTTCTCCTATGCCGGCGGCGCCGTGGCCTCGGTCTATCTCGGCATCTGGCTGCACGAGCAGGGGATGTCGACGGAGCAGATCGGGGTGATCAGCGCGGTGCCGGTGCTGGTGATGCTGCTCATCAACCAGTTCATCGGCCGCATCGCGGACCGGGCCAGCGACTGGCGACAGGCGCTGGTGATCCTTTCGATCCTGGCGGGCACGATTCCCATCGGCATGTTCTTCGTGGACAGCTTCTGGGGCATCCTCCTCGTCTGGACGATGCTGACCATTCCGGCCGGCATGATCCCATCGATGCTCGATGCGGCGACGCTGCGGATGACGCAGCGCAACGGCACCGATTTCGGCTTCGTGCGCGCCTGGGGCACGGTGGGCTATACGTTCTGGGCGGCGCTTGCCGGCTTCGTCGTCGCGTGGCTGGGCGGAGTGGCCTTCATCCCGCTTTTCGTCGTGGTGTGCCTGGCGCGCGCCGCCGTGTCGCTGCAGTTGCCCAGGTTCCGCGGCGAGAAGCGCCAGCAGGTGGCGGCGCAGGCCAAGCCGCAGGCGAGCCGGCTGCGCGAAGTGCTCAAGCCGTGGTTCGTGCTGCCGATCCTGGCGTTCGCCTTCATCCAGGCGACCCATTCGATCCTGGCGTCGTTCGCGGCGCTGGTGTGGAAGGACAACGGCATTTCCGAAGCCTTCATCGGGCCGCTGATCGCGACGGCGCCGGCGGCCGAAGCGGCGATGATGTTCTTCTGGAAGCGGTTCGCCGGCAAGATTTCGGCGCGCCACATGATCCTGCTGGCCGCGGTGGTGACCATTGCGCGCTGGACCATCATGGCGTTCAACCCACCAGTCTGGGCGCTGTTCATCCTGCAATGCACCCATTCGGTCACCTATGCGGTCGGCTATTTCGGCCTCGTGCATTTTATTGCCAACTGGACGAGCGAGGATATCGCGGCGCAGGCACAGGGCTTTGCCTTCATCGTGCAGCAGGCGCTGATCGTGACGACGCTGCTGGTGTTCGGCTGGCTGGTGTCGGGGCTGGGATCGCAAGCCTTCCTCATCGCCTCGGTATTCGGGGTGGTGGCGCTGGGATGCGTGATCGCCTCGCTGATGCTCAAGCCGACCAAAGGCGATAGCGCCGCCGCGGCGCACTGATTGAGTTTTAGGCCCGGAACGGGCATAGCTGCGTTCCGGGCGCATCCTCGCGTCCGGAGCTCTTTTCCCGATGTCCCCCACGAACCAGGCCGGGCGCCTTACGCCCGAGCTGCGCACGACCGGCTTTTACTTCACCCTGTTCATGGCCAATGGCGCCGCGGTGATCGCGCTGCCGCTCTGGCTCAATGCCATGGGGATATCGCCGGGCGAGATCGGCGTCATCAACGCGGTGCCGATGCTGCTGATGCTGCTGGTCAACATCGTGGTGGGGCGGATCGCCGACCGGGCGAAGGACTGGCGGTCGGTCATCGTCATCGGCTCGCTCGTCGCCGGGGTGATCCCGGTGGGGCTGTTCTTCGTCAACGAGTTCTGGGGCATCCTGCTGGTCTGGACGCTGGCGGCGCTGCCGAACTCGGCGGTGAACCCGGTGGTGGACGCGGCGACGATGCGCATGACCCGGCGCCGGGGTACGGATTACGGCACAATCCGCGCCTGGGGCACGGTGGGCTACATGGTGATCAACGCCTCGACCGGCTTTGCCATCGCGGCTTTCGGCACGGCGGCGTTCGTGCCGATTTTCGTGGCGCTGTCACTGCTGCGCGCGTCGACGGCGCTAGGGCTGCCGCAGTTCCGCTCGCCCGAGCCGCAGGCGACGCTGGCCGAGAGCGCGCCGGTGGCGGGCAAGGCGCGGGAATTGCTCAAGCCGTGGTTCGTGCTGCCGATCTTCGGGTTCGCCATGGTCTTCGGCACGCACTTCATCCTCAACGCCTTCGCGGCCCTGCTCTGGATGGAGCAGGGGATACCCGAATGGGTGATCGGGCCATTGGTGGCGCTGGGCGCGTTTGCCGAGGCTTCGATGATGTTCGCCTGGAAGCATTTTTCGACACGCTTCTCGGCGCGGCACCTGATCCTGCTGGCGGCACTGGTGGCCGCGGCGCGCTGGGTGGCGATGGCGTTCTCGCCGCCGATCTGGCTGCTGATCCCGTTGCAGCTGACTCATGCGGTGACCTTCTCGCTCGGTTTCCTGGCCTCGGTGCATTTCATCACCAACTGGACCAGCGAGGATATCGCGGCAGAGGCGCAGAGCTATTTCGTGGTGCTGCAGCAATCCATGTCGGTGGTGGCGTTGATCGGGTTCGGCTGGCTGGTCGGGCTGATGGGGCCGCACGCCTATCTGGTGGCGGCACTCTTCGCGCTGGCGGGCGGCGGGTGCGTGTGGCTGTCGCTGCGGATGATGGCACCGAAGGCACAAGCTGCGTGAGACATTGTTTCACGGCGGGTTTTTGTACGGTTTTTGGCGGGGTGGTGTTGAGCTAAGCTATTGATATCGTTTGGTATTGATGACCCTCAGGGCCCGCAAATCGCTAAATTTTGACTCAATTTCGGGTAATGTTCGGGATTCTTTCGCGGGTTTTGCGGGAGTTTGGAGCCAATTCCTCGATTTGTTTTTTCTCTCCTTGCCGGCGCGCGTTGGTGCGGCCTGGATTGCCTAGTGTAATCCGAGGGTTGGATGGGTGGATAAGTTTGCGCGTGGCCTCTAGAGCCTCGGCCTTCGCGGCTGGCCATAAAAGAAAAAACCCCGCGATGGACGCGGGGTTCTTCAGTCTGACGTTTTGGAGGTCTCGTCAGCTCAAGCGACCGGAGGCGTGGGCCAGCATGGTGTAGACCTTGCCGCGGTCGGAGAGGAGGTATTCGCGGGTTTCGGCAGCGGCGCGCGGGCCGGCGGCGGCGCGCTTGAGGAGCTGCTCGAACTCGATCATGTAGGACTGCGCCGTACGGGCGAAGTCGGCATCGCGCTGGAGCTTCTTGCGGACGTCATCATAGGTGCTCTGACCGGAGAGCGTGTAGATGCGGCGCGAGAAGACATTGGATTCGCCGGCCTGATAGCGGGCCCAGGCATCACCGAAAGCGGGCTCGTCCATCGAACGGGCGATCTCGTCGGTGAGGCTGGAAAGGCTGGCCTGGCCGGACTGCTGCTGCTTGGCCGTGGCGTTGCGCAGGACGTCGCGGAGCCAGCCACCATTATCGTCACGCGTGGCGGTGGCGACATCGGCTTCGGCCTCACGGCGCGGAGCCTGCTGCTGCGGCTGAGGCTGGGGCTGCTGCTGGACCGGAGCGGCACGCGGCGGCTCGGGCTGGCGGTATTCCGGCTGACGATAGGCTTCCTGGCGCGGAGCCTGCGGGGCAGGGCGGGCGGCCGGGCGGCGCTCTTCGGCATCGTGGGTCGCGGACTGCGAACGCACGATGGCGTTGAGCTCGGACAGGGCCTCGATCTGCTCGGCCACGACGCGACGCATGGCAGCGGCGCTGGCGCGGGTCTCTTCCGGCAGCTCGACGACGCCGCGCTGAAGCTCGGCACGGGTGGCTTCAAGCTCGGAGCCGACTTCCTTGGCGGTGGCGCGCATGGCCGTGGCGGTATCGTTGAAGCGACGGGTCGCCTCCTCGATGGCCTTCTGCATTTCGGCGACCATGCGTTCCTGCGTCTGGCGCAGGGCGACATCGGCGCGCTGGCCTTCGGCACCGGCGGTGGTGCGCAGCTCGGCAAGGCGGGCGGCGACTTCGCTGGTGGTGGTGTTGAGCGCGTCCTGCACGGAACCGGTGGCGGTCGAGAGCACGTTGCTCACATTGCCACTGGTGAGCGAGAGGGCGGCCGAGACGCGGTTGGCGGTATCCGAGAGGGCGCCAGAGACCGAGCTGGTGGTGTTGTCGAGCACCGATTCCACCGACGCGGACGATTCATGGAGCGCGTCTTCCATCGCCTTGCGGGCGACGAGCAGGCGGCGCTCGGTGTCGTTGACGGTGTCGGCAATCGACTGGGCGAAGCCGCGCATGCGGGTGTCGATGTCGTCGGCACGGGCGGCGAAGCTCGAGGCCAGGGCATCCATGGCGCCACGACGATCTTCGAGGGCCTGGAGCGAATACTGGCCGGTAGCCTGCAGGTTCTCGGCGGCCTTGCCCATGCTGTCGGTCTCGGAATGGAGATTGCCGAGCAGGGAGCCGAATTCCTGGAGCATGCCGCGGATGGTCAGCTGCAGGGCCGAGACGTGCTCGGTGACCAGCTTGCCGGCCTGCTCGGTGGAGCCGATCGCGTCGCGAACGGTGTTCGAGTAGGTCTGGGTCTGCTGGGCGACGGCGGTCTCGAGATTGGCGAGGTTGCTGGTCGAGGCGTCGAGGACGCGCTGGAGCAGGATGTTGCTGTCGTTGAGCTTGCCGAGGGCCGCGGTGACATCGGTGAGGATGCGCGAGGTCGAAACCTGCATGACCGCTTCGGCTTCCTTGGCATTTTCGGCCAGCGCATCGCGCAGCAGGTTGCCGTGGCCAGCCAGGACGCCCTGGAGCAGGTTGGACTTCTCGTTGACGATCGCGGCGAACATGTTGGTGTGCTGCGACAGCGACTGGTTGAGCGCATTCATGCTCGCGCCGATGTCGTGGGCGGCAACCGAAGCCTTGTTGGTGACGAGGTCCTCGATCGTCGAGGCCGCGTGCTGGATCTGCACGAGGGCCGAGCGGACCGCCGAGTCCATGCGGTTGGCATGGGCGGAGACTTCGTCGGAAATGCCGGCGGTGGCGACGCTGATGCGGTTGGTGATCGTCTCCTCGATGCGGTCGGCGCCGGATTCGAGATCGGCCATGGACTGCACAAGCGAGGTGTTGATCGCCGCATTGAGCGCGGCCAGACGGTCGGCCGTGATGTCGGCGCGGGCGGTGATGGCCTCGGGCAGGGTGCCCAGGCGCTCGTCCACGAGCTCGGTGAGGGACTGGCGGGCGGATTCGACGCCGGTCTCGATGATGTCGGCAGCGCGGCGGCTGGATTCACCAACCGTGGCGGCAGCCTGATCGATACGGGCAGTCACGCCGCTCTCGGCATGGACGATGCGGGCGATGGCGTCATCGATGCCCTGGCCGAGGTTGGTGTTGACCTCGGCAACCTTGCTGGCGATGAGGTCGGACACTTCGCCGGCGCGGGTGCTGAGGGCATCCGAGACGTTGCGCAGGCTCTGGTCGATCTTGTCGTGGGCGGCTGCACCCTGCTCGTCGATGGCCTGGGCCAGTTCCGCGGTGCGGTTGGCGAGGGCGTCCGAAATCGAGGAGGTATGGCTGCCCAGAACGTCCGAGAGCTGCTGGGTGCGCAGGCCGAGGGCATCGGACAGCTGCTGGGAGCGCTCGCCGATGGCGCCGGCCAGCTGGCGGGTACGGCCGTCGAGCGCGTTGGTGACTTCGCTGGCGCGTTCCTCGAGCGTGGACGCCATGTGCTGGGTGCGCTCGGTGATGGCGGCAGACAGTTCCTCGGTACGGCCCTGAAGGGCGTCGTTGAGGACGTTGGTGTGGCCCGAGAGCGCATCGGTGAGCGCGCTGGTGCCGTCGAGCAGGGCGCCGGAGATACGGCTGGTATGCTCGTCCATGGTGGAGGCCACGGCGGCCGAGTGCTGCTCGATGGCGTTGGCCAGCTTCTCGGCGCGATTGTCGAGGGTGGTCGAGAGCTGGACGGTGCGGGATTCGAGTTCGTTCTCGAGCGCGCCGATCCGGCTGCCGAGGGTGTCGGCGAGCTGGGTGGTGTGGCTGTCCAGTGAATCCGAGAGGATCGAGGTGCGGGTCTCGATGGCGGCCGACAGGGTCGCGGTCTGGCCTTCGAGCGCTTCGCTAAGGGCAGCGCTGCGCGCATCGAGCGTGCTGGAGAGCTGCATCGTGCGGTCTTCGAGAGCGCCGGACATGGCCGCGGTGCGGGCGTCGAGCGTTTCCGCAAGGTGGGTGGAGCGCGCGTCAAGCGTATCGGCGAGCTGGCCCGTGCTGGCAGCGAGGGCATCGCTGAGCTGGCCGGTGCGCGCCTGGAGCGTATCCGCCAACTGGCCGGTACGGGCCTGGAGGGTATCGGAAAGCTGCGTGGTGCGGTTGTCGAGCGTGTTGGAGAGCTCGGTGGTGTGGGTCGCCAGGGCGCCCGAGAGCTCGATGGTGCGGCTCGACAGCGCGTCGGTGAGTTCGCCCGTGCGGCTGGCCAGGGTCTCGGACAGCTCGCCGGTGCGGCTGAGGAGAGCGTCGGAAAGCTCGGTCGTGTGGCCGACCAGCGCGTCGGAGAGCGCGGTGGCGCGATCTTCGAGCGCGGCCGAGAGGGCCGACGTGCGGTTGTCGAGGGCGGAAGACAGTGCGGAGGTGCGGTTGTCGAGCGCCGAGGACAGGGCGGAGGTGCGGTCGGCCAGCGTATCCGAGAGGGTGGAGGTGCGGGTCGAGAGCTCCTGCGAGAAGCGGTCGGTGTGGCCTTCCAGCGCCGTGGTCAGCTCGCTGGTATGGCTCGAAATGGTGTCGGCCAGGAGGCGGCTGCGATCGTCGAGCGCATCGGCGAGAACACGGGCGTGCTCCTCGATGTTGCCGGACAGCTCGCGGCTGCGGTCGGCCACCGTCTCGGTGATGAGGCGGGCGCGGGAATCGATGGTGTCGGCCATTTCCTGGGTGTGGCGCGAGACCACATCGTTGAAGTGGCCGGACTTCTCATCGAGCGCCATTTCGAGAACGTTGGCGCGGGCAGTGAAGGTCGAGGCGTGGCGATCGAGGGCCTCGATGATGTGGTCGCCCTTGGTGCCGAGCACGTTGTCGAGGGAGTGCAGGCGCGTGTCGATGCCGGTCGAGATTTCATCGAGACGGTTGTCGAAGGCCGAGAGCGAATCCTGGCCGGCATTGGCCAGCGTCAGGCGGGCGCGCTCGGAGGATTCGTCGAGGGCGCCGCCGAGTTCGATCAGAGCCGATTGCAGGCGGCTTTCCATCGAGTTGATGTGGATGGCCACGCTCTCGTCGAGCTGGCGCGACAGGGTGCCGAGCACCAGTTCGGCCTCGTGCGTGCGCGCCGAGATATCGGCGGAAATGCGCGAGCCGATGCTGTCGAGGGAGCCCGAAACTTCGTGGCCGCGATCACGCAGCTGGTCGAGGAGGGCCAGGCCACCTTCGGACAGGAGAGACGAAAGCGCGGTGGTGCGGGAATCGATCTCGGTCGAGAAGGAGGCAGACCGCTCGTCGAGCGCTTCGGTGAGGGCGCTGACGCGCGCGTCGATGAGCGCGGCCAGTTCCTCGGTGCGGCCGTCAAAGGCGCCGGTGACGCCGGCGGTGCGGTCTTCCAGGGTCATGTTGAGGCGCGTGGCGCTCTCATCGAGCTGGGAGATGAGGTCGGACGTACGGTTGTCCATCAGCGAGACGAACGAATCCGAACGCTCGGCAAAGGCGTTGTTGAGCGTGGCGCCGGCCGTTTCGAGGGCCTTGGTGAGGTTGCCGCCGCTCTCGACCAGCGTGCCGGAAATACGCTGGCTGATCATGTCGAGGTCGAAGACGAGGCCGGTATGGGACTCGGTGATGGCCTCGCGTACCTTGTCGGTATTGGTGATGACGGCTTCGCGCTGGTTGGCCAGCTCGGCGATGAGCGCGCGCATGCGCTGCTCGTTTTCCGAATAGGTCTTTTCGAGCGCGGTGACCTCGTTGTGGATCATCACTTCGAGCTCGCCGGCACGCGAGAGGGCGCGCTCAAGGCCATCGCCCAGTGCGTTGACTTCGCGGCGAACGGCCTGGCCGACCGAGGCGACCTTTTCGGACGCGGTGGTTTCGGGCTCGGCGAGGCGAACGGCAGCCTGGGTGATCGAAGTGGCGGCGAGGCGCAGGTCCTGCGCGCGGCGCACGAGGGTGGCCACGGCGAAGAAGCCGACGACCGGAATGATGACGATGCCCAGCCAGGTCATGAATTCGAGCGAGCCGAAGAAACCGGGCTTGCTGAAATCGGCGCTGAAGCGCAGGGCGCCTGCGATGACCGTGCCGGCCACCCACACGACGGACGCGGCGAGCGCGATCCAGGTCGGGGTGGAGGAGGCGCGGGTCTGCAGGCCATAGAGAATCTTGGAGCCTTGCAGCCGGTCGTCATTGGCGACCGAACCAGCCTGTGCGGCGATCTTATCGGCGGTACGCAGCCGGTCCGAACGCGACGATTGCGAAGCCGGCCGTGCAGGGGCGGGCGTGGTGTCCATATCGAACACCGATGCCTTGAGGGCGTCCTCGACTGCCGAGAAAGCCAACGCGGCGGGATCGTTTGCGGGGGAGTTCGATTGTTTCGCCATACTCTTTACAACTCTTGCGTCGGCTAGTTCCGACAGGGCGGCGCGCGAGTCATAGTGAAGCCCCACCCGTTTCCAGGACGACCTTCAAATCGGTACAATTCGACCAAAATGCGCTCGACTTGCCCCGGTACCTTCGCCGCCGCGCGTTGGTAACACACTTTTATACGTCAAATTTTATGCAAACCGAACCCTTTCTTAATGAAAGGTTAATTTTCACAGGGAGAAAGCCGCAAACTCCCACAGGTCCGGGACTTCTCCCGTTTACCATCCGGCTTAAGACGCGATTCAGGGCGGAGCCATAGGTTCGAATCACTGGGTGCAGAAGCGCTCAGCGAACCGCAAGGATGGTGGCCCCAATGGCTCGTTCCCTCGAAGCGCTGTTTCCAGCGGCCTATGAAGCCGCGGCGCGACGCAGGCCTATCGATCTGGTGCATCTGGCCAAGCAGACGCTCGGCGACTGGGCGCTGGAATGCGAGGTGCTGCGCATGTTCGACGAGGTAGCCCGGGCCTATTTCAAGCGCCTGGAAGCCTCGACCAATAGCGACGAACTGCTGATGAACCTGCACGCGCTGCGTGGCGCGGCCTCGGGCGTGGGCGCCTGGGGGATCGTGGACATGTGCAAGCTGGCCGAGCACGAAGTGCGCGATGGGGAGATCAATCCCGAGCGGATCGACGATATCGCCATGACCGTCGAAGAGACGCGGGCGTTCATCACGGATCTGCTCGAGCAGGAAGCGACCTGAACAGGCCCCAGGGGCCGTACTCAATAAGTCCCGGCGCTCCCAGAGCGCTTATCTCTTCATCCGACGGGTTCCGACAGAAGCGCTGTCCGTCTGCCGCGCCACAACCACTGAACTTCCCCGGCCGCCCACGGATTGCTCCACTCGAGTGGAGGGTGGCAATAGGCCCCGGATCAAGTCCGGGGAAGTCCGGGGGTGAGGCGCCATCGCAACCTCATCTACCGGTGCAAGTGAGTACGGAGCCTAGGCGCGGCCGGGCGACTTGCCCTTGCGGCCTACCGGCCCGATGCGCTCGGCATAGGTGCGGTTGCGGCCATTGTGCTTGGCGGCGTAGAGCAGCTCGTCGGCACGGGCGAGAGCCGCTTCCAGAGTTTCATCCTTCTTGATCTGAACGACGCCCAGGCTGCAGGTGACCGAAAGGCCCGAGGCGGCCTCATCGAAGCTGTGGGCGGCAACGGCGAGCCGCAGGCGCTCGGCGAAGGCCAGGGCCTGCTCGGCCGGGAAGCGGGGCAGGAGGGCGACGAATTCCTCGCCGCCCTGGCGGGCGAGGAGATCGTGGCCGCGGGTGTTTTCACGCAGGGTATCGGCGAAGATGCGCAGCACTTCGTCGCCGGCCGCGTGGCCGAAGCGGTCATTGACCGATTTGAAGTTATCGAGATCGCAGACGATGAGGGAGATCGGCTCGAAGGCGGGATCGGCCATCAGCCGGCGCGCCTCGGCTTCGAGGCCGCGGCGATTGGCGAGACCGGTGAGGGGATCGGTATCACGCTCTTTCTGGGTGGAGGCGATGACGTCGGCCATGGTGAGGACGATGATGCCGATGCCCATGACAAGGCCGAGAATGGCCGAGGCGAAGGTGGCGGTGCGCCAGAAGAGCGTCTGGCCGAAATCTCCCGGACCGTCGCTGATGATGCTGCCGGCCGTGAGGATGGTGCGCGGGAAGAAGTGCAGGCCGAGGCCGACGACGAGCCAGAAGAGGATGCGGTCGGTCGCGGTGCCGTGGCGCAGGGAACGGGCGAGCCAGGCGCCGGCCAGCAGGACGAGGCCCAGGCCGAAATTGAGGATGTAGACGCGGGCCATCAGGTTGTAGTCGACGGCGGCGAAATACCAGATGCCGACGACCATTACGGCGCCGACAAAGGCCGGGGCGAAGCCGCGCTCGGGTACGCCGGCGCGGGTGAGAACGCCGATGGCGAAAACGGTGACGCCGCTGCCATAGGCGAGGGCCGAGGCGATGGCGTTGGGCACGAGGCCAGCGGGGATCTCGGTAATCTGGATGACGAGGCCGAGCCCGAAAAGGGCAAAGCCGATGGCCATGAACGCGAGCTGCAAGTTCTGCCGGCGCCACGCCCAGAGGCCGCCGATGGCGGCGGCGAAGATGAAGAGCAGGATGGGCTGGATCAGGGCGAGCAGCATGACTATCGGCCTATGGACCCTCTCCGGCTTCCCCAGTTTCCCGCGTGCCGGACGGGATGTCGGCGCGCACGATCAGATCGGCGATCTGGTGCCCACAAATTCGTGACCGATGCAAGCCATTTGCGTCAGCCTGCCATGCAGGCGCGCGCCTTGTCCCGAGGGGGCCGGGCCGCTATATCCCCAGCAACACATCGAAAAGCATTCAATCCCTTATGACCAAGATCACCTATATCGAGCCGGACGGAACTCGCATCGAGGTCGAGGCCGAAAACGGCTCGACCGTCATGGAAAACGCCATCATGAACGGCGTGCCGGGCATTGTCGCCGAATGCGGCGGCGCCTGCACCTGCGCGACCTGCCACGTCTATGTCGACGACGCCTGGACCGAAACGGTCGGCGGTCCCTCCGTGATGGAGGAAGACATGCTCGATTTCGCCTTCGACGTACGGGCCAACAGCCGGCTTTCGTGCCAGATCAAGGTGCGTGACGAGCTGGATGGGCTTGAAGTGCACGTGCCGACACGGCAGGGGTGAGGGGTAGCAGCTCACCCCTTTCCCTCTTGCGCGCGAGGTCTGATCCCTATCGGATAGCCCTCCGTTTCGAGGGAATCAGCTTTTGACCGACCAGTCGCTGAAATCGGAGGCCTGGGCGCTTTCGCCGGGGCGGTTTCCGCGGGTGGGAGCCGGGTGGCTGCTGACCGCGGGAACAGTGCTCTTCGCAGCGATGTGGTTCTATCCGATCTGGGCGACCTTCGCGCGTTCGCTGGCGGGCGGCAATTTCCTGGGTGAGTATTATCGGGTGCTCACCAGCACGCAGCTGCCGCTGTGGTATCTCAATTCGGTGGTGACTTCGGCCGGGGTGACGGCGGGTGTGCTGTTTACCGGCGCGACGTGCGGCTATGCGCTCTCGCAATTGCAGTTTCCGGGGCGCAAGGTGCTGTGGTGGCTGGTGCTGGCGAGCTTCGCGGTGCCGGTGCAGGCACTCATCGTCAGCCACTTCTTCCTGATGTTCCAGTTCGGCTTCATCAATTCCTGGGCGGGCGTGATCCTGCCGCAGCTCATCGCGCCGCTGGCGGTGATCGTCTACAAGCAGCATTTCGACGGCTTGCCCAAGGAGCTGCGCGAGGCGGGCATCATGGACAATGCCTCCGAGTTCCGCATGCTCTGGCGGCTGTTCCTGCCGCTGAGCGGGGGCATCACGGCGGGGCTGGGGATCATCACCTTCATCGGCGCATGGAACGCGTTTCTCTGGCCGTTCCTGGTGGTGACCAAGGAAGAGAAGATGAACGTGGCTGTGGCCATCGACCAGGTGCCGGGCGCGGGTAATTCCACGGTGGTGATGGCGGCGCTGCCGGCGATCATTGTTTTCCTCGTGTTCCAGAAGCGGATCATTGCGGCGATTACCACGCAGGGGAGTGTGAAGGGGTAACTCCGGGCGGGGGAGGCATCCGTGGGCCCCGGCTCTTCGGCCGGTGAAGGAAGTGCGGGGCGGCACGAGCAACGGGATTTGCTTTCGACGTCGCTTGGAAGAAATCCATTTCGCTGATCAGATACCTCGGGAGCCGCCCAGCATTTCTCCGGCGGGGGCTTTGCCAGATTGGTTTTCGCTGCAGGTGACCCGGCGACCGAGTGGCGTTCTACGGCGGGTCGCGGCGGGGAAATATTAAAGCTATCGTGGCCCCGCGCCTTGTGAAAACTCCAGCAAAACCAGTACTTTTCGCGCTCAGCGAAAGGTTTGCAATTGGGTGAACTCAACACATTTCCGTTGAGCTACAAGGTCCGGGGTCAGCGCATCGTCATCGTCGGCGGTGGAGAAGAAGCCCTCAACAAAGCCCGGTTGGCAGTAAAGACTACCGCACAAGTCGTGATTATCTCGGAGCAGGTCGAGGCCGATTTTTCGGGGCTCGGTGCGACTGTAATTGCGCGGCGTTTTGCCGAAAGCGACCTCGATGGTACGGCGCTGGTTTTCGTCGCCGATCATGGGGATGACGGCCGGACCGCGATTGCGGCGGCGCGGGCGCGGAATATTCCGCTCAATGCCGTCGATGTGCCGGCGGAATGCGATTTTTATACGCCTTCGATCGTCGAGCGGGCGCCGCTGACCATCGCCATTTCCTCGGAAGGGGATGCGCCGGTGTTGGCGCGGCTGGTCCGCTCGCGGATCGAGGCGGCGCTGTCGCCGCGGCTGGGTGCGATTGCCCGGCTGGCGGGTTCGCTGCGCGGACGCGTGGCGGCGAGGCTCGGCAAGGCCGAGGCGCGGCGGTTCTACGAGGATCTGGTGACTTCGCCGGCGATCGAGCGGGCAGTCGAAGCCGGGCAGGGGGCGGAGGCCAGCGCGGCGCTGCTTGAGGCGCATGCGGGCAAGGATGGCGTGGCGGGCGTGGTGTGGCTGATCGGAGCCGGGCCGGGCGCCGAGGACCTGCTGACCCTGCGCGCCCAACGGCTGCTGCAGGAAGCCGACGTGATCGTCCACGATCAGCTGGTGCCGCAGGCGGTGGTCGATATGGGCCGACGCGATGCCGAGCGCATTTCGGTGGGCAAGACCAAGGGCAACCACACGTTCAGCCAGGCGCAGATCAATACGCTGATCGTACGTCTTGCCCGCGAGGGCAGGAAGGTGGCGCGGCTCAAGTCGGGCGACCCGATGATCTTCGGGCGCGCGGGCGAGGAAGTGGCCGCACTGCGCAAGGCCGGGATCGACTACGTGATCGTGCCGGGCGTGACCGCGGCGCTGGCAGCGGCGGCCGATACGGCGACGCCGGTGACGCTGCGCAAGGTTTCGAGCGGGTTCGCGATGGCGACGGCGCATGGCGCCGACGATGGCGAAGTCCGGCATTGGGCGGCGCTGGCGGCCACGGGCATGACGGTAGCGCTCTATATGGGCAAGAGCATCGCGGCCGACGTGGCGCTGGCCTTCATCCGGAACGGCGCCTCGGGGCACCTGCCGGTGGGAATCGTGGCGAATGCCGGACGCGCCGGCAGGACGCTCTATCGCGGGACGCTGGGCGAGTTGGCGGGCGGCGCGGCCGATTTCGCCGACGGACCGGCGGTGATCTTCGTGGGCGAAGCCGTGGCGCATGGCGATTGGGCCGCGGCGGCGACGCTTGCGGCGGCGGAATTCAAGGTGGCCTGACTATGGAAATACTCACCGGAAACGAGCTGATCTCGGGCGCAACGGTCTATCTCGACCGGCGCGGGCAATGGGTGGAAGAACTGCAGGAGGCGCGGGTCTTCGCGGTCGAGGAGGGCGAGGCGCGGGATGCGGCTATCGCCGCCACCAAGGCGACGTTGCGGATCATCAGCCTCGAAACCGAGAAGGTGTCGGTGGTCGAAGGCCTGCTCGTTCCCGAGCGCCTGCGCGAGCGCATCCGCGCCAAAGGCCCAACTGCACCGGTCCTGGACCGCCAGCATCTCTACGAGGACGGTCATGTATCGATATGACGAATTCGACGCGGCTTTCGTCGGCGGCCGCGTCGCGCAGTTTTCCGACCAGGTGCGACGCCGCATAGCGGGCGAGCTCAACGAAGACCAGTTCCGGCCGCTTCGGCTCATGAACGGGCTCTACCTGCAATTGCATGCCTATATGCTGCGGATCGCGGTGCCCTATGGGACGATGTCCTCGCGCCAGCTGCGCAAGCTCGCCCATATCGCGCGGACCTACGACCGGGGCTACGGGCACTTCACGACGCGGCAGAACATCCAGTTCAACTGGCCCAAGCTCAAGGACGTGCCGGCGATCCTGGAGGAATTGTCCTCGGTCGAGATGCATGCCATCCAGACCTCGGGCAATTGCATCCGCAACATCACCACGGACCAGTTCGCGGGCGCGGCGGCCGACGAGATCATCGATCCGCGGCCGGTGGCGGAAATCCTGCGGCAATGGTCGAGCCTCCATCCCGAATTCAGCTACCTGCCGCGCAAGTTCAAGATCGCGATGACGGGCGCCCCCAATGACCGGGCGGCGATCCGCTTCCACGATATCGGCCTGCAGGCGGTGGCCAACGCCGCCGGCGATATCGGCTGGGAGGTCTGGGTCGGCGGCGGGCTGGGGCGGACGCCCATGGTCGGCAAGATGATCAATGCCTATGTGCCGCACGAGCATCTGCTGGCCTATCTCGAGAGCATTCTGCGCGTCTACAATCGCTACGGGCGGCGCGACAACAAGTTCAAGGCGCGTATCAAGATCCTCGTGCACGAGGAGGGGCTGGAGACCATCAAGGGGCAGGTGGAGGCCGAGTTCGCCGAAGTGCGTGGGGGCGTGCTGACGTTGCCGCAGGAAGAGCTCGACCGTATCAACACCTATTTCGCCCCGCCGGCATTCCAGGAACTGGCGGCGACGCGGATCGACGTGGCGCGCGAGGCGATCCTCGATCCGGGCTATGGCCGGTGGCTGGAGCGCAACCTCAATTCCCACCGCCAGCCGGGCTATGTGAGCCTGACGGTGTCGCTCAAGCCTATCGGCGGGGCGCCGGGCGACGCGACGGCCGAGCAGATGGAGGCGGTGGCTGATCTCGCCGAGCGCTATTCGTTCGACGAGCTGCGGGTGACGCACGAGCAGAACCTGGTGCTGCCACATGTTCGCGTGGCCGACCTGCGCGCGGTCTACGATGCGCTGGTGGCAGCGGAACTGGCGGACGGCAATGCCGGGCTCATCACCGACATGATCGCGTGCCCTGGGCTCGATTACTGCGCGCTGGCTAATGCCCGCTCGATCCCCATCGCGCAGGCGATCTCGCAGAAATTCGCTTCCGAGGAGCGGCAGAAGGAAATCGGCGATCTCAAGATCAAGATTTCGGGCTGCATCAATGCCTGCGGGCACCACCATGTCGGCCATATCGGCATTCTGGGCGTCGAGAAGAAGGGCGGGGAGCTCTACCAGATCACGCTGGGCGGGGACGCGACCGAGAATGCTTCGGTCGGCAAGATCCTGGGACCGGGCTTCGAGGCGGAGAAGGTGCCGGACGCCATCGAGCGGCTGGTCGACGCCTATGTGGCGCGGCGCGAAAGCCCGGCCGAAACTTTCATAGCGGCGTTCCGGCGCCTGGGCGAAGCCCCGTTCAAGGAGGCCCTTTATGGCGCTGGCTGACGTTCTTTCCTCTTCGGCGACCAAGCCCGACAAGCTGCGGGCGCTCGGCATCGTCGCGCTCAACGGCATGTTCGACGAGATGGATGCGGTGGGCGTGCTGCGGCAGGCGGCAAGCGAAATCCTGCCGGGGGACCTGGCCATCGTCTCGTCCTTTGGGGCGGATTCGGCGGTGCTGCTGCATATCGTGGCGCAGGTCGATCCGAGCCTGCCGGTCTATTTCCTCGAAACGGGCAAGCATTTCCGCGAGACGCTGGACTATGTCGAGACGCTCAAGCGGCATCTCGGCCTGCGCAACGTCATCGCGTTGCGGCCGGACGTCAAGGACCTGGCGCGGTTCGACCCCAATGGGGAATTGTGGGAGACCGACCCGGATTCCTGCTGCCATATCCGCAAGACCGAGCCGCTGGACGCGGCCGTGGCGCAATATGGCGGCTGGGTGACGGGGCGCAAGCGCTTCCAGACCAAGGAACGCGGGGTGCTGCCCCATTTCGAGCTGACGAGCGATGATCGCATCAAGGTCAACCCGCTGGCCTATTTCTCGGATGCCGACGTCAACCAGTACAAGCGCGACCATGGGCTGCCCGAGCATCCGCTTTTCGAGAGCGGGTACAAGTCGATCGGCTGCGCGCCGTGCACGACCACGGTGGCCGAGGGCGAGGACCCGCGGGCCGGGCGCTGGCGCGGGCTCAACAAGAAGGAATGCGGCATCCATTTCGACTTCAACGGCGAGATCGCCAAGCCCGTGCTGGGTGCCGAGCACAACCTCTTCAAGGATGGCGGTTTCATCGCCGATCCATTCCATGCCTGGGAAGAGGGGAGCGATCCGGCCAAGGCGCGCTATACCCATGTGCCGGTAAAGACCTTCCTCGCCAATCGCGAGGCTTTCCTCGACAACCCGCATCCGCTCGGGCTGCTCGTGGTGCCGGGCGACAAGGTGGAGGACGTGGTGGAAGACCTCGGGCGCTTCGCCTCGATCGCCATCAGTTTCCCCGCTTTCACGGATGGCCGTGGCTATTCGACGGCACGGCTTCTGGGCGAACGCTATGGGTTTGAAGGCGAAGTGCGGGCGATCGGCGACGTTTTGACAGATCAGATTCCGCTCATGCGCCGTTGCGGCATCAACGCATTTGTCGTAACCCACCAGCCGACGCGCAAGGCCCTGCTCGATGGGGCGTTAGCCGAAGTCGCCATTTTCTATCAACCGGTCGGCAAGACCGAGGTGCCCGTAGGTACGCGCCCATATCTCCGCCGCGCGCGCTGAAGGCGCGGCACCTCCCCGAATTTAGAGAGCAGAATGAGCGGAAACGAAATCGTCACCGATGTGGTCGTGATTGGTGCTGGGCCGGTGGGCCTTTTCTCGGTGTTCGAACTCGGACTGCTCGACCTCAAATGCCATGTCATCGACATCCTGGATCGCCCCGGCGGCCAGTGCGCCGAGCTCTATCCGGAAAAGCCGATCTATGACATTCCGGCCTTCCCGGTGGTGACCGGGCAGGAACTGACGGACAACCTGCTCCAGCAGATCGCGCCGTTCAACGCCGAGTTCCATTACAGCCGCATGGTGACCTCGGTGACCAAGCAGGAAGACGGCACGTTCCGCCTGACGACGGATGCCGACGAGGTATTCGTGGCCAAGGTGGTGGTGATCGCAGCCGGTGGCGGCTCGTTCATGCCGAAGCGCCCGCCCGTCGAGGGCATCGAGGCCTACGAGAACACGTCGGTGTTCTACGCCGTGCGCAAGATGGAAGATTTCCGTGACCAGGATGTGGTGATCGTCGGTGGCGGCGACTCGGCGCTCGACTGGACGCTGAACCTGCAGCCGATCGTCCGTTCGCTGACGCTGGTGCACCGTCGCGATGCCTTCAAGGCGGCGCCGGCCTCGGTCAACCGCATGAAGGAACTGGTGATGGAGGGCAAGATCAACTTCCTTCTCGGCCAGGTATCGCGGCTCGAAGGCGCCGACGGGCAGATCAACCACGTGCACCTGGCGACCGATGCGGGCGATCTCTCGGTGCCGGCTACGCGGCTGCTGCCGTTCTTCGGGCTGACCATGAAGCTCGGCCCGGTGGCGGATTGGGGGCTGGAGCTCAACGACAACCTCATTACCGTGGATACCGAGAAGTTCGAAACCTCGGTGCCAGGCGTCTTCGCCATCGGCGACATCAACCACTATCCGGGCAAGCTCAAGCTCATCCTCTCCGGCTTCCACGAAGCGGCGTTGATGGCGCAGGCGGCCAAGAAGATCGTCTCGCCCGACGAGCGCGTGATCTTCCAGTACACGACCTCCTCGACCAAGCTGCAGAAGAAGCTGGGCGTGGTCTGATGAAGATCCACGTTACCGATCAGGCCGGTGTCGAGCACGAACTGGAAGGGCTCGAAGGCTGGCGGGTGATGGAAGTCATCCGCGACTGGGGCCTCAACATCAAGGCCGAGTGCGGCGGCGCCTGCTCGTGCGCGACGTGCCACGTCTATGTCGATCCGGAATGGTTCGGGAAGGTGGGCACGCGCAGCGACGAGGAGGAGGACCTGCTCGATACGGTGGGCGACGTGAAGGCGACTTCGCGGTTGTCGTGCCAGATCCTGATGAGCGAGGAGCTCGATGGGTTGAAGGTGACGCTGGCGGCTAGTGCGGCGCAGTAGCGGTGGGTGATGGGTGTGGGGTTAGGCCGGGCTGGGTGCTCGGCCTTTTTTGTTTTTGGGTGTTCTGGATTCCGGTTCGTTACCACGTGCCGCTCCAACTCCTCGATCTTCCCCGGCCGTAGAGCCGGGGCCTACGGATAGCGCCACTCGGGTGGAGAGGGGCAATAGGCCCCGGGTCTTCGCCCGGGGAAGTGCAGTGGTGGCGGTGGGTTTGGGGGATGAGCCCAGGAGTTCGAACCCGAGTTTGTGGCTTCCCCCCCACCCTCGATCCCTCCCCGCAAGGGGGAGGGAGGTTGGCGGGGCCGGTGGTGGGTTACTCGGCGGCTACGCTGCTGACGGCGTCCTGGGTGTGGCGCTGAATCCAGTTGGTTAGGCGGGTGATGTAGCCTACGAGGAAGGCGCGAGTGTCGGAGTCGGTGACGTTGAGGTCGTCGTCGATGAGGCCGGGCTTGGTCTGGAAGTAGACTTCGGGCTGGCCCATCAGGATGACTTCGAGGTTGGTGACGACGCTGCGCAGGTGGGACTGGGCTACGGCCGTGCCGATACCGCCGGGCGAGGTGCCGACGACGGAGCCGGGCTTGTCGGCCCAGGAATTCCTGCCCCAGGGGCGGCTGCCCCAGAAGATGGCGTTGGAGAGTACCGAGGGGATGGTGCGGTTGTATTCGGGCGTGACGAACAGCACGGCGTCCGCGGCGGCGATATCATCCTTGAGGCGGAGGACGCTGGCGGGCGGAGACGCCCAGAGATCGTCGTTGTAGAGCGGCAGGCTGCCGAGGTCCGGGTAGACGAATTCGAGCTTGCCGGCGGCGAGCTTTTCGAGCGCCCGGGCGAACTTGAGGTTGATGGAATCGGCGCGGAGGCTGCCGACGAAAACTGCGACCTTATGCATGGCTGGTAGTCCTGGTAACTAATGGTGACTGACGCTATGTTAGTGACCGGATGCGTCGTCGCAAGACGGCACTTTTTGGATACGAGAGGCACCATTTTGAAACCGATAGAACCCCATCACGATTGCCGCCCGGTCGGCGAGATCCTCAATCAGATCGGCGGCAAATGGACGGTGCTCATCATCAACCGGCTGGCCGGCGGGCCGATGCGGTTCGGCGAGCTGAAGCGCCATGTGGGCGGGATCAGCCAGAAGATGCTGACGGCGACGCTGCGGGACCTCGAGCGGGACGGGTTCGTCAATCGCACGGTGACGCCGACGATTCCGCCGCGGGTGGATTACGAGCTGACGGAACTGGGACGCGACCTGCAGGGGCCGCTGCAGGCGATCTCGGAATGGGCGCGCAATAACCGGGAGCGGGTGCTCGCGGCGCGGGAGCGTTTCGAGGAGAAGAACCCGGGTGCCCGGCCGAGCCGTGTCGGCCGCGTGGCCATGCTGCCCGAGCCGCCGCAGCAGCAGCTCTGAACGAAAAATGGGGCGGCAAGCTCGACCTTAATGCGCAAAGGGAGCTGCCACCCCAAGGTTCCATTCACGACCGACACTTGTCGGTACGAGACAGGAGGTCAGTGAGCAGGGTACGACCGGCTCACATGAACATCAAATTAACTAGCGGAAAGATTAGGCCGGCCCGCTACTTGCCCTGGGCGAGGTTGACCAGCTCGGGCAGGAAATCCTTGACCATGGGCTGGGGCTGGGTGGCGAAGGGCAAGGGACGGACGACGCGCATGGCGGCGATGCCGACGCGGACGGTCATGAGCGAATTGACCACGCCCTCGCCGAGCCGCGCGGAGAGTTTTGCCGCCAGTCCCTGGCCGACGAGTTGCTCCATCACGCCATCGGTGAGGACGAGGCCGCCGGTGACGGCGAGGTGCCCAAGAATGGCGCCGGCCAGACGGATGGAGCCGAAGAGGCTGGGCTTGGCGCCGTAGAGGCTGGCAATGGCGCCGCCGAGGCGAATGCTCTCGTAGCTGACGAAGGCGATATCGATGAGGGCGCGGGGCGAGATGGCGGTGACCAGCGCCACGCGACGAGCCGAGGCGGCGGTGAGGGCGCGGGCGCGGGCATCGAGCGGGGCCATGAGCACGCGCTCGGAAAACTGAATCATTTCCGCGCCATCGAGCATGATCTTGAGGTTTTCCTCGATGAGGCTGCGCGGCTTGGCGAGATCGGCGCGGCTGGCATAGACGGTCTGGAGCTCGCCGACGATGCGGCGGGCGTCGTCGGGCTTGTCGGAGACCAGTGTTTCGGTGGCACGCTGGCGCAGGCGATCGAGGCTGCGCAGGCGGCGGAGCGACCAGAATTCGCGGAAGGCCAGCGCGATGATGGCCACGACGAAGGCGGCGAGGGCCGCAATGCCGAGCCAGCCCAGCCACTCGTAGCGGGCGAAAAGATCGCGCACGAGGCGTTCTGCGGCAAGACCCAGGCCGAGCGAGACGAGGATGCCGCCGGTGGTCCAGGCGAGGCGACCGAGCCAGCCCATGCCCCCGGGGTTGGGGAGCGTATCGGGCAGGGGCGCTTCCTCGAAGCCGGGTTCGACCGTTTCGATGCTATCGACCTCGGCGGGCGCGAAGGCACGGGGGAGACGGCTTTCGTCCTCGGTGTTTTCGGGAGCGTTGATGGTGCGGGCGACGGGGCGCTTCACTTGAGCCAGTCTCCGATCAGGAAGTCGATGGCACGGTCGAGCCGGATATGGGGAAGCACATAGGCACCCTCGGCGTTCCTTTCGAGCTTCTGGGGCGGCAGGAAGCGCAGGAAATTGAGTTCGACGGGGTGGCCTTCCTCGAAAACACCCTCGGGATCGTCGGGAAGGTCGCCGGGAAAGAGGGCGATCTCGGTCTTGCCGTCATAAGTCACGCCATCGAGACTTTCGCCGGCCATGGGCGTGCCGAGGATGACATCGAGCGTTTCGCCCTTTTCGCGGATGGTGCCCTCGCGGGTGGCGCGGACGGCGGCCAGGGCCACCGAGCGGGTCTCGGCGCCGGCAAAGCGGGCGCGGCGGGAGGCATTGGCGAGGAGGCGGTTGAGGATGGCCTCCAGCCGGTCATGGGAGGTGTGGTGCAGGTGATCGGCCTTGGTGGCGGCGAAGAGAATGCGATCGATGCGGCGCGCTACGAGGCGCAGGAAGGGATTGCTGTCGCCCTGGCGGAAGCAGGCAAGAACGTCGGTGAGGGCGGTTTCGAGGTCGTGCACGGCCTCCGGGCCAGCATTGAGGGCGCGCAGCATGTCCACGAGCACGATCTGGCGGTCGAGCCGGGCGAAGTGATCGCGGAAGAAGGGTTTGACCACCACGTCCTTGTAGGCCTCGTAGCGGCGCTCCAGCATGGTGTAGAGGCTGGTATGGCGCACGGCCTGGTGGGGTGGCGGCAGGGGGGCGAAGGTAAGCGCCGGGCTGCCCTCGAGATCGCCCGGGAGCAGGAAGCGGCCGGGGGGCAGGGTCGAGAGCGCGCGGCCATCGTGGCGGCTTTCCCGCAGGTAGCGGGTGAAAGCGGCGGCGAGGGCTTCGGCGTCGACGTCGTTGGCTTCCTTGAGCGGGTCGGTTGAGTCGAGCAAGGCGAGGAACGGGCCGGCTTCGGTTGCGGAATGGGCGCGGCGGGCGCGTTCGAGGGCCTGAGCGCTCCATTCGGCGAAGCTCAGCGAGAGCAGCGGCAGGTCGAGCAGCCATTCGCCGGGATAATCGACAATATCGAGATTGACCGTGGAGGGGCCGCGCATGCCGGAGAACCAGCGGGCGCTCTGGTATTTGAGCGTGATGCGCAGTTGCGAGATGCGGCGGGTGCTTTCCGGCCAGGTCGGTTCTCTGCCGGTCAGGGCTTCGAGGTGTTGCTCGTAGGCGAAGCGCGGGATGGTGGCGTCGGGGTATTCTGCGAGGCGCGCGCCGATGAAGCGGTCTTCGGCCATGGGCGCGAAGCCGGGGAGGCGGCCGCCGGTGAGAAGGTTGTGGATCAGCGCGGTGATGAAGATGGTCTTGCCGGCGCGCGAGAGGCCCGTGACCCCCAGCCGCAGCGTGGGCGTGAAGGCGCCGCCGGCGGCATCGGCGAGATTGGACAGGGCAATGCCGATTTCATCGACAACGTTCGTCGGTGATTGAGCCATCGGCATCCTCTGGTTTGCGTGACGCTAAGGTATGCCGTGACGGTGGCTTTGCAAGGGCTGACAGTGGTTTGGGTACTGCCCGTTGAAACGGACGGGGCGCGGGGAGGCGCGATCTGCAAGTTTTCGCCCCGGCCGAACCGGCCGGAAACGAGACCATCATGCTCCCCCTTGCCACGCGCCTCGCTGTCTCCCTCCTCCTTCTCGCTCCTGGCAGCGAGGCGCTGGCAGCCATGCCGACCGGGCACCTGCTCGTGACGGTCGAACTGGCCGGGCAGGCGCGGAACGATTTTCCCAACGGCGTCGAGTGGGCGGGCCTGATGGCGGACCGCAGCATGTCGCTCGACCTCAAGCTGTCGATGCCGCAAGCGACGACGACGCCGGGGCTGGAACTGGGTGGCATCACGCCGGAGAATGCGGCCTTGCCGGCCGGCATCGCCACCATTGCCAGCGCCATGGAGGCTTGCGGGGAAAACGATGCCTGTCGCATGAAGGCGATGATGTCGATCGGCAAGCAATTGCAGGCCGACCCCAACGCATTGGGCGCGATGGAGGGCGACAAGACGCGCTACGAGACGTGGACGGCGGATCGCACGGGCGTGTGCGCCTCGGGCAATATCAGTGTCGCCGACGCGGGCGACGGCATGGCGATTGCGCCGCCGGACCCGGCGCGCAGCTATCATTTCGAGCGGACCGGGGGCATCGAGCTTTCCGCCGGCACGCAAGACCCGGACTATGTCGAGGCGCTGTGCACGGCAGTTCTTGCCGTGGACAAGAAGCTGGGGCTGGCGAGCCTGCGGCTGCCGGCGGGCGGCATTACCGTGCCGGTGCGGCTGACGGGGCAGGCTTTCACCAACGAGAAGCGGGTCGAGTTTCTGGAGGGGACGCAGCGGATCGAGATCATCGACCAGCCGATCGCCGCTGACGCCCAGACCTGGGGCGGAGAGGCGGAGCTGATGCGGATCGGCAGCGTTTCCCACAATTCCGGGCAGGTGGTGGTGCCGGTCGATGCACGCATCACCTGGAAATTCGTCCGCGACTGAGGGGCCGCGGACGACAGTGGGCCCGGTCCTTGGTCAGACCGGGCCCACGCTCTTTTCTTCAAAACCGTCGCTACCGGCCGATCTGCGCCATGTCGTAGGGCGTGGTCTGGTAGATCTCGTTGATCCAGTTCTGGAATAGGAGATGGGCGTGGCTGCGCCAGTGGTTCTCGGGCTCGGCAATGGGATTGCCGTCCGGGTAGAGGTTGGCGGGCACGGGCGTATCGAGCCCGGCCTTGACGTCACGCTCGTATTCGTCGGCTAGCGAGCGGTTGTCGTATTCGAGGTGGTTGAGCATGTGGACGGCCCGGTGTTTGGGGTCATCCAGCAGGCAGACGCCGATCTCGGGATTGTCGATCAGGATTTCGAGATCGGGGCCGAGGCTAGTGCGGTCGATGTCGTTATAGCGCGACACCGGCACCATGGGGCTATCGGAAAAGCCCCGCAGCCACGGCGAGCGCGGATTGAGGATCTGGTGGCGGAAGACGCCGAAGGCCTTGGCGGGCATGCGGTAGCGCCGCGCATCGTGGAAGTGATGCAGGGCTGCCTGGGCACCCCAGCAGATGAACATCGTGTGGTGAACGTTGGTCTGCGTCCAGTTCATGATGTCGAGCATTTCCGGCCAGTAGCGCACCTGGTCGAAGGGGATGTTGGCGATGGGCGCGCCGGTGACGATGAAGCCGTCGAACTTCTGTTCGCGCACCTCTTCCCAGGTCTTGTAGAACGTCTTGAGATAATCCTCGGACGTGTGCTTGGACTGGTGATCGGTGATGCGGACGAGGGTCAGGTCGACCTGGAGCGGGGTGGCGCCGATGAGGCGGGAGAACTGCGTCTCGGTCCGCTCCTTGTTGGGCATGAGGTTGAGCAGGCCGATCTGGAGCGGGCGGATGTCCTGGCGCGCGGCGCGCGAGGAATCCATGACGACGACGCCCTCGGATTCGAGAGTTTTGCGCGCAGGAAGATTGTCGGGAATGCGGATAGGCATGGTTTTGCCTCGATGAGAAAAACGGATTCTGGGCGAAGATGAATGTCGAGCGGCGCAAACTGCGCTAACGCATTCGGGCTTCGATCGCGCTCGCCATCAGGTCCAGAAATTCGTCGCCGTCGCGCACGGTGGCCAGGTCGGAGGCTTCGACGATGTAGCCGAAGTTTTCCGCCAGCTTCTGGTAGCGCGGCAGGCGATCATGCAGCAACGCCTCGAAACCCCAGGCGCCGAATCCATCAGGATCGACGGCCTCGTCGGCGTCGATCTCGTTGATCTTCTTGTATTCGTTCCACTTCCGCACGAGGAACTCCGGCCGGTAATACATCGGCTTGGGGCTTTCCCTGAAACGACGGATCAATTCCGCCGCGTCCTTTTCCGTCCCACGGATATAGAGCAGCGTGGTGTTGGCGGTAAGGGCCTTGACCACCGGATCGTTGGCATCGTCGTGGTCGATGACCTCGATCAGCGAGCCGCCGGTATCGGCGATGAAGTTGGAATAGTCGTAGAGCGAGGCGGCGCGCTCGATGAAGAGCGGCACGTCGAGCAGGGCCGAGATTTCGGCGACCCGATGCTGCTCCTGGCGGCGCTGGTATTCGTGCAGTGTCAGCCCGCCCTTGGCGGTGTTGCCGGGGCGACCGAGATAGCTCGAGAGCGGATCGAGATTGGCGAAGGAAATGTTGGATTCTATGCGGATCGAATCCGAACGCAGCAGATCGCGCAGGAATGGCACCTTCATGGCCTCGGCCTTGAAGTTGTCGACGATGAACTCGCCCATGTAGCGGGTGCCGATGCGGTAATCGACCGAGTAGTGGAACCAGTGGTTCTTGCGCAGCAGCGCGGCCAGCCGCGTCTTGCCGACGCCGGCCATGCCGAACACCGTCACCGCGTGTCGCGGCGCCTTGAGGAATTCGTCGGCACTTTTGAAGAGCATCGGATTCGCAGGACCTTGGTGAGTGGGCATTGCGTTTACGGCATTGGGCGAGGGGAGGCAAGGCGGCGGGGCGGGGTGGAGTGCCGCAGTGGGGGGAAGAGGGGAGCAAGGTGGTGCGCCGTGTGCAGTGGATTGCCTGGGGGGAGGTGTTGCTGCTGCTTGCCTCTGCGCGGACCTCAGCCACGGTACTTCCCCGGGCGGAGACCCGGGGGCCATGGAGCGCGCCACTCGGGTGGAGGGGTGCAATAGGCCCCGGGTCTTCGCCCGGGGAAGTGCGGTGGTGGGGCGGGGACGGGCTCGGACAATGAAGGGCAGTATGCTTCCGCGCCCCCACTCTCCCCGGAAGAAACTGCCGGGTGGCGGGTGGTTCTTGCCGCATCTTGGCCACAATGGGACGTCGCGCGGTCGTAGCAATCCAGCAAAATCAATCACTTACGGACTTGGCATCGCTCTTGCAATGCAGGCGGGCAGAAAACGGGCGGTCGGCCGCCATGAGTTTACGGAGTGATTGAATGGGCATTTATGGGGCTCTTGCCACGGCGGTTTCCGGTCTGCGGGCGCAGTCGCACGCGATGGAGAACATCTCGGGCAACATCGCCAATTCACAGACCACGGGCTACAAGCGCATCGAAACCAGCTTCGTCGACCTGATCCCCGATGCGCCGGTGAAGAGCCAGGTGCCGGGTGCTGTGACTTCGTATTCGCGCTCGACAAACAACGATCGCGGCGACATCCAGAATGCGGCCACCGAGACCTTCATGGCGCTCAACGGTTCGGGCTTCTTCGTGGTCGAGGCGACTTCGGGCGATACGTCGGGCACGTATTATACCCGCCGCGGCGACTTCGACATCGACAAGAACGGCTACCTTGTCAACGGCGCCGGCTACCGGCTCAAGGGCCTGGCAATGGCGGGCGGCGTGATCACCGGGTCGGTGCCCGAGGCGATCAAGATCGACAACTCGTTCATGCCGGCCAAGGCGTCGACCACCATCAACTACCAGCTCAACCTGCCGCAGTTGCCGAAGACCGCGTCCTATGACGCGACCGTGCCGGGCAGCGAGCTGATGAAGTCCTATACCTATTCCAACTCGGGCGCGACTAACGCCGCGGTCAACGGCACGCTGGCGCTGACGGCGGGCACGCCGGCCTCGACCTATGTGGCGGACGGCGACACGCTGACGATCAAGATCGGGGCCAATACGCTGACCTATACCTTCTCGGATACGCCGAGCGGGCCGAACGATATCGACCGCACGCAGAACATCGACGTGGCGCTCGACGCCATCCAGACCAAGCTGCGCGCCAGCGGCGTTGCCGGCACCTCCAATGCCTCGGTCTCGATGACGGGCGGCGTGCTGTCGGTTTCGACGGCGGGCAACGACTTCTCCAACTCGCTGACCGTCGGCGGCACCGCGCCGTTCGGCGCGCCGGCAACCGCGCAGAACCCGAACCCGGGCGTGCTGCCCAACCGCATCCTTTCGGGCGACAGCGACAAGTTCATCTCGCAGTCGATCGCAGGCGGCGGCCTGACCCTCTACTCGCCGACCGGCCAGCCGGTGAACGTGCAGATGCGCTGGGCCAAGACCTCGGACGCCGTGGGCGCGGAAAGCTGGGCGCTCTATTACGGCACGGGCGACGCGGCCCCGGCCGATGCCTGGGTCAAGGCGGGTTCCTACACCTTCAACCAGGGCGTGCTCACCGGGCTCAACGCGGCTCCGGGCTCGACCGAAGTCGGCATGACCGGGCTCACCATCAACCCGCTGACCATCGGCGGCACGGCGCTGGGCGCGATCACCATCGACAACGGCGCCAAGGGCATCACCCAGTTCGCCGACAATGCCGGCAGCGCCACCACCACCGAACTGAAGCAGAACGGCTATGGCGCCGGTCAGTTCATCTCGGTCGGCGTGTCCGACACAGGCCGTATCGTGGCGTCCTACACCAATGGCGAGACCAAGGAAGTCGCGCAGATCCTGGTGGCGACGTTCAATGCGCCCAACGCGCTCAAGCGCGGCGATGGCGGCGTGTTCTCGGCCACCCAGCAGTCGGGCGAGCCGATCCTCTCGATGAACGGCGGTATCGTCGGCTCGTCGCTGGAGGCCTCCAATACCGACATCTCGGAAGAGTTCACCAAGCTCATCGTGACTCAGCAGGCCTATGCCGCCAACACGCGCATCGTGTCGGCCGCCGACAGCATGCTGCAGGAAACGCTCAACATGATGCGGTAAGCCCCGCCGCTTCCGCGCTCTCAGTGATCCCGGCGCACGCGCCGGGACTTTGCAGCTTTATCGAGGAGACCCAGGATGGGTTTGACAGTCGCAATCGGCAATGCACTGGCGGGGCTCAAGGCCAACCAGGGTTCGCTCGAGGTGCTGTCCCGCAATATCTCCAATGCGGGCACGCCGGGCTATCACAAGCAATCGCTCAACGTCATCGAGGTGGGCAGGGGCGACAATTCCTACGTGCGCGTGGGGCAGGTGTCGCGAGCCTTCGACCAGACGCTGCAAAACTACTACACCCGGCAATTGCCGGATTCCGGCTATGCCTCGACCCGGGCCAACTTCCTCGACCGGCTGCAGACCTATCTGGGCAAGCCCGGTTCTGCCGGTGCGCTCGATACCTCGTTCGGCTCGCTGCAATCGGCGCTCGATGCGCTGGCGACGAGCCCGGACAATTATGCCTCGCGCGCGGACGTGATCTCCAAGGCGCAGGACATGGTGAGCACGCTCAACCGGCTCACCACCACCATCCAGGGCCTGCGGCAGGAAGCCGAGGGCAAGATCGCCACGAGCGTGGCCGAGCTCAACGACCAGCTCAAGTCGCTCCAGGAGGTGAACCTCGCCCTCTCGGACTATGGCATGGACCAGAATACGCGCGTGTCGATGCTCGACCAGCGTGACCGGCTGGTGAGCCAGATCGCCGAGAAGGTGGACCTGCGCGTCGACTATCGCGATGACGGCACCGTGGCGCTCTCGACGCGCTCGGGCATGAGCCTTTTGGACGTGAAGCGCTCGATCTTCGAGTTCGAGGCGGCGGGCGGCATGGATGCCTCCTCGGCCAATGTCGGCAAGCTGACGCTGCTGACGCCCTCGGGCAGCCGCGTGGACCTGGTTTCCAACAACGTGCTCAAATCGGGCTCGATCGCCTCGCTGATCGAATTGCGCGACAAGACCCTGCAGGACGCCCAGCGCCAGCTCGACGATATCGCGGCGGCCCTGGCCAAGACGTTCTCGACGGTCCAGACCAACGGTACGGCAGTCGCGGGCGGGTTCGAGATCGACCTCGCCAACCCGACCAACGGCGTGGCGCCGCTGGCGCCGGCCTACCAGAACGGCGACGACCTCGTGGTTTCGTACCGCGACGGCACGGGCGCCTCGCGCGGTATCCGCGTCGTCAACACGGCGGGAACGACGCCGCCGCCGGCCAATTACGTGGATGCCAACGGGGATGACGTGTTCTACGTCAACCTGCAGCCGCCGCGCAGCTCGGCCGACATTGCCGGCGAAATCAACGCGATGATGGCGACCAAGTCGCCGCCGATGACCGGGATCACGTTCGCGGACAATGCGGGCAAGCTCTCGGTGACCGGCTCGGGCGGCATCGTCATCAACTCGATGACGGCGCGCACGACGGCGACGTCCAACCAGGACGGGAATCTGGCGCTGCCGCTCTTCCTCGACGCGAATGGCAACGGCACGCCCTATACGGGCGCGGTCGACGGGCTGGGGCAGAAGCTCGGCTTCGCCGGACGCATCAAGATCAACCCGGCGGTGGTGGCGGACAACACCATGCTGGTCAAATACAGCGGTTCGTCGGCCTCAGGCGACTCGGCGCGCGTCGACTACATCGTCAACCAGTTCAAGACGATGAAGTTCGCCTCCGAATACCGGGCCTCGCCGGAGCTGGGCAATTTCCGGCTCAACGGCACGCTGGGCGATATCGTCAACCAGACGGTGGACTACCAGGGTTCGACGATTTCGGACGCGCTCTCCAAGGCAGACGCGCAATCGCTCTCGCTCGAGGCGCTGACCTCGCGCATGACCGAGACCTATGGCGTGGACGTCAACGAGGAAGTGGCGCGGCTCATGGAGCTGCAGAATGCCTACGCGGCCAATGCCCGCGTGGTGTCAGTGGTGCAGGAGCTGCTCGACACGCTCATGCAGACGGTTGGAAGGTAAGGCAGATGCTCGTCAACAAGTCCATGTTCCCGATCCAGGCCGGGTATAGCGTCATCTCCAAGATGAACGAGCAGCTGGGCAAGCTGCAATTGCAGCTGGGCACGGGGCAGAAGGCCTCGAGCCTGGCCGAAATGGGCGGCGACCGCACCAATTCGCTCAGCCTCCGCGCGCGCCTGACCAAGCTCACCGCGTATGCGGAGAACATGACCACGGTCAACATGCGCCTGAGTTTCCTCGACCAGTCGTTCACGACGCTGGGCAAGCTCAAGTCGGAGGCCCGTACGTCGGCGACCGCGGGCAGCTACGGCGAAAACAACCTGGTGATGGTCAATCTCCAGAAGATGTCGCAGGACCGGCTGGCGCTGGTCATCGACTCGCTCAACGCCAATGTCGGCGGCCGCTACCTCATGGGCGGAAACGTGACCGACCGGCCGCCGGTGGCCAGCTACAACTCCATCATGGAGGGCACGGGCGGGCTGGCCGGCTACAAGCAGACCGTTTCCGAGCGCAACCGCGCCGATATGGGTGCGCCCACGACGCTGGCCAGCATCGGGGTGCCCAAGATCACGGCGACGGGCAACCGCGTCGATTTCAATGCCGCCGGCTTCGAGCAGGCGGGTTATTCGATCGTCTCGATTTCGAGCACGACGGGTTCGGTGCGGACCACGGAGCCGGATCATTCCTCGCCGCCGGCGGACGTGTCGGCAACGTTCACCAGCCAGCCGGCGCCCGGCGACAGCATCACGGTGACCTATCGCAAGCCGGACGGCACGACGGCCAGCAAGACGCTGGTGGCCGATACCGACTTCCCGATCGGCGCGGACGCCGATGCTACGGCCGCCAATTTCGCGACGGCGCTTGGCACCACGATGGGCGCGCTCGACGGGCCCAAGCTCGGGCGCCTGACGGTGGGCGCGGCGGGCGATACGGTCACGGTCGGCGATATCACGGGGCCATTCGGCTACAAGCTGGCCAGCGTCACGACGACGAGCAGCACGATTGCGGTCGGCACCAATCTGGGCAGCCCGTCGACGGTGTCGGTGGGGTTCCCGTCGCAACCTCGCGCAGGCGATGAAGTCACGATCGGGCTCACCATGCCGGACGGCACGTCGCAGCTGGTGACGCTGACGGCGACGACGGACGTGGCCGGCCCGGGACAGTTCCAGATCGGCGCGACGCCGGCCGAGACGGCGGACAATTTCAGCCGGGGTCTCCAGGCCAAGCTGGGCAGCACGTCCGAGACGGCGCTCAAGGCGGCTTCGACCTATGCGGCGGCTGACGACTTCTTCTCGACGGATGGCATTCCACGCCGCGTCTATGGCACCCCGCCGGAAACGGCGACGGCGCTGCGTGACGGCACGGCGGATACCGTGGTCTGGTATACGGGCCAGCTCACCGGCGATGCCCGGCAGTCGGCCACGGCGCAGATCGATGACGTGACGTTTGCCGGCTACGGCGTGCGCGCCAACGAGCAGGGGCTGACCGAGCTCATGCGGACGCTGGCGGCGATGAGCTACGAAGGATATCCGACGGAGGATCCGACCTCCAAGGGCCGGTTCGACGCGATGGTCGAGCGGCAGATGCAGAACCTTTCGGCTTCGACGGCGGCCCAGGATGGGTCGGTGGAGAGCATCGCGCTCGAACTGGGCGTGGTGAAGAGCAGCATCGGCAACACGACCAGCCGCAACACGGCCTATACGCATCAGCTGGAGACCATGTTGACCGATGTGGAGACGGTGAGCATGGAGGAGACCTCGATGTCGCTCCTGGCGCTCAAGACGCGTCTGGAGGCGAGCTATCAGGTGACCGCTTCGGTGAGCCAGCTGAGCCTGGTGAATTATCTGAAGTAGGCGATTGCGGGTTATGGATAGCGAGGGGGCGTGGCGAGAGCTGCGCCCCCTTTGCGTTGGGTTCCGCGCTCTTAGCGGGTGCTCTGGAACAAATCTTGGGTGGGCCACGAGCCTCCCACACTCACGGAACTTCCCCGGCCGTAGAGCCGGGGCCTACGGATGGCGCCACTCGGGTGGAGGGGGGCAATAGGCCCCGGATCAAGTCCGGGGAAGTGCGGTGGTGGGGAAGGGTTTGGGAGGGGTGCGGAGGGCGCGAGGGTGGAGACAGGGACGGCGACGGGCGGGACGGGTATACGCGCCAGCGTAGGAGCGGCGCCGGGTTGCCGGACCGGAGGCTCCGGTCCGGGGCACCACCACAAACAAAAAGGCGCCCGCGGGCGCCTTTCGCTTTTTCGCCTCTCAGCGGCCTCGGAGGCCGGCGGCGAGTTGGCGGTTGATGTTGATCAGGGAGTCCAGGCGCCGGGGCTGGGGTTCGACCATCACTTCGCGGGTCTGGTTCATCACGAAGAGGCCGAGATTGGCGATGTTCTGCCGAACGGGGGCCGGGAGGGGATTGTCTTCGCGGGTGACCGAGGTCAGGAAGACCGTCCAGAGCTTGCGATTGAACATCAGGGCGGCGTCGAGCTCGTGGCGGGAATTGTCCCAGTCGTCGCGTACGTGTTCGAGCTGCAGGGCGGCTTTGGCCAGCAGAGCGGCTTCGCGCTCGCGCGGGCTCTCAGTTGCCTTCACCGCCTGTTGATACGCCAGCGCCCCGTGATGCTGCATCGAGTAATTCCTGTTCGTATTCAATCAGCTTCTTGGCTGACTTCAGAGCTTTGTAGAGCGCGCCCGTTAAAATCTCGTTGTTAATCTGGTCGACAAGTGGCGTCATCGACGGCGCGGCGGCCACGATGTCGTTGACCAGCGGAAAATATTCGCGCGTGGCGAGTTCGACTTCCTCGCCGATATACATGAGCTGGATGGCCAGGTAGATGCGCTTGGCGGGGCTGTCGGCGGTCTCGGCGGTCAGGATGTCCTTCTCGCGCAGGATGGGGGCCTTGCCATCGATATAGAGGCGCGTGCGCTGGTCCGAATTGGTGATGACGCAATTGCCGATCAGCAGCTTCTCACCGGGCTTGAGCTCGACTTTGAGGGACATGGACCTGAGTTCTCCTGTGGGCGCCAGGGGCGGGCGCAGGATCGCGTTTGCACGGATTGTAAGCCCTGCTGGTGACTAAAGCGCTACCAGTCACGGCGGGAGTCGGGAAGGGGAGAGGCGGACGCCTGTTGTCGCCCGGGTATTTAACGCCCCGCAAAGGCAGAAGGCGGGCCGAAGCCCGCCTTCCTCAACTTCAGATGGCCCAGCCTGGCGATTAGCGCAGGAGCTGGAGGACCGACTGGTCCGCCTGGGCGGCCATGGAAAGAGCCGAGTTGGACAGCGACTGGCGGGTCTGCAGGGCGAGGAGGTTTGCGGCCTCTTCGTTGCTGTCGGCCAGGGTCAGGTTCGCTGCACCGGTTTCCAGGGTGTTGATCATGGACTTGGTGAAGTCCTGACGGTTCTGAACGATAGAGAGGTTCGAACCGAAGGTCGAAGCCTGCGAACGAACGGTGTTCAGGGCTTCCTTCAGGGTGTCGAGCATCTTGTCGATGCCGGCGTCGGAGTCCAGGTCCTTGGAGTCGATGTTCTCGATCTTCAGGAAAGCGGCGTTCAGGCTCTCGTTATTCTTGGTGTGAATATCGATGGCCGAGGTGCCGGTTTCGTTGAAGGTGATCTTCAGGTTGTCGCCACGGAGCAGGTTGATACCGTTGAACGAAGCGTCATCCGAGAGCTTGTCGAGCTGGTCGCGCAGTTCGTTGTACTGGCCGGAGAGGCCCGAACGCACGGCGTTGCCGAGGATCTGGTTGGCGCCCGTCGAGGTACCATCGATCGTGCCCGAGGACGACACGCCGTCAATGTTCAGATCCTGGGTCGACAGGTTCTCGAGGCGGAGCTTGCCGTTGTCGTTCGACGCACGGACCTTGCCCTGCAGGTTGGAGTCCGAGTTGATCTTCTGCACGAGTTCATCGGCGTTGTAGTTGATGCCGGTGACAGTGGCCTGACCAACAGCGATCGTCGAGGCGGTGCCGGTCGTAGCCGACGTCACGGTGATCGTGTTGCCCGAAGCGGTAGCGGCAGCGCCGCCCAGCTTGGTCGACAGGATCGCAGCGAACTCGGTAGCGCTGTCGATCTTGCCGTCGCCGTTGCCGGCGCGGAGGACGTCGGAGCGACCGATTTCGACCTTCTGGACAGTGCCGTCGATAGTCACGTCGAACGCGATCTTGGCATCCTTGTTCACGTCGATGGCATTGCCGCCCCACGTGAAGGCCTGCTGGCCGGAAGTGCCTGCAACGCCAGCGGTACCGGCGGTGCCAGCGACGGCGGCGTTCAGGCCGAGGTTGGCTGCAGTGGTGGTCGAGGTGCCGCCGCCGGCGCTCACAGTAGCCGTGCCGATCGAGACGTTCGAGGAGGCGCCGCTGGTTGCCGACGTGATGGTGATCGCGCCGCCGCTTTCAGCAACGGTTGCACCAGTCAGCTTGCCCTGAAGGGCGGTGGCGAACGTAGCAGCATTGGTAACTGCACCCCATTCGGTCGCATTGAAGCTCACCGCCTGAGCGGCGCCGTCAACGGTGACGCTGAAGCTCAGCGTAGAGGTCGGGTCGAGAGCACCGGTCGAAGTGACGGTGAACGAGGCCGTGCCAGCCGTAGCAGCAGTGCCAGCAGTACCGGCGGTGCCGGCGGCCGGAGCGGCATTGAGGCCGATCGCGGTGCTGGTCAGAGCGGTGTTCTGCAGTGCGGTCGAGCGGGAGATGTTGCCGAACGAACCACCCGAGAAGGTGATGTTGCCAGCGGCGCTACCGACTTCGAGCGACGAGGTCATGAAGGTCTTGTCCTGACGCGCCTGACGGAGCGTGGACTGCATGGACTCGAGGGTCTTGGTGATCGACTTGAGGCCGTTGTCCGCAGCTTCGAGGGTCTTGACGCCATTGGACATGGCATCGAGCAGGTTACCCATGTCACCGGCACGCGCATTCAGCGAGGAGGCGGTGAAGAAGTTCGTCGGATTGTCGAGGGCAGAGTTCACCTTGTTGCCGGTGGCCAGACGCTCCTGCGTACGACCCATCAGCTGTGCGGTGTTCTGGAGGGAAAGCAGATTCGAACGAATTGCCTTCGAGAGATTGATATCGGACATATTGTCTTCCTTCTGGGTATCCGAGTTGGCTACGGCCTCTTTCTGAGGCGTGCGGTCACTATGAGAGCCAGCCGATAAAAATCCGTTAAACGCACCAATGCATTGCGAGCGATGAGCATGGTGGCGGAGGGCGGTGTTTCGCGCTCACCCTCGCTCCTGTCCTCCCCCAAAAGGGAGAGAGACCCGCCGGTTCTATCGATGTGCTGCTGGCTAGATCGTCTTGTCGCGCAGGCGCAGGCCGGAATCGGGCGGAGCCCATTGGTCGCGGCGGAGGGGCAGGTCGATCTGCTGGCCGCTCTGGCGCATGCCGTTGGCGAAAAGCGTGACGGCGAAAAGAGTTGAGGCGGGCAGGGATTCGTCGGTGTCGACGGCGGCGGCCAGGGCCTTGGCCTTCTTGCGCAGGGCGTGAAAGCGCCTGGTGGCCTCCTGCTGGGCGTTGTCGTCCGGCTGGGGCTGTGGCTGGCGGCGTTGCTGTCTGTCGTCCGGTCCGATGGTCGACATCGAAACCGGTGCGGGCGCGATCCTGGCGGTCATGGGCTCTTTTCCTGGGCCACTTGCACTTTGGGAATCGACGCTAGGGAGAATTGCTTAGGCGGCTCTTGGAAAAGAGGGTGCGATTTGCCTCAAATTTTACAATATCGAGACCGGAAAATGAAAACGCCCGCCGAAGCGGGCGTCGATAGTTCGCTGCACGAGGCGGTCAGAGCGACTTGCGGATCGCGATGCCGGCGGTGACCTTGCTGGATGGCGGGATGATGCCGGTTTCATCATAGGTCTTGGTGCGCTCGCGCGAGGCAACCATGGCGGCAGTCTCGGTAAGGAGGCTGTCGGTGAGGTTGCGGGCGCTGGCGATGACCTTGAGGTTTTCGGCCATCTGCGTGGCGAGGCGCTCGTGGCCGCCCTGCAGGCGCTCGAGTTCGGCCGGCGCTTCGTCGCGGAGGCGCGTGATCTGGCGCTGCACGGAGCGGGCGTGGGTCACGTAATCCTGGGCCAGCCGGGTCTTTTCCGGGGTGAGGCCGCCGGCCTGGCGGAAGCTGCCGGCGCGCAGGAGCGTGGTTTCCTCGTTCATGATGGTCACCAGCGCATCGAGAGCCGTTTCGGCACGGGCGCACAATTCGGTGGCGGGAAGCTCGTCCAGGGCGGCGAGGCGGTCAGCGGCGGACATCAGCGATAGGCTCCGTTAACTGGTACTTGTACTTGAGAGGTGTTGCGGGAGGCTTCCTGGATCTGCAGGAGGCCATCCATGATCTGGTCGGCCAAACCCAGGCCGCCCGATTGCGCGATGGAGTCGGCAAGCTGTTCCGATTGCATGCCGCGCCAGGTTTCCTCGCCGAACCCGCCGCCGAAGCTGGCGCTGTCCGTCTTGATCGAGGAGAACATTTCCTTGAGCAGCGTGTTGATGAACACGCCTTCGAGTTCGGTCGCCTGCGCGCGCAGCTTGTCGGTATGCGGGGCGGCGGCGGTGTTGGAGAGGCCCGAGACGTTCATCACATCACCTGGATTTCGGCCTGGAGGGCGCCGGTGGCCTTGATGGCCTGGAGGATGGCGATGAGGTCGCGCGGGGTGATGCCCAGGGCATTGAGGCCATCGACCAGCGATTGCAGCGTTACGGATTCCGGCACGACGGCCAGCTCGCTGTTGGTCTGGTTGACGTTGAGGTTCGTCGAGGGCTGGACCTGCGTCCGCCCGTTCGAGAAGGGCAGGGGCTGCACGACGGTCGGGTTTTCCGCGATGGTGACGGTGAGGCCGGACTGGGCCACGGCAACGGTCGAGACGCGCACGTCGCGGCCCATGACGATGATGCCGGAATTCTCGTCGATCACGACCTTGGCCGGGGCGTCGGTTTCCACGACGAGCTGTTCGACGTCGGTCAGAAGGTCGACGATATTGCCGTTAAAGCCCTTGGGGAGAGTGACGCGAACGGTGGACGGATCTTCGGGGGTGGCCGTGGGGACGCCGATGAAATCGTTGATCGAGAGCGCAACGCGGCGAGCCGTGGTGAGATCGGGGTTGCGGAGCGCGAGGCGCAGGGTGCGCTGGGCACCCAGTTCGAAGCCGATTTCGCGTTCGATGATGGCGCCCGAGGAGATGCGGCCGGTCGTAGGGACGCCGGAAATGATGGTGGCGGCATCGCCCTGGGCCTTGAAGCCGTTGATGGTCACCGGACCCTGGGCGATGGCGTAGACTTCGCCATCGGCGCCGAGCAGCGGGGTGACGAGCAGCGTGCCGCCCTGGAGGCTGCCGGCATCGCCCATGGCGGCGACGGAAACGTCGATCTTGGAGCCCTGGGTGGAGAAGGCCGGCAGGTTTGCCGTGACCATGACGGCGGCAACGTTTGCCGTGCGGACGGATTCGCCGCGGGTGTTGACGCCCAGGCGCTCGAGCATGGCCTGGAGGCTCTGCTTGGTGAACGGAGATGAATTGAGGCTGTCGCCGGTGCCGTTGAGGCCGACGACGAGGCCATAGCCGACCAGCTGGTTGTCGCGGACGCCCTCGATATTGACGATGTCCTTGATGCGCGCGGTGGCGGCGTGGGCCGGTGCGAAAGGCGCAAGGATCGACGCCGCTGACAGCAGCGCGGCGAAGATGCTTCTCAGTGCCTTCTTGTTCATTTTCGTTCCCCGTTCGGAGCCACCCATCCCCATGGGCGGCGATTACTCGGGGAAGGCATTGCCAGAACCGTGCCAAGTTCGTAGCGGCCTGATTTTTCTGCGATTTTTCGAGATTATTTTGCGCGGGAAGCGAAAAGCGGCAATTCCTGCCGGGCGACTTAAGGCGTTGTTAACCCAAACGGGCAGAATTTGCCGGGGAGGAAACGAGCGAGACCGATTTGCGTATTGAAGGCTATTCGAGGACGGCGGGCGTAGGGGCCAGGGCAGGCGTGGGCCGCTCGGGTTCTGCCGGTGCGGTGTTCCAGCCGGACATGGGGGAGATGCCCCGTGTTGCCAATGCGCGGGCGACGAGCCCGACTGCGGGCATCGATGCGCTGCTGGCCCTCCAGGCCATCGAGGATCCGGTGCTCAAGCGCCGCAAGACGGTGCGTCGCGGCCGGGCGCTGCTCGATACGCTCGAAGCCATCAAGGCCGACCTGCTGCTGGGCAGGGTCGGGGAGAGCCGGCTCAACCAGCTGATGGCCCTGATCGGCCAGGCGCGCGAGCAATGTGACCCCGAGCTGGACGCCCTGATCGACGATATCGAGCTGCGGGCGCGAGTCGAGCTGGCAAAACTGGGCAAGTACCCGGCTTTCTAGGGCCTTCGACATCACGAAATGACGCCGATCGGCCCTAATCCACTCACGATTTATCGTGATTGACGATCCGTGCTTGCCGGGCAAAGGCCTGTTCACTATATAGGCCGTCCTCAGGGGCGCATTGGAGTTGAGTCCAAGGAATGTCATCTGTTGCCGACCTAGAAGACTACCGGCCCAGTCAAGACGAGCCGTTCATGAACCCGCGCCAGCGGGAGTACTTCCGTCGCAAGCTCGAAAACTGGAAAGAGGAGATCCTGCGCGAAAGCCGGGAGACGCTCGAGAATCTCCAGGAAGAGAACCAGAATCACCCGGACATGGCCGATCGGGCCTCCTCGGAGAGCGATCGCGCGCTGGAACTGCGCACCCGTGACCGGCAGCGCAAGCTGATCTCCAAGATCGATGCGGCGCTCAAGCGTATCGAAGACGGGACCTACGGCTATTGCGAGGAAACCGGCGATCCGATCGGTATCGCCCGCCTCGACGCCCGCCCGATCGCGACGCTGTCGCTGGAAGCGCAGGAAATGCACGAGCGCCGCGAAAAGGTTTACCGCGACGAGTAAGTCGCAGCCCGCAGCGCCGAACACCAATTCAGGGGCCCGCCTTCGCGCGGGCCCTTTCTTTTCCGAAAGAGACGCCATGCTGCAGATCGTTCACCTCGACCATGCAAATCTTGCCGCGGCCGCGGCGATCGATGCCTCGTTCGAGGTGAGCGAGGAGCTTTCGGTCGTGGCCGACGAGGCCGGCATCCGCCTCTTGCCCAAGGCGGTAACGCCCTATCGCAAGGCCTATCACGAGGCGGGTGAGGATCTGCGCGATGCCATAGGAAGCCTCGACCAGGTGGGGTTCGTGGCGCTGCTCGACGGTGCGGTGGCGGGCGTGGTGATCGTGGCGCTGGACTGGACCGGGCTGGGGCTCATCGATTGCTTTGCCGTCGATCCCGCCGTGCGGCGCTCCGGCGTCGGGGCGGCGCTGATCGATGCGGCCAAGACCTGGGCGCGAGCGCAGGGGTTGCCGGGCGTGCGGCTCGAAACGCAGAGCAACAACGTCGCCGCCTGCCGCTTCTACGAACGGCAGGGATTCGTGCTCAAGGGGTTCGACGCCGATCTTTATCGCGGCGAGATGCCGGGCACCCGGGAGATCGCGCTCTTCTGGTACTTCTGGTTCTGATCAAAGCGTGATCGTCCGGGTTACGCCGATGGCCTCAAGGAATGCCGAGTCGTGGCTGACGACGATGAGGGCGCCGTCATAAGCGAGAAGGCCGGCTTCGACGGCCTCGATGGAGGAGATGTCAAGGTGGTTGGTCGGCTCGTCGAGGATCAGCAGCTCGGGCGGACGGGTGCCGCCCAGGGTGCAGGCGAGGCCGGCGCGCAACGTTTCGCCGCCGCTGAGCGTGCCGACTTCCTGCAGGGCGGCATCGGCGCGGAACATGAAGCGGGCGAGCGCGGCCCGGCAGGCATTCTCGTCATCGTCGGGATTGAGCGCGCGGAAATTGTCGCGGATCGTGAGGCGTGGGTCGAGAATGCTGACAGTCTGGTCGAGCATGGCGTAGCGGCCAGCGATGCGCACCGCGCCCGCAGCCGGGGGCAGGCTACCGGTGAGGAGGCGAAGCAGCGTGGTCTTGCCGGAGCCGTTGGCGCCGGTGATGGCGAGGCGCTCTGGGCCGATCATCGTCAGGTTGAAATTGCGGATGATGGGCTTTTCGGGATCGGGGCCGCCGGCGAGGTCGTGGGCTTCGAGGATGGTCTTGCCGGCCGATAGGCCGGACGGGGCGAGCCGGATCGAGACGTGCTGGAGGATTTCGACCTGGGCACGGGCGTCGGCGGCCTCGCGGGCGGCGTCGTCGCGCAGGCGGCCGGCGATATTGGCCTGGGCGCCTGAGGTGTTCTCGGCATTTTCGCGTCTACCGCCGAGGAGGATTTTCGGGATATCGCCACGTGCGGCCTTGCGGGCGCCCCCGGCATCGCGCTTGGCCTTCTGCTCGCGCACGGCCTGCACCTTTCGGTCGATCTCGGCGACCTTGCGCTCGGCAGTGGCCAGGCTTTGCTCGGCGGCGGCCAGTTCGAGGGCCTTGCGCTCGGCATAATGGTCGTAATTGCCGCCATAGGTCCGCGCGCCGAGCGTGGTGAGCTCGACGATGGCATCCATCTGGCGGAGCAGGTCGCGATCGTGGCTGACGACGATGGCGCCGCCGCGCCAGTTGCGCAGCACGTCGGCGACGGCGGCACGGCCATCGGCATCGAGGTTATTGGTGGGCTCGTCGAGGAGGATCATGTCCGGCTCATCGAAGATGAGCGCGGCCAGGGCAATGCGCGTGCGTTGGCCGCCGCTCAGGGTCGAGAGCGGACGCTCGGGCGTGAGATCGGGGAGACCGACCTTTTCGAGCGCGGCTTCGAGGCGAGAGGGCAGCAGCCAGTCGGCTTCGGCGGCATCATCGAGCGAACCTTCACCGGCTTCGAGCCGAGCGAGGCGGGCCAGCTCGTCCGTGGCGCCGAAGATATCGGCCACGGTCTGGCCATCGACGCGCACGGATTGACGCAGCATGCGCACGGTGCCGGAGACGACCACTTCGCCCGAGGCCGGTTGCAATTCGCCGGCAATGAGCTTGAGGATGGTCGACTTGCCCGTGCCGTTGCGACCGATCAGTCCCGTGCGGGCGGGGCCGAAAGCAAGGTTCAGGTCCTGGAAGAGGAAATGACCGTCAGGCGTTGAATAGCTGACGGAATTGAGGGCAACGGAGGAGGGCATTGGTACGGGATTCCTGATGAGCGATGCGGATGAGGCAGTCGTTCAACGTGGAATCCATAAGGCGCCGTCCTGTGGGTGTTGCGGATGGGCGGAACATAGGGAGGTGGGAGCGGGATGGCAAGGGGCGGCGTACGGCGAGGGGGAGCGGGCCTGAGGTGGAGAGGGGGTGGTGCTGCTGTCACCCCGCTTGCCCCAACCACGCACTTCCCCGGCCGCAGAGCCGGGGCCCACGGGTATCTCCACTCGAGTGGAGGGGTGCAATAGGCCCCGGATCAAGTCCGGGGAAGTGCGGTGGTGGGGGAAGTTCCGTGGTGGAGAAGCGCGCTAGTCGGAGGCGTGCTGGTGGAGAGGCGAACTGGTGGCGAGGCGCGGAGGTTCGGGGTGAGGAAGCGCCGGGGTGAAGAAAGTGCGGCGGTGTGCGGTGGTAAAGTGGCGCGGCCAGAAAATGCGGTGATGGGCGGGGCTGGAAATCCCAGCCCCACGCCCTTACGCCCCATACCTCTTCTTCAAATGCGCGATGAAGTAATCCGCGTTCAGCGCTTCCCCAGTCGCGCGTTCCATCAGTTCGGGTGTCGACCAGCGCGAGCCCTGGAGCCAGATGTTTTCGCGGCGCCAGTCGTTGAGGGGGGCGAAGTTGCCCTGGCGGATGTCGTCGCGCACGGTCGGGACGGCTTTTTCGAGGGCGGCCCATTGCTGGGCGGCCATCAGGGCGCCGAGGGTGTAGGAGGGGAAATAGCCGAAGGCGCCGCCGGGCCAGTGGACATCCTGCATCGGGCCGTCCTTGGGGTTGTCCAGGGTCGAAAGGCCCAGATATTCGCTCATCTTGGCGTCCCAGGCCTCGGGGAGGTCGGCGACCTCCAGCTTGCCGTTGACGAGGTCCTGTTCCAGTTCGAACCGCAGGATGACGTGGAGCGGGTAGGTGACTTCGTCGGCGTCGACGCGAACATAACCGCGCTCGACATGGTTCACGCGGTTGAGCACGTCATCGACTTCCCAGCCGCGCATGGCGTCGTGGCCCATGTGCTGGTGGACGAGCGGCATGGCGAATTCCCAGAATTCGCGGGTATGGGCGAGCTGCATCTCGACGAACAGGCTCTGGCTTTCGTGTACGCCCATGCCGCGCGCCTTGCCGAGCGGCCAGTGCGCCCATTCGGGCGGCAGGCCCTGTTCGTAGAGGGCGTGGCCGGTTTCGTGCAGGACACCCATGAGCGAGGAGAGGAATTCGTCGGTGCGGTAGCGCGTGGTGATGCGCACGTCGGACGGGACGCCGCCGCAGAAGGGATGGTGCGAGACCGAGAGACTGCCGTGGTCGAAATCGAAGCCGACGGCGGCCATGGCGGCGAGGCCGAGATCGCGCTGCTTTTCGACGGTATAGGGACCGGCAAAGGGTTTTAGCGGGCGCTCGGTGAGGCGGCGGTTCTGCGCCGCGAGGGCTTCAGGCAGGAAGCCCTTGAGGAAGGTCTTGAGACGCTCGAAGACCGGGGCGACGTTGGCGACACGGTTGCCGGGGTCGTACTGATCCATGAGGGCGTCGTAGGGCGCAAGCTTGAGAGCGTCGGCGCGCAGCTGCGCTTCCTCGCGCACGAGCTTGACCACGCCTTCGAGGGCGGGGCGGAAACCCTGCCAGTCGTTCTTGGCGCGCAGATCGCGCCAGAGCTGCTCGGAGAGCATGGTCGCCTGGGTGCGGCGGCGGACGAATTCGGTGGGGAGGCAGGTGGCGTTGGTGTAGCTGCGCTTGAACTCGCGCAGGGCGCGCGCGCCGTCCTCGGTCAGCTCGGCCTTTTCGGCATCGGCGATCCAGTCGGCGATTTCGGGGGCAGTGGCCTGCTCGTGATACATGCCGGCCAGGTTCGACATGGCCTCGGCCCGTTTCTCGCCACCGCCCGAGGCCATATGCGTCGCCTCGTCGGCGCCGAGGATGGAAAGGGCGTGTTCGAGGGATTCGAGCTTGTGGCCGAGTTCATCGAGCTTCTGGAAGGACATGGATAGCTCCGGAAAGTGATGGCGGTAGGTTTAGCGGATGGAGGGCGGCGGGGGAACGGGGAGGCGGTGTTTGGGGCTTACCCCCACCCCTGTCCCCTCCCCGCAAGGGGGAGGGAGACGATGGGGCACGAATTAGCTCTCCTCGCGCTTAAATGCTGAATACTGGAAACGCTGTTCGCTGCCCCATGGGGTCTTGTGGGTGTGGCGTAGCGTTTCCTGCAGCTTGAAGCCGGGGCCAAGCAGAGCCGCAAGAGTGTCGGCATCGTGTCGGGCGACCGGGAGGCCGCTGCATTTTTCGGGGCCGTCGGGGGCGAAGGTGGCGAGGATGGCGGTGCCGCCGGGGCGGAGGGCGGACTTGAGGACCGCGACGTAGGCGCGCTGGTCTTCCGCGTTAGTGAGAAAGTGCAGGGCGGCGCGGTCGTGCCAGATGTCGAAGGCGCGGGTGGGGTGCCAGCGGGTGACGTCGGAGACGACCCAACCCACCTTGTCGGCAGCAGCGCCGAGGCGGTTGCGAGCGGCGTCTAAGGCGGCTGCGGAAAGGTCGAGGACGGTGACGTCGTGTTCGGGCAACAGCGCATCGACGAGGCGGGAGGCGCCGCCGCCGATGTCGACGATGTCGGCGGGCTTGCCGCCACTGGCCTTGCCGATGAGGGCGAGGGAGATTTCGGGGCTGGTTTCGAACCAGCTCACCTCATCTTCCTTCTTGGTGGTGTAGACGGTCTGCCAGTGTTCGGTGCGTTCGCTCATGAGGCATAGGTAGGCTCGGGCGGGGCAACAGGGAAGGGGCCTTGCGGAGACGGTCGGCAACAGGTCATGGTTGCTGCCGTTTTCAAGGAGTCTTCAAGTGGCCGATCTATCTGCCTTTCCCATCACCAAGCGCTGGCCGGCGAGCAATCCGGATATCCTGCAACTCTACTCGCTGCCGACGCCGAACGGGGTGAAGGTTTCGGCCATGCTCGAGGAAATCGGGCTTCCCTACGAGCCGCACCTGGTCAAGATCGGCGAGGACGAGAGCTGGACGCCCGAATTCCTCTCGCTCAATCCCAATGGCAAGATTCCGGCCATCATCGACCCCAACGGGCCGGACGGGAAGCCGCTCGGCCTCTTCGAATCCGGCGCCATCCTCATCTATCTCGCCGAGAAGACCGGCAAGCTGCTGCCGACCGATCCTGCGCGGCGCTACGAGACCATGCAGTGGGTGTTCTTCCAGATGGCCGCGGTCGGACCGATGTTCGGGCAGGTCGGGTTCTTCTACAGATATGCCGGCCGCGAATGGGAGGATAAGCGTCCGCTCAACCGTTATGCCACCGAATCCAAGCGGCTGATGGGCGTGCTCGAAGCGCGGCTCAATGGGCGGCAGTGGATCATGGGGGACGAGTATACGATCGCCGACGTGGCGACGTTCCCCTGGGTGCGCAACCTGCAGATGTTCTACGAGGCCGACCCGGTGATCGGGTTCAAGTTGTTCCCGCGCACGATGGAATGGATGAAGCGGGCGTCAGAACGGCCGGCTTCGGTGAAGGCGTTCGATATTCCCGCTCGGGGATAGGGGCTCACCCCCCACCCAGCCTCCCCCGCATGGGGGAGGTGCTGACCGTGGATGTGGGGCGCTTTGTGATCCAGCAACTGGCTCGAAACACCTCCCCCTTGCGGGGGAGGCTGGGAGGGGGGATCCAACCCCGAACTCCTATCCACAAGAACTAAAAGGCGCAGCCCACGGGGTGTGGGGCTGCGCCGTTTGGCTCTGTTCTGGAGCCGGCTGCCGCTGCGCACGATGGGGGAATTGTGCAGCGGCAGGAAGTCTTAGAAGGGCAGGATCGCGTCGAGGACCTGCTGGCCGTAGCGCGGCTGCTGGACGTCGGTGATCTGGCCGCGGCCGCCGTAGGCCACGCGGGCTTCGGCGATCTTGGTCGAGGGGATCGTGTTGTCGGCGCGGATGTCTTCCGGACGCACGATGCCCGAGACGATGAGGTCGCGGACCTCGAAGTTGACGCGCACTTCCTGGCGGCCTTCGATCACGAGGTTGCCGTTCGGCAGGACCTGGGTGACGACGGCGGCGACGGAGGTCTCGATGTTTTCCTTGCGGTTCACCGAGCCGGTGCCCTTGTCGTTCATGCCGGAAGTCGTGTCGACGGCAGCCTTGGCGTCCACGTCAGGGGCGATGCCGTTGAAGATCGAGCCGAGCACGCCACCGACGCCGGCGGTGTTGGTCGAGGTGCGGCCGCGGGCGGTCTGGTTGGAAATCTGGGCCTGGTCGTCGATGGTGACGAGCACGGTCAGGATGTCGCCGACGCGGTGGGCGCGCTGGTCCTTGAAGAAGCCCTTGGCCGAGGTGCGGTAGAGCGAGTTCGGCAGGTAGGTGTCTTCGATGGCCTGCGGCATCGGCATGGAGACGGGCTGGTAACCGGCCGTGGTGGTCGGGTCCTGGATGGCCGTCAGCGGCGGGGCCTGGCCGACCTGGGAAAGCCGGTCCATGGTGGAGCAGGCGCCGAGGAGCGAGGTGAGGGCGACGATGGTCGCGATCTTGAAGGCGTTCATTCTCGTTACTCCTTAGAGCCCGGCAACATTGACGGGGCCGCCCTTGATCTCGACGGCGCCACTTGCGGTGGCCACGCCGTTCACGACCTTCTTGGACAGGGAATTTAGGACCGCCACGGGCTGGCCGAGGCTTGCGGAATTGAGGGCCTGGCCCTTGACCGTCAGGGTCATGGGGCCGTTGCGGAAGTAGACGGTGACGGCCTGGTTGCGCGTCACGACTTCCGGGTCGGCCACGTCGGTGGCCTTGAGCATCATGCCGGCACGGCTCGGACGCTGCAGCGTCTTGCCGATGAGTTGGTCGACGCTGGTGAAGCCAGAGCTTTCGGCGAACTTGAGCGGCACCAGCTTCATCTCGACATCGGCCGGCGACAGGATGGTGCCGGCGCCGAGATTGGCCGAGAGATGCGGGACTTCGATCATCAGGTTGATCTGGCCGGTGATGTCGAGCGGCTTGTCGACGCCCGAGACGGCGAAGCGGGCGGCGAAGGCGCCGCTCGCGGGCATGTAGCGCAGGGTCACGAGCTTGGCGGGGCTCGCGGAATCATCGGCATTCACATGCGGCAGCATGGTGTCGAAGAGGGCCTGGGCGCTCATGCCCGGGTTGAGGATGCCACGGGTCTTGAGATCGGCGGCGATGAGATCGGTGAGGATGGTCTCGTCGATCGCCGTGCCCTGGCGGGCGACGCGCACCTTGTCGATGCCTTCGGCGTCGAACTCGGTGAGGCCGGCCTTAAGAGCGGCGGCGCGGATGGCTTCGATCGAGACCGTCCCGGCAGTGCCCGGGGCTGGGGCGCGGAACATGGCCTGTTCGGCCTGGAGCCCGGCGCCATCGAACATGTCGCCCACGGTGACGATTGCGGTGCTCACCAGCACGTCGGCCTTGAGGGTCGGAGCAGCCATGGCACTCGAAAGCGCCACGAGGCTTGCCGAGACGGCGACCAGGCTTTTGAGGAGGTTGCGGGACATGATCATCGCCTATCAGCGCATCTGCGAGGTGGACTGCATCATCTCGTCGGCGCCCGAGATCACGCGCGCATTCATTTCGTAGGCGCGCTGAGCGGCGATGAGGTCGGCAATCTCGGTGACAGAGTTGACGTTGGCGGCTTCGAGGTAGCCCTGCATGAGGTTGCCGGTGCCATCCACGTTCGGCGTGCCGATCTGCGGCGCGCCGGAGGCGGCCGTCTCGAGGAAGAGGTTGTCACCGGCCGATTCCAGGCCCGCCTTGTTGACGAAACGGGCGAGCTGGAGCTGGCCGAGCTGGGTGGCGGCGGTCTGGCCGGGGAGCTTGGCCTCGACGATGCCGTCGGCCGAGATCGCGAGGTCCGTGGCGTTGTCGGGGATGGTGATGCCCGGCTGCACCTGGTAGCCGTTGACGTTGACGAGCTGGCCGGTGTCGTCGCGCTCGAACGAGCCGTCGCGGGTATAGGCGGTGCGGCCGTCGGGAAGCTGGATCATGAAGAAGCCCTCGCCGCGCACGGCGATATCGAGATCCTTCTCGGTGGGGGCGATCGAGCCCTGGCTCATGATGCGCGGGGTGGCGACGGTGCGCACGCCCGAGCCGACTTCGATGCCGGCGGGAACGAGCGTGCCCTGGTCGGAGGTCTGCGAACCGGCGCGGCGGTAGGTCTGGTAGAGCAGGTCCTGGAACTCGGCGCGCTGGCGCTTGAAGCCCGTGGTGCGCATGTTGGCAATGTTGTTGGAGATCACTTCAACATTGCGTTCCTGGGCGGCCATGCCGGTCGATGCGATATAGAGCGCTTTCATCGGGTAACTCCTTTAGGCCTGGGTGTCGCCGAGGCGCTGAATGGCAGTGCGGCGCAGATCGTTCTGCTGCTGCATGAGGCTCGCCAGGCTTTCGTAAGCCCGCGAGACGCGGATCATCTCGGCCATCTCGGAGACGCCGGAAACGTTGGACTTCTCGACAACGCCCTGGATGACGCGGGTATTGGCGGCAGCATTGGCGCCGGTGCCGGTGAAGAGGTTGCCGCCGGTGTGCTCGATGGCCTGGGCGTCGGCGAATTCCACGACGCGCAGCTTGCCGCGGCCACCCTGCGAGGTGGTGATCGAGCCATCGGCATTGATGGTGATGTCGTCGGTGGCGCCGGTGAACTTGATCGGGCCGGATTCGGTGAGCACCGGATTGCCCGAGAGGTCGACCAGCGTGCCATCAGGGGCCAGCTGGAACGAGCCGGACTTGGTGTAGCGTTCGCCGGCCGGCGTCTGGACGGCGAAGTAGCCGTCGCCCGCCAGGGCCAGGTCGAAGGGGTTGCCGGTCTGCTGGAACGCGCCCTGCGTCATGTCGCGCACGGTGGCCCAATCCTGCGTATAGGAGAGGATCTGGTCCTTGAAGGCGAAATCGCGGTCGCGGGCGGTCGGGCTCTTGTATTCCTCGAACAGGATGTTCTCGGCCTTGAAACCCGTGGTGTTGATGTTGGCCAGGTTGTTGGCCACGACATCCATCTGCCGCTGCAAGGCGATCTGCTTGGACAGACTGATGAGCTGCGCATTTTCCATGGCGCGGTACCCCGTTAATAACTTCGGACCGACCCTGCTTCCCCAAGCCGGCAGGCCCGCAAACCTAACTGCAGAAAGCGTGCCAAGTCGAAAAGCATAGCAAATACAATGTAATGGTGACCTCCTCGCAGGTTGCGAAAAGGCGGTGAGAATTTGCCCGGGGAAGAAAATGCCCGGCAATTTCTGCCGGTCTGGAGGGTAAAAGTAACGGTTCGTTAACCAAGCTCCCGCAAAGGTTAACGGGTCGCTGGAATCGCCTGGCGGCAGGGGCTCGGGGGCAACACTGACTATGGCTGCGGAAGCCGAAATCGAAGACGGCGCACTTGCGTCCGCCGCGACCAAGAAGAAGGGTCGCGGGCGTATCATGCTGATCGCGGGCGTTGCGGCCGCCGTGATCGTCATTGGCGCGGGAAGCTATTTCTTCCTCTTCGCCAACAAGCCTAAGGAGACGGTGGAAAGCACCGCCTCAGCAGCGGTCGCTCCCAATACTTTCATCTTCAATCTTCCGGAAATGACGGTGAACCTGTCGAGCCCGGAGGGGTCCGAGAACTTCATGAAGCTCACCATCGCGCTCGAAGTGGCCGATGAGGAGATGATGAAGACCATCCAGCCGCGCATGGCCAAGGTCATCGACGCGTTCCAGGTCTATCTGCGCGAGCTGCGCAAGAGCGACCTCGAAGGCTCGGCCGGCATCTATCGCCTCAAGGAAGAGCTGCTGCGGCGCGTCAACGTCGCCATCGCTCCGGCGCAGGTCGAGAACGTTCTCTTCAAAGAACTCCTGGTGCAGTGATGGCCGGGCCGAACGACAAGGACAAGATTTCGGACGAGTGGAATCTCGACGAGATCACCAAAGGCGCGTCGTCCGATTCCAGTGATTCCGGGCTTTCGGCCGAATGGGCCGCGATGCTCGAGAACGATGGCACCGCCGCTGCTGCCGATGACGGCGTGGACCGCGTGCTTAACCAGGACGAGATCGACAGCCTGCTCGGGTTCGACGCCAATGCGGCGGGCAATGTCGAGCTTTCTGGCGTCCAGGCGCTGATCAACTCGGCGCTGGTGAGCTACGAGCGCCTGCCGATGCTCGAAATCGTCTTCGACCGCGTGGTGCGGCTGTCGACGACTTCGCTGCGCAATTTCACCTCGGACAACGTCGAAGTGTCGATGGAATCGATTTCGTCGGTGCGTTTCGGGGACTATCTCAACTCCATTCCGCTGCCGGCTATCCTTTCGGTCATCAAGGCCGAGGAATGGGACAATTTCGGGCTCCTCACGGTCGACAGTAGCCTCATCTATTCGATGATCGACGTGCTGCTCGGCGGTCGCCGTATCGGCAGCGCCGTGCGCGTCGAAGGCCGGCCCTATACGACCATCGAGATGGCGCTGGCGCGGCGGATGATCGAGGTGATCCTCGATGACATCCACAAGGCCTTCGAGCCGCTGACGCAGATCAACTTCAAGCTCGAACGCGTCGAGACCAATCCGCGCTTTGCCGCCATTTCGCGGCCGGCGCATGCGGCGATCCTCATCGAGCTGCGCATCGAGATGGACGATCGCGGCGGCAAGATCGAGATCCTTCTGCCCTACGCCACGATCGAGCCGATCCGCGAGCAGCTTCTCCAGAACTTCATGGGTGAGAAGTTTGGTCGCGACCCGATCTGGGAAGGGCACCTGGCCACCGAGATCTACGCGGCCGACGTCGATGTGGAAGCCGTGCTGCATGAGATGGACCTGCCGCTTTCGCGCGTGCTCGGCCTCTCGCGCGGGGAAACCATCATGTTCGATCGGAGCCCCTCCGATCCGGTCAAGCTGCGCTGCGGCAATATCGACCTGACGCAGGCGATCATGGGGCATATTGGAAACAATGTTTCGGTTCGGACGATCCGGCCTCTCAACCCGCCCAAGGTGACGATGGCGGCCTTCGAGGCGATCGACGAAGCGGGGGAGATTTGAGAAATGACTTTCGGGCTTCTCGTTGAAGGCTCTGTTGCCATTCTTCTGGCGGTGACCATCGGCTATTGCGTGGTGCTCAATGCGCGCCTCAAGCGCCTGCATGGCGACCGCGACGCGCTGCGGCAGATGGTGGGCGACCTCGTCCAGGCCACCAATCTCGCCAATGCGGCGATCAAGGAACTCAAGGTCACGGCCATCGAGACCGACCAGACGCTTAATGCCCGCCTCGAAGAGGCCGAGCGGTTCGGCGTGGAGCTGGCCAGCCACATCAATGCCGGCCAGGCTCTGATGGAGCGAGTGGCCAAGTTCACCAGCGCCGCGCGTCATTCCAAGTCGCTGGAGCCCGAGCCCCGCGCCGAAGAGCCCAGCCTGGTGAAGTCGGCCCTGCAGGCGCTGGCAACGCACGAGCGCATGCGGGGTAACGCAGCGTGAAATCGATCCGACTTCTCCCGGTCGTGGTCTTTGCTTCGCTGGCGCTGCTGGCGTTCAAGACGATCGGGCTGGTTACCAGTGGCAGCTATGTGCTGACAGGCACGAGCTCCGCGGTTGCCGCCGGTGGCGGCGCGGCGGAGCCGGCGCCGGGCGAGACGCTTACCATTCCTCCCGAGCCCACGCTCGAGGACAAGGCGCCGACCCTCTCGGACGGCGCTCCCACCATGCCGCTCGCTGCGCCTGCCGCTGCCGGCGGGCACGGGGAGGGGGCGCCGGCTCCCGCCACGGAGGGCGAGCATGGGGCTGAGCCGGCTGCCGCCGAAGCACCGCCTGCGGTTGACGCCGTGGCGACTGGTGCGCCGGACATGACAGCCGAGGCTCCCGCAGCGCAGCCAGAAGGGCAGCAGATCGGGGAAACCGAGCGGACCATTCTCAACCGCCTGGCCGAGCGCCGTTCGGAGCTCAATGGCATCGAAGGCGAACTCGCCACCCGCCAGCAATTGGTGGAAGCCGCAGAGCGCAAGCTTGCCGAGCGTACCGCGGCGCTGGAAGCGATCGAGGCGCGTATCAACGGGCTGGTCGACCAGCAGAAGTCGATCGACGAGGCGCAGTTCAAGAGCCTGGTTTCGATGTACGAGAACATGAAGCCGGCCGATGCGGCCAAGATTTTCGACGCGCTCGATATCGACGTGCTGCTGCGCGTGGCCAAGGCGATCAATCCGCGCAAGATGGCCCCGATCATGGCCAAGATGAACCCGACGGTGGCCCAGGTGCTCACCGTCAAGCTCGCGGCCGTCAACCCGGTGACGCAGCCGACGACGATGGCCAGCACCGACCTCAATGCGGAACTGCCGCAGATCGTCGGACAATAGGAATTCTGCTCTGGAGGCAGTCGGAAGGCGGGCGAAAGCCCGCCTTTTGTTTTGGGTGCTTTAGGGGGCGAATGAGCTAGCGAGGCATGCTTTCCGACTACCTGACTCCCCCAACCGCGGAACTTCCCCGGGCGGAGACCCGGGGCCCATTGCACCGCTCCACTCGAGTGGAAGGTATCCGTGGGCCCCGGCTCTTCGGCCGGGGAAGTGCGGTGTTTGGGGAAAGAGATGCGGGTTCATGCCCACTCCCCACCTCTCGCTCCCCGCAACCCCGCAACCCCACATTCCCCTTTAGCGCCCCGTTAAGTCCAAGCCGCTAATTTGCATGGGTAAATCTGGGCGCGGTCAGGCAGTGTTAGTTTCAGTGAGTGCGTATGTGGGGCGGGCTTTTGCCGGCGCGGTTGTGAAGTGCGCGGTGGCGGCTTCGCTTTTGGTGGCGTTTTCCATTCCGGCATGGGCGGCGGACAAGGCGCAGCTTTTCGTTACGGCCGAGCAGGGCTATGGCCGGATGATCCTGAGCTTTCCCGGCCTCTACGAGATGCCCAAGCACCAGGTGAAGATGGAAAACGGCGTGCTTGCGGTCACGTTCGACGAGCCCATCGACATCACGCTCCCCGACGTCACCAAGATCCTGCCTGATTTCATTTCCGTCGGTCGCGTCGACCCGGACGGGCGTGGCGTGCGCTTTGCGCTGCGGACGAAGCTCAACTTCAACCCGATGGAAGCGGGCGAAAAGCTCTTCCTCGACCTGATGCCGGCCAATTGGCAGGGCATGCCGCCTTCGCTGCCGCCCGAGATCATCGCCGACCTGGCGCGCCGGGCTGAAGAGGCCGCCAAGCTTGCCGAGCAGAAGCGGCTGGCCGACGAGGCCGCGATCATCAAGCCGGCGGCGGCGCTGCGCGTCGGCCGTAATCCGACTTTCACGCGCCTGCAATTCGACTGGTCGGCCGATACCAAGGCCTCCTTCTCGATGGATATGAGCAATATCGCCACGCTCACGTTCAACTGGCCGGTGCCGGTGGAACTCTGGCAGCTCAAGGCCGACATGCCGGCCGAGATGAAGGCGGTCGACAATCTCGTCAGCCCGGCGGGCAGCGAGATCAAGTTCCGCATCACCGAGGGCGTGACGCCACGCTTCTATGCGACGTCCGACCGCCAGTTCATCGTCGATCTCGACGTGCAGGATCCGCAGCAGGTCAAGCCGATCGATGCCGCGGCGCTTCTCGAAGCCAGCCGGCCCAAGGCGCCGGTGGCGAGCGAGCAGGACGAGAACGCACCCGTGGTGGGGCCGACGCCGGCCAGCATCACGCCTTTCTTTGCCGCCGCGGGCTCGACCGTCCGGCTGGTCTTCCCGTTCGACCAGGATACGCCTGCCGCCGTCTTCCGGCGCGGCGACTCGCTCTGGATGGTGTTCGACACCATGACCGGCATCAATCCGCCGCCGGCCAATCCGGGGTTCGACGCCATCGCCCGTAGCTTCACCGTCGTCCCGTCGGGCGACACGCAAGTGATCAAGCTCGAACTCAATGGCGACCGGCTTGCTACGCTCGGCTCGCAGGGCAAGGCTTGGGTGCTCTCGTTGGGCGATGTGCTGCTGACCCCGACCGAGCCCCTGGCGCTCAACCGCCGCCTCGACCGCGAGGGGCTCTACGAGATGACCGCCGACCTGCAACGGCCGGGCAAGGTGCATGAATTCATCGACCCGGTGGTTGGCGACACGCTCTCGGTCATCACGGCCTATCCCCCGGCGCGTGGTGTTACGCGCGACCAGGCTTTTGTCGATTTCTCAGCGCTGCGCTCGGTGCATGGCCTTGTGATCCGGCCGAACCGCGAAGGGCTGGATGTCGATATCGATTCCCGGCTCGCCGTGATCCACAGCCCCGCCGGCCTTACCGTTTCCTCGATCGACAGCCGCCGCGCGGTCGATTTCGGCGACGGCACCAGCCGCGAGAGCTTCATCGATCTCGCCGCATTGCAGGAAACCAATCCGCTCGTCTTCACGCGTTACCGCGACCAGTTGATGAACGACACCTCGACCACGGATGGCCGTGCGCGCGATGCGGCGCGGTTGCAACTGGCGCAATATCTCGTCGCTAACCGGTTCGGCCTCGAGGCGCTGGGCGTGCTGCAGGTGATGGATGAGGGGTTGGTGGATGCTTCGCTCAAGCGGCAGCTCCAGCTCACCACGGCCATCGCCAATGCCGAATCCGGCCGCGCCAAGGACGCGCTGGAAGTGCTCAATTCCGACGGCATGGCCGACGACATGGATGCGCTGCTGTGGCGGACGATCGCCAAGACGGAGAGCGGCGACTTCCGTGGCGCGCGCGGTGATTCCCTCGGCGCCGAGGCCGGGCTTGAAAGCTACCCGGCCTGGGTGCGCTCGCGCTTCCTGCTGGCTGCGATCCGCTCGTCGGTGGAAACGAGCGACGAGTCACTGGCCAATCACTATCTGGGCATGGTCGACGTCGCCCGGCTCGAACCCGAGCAGGTGAGCGAGCTACGCCTTCTTTCCGGCCGCGTCGACGAGTTGATGGGGCGCAACGACCAGGCGCTGGATGCCTATGGCGAAGTCATCGCGGCCGACTATCGTCCGTCGCGCGCCGAGGCGGTTTACCGCACGCTCGCCATTCTCAAGCAGCAGGGCAATCTTGACGCCGACAAGGCGGTGAAGACGCTGGCGGCCGAGGCCATGCTCTGGCGTGGCGGCGAGCTGGAAGCGCAGATGCAGAAGCTTCTGGCCGAGCTTTATTTCGACCGTGGCAAATATCGCGCCGGGTTCGAGGTGGCCAAGCAGGCTTCGGTATTCCACGGCGACAGTTCCGCGACCAACGGCCTGGCCGACGAAGCGGCCACGCAGTTTGCCGACCTCTATCTCAATGGCCGCGCCGATGCGCTGGAGCCGGTGGATGCGCTGAGCCTCTTCTACGATTTCCGCGAGCTGACCCCGCCGGGCGCGCGTGGCGACGAGATGATCCGCAACCTGGCGCGCCGGCTGGTCAAGGTCGATCTCCTGGCTCAGGCGGCGGAACTGCTGCAATACCAGATCGACAGCCGCCTCAAGGGCGTGGCGCAGGCGCAGGTCGGCGCCGACCTCGCCGTGATCTACGTGGCCAACCGCGATCCGGAAGCGGCGCTGCGGGTGCTCAACAAGACGCGCCTCGCCGACCTGGCCCCGACGCTCGAGCGGCAGCGCCGCATTCTCGAGGCGCGGGCGATGATCGATGCCGGGCGCGACGACCTGGCGCTGGACATGCTCTCGCGCATGAACGGGCGCGACGTCGATCTGCTACGGGCCGATGCCCACTGGAAGGCACATCGCTACACCAAGTCGGCCGAGCTCATGGAAGCGCTCTATGCCGCCCCTCCGGCCGGCGAGCCGATGCCGCCGGCCAGCCGCATGGCCATCGTCAAGGCGGCGGTGGGCTATGTGCTGGGCAACGATGCACTGGGGCTCTCGCGCCTCCGCACCAAGTATGGCGACCAGATGGCCAATTCCCCGCAATGGGCGATGTTCGACTTCGTCACCAGCCAGATCAGCGCCCCGTCGCCGGCAGAGTTCACGCAGGTGGCCAAGGCTGTGTCGGGTATGGATTCGCTCAATGCGTTCCTGGCGTCGTATCAGGAGACCTATGGGGCGAAGGATGGGTTGGTGCCGGATGGCACGAAGGCGGGGGCGGCGTAGGGGGCTTCACCCTGGCCTTACCCCGCGAGGGAAGACCGCTGACGCGAGAAGGACCTAACGCGTCGGGCGCCTAGCTTGCAAGCATCACCGCACTTCCCCGGCCGGAGAGCCGGGGCCCACGGATACCTCCACTCGAGTGGCCGGGTGCAATAGGCCCCGGGTCTCCGCCCGGGAAGTTCGGTGGTGGGGGCGGCATGGTGTCCAACGTCTCATTCCCCTCGCGGTGGGACAGGGGGGACAGCAACTCTGCTGTTATCCGCTCTCGAAGGTCCGCACGAGTGCGCCTGTGACAACGTTCCAGCCATCCACCAGCGCGAAAAGATCAGCCCGCGCAAGAGGGCGTTCGGCAGCCATCACGGCTGACCTCATGCTTTCAAGCACCACCGCGCTTCCCCGGCCGAAGAGCCGGGGCCCACGGATACCTCCACTCGAGTGGCGCGGTGCAATAGGCCCCGGGTCTTCGCCGGGGGAAGTAACGGGTGGGGGTGGTGCGGTGCTGGAAGCCTCTGGGAGGGGACAGGGGCAACCGTTACCCGCTTACGAAACTCCGCACGAGCGAGCCTGCGACCAGGTTCCAGCCGTCCACCAGCACGAAGAAGATCAGCTTGAACGGCAGCGAGATGATCACTGGCGGCAGCATCATCATGCCCATGGACATCAGAACCGAGGCCACGACCATGTCGATGACGACGAAGGGGATGAAGAGCAGGAAGCCGATTTCGAAGGCGCGGCGCAGTTCCGAGATCATGAAGGCCGGGACGAGGATCTGCAGCGGAACGGCCGAGACTTCGTCGGGGGGCTCCTGCCCGGAAAGGTCGTAGAAGAGGGCCACGTCCTTGTCGCGCACATTGGCGGACATGAAGGCGTGGATGGGCACCGAGCCGCGCTCGAAGGCCTGCTGCACGGTGATCGAATTGCTCATCAGCGGGGCGATGCCGACATTGTAGGTCTGTGTCAGCGTCGGGGCCATGATGAAGGCGGTGAGGAAAAGCGCCAGCGAGACCATCACCGAGTTCGGCGGCGCCGTCTGGAGGCCGATGGCCGTGCGCAGCAGGGAGAGCACGACCACGATGCGGGTGAAGCTGGTGACCATCACCAGGATCGATGGCGCCAGCGCCAGGATGGTGATGAGGCCGATGAGCTGGACGGCGCGCTCGGTGAGCGAGGCGTCGTTGCCGAAATCGATGTTGAGATCCTGGCCGAAGGCGACGGCCGGGATCAGGAGCGAGAGGGCGAGCGCGGCGAGGCCGAGCGCCCAGCGGACGCGCCTAGTGCGAGTCGGCCGTGCGTGCCGTCGGGTTATCGCTCTGAGAATCGTCACCACCCCGTGCCCCTGCATCATCCGGATGGCCCGTTCTAGCTGAGTCGTCCGCAGGCGAATCGGCATTTGCGTGGATTGCCACAGGTTCGGCGTCCTCATTGGCGCGCATGAAGCCGGTATGGCGGAGCGAGGTCGACTGGCGGGCCGGCGGGGGTGCGGCAAGTTCGCGCAGCTTGTTGGCCGCCGGGCGCAGTGCGGGCTCGACCGCGGGGACGGGAGCCTGGGAGGCGCTTGCTGGCTTGCCCGGCGTCGGCGGGGCAGGGCGGCGCACCGGCTGGCGTGGCTGCTGCTGCTCGGCGGGGATGCCGGTTTCGATCACGACGTCCTGCGGGCCACCCAGGAGGATAAGGTGTTCCACGTCGTCGCGGCGCACGATGACGAGCTGGCGCTTCTGGTCGACCGCAAGGCTATCCACCACGGAAAGCCTGCGATTTTTGCCGCGGCCGACATTGTTGGAGGCGCGGAAGATGAACTTGAGCAGCCAGAGGGCAAGAATGATGAGAACGAGCACGATGCCCAGTGCCAGCACGGCATTGAGAATCGCACCCTCTGAGCCTCCGAACAGGCCCGTCAAAAACTGCATCTAGGCGTCTCCAGAATCACGCACGTCGACAATCAAGCGGGAAGATATTGCCTATATAGACCGTGCAAGTTGCAAATTGCGAGAGTTTCGGTCCGTCAAAACCCGTGGATTAACTATCTGTTAACCATTCGGGCGGCACAAATTGCCCACTGGTTTCGGGGGTTACACGGCCATGGGGCTCGGCCAAATTCCGCTGTTCGCAGCGATGACGGAAAAGATGCGCTGGCATCAGGCGCGGCAGAACCTGCTCGCGCAGAATGTCGCCAATGCGGAAACGCCCGGCTATCGCGGCCGTGATCTGCGCGCCTTCGATTTCGAAGACCACATGGCCAACCAGTCGACGGCCGAGGTCACGACGGCGGCGACCAATCCCAAGCATATTTCGGTGTCGAGCGGGTCCGGCGACGGTTTCCAGTCGCGCCGCCTCAACAGCTTCGAGATCACGCCCGAAGGCAATGGCGTGACGCTTGAGGACGAGATGATGAAGGTGACCGGTAACCAGATGGATTACCAGGCAGTCACCACCCTTTACACGCGTTCGGTGCGGCTGTTGCGGACCGCACTTGGCAAATCCGCTTAGGAGGCGACGCCGTGACCGACTTCTCCAATTCCATTCGAATCGCGGCCACGGGCCTGCACGCCGAGACGGCGCGCATGCGGGTGATCGCCGAGAACCTCGCCAACGCCGATTCGGCGGGCAAGGCTCCGGGCGAGGATCCCTACCGGCGCAAGATTCCGACCTTCAAGGCCGTGTTCGACCAGGAGCTCGGCGGCACCTCCGTGCAGGTCGGCAAGCTGGCCTATGACATGAGCGAATTCACCACCCGGTACGAACCCGGCCATCCGGCCGCCGATGCCAGCGGCATGGTGCGCTACCCCAATGTCAACGCGCTTATCGAAACCATGGACATGCGTGAGGCCCAGCGCACTTACGAGGCGAACCTCAACGTCGTGTCATCGACTCGCTCCATGCTCGGCCAGACGCTGAGCATTCTTCGCGGATAAGGACAAATCTGAATGGCCACTCCCTTCAACGCTGCGGCAGCCGCCTACGGCAACGCCGCCAAACTCCTCACCCAGGCGACCGAAGGGCCGCCCGAAATGCTCAACCAGGGCGGCCAGGGCCCGGACTTCGCCAAGATGCTCGCCTCCAGCGTGCAATCTGTTGTGGATACCGGCCGGTCCTCCGAGCAGTTGTCGCTTGATCTTGTGAACGGCAAGGCGAATGTGGTCGACGTGGTGACCGCCATCTCGCAGACCGAAATGGCTGTCGAGACCATGGTCACGGTGCGCGACCGGGTGATTTCGGCCTACGAAGAAATCATGCGGATGCCGATCTAGCCCGGGGCAGGCGCCCCAAAGAGGCACGCATGACTGGACTTCAGGTCCTCGACATCAGCCGCGAAGGCATATGGACGCTGATCATCGTGGCAGCGCCCATGATGCTGGTGGGGCTGGTCGTGGGCGTCATCATCGCGCTGTTCCAGGCGTTGACGCAGATTCAGGAACAGACGCTGGTTTTTGTGCCGAAGATCCTGGCGATCTTCATCACCATGCTTGTCGCGCTGCCGTTCATCGGCGCGCAGATGGCGATGTTGATGGTGCATATTTCCGATCTCATCGCCACGGGCGGCTGATCGATGACGATCGGCCTCGACTGGCTGCCGCAGACCGCGTTTCTCTACCTCATCGTCTTTGCGCGGGTCGGCTCGATGCTGATGCTGATGCCGGCGCTGGGGGAAACCTCGATTCCCGCCCGCATGCGGTTGAGCTTCGCGCTGGTCTTCTCGCTCGTGCTCTACCCGCTGCTGAGCGGGCAATTGCCCGTGCTGCCGGACGAGCTCATGGCCATCGTCGTGTTGCTCGTCCACGAGATCATCATCGGGCTGATGCTCGGCGCGCTGATGCGCTTCTTCGTCTCGGCGGCGCAGGTGGCGGGTTCGATCATCGCCTTCCAGATCGGCCTCTCCGCCGCGATGATGGCCGACCCCAACCAGGGCGGGGTGCAGGGTGCGGTGTTTGGCACGTTCCTCTCGTTCCTCGGCGTGGCGCTGATCTTCGCCACCGACCTCCACCACATGGCGCTGAGCGCCATCTATGACAGCTATTCGGTGTTTTCGCCTACCGATCCGCTGATGGCGGGCGACGCCGCGCAGGCGGCCATTCGCGCTGTTACCGGCGCCTTTACCGTCGGCGTCCAGATGGCGGCGCCCTTCATCGTCTTCGGGCTGATCTTCAACCTGGGCATGGGCATCCTCTCGCGGCTGATGCCGGCGCTGCAGGTCTATTTCATGGCCATGCCGGCCAATATCGGGGTTGGGCTCATTCTCTTCGCCCTGCTGCTGGCCATGATGATGGGCTGGTACCTCACGCATTTCGAAGCCGAACTCGCGACGCTGAGGGTGTGATGGCGCAGGGTGCATCTAGCCATCGTTCCGGAGCCGCCGCATGAGCGATGAAGCCCCGGAAGAATCCTCGAAAACAGAAGATCCCTCCGCCAAAAAGCTGGAGGACGCGCACAAGCGCGGCGACGTGGTCAAAAGCCAGGAGGTCACCACCTGGTTCATGCTGCTGGGCGCTGCCGGGCTCATGGCCATGCTGGCGCCGGGCACCAGCGCGGGGCTGGCCGAGACCTTCAAGATACTCCTCGCCAATGCCGATCAGTTCGAGGTTGGCGGGCCGGCCCTGGGGTCGTTCCTCTGGGGGCTCTGGGGCTCGATCATTCTCGTGGCGCTGGTGCCGCTGGTGGTGCTGACGGCCTGCGCCATTGCGGCCAACCTCATCCAGCATCGGCCGCTGCTCTCGCTGGAGCCCATTACGCCCAAGCTGTCGAAGATATCGCCGCTCGCGGGAGCCAAGCGCCTGTTCTCGACGGAGGCGCTGGTCAATTTCGCCAAGGGGCTGGCCAAGCTCAGTATTGTCGGCGCCGCCATCTTCTTCGCCGTCTGGCCCGAGCGGGACCGGATGGACACGATGATGACCACCGATCCGGCGATGATCCTGGAAACCTTCCAGTCGCTGGGGATGAAGGTCATCCTCTCCTCGCTCATCGCCGTCACCTTCATCGCGCTCGCCGACTATCTCTACCAGCGCAACAAGTGGTGGAAGCGGCAGAAGATGACGCTTCAGGAAGTGAAGGACGAGTTCAAGCAGATGGAAGGCGACCCCAAGATCAAGGGGCGCATCCGTCAGCTGCGCATGGAAAAGAGCCGTCAGCGCATGATGGCCGCCGTGCCCGATGCGACCGTGGTGGTGATGAACCCGACCCACTACGCGGTGGCGCTCAAATACGACAAGACCATGCAGGCGCCAATCTGCGTGGCCAAGGGCGTGGATGCGGTCGCCCTGCGCATTCGTGGCGTCGCCGAGGAGAATCGCGTGCCTGTGGTGGAGAATCCGCCGCTCGCGCGCGCGCTCTATGCGAGCGTCGAAATCGACGACACGATCCCTGCAGAGCATTTCAAGGCGGTGGCACAGGTCATCGGCTACGTCATGCGGCTTAAGGACAAGCGCGCGTGGCGCGGTTCTGAACCGCGAAATTAGCCTTTGGCCTACCCAAGGCGTTAAGCCATTTGCTACCACAGTCGAGGCGTGATTCGGTGGTGACATAACCCGCATGGCAGCTTCCCCGCTCGACGAGAATATTTATCCTGAACCTCTCGTTTCGCGGCCCCGTGGTGGGTCGGGATTGTGGCGCGTCGTGGCGCTGGCGATTTTTCTCATCGCCCTGGCGAGCGCCTACGCGATTTTCAGCGATCGAATTCCCGCCGATGCCATGCTGCTGGCGCTCGGTCTTCTGGCCGTTGTCGGCGTTTTCTGTCTCTTCGCGCTGGCCGCGGGCCTCTTCCGGTTCGCGGGCAATGAAGAGAAGCGCACGCTGGCGAGCGTGATCGTCGACAGCCTGCCGTTCGGCGCCGTAGTGACGGATCGCGAAGGCAAGATTTCCTACGTCAATGCCGAGTACGGCAATTTTGCCGGCGGCATTTCCAACGGCGTGCCGGTCAGCGTCACGCGCCTCTTTGCCGGCCAGCCCGAAGCGAGCGAGGCGGTCTACCGCCTGTCGCGCGCCGCGCAGGACGGGCGTTCGGCCACCGAGGACATTCGCCTGGTCGGCGGGCTCGATGGCACTGCCGCCGATTTCGGCCGCCCCTTCTGGTATCGCGTCGCCGTGCGTCCGCTGCCCGAGATCGATCGCTCGGAAAAGCCGCTGGTGCTCTGGTCGGTCGAGGAAATCACGCGCGACCGCGAGCGGCAGGAAAACGCCTTCCTCGAACTGCAGCGCGCCATCGACTATCTCGACCATGCGCCGGCCGGTTTCTTCTCGGCCGATGCCGAGGGGCGCGTGCAATACCTCAACTCGACGCTGGCCGACTGGCTCGGTTACGACCTTGCCGAGTTCGAGGCCGGCACCGTGCGCCTCACCGATATCTGCCGCGGCGACAGCGCGAGCCTCCTCATGCGCGGGCGCGGCGACGGCGAAATCCGCACCGAGATCATCGATATCGACTTCGTGCGTCGCAACGGCACCTCGATGGCCGTGCGCCTGCTGCACCGCGCCGCCCGCCTCGCCGATGGCGAGCTGGGCGAGACGCGCACCCTCGTGCTCGACCGCAGCCGCGGCGCCGACAGCGAGGAAGCGCTGCGCGCCGCAGAAGTCCGCTTCTCGCGCTTCTTCAATGATACGCCGTTCGCCATTGCCACGCTCGACGGGGAAGGGCGCATCGTGCGCACCAATGCCCCGTTCAGCCGCATCTTCAACTGGTCGGGCGAGCAGCAGACGCTCGAAAACCTGCCAATGGCGAACCTCATCGCCGACAACAGCCGCGCCGCCTTCCAGGTCGCCGTCACCGCCGCCACGCAGCACCGCTCCGAGATCGCGCCTGTCGATGCGCTCCTGGCAGGCGAGGGGGACCACGCCGTTCGCCTCTACGTTTCCGGATCCGAGCAGAGCGAGGATTCCGCCGAGCAGGTCAATGTCTACGCCCTCGACATGACTGACCAGCGCAAGCTCGAAGCCCAGTTCGCGCAGGGCCAGAAGATGCAGGCCGTCGGCCAGCTCGCCGGTGGCGTGGCGCACGACTTCAACAACGTGCTCACCGCCATTATCGGCTTCTCGGACCTGCTGCTGCTCAAGCACAAGCCGGGTGATCCGTCCTTCGGCGATCTGATGTCGATCAAGCAGAGCGCCAACCGCGCCGCCGGTCTTACGCGCCAGCTGCTGGCCTTCTCGCGTCGCCAGACGCTGCGGCCGCAGATTCTCGAAATCCCGACCAACATCGACGACCTCACCGTGCTGCTCAAGCGCCTCATCGGCGAGACCATCACGCTGGAAGTCAATCACAGCGACAAGATCTGGCCGGTGCGCGCCGACCTCGTGCAGCTCGAGCAGGTGATCGTCAACCTCGTCGTCAATGCGCGCGATGCCATGCCCAATGGCGGCAAGATTTCCATCCGCACCGGCAACGTCACCGCCGCGCAATCGACCGATTTCCACTTCACCGGTATGCCGACAGCCGACTACGTGCTGATCGAAGTGGAAGACACCGGTACGGGCATGACCCCGCAGGTGCTCGAAAAGATCTTCGAGCCCTTCTTCTCGACCAAGGAACTGGGCAAGGGCACCGGCCTTGGCCTCTCCACGGTCTACGGCATCGTCAAGCAGACCGAGGGGTACATCTACCCGGTCTCGCAGGTCGGCGTCGGCACGACGTTCAAGATCTTCCTGCCGCGCCACGTGCCCGCCGAGGGCGAACTCACCCAGAAGGCCGTCGCCGCTCCGGTCAAGGACCTCACCGGCCACGAGCGCATCTTGCTCGTCGAAGACGAGGAAAGCGTCCGCGCCTTCTCCGCCCGCGCCCTCAAGACTACGGGCTACGAAGTCTTCGAGGCCGATTCCGGTGAGGAAGCGCTCGAAGTGCTGGAGGAGATCGGCTACGAGGTCGACCTCATCATCTCGGACGTCGTCATGCCCGAAATGGACGGCCCGGCGCTCCTCAAGCGCGTCCGCCAGACGAAGCCCGACATCAAGGTCATCTTCGTCTCCGGCTACGCCGAAGAGAGCGTGCGCAAGGACATCGAAGACGACCAGAGCGTCGAATTCCTGCCCAAGCCGTATTCGCTGGACCAGATCAATTCGAAGGTGAAGGAAGTGCTGGCGGAGTAGGGTGGGGGCAAGTCCCTCGCTGCCATAAACGTCGCCGCCGTGTTTGCCTTCGCGCCAGCGAAGACCCGGGGCCTATGCTGGCCTTCGGCATTTGTCACAGTTGCCTGCCAGATGCGCCGCGTGAAACACTTCTGTTAATAACAACAGAAGTGTTGTATCCTCATGACGAGTGCTCAGTTCAAGCGCTGGTTGGCTAAACAGGGTTGCACGTTCGAGCCCGGTCATGGTGGCCATCTCCTCGTGCGTCGAGGAAACACGCGCTCCGTTCTTCCAATGCACGGCAGTGGCAAGGAACTGGGAACGGGCCTGGTCCGCAAGATCAAGAAGGATCTCGGTTTGGAGTGAATGGCATGCGTTACGCCGTGGAACTGACGCCTGATGATAATGGCACATTACTCGCCACAGTGCCGGATCTGCCTGAAGTTGCGACATTCGGGGAAGACGAGGAGGTTGCCCTGGGGCATGCAATCGATGCGATAGCAACCGCGATTCAGGGGCGCATGTCCGACCGGGAAACTATTCCTGAGCCGGGCACGGTCGGGCAACATAGTGTTACCCTGCCTGCCCTGTCCGTCATGAAAATTGCTCTCTATCGGGCCATGCTCGCCGCGGGTCTGCGCAAATCCGACCTTGGACGCCGGCTGGGCTGGAAGCCGGCACAGGTCGATCGGCTGTTCAACCTGCGCCACGCATCAAGGGTCGATCAGATCGAGGAGGCCTTTCGCGTATTGGGCAAGTCGCTTGAAATTGAGGTGCGGGACGCAGCCTAAACTGCCTGCCCCCCTGGCAGTGGCGTTCCGTCCGACAGCAATCCCTTTTCCGCCAGAGCGCTCCAGAATCCATCCGGAATATTCACCTGCCACCAGCCCAGAATCCCCTCCAGTTCCTGCGGGCTGCGTGGCCCGGGGAGCACGGTGCAGACGGCCGGATGCGTCAGTGGGAATTGCAGGGCGGCGGCGGGGAGGGGGACGTTGAAATCGGCGCAGATGGCCTCGATGGCGCGAACGCGGTCGAGCACATCCTGCGGTGCGGCGACGTAGTTCCACGTCGTGCCGCCCACCAGGATGCCTGAATTAAAGGGCGCTGCGGCCACGACCGAGGCCTTGCGCTTGATGCAAGTCGAGAGGAACGGATTGAGCGAGGTCTGTTCCAGGAGCGTGTAGCGGCCGGCGAGCAGGAACACGTCCCAGTCGCCGAGCTCGAAGGCATCCATGAGCACTTCCCACTCATTGACGCCCAGCCCGAAGGCCGAAATCTGCCCCGAGCGCTTGAGCTCCTCCAGGGCCTTGTAGCCGCCTGTCTCGAGCTGCTTCCAGAACGGCTTGTTGCCCTCGACGCCATGCGTGCCGGCGCCGATATCGTGGACGTAGAGGATGTCGATCTTGTTGAGGCCCAGTCGCTGCTGGCTGTCCTCGAACGAGCGCATGATGGCGTCGTAGGAATAGTCGAAGATTTCCTCGAAGGGCAGGGCGCCGGCAAACTGGAAATCAGCCGGACGCGGCCCGAAAAGCGGCTTGAGCAGGCGCCCGACCTTGGTCGAAAGCACGGTGCCCGCGCGGCGATCGCGCAGCACGTCGCCCATAAGGCGTTCGGAGAGGCCGGTGCCGTAGCGGGGGGCGGTATCGAAATAGGTGATGCCGGCATCGAGCGCAGCAGAGACCGTGGCGCGCGCCTCCTCTGGCGGCACGCGCTCGCGCATGCCGGCCAAGGTCGCCCCGCCCAGCCCGAGCGTCGTGATCCTGAGGTCGGTTTCTCCGATCCGCCGGGTTTCGAAAACTGGTTTTGCGCCTGCCATGTCGCCCTCCCTCGAGCTGCCTCTAACTGACATGTTAGTGGCGTAAGGTAAAGCGGTGCCGATGAAAAGCGCTGGTCGCAGCGATCAATAAAGCGGCTTGATCTCCACCGTTTCGGCCTCTTCCCAGGCCACCGCATTGCGCAGCGGCGCACCGAATTGCGGCTCGGCGATCTCGAAGACGTCGCCTGCCTCGGTCTTGATGCCGTCGGCAAAGCTCAGTGTCGCCGTACCGAACATGTGTACGTGCACGTCGCCCGGATTGCGGAAGAGCTCGTATTTGAAGTGGTGGTATTCGAGATTGGCGATGGTGTGGGACATGTTGTCCTCGCCCGAGAGGAACGGCTTCTCCCAGAACACCTTGCCGCCCCGCAGGATACGCGACATGCCCTCGACATTGCGCGGCAGTTCGCCCAGGCGCAGTTCAGGCCCGAACGAGCAGGCGCGCAGCTTGGAATGGGCGAGAAAGAGGTAGTTCACGCGCTCCGTCACGTGGTCGGAGAATTCGTTGGCGAGTGCAAAGCCGAGGCGGCGCGGATTGCCATCCTGGTCGATGATGTAGATGCCCGCGATTTCCGGCTCCTCGCCGGCGTCCCGTGCGAAAGCCGGGGAGGGGATGGGGCGACCGGGCGGCACGACCGAGAAACCGTTGCCCTTGTAGAACCATTCCGGCTGCACGCCGACATGACCCGGCGCCGGCTTGCCGCCTTCCAGGCCCATGCGGAACATCTTCATGGAATCGGTGAGGTTTTCCTCGGCTTGCGCGCCGTTCGACTTGTGCATGGCGTCGCGCGTCGCCGCCGAACCGAGATGGGTAAGGCCCGTGCCGGTGACATAGAGATGGGCCGGATCGGGATGGTCGATCGGGGAAAGCAGGCGTCCCTCGGCCATCAGCGCCACGACATCGACCTCTGCGCCCAGCCTCTTCTCGGCAATGATCGTGCCGATGCCGACCTGGCGATCGATGGCGGCCAGCGCCAGATCGTAGACGCTCGTCGCGTCGCGGACCATGCGCGCCACGCCGTCCTCGACGGCTGCCACGGCCCTATCGCCGTTGTCGTCATGGAACTGGATCAGGTTCATTGCCGTGCCTCCCTCAAGCGTAGCGGGCATAAAACGCAAGGGGGCGCAGCGGGGCAAGAGCTAAAACGTCAAACCATCAAAAAATCCGGTCTCTATCGAATATTTCGATGCATTGCGGTGCCGTGAGAAATCCCAATTGGTGAGAGGGGAGTTTAGGAGCAATGCTGGGCGAGTCCCGCTGGCGTGCGGTTTCTCATGAGTTCAGATGTTCATTTTTCGTGTTGACTTTTTGGAAACAAAATGAGAACAAAATAGGCACATTAGATGGACAGAAAACAGCGGTTCGGACGCGTTGCACCGGTGCCGTTGGCGTGAAATAAGGAGCGGGACTCATGTCGACACCACTGCGCGTTATCGAGGGAACCATGGATAAGGACAAGGCGCTCGCGGCTGCACTCAGCCAGATCGAGCGCAATTTCGGCAAGGGCTCCATCATGCGCCTTGGCGAAAACTCCTCCATCGAGGTCGAGGCCATTTCGACCGGTTCGCTGGGGCTCGATATCGCTCTGGGCATCGGCGGCCTGCCGCGCGGCCGAATCGTGGAAGTGTTCGGGCCGGAAAGCTCGGGCAAGACCACGCTCGCTCTGCATGTCATCGCCGAGGCACAGCGCAATGGCGGCATCTGCGCATTCGTGGATGCCGAGCACGCGCTCGACCCGGTCTATGCCCGCAAGCTCGGCGTCAATGTCGACGACCTGCTGATCTCCCAGCCGGATGCCGGCGAACAGGCGCTCGAAATCGCCGACACACTGGTGCGTTCCGGCGCCATCGACGTGCTCGTGGTCGACTCGGTGGCAGCGCTCACCCCGCGCGCCGAACTCGAAGGCGAAATGGGCGATTCGCTGCCGGGCCTCCAGGCGCGCCTCATGAGCCAGGCCATGCGCAAGCTCACCGCCTCGATTTCCAAGTCGAAGGCCATGGTGATCTTCATCAACCAGATCCGCATGAAGATCGGCGTGATGTTCGGCTCGCCCGAAACCACGACGGGCGGCAACGCGCTCAAGTTCTACTCCTCCGTCCGCCTCGACATTCGCCGTATCGGCGCGATCAAGGACCGCGAAGAGGTGGTGGGCAACCAGACCCGTGTGAAGGTCGTCAAGAACAAGCTGGCCCCGCCGTTCCGTCAGGTCGAATTCGACATCATGTATGGCGAAGGCATCTCCAAGATGGGCGAGCTCATCGATCTGGGCGTCAAGAGCGGCATCGTCGAGAAATCGGGCGCCTGGTTCTCCTATGACAGCCAGCGCCTCGGCCAGGGTCGTGACAATGCCAAGCAGTTCCTCAAGGACAATCCGCAGGTCGCCGCCCAGATCGAGCAGGGCGTTCGCGAGAGCGCGGGCCTGATGGGCGATGCCCTCATCACTGCCGGCAGCCCGGAATCGGACGCAGAGGGCACCGAGGAATAGGCAGAAATTCCTTCCGAGAGAGACCTGGGGCGTCGCGTGAGCGGCGCCCTTTTTGTCTTTGGGGGGAGCGCTGACCTTTTGGTCGTGCTGTGCGGGCATCAACGCGGGTGTTACCGGCCGCGCTGGTCCACTGCGCCGCTGGACGAACCCGCACCCGCGCGATAGAAAGCCCGGTCAAATTTCCAAGGGTGCGCTCGGGGGCGTGCCACCTTTTCCGCGAGGAATGCCTATACCATGACCAGCGTAAACGACATCCGGTCGAGCTTCCTGAACTACTTTTCCCGGGAAGGCCACGAGGCAGTGCCGTCCAGCCCGCTCGTGCCGCGTAACGACCCCACGCTGATGTTCACCAATGCCGGCATGGTGCAGTTCAAGAACGTCTTCACCGGCGTCGAGAAGCGTCCCTATTCGACCGCGACCACCGCGCAGAAATGCGTGCGTGCCGGCGGCAAGCACAACGACCTCGACAATGTCGGCTTCACCGCGCGCCATCACACGTTCTTCGAGATGCTGGGCAATTTCTCGTTCGGCGATTACTTCAAGGAACGCGCCATCGAGCTGGCCTGGAACCTCCTCACCAAGGAGTGGGAACTCCCGCGCGAGCGCCTCTCGGTCACCATCTACCAGGATGACGACGAGGCGCACGCCCTCTGGAAGAAGGTTGCCGGGCTTTCCGACGACAAGATCGTGCGCCTCGGCGCCAAGTCCAATTTCTGGCAGATGGGCGATACCGGTCCCTGCGGTCCGTGCTCGGAAATCTTCTACGATCACGGCGACCACGTCTGGGGCGGCCCTCCGGGTTCGCCCGATGAGGACGGCGACCGCTTCATCGAGATCTGGAATCTCGTGTTCATGCAATACGAGCAGCAGAACGATGGCACCCGCCTGGGCCTGCCGCGCCCCTCGATCGATACCGGCATGGGCCTCGAACGCATCGCCGCCGTCATGCAGGGCGTTCACAACAACTACGATATCGACCTCTTCAAGGCGCTGATCGCGGCTGCCGCCCAGGCCACCGGCACACAGCCGGATGGCGACGGCAAGACTTCGCAGCGCGTCATTGCCGACCACCTGCGCTCGATGTCCTTCCTCATCGCCGAAGGCGTGCTGCCCTCCAATGAAGGCCGCGGCTACGTGCTGCGCCGCATCATGCGCCGCGCCATGCGCCACGCGACGCTGCTCGGCTCCAATGAGCCGGTGATCTACAAGCTCGTGCCGACACTCGTGCGCGAGATGGGCCAGGCCTATCCCGAACTCGTGCGTGGCGAAGCCATGATCGAGGAAACCATTCGCCTCGAGGAACACCGCTTCCTCAAGACGCTCGGCCGTGGCCTCCAGATCCTGTCGGATGAGACCAAGGACATGGGCGAGGGCGCGGTGCTCGATGGCGCCACTGCCTTCAAGCTCTACGACACCTACGGCTTCCCGCTGGACCTGACCGAGGACGCCCTGCGCACGCGCGGCATCACCGTCGACCAGGCCGGTTTCTCCACCGCCATGGAGGCCCAGAAGGCCGAGGCCCGCAAGAGCTGGGCCGGTTCGGGTGAGAGCGCCGACGACAAGGTGTGGTTCGCGGTTGCCGACAAGGTCGGCCCCACCGAATTCCTCGGCTACGAAACCGAGAATGCCGAGGGCCAGGTGACGGCGTTGGTCAAGGACGGCGCCATCGTCGACAGCCTCAAGGCGGGCGAAGAGGGCTGTGTCATCCTCAACCAGACCCCGTTCTATGGCGAAAGCGGCGGGCAGGTCGGCGATACCGGTTCGTTCAGGGGCGATGGCGTGGCGGCCGAAGTGGTCGACACGTCCAAGCACCACGGTGTCTTCACCCACAAGGTCAAGGTCACCGAAGGCGAGGTCCGCAACGGCCAGTTCCTGAGCCTCGACGTCGATCATTCGCGCCGCTCGGCCATCCGTTCCAACCACTCGGCCACGCACCTCCTGCATGAGGCGCTGCGTCTGATCCTGGGCGATCACGTCGCCCAGCGCGGTTCGCTGGTTTCGCCTGATCGCCTGCGCTTCGACTTCGTGCATACCAAGCCCATGACGCCGCAGGAAATCGCCGAGGTCGAAGACCTCGCCAACGCGATCGTGCTGCAGAACTCGCCGGTCGAGACGCGCCTGATGGGTGTGGACGACGCCAAGGCGTCGGGCGCCCGTGCCCTGTTCGGCGAAAAGTACGGCGACGAAGTGCGCGTTGTCTCGATGGGTGATCCCACCGGCAACACCCTCGGCTGGTCGGTCGAACTCTGCGGCGGCACCCATGTGCGCCGCACCGGCGATATCGGCCTCATCACCGTCGTCGGCGAAAGCGCCGTGGGTGCTGGCGTCCGCCGTATCGAAGCGCTGACCGGCAAGGCCGCGCGTCATCGCGGCAACGAGAATGCCGCCATCGTCGCCAACGCGGCTTCGCTCCTGCGCTCGGGTACGACCGAAGTGCTCGACCGTATCGAGGCGCTACAGGAACAGCTCAAGCGCTCCGAGAAGGCGCTGAGCGATGCCAAGCAGAAGCTGGCCATGGGTGGCGGCGCCGGCGCGGCTCCCGCTGCGGCTGAAACCATCAATGGCTATAACTTCGTCGGCCGCGCCGTCGAAGGCCTGCAGCCCAAGGATTTGCGCGGTCTCGTCGATCAGGCCAAGAAGCAGGTCGGCTCGGGCATCGTCGCCATCATCGGCGTCACCGAGGATGGCAAGGCCGGCATCGCCGTGGGCGTCACCGAGGACCTCGTCGGCAAGGTGTCGGCGGTCGATCTCGTTCGCGTTGGTTCGGCCGTGCTGGGCGGGCAGGGCGGCGGCGGCCGTCCCGACATGGCCCAGGCCGGCGGCCCGGATGGCTCGAAGGCCAACGACGCGCTGATCGCCATCAGGGAAGCGCTGGCGAGCTGATCACCCGATCAATTAATTGGAATGCAAAAGCCCCGGTCTTGCAACCGGGGCTTTTTGCTGGCTCAGGGTTCGGGCCCCTGCACATCCACGATATTGCGCCGTGCGCCGTCGCGCCGTGCACGGAACTCGGCGAAGCGGCCGGCAATGCGGGCGCTGGTGCCGTCGGCGAAGATGTTGAGCAGGCCGGCAATGACGATGACCACGATGCCGACAATCGCCACCAGGTCCGGGAACTCGGCATAGAACAGCGCGCCGAAGAAGATGCCCCAGATGATCTGGCTGTACTGGATCGGCGCCACCACGCTGGCCGGCGCATTCTTGGTGGCGAGAACCAGCATCAGGTGGCCGGCGCCGATGGCGATGCCGGCTACGGCGAGCAGCAGCATTTCCCAGAGCGTGGGCATGTGGAAGGTCGGCAGCATGGCGAGACCATTGAAGACGATCGACCAGATGGCGGGAATGGCGATGAGCGTCGTGCGTTGCTCCTTGCCGGCAATGACGCGCAGGATCGTCGTCGTGGCCGCGGAGAAGAACACGCAGAGGAGAGCCGTGATGTGCCCGAGTTCCAGTTCGCGGAAGCCGGGGCGCACCACTACCATCACGCCGGCAAAGCTCAGCAGCCCCAGCAGCCAGCGCAGCAGGCCCACCTGCTCCTTGAGCACGAAGACCGAGAGGATGGTGATGACCACCGGCACGAGGAAGACGATGGCATAGGCCTCGGCCAGCGGGATGGTGATGAAGGAATAGGTGATGAGCACCGCCGAGGCGACGCCGCAGAAGGCGCGCAGATGCACCAGGAACGGGTGCTTCATGCGGAAGATGTTGCGCCAGCTCTCCGTCCTGGGCTTGGAGACGAGCGGTGGGATCAGCGCGAAGATATAGGTGAAGAACCCGATCTCGAAGATGCCTACCGTGCTGCCGAGGCCCTTGATCAGGGCGTCGGCGCACGAGAAGACCAGGTAGGAAACGAGAGCGAATACGATCCCGATCGGCATGGAGACTCCCTGTCGGTCAGGCGGCCTTCTTCTTGGTGTCGGCCGGTTTCTGGTCATTGGCAGCAGCAGGCGCCTTGGCGGCGGCCGGGCCACGGAGGATGGCGAACCGCGCGACAGCGCGGCGGCGTATTTCGGCGGGCACGACGTTGAGCACGCCGGCCACCACCACGACCGCCAGGCCCACATAGGCGATGGTGTCGGGGAACTCGTGGTAGAAGGTGGCGCCGAAGACGATGGCCCAGAGGATCTGGCTATATTGGGTGGGCGCCACCATGCTGGCCGGCGACAGGCGCGTCGAAGTGATGAAGCAGAGGTGCCCCACGCCGCCGAGGATGCCCATGGCCACGAAGAAGGCCAGTTGCTGGGGCGTCGGCATGACGAAGGTGGGGATCATCATCAGGCCGTTGAAGATGATGAGGTAGGAGGTGGGCACGCCGAACACCGACACCCGCTTTTCGCGCGGGGCGACGGTACGCAGGATCGTGGTGGTCATCGAGCCGAAGAAGGCGCTGCCGACGGCGGCGAGGTGCCCCCAATGCAGTTCGCGGAAGCCGGGGCGCACGACGATGAGCACGCCAACGAAGCTGATCATCAGCAGCACCCAGCGCTGGGTCGGCACATGCTCCTTGAGCACCAGCACGGAAATGATGGTGACGAAGACCGGCGCGAGGAAGGCGATGGAATAGACTTCGGCCAGGGGAATGGTGGTGAAGGCGAAGACCACCATGGTGGCGCTCAACACGCCGGTTACGGCGCGGACATGGAGGAGCCAGGGGTGGTTGAGCTTGTAGGTATCGCGCCAGCGCTCGCCCTTGGGCTTGCTGAGCATTGCCGGGATCAGCGAAAAAAGCGCGGAGAAAAAGCCGATCTCGAAAACGGTCAGGTGACCGGAGAAGCTTTTGACGATCGCATCGCTGCACGAATAGAGCGCGTACGAACCCAGCGCAAAAAGGACGCCGACCGGCATCTGGGATATCCAATCATAATAGATATCGCACCGCTGCGCGGGGGCTGGGGAGGCGCGTGGGGAGGCAGGGGCCGCGGGGAGAGGGCGGCTCAATCCTGAAAACTACAATACGCATACTATGCCGAAATTGTGAGTGCTTTCTTGCCACGCGAAAGAAATAGTTGAGATAGGCGGAAGCTTTGGGGGAGGGGGCGGCGCGCGGATGGTCCACCGAGCGCAGGAAACGCGTCCCAAGGGCTTGCTTTAGAGCACAACACCAACCCCACCCACGCACTTCCCCGGACTTGATCCGGCAACTGTAATTCAGGTTGCGAAGCTTGTTCGGGTTTTCATGATGGCGTTGATGGTGACGAGGAGCTTTCTGGCGAGGGCGACGAGGGCAAGCTTGGGTGGTTTTCC